>ERZ506982.9-NODE-9-length-191925-cov-9.94995_pt1 | contig 191925 bp, 155 predicted proteins | sample MGYA00512886_ERZ506982 | MGnify/ENA metagenome assembly ERZ506982 | reverse complement strand
GGGCCCTTGCGGCGTAGTCGCTATTTGTTCAGTCCAAGTTTCGGGGCGCAGTTCACAGGCACCTTTGTGGTGGTTTTTGTTTAAGCGCCGGCGATGAGGAGATTTGGGCGGGCGTTGTCGACGATCTCGGCGATTGAGGTGGCGACGGCGTGATCGGGGTCACGGTCCATCACGATGGCGTTGACGTCGGTCAGCTCGGCAAAGCGGTACATGCCACGTCCGTTGACCTTACTGGCGTCCATGAGGGCGACACTTTGACGAGCAGCACCGACCATAGCCGCTTTGGTCTCGGCCATCTGCGGAAAGTCGGTCGTAAAGCCGCAGCCGGGAACAAAAGCGCCAGGGCACATGACGGCAAGATCGGCGTGGACCATTTGGAGCGCCTGCATGGTAAGTGGGCCGTACAGATAGCGATGGCCTTTGCGCAGTGCCCCGCCCAGCATGACGACATCGACTGAGGGCATGCTCTCGTCGATGTAATCGGCAATGGTAATGTCGGCCGTGATGACGGTGATGCCATCGCGCTGGTCGAGGAGCCGGACAAACTCGAGAGCGGTGGTGCCCGAGTCGACGAGCAGGGTGTCACCATTGCCGACGAGTTCAATGGCGCTTTGCGCGATGGCCTGCTTGGCGGCGACATTGACGTTGATACGGCGATCCTGGGTGGATACGGTCAGTCGCTTCTGGAGCGACACAGCGCCACCATGCGTGCGGCGCAGCTTGCCGGACTCGGCGAGCGCGTCTAGATCGGCGCGGGCGGTAACGGAGGACACGCCAAAGGTCTGGGCGATTTCTGCTACCTGCACCGAGGGGTTATGCTCGAGCATCTCCATGATGGCGGAACGACGCTCATCGGCGAAAGCTCGGGTTGTTGCATGGGCCATGGCTGCTCCATCATCGTCTGAAATTTGCAGGAATTGTGTTGAGTCTATTTTCGTTCATTTTCTTTTTAAATAAGAAAACGCCTTTCGATTACTTATCTTTTCTATAAAAGAAAGATGATCAAGGCTCAAAACTCAATTTCGAACACACGCGCTCGGGTTCGACCCCTTCCGTTTGCTTTTCAAAATGAAGGTTGGACCTCGCGTGATGACAATATCTCGCACATGCATACCCGTTTAATTTCATACAATGAGCGCAGCAAAACGCAAGGTAAAACGCCTTGTGAACAACTACGCCCGATGTCCAGATGCGGGCGAGGGAGAGGAGCAAACGCTCATGGCACTTGTTACCACCGAAAAGATGCTCAAGGACGCTCAGGCCGGCCATTACGCCGTTGGCGCGTTCAACGTCGAGAACCTCGAGTTTGTTATGGCCGTTCTGGCCGCCGCCGAGGAGACGAAGTCCCCCGTCATCATGCAGACCACCCCGGGCACCATCAAGACCGCTGGTCTGGACTACTTCTACGGCATGGTCAAGGCTGCCGCCGAGCGCGCTTCCGTGCCCGTCGCCCTGCACCTCGATCACGGCGATGGCTATGACCGCTGCATGCAGGCTTTCCGCACGGGCTACACCTCCGTCATGATCGACGGTTCGCACGAGTCCTTCGAGGACAACATCGCCCTGACCAAGTCCGTCGCCGACGCTGGTCGCGCCATGGGCGTGCCTGTCGAGGCTGAGCTCGGTAAGGTTGGCGGCAAGGAGGACGACGGTCCCGCAGTTGAGGGCGAGAGCCCCTACACCGATCCTGCCGAGGCTAAGGAGTTCGTTGAGCGCACCGGCTGCACCTCGCTGGCCATTGGCGTTGGCACCAGCCACGGTGTGTACACGAGCGATCCGCACATCGAGCAGTCCGTGGTCAAGGCCATCCGCGACGCCGTCGACGTGCCGCTGGTTCTGCACGGCACCTCCGGTGTGCCCGATGAGCAGGTTGCCGAGGCTGTGAAGAACGGCATTTGCAAGGTTAACTACGCCACCGAACTGCGTCAGGCCTTCACGAAGGGCTTCATGGCCTACATGGCCGAGAACCCTGCCTGCTTCGATCCCAAGAAGCCGGCCAAGGAGGGTATGCGTGAGATCACCGAGCTGGTTAAGATCCGCATGACCAACCTCAACTCTGTGGGCAAAGCAGAGTAACAGCAAGGGTACTCCGACTCGCTACATATCCCGGGGAGGGACGAGGGTTTAGTTCCCCAATCGTCCTCGGGCATGCAAAAAGCCTCGCTGCGCACTTCGTGCGGCGAGGCTTTTTGCCCCCCCCTGCGGAAAGATTGGGGAACTAAACCCTCGTCCCTCCCAGGTTGACCTACTCGAGGTCGTCGCCCTTGTGGCGTTAGGTCTGAAAATAATAAGAAGCCTTCGCGCTGCGGAATGATTTTGGAAACTAAGTACGGGGACCTGCCCAAGCCGTCCTGCTCGATCGCCCTTGTGGCGTTGGGGCGGAATAGTGGAGTGCGAGGGTCGCTTTGTTGGTGGGGGCTAGTATGCCCGGGCTTGGTTGGGGAAGGTTTTGTCTAGGGATGCTTGGAGCTTTTCGAAGGATGCTCGCAAGTTGTGGCTCTGGTCGGTTGAGCGTTTGGCTTTTGTGGTGGGGGAGTCGAGGAGGTCGTTTCTCTGTGTCGGGGGGAAGGAGAAAAGGTTTGCATGTTTTAGGGATGGCTGCTGTGCTGCGTCATTGGAAGAATGCATGCTTATGCGGCCTCCTCGATGTCCACCAAAAGGTTGCGCACGGGGTGTGCTGCTAGGTCCCGTACGTTGGCAGTATTATGACGCGGCTGCTGCGAAGAAGCGCTAAAGAAACGCTTAACCTGGTTTGGTGTTACGATGAAACTGCAGTTCAGAGGTATTGAGTAACACTCTTGAAAGGTTTTGGGCTTAAGGGCTTTCTAAGGTTTGTGACGTGGATGTGGCGCGGACGTGCGGAGCGTGTGAATGCCCGCTGTTAGCGCTGCGGCTCTGCGGCGCGCACCTGTTCGATGACCTTTTCCATCGTGGCGTCGATGCGGTCTTTTTTGAGCTCACATTCCCAGATGGTTATGGGTGTCCAGCCCATTTGAGTGAGTGCTGCCACGGCGGTGCGGTCGCGCTCGACGTTGCGACGGAACTTTGCCTCCCAAAACTCAACGTTGCGCTTGGGCTGACTTGGGTTGCATTTGGGGCAGCGGTGCCAAAAGCAGCCGTTGACGAAGATGGCGATCTTGCGCCCGGGAAAGGCGATGTCGGGCTTGCCGGGTACCTTCCATTCCAAGCGATAACCCGTAAGGCCTGCTGCGCGCAGACGCTGACGAACGAGCAGCTCGGGCTTGGTGTTGGCGCGTTTGTTGCCCTTCATGGACTTTTTGATGGCGGCGCGACGGCGGACCAGTTCGCGCTCGTCAGCGGAGAGGTCCGAGGTATCGATGCCGTCGAGCAGACCGGGCTTGGGACGCTTTTTGCTGCGGCGCTTAGGTGTGCGCTTGGGTTTGGCAGCAGACTCGTCGGCCATGGTGACCGCGGCGTCATCGGCGGAGCTTGCCTCGAGCCGGTCTTCCTTCAGCTCAATCAGGGCATCAATGAGCCCCTTGTCGGCGGGCATCCATTCCACCGTGGCAAGCGAGGTGCGCGGAATCCAGCGGATATCGAGCTGGCGGTCGTGCTTCTGAGGCTCATCGGATTCATCGGCGAGCGAGCAGTAGTAGCACTCCATGGAGAGATGGAAATCGGGGTAGTCATACTCAACGGTGTAGAAATCGCGCAGGTTGGTGACTTTTACCTGCAGCTCTTCCATGAGCTCGCGGCGTACGGCGTCCTCGGGCGTCTCGCCGCGCATGAGCTTGCCACCTGGGAACTCCCAAAGTCCCTGCATGTCGCCATAGCCGCGCTGCACGGCCAGTAGCTCGTCGGATCCTTCCTTGCGAATGATCCCAGCGGCAACATGAACAGTCTTCAACAGGAGTCCTCTCTCAACATCAACACGTGACAGGGTAGCTATCCCTACCTTACACAACGGTAAGGCAAGCGTAAGCCATATCGATGGTAGCCGACTCGGCTTCTTGCGACTATAGATGCCGTAGACTAATCGCAAGAAAGGACTCGGTATGCAAACCACGCACATGGCGACCCCGGTACTGGAGGTCGCGCATCTCGAAAAGGTATATGGAGCGCTGGGCAACGTGACCCGCGCGCTCAACGACGTCAGCTTTACCGTCAACCGCGGCGAATTCGTTGGCATCATGGGCGCCTCGGGCTCGGGCAAGTCGACGTTGCTCAACTGCGTCTCGACCATCGATAGCGCCACGAGCGGCACCATTCGCATCAACGGGCAGGACGTTACGCGCATGAAGCAGGCCAAACTCTCGCAGTTCCGCCGCGAGGAGCTCGGCTTTATCTTCCAGGACTCCAACCTGCTCGATACGCTCACGGCACGCGAGAACATCGCCCTGCCGCTCACCATCGCTCGCACTAACTCGGCAGAGATCTCGACTCGCGTGCAGGATGTTGCAGCGCGCCTGTCCATCAGTCAGGTGCTCGACAAGTATCCCTACCAGATGTCCGGCGGTCAGCAGCAGCGCGTTGCCGCGGCTCGCGCGCTCGTCACCGACCCCACCATGATCATGGCCGATGAGCCCACCGGCGCCCTCGACTCCAAAAGCGCCCGCCTGCTGCTCGAGAGCCTAGAGGCTCTCAACCGCCGTCTGCGCGCCACCGTGCTCATGGTCACGCACGACAGCTTTGCTGCCAGCTACACGAGTCGCGTGCTGTTTATCCGCGACGGCAAGATCTTCACTGAGCTGCGCCGCGGCGACACCGACCGCCGAGAGTTCTTCGACCGCATTATGGAGGTCGTTGCCATGATGGGCGGTGAGGGCTCCGATGCTCTGTAAACTCGCTTGGGGCAACGTCCGCCGCGCCGGCCGCGACTACCTCGTCTACCTTTTGACGCTCACCCTGGGCGTCACGGTCTTCTATGCCTTTAACACCATCTCGATGCAGGTCGACATCGCCGGAATCGATGAAAAGGGCTTGGCGCAGGTTATGGGCAGCATGCTCGGCTACCTGACGTATTTTTTGGCCGGTGTCATGGCCTTTTTGATGGTGTATGCCAATAACTTCATCATGAAGCGCCGTAAAAAGGAGTTTGGCCTGTACCAGGTGCTCGGCATGGGACGCGGGCGCGTCGCCACGATCATGGCGCTCGAGACGGTGATCGTCTCGGTCGTGGCCTTTGTCGCCGGCATTGTGCTGGGTGTGGGACTCTCCCAGCTCATGACGTTCTTTACGGCTTCGCTCTTTAAGACACAGATCGCCAATTTTCACTTCTTTTTCTCGGTGCACGCGTTCAACCTGACCCTTGCCTGCATGCTCGTGATGTTCGTACTCACGTTACTGCTGAACCTGCGCGCCGTTCGTCGCACTAAGCTCATTGAGCTTATGGGTGCCGAGCGTCGCAACGAGAGCATCAAGACACGCAACCCCTGGATCGCGATTGCCATCTTTGCCGTGGGCGTGGTGCTTGTGGGCGTGGCCTATTACCGTCTGCTACGTGATGGGTTCCCGCTAACCGCGACGGACAGCAAGCTGCAAGAGGCCATGAGCCAGTTTGGCATTACGACCGCTATGGTTACTGTGGGCACCTTTGCGCTGTTCTGGGGACTCTCGGGCATGCTTATCAAGCTGCTGCAGAGCCTGCGCAGCGTGTATTGGCGCGGCCTCAATATGTTTACCGTGCGTCAGCTCTCGGCCAAGGTCAATACGGTGTGCTTTTCGATGGGCGTCATCGCGATGATTCTGTTTTTGGCCATTACCTCGGTGACCTGCGGTATGTCGATTGCCAACGTGATGAACGAGAATCTGGAGCGCTATAACCCTGTTGACGTGTCTCAGACGTATGTCTATTACACGCCCGAAACGCTCGACTACTACAAGGAGTATGTCAATCCGTCTGAGGCCGATCGCATGGTGCTGGCCGATGCAACGGTCGATTTGTACGCTGCATGGCATGGCGATCGTAAAGATCCCGATAACGTTGCAGACGGTATTAAGGGCAAGTCGGCGGACAACAACGACGAGACCGGCAAGAAGGTCAATATCGCCGATGTTGCCGGTGAGCATGTGCAGATCGATTCGTATCTGAGTTACCCGCTTGGCGGCTCGGGCCCCTCGGTGGCGGCAGGTGAGATGTGCAAGGCCATGGGCGAAAAACTTCCCAAGGCGCTTGAGGGAAGCAACGCCGATGCGATGGGTCTGTATGTGACGCCGGCGAGCCAGTACAACAAGCTGCGCCAGATGATGGGCGAGGAGCCGGTGAGCATTGGCCGCGACCAGTATCTGCTCACGTGTGATATGGGCGGTGAGCTGGGCGACCTGTACACCAAATACATGGCCGGCGGCCATACCCTCACCTTGGGCGGGCATGAGCTCAAGCCTGCAACCGATAAGTCGGACGAGGACACGGCGGCCATCGCCAACTCGGCGATGGGCAGCAATCCCGGTACCGTGGTCGTAGCCGATGAGCTGTTGTCCCAACTTAATCTGCAGCCGTATTCCAGTAATCTGCTCGCTAACTACAAACAGGGGATGGATACGACCGAGGCAGACGAGAGCATTAAATACACCTTGCTCGACAATCTGCTCGTTGACGGCAAGGAGCCGGGGTCATGGGGAGTCTTCATCACGCGTTCCGAGATGTATACGCAGGCGGCGCAGATGAACGGCATGATTAGCTATCTGGCCATCTACATTGGCTTTGTACTGGTCGTTGCATGCGCGGCGATTCTGTCGATCCAGCAACTCTCCAACGTGGCCGACGGCAGCCGCAGCTATCGTGTGCTGGCACAGATCGGCTGTGACGACCGCCAGATTCGCCATTCGGTGATGGCGCAGCAAGCGGTGTTCTTCCTGTTCCCGCTGGCAGTGGGCCTGGCGCACTCCTTTGTGGCACTTAAGGTGATTATCGAGCTGGTGAGCATATTCGGAGCTATGAGCATCGGCGGCACCGTGGGCCTCACCTGTGCAATCTTCCTGGCAGCATACGGTGGCTACTTCCTGGTGACCTACCTCATGAGCGCCGGCATGGTACAAGCTGCCATCGCCACCCGCTACAGCGAGTAACTTGTTCAGCTCGGAATTATTGTAGGTTGAGCATAAGTCAGCGAAAACGCCCCTAAGCGAGCAAGGTGACGTGAAAGAGGAGGGAAACGCACTTCGGTGCGCGACCGACGATTGAACGTCAGATTGCCGTCTAGGGGCGCTTGCAGCGTCGAGTCGTTACGCGGTTTGGTAAAACCGCGTAACTCTAAATACGCTCCGCGATCTCGTGGATGAGGTAGTCGGTCTTTTCCCAGCCCAGGCACGGGTCGGTGATCGACTTACCAAAGACGCCGCCGTCGACCGGCTGGTTGCCGTCCTCAAGGTAAGACTCGATCATAAAGCCCTTGACCAGCTTGGAGATGGATTCGCTGCGGCGGCAGCTGTCGAGCACCTCCTTGCAAATGCGATATTGCTCCAGCGGACGCTTGCCCGAGTTGTCATGGTTGCAGTCGATGACCGCCGCCGGATTGGCGTAGCCGGCGTGCTCGGTATAGCGCTCGGCAAGACGCTCCAGATGCTCATAGTGGTAGTTGGGGTAGGTGCGGCCGTCGAGGCCGATGTAGCCGCGCATGACGGCGTGCGCGAGCGGGTTGCCGTCACACTCGACCTCCCAGTTGCGGAAGATAAAGCTCTGATGCGCCTGGGCAGCATAGATGGAGTTGAGCATGACAGTGGTGGAGCCGGCGGTGGGGTTCTTCATACCCACAGGCACCGAAATGCCGCTCGATACCAGACGGTGCTCCTGGTTTTCGACCGAGCGCGCGCCCACGGCGACGTAGCTCAGCAGGTCGACGAGGTACTGATAGTTGGACGGGTAGAGCATCTCGTCGGCGGTAAAGAAGCCAGTCTCCTCGATGACGCGCAGGTGCATGTGGCGGATGGCCTTAACGCCTTCGAGCAGGTCATCGGGCGCCTCGGGGTCGGGGTTGTGCAGCAGGCCCTTGTAGCCGGTGCCTTTGGTGCGCGGCTTATTGGTATAGACGCGCGGAATGATGATGAGCTTGTCCTTGACCTCCTCGGCGACCTTGGCCAGTCGGTTCATGTACTCAAGCACCGAGTCCTCGCGGTCGGCAGAGCACGGGCCGATGATGAGCACCTTGCGTGCGTCCTCGCCGGTAAAGACCTTGGCGACCTCGGCGTCGAATGCCTGCTTTTTGGCGGTAAGCTCGGCGGAAAGCGGCATTTCCTCGCGGATCTCCATGGGGATTGGCAGCTTGCGTTTAAATTCCATGGCCATAGGGACCTCCTCAATCAAATAAGTCAAAGCGTGAATTGTCGAATGCACGGCATTATCCGCTGTCGCATGCTAAAGTGCAAGCCCTTGTCACCCTGAAACCTGCCAAAAAGGGACAGGTTTATTTTGGTCGGTTTTATCTGGGGAAATGTCGGCACTCGCCGGAAGGGGAGGGCCGGCGTATGGCACGCTGGAGCAAGTTGGATTTTCTGCGGCATACCCCGTGGACAAAAAATGGCAAATATGAGTACTGTTGCTAGCGTAGCATCATATCAACCTTACAAGATGATAGACACAACAGTAAATATGTTCATTAACGTTGGCACACAGAAGCCTGCTAACGGGCGTTTTGATTAATTTGAAGGCGTATAGAGGCCGCAAAGAGGTCGTTTGGGGCTGTTTTGGCTGTTACTGAAAAAGTAACAGTACTCATATTTGTCCTTTTTTGACCATGGGATCTGGAAGGCGCCGTCAATCAGGTCCCAGGGAAGGCGTTTCGAGGCTCGAAGGACATAAAACGGGGGCGCAGGCTGTCCTGCGCCCCCGTTCTCGGGCGTTATTCGCTCCTTGCGGTGGAATTTATGCCGCTTCGTCAAACTGCGAGTTGTACAGGTCAGCGTAGAAGCCGCCCTGGGCGAGTAGCTCGTCGTGCGTGCCCTTTTCGACGATGTCGCCATCGCGAATCACCAAGATCACGTCAGCGTTTCGGATCGTGGACAGGCGGTGCGCGATGACAAAGCTGGTGCGGCCCTGCATCAGCGCGTCCATGGCGCGCTGGATGAGCTCCTCGGTGCGGGTGTCGACGTTGGAGGTCGCCTCGTCCAGAATGAGCGCCGGTCGGTCGGCCAAAATGGCGCGGGCGATGGTCACGAGCTGGCGTTGGCCCTGCGACAGGTTGGTACCTTCCTCATTGATCATAAAGTCGTAGCCACCGGCGAGCGTATGGATAAAGTGGTCGCAGCGTGCGGCGCGTGCGGCGGCCTCGACCTCGGCGTCAGTCGCATCGGGGCGTCCGTAGCGGATGTTTTCGCGGATGGTGCCGTTAAACAGCCAGGTATCCTGCAGTACCATGGCAAACTCGCCGCGCAGCGCCGCGCGATCCCAGTCGCGCACGTCGATGCCCTCAACGCGCAGCGAACCGCCGTCCACATCGTAGAAGCGCTGCAGCAGCTTGATGAGCGTGGTCTTGCCGGCGCCGGTGGGGCCGACGATGGCGATGGTCTGACCGGGCTGCGCCTCGCAGCTAAAGTCATGGATGATGGTCTTGTCGGGCGTGTAGCCAAACTTGACGTGGTCGAACTCCACGTGGCCGGGGCGCTTCTCGGGAATCTGCGCGTCAGCCTTCTGCTCCTCCTCGGGCGCGGCCAGGAACTCAAAGACGCGCTCGGTGGCGGCGGCCATCGACTGCATCGTGTTGCTCACGTTGCCCAGCTGCTGCACCGGCTGCGTAAAGTTGCGCACGTACTGGATAAAGCTCTGGATGTCGCCGGGCGTGGCATTGCTGGTCAGCGCGAGCTGTGCGCCCACCACGACGACACCCACGTAGCCCATGTTACCCACCAGGCTCATAAGCGGCATCATCAGGCCCGACAGGAACTGCGAGCGCCAGCCGCTAATAAAGAGGCGGTCGTTTTGACGGTCGAACTCCTCGATCGAGGCCTCGGCGCGGTCGAACACCTGAATAACGTTCTGGCCGGCAAAATCCTCCTCGATAATGCCGTTGACGGTGCCCAGGACCTGCTGTTGCTCGCGGAAGTACGGCTGCGAGAAGTGAATCATTACGGTCAGGATAATCGCGGCTGCCGGCAGCGTGAGCACGGTGACGCCGGTGAGCGGCAGGCTGATCGACAGCATCATGACGAGCACGCCGATAATCTGCGTTACCGACGTGATGAGCTGCGTCACGCTCTGGTTGAGCGACTGGCCGAGCGTATCGACGTCGTTAGTGATGCGGCTGAGCACGTCGCCCTTGCTGTGGCCGTTGAAATAGCTCATCGGCACGACGGCGATCTTGGCGGCGATCTCCTTGCGCATGCGGTAGCAAATTTTTTGCGTGACGCCGGTCATGAGCCAGCCTTGGATCAGGCTGCAGACAGAGCTTGCCAGATACAGGCAGAGCAAAAAGCCGAGCGTCTTGGCGATCCAGGCAAAGTCAACGTCGCCGGTACCGTTGACCTTGGCAACCAGGCCCTCGAACAGCTTGGTCGTAACCTGGCCAAGTACTTTGGGCCCCACAATGTTAAATATGACCGAGCATACGGCAAAGGCGACGGCGGCAAACACGGCAATCTTGTGCTGGCCGATATAGCCGAGCAACTGCCTCATGGTGCCCTTAAAGTCCTTGGCCTTTTCGCCGCGGCCCATGCCACCCATGCGACCCATGGGACCGCGCCGGCGGGTGGGCTTGGGAATCTGAGTCTTGGTCTCGTCTGCCATTAGTGCTCGCCTCCTTCCATGACGGCTGCAATCTCTTCTTGGGTAAGCCCCAGCTCCTCGGCTGAAAGCTGCGACTGTGCGATCTCCAGGTACGCCGGGCAGCTGTGCAGTAGCTCCTCGTGCGTGCCGGTGCCCACTACGTGGCCGTCGTCGAGCACGATAATCTGGTCGGCGTGCATGATGGTCGCGATGCGCTGGGCCACGACCACGAGCGCGGCGTCGGTGACGTTTTTGGCCAGCTCCTCGCGCAGACGCGCGTCGGTCTTGTAGTCGAGGGCGCTAAACGAGTCATCGAACACCACGACTTCGGGCTTTTTGGCCAACGCGCGGGCGATGGCCAGGCGCTGACGCTGACCGCCCGAGACATTGGAGCCGCCCTGGCTGATGGGGGAGTCGTAGCCGCCCTCGCGCTCGGCGATAAAGTCCTCGGCCTGTGCGATGCGTGTCGCCCGGTGTATGTCCTCGTCGCTCACCATGTCGCCGGCAAACTTGAGGTTGCTCTCGACGGTGCCCGAGAACAGACGCCCCTGCTGCGGGATATAACCAATACGGCGGCGAAGCTCGGAAAGGGTCATGTCGCGCACGTCGATGCCGTCGAGCGAAATGCTGCCGCCCGTGACGTCGTATAAGCGCGGAATCAGCTGCACGAGCGTGGACTTGCCCGAGCCCGTGGAGCCAATGATGCCGAGCATCTGGCCGGCGTGCGTGGTGAAGTTCACGCCGCTGATGACGTCGGCGCGGGCATCGGGATACTGGAAGCTCACGTCACGGAAGGTGAGCTCGCCGCGCGGCGCGCTGGCCGCGGGCAGTTTGGACGAGGCGGGGTCGTTGATGCTCGTGGGGCAGGTGATGACCTCTTCCACGCGCTCGGCTGCGACCTCGGCACGGGGCAGGATGACCGACACCATGGTGAGGATCATAAACGCCATAACGATCTGCATGGTGTAGGAGATAAACGCCATCATGTTGCCGACCTGCATCACGCCGTCGGACACGCCCTGCGCGCCAAACCAGACGATAAGCACGGTGATGCAGTTCATGACGAGCATCATGAGCGGCATCATAAAGCTCATGGCTCGGTTGGTGTAGAGCTGCGTGGTCATCAGGTCGAGCGAAGCCTTGTCAAAACGCTCGAGCTCGTGCTCCTCGCGGTTGAACGAGCGGATAGGCATAAGGCCGTCGAGCAGCTCGCGGGCGGTAAGGTTCACACGGTCCACAAAGCTCTGCATCTTTTTGAACTTGGGCATGGTGAGGCCCATGAGCACGCCGACGACGGCCGAAACCGCGATGATGGCCACAGCGATGGTCCACTCCAGGCCGGTGTGGTTGGCCAGGACGCGCATGACGGCGACAATGCCCATGACGGGGGCCATCAGGCACATGCGGATAAACAGGGTTGCGGCCATCTGGATCTGCTGAATGTCGTTGGTGCAGCGGGTAATGAGCGAGGCCTGGCTAAATTTGCCCACCTCAGCCGGCGAGAAGTGCATAACCTTGTTGAAGGTCTCGCGGCGCAGGTCGCGTGCGATGGAGCAGGCGGTGCGCGATGCCACGGCACCGGTCAGGATGGTGGCGACGAGCGATACCAGGCACAGCCCAAACATCGTGGTCGCCATGCGGCCCAGATAGGCGTTCTGCACGTCGGCGGGGTCGATGCCCTGCGCCTTGTACTCGTCCTGTACGTAGCTCACGGCGCGCTGGGTGACGATGGAGCCCGACATGGAGCCCATTTTGTCCGCCATTTGGTTGGCGCCCTCGACGAGCTTGCTTTGGTCTACCAGATCGCCCTCGATACCCAGACGCAGGCTCTTCATGGTGATCTTACCGCCGTCGGCATCAATCTGCTTTTGCATGTTCTGCGCCGCTGCGGCCTTCTGCTGCATCTCGGCGAGCTGCTCGGGCGTCATCGCTGCCATCTGCTCGGGGGTGGGCATGGCCTGGGTGCCGCTGTTGTCTTTCTCGCTGGACGTGCCGGTCATGTCGCCCATGGAGTCGGCGTCGATGCCTTGGTTGAGCGAAAGGACGACGGTCTCGGGCAGGCTCATGATGTCGGCAATCTTGCCGCCGTCGGCGCGCTCATTCTCGGTTCCCTTGTACGTGCGAATGCCGTTATTGTCCGCCTTGCTAAACACGGCCTCCACAGCCTTGGCGTCCTTGGCGCTCATAAAGAGTTTGAGGTCGTCGAGCGATTCGGCACGAATGGTGTCGGGCACGGGCGAGGCGATGCCGCCTTGCTGCACGCCCACGTCGACGATGTCGCTCATATAGGTAGGCAGCGCCAAGTCGGCGTTGCAGCTGATTACGATGAGTACGATAGCTGCGAACAGTGCCGGGACATGCTTTTTAAAGAGCTTGAGAATCCTCACTTGGCATCTCTCCTTTCTTGGTTGCGGTCGATAATTTCGTTGGCACGCCTTAGAAGGCGCACCATCTCTTGGGTATCTGTTTCGCCGAGCTGCTCGAGGAAAGCCGCGGTGCGGTCCTCGAATTCCCGACGCTTGATTTCGAGATCATGGAATCCCTTGTCGGTCACCGTGACGTGTACGCGACGACGGTCGGTCTTTGAGTGCTCGCGCTCGACCCAGCCCTTGGCTTCGAGAGCGCGTAGGATATTGGCGATACGGGCGCTCGAGACCCAGGCACGATCAGCGAGTTCACTCGGCGTGAGCGAGCCGCCAGCGAGCATGAGGGCGCGCATGACAGCCATCTCGCCGCCGAGAGCTTTGTCCGCAAAGCGCGAAATGCGCTGATGCATGCTGCCAAACTCAGTTAAGAGCTGGCGCCCAAGCTCATGGAAATCGGTATCTTCCACCGAAAACCCCTAACACTAGAAACTATTTTCGGTGAAAGATGATACCCCTGCACGCGCACCCTATACGGTAGATTTTTTTGGGACATGTCTAGAAAACTACCTTTAGGCGACATCCGTACACCGTCGGTACCAGTAAAGTTGGGCGTAGATCGTTAGGCATGTCCCAAAGCCTACTCAGAGGCACTTTACCCTGCTAAAACTGGCATAACAGCTAGAGTGAATGTCGTACAAAGGCAAGGAAAAATACCAAACAAATCGGTGAACGGTAGTTGTTCGCGCTCGCATTTCCTGCGGATTTGTTAAAAACGCACTAATGGTATAAAAAAAGAAACATATAACAGACCTGATGAAGGGGGTGGCTATGTTATCCTTCTCAAACGGGTGAAATCTTGGGTTTTGGGTTGCAGTTCCAAGGTGGACAAACGTTTTTCCCTGTACCAACGTGTGGTGAAGAACGGAAGAAGCCGGTAGTGCAAGCCGATAATTCAAGAATTCAATAAGCAGCGGTGTGAGAGAGCGCCGCATTACACGTAACTAGGAGCGTGGTTACACAATGCAGGAGGCATGGGAAGGCTTCAAGGAAGGCATCTGGACGGGAGAGGTTGACGTCCGAGACTTCATCCAGAAGAACTACACCCCCTACGAGGGCGACGAGTCGTTCCTCGCCGGCCCGACCGAGCGTACCAAGGAGCTGTGGGGCGAGGTTCTCGACCTGCTGCTCAAGGAGCGCGAGCAGGGCGGCGTCCTCGATATGGACACCAAGACCGTCACGGGCATCGTGAGCCACCCCGCTGGCTACATCGATAACGCCCACCGCGAGAAGGAGACCATTGTAGGCCTCCAGACCGACAAGCCGCTCAAGCGCGCGCTGCACGTCAACGGTGGTATCCGCATCGCTTGCCAGGCTGCCAGCCAGCACGGCTACAAGGTCGACGAGAACGTTGTCGAGCGCTACACCTTCGAGCGCAAGACCCACAACGCCGGCGTCTTCGATGTCTACACCCCCGAGATGCGCGCCTGCCGCTCGGCCCACATCATCACCGGTCTGCCCGATGGCTATGGCCGCGGTCGCATCATCGGCGACTACCGTCGTGTCGCCCTTTACGGTGTTGACTACCTGATCAAGGACAAGGAGGCCCAGAAGGCTTCCACCCCGACGGTCATGACCGCCGACAACATCCGCGATCGTGAGGAGCTGCAGGAGCAGATTCGCGCCCTCGGCGAGCTCAAGATGATGGCCGAGACCTATGGTTTCGATATTTCCAACCCTGCTACCAACACGCAGGAGGCCATCCAGTGGATGTACTTCGCCTACCTCGCTGCCGTTAAGGAGCAGAACGGCGCCGCTATGTCCATCGGCCGTACCTCCACGTTCATCGACATCTACGCTGAGCGCGACCTTGCCAACGGTACCTTCACCGAGGAGCAGATCCAGGAGTTCGTGGATCACTTCATCATGAAGCTCCGCATGGTCAAGTTTGCCCGTACCCCCGAGTACCAGGCCCTGTTCACCGGCGATCCGCAGTGGGTCACCGAGTCCATCGGCGGCATGGGCGTTGACGGGCGCACGCTCGTTACCAAGATGAGCTACCGCTACCTGCACACACTCGAGAACATGGGCACCAGCCCCGAGCCCAACATGACCGTTCTGTGGTCGACCCGTCTGCCCGAGAACTTCAAGAAGTTCTGCGCCAAGACTTCTGTCGCCAGCTCCTCGATCCAGTACGAGAACGACGACCTCATGCGCGTTTACCACGGCGATGACTACGGCATCGCCTGCTGCGTGTCCTCCATGCGCATCGGCAAGGAGATGCAGTTCTTCGGCGCCCGTGCCAACCTGGCCAAGTGCCTGCTGTATGCACTCAACGGCGGTGTTGACGAGGTCTCCAAGAAGCAGGTCGGCCCCAAGTATCGCGCCGTCGAGGGCGATACGCTCGATTACGACGATGTTGTGGCCAAGTACAACGACATGATGAAGTGGCTCGCTGGCGTGTACGTCAACTCGCTGAACATCATTCACTACATGCACGATAAGTATTGCTACGAGCGCATCCAGATGGCTCTGCACGACAAGCACGTGCATCGCTGGTTCGCTACGGGCATCGCTGGCCTTTCCGTCGTGGCCGACTCCCTGTCCGCCATCAAGTACGCCAAGGTCCACCCCGTCCGTGACGAGAACGGCATCATCGTCGACTTCGAGACCGAGGGCGAGTTCCCCAAGTACGGTAACGACGACGACCGCGTCGACCAGATCGCTCACGACGTTGTGCACCAGTTCATGGAGTACATCCGCATGAACGACACCTACCGCAACTCCGTGCCCACGACCTCGGTTCTGACCATCACCTCCAACGTCGTGTACGGTAAGAAGACCGGCTCCACGCCCGACGGCCGCAAGGCTGGCCAGCCGTTCGCCCCGGGTGCTAACCCCATGCACAAGCGCGATAGCCACGGCGCCATCGCTTCGCTGTCTTCGGTTTCCAAGCTCCCGTTCCGCGATGCTCAGGACGGCATCTCCAACACCTTCTCCATCATTCCGAGTGCGCTCGGCAAGGAGGACCAGGTGTTCTTTGGCGATATCGACCTTGATCAGCTGGGCGAGTAACTATTGTTAGTGCTATACTAACAATAACGATTACTGATTAGCGCGCCGGTTTCGGCCGGCGCCTATCAATCGAAGGAGACACATTATGAAGGTTTCTGAAGTTTCCGAGACTCAGGCCGATAACCTGGTCCACATGCTCGACGCTTACGCCGAGAAGGGTGGCCACCACCTGAACATCAACGTCTTCAACCGTGAGACGCTGCTCGATGCTCAGGCTCACCCCGAGAAGTACCCACAGCTGACCATCCGCGTTTCCGGCTATGCCGTGAACTTCCACACGCTCACCAAGGAGCAGCAGGACGAGGTCATTTCGCGTACCTTCCACGACAAGTTCTAAAGGGGTTTAACTCCCGCAGGATTGCCGGGCCGCTTTGGGTTACTTTCCAAAACGTCCTCGGACATGCAAAGGGCTCCGCTGCGCGCTTCGCGCGGCGGAGCCCTTTGCGTCCTGCGGAAATGTTTTGGAAAGTAACCCAAAGCGGCCCGGCGGGGGTCCTGTGTAGTCACCCTTTAGGCGGAACTCTCCTAATTATTTGGATGAGTCGTTTACTTACTTGTGCTGTTACCGTCTTCCCGCTGTTGTTGGGGTATGCTTTGTTCGTATGTAAACGTTTGACATGTTGATGGGGGAGGGTGCTATGGCTCGCGAGGGCGCTCGTTCTAAGGATTCTGCTAAGCCTGGCATCAAGGAAGTTGCAGCGGTGGCGGGGGTTTCGCCTACTACGGTATCTCGCGTGCTTAATAATCGCGGCTATATTAGCCAAGAGACCCGCGATAAGGTCCATGCCGCGATGGAGCGCATCAACTATACGCCCAACGATATCGCCCGTGCCATGCTCAACGGTCGCCTGAATCTTATCGGTATGATCGTTCCCTTTGTGAGCAGCCCGTTCCATGCTCAGGTTGTGCAGGCGGTCGAGCGCACGTTAGCGGAAAACGGCTTTAAGATGTTGCTGTGCAACAGCGCCAATCGACCCGATCTTGAGCGTTCCTATATTGACATGCTCCGCCGCAATATGGTCGACGGCGTCATCGTCAACTCCCTCAATATCGGTGCCGAGGCATATGCCGAGATGGGCTTGAGCCTGGTTGGCATCGACTGCGATCTTGGCGAGGGCTCTGTCCAGATTGCAAGTGACAGCTATGGCATTGGCGAGCTCGCCACGCGCCGTCTGATTGATGACGGCTGCAGGCGTATCCTGTGCCTGCGCAGCAATAGCCGCATGCGCATGCCTGCCAATAAGCGTACCGATGCCTACCTCGATGTTGTTGAGCAGGCCGGTTTGTCCGCGCTTGTCCGTGAGGTTGAGTTCGTTAAGCCCGACGACGAAAAGGGCGCGGTCGTTGCGAAGATCCTCGATGAGAACCCCGATATTGACGGCATCTTTGCGGGAGACGATACGATGGCGGCCATCTGTCTCAACGTGATGAAGCAGCGCGGCTTGAGCGCTCCAGACGATATTAAGGTCGTGGGCGCGGATGGTGCCCGCCGAACTATGACGTTTATGCCTGACTTAACAACCGTACGTCAAGATATCGATCGCATCGGAGAGCTCGCGGCGCAATCCATCATCGCTCTTATTAACGGCGATAATCCCGAATCGAATATCAAGCTCCCCGTTGAACTCATTGAGGGCAAAACCGCGTAGTTCATCCCGTGCCAAAAGAATTCCTCAAACGCCTCTGATGACCGTTCGCCGGCATATGTCAACCGTTTACCGACGACTGGAACTGCGAAAAGACGTATTGGTATGAAAACGTTTGACATATGAAAACGATTGACATATCTTGCCATTGTACCGAGTTAGTATGTCGTGGAAAGGAAGTCTCGGATGCACAAGGTGTATTACCAGCCTGAGGGAATTTGGGTAGGCGACATCATGCCGTACGGCGAGGACGGCACGTTCTATCTCTATCATCAGCGTGACACGCGTAACCCCGAACCTTTCGGAGAGCCGTTTGGCTGGGCACTCGCTACGACCAAGGATTTCGTCAACTACAAGGACTTTGGCGAGAGCCTTGAGCGCGGCGGCGACGAGGAAGTCGACCAGTACATTTATGCCGGCACGGTGTTTAAGGTGGGCGACAAGTACCATGCGCTCTACACTGGTTGCAATCGCGATAAGGTCCGCGCACGTTTGATGAAGCAGGTTCTTCTTCACGCAACGAGCGACGACGCCGTCAAGTGGGAGAAGAACATCGCCGAGACGCTGCTTCCGCCCCAGGAGGGTTACGATGACCGCAACTGGCGCGATCCCTTTGTGCTTTGGGATGAGGAGAACGAAGAGTACATGCTCATCCTCGGCACGCGTGTGGGCGAGGACAAGCGTCTGATGACCGGCCGCCTGGTCAAGTTCACCTCCAAGGATCTGACCAACTGGGAGTTCCAGGGCGACTGGTGGAACCCGGGCCTGTACACCATGTTTGAGATGCCTGATCTCTTTAAGATGGGCGACTGGTGGTACCTCGTCTTTTCCGAGTACAGCGACGGCAACAAGACCCGTTACCGCATGTCCAAGTCCATCAACGGTCCTTGGATTACCCCCGCTGACGACTCCTTCGACGGCCGCGCGTACTACGCCGCTCGCACCGCATTCGATGGCGAGCGTCGCGTTCTCTTTGGTTGGGTTCCTACGCGTGACGAGGGCGGCGACCCCAGCTCTTACCTATGGGGTGGCACCTTTATGCCCCTCGAGATCATTCAGCGTGCCGACGGAACGCTCGGCACCAAGCTCCCCGACAGCATGCTTGGCGCCTTTGGCGAGGCTAAGGCAGTCGAGACCTTTGAGCTTTCCTGCGAGTCGGGCAAGGTCGAGCAGGTGCTCGCCGCAGATGCCGGCTCCACCTACTTGCTCGATGCCGACATTGAGCTCGGCGGTAACGCTGCCGGCTTCTCGGTCAAGTTCGCCGAGGACGCCGAGACCGGTCTTGCCTATGAGTTCCGCGCCAACCTGCGCGAGGGCAAGCTCGAGTTCACGCCGGCTCCCCAGTACCCGTGGTTCCAGGTCAACAACATGGGCCTCGAGCGTCCGTTGTTCTTTAAGGGCGAGGGCACTCACCATGTGCGTCTGGTCGTCGACGACGACATCGCGACCATCTTTGTCGATGACGTTGCGCTCAACGCTCGCTTCTGCAACAAGCAGGGCCAGGGTGTGGCGCTTACCGTCACCGACGGTGCGCTCAAGTGCGCAAACGCAACGATCGCGTCTCTGTAGCGGCAACGAACCGTTTTATGATTTAGAAAAGGAATGGAGAGGAACATGGACTACAAGGCAGTGTCCCAGCAAGTCGTCGACAACGTCGGCGGACTGGAGAACATCGAGGGCGCCACGCATTGCGTGACCCGTCTGCGTCTGGTGCTCAAGGATACGAGCAAATACAACAAGGCCGAGCTCGAGAACATCGATGGCGTCAAGGGCGTGCTGTACAACAGCGGCCAGCTCATGATCATCTTCGGTACCGGTACCGTCAACAAGGTTTACGATGAGTTTATGGCTCTGACGGGCGTTAAGGAGATCAGCGCTTCCGAGGTCAAGGGCGCCGAGGCGGACAAGAAGGGCAAGTTCTTCTCGGTCCTCAAGGTATTCTCGGACATCTTTATCCCCATCATTCCCGCCTTCGTCGGCGCTGCAATCATCATCGGCCTTAAGTCGCTGATCGTTGCCAACGGCCTCTTTGGCATGGAGGGCAGCCTCGCCGATCACAGCGAGTTCCTCAAGAACCTCGCAAGCTTCTTTGCCATTATCGCCACCACGTTCGACTACCTGCCTGTCCTGGTTATGTACAGCGCAGTCAAGCGTTTTGGCGGTAACCCGATCCTGGGCATCCTCGTCGGTATCGTCATGGTTCACCCGAGCCTTATGAACCGCAACACGTTCGTTATGGACCCGACGGGTGCTGAGTACTGGAACTTTGGTCCGCTCTCCATTCCCATGGTTGCTTTCCAGGGCGGCGTGTTCCCTGCAATTCTGACCGCCTGGTTTATGGCCAAGGTCGAAAAGATTGCCCAGAAGTACATCCCCGAGGTCGTTTCGTTCGTCTTTGTCCCGACCGTTACCCTGATTCTTGCTAACGTCGCCCTGTTCACCGTGTTCGGCCCGCTCGGTAACCTGATCGGTGACGTCCTCGCCGGCGTAATCGATATCCTGTACAACAGGATGGGCGTCTTTGGTGCCTTTGTCTTCGCCGCGTTCCTGCAGCCGCTCGTCGTTACCGGTACGCATCAGTTCATCCAGGGTATCGAGGCAAACCTTGTTGCCACGACTGGCTTCAACTACATCCAGGCCATCTGGTCGGTTTCCATCATCGCCCAGGGCGGCGGCGCCATCGGTATGTACCTCATTCACAAGAAGCACTCCAAAGAGCGCAACATCTGCATGTCGTCCTTTATCCCGACGCTGGTCGGAATCTCCGAGCCCGCTATCTTTGCTGCAAACATGCGCTATTCGATCATTCCGTTCATCTGCGCATGCATCGGTGCAGGCTGCGGCGGTGCCTTCGTCAAGCTCTTTGAGGTGCGCGCTATCGGTCAGGGTCTGACCGGCGTGCTTGGCCTGCTCATCGTCACGCCCGAGACCCTCGTGTGGTATGTGGCTGGCAATCTCATCGCCTTTATCGTGCCAATCGTCTTGATCTTTGCCTACAACAAGGCAAAGGGCGTGCCGACCACCGATGAAGAGGGCGCTGGCGCTGGCTTCGACGTTAGCTTCTAGTTGAGCCGTTCAGTGTAATCTGAGGATAAGTCCATTTGAGGAAGGGCGTTCGACTCGTGTGAGTCGAGCGTCCTTCCCCATAGACGAGAAAGTCAACGGCGATGTTTAATCAAAAAAATAAGGTGACACGCGCGGACTATGAGCAGTGGCGTGCCGGACAGGATGAGACGGCGGGTCGCATCGCGTCCGACCCCGATAGGCTCCTGTTCCATGTGGAGCCTGAGCTTGGCTGGCTCAACGACCCCAACGGTTTGGTTCAGATTGGTGATACGTATCACATCTATCATCAATACGATCCGTTCGATGCTGCGCATGGCGGTCCAGTGCTTTGGAACCATCTGACGACAAAGGATTTTGTGACGTACGAGAATCGCGGCCCCGCGCTGTTCCCCGATTCCGATTTGGATTCGAACGGAGCGTATTCTGGTTCTGCCTTTGTACGTGATGGCAAGATTCACTACTTCTATACCGGCAACGTCAAGCATTTTGATCGCGATGATTACGACTACGTGTTGACGGGTCGTGAGCAAAACCAGATTCATATGGTTGCGGAGAACCCCGACGAATTGGGCGAGAAGCGCATAGCTGTTGGACCGGTCGATTACCCCGACGATATCGGTACGCACGTGCGCGACCCCAAGATCCTTGAGCACGATGGTATCTACTACATGGTTCTGGGCGCTCGTACGAAAGACGACCGTGGCTGCGTGCTTGTCTATACCTCGCGCAATCTTGAGGACTGGAGCTATGCGACGCGCATTGAGTTGGGCGAGAAGTTTGGCTTTATGTGGGAGTGCCCCGATCTGTTTGAGCTCGATGGCGGGCTTGTTCTCGTTTGCTGTCCGCAGGGTGTGCCTGCCGATGGTTGGCGTTACCGCAATCCGCATCAGTGCGTGTGGTTCCCCATCGAGGCCGATTGGGAGGCGCCGAGCTTTAAAATCGTCGGGCAGGGCATGCCCCCGATGGTCGATGCCGGTTTTGATTTCTATGCTCCGCAGTCCTTTGAGGATGCTGCAGGCCGGCGATTGATGATCGGATGGTCGGGTTGCCCCGATGCGACGGCGGAAAACCCGACGGTGGCACGCGGGTGGCAGTGCGCGTTGACGGTGCCGCGAGAGCTGAGCATGCGCGATGGTAAGCTCTGCCAGCAGCCGGCGCACGAGATTGAGAGGATGCGCGGCGGCTGCGTTCGTGCTGTAGGCGGAGAGACCGTCGAGGAGCCGGGCCGCCTGTTTGATCTTGTGGTTTCCTGTGAGGGCGCCAAGATGGTCGAGCTCGAAATCCGCAAGGGTGTCTTTGTGCGTTATGCGGAGGGGATGCTTACCCTCGATATGGGTAATGAAGGCTATGGGCGAGACCGGAGGTCGATTGAGCTCAGCGAGCTTCGCGACCTGCGCGTGCTTTCGGACACTACGATGGTCGAGATTTTTGCCAACGGCGGCGAGGCAGCACTTACGAGCCGTACCTATTCGCCGGCGGTTTCGGCGATGGGGTTGCATGCCGAGGGTGCGGCGTCGATGGATTTCTACCGCCTCGCGCATTAACCGTGCGTGGAGCACGATTGGACTTGCCGGGCGGAATGTGTCGCAGTTGCCGCAGCGAACTACCGTTTATCGTGTATAGCTACCGTTTGCGGAGTAAGTAACACATTGTTGCAAACCGTGTAGAATCCTAAATAAGCACGGAGTTTTCCAGGGAGACGCTGTCCTTTGTTATGTGCAAAGGGCGGCGTCTCTTTGGCGCTTGGACGCCGTTGTGCAACAGTGCGGCGGCGCGTGCCATGTATTGAAAAGCCAATGTCGAGATGGGTCGTGATGATAATGGGCAAGTACGTAATCGTGGTTGAATCTGGTTCGGATGTAACGCCAGAGCTTTGCGAGCGCTACGGCATCGTGCGTGTGCCCATGCATGTCACGATTGGTGACGAGACTGTCGAGGACGGCTCGATCGATCCGCTCGAGATTTATTCGCGCTGCAACGAGTTTGGCGTGATGCCCAAGACCAGCGGCTGTGCGCCGGCAGATTTCTCCCGCGTGTACGACCGCATCCATGCCGAACAGCCCGACGCGACCATTTTGCATCTTGCATATTCCGAGGCCACGACCTGTTCGCATCAGTCCTCGAAGATCGCCGCCCAGGGGCGCGATTACGTCTACTCCATGGATACGCGCTTTGTCTCGGTAGGCCAGTCGCTCGTTGTCGTCGAGACCGCCAAATACATCGAGGCTCACCCCGATGCCACCGTTGACGAAATCTTTGCATTTACGAACTCCGTCATGGACCGCGTGCTGTTGGGCTTTGTTCCTACCGACCTTGCCTTCCTTAAGGCGGGCGGTCGCTTGTCCAACGTCGCGTTCCTAGGCGCCCATCTGCTCAAGATTAAGCCCTGTATCGAGGTGACGGGCGGCAAGTTCGTGGCGACTAAGAAGTTCCGCGGCTCTATGCTCAAGTGCGCCCGCGCCTTTATTGACCACATGGTTGCGAAGGGCGAGATTGACTACTCGCACATTGGCCTGGCGTATTCGGTGGGCCTTTCCGAGGAGCTGCGCGACGACATGGAAGTCTATGCACACGACATGGGCTTTAAGGACGTTACTTGGACTCAGGTCGGCGGCGTCATCTCGAGCCATTGCGGCCCGACCGCCTTCGGTGCGGTGCTTACGCTTAAAGCGTAAAGGCTGCAAACGAACATTTTCTCGCTTTCGCGAGTGCTCAGCAGCCATATGATCGATATAAGTCCCTGCCATGGCGGTAGGGGGCAGATTGAAGCATGCCACTCTGGCCCGAGACGTTTAAACGCAAGCGTATGGGCTAGAATGGCTCTGGCATTTATGTAGCTAAAACCAAAGAGAGGCAAGGTAGCGGGAATGGCTGAGATGACGCTCGAGGGTGTGGACGCTCGTCCCGAGGACTCCACGTTTGCTCTGGGCCGCGTACATTCGATCGAGACGATGGGTACGGTCGACGGTCCCGGCATCCGCTTTGTGGTGTTTGTCCAGGGCTGTCCCATGCGCTGCGCGTATTGTCACAATCCCGATACCTGGTCGGTTAAAGGCGGCACCATGGTGACCGTCGAGCACCTTATGGACGAGTTCCAGAGTAACCATGAGTTTTACCGTAGCGGCGGCATTACGGTTTCGGGTGGCGAGCCGCTTCTGCAGCCCGAGTTTTTGGCCGACCTGTTCCGTGCAATGCACAACAACCCCGATGGCCGCGTGCATACCTGCCTTGACAGCTGCGGATATGCGTTTGACCCCAACCACCCCGAGAAGTTCGATGCTGTGCTCAACGAGACCGATATGGTGCTGCTCGACATTAAGCATGCCGATCCCGTCGAGCATAAAAAGCTGACCGGTTGCGATCCCACACGAATCCTGGCGTTTGGTGATGAGCTCGCGCGTCGCAAGATTAAAGTCGTTATCCGCCACGTGGTGGTGCCGGGCATTACCGATACGGTTGAGGAGTGCGAGGCACTCGGTCGTCTGATTGCCCCGTGGCATAACGTGGTCGGTCTGGAGATGCTGCCGTATCACACGATGGGTGTCGTCAAGTACGAGCAACTGGGCATTCCCTATAAGCTCGAGGGCGTGCCCCAGATGGATACCGCGCGCATGCCCGAGCTGCGCAACGCCGTCATGACGGGTATGAAAAAGCGCCGCACGGAACTCAAAAACGCCATCGGATAGCGTGCCATATTCGCTCCCCAAAGGCACTCATTGGGAACAGACTTAAATGAGTGCCCCTGGGCACCAAGTTGATTGCCAAAGAGCCCCGTCAAGTTGCGGTGGAATAGTTCTTGTTTTTCGGCTTATGCCGCCCAAATAGGAACTATTCCACCGCAAGTGCGATTTGGGTAGAGATGCGCAACAGAATCGCGCCATTTGGATAAAAACGCTTGTGGTTTCTTTAAAGACGTCTTAAACGCCGCTGAATATCCTTGGAAAGAAATGCCTGCTCGGTATTATGCTGCTCGTATATAAACGGTAGCAACCAGGAGACCACGTGCGAAACAACGCATCGCGGGACGAGTATGTGCCGCAACATGGCAGCAGATATGAGACGAAGGGCACGCCTTCGCGTGGCCTTGCTGACGCTCGCATCCGCGTGACGAAGATTGCCGCCATTGGGATGCTAACGTTGGCGGTTATTATCCTCGGAATTACCGCCAAAACCTACGCGTCGGAGCGAATGGCACACTCAGATGCGTCAACGGTTCAGACGCAAAACGAAAAGGTCTCTGAATCTAAAGCCACCGCAAGCCGAACCCTGTCGACAGCGAGCCTCAAGACGAGGCTTTCGAAGGCGGACTTTAACGATATTCCCTCAGGCGATACCGTGCAGACCTTCTCACTGGTTGATGACCAGATTCCCGCCCTGGAGGATGAGAGCCTCGCCGCGCTCCAGGACGCCCTGAGTCGGGGCCAGGAGCTGGGCGATGTGGGTGTGGTGTTCTACGACCTATCGAGCGGCAAGGGTGTGACGTATAACGCCGATGTCGAGGTTTACGGTGCGAGTAGCTACAAGGCGCTCTATGCGTTGTACATCTGCGAATCTCTGGTCGAGACGGGTCAGGTTTCACTCGATGATTCCCTTGGCACCTATGGTGGCTACAACATGGGTTGGCAGACGGTGCGCGACCTGATCGATGCCGCGGTCGTTAATTCGGACAACGATTCGTTTATTGCGTTACGCGTGACGTTTGACCGTGTCGGTTACGAGGATTGGATTGCAAGTCTTGGCATCGATTACGATACCGCACTCGATCCGATGAGTGATTTTCCCACCTATTGCCCGCGCACCTCGGCCAAGTTGTGGCGCGAGATGAGCGAGTATTTGAGCCGTGATAGCGAGACGTCGCAATGGCTGTCGGGCCTTTTGGCCTCTACGACCCGGTCCTTTATCCGCGACGGCATTGCGGACGACCAAGCCTTGGTGCGCAACAAGGCAGGCTGGATTAGCGAGGATGGTTGCTATTCGACATGCGATGCGGGCCTTATCGACATCGATGACCGTACCTATGTCATGAGCATCATGACATCGATGCCATGGAGCGATCGCTCGAGTGAGCTGGTGGCTGCGATTGCTAAGGCGTTCTTTGATACCCGAGCTGCGCTGGCCTAGCGTGTTCGTTTGACGAGGTCAAACAAAATGCTGTTACCATACCGTGGTTGAGAATTTCGTATAGGTTTGGGGAATGGCATGGCTACCATCGCGATTATCGGTGCGCTCGAAAAAGAGATCATGCAGATTAAGGAAGAGTTGAGTAACGTTTGCATGGTACAGGAGGCGGGCTTGAACGTTGTGGCCGGCGGGCTCGACGGCCTGTCGATTGTCGCCACGACGGCGGGTATGGGCACGGTAAACGCTGCCGCCGCAACACAGCACCTCATTAGCAAGTATGCTCCACAGGCAGTTGTGTTTTCTGGTATCGCAGGTGGCCTGAATCCCAAGCTCCACATCGACGATGTTGTCATTGGCAAATGCTTGCGCTATCTAGATACCGATACCGCGCTTATCGCCGAGTCTGCACCGGGGCTCGAGGAGTTTGGCTCGACGCCTGCGCTGGTCGATATTGCTGCCGATGTGCTTGCTGAACGTGGCTTTGTCAACGCTTCGACAGATGCAGCCGCCTCGAACGAGGGCGCAAAGCAGTTCCTGGTCGGCACGATTGCCACGGGTAACCGCTTTGTGACGGGCGCCGCCATGCGCAATGATGCCATTGAGGCGACGCATGCCGATTGTGTCGGCATGGAGGGCGCGGCAATTGCCCATGTCGCAACTAAAAATGGTGTCGATTGCCTGGTGCTGCGCGCTATCAGCGATAATTGTGACGAGGCGTACGATGCGATTTGCGACCGCGAGTTCGACCTGTTCGAGTATGCCCGTACCGCGAGTGGCATTACGCTCGATATCGTTCGCCGTATCGCTGCTATCTACTAGCGCGCTCTTTTGTAAGAACCTACGACCAAGGAGTGTCCATGGCCGATTCCATTAACTACCAGCTTGCCAAGTTCGTCGCCAGCTACGGCAAGGTTTCGCAGATCCCCGAGTCCACCTGTCCCGAGGTGAGCTTCGTTGGCCGCTCAAATGTGGGCAAGTCGTCCATCATGAACAAGCTTTTTGGCCGCAAGAACCTGGTCAAGGTTTCGAGTACGCCGGGTAAGACGAGCAATATCAATTTCTTCGAGGCCGACGACGTGCACTTTGTGGACCTGCCGGGTTACGGTTTCGCCCGTCGCTCCAAAGCTGAGCGCGATCGCTGGGCCGAGCTCATTGGCGATTTCTTCGACTCCGAGCGCAGCTTTAACCTGGTTGTGTCGCTGGTGGACATTCGCCATGATCCCAGTAAGCTCGACCATGACATGATCGACTACCTGCAGGGCAACGAGTTCAACTTTATCGTCTGCCTCACCAAGGCCGACAAGCTCAGCCGCACCCAGCAGGCCCGCCAGGCAGCAGCCATCAAAAAGCAGCTCAACGTCCCGGCCGAAAACGTAATCATTACGAGCTCCCAGACCGGCACCGGCATCGACGAACTCAAGCGCCGCATTGCCGAGGCCTGCCTCTAATAAGTGCCCCAATCTAGCAAGAGCCCCTATCAATAAAAAGCCATAATTTCAGCCCGGCGCCCCTTCAAAGCGTGGGTCCCTGTAGACATCGCTAGCCACGTTGCCATAGGGCCACCCAAGGGCATCCCCTTAAAAACATTCCGCAGCACGAGGCCCGCTTATCTGCAGCTCCGAAGGAGCAGGATAAGTGGGCCTCAAGTGCGAGGACGTTTTTAGGGGGATGCCCCTGGGTGGCCCGGACAGACCGATCGGCGATGTCTACAGGTACTCGATTTGAGCGCCCTCGGTGTCGCACGTCAGAATGTGCGTGTCGCACTTGGGGAACTGCTCACGCAGCTTGACCTGCAGGAACTTCGCCACGATGGTGTCGTCAGTCACGGCCATGAGGGTCGAGCCAGAGCCACTGATCCAGATGGTCTTGGCGCCGCCGTTAAGGCAGGTGTCGCGCACGGCGTTGTAGTCGGGGATGAGGCGGCGGCGATAGGGTTCCTGGATGCGGTCGTCGTTGGCAGCGGCAATCAGGTCAAGGTCGCCGGTCTCCAGGCCGCGCGTCATGCCGGCGATGCGGCCCATTTGCCATACGGCGGTGGAGAGCGGAATCTCCTGCGGCACGACCTTGCGCGCCTCGCTCGTATGTACCTCGTAGGGCGGAATCACGGTAATAAAACGCAAGCGATCGCTCACCTCGTAGCGTAGACACTGGGGAAGCGAATCGGTTGGCGTAAAAGAGCAGACGGCGCCGCCCAGGATGGCGGGGGCGACGTTATCGGGATGGCCCTCGACCTCGGTGGCGATGCGGACGAGCTCGGCGCGGTCGACGGTGTGGCCTGTCAGCGCGGCGGCAGCCATGATGCCGGCGACGACGCAGGTGGAGCTGGAACCCAGGCCGCGGGCGACGGGCACGTCGGTCTGAATGTCGATAGCGACGGGGAAGGCCGGCTCGCCCCAGGCGGCCAGTGCATCGACAAAGCTCACATAGACCAGGTTGTTCTCGTTTTGGAACTCTTCGGGGCAACCCGTGATGGTGAGCTTGTCGGCGCGCTCGAAGGTGAAGTGAGAGTAGAGGCTGACGGCCATGCCGAGGGTGTCGTAGCCGATGCCTAGGTTGGCGCTTGTTGCTGGGACGGTGATCTTGATCATGTGAGTCCTCCTGGCGTGCCTGGCTGTTTAGTTCGCTGCTCGGGCAGTCCTGCGCAAGACGGAAAGCACATTAAGTGCTTTCCTTTGCGTGCGGAACTCGCGACGAACTAAACAGCCAGGCACGCTGTGCACGTTCGTCATCATCCCGGGGGTTATCTGATAAAAGAAGGTGCGCCGGCTTTCGCCGGCGCTTAATAAGGGGTTTAGTTGGTAGCCATCTTTTTTGCTGCGGACTCGACGTAGTTGGCCATGTCGGCTACGTCGCAGACGTCTTCGAAGCGGACGGGTTTGGACTCGAGCTCGGCGAGCTGGGTCGGGGCGACCGTGTTGGTGGCCTGCTCGAGTACACGCATAGCCTCAAAATCATCCTCGGGAACGTCGAGGCCCAGGGCGTCGCAGCAGGCGCGCGGGAACTTGTAGGGGCTTGCGGTCGAAAGCAGCACGCGGGCTTTGGCGCCCTCGGCGGGAGCGACCTTTTCAAAGACGTGATAGCCGCAAGCGGTGTGCGGGTCGATCACGTAGCCGTTGGCGTCCCAGCAGCTCTTGATGGCAGCGCGGACCTCGTCCTCGCTGGCCCAGCCGCAGCCAAACACGCTCTGGATCTTGGCCAGCAGCTCGGCGGGCACCTCGTAGCGACCAGTCTGTGCCAGCTGCTCCATAAGGCCGGCAACGAGTTCGCAGTCGCCATCGGACAGGAAGTACAACATGCGCTCCAGGTTAGAGCTGATAAGGATGTCCATCGACGGCGAGATGGTCGTGAAGAACGGACGGTTGCGGTCGTAGACGCCGGTGGTCAGGAAGTCAGCAAGAACGTTGTTCTTGTCGCTCGCGACGATGAGCTTGGCGACGGGCAGACCCATGCGCTTGGCGTAGTAGCCGGCCAGGATATCGCCAAAGTTGCCGGTCGGTACGCAGAACTCCACGGCGTCGCCGGCCTCGATGGCGCCGGCGCGCAGCAGCTGCGCATAGGCGGCAAAGTAGTAGACGACTTGCGGCACCAGGCGGCCGACGTTGATGGAGTTGGCGCTCGAAAGTACTGTGCCGGCGGCCTCAAGACGCTCGGCAAGCTCCTTATCGGCAAAGATGCGCTTGACGGCGCTCTGGGCGTCATCGAAGTTGCCGCGGATGCCGCAGACGGCGACGTTATTGCCCTCCTGAGTGGACATCTGCAGATTCTGCACGCGGCTGACTTTGCCCTCGGGATAAAAGACGGTGATGCCCGTGCCCGGGGCGTCGGCAAAGCCGGCGAGTGCGGCCTTGCCCGTGTCGCCCGACGTGGCAGTGACGATCATGATGCGCTCGGCGCCGCCGTCCTTGGCGGAAGTGCGGGCCATGAGGCGGGGGAGCATCTGCAGAGCGACGTCCTTAAAGGCACTCGTGGGGCCGCCAAAGAGCTCCATCACATAGGTTTGAGGAGCGTCGGTGCCCGGCGCTGCGTCGAGTTTGACGAGCGGCGTGACCTCATCGCTTGCAAACGTACCGCGGTAAGCCTCATTCACGCAGGCCGAAATTTCTTCGTCCGTGTAATCGTTCAGTAACATTCCCAACACATTTTGAGCGATTTCAAAGTACGATTTATGGGCAAGCGAGCTGATATCGACCTGCTGGGTGCCAAGCTCGTCCGAGACAAACAAACCCCCGTCGGGAGCGATGCCGGTGCGGATTGCCACCTTACTTGAGCATGATAAAGTGCGTCCTCGTGTACTATGATAAGTTCCCATATAACAGTGCTCCTCGGATACCTTGGTCCCAATCGGTGAACCCATGGTATCAGAGCGCGCAAAACAGGTTTGCAGAGGCTTTTAGAAAGGTAACCTCCACGCCATGATAAAAATTGCCAAGTTTGGCGGCTCGTCGGTCGCCGACGCCGAACACTTCAAGAAGATCAAGGCCATCGTCGATGCCGACCCTGCCCGCCGTTTCGTGGTGGTTTCCGCCTGCGGTCGCCGCTTTAAGGGCGACACCAAGGTGACCGACCTGCTTTACTTGGTTAACGCGCACGTTAAATATCACGTGTCGTGTGAGGAGCTGCTCGAGGACATTGGCCAGCGCTATTTTGATATCGCTGACGAGCTGGAGCTCACCTATCCCATCCGCGAAGAGTTCGCGGCCTTTGCCGAGCGCGCCCGCTCGGGCGGCTACTCCACCGAGGAGCTCGTGAGTCGTGGCGAGTACTTCACCGCTCGCCTGATGTCCGAGTACCTGGGTCTGCCGTTCCTGGACGCCGCGACGGTTGTGGCGTTCCATCACGACGGTACGCTCAGCATGAACCGCACCTCCGAGCTGGTGCAGGAGTACGGTCAGCAAGGCGGCTTTGTTATGCCCGGCTTCTATGGCGCGACGCGTGAGGGGCAGATCAAGCTGCTCGACCGTGGCGGCGGCGATATCTCGGGCTCGATCTTGGCCAAGTGTCTGGGCGCCGACCTGTACGAGAACTGGACCGACGTCTCGGGCTTCTATTCTGCCGATCCGCGTATTGTTCCCGAGGCTCAGCCCATTGCGCGCGTTACCTACGAGGAGCTGCGCGAGCTTTCGTACATGGGCGCAAGCGTCCTGCACGAGGAAGCCGTGTTCCCCGTGCGCGAGGCGGGTATTCCGCTGGTCATCAAGAACACCAATGCGCCGCAGGACCCCGGCACCATCATTAGCGAGACGGCTGATGAGGGCGAGGCGGAGCCCATCATTACCGGCGTGACCGGCAAGCGCGGCTTTGTCGCCATCAACGTGGCCCGCGACCGCACCAAGCCGCGCGTCGGCTTTATGCGCCGCGCGCTTTCGGTCTTCGAGCGCTATGACGTTTCCGTCGAGCATATGCCCACCGGCGTCGACCGCTTTGGCGCCGTGGTGCAGGAGCAGGATGTGCACGATTCGCTGTACTCACTCGTGGGCGACATTCAGCAGGAGGTCGAGCCGCTCGAGATCGAGGTTGTCGAGGGCTTGGCGCTCATCGCGACCGTCGGCCGTAACCTGCGCGGCCGCGCAGGTATCTCGGGCCACCTGTTTGGCATGCTTGGTCAGGCCGGCGTGAGCGTGCGTATGATTTCGCAGAGCTGCGACGAGATCAACATCATTATCGGTGTCGAGGAGAAGGACTTCGACCTGGCGATTCAGACCATTTACCGTGCCTTCTCCGACGAAAACGGCATTGTGAAGGTCTCCGACCTGGAAGCTCCCGCGCCGGCCGATCCCGCCCTGGCTTCGCTCCACAAGTAGCTGCTATCCCGGTAGATTTTTGGGTCATGTCTCAAAAATCTACGGCGGGGCGTTTCGTTTCGGTTTCGTTTCGACGGGGCGGGTTTCGTGTCCGCCCCGTTCTTGTATACACTGGCAACAACAATCGGCCTGCTCGGCGTGCGGGCAAAAGCCAAAACCTTTAAAGGGGGAAGCATGAAACAGTACACGGTTGCTATTTTGGGCGCGACGGGAGCCGTGGGCACCCAGATGCTCGAGTGCCTCAACGAGCAGGAGTTTCCGGTTGGCAAGCTCAAGCTGCTGGCGAGCGCGCGCTCTGCGGGCAAGACCGTTGAGTTCCGCGGCGAGCAGGTTGCGATTGAGGAAGCTTGCCCCGAGGCCTTTGAGGGCTGCGACATCGTGCTCGGCGCTGCCGGCGACGATATCGCCAAGGAGCTGCTGCCCGAGGCCGTCAAGCGCGGCGCCGTCGTGGTCGACAACAGTCACGCCTTCCGCATGGATCCCGAAGTGCCGCTGGTTGTGCCTGAGATCAATGCCGACGACATCAAGTGGCATCACGGCCTGATCGCCAATCCCAACTGCGCGACCATCATCGGCCTGGTTCCTACGTGGCCGCTGCATCAGCTTGCCGGCGTGAAGCGCATGATCGTCTCGACGTATCAGGCTGCTTCGGGTGCCGGCGCTCCCGGCATGGCAGAGCTCGAGGCTCAGCTGGCCGCCCTGGGCCGTGGCGAGGAGATTCCCGAGCCGCGCGCGTTTGCCGCCCAGCTCGCGAGCAACCTGATTCCGCAGATTGGCGGCGTCAAGGAGGAGGGCTTTACCTCCGAGGAGATGAAGTTGCAAAACGAGGGCCGCAAGATCATGCATCTGCCCGAGCTGCGCGTGAACTGCACCTGTGTGCGCGTGCCCGTGCTGCGTTCGCACTCCGAGAGCATTACGCTCGAGTTCGAGCGTGACATCACGGTTGAGGAGGCTCGTGCTGCGCTGGCTGCCGCTCCGGGTGTGAAGCTGGTTGACGACATGAGCGCCGAGGATGCGCACGATCGCTTCCCCATGCCGATGGACACCTCCGACCAGGACCTGATTTGGGCCGGCCGCGTGCGTCGCGACATCTCGAACCCCGAGGCCGCGTGTGGCATCACCTTCTGGTGCTGCGGCGACCAAATCCGTAAGGGCGCGGCAACCAACGCCGTCCAGATCGCTAAGCTGCTCTGCGAGTAGGTTGACCTGTCCGGCGGGGGCCGGGCTTAGTTTTCAGAACGTCCTCGACCATGTGTGGCGCCTTGTCCTGCTCCTTCGGAGCCGCGGACAAGGCGCCACACTGGTCTGCGGAGTGTTCTGAAAACTAAGCCCGGCCCCCGCCTGCGGTGACGCTGTTGCGAGCGGCCTGCGATGGGGCCGTTGTTGGTTGGGGCCGCTGGGCTGATGTGAGGGCACGTGGTCGTTGCGGGCCTTGGTCCCGGCGGCGGCCTCGGCGCTTCGCGCCTGCCGCCTTGGGGGACTGTGGGGCGCGGCCGGCAGCTGCGGCGCGCTGCGCCTGCCGCCTGAGGTGACTTTGGGGTTGGGGTGAATCGGGGTCTAATACTTTCCCGAGAAGTGAACGACCTTATTTTGACTCCCGAAGCATTGGCATATTCTGACCGCTATTTCCTGCGGTTTTGCTGCACGAATCCTGCGGTTTTTTGGTCTAAAGGTGTGGATGCTCCGGGGCCTCGTTTTTACTCGTTCACTTCTCGGGAAAGTATTAGAGCTCAGCTGATGGAGGTACCGCTCTGGCGTCGATGCCCCGCGTCTTCTTCGCTTGATTGGGGAAAACAGCCTCGCTTAAGCAATTGCGAGCCCGCCCAGACGTATCTGCGGGGGTTGTCTGCACAATTCGCGGTATTATGTTGCGGAGTTTTGAAAGGAGCCGCTGGTGGTCACGACGACGTTTGCTTCGCCTTTGGGCGAAATCTTGCTTGCCGCTGATGGCCGCGGTCTGACGGGGCTTTGGTTTGAGGGGCAGGAGCACTTTGGCTCCACGCTTCTCCGGGAAGACTCCGAACATGTTGAAGGCGCCGATGCGGTTTCCGGTATTGGTGGCATATCGTCGGTGAGTCCGGCAAATGGTGCGGCCTCTTCGGTGCTTGAGCGTTCCTGGGCTTGGCTGAATGCTTATTTTGCAGGGCAGGAACCTCGGTTTACGCCGCCGTTGCATATGATTGGCACGGCGTTTCAGCGTGAAGTTTGGTACGAGCTGCTTTCTATTCCGCGTGGCGAAGTCGCTACGTATGGCGAGATCGCCCAGCGTGTTGCCGCTCGACATCGGGTGCCGGGAAATGAGGCGCCCGTTGTGTCTCCCCGTGCCGTGGGGGCTGCGGTCGCGCGTAATCCCATTTCGATTATTGTGCCGTGCCATCGCGTGGTGGCGGCCGACGGATCGCTCAACGGATATGCCGGCGGGCTTGACCGCAAGGAGTGGCTGCTTCGGCTTGAGGGCGCGTACGAGGAGTAACGCCCGGGCACTTTGCATAGCCAAGACGCCATGAAAGACTGGGACGCGCTTTCCGAATGGCGTTCCAAGCGGAAACGGTGTCCCGGAATATAGCCTCAGAGTGGGACGTTGTTTCCGGTTGAGACCACCCGCTTGGACATCTATCTACGCCCGCTCCTGTAGGGCGTAGATCGACTTATCCATGTTGAACAGGTAAGCCACGACGCAGACAATAAAGAACATCGGCAAGTTACCAAAGCCGAAGACTTCGCAGCCAATGAGGATCGGCGCGAGCAGCGTATTGGTGGCGCTGCCAAAGACGGCGGCGTATCCCAGCGCGGCGCAGAGCTCAACGGGCATTCCGAGAATCCCGGCGAGCACGACACCCAGGCTGGCTCCGATAGAAAACAACGGCGTCACCTCGCCACCCTGATATCCTGCGGCAAGCGTGGTAATGGTGAGTGTGAATTTGAGCGCCCAGTCCCAAGGCATGATGGCGATCTTGCCGTCACCGTCGAGCGCCGCCGATATCAGGTTGGTGCCAAGACCGCAGTATCGACCCTGCCATAGTGCGAACAGAATCGCCGATAGTGCAATGCCCATAACGGCGATGCGCACATAGGGGTTGGGGAGTAGCCGCGCCGCAAGGGTCTTGGCGTGGGCAAGGCACCAGGCAAAGGCGCCGCCTACCATACCAAACGCGATGCTCAACAGCGCCAGCCGTCCAAGACCGGGGAGGTCGAGCGCATATGAGGCGGCAACGGTGACCTCGAACTTCTCGAGCCCCAGGGCGCCGGAGGTCATACTTGCAGCGAGTGAGGCCGTAAGCGCGGGGAACAGCGCGCGGTACTCCATGCGTCCTGCGACTAGTACTTCGATAACAAAGACCGTGGCGGCGAGCGGCGTTTGAAAGAGTCCGGCAAAGCCGGCAGCCATGCCGATAAGCAAAAACGTGTTGCCGGGGTCTCGGAAAGGTAGACGCCGGCCGATCCAGTGCGAGACGGTTGCGCCAATCTGCACGGCCACGCCCTCGCGTCCCGCACTGCCGCCAAAGAGGTGCGTTCCCCACGTGCTCAGTATAATGAGCGGCACCAAACGCGGGGAGATGGCGCCCTCGCGCCCGTGACCTACGTCGAATACTAAGCTCATGCCCCGATCGGTGCCTTTGCCCCAGGTACGGTAGGCAAATACGATGGCCAAGCCCATGAGGGCGAGGAAGGGAAGGAGCAGGGTGATGTGATTGTCGCGGAAAGTGCCGATCGCCAGGAGCACGCGACCAAAGAGGGCGCAAATGGCGCCGACGATGATGCCAATAGGGATTCCGACAGCACCCATAAGCACGAGACCACTATAGGTGTTGACCAGGCATTTGATTCTGCTCGATGCGCTGCTTTCCGACATTTTGTTTTCCGACACTTGCTCTCTTGATAGAAAAAGAGCTGGAGTTGCGCATCGTTGAGAGGCTTTCCAGCTTTAGCAAAACAAACTTATAAGATGCGACGGGCCGCGCCAAGATTATTACCAGACGGCCTAGGAGGCGGCTGGTTGGCTGGCTTAAAACCTGGCGCGTGAAATGACGCCTCACGCTATTCAGCGCGCTTGATAGGATGACGAACCACGGTCTTAAGTTTCTCCGGTGCACATTTGCGTGGATCGGAGAGATAGATTTCGTGATGTAAACGGGTGTCTGAGAAGTCGGGGACATAGCCCTGCTCGGTCGTGTATTCATGCATGGCGTCTACGGTCGCCGGCTCGCTGTCATAGGGTCCGGTATGCATGCATTGAACGCAGAGACCCTCGTCAACTTTAAGCAGCTCGACGGTGGAAAAGTCCAGTTTCTTTTTGGTCGTGGCTTCCGCGACTGCCCAGTCAAAGTCATCTCGGGTGACGAAATCGGGCAGGCGGATGCACGAGATGAAGTTGAAATCGTCTTTGCGTACATAATCGATGTCGTCGCTCGGGGAGTTTTGCCACCAGAAACCCTCGAGCGGCGGTACCACAAAGTCGAAATAGCCCTTGATACTCCTTGAGCCTTTCTTCGACATCTTGACGGTATAGGCGATGCCGTAAAGCAGCGGTAGTGCGTTTTGATACTCACCACCTTCGGTATTTGGGTCGCCCTTTCCGCGAACGGCTACGTAGCTCATAGGCGGGACAGTTACGATGCTCGGCTTGCTTGCAGGTTTGTAGAGCTCCTTGCATTCCTTCTTAAAGTCGAACGCCATGGTGGTCGCCTTTCTGCGTATGCGCCTGTGTAGTTGCCAACATCATATCATAGAAAACGAACAGCTGTTCGAATGATTTGGCTGACAGATTGAGATGCGTGCGTTGTGTTTGGCGGTCGGTCTGACCCCGTCGATGATGTCTCTGCCTCCCCGGCGCCTCATCTATAGCTACCGTTTCCCCATATAAAACCTGCCAAAATTAACCTGTCCCTTTTTGGTAGGTGCGAAATGGGTAATACTAAAGAGTTATCCGACCAGATGGGAATTAATCGATGGCCTATATCGAATTCAAAGACGTCATCAAAGCATACGGCGAGGGCGATGCCCGCATTCATGCGCTCGACGGCGCGAGCTTTACGGTCGAGCGCGGCGAGCTCGCCATCATTCTGGGTGCTTCGGGTGCCGGCAAGACCACGGCGCTCAACATCCTGGGCGGCATGGATACGGCGACCTCCGGCACCGTGACGGTGGACGGGCGCGACGTGAGCTCCGCCAATGAGGCGCAGCTCGTGGAATACCGCCGCGCCGACGTCGGCTTTGTCTTCCAGTTCTACAATCTGGTCCCCAACTTGACGGCGCTCGAAAACGTCGAGCTCGCAGCTCAGATTTGCCCCGATTCGCTCGATGCCGAACAGACGCTTCGCCAGGTTGGCCTGGGCGAGCGCCTCGCCAACTTCCCCGCGCAGCTTTCGGGTGGCGAGCAGCAGCGCGTGTCCATTGCCCGCGCACTGGCCAAGAACCCCAAGCTGCTTTTATGCGACGAGCCCACGGGTGCACTCGACTACAAAACTGGCAAGCAGATCTTGCAGCTGCTGCAGGATACCTGTCGCAAGCAGGGCATCACGGTCATTATCATCACCCATAACTCCGCGCTGGCGCCCATGGCCGATCGCTTGATTCGCTTTAAGAACGGTCGCGTGGAGAGCGAGACGGTCCAGCAAAATCCCGTGCCTATCGAGACGATCGAGTGGTAGCGCCCATGGACCAGGACCGCCAAAACAGCCAAAACCACGATACGGAGCACGCGGGTCGCGACCGGGAGTTCGCGACCTACCGCACCGCTCAAAGCTCAAACGATATGGTGCCGACGGTTTTTCGCCGTGGCATCTACCGCACAATCCGAGGCAGTCTTAAGCGCTTCTTGTCCATCGTGGTCATCACTGCGCTTGGCGTGAGCGTGATGTGCGGCCTTAAGGCGGGCTGCGAGGACCTGTGCGATTCGGTTGACGCCTATTTTGACCAGCAGAATGTCTATGACATTAACGTGCAGTCGACCTATGGCCTTACGCGCGACGATCTTGCGGCCATTCAAGAGGTTGACGGCGTCGAGACGGTCGAGGGCATCTACACCGAGACCGCCTACACCGCCGTGGGCACAACGCGCGAGCGCGTGGTCGTGCAGAGTCTTTCCAAGGAGAATATCGATCAACCGGTGCTCGTGAGCGGCGATTTGCCCGAGAGCGCCGATGAGGTCGCGGTGACATCTAAGTTCCTGAAGGCTTCGGGCAAAAAACTCGGCGATACGGTGAGTTTTGCCGCCAATGACGCGAGCTCGTCCAACCAAAGTGCCAAGGATCAGTTTGCCGCGGGCGATTACACCATTACGGCCGAGGTCCTCGATCCTACTGATGTAAGCTCCGACTCGACAGTCAACGCCTTTCGCGCTGCTTCGGCGGCGGACTATAAGTTCTATGTGAGCGAGGATGCCGCGACATCTTCTTCCTACTCCGCGGTCCACGTGATCGTCGAGGGAGCCAAGAGCCTCAACTCCTATTCAGATGCCTACGCGGCAAAAATCAATGAGGTCAAGGGCAATATCGAGAAGATCCGCGAGGAGCGTGAGAAGGCGCGCGCTCAGGAGCTGACGGTCGACACGCCGGCAAGCTTGGATACGGCCGAGCGCGAGGCGAATATGCTCTTTGGGATTGAACAGGGCAACATCAATCGCATGGCCGAGGGCAGCGAGGAGCGCGTCCAGGCTCAGGCCGAGTTGGACCAGCGCCGCGCCGCCGCTGACCAGCATTTTGCCGATGCCCGCGCCGAGCTTTCCGATCTGGGCGAATGCACTTGGTACATCCAGGACCGCGGTAACATCGCAAGCTACTCGAGCGTCGAGAGCGACAGTTCTTCGATCGAGGCCATCGCCACAGTTTTCCCATTTATCTTCTTTGTCGTCGCCGTGCTCATCAGCCTTACCACCGCCACGCGCATGGTGGAGGAGGAGCGCACGCTCATTGGCCTGTACAAGGCGCTTGGCTATTCACGCGAGCGCATCCTGTCCAAATACGTGGACTATGCGCTGTGGGCATGTCTGATCGGCGGCGTGCTCGGCAACATCATCGGATTTGTGGGCCTGCCGCTGTTCCTGTTTACGGTGTTCGACGACATGTACTCGCTGCCCCAGATGTTGCTTTCGTACGACATCGTGTCCTCGATCGTCTCGGTGGCGCTGTTTGCCGTGGGCGTGGTGGGCGCTACGATTATCGCCTGCCGCCACGAGATGGCCGAGACCCCAGCCTCACTCATGCGCCCCAAGGCCCCGCGCGCCGGCTCGCGCATCTTGCTTGAGCGCATCGGCTTTATCTGGCGCCGCATGGGCTTCTTAAACAAGGTGGCGGCGCGTAACCTGTTCCGCTACAAAAAGCGTGCCTTTATGACCATCTTCGGTATCGCCGGCTGCACGGCGCTCGTGATCTGCGGTATGGGCATTCGCGACACGTCGGTGGCGCTTTCGCCCAAACAGTACGGGCATATCACGCGCTACGACCTGCTGGCGGTCGCCAATCCCGACGATTTTTCGCAAACGTGCGCGGCATTGGATGAGCGCAGCGCGGCCAATGATTCCAACGTGACCGTGGCTTCGACGCTGCCGATTATGACCGACAACGTCACCTTTACATTTGGCGGAAAGAGCGAGACCGTGCAGCTGATCGTGGTGCCCGATGACCGCACGGGTGACTTGGGCGATTACGTGCGCCTGGAGGATGAGTCCAAAGAGCCGCTGTCTTTGCGTGACGGAGACGTGTATCTGAGCAAAAGTTCACAGCTGGTGCTTGGGATTCAGCCGGGCGATACGGCACACGTCCAGGATTCGTCGCTCAATGTTGCCAAGGTCAAAGTCAGCGACATTTCGCTCAACTATCTGGGCAACACGCTTTATATGACGCAGGGCACCTATGAGCGTGCGTTCGGTCGAAGCGCACGTCTTAACGGCGTCTTTGTACTGCTTAAGGGTTCGTCGGCCGACCAGATTGCGTTTAGCAAGAATCTTAAGAGTGACGGTTGGCTTACGATTTCGAGTACGGCCGAGCATTGGGAAAACTATGAGGCGAACTTTACGATTATCAATTCGGTCGTGGTGCTCGTGACCTTTATGGCGGCGTGCCTGTCGTTTGTGGTGGTGTTTACGCTGTCCAACACGAATATCTCCGAGCGCGAACGCGAGCTGGCGACCATCAAGGTGCTGGGCTTCCGTCGCGGTGAGGTGCACCATTACGTCAACAAGGAGACGTTGATCCTCACGGCGATTGGCGCCGCACTGGGCGTACCGTTAGGCGGCTTGCTGGCCGAGAGTTTTACGTACATTTTGCAGATGCCGTCGCTGTATTTTGATGTTGAGGTCGAGCCGCTGAGCTACGTGCTCGCCGTGGTGCTTTCCTTTGGCTTTACGTTTATTGTCAACCTCGCCACCAATCGTACCCTTAACAAGATCGACATGGTCGGCGCCCTCAAGAGCGCTGAGTAACCTGCCAAAAAGGGACAGGTTTATTTTGGCAGGTTTTATCTGGGCAAACGCCGGGCACCTACGGGCGACCCGGCGTTTGTTGCTTTGCTATCTTTCGCTCGCAGGCATGGATGAGAAGCTCTCTTTAGCCTTCGAGATTGGGCTTGAATGGGTCGTATGCCACAAAATGGGCCTATTTACTACGTTTGCTACCACACCCTCGACCATGACAAAGATTATGAAATTAAAACCGCAGGTAGAGAGCTTGCCAATTTTCGGAAAAGGCGGGTATGGTCGGCCCTCTCGAGTTAAACGTAGTAGATGGCCCCTTTTCGTGGCGAACCATCAAACGAACGCCGACGCTTGTGCTGTAGCCGCTCCGATCATTCGTAAGTTGCGGTGGAATAGTTCCTAAATTCAGCCATTTGCGGGCTAAGCAGGAACTATTTCACCGCAACTGAATTTCAGACCACGCACCCGCAGCAAGAAGACGAATAGCCTCGGCCTCCCTAGTTGTCGCAGGAGGCCCCAGGGCTAACCTCCCAAATCTTTCCGCAGGACGGAAGGACCCCGCCGCGCGAAGCGTACGGCGGGGTCCTGACATGTCCGAGGACGATTTGGGAGGTAAGCCCTGGGGCCTCCGATGAGAGCAGTTCCGGTCGAGGCTATTCGTCGCCGAAGCTGATGCCCAACGCCTTGGCCTCGCGCACCAGATCGCTCTGGGGGTCGACATACTTGAGCTTGCCGGCGACCTCCTCGAGTGGCATGTGGCACATCTTGCCATCACGCAGGGCAATCATGTAGCCAAACTCGCCGCGCAGGCAGCCGAGCGCTGCCTCGACGCCGCACTGAGTCGCAAAGATACGGTCCTGGGCGTCGGGCTGACCGCCGCGCTGCGTGTGGCCGGGGATGGCGACGCGGGTCTCGCGACCAGTTTTGGCTTCGATCTCCTTGGCGATGTCGTAGACAATCGACGGGCTCGTGCGCTCGGCGAGCTTCTTCTTGTACTCCTTCTTGGACAGTGCCGCGTCCTCCTTGGAGATGGCGCCCTCGGCGACAACTACAATCGTAAAGCGGCTGCCGGTCTCCATGCGATACTCGATGGTCTTGATGACGTTATCCATGTCGTAGGGGATTTCGGGAATCAGGATGACGTCCGCGCCGCCCGCGACGCCGGCGTACAGCGGGATCCAGCCAACTTTGTGGCCCATGATTTCGATGACGAACACGCGCCCATGGCTCGAAGCGGTGGTGTGGATGTCGTCGATGCACTTGGTGGCGACGTCGATGGCGCTCGTAAAGCCAAACGTCAACTCGGTGCCCCAGGTGTCGTTATCGATGGTCTTGGGCAGGGCGATAACGTTGAGGCCCTCTTCGCGCAGGCGGTTGGCGGTCTTGGTGGATCCGTTGCCGCCCAGCATAAACAGGCAGTCGAGCTGCAGCTTATGATAGGTGTGGACCATCGCCGGCACCTTCTCGATGCCATCGGCCTCGGGAACATCCAGGCGCTTGAACGGCGTACGGCTCGTGCCCAGGATGGTGCCGCCGCGGGTGAGGATGCCGCTAAAATCGGCGGGCGTCATGACGCGGAACCTGCTGTAGATAAGGCCCTGGTAGCCGTCCTCAAAACCGTAGATCTCGATAGGTTCTTCGCTATTGGTCATGAGCGTTTTGACGATGCCGCGCATGGTGGCGTTGAGCGCCTGGCAGTCGCCGCCACTAGTAAGAAGACCGATCCTGAGCATGATGAATCCTTCCGGGCAAGTTATAACATGCGCATAAGTTTACCCCCGCACACTGTTGATGCGGAGGTAAAACGTGTTAGCTCAAATGTATAGAAATGTAAGCAACGTCAGGCGAGCGTAAGGACGACGGGCCTGGCCCCTTACAGCGCAAAGGCGTCGACGTCACCCCAATGACGGCGCAGCGTGATGGCGGCAGCGGGCTCGGTGTTGTCAAAGACGACCGACCACTGCGTGTTGCTGGTGATGTCTTCCGGATTGGGCTCTTGCGCCGCAGCGCGTAGGGCCTTCCAAACGACCGCCTCATCTTGGGCGCCGGTATGGGCGTCGAGGACATCGGCGATGGCAATGGCACGTTCCTTGCCATGGCCCAGCTCGCCGTTCTTTTGGTTGGGAAGCACCTCGTCGCCATAGCAGGCGTAGAAGTTCGTAACCTGGCGTACAGGAGTCGCTTTGAAAGCACGGTCTGGGTCGCGCGGATCCCACTCCACCACCTGCGCGTCACCGGCGGCGTCGTTGATAAAGAAGTGGTAATCGCGTCCGGCCATGGCGTGCATGTCGTAGGCAGAAAGCAGGTCGACGGCCTCCTGCGTGGTAGCCGCGCGGTCGAGCACCAGGCGGATGGCGAGCGAAGTGTTGATGACGGGGCGCTGCGTGTCCTGGTCACAGGGTTTGGAATCCAGGGTGAGCACGGCAATGGACACGCCGCATTCGTTGACGCCGTCGAGCTGGGCAAACGGGCCCATGAGTGCGGCGGCACGTCCGGCGACGGAGTCAAGCGGAGTGTTATCGCCCAGGTTGTTGAGGGCCGCAAAGCCGATGGAGGCATAGCCATCGCGCGGGTGGTTGCGCACCAGCAGCGCCGAGGTGTCGTCCTTAAAGTCGTAATTGCGACCGGTGCGCACGCGGCCTTCGACATCTACGGCGACAAAAGCGCTGCAGGCAAACTGGGGCGCCTGGACATGTGCCGGCACGCCGGGCAACACCTGCGCCACTACGGCATCGATGTAGGCCTGGTCGTCGCGCACGCCAGCGGCGATGATGCGGTCGAGGTCGTAGTCGTAAGCAATGTCGATTGCGTACAGGTCATAGCCATCCGCGTAGCCGGTCAAGCGTTTGACCGACGCGACGGACTTGACTTGCTTGCGGTAAACGATGCCGGTGGCAGCGGCAAGGCCGACGGCGGCTCCCGCGACACCGCAGGCGATGGCAATGTTACGTGGCTTCATGACGGCTCCTCTCGTCCTGTTAGCGCAATTGTCGCAAAAGGAGCACGGGCATGATGGCTCAACTTGGTGAGTGGCGCGGAATTAAGCACGGAATGAAGAGTGCGGCGCTGGCGTGGCGGGGTATGCTGGAGGGGACCATCAACCCAGCGAAAGGGGAGAGCATGACGGATCAGGAAACGCCCGAGCGCGCGCACGTGACGGCCGACGATATCGAGGCCGCCAACGACCTTATCGACTTTATCGAGGCATGCCCCAGCATGTTCCATACGGCGGCGACCATTATGGCCGAGCTCGACGAGGCGGGCTTTACCTACCTGCCCGAGAACGCGGCGTGGGACATCGAGCCGGGCGGGCGTTATTACACGCAGCGCAACACCTCGAGCGTTGTTGCCTTTAAGGTGGGCGAGGACCTGGCTGCTACATGGGGCGAGGACGGCGTTGCCGGCGACTATCATTTTCAGCTCACGGCGTCGCACAGCGATTCGCCGACGTTTAAGGTCAAGGCCGTGCCCGAGCTCGACGGCGCGGGCGAGACGCTGCGCCTGAACACCGAGGCCTACGGCGGCATGATCGACTACACCTGGTTCGACCGCCCGTTGGCGCTCGCGGGCCGCGTGTTGGTGCGCGAGGGCGACCGTATTGAGAGCCGCCTGCTTGCCACCGAGCGCGAGGTCGCTATTATCCCGAGCCTTGCCATCCACATGAACCGCGGCGTTAACGAGGGCTTTGTTCCCAACCGAGCCATTGATCTGTGCCCGCTCATCAGCGCCGGTGACCTTAAGCAGGGAGATTTTGACGCCCTGATCGCTGACGAACTGGACGTTGAGCCCGAGCAGATTCTGGGCCGCGATCTGTTCTTGGTCAATCGTCAGGATGCGCGCATTTGGGGCTGGGCCGACGAGTTCATCTCGACGCCCAAGCTCGACGACCTGGCCTGCGCCTACACCTCGCTGCAGGCATTTTTGGGTGCCGAGAACGCGCACGACGTTTCGGTCTTCTGCTGCTTTGATAACGAGGAGGTTGGCTCCGAGACCAAGCAGGGCGCCATGTCGACGTTCTTGGCCGACGCGCTGCGCCGCATTAACGGATCGCTGGGCTTTGACGACGAGTCGTACCACCGTGCGCTTGCCGCTTCGATGCTCGTGAGCTGCGACAACGCACATGCCGTGCATCCCAACCATGCCGAGAAGTGCGATGCCCGCAATCAGGTGGTGCTCAACGGCGGCATCGTCATCAAGGAGGCCGCCAACCAGCACTACTGCACCGATGCCTTTAGCCGCGCGGTGTTCCAGGCCATTTGCGATGACGCCGACGTGCCCACGCAGGCCTTCGCCAACAAGAGCGATATGGCCGGCGGCTCCACGCTCGGTAACCTGTCCAATATGCAGGCGAGCATGCACGCCGTAGACGTGGGCCTGCCGCAGCTGGCCATGCACTCGAGCTACGAGACCGGCGGCGTGCGCGACGTGATGTACGCCATCCGCGCCCTCACCGCTTTCTACGAGCGCGACCTCCATATCAACGGCGCCGAAAGCGTGGAGCTCTAAACCAGCCAAAAAGGGACAGGTTCATTTTGGCAGGTTTTATCTGGGCAAATGCCGCAATGCCAACGACAAGACGGAACTGCTAGGACTTCATAGGCAGAGCCTGCGCTAGTCAGATTCCGCAGGTCGAATAAAAGTCAGCGAGAGCCCGCCGTTTGAGACAAGGTGCCGTGAAATGAAAAGGCGCTGACCTTCTGGTCGCGCCTTTGAAATTGAACGGCAGATTGGCCAAACGGCGGGCTCGCAGCGTCGGCTCATTACGCCGTTTGTAAAACGGCGTAATTCTTAGTGTTCGATCCAGCAGCGCAGGGTCTCGCCGGCCTGCAGATGACGCAGATTCTCTGCGGCAATGTCGACCACATTGTTGAGCGTAGCCTCCAAGTGGAACCAGCCCGAGACGTGCGGCGTGATGAGCATGTTGGGCACATCCCATAGCGGGTTTGCCTCAGGCAGCGGCTCGGGGTCGGTGACGTCGACCGCGGCGCCGGCGAGATGTCCTGATTCCAGGGCGGCAACTAGGTCGTCGGCAACCACAAGATCGCCGCGGCCGCCGTTGGCAAAGAAGGCGCCCGGCTTCATCGCGGCGAAGAACTCGGCGTTCGCCAGGCCGCGGGTCTCGGGTGTGCTGGGCATAAAGGATGCGACGACGTCGGCCTCGGCCAGGCGCTCGGGCAGGGCGTCCATGCCGTCCATGTCCTCAAACACAATGGGGTAGACGAGCGGATGGCGCTTGATGCCGCGGACGTGTGCACCCATGCTGCGGCAGAGCGTGGCGAAGTGGCCGCCGATATCGCCCGCGCCCAGCACCAGCACATTGGCATTTTTGAGCGAAGTGACTGGCCCCAAATCCTCCCAGCGATGCTCGCGCTGCAAGTCGTGATAGCCGGGCAGGCGCTTTATCATGGAAAGGACCATGGCAAACATGTGCTCGCTCACGGCCTGGCCGTAGGCGCCCACCGAGCAAGACAGTTTGGCGTCGGCCGGCACGGTGCCGGCGGCCAAGTAATCGTCATAGCCCGCGGTCTGCAGTTGCAACAGCTGGAGGTGCTCGCACGCGGTAAGCAGGGCAGGGTCTATGTTGCCCAAGATTACGTCGGCATCGGCGACCTGCTCACGCGTGATGGCGTCGGAGCTCGTGTAGATAAAGTCCTCGCCCGGAGCACTCGACTCAAGAATTGCACGATGACGGTCGTTGGCGGGCAACAAAACCAGAATGTTCACAAGCAGTCCTCTCCGCTCAACCTACCAAAAAGGGACAGGTTTATTTTGGCAGGTTATATCAGGCAAAACGTTCAAACAAAAACGCCGGATGCAAGACGAGCGTGCCCGTCAGCATCCGGCGCATCCACGGCTACCAGCTGAGCAGCTCGTAGCCGTCCTCAGTCACTACGAGCTGTACCTCGCACTGGGCCGAATCGCTGCCGTCCTTGGTGCGCACGCACCAGCCATCGCCCTTGCTAATCTTGATGTCGGGCGCTCCGGCGTTGACCATGGGCTCGATGGTAAAGACCATGCCCGGAGCCATAATGGTGTCCACATCGGGCGCCTCGGTAGTAAAGCCCACAAACGGGTCCTCGTGGAACTCCTTACCGATGCCGTGTCCGCCGTACTCGCGCACTACGCTAAAGCCGGCGTCCTCGACCGTCTTTTGCACGGCCTCGGCCATAACGGACAGCGGCAGCCATGGCTTGACAGCGGCAAGGCCAGCCTCCACGCTGGCGCGGGTGACGTCGACCAGGCGCTGGCGCTCGGCCGAGACCTCGCCGATGCAGAACATGCGGCTCGAGTCGCTAAAATAGCCGTCTAGGATTGTGGAACAATCGACGTTGATGATGTCGCCCTCGTGCAACACGTCCGTGTCACAGGGGATGCCGTGGCAGACCACATCGTTGATCGAGGTGCATACGCTCTTGGGGTAGCCCTCGTAGTTGAGGTCGGCCGGCGTGCCACCGTGCTCGACGGTGTAGTCGTAGATCATCTGGTCGATCTGGTTGGTGGTCATGCCCGCGGCGATGTGCTCGCCTACGTAGTCGAGCACGCCCACGTTGATGGCAGCGGAGCGCTTGATGCCCTCGATATCGGCGGGCGTCTTGTAGAGCGTACGGGGCAGAACCTCCCAGCCCTCCTCCCACAGGCGCTCGAGGCGCTCGTCGAAGGCGCTATGGCATTTCTTATATTTCTTGCCGCTGCCGCACCAGCAAGCGTCGTTGCGGCCGGGCACGGGTCCTTTGTCATACATGGCTAACTTCCTTTCATCCGCAGCTAGTATAGCCCACCCACGCGTCCATAAAAGTTGCGGTGATATAGTTCCGATTTAAGCGGTTTAACAGCACAAATAGGAACTATATCACCGCAACTGATGGGGCGGGATGACGGGCACGAGCTGCTGCGTGGTTTTGCTAGTAGCTCACCTGGCAGGGAATGCCGAGGGCTTGGACGCGCGCGGCAATGGCGTCTAGCACTTCGGGCACCGCTTTAGCAAGGCCGGCGACCGGTGTCTCGCGCGCCACCGTGTAGATGGTCGCTTCTTGCGGGCGAATGCGCTCAAGCGCCGCGAGCCAGGGGGCAACGTACTCCTCGCCGGTGTTGTCGATGAGCTTGCCCTGATACTCGCCGGTCAAAAAGATCGTCTGGATAATAACGTGACCGTCAAAGCTTGCGAACGTCTCGATCTGGCGCTCGACGTCGTAGGGGCCAACAGGCTGGTCGAGCAGCTGGATAAACGCCGGGTCGACCGTATCGAGCTTAAGAATGTTGTCGTCGACCATCATGAGCGCATCGTGTACCTGGGGACGGTCGGCGCGTGTGCCGTTGGAGAGCACGGCGATCTTGGTGTTTGGGGCAAGTTCGTCGCGCAGTGCGATGGCACCGGCGATGGCCTGCGGAAACTCCGGCGCGGCGGTGGGCTCGCCGTTGCCGGCAAACGTGATCACATCGGGGAGCTCTCCCTCGGTTGCCATCTCGCGCAGCTTTGCCTCGAGTGCATCGAGCACCACGGCAGCCGTGTTATACGACTCGTGGCAGGGGCGCTCGGCGTTGAGGCCGTTCTCGCAGTAGATGCAGTCGAACGTGCAGATTTTGCCGCTGGCCGGCATCATGTTGACGCCGAGCGAGAGACCAAGGCGACGGCTGCGAACGGGCCCAAAGATGGGGCTGGCATTCAAAAACGTAGACATAGGCATATGCTCCTCAAGACAATTGTGCCTAAGCATAGCATCGGCTCCAAAGCAAGGTGCGGGCTCTTGCTTTACAAGTTTCGTTTTTTCACGTCGCTTATTATGCCGCGCCATGAAAAGCCTCAGGTCGGGTACAGTTAATCTGTTAACAAGGCGTAAGGCAATGCGGGTCTATCCAACCGTACTGACGTGCAACTGGATGGGCATTGACGATGGGAACACAGTATGGATTTTACGGTCGAGAATGCGGGCACCATGATCGCCTGTCGCGAATATGCCGGCCCGGATGTGTCGCCTGATGCTCCTGCCTTGGTGTGCGTGCACGGCGCCTGCGTCGACGGCGTCTTTTTTGACGCCATCGCCCGCGAGCTCGCCTGTAACTACCGTGTCATTGCCTACGACCGCCGCGGTTGCGGCGAGAGCGGCGACGCTGTAGACGGACGCTACGACCTCGCCGCCCAGGCCGCCGACCTGCAGGCCGTTATCGAGCATATCGGCGCTCCGGCAAACGTGCTCGCGCACAGTGCCGGTACGCTTGTGACGCTGGAGCTCCTCCGTGCAAACCCTGCCATAATCTTGCGTGCGATTCTGCATGAACCCGCCGTGACAAACGAGGGTGCCGGCCTGGGCGCGGCCCCGGTTTTGCGCGAGATGATCGCCGCGGGAAAGGTTTCCAGGGCATTACGGGCCTTCCTGGGCGCCATCGGCGATTCGGACCCCGAGGCCCCCAAGTTAACCGAGGCAGAAGCCAGGCATGCCCTGCGCAACGGCCGCAGTTTCATGGCAAACGAATACGGGATTACTATGACCTGCGTTCCCGATTGGAATAGCGTTCGCGCGTCGAAAACGGTGGCCGCTGTGCTCCTGGGCGAGCTTTCGATTGGCACGCCCCGCGAGGCGGGCACGAGGATGGCGGCTGAGCTTTTGGACTGTCCGCTCGTGACGATCCCGGGCGCGCACAACGGCCTGCGCGATCGCCCGGTAGCGGCTGCCCAGACGGTCCGTGGCATCCTGGGGTTCTAGCACCCGCAATAGCCAAAGCAAGCTCCATCCGCAAACGTTTCGGCCGTGTTAACAAATGTGCTCAAAACCTCACGTCTGCGGCTTCAATCGCGCCGTCTGCCAACTCATAAAAATGTAGCAGCATTCACGTACTTACCTGCATCGACAAGGTGTTACCCTTGTAGCATTTGGAACCCACCGCTACCATGCGAAACTATCGAAAGGGCCCCATATGCTCAATAATCACGAGGCCAATCTAACCGACGAGGAGGCTGCCGCCGAGGTCGCCCGTGTCGCGAAGACCTACCCCGTGGTGCGTTTGCTGTCGGCCGATCAGATTAAGAGCGAGCCTAACTGCCTGCTCGCCGGTGATCGGTGTCCTTGTCTGCGTCAGTCAAGTCTTGAGGCCTTGGCGGGTTCCGATGACGTATCGGAGCAGCTGCTCAATGATGGTACTGAGTACCGCGCCCGTCTACGCCCTCTGAAGGTCGAGGGCGAGCCTCACGTCTTGCTGATGGTGCGTCCGATCGATGAGCAAGAGGCTGCAGAAGAGGACCTTGTCTACACCGACGTGCTGACGGGTGTGCGCAATCGCCGATATTACGAGGAAAAGCTCCGCAACGCCCGCATGAATGCCGGCGTTGCGATGATCGACCTTGATGATTTTAGGGTCTTCAACGATACGTGTGGCCGTCATGCCGGCGACCTTGCGCTCGGTGCTGTGGCGACAGCCATGCGCGGCGGAATCCGTTCGACTGACGAGCTTGTGCGCTATGGCTGCGACAAGTTTGTGGTTGTCATGCCCAATATTCCCTCCGATGACTTCACCCGTCGCCTGCATCAGGTGTCCGATGCCGTTCGTTCCACGATTATTCCGGGCCATGAGTACGTGAGCTTGACGGCATGTGTTGGTGGCGTTCGCATTCATGGCGAGACGGTCGATGAGGGCGTTGGCCGCGCTGTCCAGTTATTGAGCCGCGCTAAGGCAAAAGCCGGTACGGTCGTGACCGATGCCGATTCCATCGAGGCTTTCCAAAGCGAAAAGCCTTTGGTGCTTATTGTCGATGACTCCGAGATGAACCGAGTCATTCTCAACGAGATGCTCAAGGACGAGTACTGCATCCTCGAGGCCGATAACGGTCGTGCGGCGCTCGACATGCTCGACCGCTATGGCGATGAGTTGTCGCTCGTGCTGCTGGACATTGTCATGCCGGGCATAAGCGGCTTTGAGGTGCTGGCCGATTTATCGCGCCGATCGGGTATCGACAATCTGCCTGTCATCATGATCTCGAGCGAAGATTCCGATGATATGGTTCTGCGCGCGTACGAGCTGGGCGCCTCGGACTATATCAACCGCCCGTTTGACTCCCGTGTCGTGCGCCGCCGTGTAAGCAACACCATCCGCCTATACGCCAAACAGCGCCGCCTGACGAACCTGCTGTCCCAGCAGTACAACGAGCGCGTCAAGAACAGTCGCATGCTCATCGACATCATGGCCGGCGTCATGGAGCTTCGCAACGGCGAGAGCGGCAGGCACGTTACGAACATCGAGAAGCTGACCGAGCTGCTGCTTGGCTGTCTGGTCCAGCGTAGCGGCACGATCTCCCTCGACAATGAGGAACGCTCCACGATCGCCCTGGCTTCGGCGCTGCACGATATCGGCAAGATGTCGATTGACGATGCGATCCTCAACAAGCCCGGACGCCTTACGCCCGAGGAGTTCGAGATTATGAAGACGCATACCACGATCGGCGCCGACATGCTGCTTGAGCTGGGTAGCCATCACGCCGGCAATGCGCTTATGGAATATGCGTACCAGATTGCGCGTTGGCATCACGAGCGCTGGGACGGCAAGGGTTATCCCGATGGCCTTAAGGGCGACGAAATTCCCATCGCCGCGCAGGTGGTTTCGGTGGCTGACGTGTACGATGCACTGACGAGCGTGCGCGTGTACAAGGACGCTATCCCGCACGAGGAGGCGATCCAGATGATCCTGGACGGTAAGTGCGGCACCTTTAACCCGCTGCTGCTCGATTGCCTGCTCGAGGTGCAAGACCAAATTGCCGAGACGTTGGCACGCCCCGCCGACGTCGTTGCGTTTCCCACGATTTAGTTTGACCAAAGGAGTTTTTAACCCATGATTTCCATGCGTGAGGCGTATGAGAAGATCGGCGCTAATTATGATGACGCGTGCGCTCGGCTGATGGGCGAGGAAATGCTTGCCCGCTTTGCCCTCAAGTTTTTGGATGACGAGAGCATGGACAAGTTGGAGGCCGCCATGGCGGCAGGAGACGCCGAAGGTGCGTTTATGGCAGCGCACACGCTCAAGGGCGTGAGTCAGAACCTGGGATTCGATAATCTGTACGAGCCAGCGGTCGTGGTGACCGAGGCGCTGCGCGGCGCCGATGCCGTTGACGGCGCTCGCGAGGGGATGCATGCGCTGCAGCAGCAATATGCGGCTACGATGTCGGCCCTGCGCGAGGTGGCCGAGTAAGAGCTCGCGAGCTTTGATGACTATGAGAGTGGATAATCTCCCGTTTTAGGCCCCATGGTGGCCTCAAAGTGGGAGATTATCCACGCTCGTTCGATACGTGTCCAAAAATCCACTCTCACCCCTTCTGATTAGTGAATGGCCTATGCGCACTGTCGGGGCTTTCCGCATGCAATCCATATCGTTGTTCGATAAACTGTTCGAATAACGATAGAGTCGATGAGGGTGAGTGTATGTCCAACAGCGTTCAGCGTATGGCCAAGGCGGGCGAAAATATCAGGAAGCTTGGTTTTTGCATGGCAGCCGTTTTTGCAGGGATGCTCGTCGCTTTTGCCGCGTTGGTTGTTTACGTGATCTGGTATGCGGTTACAAACGTTGCTTCTGTCGATTCTTTCGGTGTCGTGACGCTTCTCAATGGCGGTTGCATCGTTATCCCAAGCGGACTGTGCCTGGCACTCGTCGTGGGCATTTCGCTTGTCGTTTTGTGTGGGATCAGCCGTAATATCTCTCAGGGCGTCTCGCCCTTTACCAAGACGCATGTGCGGCTTATCCGTGTTCTCGCGCTTGCCTTTGCTGTTAACGCCGCGGTTTCGCTTGTTGGTGCCTATGGATCGGTCAATCTCACCATTGGCGGACTGGAGCTTTACATCGTGCCTCATTCCTTCGTTATTGAGATTTGCCAAGGCGCTACCTTTGATGCGGGGTCGTTTATCGGCGCAGTTGTCTGTTTGTTTATCTCGGCGATCTGGAGTTATGCCTCGCTGCTCCAAGAGCAGTCTGACGAGCTTGTGTAGGAGGGAACATGAGCTATCTCATCATCGAGCTTGAGACGCAGCTGCTTAAGACCGGAAAGACCAGCGCTGATCTGATTCGGGCCACGGGGCATACTCCGGCTAATATTTCAAAGCTTAGAAACGGAAAGATAAAAGCTATTCGCCTAAAGACGCTTCTCGATATCTGTGATGAGCTTGATTGTCAACCGGGAGATATTATTCAGCGCGTGAGCGAGAAAGAGCTTGAGGAGCTTATTGTCGAGCGCGCGAAAAATGTCGTGAGACAGATGCGGGATGGCGGAGGCAACGAGGCGTCGCTTCCGACATCAGTCTTCGCTGTCGATTTGAGTGACGAGTAGCTTAAGGCGAACAACTAAAACGAAATATCAGCGTGAAGGGACTCGTGTCTAACACGGGTTCTTTCTTTTAGATTATCTTGACAAATACGAGTTATCGAAAAACAATAACAACTATGGAAAACGATAAAGGAAAGACGGAGCGATATGAGCGGTTTTGCTATCAAGCAGAACGGGAGGCCAATGAACGCATCAGCGATAAAGCTATCAAAAGTATCAAAGCGCTACGGGAAACGGCGCGTTTTGCATGGCGTTTCCTTCGAGGTGCATCAGTCTGAGCTCTGTGCCCTTGTCGGTGCAAACGGTGCGGGCAAAAGCACGCTCATTAAAATCGTCTTGGGCATCTGTGAGCCATCGTCGGGAAGCGTGGAACTCTTCGGAGGCAAGTCAAAAAGAGAGCTGAGCTTGATGCGGACGCGTGTCGGCTATGTGCCAGATTCCTGCGGAGCATACCAATCCCTCAGTGCGGCTGAGAATCTTCGGATCCGATGTGCGGAATGGGGGCTCGATGAGAAACGTGAGGTTCCTCGCGTTTTGAGCCTAGTCGGGCTGGACATCGATGAAAAAAAGAGCGTAGGCAGTTTTTCTCTGGGAATGAAACGGCGGCTGGATATAGCTACAGCTTTGTTGGGTGACACGGACTTGCTAGTTTTCGATGAGCCAGCAAATGGGTTGGACCCGCTGGGCATTGAGAGCATATGGACCCTTATCGGCCGATTGAATCGAGAGCAGGGTAAGACCATGCTCATCTCTAGTCATGATTTGGATGAGCTGGCATCGGTTGCAACAAGCTGCCTGTTTCTTCATGACGGCGAACTGCTGAAAAAGGAATCGATGGACGTCATAAGGGATGAGGCGCCATCCCTAAAAGAGTATTACAGGCGCTTGATGAAGGCGGTCTCGCAATGAAGCGGGCGATCCATCCCATAAAGGCAGATATGATGCGTTTGCACAGGATGTTTCCGGCGAAGTTTGGTCTTGCGCTTATGCTGGCGTTCGGCCTTCTCTTCGGTGTCTTTCTAAAAAGCGGAACAACGTTGCTAGCCTTTGGCAATAGCGTTTGCGGGGAGGATATTGGTTTCTTCTGGAATGTAATCGATCCTACTGTGCCTGATGAGTCCCTTGTGCGCAGTGCTTTTGCCGGCACCTCTCTGCTCGTTCCGCTCATCGTTTGCCTGGCGATTTTACAGGAGCGCGGCTATGAAGAGGGATGCCGAATTTCTTCAGCAAGAGGTCTTGCCCGCTTTAACGGGGCTCTGGCACATGTACTTTCGTCTGCTTTAATAATCGGCGCAACATATAGTGCGCTTTGCCTTCTTCTGTTTGCAATAGCGATAACACGTGGAGGGCAAAACTATGCGCATAGCATGCTGACTGCATTTTTGCCCGCAATGATGATTAACGCCGTATTGGTGATATCGATTGCGCTGGAGACGGTGACCATCTATCGGATTACAGGCAGCGCTGTATTGAGCGGGGCTGCGATAATTATTGGATTTGTCATGAGCTTGACGCTCTACGGAACTTACCTTCAGACGCCCATATCGTCCTTGCGATGGATTTTCCTTCTTCCGGGGCCGTACCTTGGAGTCGGATGTGCCCTTGGGTATAGCGATATGGGGCAGCTGACGCTTCTGGGATATGGCGTGGCAGCCAGCTGTCTATCGGCATTGATTTACGCTCTCATGAGCTTTCGCGCTGGGGGTGTGCTCAATGGCTCGTCAGATTAAAAGACTTCTCCAGTCAGAATTGAAGCATGTGAGCAAATGGGCGTACGCCTTAATCCTGGTAATTTATGCGTGCATGGTGGTATTGCAGCTTAATTCTTTCCCGATGTGGTTCTGTAGCCTCCGTGAGAACAGTTTCTTGGGCTTTTTCCCAGACCCGACGCTTCGGCTATCGGCGGAGGATGTCCTTCTATTTGGTAATGCAGAGGTTTTTCGCGGTCTGCTGTTCAACGTGGCCCCGTTGGCTCATGCATTGTTCTTTCCGTTCATCGCGGCTTGCATTGTGCCGCGCTTTGTCAGTTCGGGCTTTATTGAGGAACCGTGGGGGTTGTCGGAGGCTCGGGGAGGGAAGCGTGTGTGCGCCATCGTTGCGCGAGTGGTGCTGTCTTCTTTTGCCCTTTTGGGCGCGTTTATCCTGTCAAGTGTCGTTTTGTACTGTCTTAACTGCGTAATCGTTTTGGATGCTCGGCAGTATTTCAACCTGAATATTTTTTGCTATCGACTTCTTCTGGCGAGTGTCGTCTGCCTTGTATATGTGGTCTCTTGCGTGATTGCTGTTTCCTATTTTGGGTCCGGCTTCGGTCCGATTGGCATGCTGCTGCTTGTCAACGTTGTAGCGATCTACATACAGATCGGGGCCAATTCCATGCTTCCGCTTCCGTCCTCGATGCTCATGTGGATTTGCGGCGTGACCCCTTTGGGGAATAGTCAATGCATTTCGATTCTAATTGACTGCCTAATAAACGTAGCAAGCATTTTTGCCATTTGCTTTACCGTCGACCGATTGCGGTCGAGATTTCTTTGATTGTTTGTGAGGGATGACCATACCGAGCACACCGAATACAGGGGGGCGGGCACCGTGGCTGGTGTACGCCCCCCCCTGGCTTAGGAGGCTTTAACTTGTGTGGCTTGCGAGCTAACGGGTCTGCTTAACCTTTGCCGCTGCCTCGACAAACGACTTCCACAGGTTAAAGTCGGTCTCGAGCGTCTTCCACGTGTACTCAGGGTGCCATTGAACGCCCAGGCAGAAAGGCTGGCCTTCGACTTCGATGCACTCGGGAACGCCGTCGGTTGCCTTGGCGACCAAGCGCGTGCTCTTGCCCAGACGATCGACGCAGCAGTGATGTGCCGAGTTGGTCTGGATCAGCCTGTGCCCGCCAACCGCGCGCTCCAGCAGCGAGCCCGGCATGACCTCGACAGGGTGCACGGGGTCGTTGAGCACGTGGGTGTGGCGCCACTGCGTGCGACCCTCGCGCGCGCCCAGGCTCGGCACGTCCATGCACAGGGTGCCGCCGGTGGCGACATTGAGCAGCTGAGTGCCGCGGCAGGTGGTAAAGAGCGGCTTTTTGGCGCGGAGTACCTCGTCGACCAGCTTAAACTCAAAACTATCGCGGATCTCGCAGCAGAGGGTGGGGTCGTAGGGTCGATCATCGCCCCAGCGTTTGGGATTGACATCGGGGCCGCCGGGAATGGCGATACCGTCAGCGATTTCCACGTAATGACGGATGACCTCAATGTCCTCGGTGATGGACATCTGCAGCGGCAGACCGCCGGCGGCAAGAATGGCGTCGACAAAGACACTTGCGATTTCCTCGTTGGGGGAGAGCGTCTCGCTCAAATAGGGCTTCGCTTCTTCCCAGCGCGGCGCGACGAGGATGAGTGGGCGGTCGACGGGGGCGACGTCGACATGCGGGGTGTAGGACGATGAGGTGCGGGTTCCGATCATGGGTGCGGCTTTCGAATCCGGGTGGACATGGCACGGGGGCGGCGCGGGACAAACGCTGGTGATGAATTTGCCCGCGTGGCAATTGGGTTAGTGGCCCTTGATGGAGTTGAGGAAGTCCTGGGCGCGCTTGGTCTGGGGGTGGTCGAAGAACTCGTCGGGCGTGCCGGTTTCCACGATCTGGCCGTCGGCCATAAACACGACGCGGTCGGCCACGCGGCGGGCGAAGTTCATCTCGTGCGTGATGACGATCATCGTCATGCCCTGCTGCGCCAGACGGACCATGACCTCGAGCACCTCGTTGATCATCTCGGGATCAAGAGCGCTCGTGGGCTCGTCAAAAAGCATGGCCTTGGGCTGCATGGCGAGTGAACGGGCGATGGCTACGCGCTGTTGCTGGCCGCCCGAGAGCTGTGCGGGCACCTTATCGGCCTGCTCAGCAACGCCCACGCGGCCCAGCAGGTCCATGGCGCGCTCGCGGGCTTCGTCCTTGGAGACGCCCAGCACATCGACCGGTCCCAGCATGACGTTCTGCAGTACGGTCATATGTGCGAACAGGTTGAACTGCTGAAACACCATGCCCAGCTCGGCGCGCATGCGGGCAAGATCCTTGCCTTCCTGCGGCAGAGGCTCGCCCTCGATGAGGATCTCGCCCGAGTCGATGGTTTCCAGGCGGTTGATGGTTCGGCACATGGTCGACTTGCCCGAGCCAGAGGGTCCGATTACAACGACGACCTCGCCGCGGTCGACCGAGAGATTGATGTCGTTGAGGACGTGCAGATTGCCATAGTGCTTATCGACGTGCCTGAGCTCGATCAGCGGCTGATTGCCGGTGGAAGAGGTGCTCTGTGCCATGGTGCTTGGCTCCTTATGACTCGAAATGGTAAAGCGTTAGCGGATGATGGTCGCACCGGTCTTGTGCGAAACATAGACAGCGGCCTTGTTGATCGCGACGTTGATGAGGATGTAGATGACCGCGATCACCAGGTAGACCGACACGAGCGCGTCGTAGTTGGTAATGAGCACGCGGGCATTTTGCATGAGGTCGGGGTAGCTCACCACGTAGGCGACGGTGGTGTCTTTGACTACGACCACAAGCTGCGAAATCAACGACGGAATGATAAAGCGAATCGCCTGCGGCAACACGATTTTAAAGGTGATTTTAGCTTTGGAGAGACCGAGCGCCTGAGCGGCCTCGACCTGGCCGCGCGGCACGGCGTTGACGCCGGCGCGGAAGATTTCGGCAAGTACACCGGCTGCAGCGAGCGCGACGGGAAGCGTGAGCATCCAAAACGACGGCAGCGCGATCTTGTACTGGGGCAGCACCAAAAAGAAGAAGTAGATGAACAGAAGGCTCGGCACGCCACGGAAGAAATCGGTGAGCACGCGGCAGACCAGCTGCAGTGGCTTGATGTCGCTGGTACGGCCGAGCATAAGGGCTAAGCCCAACACCAGCGCGATGGCGCCAGCGGTGAGTGCGACTTTAACGGTGCCCTCAAAGCCGGCAAACAGGAACTTCCAGGTGGTGAGGTGCGTAAAGAAATACCAATAGTGGACTGAAAGCTGACCGGTCACATAAAAGCGCTGCAGTACGACGGCGACGAGCGCGACCACGGCAACGAGCGAAATAGCGGTGCCGATGCGGATCTTGGCGCGCATCTTGGGGCCGGGAGCCTCGTAGAGCGCATCGCGCATGGTGAGCGCGGAGGTGGAGTGCTTGCTCATCGGAGGATCCTCACCTTCTTATCGATGTAGTTGCCAATGTGGCTCACCACAAAGGCCGTGCCCAGGTAGCCGAGCGCCGAGATAAAGAACGCGGCGACGCCGCCGAGCGAGCGCGTGTTGATGTAGCTCACCACGCCGGTGAGCTCCTGCGGTTTAAGCGGCACCTGGCTGCCGAGCGCGGTGGTGAGCATGACGGCGATAAAGAGGTTGGTCATGGGCAGCACGCTCGAGCGCAGCGCCTGCGGAATCACGATCTTGGCGAGGATACGGTTGAAGCTCATGCCCAGCGAGCGGGCGGCTTCTACCTGACCGACGCCGACGGTGTTGATGCCGCTCATAAAGTTCTCGGAACCAAAGGCCGAGCCCAAAAGGACCGTGGCGACGATAACGCAGGTGCGATAGGGCAGGACGACCTTGAGCGGTGGCAGTGCGTAGACGACGATGATGAGCAGCGCGATGCCGGGGATGTTACGGAAGACCTGGACATACAGGTCGCCAAAGACGCGCAGCGGCTTGAGCGGCGACACGCGCATCACGGTGACGGCGACGGCCAGCACCATGGCGATGGCAAACGACTCAAGCGTCATGCCCCAGGTTGCTAGCAGCGCGTCGATATAGTTCTGGCCATAGAGCGACCAGAGCTCGGAGAGACTCATGCGGACCTCCCGCCGGTAAGGAAAGGGGCTCCCGTGTGTACGGAAGCCCCGACAACTCAGTGAGGAAACAGTTTACCGCAATAAAGCGCATCATGCGTTTCCGTATGGTTTCGTTGCGGTCGTTACCAGGCTCGCTGCCTAGGCGCCGATCTCGGGCAGCTCGGGAACATTGGTGTCGCCCGTACGGTCACCGATGCAGATCTGCCACAGCTCGGTCCAGGTGCCGTCGTCCTCGATCTTCTTAAGGAAGTCGTTGACAAAGGCGACGCCGTCGGAATCGAGCGGCAGACCGATACCATAGGGCTCCTTGCTGCCGAAGGGCTTGCCGGCGATCTTGTACTTACCGGGCTCGCGGACCAGGGCGCTCTGCTGCATGTTGTTATCGATGACGTAGGCGTCAACGCGGCCCTGCTGGAGTGCCTGGCGGGCCTCCTCGTCGGTCTTGAACTCCTGCTGGCTGGCCTTGGGAGCGAACTCCTCCAGGATGGCGGGGCCGTTGGAGCCGGACTGGACGGCGACGTTCTTATCGGCCAGATCGTCGACGCTCTTGATGTCGTCGTTATCGGCGAGCACCAGGATGGCCTGCTGGGTGTAGTAGTAGGGGCCGGCAAAGGAGACGAGCTTCTTGCGCTCGTCAGTGATGGTGTAGGTGGCAAAGACAGCGTCGACCTGGCCGTTCTGCAGGACGGACTCGCGCGTGTCCGAGGTCACCTGGGTGATCTCGACCTTGTTCTCGCCCAGGATGTAGTTGGACAGAAGCTGCGCGATACCGGCGTCGAAGCCGCGGGTCTGACCGTCTTTCTCGTTGAGGAGGGAGAAGAGCGTGGAGGTCTGAACGCCACCGATCTTAAAGACGCCGGCGTCCTTGACGGCGGTCGCCCAGGTACTGGCGGCGATGGCGTCGTCATCGGCCTTGGGGCCGTCGTTGACGAGCTTGTCGAATGCCTTGGCGTCGAGCGTGGTGGAAGCCTCGGCATCTTCGGAGCTCTTGGAGGAGCCGGCGGCGGAACCCTTGTCGGCCTCGGCGCTGGTGTCGGAGCAGCCGGCAAGACCAAGGCCGGCGACGGTTGCGAAGGTGGCGGCGACAAAGCCGCGGCGGTCGAGAACGACCTGCTGGGAGAGGTTCTTGCTCATGGTAGAACACCTTTCTCAATAAAATCCCTAGCGGTTGAGTAGAGTTATACCCCATCCCGCTCAAATGGGTCAACACGAAATAACTCAGAAACATACTTACCTTATGGGTTATTCTACCTACCAAAAAGGGACAGGTTTATTTTGGCAGGTTTTATCTGGGCAAACGCTGATTATTACGGCTGAGATAGCGTTTTGCCGACGGCATGATCGCTCGCAGCGGTCGCTATAATGGCGGCAACGCGACATATATATAAGTAAGGAGATCGCGTATGAACGGTTATTCGTTTTTCGCGCCGACCAAGGTGCTGTTTGGCGCGGGCAAGTTGGGCGAGCTGGGCGCGCAGAAGCTGCCCGGCACCAAAGCGCTCATCGTTACCACCGGCGGCAACTCGGTCAAGCGTTTTGGATATCTGGGACGTTTGGAAGCCGAGCTCGATCGCGCCGGCGTGGCGCATGAGCTGTTCGATCGCATTGAGCCCAATCCGCTGCGCGAGACCGTCAACGCAGGTGGCTGGATGGCGCGCACCCATGGATGCGACTTTGTGCTGGCGCTTGGCGGCGGCTCGGTCATGGACGGCAGCAAGGGCATCTGCGCGGTGGCGGCCAACCCGCATACCGATGCCGAGGGCAACGAATGCCCCGGTGACATCTGGGACTTTGTGAATGGTGGCACTGCGCTCGGTCTGCCGATCCCCAACGATCCGCTGCCGCTTGTTTGCGTAACCACCACGGCGGGTACCGGCTCCGAGGTCGATGCGGGCGGTGTCCTGTCCTGCGAGGAGAATGACGAGAAGCTTCGCCTGGGCGATCCGCGCCTGTTCCCGGTGCTTTCGATCGTCGACCCCGAGCTCATGGTGAGCGTTCCGGCACGTCTGACCGCCTATCAGGGATTCGACGCCCTGTTCCATTGCGTTGAGTGCTACATCTCAAATACCAACACGCCCATGGGTGACATGATTTCCCGCGAAGGCATTCGCCGTGCCGCCGCGGCGCTGCCTACGTGCGTCAATAATGGCGATGACCTGGAGGCGCGCTCGAGCCTTGCGTTTGCCAATACGCTCGGCGGTTATGCCATGGATGCCTCGGGCACCACGGGCTCGCATGGTCTTGAGCATGGCATGAGTGCGCATCATCACGATCTGCCACACGGTGCCGGACTCATCATGATTGCGCGCGCCTACCACACGTGGATGATCGATCACGGTGCCGCACCCGAGCGCTATATCGACATGGCGCGTCTGATGGGTAATGCCGCCGCGGATGATCCGCACGATTTTGTGGTTGAGCTCACGCGCCTGATGGAGGCTTGCCATGTGGCAGACCTCGCCATGAGCGAGTGGGGGATTACGGTCGAAGAGCTGCCGGCCATCGCGCACAACGCTCTGACGACCAACGGCGTCCTGTTTAGCCACGACCCCGTAACGCTGACCGACCCCGACGTCGTCGAAATCCTCAAGCGAAGCTACCGCTAGTTGACTCCAAACCACCACAAAGGGGACACTTTGGCGGTTCGTCTCAATCTGTAACAGGTAGACGAGGAAATGGGTTCTAACTGTTACAGATCGAGATTTTATCCTTAGGGGGATTTGAATGTCTCGATCTGTAACAGTTAGACGGCCAAAAGGTCTCTATCTGTTACAGATTGAGACAAACGTCAGGGACTAAGACGTCTTGTCTAGATCTGTAACAATTGGGCGAGGATTTGTCCTCTAGATGTTACAGATCGAGATAATCGCGTCGCGAAAATATAAACCTCCGCAGGGGTGCTTCCCTTGCGGAGGTTTTTTACTCGTTGAGTAGCCTTACGGCTTCGGCGGCCATGTTCTCGACCGTCATGTCGTTCTGCGCGAGCAGTTCGTTGGGGTCGTAGCGGTCGGGGAAGCCCTTGGCAATGCCGAAGGTGCGCGTGCGCAACGGCGTGCATGCCAGATAACATGCCACGCGCTCGCCCCAGCCGCCGTCCAAGATGCCGTCCTCGAGGGTGACGACAACGCGATACTCGGCGGCAAGGCTGTCGAGGAACTCACGGTCGAGCTCGGTTGCAAAGCGCGGGTTGACGAGCGTGGCCTCGATGCCGTATTCGGTAGCCAGACGGTTTGCCACGCGCTCGCCCAGCTCAAAGAAATCGCCAAGCGCGAGCACGGCAACGTCGCGACCTTGGCGCACCACGTTGTAGCGAACGACGCTGTAATCGGCGCCCTCGGCGGGCGCCAGATCGGGGCGGCTTACCAGGCCGATGCCCGGTACGCGGATTGCCACGGGATGCTCGCGGTGGTCGAGCGACCAGCTCAGCATGGACAGGTATTCTTCCATGCAGGCCGGTGCCAGGTAGCGCATGTTGGGAAGTCCGCCCAGCATGGAAATATCAAAGAACGAGAGGTGCGTCTCGGACGTGGTGCCAAAAATCGACGCGCCAAACACCAGGATTGTCGCCGGGGCATCGTTGAGACACAGGTCGTGCCACAGCTCGTCGTAAGCGCGCTGCAAAAACGTACCGTACACGCCAAAGACCGGCTTAGCGCCCGAGCGGGCGAGTGCGGTGGCAAAAGTGACGGCGTGCTCCTCGGCAATGCCCACGTCGACAAACTGCTTGCCTGCCGCGGCGCGAAGCTCGGGTGTAAAGCCCATGATATAGGGCGTGGCGGCCGTGATGCCCACGACCTGTGGATCGCGATCGATGGCGGCGCTCAGGGCCTCGCCCGTAATGTCGGCATAGGTGCGCGGTGCGGGCTCGCTCGGATGGCCCGGGCAGAGCTTGCGCCCAGTCGCCATGTCAAACGGGCCCACGTGGTGCCAGCGCTCGGGGTCGCTCTGGGCCGGCTCAAAGCCCTTGCCCTTGGCGGTCGAGACGTGCAGCACGATGGGGTGATCGATATCGCGCAGTTCCTGCAGCGTGTCGACTAGGGTCAACACATCGTTGCCAGCGTCCAGATAGCGGTAGTCGAGCCCCAGCGCGCGGAAAACGTTGCGCTTACAGGTGCCGTTGCTGGCGCGCAACTCGGTCAGATTGCGATACAGACCGCCGTGGTTTTCGGCAATGGACTGGTCGTTATCGTTGACGATGATGATCAAGTTGCTGTTGAGATCGGCGGCATTGTTAAAGCCCTCAAACGCCAGACCGCCCGAAAGCGAGCCGTCGCCAATAACGGTAATGACGTTATACGTGTCACCCGCCAGGTCGCGCGCGTGGGCAAGGCCGCAGCCCAAGCTCACCGAGGTCGAGGTGTGGCCCATGGCGAACAGGTCGTGCTCGGACTCGTCGGGATTGGCAAAGCCAGAGGCCTCGCCGTAGCGTGCCGGGTCGATATAGGTGTACGCGCGCCCGGTCAGCGCCTTGTGGGCGTAGGTCTGGTGCGACACGTCAAAGACAATCTTGTCGGTGGGGGAGTTAAACACGCGATGGAGCGCGACCGTAAGCTCAACGACGCCCAGGTTGGGGGCAACGTGTCCGCCGACAGCGGCGGAGCTTTCGAGGATGGCGTGGCGAATCTCGTCGCAGAGCTGCGGGAGCTCGGCACGATTAAGAGCCTTGACGTCCTCGGGCGTTGTCGTTTGCGTAAGCAGCATCGTTGTGGGTTACTCCATGCGAATCGAGCGCCGGCGCTCCCTCGGCCGGCACAATTGCACAAAACAGTCTCGCACATTTTGGCGTTTGATATGTGACGGCGGCGCGGTAATTCGCCAACTGGCGGGGCAAAACGTTTTGCCCGATGCCATACTGATAGATTCGATGAGGATTTTATTCAATGCGTACAGGCCGTGGCTTGCCGCCGTGAGTCGCTGGAAGGAGGCAGCATGTCCAGTGCCGTTCGTGCCGAGAAAATCGCGTGCGAAGTGGACCATGCTGCCCGTCAACTGGCACAGGCGGGCCGTCTGGACCTGACGCGCGAGTTTATCCAGCATGGCGATGTGACGGTGTATACGCATGTGACCTCAGTGGCGCGGGCAAGTCTGTCCTTTGCCGAGCGCCTGGGCCGCGTCGGTATCTCCGTCGACCGCGCTTCGCTGCTGCGCGGAGCCTTGTTACACGATTACTTTCTCTACGATTGGCATGATCCCGACCCAAGCCATCGGCTGCATGGCTTTCGCCACCCGTTTTTTGCCCTGGCGCGTGCGGAGGAAGATTTTGAGCTGACGCCGCGCGAGCGGAATATTATCGTGCGGCATATGTTTCCGCTGGTGCCGGTGCCGCCGACGTGTCGTGAGGCATGGATTGTGTGCCTGGCAGATAAATGGTGCGCGCTGCGCGAGACGGTCGCCGGCCGCCTGCCGCGCAAGGACGGGGCGGACGATGGCGTGAGTGGCGAATCGAGCGAAAAGAGGAGAGGTTAGACGGTGGGAACCGCGATTGATATGGCGTTTGGCGGCGCGACGCTTGCCGCCTGTCCGCTTTCGGCACTGGTGCTCTCGTTTGCCTTCTACGGGTTTTGCGGTTGGGTGTGGGAGTCGACGGTCTGCGCCATGCTCAATCACGGACGATTTGCCAACAGCGGATTCTTGCTGGGGCCGTGTTGTCCTATCTATGGTGTGGGCGGCATAGCCTGCTGGCTTTTGCTGCGCGGGATTCCGGATGCCTCGAGCCAGTTTGTCGCCGCGGCGCTTGTGTGCAGCGTAATTGAGTACAGCGTGGGCCTTCTGTTGGAAAAGACAACAGGCGCACGCTTTTGGGATTACTCACACCTGCCGTTTAACCTGCACGGACGTATCTGCCTGTACTGGGCCTGCGCGTTTGGCTTGGGTGCGTTGTGCATTTGTCGCGTGGTGGAGCCGGCGGTGTTGGGCCTGCTTGCCCATCTGCCGGTCTTGATCGTTCGTTTGGCGGCCGTGGCCGTCGCGAGCGCAATGGTCATCGATGCGGTGTGCTCGTTGGCCAGCTGGCACCGTCTGTCCGATCAGCTAGAGCGTGTGCGCGCCGACCTTGCCGACCGCATCAACGAGTCGCTTGCCGACGCGTCCGACTCCATGCTCGAACATATTCCCGATTCGGCGATCGACTCGGTGACACAGACGCACATCCGTAGCCGTGCCGTTAACGCGTGGCTGGCCGAGCTGGGTGACGCCGCGCTCGATGTCCTGCGCGAGAAGGCTTCGATGCCTACGTTTATCTCGGATGGTGCTCGCGGCCTGGCGCTTGCTGCCCGCCGCGTTGCCGATGCCGCGCCGAGCGTGCCCCGTCCATCGCTCGCCCGTCTCCGTGCCGGCAGGCGCGCGAGCCGTCCGGTGCCGAGCGTGTCGCTCAGCCGTCGCGACCTGCGCTTCTTTAACGCCTTCCCGCGTCTGCGCATCAATCGCTACGAAGGTGTCATTCGAGCAACTAATCTCCGCGACCGCGCCCACGAGCTGTTTCGGCGCTAGCCGGGGCGGGCACGCTCGCGAGCCCCTTGCTCGCGTATTTCCCGTTCGTTTCGCGCCCGTTGCCGCGCCGTTTCTAAGATTGCAGCACCGTTTCCATTCGACAACGCAGCGTTTAACAGCGCCGTATCTGGTCTACACCAGTTGCCCCTCGGCCGCATCATGAGCGCCGACAGCGTTCATGCGACCAAGGGGGAGCGAATGTACGATACGGGATCGACAACGTTTATGCTCATCTGCACCATGCTCGTGTTTTTAATGACACCGGGTCTGGCGTTTTTCTATGGCGGCCTGTCCAGGCGCAAAAATGTCATCAACACCATGCTTATGTGCTTTGGCGCTATTGGCCTGGTTGGTGTGCTGTGGATTGTCGCCGGCTGGTCGCTGGCCTACGGTGGCGACGGCTCGAGCCCGTTTATTGGAGGCCTTGACCAGCTGCTGTGCCTGCCGGTGCTCCACCAGGTGCTGCAGGCGGCCGAGGGCAATGCTGCGGACGGTGCCGTCTACCCTCAGATCATCAACATCGCCTTCCAGATGGCGTTTGCCATGATCACCGCCGCTATCGTCACGGGCAGCCTGGCAGGTCGCGTTAAGTTTGGCGCTATGACGGCCTTCCTGGGCATTTGGCTGCTTGTGGTCTATGCGCCGCTCGTCCACATGGTCTGGGGCGGCGAGGGCTCCTTTATCGGCGACATTATCGGCGCGCTCGACTTTGCCGGCGGCGACGTGGTACACATCTCGTCCGGTCTGACGGGCCTGATTCTTTGCTTAATGCTCGGCCGTCGTCGCGGTTTTGGCATGGTGAGCTACCGTCCGCATAACGTGCCGTTTGTGGCGTTGGGCGCCGGCCTGCTTTGGTTTGGCTGGTTTGGCTTTAACGGCGGCAGCGAGTTTAAGGCCGACGCCGTGGCGGCGCTCGCCATCCTCAACACCGTGACGGCCAGCGCGGCGGGCATGGTCTCGTGGCTTGCCGTCGAGCGCGTGCACACCGGTCGCCCCACGCTGGTGGGTGCCAGCACCGGTCTGGTTGCGGGCCTTGTGGTGGTCACGCCGGGCGCGGGCTTTGTCGAGCCGTGGGCAGCGCTGGTCATGGGTCTGATCGTATCGCCCGTCTGCTACTTGGCCATCAGCCATCTTAAGACCAAGTTCGGCTACGACGACGCGCTCGACGCGTTCGGTTGCCACGGTATTGGTGGCATCTTGGGCGGCGTGCTCACGGGCCTGTTCTGCGTGCCGGAGCTTTCGTGGACCGGTAAGGGTGGCCTGTTCTACACGGGCGACGTGTCGCTGCTCGTCTCGCAGATTCTGGGCATTGTGGTGACGGTCGTTATCGTATTGGTGCTCGATTTGGTGATCGCCGCGGTGGTCAAGGCGCTGTTCCACGGCAGCCTGCGCGTGGACGAGGCCGACGAGGCGCTGGGCTTGGATGCCAGTCAGCACGGCGAGAGCGCGTATCCTTCTTTCTCCGGACTCGATTAGCAGCTTCCCCAAGCACCGCACCTTGCCGTTCAATCGTCGCTCACGTACTTAAGTACGCTTCGCTCCTCTTTCACGGCAATCTGCGGCACTTGGGAAACCTGCTAAGACCAGTCAGTTGAACTTATTGATCTCTGAGATTGGTTTGCGGCACCTGGAAAACCCGTGCCATGTGAAGGACAATTCATTTCTTTTATTGAAGAGAGGAATTTACTATGAAGAAAATTACGGCGATTGTTCGTGCCGAGAAGCTTGAGGTGCTCAAGGACGCGCTGTTTGCTGCTGATGTTCGCGGCATGACTATCAACCAGGTGCAGGGCTGCGGCGCGCAGCATGGCTGGAAGGAATACGTGCGCGGCAACGAGCTGCTCGTCAACACGATCCCCAAGGTGCAGTTTACCCTCATCTGCGCCGACGAGCATGTCGACGGTATCGTTGACATTATCTGCAGCGCCGCTCGCACCGGTGCCGTCGGCGACGGCAAGATTTGGGTCGAGCCGGTCGAGGATGTTATCCGCATCCGTACCGGCGAACACGGCCCCGCCGCGGTGTAGAATCGACCGCCTACCATCCGCAACGTTAAAATGCTGCAATGAGGCACAAGACTTGCGTTGCGGATGGACGGATTATGGGTCGTAATAAATATCCCGAGGAGACGGTCGCGAAGATTCTCGACGCGGCGCTGGAGTTATTCTGCGCACAGGGTTATGAGGGGACGAGCATTCAAGATATCGTCGACCGTCTCGATGGCATGACCAAGGGCGCTGTCTATCATCACTTCAAGAGCAAGGAAGAGATCTTCAACGCCGCGTTTGATCGGGCGATGACTCCGATTGTTGAGCACCGTCGCTCGATGCTTGGCGTCGGTAATATGACCGGCGCCCAAAAGCTAAAAAGGCTTTACGCTCCCGAGTCCGTTGTTCCGCAAATTGAGCTATGGGCACGCATGCGTCCTGCAGCAGATCCGATAAAAAGCTCGCGTCTTCTGGCGATGCAGTACCAGGGCTCGTTTAACGAGTCTGCCGATGGCTATCTCTTGCCGGTGATCGAGGAGGGCATCACCGACGGTTCCATTGCGTGCGAATGCCCGCGTGAAGCGGCGGAGGCCGTATCGTTGTTGGCGAATCTTTGGCTGCTGCCGCTGTTCCGTCCGCTTGAGACCAAGGATCGAATGCTCGCTCGCGCTCAATGTTTGGCGCAGATGGCTGCCGCGGTGGGACTCGATTTGGGGGAAGAAGTGCTTCAGACAACGGCGCAGATTTGGGACGTATGGGACCGCGCCGGGTGGTAATATAGATACCAACGGTATGTAATAGATTTGAACGGGCAGCTCCGGCTGCCCTTTTCAAGTCGATAAATACATACTAGCGGTATGTATAGGGAGCGGACTTATGGCTGGACTGAGAGACGTCAGCGTCTTGTTGGAACCAAAAATAGTGCGGTCAATTAGGCTCACGGAGCTTCTGGTTGCGCAGCTGTGCACGTATTCGATGCTGTCGGCGCTGTGCTTTGCGTATCCGCTTTACTTGTTCGATTGCAGCGGATCGTCAACGTTATATGGCGCCGTCGTGGCGACGGCGTTCATACCCGGCGTACTCGCAACTCCGGCTGGCGGAATCTTGGCGGATAGGGGAAGACATCGCGAGGTCCTCGTGGCCCTCGGCATTGCTCTGATGACTGCATCGCTGCTGTCTATCCCCATGAAGCGCTCGCTGCCTCTTGCGGTCGTCGTAGTAGCGATACTTTGTGTTCAATATGGTGTTCAATCGCTGCTGAAGCCAATGCTCCAAATTGAGACGGTGCGCATGGCGGGTGAAGAGAAGGTTGAGCGGGCCACTGCATTGGTTTCGCAGATGACCATGGTGAGCAATATCTTGGGCCCTGTTGTCGGGACGGCCGTCTATGGGTACTTTGGCATCGATACTCTTTGCACAACCGCGTCGGTGGCGTTTGCGATTTCAGCTCTCTTGTTTGGGAGCGCGCTCAAGCAAAATGCCTCATCTGAAACGATGGGAGACGGCGCGACTCGTACGGCATGCCGAAACGATTTTCGGGAGTCGATTCGGTATCTGTTGAAAAATGCATCATTGGCCGCTGTGATTTTGCTTGCGGCCGTTTTGAACCTTGCGTTGGTTGGGCTAACGATTGGCGCTCCCATTATTGTTACAAAGCATCTCGGCATGCAATCGTCCTGCGTTGGGATAGTTGAGGTTGCTATGGGCTTGGGTGGTCTTGCCGGCAGTGGCTTGGTCGGCATTTGGCCGCATCGCTTTTCTTTCAATGGCATATGTCGATATGTTGCGATGATCTGTTTTGGAGTCGCACCGATTATTGTCGCGCAACTGTTCGGCGCAGATGCATGCGTGTTCACCGTGTTTGCGGTTGGTTCGGCATGGGTCATGGTGTGGGCAAGCATTGCGTCGGTTGAAATCATCGCGTTTGTTCAGCGGGCAGCGCCGACTGAGCTCTGCGGAAAAGTGCTTTCGGTCGTTTACATGGTCCTTTCCTGCGCAATACCTATCGGCCAATTGACGTACGGGGTTGCATATGATCGATGGGCACCGACGATTGTATTCGCAGCCATGTTGGCAGTGCTGACGTTGACGACGGCGCTGTTTTATCGGCTGAGAAATCGCTTGCGGCGATTGTCTTGACGCGCTGGGGCACCGTGAATTTGCGGAGGCAGTGGCCCGCCGCGCCGAGGCGGCATTGTTTGGGCATGCCTCTCCTTCGTCTACAATATCGTGCAGACGAAGGAGAGGCATGCCCATGATCAAGATGTTTGCGAGTGACTTAGATGGAACGCTGCTGAACGCCCTACACGAGGCAGACGGGACCATCCGCCGCGCCATTCGTGAGCTGACCGAGGCTGGCCTGCATGTGGTTCCCGCGACCGGACGCTCGACGCTGCCGATCGGCGAGCATGGCTTCACAGGTCTGACACTCGACGCTTGCTGCTCCAATGGCTCCATCGTGCGCGACAGCCATGGCGAGGTGCTCAAGACCTGGACCATCGATCCACAGATCACCGAGGAGCTGCTCAAGGAGTTTCCGGACATTTGCTTTGATTGCTCCACGCCCGACGGCATGTTCTCGAGCGGTTCGTTCGAGATGCACCAGGCGGGCTTTAAAAAGGACAGCCCCATCAAGCGTATCGTGATGCGTGGCATGCGTGCGCGTGGCGGCTATCACGAGGAACAGTATTTCGACCAGTCGATTAGCGACATCTTGCGCCACGATGTGTGCAAGATCAACTGCCGCGTGACCTCGCCCGAGCTGGAACGCGACCTTAAGGCATATTTGGCCGAGAGATCGGACCGCGTGGTCAACGCGCCGTTCGATCCAGTGATGTTCGAGATCACGGATGTGGCGTGCAACAAGGGCGAGAGTGTGGCGTGGCTGGCGGGTTACTACGGTATTGCCGAGGACGAGGTCGCGGTTTACGGCGACGGCGGCAACGACATCGCCATGCTCAAGCGTTTCCGTCACAGCTATGCCACCAAGAATGGCAGTGACGCGGCCAAGGCCGCCGCGAGCGCGACCATCGGCAGCTGCATGGTCCACGCCGTCCCCAAACACATGCTCGCCACCATGCGCAAGCAAAACTCCCGCACCGTCATCGAATAATGTGACAAAGGGACAGCCCCTTTGTCACATTCTAGAGTTCTCAATAAGCCAGTGCTCGTAGGCGCGCTGCATGACCTCGGTTTTATCGGCTTTTTTGCGGCAGCCCTTCTGCTCCTCGATGGCAAGCTCATAGGCATCGCTCTGCTCAAAAGCGCTGGTGTCCCAAGCACCGTGTTCAATGCGAGCCCATGTGGCATCGATGAGCTGCTCGAGTTCGGCAATGTCATCGGCGTTGGCGGTTGTCGCGAACGGCGGACGAAGCTCGCCCGTCGTCTTGTCGGGTTCTACATAGTAGTCGCCCATGGAAGTGACGGTGTAGCCATAAAACTCGGGTGACGCTTCGACCAGCAGTTTGTAAAACTTGAGCTGGCGATGGTAACCTGCAGGGACTTCTTTGCCAAAGCCAGTCTTGTAGTCGACGATCTGCACCGTTTTAGCTGCATCGTCAACGAGGAGCAGGTCAAGAAAACCAAAGAGTGGAGTTCCACCGGCAGTTAGACACTGCATGTTCGCTTCCGTGATGCAACGGTAGCCGCGTACGTGCTCGACAAGCCAAGGGACAAACGCATGGCAAATCCGCTCGAAGCGCTCCGAATAGCGACGAACGTCCTCGGGGGCAAAATCGAGCCACGAAATCTGCTGGCGATACTTGGTCTCAATTGTCTCAATCGCTGCCTTGCTATCGATTGCCATTCTATTAACGATCTCCTCGAACATCGCGTGAACGATGGTGCCGAATTCGGTTTGTATCGTGGGCGCCGTGGGCAGGCGCACGATCTGCTTCTCAGGGAAGTGCTGGCTGTTTGCGCATCCAGGCTCGTACGTCACAAAGTTGTTGAGCGCCGTGGCAGAAAGAAACTTCACGTCGGTGTGAGGCTCCAAAAGCGCACGGAGCTCGGGCGTATCGAACACGTAGTTGTCGTGCCATTCGGTTTCGATGGCGGCACTGAGCTGGTCCGCTTCAACAGAAACCTCGCAAGAGTCGATAAGCCCCGTGAGCTCCTGCAGCGCCGATCCGCCGGCGCGGTACAGCTCGAGGTGTCGCTTGGCGCGCGTGATGGCTACAAACAGCAGACGGCGCGCATCGTCGTCATCCTTTTCGTCGCGAATAAGCAGGTTGGACGGGTACAAGCTCATGCCGCCAGCACCTTTGTGCCAGGTGGAGTCGTCGGCGTCGAGCAGGTAGACGCATTCGAACTGCAGACCTTTCGAACTGTGGGCGCTAGTAAGGCGAACGGCTCCCGGTGTGCCAAGATCGATCGATGCATCGATGCTCACGCCAAACTTTTGCGCGGCGTCGAGTTTGTCGACAATATCGGGCAGGCGAAGCGTGCGTCCCATGCGGCGCGCGTCGCCCATTTCACCCTCGGCAAAGGCGAGCAGGGCGCGGATGCCGGCATTGAATTCGGCGGCGCCCAGCGGATCCTGTTTTTTATGATCCCGATAATAGTCAAGGCTGCGTTTGGCAATCTTAAAGAGCAATGCTCTGACCGGGGAGGCGCCGGCCTCGGCCGCCCACTGCATAAGATCGTCGTGCAGCTTTTTGACGTGGGCGCTATTACTCTCGCGCATGGCGGCCATCCAGTCGCCGCGATGCTCGCGCTTGGCGCTGAGCGCAAACGTAACGGACGATGGATGGTCGCCGCCCAGCTCGGCGGCACAGACAATCTGCGGAAGATAACTGCTGGCGAGCTCCTTCTGCCCGCGAGCAAGCGCGGTAACGCAGCGCAGCAGTGCCAGCATCGTCTGCATACGCTCGGAAGCAAAGAGATTCTGCCGCTCGCGATAGGAGAACGGCACGTTTTTCTTAACGAGGAAGGGGATAAGCGAGCGCAAGGCGGCGTGTTTGGCAGAGATGACTGCAATTCCTTCGTCGGGATCTTCGCATTCATCGAGATAGTGATTAACAAGCCGCTGCTTAATGCTCGCAGCGACAGCGGCGTATTCCTCGGCTTTGCCGCCGAAGACGTTCTCACTAAAGTCGACCTGATCACCCTGAGGCTTGGAGGCTTCGATTGACTTATTCGAGCTGGCGTCGAGGCGATATTCAATTTGCCGTGCGATGGCTTGACCGAACTCAACGATGGCGGGCGTGGAGCGATAGTTGGTCTTGAGCACGATGCTCCGGGGCGAAAACTCGGCCGCAAACTGGTTGGCACATTCGATCGTGGCGCCCTGAAAACGCATGATGGCCTGATCGTCATCGCCAACGGCCATGATATTGGGCGCATCAACGCCGTCGCAGAGCAGCTCGATGATGCGCATCTGGGCACCATTGGTGTCCTGGAACTCGTCAACTTGGATATAGGTATAGGTGTCCTGGAGCACTTGGCGCAACGCGTCATTGTGTTCGACGGCGTCAACAAAATCGCCGATCATATCGTCGTAATCGTAGAGATGGTGCTGGTCGAGCTCGCTTTGGTAGCGACGCGCGACGTCACAAGCGGTCTTAAGTTGCTCACTCTGCTCGGCAATCTTAAACGTGCGCCCCTGAGAGCTGCTGCCTCCAAAGAAGGCATCGCGCACCTTGGTGTATCCCGAGGATTTACCCTTCTCGTCGATGAGCTTGGTGCGGCGAACGGTATCGCGCAGCGCAAGGATATAGGGCACATACGTGCCGGCGGGACAGTCGATCGGGCGGGTGAGCGCTGTGGGCGCCATGGCGCAGACACGCTCGACCTCTTCCTCAAAGCGTTCTGCCAACGCGGCGCTTGCCCTTTCGCAGGCGAGCGTAAGCAGCTCGGAATGCTCGGTGAGCCAGGCAGCGGCGTCGATATTCTGCTGCGCGATGGCGCCCAGCGTGTCGTAGTCCAGGCCACTGCGTTTGATTTTGGAGACAAAGCCAATCATCTTGCCGATGTTTTGCGCGGGCATATCGGGCGACCCTCCGCCCAAGGGCGACCCAAAGGGCAGCGATTTGAGCAGCCGATCAAAAATCTCTTGCTGGTGCAGGCTGGTAACAAGCGTGTCGGTCGAAGGGCGCATGAAGTACTCGGGATAGCGCGACCTGATGCTGCTTGCAAATCCGTGGAACGTACTGACTTCGATGCCATAGGCGTCGCGCCCAATGAGCTCAATCAGGCGTTTGCGCATGGCTTCCGCGCCCGCCTCGGTATAGGTGAGGCAGAGGATGTTGCGCGGGGCGACATCGCACTTGGCCAGGATGTTCGCCGCGCGCAGGCTCAGTAGCTGCGTCTTGCCGGTGCCGGGACCGGCAATGACGAGCAGCGGGCCATCTAGGCATTCGACGGCCTCGCGCTGTTCGAGGTTCAGAAGCTTAAACGATTCATCGAATTTGTGGGTCGTAGCCATGAAATATTACCTGTCTTCCTGGTAAAGTGCTCGAGTGTCGTCGAGATAGTCGAGATACGTATCGATGGCGCTTTGGGGCTGAACGATCTTAATGAAGGTGCTGAGTTGCAGCAGCCAGCCAAAGAACTGCGGCGACAGCGGGGCTTTGACAGTTGCTAATAAGCGCCCATCCTGGTTCTCAAACACAACGGCGTCCAGTCCGAACTTGTCGATGAGCGGGTTCATTGCACGGTCATCGAGTTCCAGCACCATGGTGGTTTTGTTGGCTGCATATACGCCGAATGATGGAGAGACGTGGTCTTCGAGCACATAGCCCGCGATACGCGGATCTTTGGTCGCGGGCTCCTCAGATACCGCAACGTCGAGCATGCGATCGACGCGGTAGGGCGTGAACGGCTGATGGCCCGAGCCGGCGTTGGCCCATTTATCTCTAAACCCAATCATGTAATAGAGTTCGTCGGAGTAGATAAGACGCACGGGTGTGAGCTCGTAGGTCTTTCCGTCATGGTTGAAGGCCTTTTGCTTGGCGGCGTTGTAGTGGAAGTAACGGAAGCGGATCTTGCGCTTTTCGCGCATGGCTTGCTGGACAAGGTCGATATTGTGCAGAGCATCGGAGTTTTGCATTTTCACGCGCGAAGGCACGTCGACGCGCTTGTGCATCAGCTCGCGTTCGCCCAGGCTGGCGAGGTTCTGCAGCTTGCCGATGAGGTGGTCGGTCAACTCATCGGTCAAAAACGGCGAACTCTGCACGGCGTCAACAAGCATGATGAGTTCTTGGAGGTCGAGCGGGCGTGAGACCAACGTCCATTCCTTGCCACCGCGCTGGTCGATGTTGAGCCCAAAGTCGCGAAGCGTTTGCAGGTCGCGATAGATGGCCTTTCGTTCGGCCTCGAGATCGTGATAGGCGAGCTCCTCGATGATCTGCTGCGTCGTGAGTCCGTGCGTGCTGTCGGTCTTTTCCATCAAGGTTTTAAGCAGGAACAGAAGCCTGAGCTTTTGATTTGGTCTGTTCGCCACGTTGTCTCCTTTCGCCGGCAGCATACCAACCGGAGATCTAAAACAAGACCCGTTATTGGGACTCATTGTAGCCCGCCTGCTCGTAGTATTCGCAGCAATAAGAGCCCGAATAGGGCGAAAGGTGGCTAAACGGAAGTCGGCGGTTTGGCTGGCTGGTGTGACATGCGCTCTGTTGGCTTGGGGCCGGTTCCGGTTTACAAGGATCAGAACAGGAGAAATGCGATGGCAGACATCAAAGTCTTTGCCGAGAATCTTGAGGATTCAACCAAGGAGCAGATTGAGGAGATCTCCAGCTGCCCGGCGTTTGAAGGCGCCAAGATCCGCATCATGCCCGATGCCCATAAGGGCAAGGGCTGCGTGATTGGCTTTACGGCAAACTTGGGCGACAAGGTGATTCCAAACCTGGTGGGCGTCGACATCGGATGCGGTATGTACTGTGTACCGCTTGCGGAGACTGTTGCGCGCGACGACCTCATTCAGTTCAATCGCGATGTGAAGCGCGCGGTGCCTACGGGCTTTAGCCTTCATCGCGATCCTGCCTGCGTACTCGCGGACTTTGGCATGGAGTCGCGTGATTGGCTGCAGGATAAACGCAAGGTTGAGCGCTCCATGGGCACGCTGGGCGGCGGCAACCACTTCATTGAACTCGACGAGGACGAGGATGGGTGCCAATATCTGGTCGTGCACACCGGCTCGCGCAACATGGGCAAGCAGACGGCGGAGCACCATCAGGCGCTGGCGCAGAAGACGTGCGTGGCAGATATCCCCGACGAGCTTAAGTATCTCGTTGGAGATCTTTCTGCCGAGTATCTTGTCGATATGCATAACTGCCAACGCTTCTCGAACCAGAACCGCAAGGCGATTGTCGCGCAGATTGTTGAGCGCACGGGAATTCGACTCGACGGAGACGGCTTTACTACCATGCACAACTACATCTCGGAAGGTGGCATGATTCGCAAGGGCGCTATTAGCGCTCGTGCGGGCGAGATGGTGCTGATTCCGTTTAATATGCGCGACGGTGCCGTTATTGCACGCGGCAAGGGAAACGAGGACTGGAACTGCTCGGCGTCGCATGGGACGGGTCGCGCGATGAGCCGCACCAAAGCGTTCCAAACGCTCGATACTAGGTCGTTCGTTAACGAGATGCGCGATGCCGGCATCTACTGTCCGAGCGCATGCGAGACGACGCTCGATGAGTCGCCCGAAGCGTATAAGCCTGCGGATGATGTACTGAGGCTCATGGACCCGACGGTTGATGTTATTCACCGACTCAAGCCGATTTGGAATTTTAAGGCTACTGGTAAGCGCGGTAGGCGTTAGGAGGGTTGCGATGACGCTAAAGATGGACTCCAGGGACGACCGAATTGGCCGTTCTGTGAGTTTGGGCGAGATGATGGGCTTTTCGGGCGTGATGCCGCCGTCCGCGAATCGGTGCGGCGGGAATCGTGGAGAGCGTGATGACGAGGCTTTTGACCTCAGCGGGTTTCGCAATCGACTGGCTTCTGGACTCGAACGTGGTGTGGAAACGTCACTGTTCGTAGCTCCGCGCTTGTTGAAAGCCGGCACGTCGGTCGATGACGCACTGGGTGGTGGCGTTGGGTTGGGTGGGCTCAGCGTGATTGGCGGTGCGCATGAAGACGTTTCGAACGTGCTGGCACACGCGGTGCTGCGCCTGAGCGAGCAGTGCGCCGTGCTTTACGTGCTGATTCGGGAGCGTGAAGAGGATGCGATTGCCCGGCTTATTCGTGCCGAGATGGGCGCCAAAGTGCCGGAGGATTCTGAGGAGCGTCAAGTCGAGGCGATTCGCGCAACGATGCGTCTCAAGCAGCGCAGCCTGGGCATCTTTGCCGAAGACAACATGACCATGGACCTTTTAACGAGCTGGTTGCTCGGCGACCAAACGTGGAACAGGGCAGTGCTAAAGGACGTCGTAGTCGTAATCGACGGACTCGAAATGCTCGACGACAACCGCCCGGGAAATGAGATCCTGCGCGACTTACGCAACATGCTCAGCCCAACGGCGGCGATCTTAGCAGGCTGCTTTGCGGTGGAGGGCCGAGACAACGATGTGGCATTCACCGAGACCCACTGCAATGCGGATGCTCTGGTTCGCATGAGCACCGATGACATGAAACCTTCCTGCGCAAAAGTCTTCGGTTGAGGGCATAGCCAGTAACAACTGCTCGGCCAGCAGTGCGTCTACCAGCAGAAAATAACCGCTCAACAGTCAAGAAGATGCGTTTAAGTGGGTTAAGAATTACCATCAAATAGAGGACAAAGGCGAGCGAGCTTCTGTCAGATTCAGAAAGGAACGTCCAATGACGACGCGTGCAGATCGGAATGTTAGGCGAATCGTTTCTTCCATTGAGGCCTCCCTTCATCCGGATAAGTATTACGAGTTTGATTTAGACCAGAACGACTTTCCGGTTTTTAGCGATAAGAACATCGCCTTTGTGAACGGTCTCGTGAATAACGATTCGAATTACACATGGATTGACCAGGGCACAATTCACGACAAGTATGTGGACGCCTCTAACGGCGATGCCTGCGCCATTCGGGAGGCTGTTTATTTTACTAATAAAATGAATTCGACACATTTGGCTGCAGTGACGGTAAAGGGTGACCAAGATAAGCTAATGGGCAAGATGAATGCCGAGCTCAAACGGCTTTGCGAAATCAAAGAGGATTCGCAAGGCGGTAGTGGTGAAAAGGGGGATGAGAGCGAAGCCGAGCTTACTGGCGGAACACTTATAACTGCCGCATATCTTGTGAGCCAGTATGCGAATAATAATAAACTGGGGTCTAGCCTGTTGGAAAAAGACCTTGAGTCCCGAGCGAATCTCGTTGCCAGCATCGCGCGCGCTACAACAAATATGACTTATAAACTATTGCCGGAAGAGGACCCTAGCGACCTTAAGTGCAATCGAAGCAATTTTTCCTTTGCAACAAAGTTTTGCCACCATGGTTGTCGCAATCTAAGCAGGCGTGAGGTGAACGGCTCTTATATCTATGATACGGATAACTTTTGCATCTATGACACGGTTGTCGGCACAATGCTTCCTTATTATGCGGATGCTTATATTGATTACGGTAGCAATGAGAGTGAGTGGCTTAACGAATGGTGCAAAAAATACAATGACACTCCATTGAGCCGCTATGGAAACCGATACGCATGGATTAGAGGTACGATTAATAAACTGGTTGCCACGCCCGATGAGGATGTTGAAAACGCTGACGCCCAGGTCGCTCAAGGCTACCTGGGATACCTCGATCTTTACAGCCATATTGTTGATGGTATCAATGAGTGGCGTAAGCAGGAAAACCAGACGGTTGGTTTAAATAACGGCTCCGCCCCAGATATTGGCTTCCATGAAGTCGACCTGATGATTTGGTACTTCTTCAAGGGTAGTCGTCTTGACAAAGCAAAGGAGACGATGAAATAAATCGTCGCTAAGCTTAGCGTCGATTGACAATGGGGGAGCCCCGCCCAAGTTCGACATTATGTGCAGAGCTTGGGCGGCTCAAGATGCTTTTGCATCGCCCAAAGATATTCCGATCCTCGTTCTTGGGCCGTGCCTGGTTTGGGCACGGCCCCTTTCGTGTCTATGAAGATTCGAATGTTGAATTGAGATATGGCCAAGACCTACTGATGGGGATCGCTGCGGTTTTCCGTAGCTTCCGTCATCGAGCGCGATGCCGATATATATCCAGCCAAATAGGCTCTTCCTCTTTGTTGCCGGCGCACTCTTCTAGTAAGTCGTCTATCTGCTCCAGTTCGATCGCTTGCAGGGTCGCGTATTCTTCCGGCAAAGGGTGCGTTACTTTCTTCGCTCTGAACACAGGCGACAACATCAGGTTCGTATGCGCCCATCCGGCAAAGCAGCTGCCGTAGGGGATAGAGCCACATCTGACCTGCCCATCGCCATTGGGATACAGACAGTCCAATTCCGAGTCTGCTACCAGACAATAACAAGGGCCTGGTGCCCATGGCCGGCAGTCGATCTCAAGAATGTCGCCCTTTCTGTACGGCGTGGGCAGGTCGATATATGCCCCCTTGAACCACGGGCCAAAGATTCCACCCACAATGCAGTCGAGCACCTCGCCACATTCGCCCTCTTCCTCCCTGCAGAGGTATTGGATTTCGCCGGAGGCGTTTGCGTAGTAGGTGTAGTCCGGCTGCAAAAAGCCATCGTAGGGATACGAACAGCTCGGGTCGTTAGCAAGGTCGAACAGCTCAATCATCCAATACGAGGCCGACATGTCTGTCATCCCGCTCCACTTTTCTGCATATGCCTTCATTGCCGCCAGAGCGTCTGCCCACGACGCCACGGGGAAGGGGCCATGCGTGATCGCAGATCCAACTTCGCTGTCGATAAAGCTAATTTCGCTGACAAGCAGCATTTTCTTGTTTCCGTCGACGGCCTTTAGCGCGTTTAGACAGCCATCGATATAGTCGATACAAATCTGCCGATAGTGCCAGTAAAGGGTGTCGTCTGACGAGTTGCACCCGTCAGTAACCAGTCTGCCGAGTAGCTCTCGTTTGCGGGTAATTTCAACCGGTGCTCCGCCGACAATCTGCATGTAATGATCGCCACTCAGTAGCTGCGGATTATGCAGCAAATGCTCTCGCAGCTCCGGAGAGTCAATCAAGTTGATTATTTCTTCGTGCATAATGGCCTCCGGTTTGCCGGTGTGGCTTTTCGTAGATTCGGGCATGGCAGCCTCTACTTAAATAGCTGCGGATACTTCTCCTTGAGCGGTGCCTGATCTAGACGTAGCTCTTCCAGGTTGCGCTTTGCCTTGGACTCCATCCTTATGGTGTCGATAAACGCGATGAGTGAGTCGACATACAGGTCGCCGCGCAGGTATGCCTGGGCTGCGATTAAAATCTGTTGTTCGTCTTCGAGTGGCTTGCGGTAGTACTCGAGATTTAGATAGAGCGGCTCCGGTTCGCCGATGTAGAGGGGAAACGTCTCGTTGTAGGTAATCGAGCAACCAGTGGCGCGCATGTTGCTGATATCCCCTGCATGGCGATAGTGCTCGAGGCGTTGCTGCGAATGATCAAGCCATTCGTCAGAACGGTCTGCTTGCCGAAGCTCTGCCTCAAGCTTTGTCCGGTCCCACGTGGACAGATCGAACAACGTGAACGGCTCACGGGCACTGCCTTGCGGCGTCCAGACGATATCGCCCGTGTGGAACGGCGTGGGGATATCGACCCAGATGAACTCGAATGCGATCTCCCAATCGTTCTCAACGGGGCCGGCTGAAGGGCAATAAACGGAAAGGGCCTCACCTTTGCCGTTCACTAGGAGCCAATCTTCCCGGCGATGTTCTTTGCCGGCATCGAGCGGGCACCGGGTGATGCGTACGCGTGCCTCTGGACGGCTCATCAGTTCATCATCACCGCGCAACGCCTCGACACATTTCTCATAACAGCTGAATGGCGCGCCGAAGGCCCCGCAAAGTTGCCCGTCAGGCACAATCTCCTCTTCATACTGATAAACGTAGCCCGTCCCACTCGTAAACGCATCGACGCACCGCTTGTTGTAATCGATTGTCCAGCGCAAGAAGGCATGGAAATCGGGGATGGCCGGCCTTCCAAGACCGGCAAGGGTTGCCTCCAGCGAACAATTGGGCATGGTTTGCACAATCTCCTGCCAGGCTTCGCACTTCTGCTCGAGCGTGGCGGTTTTCGAAAACCAAACAAGATATGCTGCCTCGATGGCGCTGGGCTGGAAGTCGATGCTGCGCAGGTGCTCCCGAATGTCCCGGGAGTCAACAAAATCCAAGATGTCCATGGTTAGCTCCTCTTTGTTTCGAATCGTGCCGGCGGGGCTATCGTGTCATCGAACAGCTCCGGGTAGCGGGTCTTGAGCCCGCGGTCTTCTCCTTCAAACCGCTCGGCTTTTTTCTTGACCAGCGCCTGCAGCTCGAAAAGACTTGATAGCGCAATAAGTGAGTCAAGACCCAGATTGCCGTCGAGATATGCCCGCACGCCGTACAGAATTCTCGCCTCCGGCTTGAGCGGGGTGCGGCAGTATTCCATATCGAGAAGAAAACAACTCGGCTCTCCGATATAGACGGGGTACTCCAGGGGATATTCAATCTGACAGCCGCAGGCGTACATGTCGCTCGTATCGCCATTTTGCCGATGGTGTCTGAGCAGGTCGTCGGCCCCTTTTTTGGCGCATTCCCTGTAGGTGGAAGGCGGAAGCTCATCCATGATCCGCTTCGTGGTCCATGTCTGCATATTGAGAAGCAGCATGGGGTCGTCAGGGTCGCCGTGACGACAAATGATGTCGCCGGCGTGGAATGGCGTCGGGATGTCAAACCACATCAGCTCAAAGGCAAAAGTGGGGTCTTCGCCCTCGCGTTCTTTGTCGATGCAACGCAGCTGGCAATCCATGACCTTGCCATTTGCGTCGAGCATGAGCTTATCGGCGGCATAGTAGTCTTCGTCCGGATCGATCGGGCGGCGTGTTACTTCAATCGAGGTAGGATTCTCCTCCTCAAGCTCATTCCAGATTGCCTCGAAACATTTTTCGTAGCTGGTGTAGGGGCCATAATTGCACCCGCTCTCATGGGGACTTCCCGTCCTGTCCTCAAAGAAAAACATGTGCTTGCCAGGCTGTTTGAACCGGGCGATTTTCTTGCGCTCCCATCTGATGACGTCGCGAAGAAAAACATGGAAGTTGGGGATATTGAACATGCCGTATCGCCTGCTCATCGCACAATTGGGCATGTTTTCGAGGATCTTTTGCCAGGCCTCGATCTTCTGTTGCAGCGTCTTCTCGTTCGAACGGTCGACGATGAACGCCGCCTCGGGCGTGGTAGGCTCGTAGCCGATGTCTCTCAAATGCTCCTTGATGTCAGGCGAGTCGAGAAACTCGAGAATGTCCGAACGTATGGCGTTGACGCCGGCGCCGGCCGATGTGCGATATGGCTGCAGGCAGTCGTGTACGACCGATCCATCCGACCATTGTTTGCCACAGCCGGGGTCATCGTGCAGCTTTTTCGAGAGTTCGAGCATAAAGGAACAATCATCGGGCAAGTCGCCGATATAGCGTTCGGCGGTGTAGAGCGCAGAGGGTGTGAAGTCGTCGAGGAAGCCGTCCGTGAAATCCCTCAAGCGGAGATCGCCTTCTTCAACGCCGTAGATTTTGCTCGGATAGGCGCACCAAACCTGGCCTTTGAACGAACTATCGTAGTCGTCTTCGAGCACGATGGCGAAACGGGGGCCGTGGTCGAAGGGCCGACTATCGATCTTGATGATGTCGCCGGGGACCCAGGGAGTGTAAAAGACCTCACCATTGGCGCAGAACCGCTTGCCTTTGTTCCATAGCACGTGGTCGATGCTTTGGCGTGGGGTCCGTCGATTTCGGCGGTCGCTCAAAAAGACCAAGTTTCCCGTCATGGTCGCGGCGAATATCAGCGAGGCTTGAGCGCGCGGGCGGTCGTGTAAGTCTTCGGCGGTATAGAGCTTAATCTGCCAGAATGATTCGGACCAATCTTCATCGGGGTCGTCATCGACGTATTGCTTCATAAGGGTTTGAGCGGCATCCCAAGAGGCAACGGGGAAGGGACCATCAAAGGTGTCGTGCCCGCACTCCTCTTCACTGTAAAACACGCCGGAGACCAGCAAGATACCGCGGTCACGGTCAACGTTGTAAAGCATATCGAGTGCAGTGTCGAGTTGTTCGAGGCCGGAGTCGATCGCCTCGGCGTAATCCGATGAGATCTTTTTGCGAAGCTGCTCGAGCATGGTCCGCTTTTCGTCGAGGGTTTTGAGGGAGCCGCCGATGATTTTACAGAGGGAGCCATCTGCCATTCCCATGTGTTTGAACATATGAGCACGCAGCTCATCGTCCTTGATGCAACTGCAAACGAGCTCCCTGCCGGCATCGGTGATCACGGTATCTGCTTGGCTGTCCATAGCAACCTCCAATTCGGTCGTTGCCGTTAGCATCCATCAGAGGTTGTGCTTTGTGGTCCCATTAACGGGTCTGATATGAATCTCGCGTCAAACATACTTTTGGAAACGCACTGGTACATGGATATGCGCATACTGAAAGGATTGCCATGCAGAATATGATGTTGGATCTTGTGACGAATAGCGCCGGTATGGCGGAGGCCTGGGAGGACGCTTTTAGGGGCTACAAAGGCATTGCAGTGCATTGCTGTGATTTTAAGGCGTTTATCGGACAGCAGCCTGAAATCGATGCCGTCGTATCGCCGGCGAACTCATATGGCTTGATGGATGGCAATTACGACTTGGCAATAACCGATAAGTTTGGACCGGCGCTTGCCGAACGAGTGAGATCGGTTATTCTTGATCGGTTTTACGGAGAGCAACCGGTCGGTACGAGCTTTTCTGTCCCGATTCCCGGGCACGAGAACATTCTGCTCATACACACTCCGACCATGCGGGTCCCCACTCCCATCGTTGACCCCTTGGTTGTCTATCAATGCATGAGGACAACGCTTATGGAAGCGATGCGAACTTCGCGTCAGCGAATCGTGGTCCCCGCGTTCGGCGGAGCGTGCGGATTTCTTCCGTTCAAGAAAATAGCCATGCTCATGTGGGAGGCCTATCTTCAAATCGCCGAACCTCCCGCAGAAATCACTTGGGAATACGCATGGTCGCGCAATTTGGAGGAATGGTATCGCTGATGTGCCGATGAACAGCGCACCGAAGCGTAGCAGAAGGGGTTGCCGCCGCTAGGGCGTCGACCCCTTAATCCAAGCAACCGGTGCAATCTCCCTCTAAATTAGGCTCAACCGTCGTATCGAACAGCTCCGGGTAGCGGTCCTTGAGCCAACTGTCTGCATCCTCGAAGCCGCGGGCCTTTTTCTCCGCCAGTGCCTGTAGCTCGCATGCGCTGGCCATCGCGGCGAGCGAGTCAACCGCCAGGTCGCCTTTGACATACGCCCTGACGCCGTAGAGGATTCGCTCCGCCGGCTTGAGCGGCTCGCGATAATAGTCAATGTCCAAAAGAAAGCCCTCAGGCTCCCCAATGTAGAAGGGGAAGTGCAGGGCGGATGAGACCTGACACCCGTAGGCGTACATGTCGCTGGTGTCGCCATCATATCGGTGCCAGCGCAATAGCTTGTCTGCCTTTTCAACGAGGCGGTCTTTGTAGGCGGAGGAGGCCAGCTCTTTGTCGACTCGTTCGGATCCCCAAGTTTGCAGGTCAAACAGCACCATCGGCTCGTCGGGGCGTTGGAGGTTACAGACGATGTCTCCGGTATGGAAAGGCGTCGGGATATCAAACCACATGTCCTCAAAATCGCTGACGGCGCCCGCCTCGTCCCACTCGCTTTTGTTGCGGTAATCGCAAGACATTACTTCGCCGTTCGCATTGAGTAAGACCATGTCGTCGACATAGTGGTCTTCGTCTGGGTCGATGGGACGACGAGTGATTCTGATGACTTTGGGATTGTCACCTTCGAGCTCTTTCCAGATGGCATCGAAGCACTTTTGATAACTGCTGTACGGGCCGTAAAGAAGGTCGCATCGGTCACGTCGGTCCCACGAGTAGTCCTCAAAGAAATATAGGCTCAGACCGTCCGTCCTTTTAAAGTGCGCGAGCTTTCGTTTCTCCTGCCTGATGGCATTGCGCAGAAAGGCATGGAAGTCCGGGATGTTGAACGTGTCGTTTCTGCGGCTCATGGCGCAATTGGGCATGTTGTCGATGATCTTTTGCCAGCCTTCGAGCTTTTGCTGCAATGTCGCTTTATGCGAGCGGTCGACGATAAAAGCCGCTACGGGCGTGGTGAGCTCGTAGTCGATTCGTTGAAGATGCTCCTTAATACTGTGCGAGTCTAAAAACTCAAAGACGTCCGGACGAATATCCAGCTCGCTTTGGCTGGCGGGCTTGCGATACGGCTGCAGGCAATCGTGTCCGACCGAGCCTTCGGACCACTGCTTGCCGTAGTCAGGGTTGTCGTGCAGCTTCTGCGAAAGTTCGATCATAAAGGCGCAGTCGTCCGGCAGGTCGCCGGTGTAGCACTCGGCGGTGTAGAGGGCAGAGGGGATGAAGGGGTCCAAGAGACTGTCGCTGAAGGTGCCGGATGAAAGCGAACCTTCCTTAACACCATGATCTCTACTGGGCCCTGCGCACCAGATCTGTCCCCGGAGCGTGTGCTCGTAATCGTTCTCGAGCACAATGGCAAAGCGGGGTCCGTGGTCGAAGGGGCGGCCGTCGATTTTGAGGATGTCGCCCGGTACCCACGGCGTGTAGATAGGCTCGTTGTTCGCGCAGAACCGCCTGCTATCGTTTCGCCAGACGCTTTCGACATGCGATTTGCGAGTGCGGTGATTGCGCAGATCGCGGAGGAATATGAGCTCGCCGTCCTTGGTTGCCGCGAACGACAGGGAGGGCTGCGCCGTTTGGTGCTCGTGCAGGTCTTCCGAGGTGTAGAGATTGATCTTCCAGTACGATTCGGACCAGTCGTCGTCAGGATACTCTTCGATGTAGCGCTTCATGAGCGTTTGCGCGGCGTCCCACGATGCGATGGGGAAGGGGCCGTCAAGGGCGTCGGCGTCGCGCTCCTCCTCGTTGTAGAACATGACGTGCAGTAGGAGGATTCCGCGGTCGCGCTCGACGTTGTTGAGCATGTCGAGCGCGCAGTTGAGCTGGGTGAGATGCGAATCGATATCTTCGATGAGCTCCGGTGTGACCTCTTCGCGAAGTTGTTCGAGCATGGCGCGCTTTTCGTCAAGCGTCTTCAGCGACCCGGCGATGATTGGCGCTGGCCAGTATAGGTATTTGCGCATGTGGTCTCGCAGCTCTTGGCTTTTGATGCAGCTGAGGACGAGGTCTTTGCCGGCATCGGTGATGCCATCGCTTGCCTGATTGTTCATGTCGGCCTCCTTATCGATCGTTACCGGCATGATGCAATGGGTGCGGCGATTGTTGGTCCCATTAACGGGACCAATCGGCGGCTCGATGTGACAAAGGGACTGCCCTTTCGCCACATCCCAAATATTGCCTTTACGTGTTGGTACACACGGTGTGCAATAATACTCGCACTGTGCAATAGCGCACAGGCTGAGTAACAAGGAGGACGCTTGTCCCAGCTCGAGAAATGCGATCGCCGGTCCCTTCGCTCGCAGCGTGCCCTTCGCCAGGCACTTGCCAGCGAGCTTGCCGAAAGCGGCGATCTTTCGCGCATTAACGTCGCGTCGCTCACCGAGCGTGCCGGCCTTACGCGCCGCACGTTCTATTCGCATTACCGCGATATCCCCGACTTTATCAATCAAATCGAGGACGGCTTGCTGGTCGAGATCCGTGAGCGCATTGAGCTTATCACCGCAGCTCAGCTGCCCGATCTCTATCACAACATCGATGAGCTCGAGCCGGCGCCCGGTTCGGTTGAGCTGCTGCGTTATCTTGCGGCCAACCGCGACTTAATCGGCGCGCTGCTGGGTCCGGGCGGCGACCAGGCCTTCATTAAAAGGATTATCGACACCGCGCGTGAGGCTGTGGTGCCGCGTGCGCAGACGGGCATTTTGGGCCTGGCGCTGGGTACGTTTTTTGACTACTACGTCACCTACGTCGTGAGTGCCGAGGTCGGCATGATTCAGCGCTGGTTTGAGCGCGGACTCACCGAATCGCCCGAGGCCATGGCGCGCATTATGACGGTGCTCGCTTTTGTGCGCCCTGGTGACCTGTATGGCCAACCCATCGATATCAACGTGCCGGAATACGGTATGAAGCTATTGAACTTGCAGCTCGAGGACGCGGTCGACACTGCCGCAACCGTCGAGTCCAACAACTAAGAGGAGAGACAATGAGCAAACTCGTCGAGGGCATCAAGGACCGTGTGGTCGCTGCCGCACGCGAGGCCGCGCCCACCGTGGTGGACGCCGCGCAGAAGGCCGCGACCGCGGCTGCCGAGAAAGTTGCCGAGGCAGTTGCCGATGCCAAGAACGCGGCAGGGGAGACGTCCGTTGCTAGCGAGCCCGCCACCGCCGCTGAGCCCGTAGCCGCTGCCCACGCCCCCGAAGGCGCGATCTTCAACCCCGAGGCCGCCCACGGCAACCTGCACCTGGGCATCGACGTCGGCTCCACCACCGTTAAACTCGCCGTGCTCAACGACGACAACCAGATCGTCTACGCCAAGTACCAGCGTCACCACACCGACGTCCGTGCCTGCGCCCGCGACTTGTTCGAGGGTGCTGCGACCGTGCTGCCGACGGCCCAGATGACCTGCGCCATTACCGGCTCGGGCGGCCTGCTGCTGTCCCAGTGGCTCGACCTGGAGTTTGTCCAGGAGGTCATCGCCAGCAAGCGTGCCGTCGAGACCCTCATCCCGGCCACCGATGTCGCCATCGAGCTGGGCGGCGAGGACGCCAAGATCATCTACTTCGATAACGGCATCGAGCAGCGCATGAACGGCACCTGCGCCGGCGGCACGGGCGCGTTCATCGATCAGATGGCAACCCTGCTGCATACCGATGCCAGCGGCCTCAACGAGCTCGCGGCCAACGCCACCACCATCTATCCCATCGCCAGCCGCTGCGGCGTCTTTGCCAAGACCGACGTGCAGCCGCTGCTCAACGAGGGCGCCCGCCCCGAGGACGTGGCTGCCTCCATCTTCCAAGCCGTCGTGACCCAGACCATCTCGGGCCTGGCGTGCGGCCGTCCCATCCGCGGCAACGTCGCCTTCCTGGGCGGCCCGCTGCAGTACCTCTCCGAGCTGCGCCACCGCTTCTACCTCACGCTCAACCTGGACGAGGAACACCGTATCGTGCCCCAAAACGCTCACCTGTTTGTGGCGAGCGGCGCCGCCATGGCGCACGAGTCCAACAAGCTCAGCACGTTCCCGCAGCTCATCGAGGCCATCGACAGCTTAGGCGACACGCAGGGTGCCGAGGTCGAGCGCCTGGATCCGCTCTTTGCCACCGACGAGGATTTTGCCGAGTTCAAAACCCGCCACGACCAGGAAGTCGTCCCCAAGGGCAAGCTCGACGGCTACACTGGCCGCGTGTTCATCGGCATTGACGCCGGTTCCACCACCATGAAGGCCGCGCTCGTGGGCGAGGACGGCCAGCTGCTGCATACCTGGTATGGCAACAACAACGGCGACATCCTGGGCACGGCCAAGGTCATCATGGCCGATTTCTACAACCATATCCCCGCCGGCTGCACCATCGGCCACGTGACCACCACGGGCTACGGCGAGGCGCTGCTCATCGAGGCCCTCAAGGCCGACTCCGGCGAGATCGAGACCGTTGCGCACCTGCGCGGCGCCAAGGCATTCCTGCCCGGCGTCGAGTTTATCCTGGACATCGGCGGCCAGGACATGAAGTGCCTGCGTGTCAAGGACGGCGTTATCGAGCACATCATGCTCAACGAGGCCTGCTCGTCGGGTTGCGGTAGCTTTATCGAGAGCTTCGCCGTCTCTATGAACATGGACGTGCGCGCGTTCGCCGACGCCGCCATCCATGCCAAGGCCCCGGTCGACCTGGGCAGCCGCTGCACGGTCTTTATGAACTCGCGCGTCAAGCAGGCGCAAAAGGAAGGCGCCACGGTGGGCGACATCGCGGCCGGCCTTTCCTATTCCGTCATCAAGAATGCTCTGTTCAAGGTCATTAAGCTGCGCGATCCCAAGGAGATCGGCAGCCAGGTAATCGTTCAGGGCGGCACCTTTATGTCCGATGCCACGCTGCGTGCGTTTGAGCAGCTCACGGGCGTTCACGCCGTACGTCCCGACATCGCCGGCTGCATGGGCGCCTATGGTGCGGCCCTGCTCGCCCGCGATCGCGCCGGCGCCGATGGCATCTCGACCATCCTTTCGGCTGAGGACATCGCGCACCTTACCGTGACGCAAAAGCATGTCCGCTGCGGCCGTTGCTCTAACAACTGCCAGCTTACCGTCAACGACTTTGGCGGCGACAGGCGCTTCATTACCGGCAACCGCTGCGAGAAGGGTGCCGGCCACAAAAAGCAAAAGACCGAGGTCCCCAACCTCTTCAAAAAGAAAAACGAGCTGCTCTTTAACCGCGAGGTCCTGAGTCCCGACGAGGCCCCGCGCGGCACCGTGGGTATCCCGCGCGCACTCAACATGTACGAGAACTACCCCTTCTGGCACGCGTTCTTTACGCGCCTGGGCTTTAGCGTGCAGCTGTCCGACCAGTCGAGTAAGAAGACCTATCAGTCGGGCATTGAGTCCATGCCGTCCGAGAGCGTGTGCTACCCGGCCAAGATGAGCCACGGCCACGTGATGAACCTTATCGACCGTGATGTTGACTTTATCTGGATGCCGTGCGTGCGCTGGGAGCGCAAGGAGGACCCGACGGCCGGCAACTGCTATAACTGCCCCATCGTCATGAGCTACCCCACGGCGCTGGCGCTCAACATCGACGAGATCCGCGAGCAGAACATCGAGTTCCTGTACCCGTTTGTGCCGTATCACGACAAGACCGAGCTCAAGCGCCGCCTGTACCAGGTGCTCGCCGTCGACCGCGTGGCCGATGCACAAGCCGGTCGCGGTCGCGTGCGTGGACCCAAGATCACGCGCTCCGAGGTCGATGCCGCCGTCAACGCTGCCTTTGAGGCCGATGCGCGTTTCCACGAGGACATCCAGACCATGGGCGAGGAGGCTCTTAAGTGGGTCGAGGACCACGGCGGTCACGGCATCGTGCTCGCCGGCCGTCCCTACCATAACGACCCCGAGATCAACCATGCCCTGCCCGAGCTTATCTCGAGCTTTGGCTTTGCGGTTTTTACCGAGGATTCGCTTGCGCATCTGGTAAAGCCCGAGCGTCCGATTCGCGTCGTCGACCAGTGGATGTACCACAGCCGCCTGTACGCCGTCGCCCGTTTTGTGACGATGCGCAACGACCTGGACCTGATTCAGCTCAACTCTTTCGGCTGCGGTCTGGACGCTCTGACCACCGACCAGGTGCAGGAGATCCTTGAGGCCAGCGGCAAGATCTACACCGTGCTCAAGATTGACGAGGTGTCCAACTTGGGCGCCGCGCGTATCCGTATTCGCTCGCTCATGGCAGCGCTCAAGGACCAGGAGGCCGAGCGCGCGGCCGAGGCCACGGCCGCGGGCGAGGCCTACGAGCAGGGCGATGCCGCGCCGGTGGCGCCTTCCACGGATGCCCCCGCGTTCGCGAGCCGTAAGTACACGTTCGAGGCGCAGCGCGAGAGTGCTTCGACCGCGTGGCCCAAGGTGCCCTTTACCGAGCAGATGCGCGAGGAGGGCTACACCATCCTGTGCCCGCAGATGGCGCCGATCCACTTCGACCTGGTCAAAGAGGTGTTCCGCGGTGCTGGCTATAACCTGGAGCTGCTGCCCTCGACCGATCACGATGCCGTCGAGACCGGTCTGCGCTATGTGAACAATGACATTTGCTATCCGTCGATCCTGGTAACGGGCCAGATTATGGAGGCCATCGAGAGCGGTCGGTACGACCTGTCCAAGACGGCCGTGGTTATCAGCCAGACCGGCGGCGGCTGCCGTGCCACCAACTACATCGCGCTCATCCGCAAGGCCCTGCGCGAGAGCGGCCACCCCGAGATCCCGGTGATCTCGCTTTCCGCCGTGGCGCTCGGCGAGGACAACCCCGGCTTTAAGATTACGCCGGCGCTGCTTAAGCAGGCAGTCTACGCGGTGCTCTTTGGCGACGTGATGATGCAGATGCTCTACCGCTGCCGCCCGTACGAGGCCACGCCCGGTGCCGCCAACGCGCTCTATGAGCAGTACATGGCGCGCGCCCGCAAGCTGGCGCCCAAGTTCAACCGCCACAACTACACCAAGCTGTGCCGCGAGGCCATCCGCGCGTTCGACACCATGCCGCTCGTGGGCGAGGGTGCTAAGCCGCGCGTGGGTGTGGTCGGTGAGATCCTGGTCAAGTTCCATCCCACGGCTAACAACCACGTGGTCGATGTCATTGAGCGCGAGGGCTGCGAGGCCGTGGTGCCGGGCCTGCTCGACTTCTTCCTGTACTCCATGAGCAATGCCGAGCTGCAGAAAGACGAGCTGGGAAGCTCTGCTACTACGCGCGCGGGCATGCAAGCGCTCATCAAGCTGGTGGACTGGATGCGCACGCCGGTGGAGGAGATGCTCGAGAAGTCCCGCCGCTTCGAGGCGCCCGAGCGCATCGGCACCATGGCCGACAAGGCCCGTACGGTGCTTTCGGTGTGCAACAACATGGGCGAGGGCTGGTTGCTCACGGCCGAGATGCTCGACCTGATCGACCATGGCGCGCCCAACATCATCTGCACGCAGCCCTTCGCGTGTCTGCCCAATCACGTGGTGGGCAAGGCCGTGATTAAGGAGCTGCGCCGCCAGCATCCCGAGAGCAACATCGTCGCGGTGGACTACGACCCCGGTGCGTCCGAGGTCAACCAGCTCAACCGCATTAAGCTTATGATCAGCGTGGCGAAGGAGAACATGCGCGCCGGCAAGGGCTTTAAGCTCGAGAAGGTGGCGCCGCTCGCGATGGACGAGGTCACCGGCCAGATGCGTGCTCATGACGGCTGCGTGAGCTGCGGGCCGGCCAGCGAGGAAGCCGTTGCATCGGTCGCCGAGCGTCTGGGACGCGGCATTAAGAAGTAACTGGCCTGCTTTGGGCTAGATATGAGGCAAGCGGGTGGTAGCCGTACCGGCTACCACCCGTTTTTTCTGGACATATGTTGCGCAAACGCCCCGACTATCACCTTTTGCGAACTTAGATTTTGGAAGTATGCGGCAAAATCTGAATAGGCCGAGCACACTTGGTATGCCCAAGCTCTATACCTGCTGTTTTATTTACGGAAAACGGGGGTGTGCTCGAGAGTTTCAAAATTTGCCGCATACTTCCGAAAACGAGGTTTCGGTGGCACCGAAAATCGCCCTCGGACCCTGAGATAATGAACATATGTAGCCGTTTGCCGCGAAATACCGTCCGTTTATAGAACCCATCCCCAGCGCGCGTCATCCTTACGGTTGAATAAATACACATCTATGGAATTACGCAAGAGAGGACCGTTCCTATGAGCTACAAGACCGTTTGTGTTGCCGGTGGCGGCGTGTTGGGAAGCCAGATTGCCTTTCAGGCTGCCTACTGCGGCTTTGATGTAACGATTTGGCTGCGCAGCGAGGGCAGCATCGGCCGCACCCAGCCCAAGATCGATCATGTGCGCGAGGAGTACATCGCTGCTATCGAGGGCATGGCGGACGGCACGGGCGAGTGGTGCGCCGGTATCGCCGATAGCGATCAGCCTTTCGACAAGGAGACGGCGCTTGCCGCCGTTGAGCGTGCTTACACCACGCTCAAGCTGGAGCTCGATCTTGCCAAGGCCGTGGCCAATGCCGATCTGGTCATCGAGTCTATGGCCGAGGACACCCAGGCAAAGATCGACTTCTACAAGAAGCTCGCCCCGATCCTTCCGCAAAAGACCGTCATCGTCACCAACTCTTCCACGCTGCTGCCGAGCACCTTTGCCAAGTACACCGGCCGTCCCGAGAAGTACCTGTCGCTGCACTTTGCTAATTCCATCTGGAAGAACAACATGACCGAGGTCATGGCCCAGAGCCAAACCGAAAAGCGCTATTTCGATGAGCTCGTCGACTTTGCCAACGACATCCGTATGCTGGCGCTGCCCGTCAACAAGGAAAAGAACGGCTACCTGCTCAACTCCATGTTGGTGCCATGGTTGCTTTCGGGCCTTGATCTGTATGTCTCGGGTGTGAGTGACCCCAAGAGCATCGACCTCGCATGGACGCGTGGCACTGGCGCCCCCAAGGGCCCGTTCCGCGTGTTCGATACGGTGGGCATCCAGACAGCCTACAACATCGTCATGCAGTATCAGAAGGTGCCGGGCCTGGTGAGCCCGCTGCTCAAAAAGATGATGATGCCCTACAACTTTAAGGCCATGGCCTCCGTCCTCAAGAAAATGCTCGACGAAGGCAAGCTGGGCGAAAGCTCGGGCGAGGGCTTCTTCAAGTACTAAACGATTCTTTGGGGGCAGACCGCGCCCCCCAAAGCCGTGTTTCTGCGCCGCTGCAAGCTTAAACTACCGCTAAGGGGCGATTGTTAAGCTGCGGACATTGGACAGGGCTGGGCAAACGCCATGGTATATGAGGAAAACGACGGTGGCATTCAAAGACGGTAGCGTTTTGTAACATCCCGCGCCGGCATCACTTCACGTCAAACTCCACGCGATCGAGCTCTGGCACGTTGAGATCGATGAGCTTGCGGGCAACGCGGCGGTCGTGTGCCCCGAGCGCCTCACTTGTCGTCACGTGAGCGACAACCTCGCGCTCGACCATGCCCTCTTCCTCGCCTTCGGTAGCCGAGGTCTCGACGGCGACGGTGTAATCCTTAAAGCCCGGCAGCACCGCGGCAAGTTCGCGCGTGGTTTCGGTGACGCCGTAGCCGTCCTGCACGCCGGCCTGCGCCGAGCCAATGGACCCCGCGGTCATAACGATGCAGGGGATGGCAAAGATCACCGTGCCCACGATGATGTGGCGGCGCACCTTGCGCGATAGCTCGTTGACCTCGGCGTTTTCTTCAGCAGTCACAATACCGTCGCCGTTCAGGTCGCGCTTGAGCGGCACGCGCAAAAGAAGCAGCACGGCTTCGGCGGCCAGTGCGATAAAGACCACGTTGATGCCAAACTCGTAAAGCGCCGAGAGAAACAGTGACCCGCTTGCAATGGCGATGCCATAGCCCGCCGCGCACAGGGGCGGCATGAGCGCGGTCGCCACGGCCACGCCGGCGATGAGCGTGGCGGGTTCCTGGTCGCGCGAGTTGCCCAGGCCACCCGCAAAGCCGCCCGCGAGCGCGACGGCAAGGTCCCACACAGTCGGTGTCGAATTGTCGATGATGGCGGCCGTGGTGGTGCCAAGGGGCGAGAGCTTAAAGTACAACGTGGACGTGACCAGGCAAAAGGCCATCTGTAGAGCCAAGCCTGCGACGGCCTCGAGGGTAATCTCGCGGTCGAGCGTGGCGATGCCGTATGCCATGGCAAGCACCGATCCCATAAGCGGGCAGATGAGCATGGCGCCCACGATGGCGATGTCCGAATCGATATCGAGGCCGATGCTCGCGATCAACATGGCGATGATGAGGATGCATAGGTGGGAGCCAGTCAGACGCGCCCCGTTTACAAAACGCTTGCGGATCACGTGATAGGGCGCGCGTCCCTCGCGAATGTTGAACGCGCGCTTGAGGAAGCGGGTGACGTTTTCCATGGCTTCGCTATGAGCAGGGCGGATGCCGTGACGCCGATGATGACGCTCGCGCAGGCGCTTGAGCTGTTGGTTATCGAGTTCCATGTTCACCTCGTTCTGGCACGGGCCGTGTATCCCGCCCGTCGTCCTTACTCTACACCGCGCTGAGCGAGGTGTCAGATAAGGTTTGTTGACCTGGAAGTAAGGCCAATCGGTATGACTAAAAACGCCGTGAGGATCATAAGAGTCAAATAGACAAAAAAGCGCGGGGCCGGTTTGATTCCGACCCCGCGCTCTGCACGGGTACGTTGTTGTTGGGTTTAGCCCAGCAGGCTCAATCCCACCGAGATGAACGCTAGGATAACGCCAACGATGGACTCGCCGCCCAGCAGGCCGCTGGCAACGACCAGGCCCTGCTCCTGGAAGGCGGCATCCTTGGCGGCCTTCTCCTCGTCCGAAAGGCCGGCGGTGGCGTCGCGGTGTGCGGCCCACTTGTCGTAGGCGAGCTTGACGCAGGAGCCCAAGAAGGCCGTGAGCGACATGTAGAACGGCAGGTATACGCCCAGGCCGATCATCATGGCCGGAATGCCGAGCCAGTACATGACGATGCCGGCAATAAAGCCGCCTGCGAACCACGGAACGCTCGGGATGCCCGAGACCATGGTGGCGACCACGCTTGCCTGCGCGGCCACAAAGCTCTTGTCGGGGCCGAAGGCGTCCGGACCATAGGCGGTGACGAGCGCGACCATGACGGCGGCAGCGACCAGGGCGCCCACGATGCCGCCAATGGCCTGGCCGACCCACTGTGCGCGCGGGTTGGTACCCAGTACGGCTCCGGCCTTAAAGTCGTTCATGACGTCGCCCGCAAGGCCGCACGCTACGGCCACGACGCCGGCGATAAAGAACAGCTTGACCTGCGCGAGCTGCGCGAAGGCTGCCACGATAAGCATGACGATGAGGCCAAAGATCTCCATGGGATCGATACCCGTCTGGCCGCAGCTCTGTGCGCTCATGATGGTGGTGACAAAGGTGAACAGCGTGACGATGACGGCCGGAACGGGACCAAGGTCGAGCGCGATGGCGACGATCACGGCGATGGCTGCGGTGCCCAGGCCGATGATGCCGGCGTCGAGCTTAAGCGAGCCCGAGATGAGCGATTGCTCGTCGGTGTCGGTGGAGCTGTCGGCGGCGAGGCCACGGACGATACCGGCGACCTGCGGCAGGATGTCCTTGAGGACGACGGCGACGCCAAAGCCCATCATAAGGCCCATACCGAGGGACTTGACGATGCCCTGCGCGGTCGCAATATCGAACAGGCCGGCAGCGGTGCCGCCAACGATGATGCCAAAGTTGCCCAGCAGCGCGCCGGCAAACCAGAAGGCGACGGGGGCAAAGCCCACCAAAAAGCCGATGGACAGCAGCATGGGCGAGTTGTAGATGGCAAAGGTCACGCCGGGGATATTGAGCGTGCAAAGCATGCTGGGCACCACGCCCAGAGCGTCGCGAAGCACGCTGTAGATGCCTGCGATGGCCATGGAGCCAAAGAGCTGCTTACCGGTCTTGCCGCCAGCCTCGGTGGCACGCAGGGTCTGAGCAGCGGCGTTGCCGGTGGGGAACTCCAGCGCGGCGTCCACGATAAAGTGACGGTGGATGAGCGCTGTCGCCAGAAGACCCAAGATGGTGCCGGCGAGCGCCACAATAAACATGTCGAGCCAGCTGATCTGGTCGGCATAGCCCAGCATCCAGGCGCCCGGGATGGTAAACGCCAGGCCGCCGGCGACCATGGCGCCCGCGGACATGATGGTGTGGGTGACGTTGGCCTCGTTGAGGCTGGCGTTGCCCATGAGCTTCAGGAAGAACAGCGAAATGACGGCAGCGAAAATAATCGGCCAGGGGAGTGCGCCCATCTTGAGAGCGGTATAGGCCGAGCTTGCCGTGATGATCACGCAGCCAAGGACGCCGATGACGACGCCGCGCAGCGTGAGTTGACCGCGCATCGAGGTGCGGTTCGAGGGATTGCTCATATAGAACTCCTTTGCGTATATCCGCTTCCCCCGCAAGCGCCGCTACGGATACGGCGCGGGAAGTCGGGTTACCAAGGGCTGCCGCGTGAGCTCGCGCACAACCGCGCATCAGTATAGCCGCAACCTAGCCATTTTGGGATGACTGGTTTAGGTAGGCGATATACTGCTGGGCAGACGAAAGGAGCGCCGACGATGCTTAATGGGTGCGCATACATATTGACGGTCGACGTGGGCAACACGTTCATTCGCTTTGGCCTGTTTGCCGAGGATTCGGCCGCGGCACAGGAATGCCCGCTTGCGACGTGCGAGATCACGACGCCGTCGAGCATCACAGCCGACGAGGCGCGCATGAGGCTCGCGCAGGTCATGGGCGCGCTGTCAGCTGATGCGGGCATGCCGGGTGTGCTCGTTCCCGCAGCCGCAGTGCTGAGCTGCGTGGTGCCGGCGCTCGAGCGCCCGTGGAAGGCGGCGCTTTCCCGCACCTGCACGGGGCGCGTGCTCACCGTGGGGCCGGGTCTCAAGACCGGTATGCCCGTGCACTACGACGACCCGGCCGAGATCGGTCCCGACCGCATCGCCGACGCCGTGGCGGCCCGTGCCGTCTACGGCTCTCCGTGCATCGTGATTGACCTGGGCACTACGACCAATATCGAGGTCATCGATGTGCGCGGAACCTTTGTCGGCGGCGTCATCGCGCCGGGTCTGGCACTCGGCGCCCGCTCGCTTTCGGCCGCTGCGGCGCGCCTGCCGCAGGTCGAGCCCTCGGCACCCACGCATGTGATCGGTCGCAACACGCGCGAGGCCATGCGCTCGGGCGTGGTCTTGGGCGAGGTGGCCCGCATCGACGGCATGCTCGACATGGTGCTTGCCGAGATGCGCTCGACCAAGGCGGCGGGGGAGGGCAGCGTGCCCATCGTCATCACCGGCGACGATGCCGAGGCGCTCGCGGCGTTGGTCGGCCACAGCCTGACGGTAGACGACGCGCTGACGCTACGGGGTCTCGCCGAACTGTACCGCATCAACCAAAAGCCTCGCCGCGCATAAAGCCGAGGACGTCGGGGGGGGAGGAAACAGCCCCACCTTTCACCTGCTACAATGGGTCAAATTATTGCGATTTCGGAGGTGTCTGCCATGTCGGACGATCTTCATCAAACCACGTCGGGCAAGCGCCGCGACGTTATTAGCTGGGACGAGTTCTTTATGAGCGTGGCCATCGCCGCGCAGCGCCGTAGCAAGGACCCCAACACGCAGGTGGGCGCGTGCATCGCCAGCACCAACCACCGCATCCTTTCGGTGGGCTACAACGGTACGCCCTCGGCACTCAACGATGACTTTTTCCCGTGGGGCACGAGCGATGACCCGCTGCAGGACAAGCATAACTACGTAGTCCATGCCGAGGCCAACGCCGTGCTCAACTACCGCGGCTCGCTCAAAGACCTTGAGGGTTCCACGGTCTACGTCACGCTGTTCCCGTGCCATGACTGCGCCAAGATCCTGGCGCAGGTGGGCGTGGGCGAGGTTGTCTACCTGGACAATAAGTACGCCGACACCGACGACGGCCGCATCAGTCGCCGCATTCTCGACTCCTGCGGCATCAGCTACCGCCAGGTTATCGTCGATGTCCACATCGGCACCGGGGAACAAACTCAGCAGTAGCGGCAGCGTGTGCTAGCGCCGGGCGTCGGCAAAAGCAGCTAAAAAGCCCCGTCCCAAATTGACTGCTCGTGAAAGTCGTGTCCGCGCGCATGGACGGCTCGTGAGCGGGTACATGGCTGTAGTAACATAGCTCTGTCCGCGGGCGCGCCCGCGTTATTGTGAGAAAGGAGCCCCTGTGGCTGTTAACGAAGAGCTGCTTAAGAAGGTTCTTGAGGAGATCCGCCCCAACCTGCAGGCTGACGGCGGCGATATGGAGTATGTGGGCGTCGACGACGAGGGCGTCGTCCAGCTTGAGCTTCAGGGTGCCTGCGCCGGCTGCCCTATGAGCGCACTGACCCTGTCCATGGGTATCGAGCGTATTCTCAAGGAGCACGTACCCGGCGTTACCCGTGTCGAGCAGGTCAATGCCTCCGGCGAGACGGAGGACCTGTACGACGAGTACGCGCCGTTCTAAGATGCGAAAGCTGCGGACGGCGTACTCCGCATAGACGTTACGCCCAAATATGCGGCTGCGAGCGAAAGGCCCGCGGCCGCATTTGTATGTAGGGAGTAGGAGGGTCGACATGCTCAACGACTTCTACCATATGCTTGATCCCGTCGCCATTTCGGCGGGGCCCATCACCATCTACTGGTACGGCTTGGCCTATGTGGTCGGAGCTCTGCTCACGGCGGTCGTCATGTACCGCACGCAGCGTCGCTGGGGTTTCGACATTACGGTCGACGATCTGACGAGCGTCGTGGTCGGTGTGGTCTTTGGCCTTATCATTGGCGCCCGCCTGTTCTACGTCATCTTTTACGGCGACGGCTACTATTGGGCGCATCCGCTCGAGATCTTCGCCACCAACGAAGGCGGCATGAGTTTCCACGGCGGCCTGGTGGGCGGCATCATCGGTGGCGTGCTCGTGTGCCGTATGTACAAGCTCGATGCCTGGACTTTGGCAGACCTTGCGGTCATCGGTGCTCCGCTGGCCCTGTGCCTGGGGCGCTGCGCCAACTTTGTCAACGGCGAGCTGTGGGGCAAGCCGACCGATTTGCCCTGGGGCGTGATCTTCGGCGGCACCGCGGGCGATATGCCGCGCCATCCCTCCCAGCTCTACGAGGCATTCCTAGAGGGCATTGTGCTCTTTTGCATCTTGCAGGTGCTCAGCCGCAAAAAACCGCTGCTGCCCCAGGGCACGTTTATGGGCGTGTTTGTGATGGGTTACGGCATCGTCCGCTTCCTCATTGAGTTTGTGCGCGTGCCCGATGCCCAGCTGGGCTATCTGCTGGGCGGCGTCATCACCATGGGTCAGCTACTGAGTCTGCCACTCGTGATTGCGGGCCTGGCGCTTGTCATCTTTGCCCTCCGCCGCAACCGTCCCCAGCGCATCTACCTCGACGCCTAGCCACCACATACCACCACAAGGGGGACAGGCACCTTTGTGGTGGTTTTGCCGGGCAACGATGACAGAACCGTAACGTTTCCCCAGATAAAACCTGCCAAAATAAACCTGTCCCTTTTTGGCAGGTTTCTAGAAAGGCTATTCGGACTGTGAAGGATTCCGACCTCTCCGCAACGGCTGCGCGCGACGCCGCCCGCATCGTTTGGTTTAAGCGCTATCCCGCCAAGCAGACGCTCATCGCATTTTTGCTCGCCCTGCTGGCGACTACGGCGTTTTCCATCGACCCCGCCCCGGTGTCGAGCAATGCGGTCCTGGCGATCGACCCCAAGGCGACGGGCACGCTCTACGTGTGTTACGAGGTACTTCTCTCGTTTGCCGGCCATACCGACGCAGTGATGCTGCTCGCGCTTGCCTGCTTGCTCACGCTGCCGTTTCGCTATGTGTTCTTTGGCCGCGGTGACGCTTGGCGCCCGTCGGTCGTGCTGCCATCGCTGTTCTTTGCCGTTTGCATGGTGTTCGGCCGTAGCTACGACCTTACCGATTCGGCAGAGATTGTGCTGGGCGACAAGGCACGCGTTATCTGCGCCTGGATTGGCGGCGCGGGCTGGATGCTTCTGGCGATTGTGGCCTTCTATCTGGCTTTTGAGTTTTTGGATTGGTTGAGCTCCCGCCGCATTCCGTTTTCGGAGACCCACTTTGGTCGCGTGTGGCGTGTTGCCCACGCCGTGCTCTCGGTCCATCCCTTTGTCGGGCCGTTTCTTGTGCTCATGATTGTCTGGACGCCCACGCTTATCGCCTCGCTGCCCGGCCTCTTTATGGGAGATACGGGCGCGCAAATCCGCCAATGGTTCAACTACCCCAACGGCACGAGTGACTACCTGCGTCTGCTCAATCCCAATGTGTTGCTCAACGGACATCACCCCGTGGTGCACACGGCTATCATCGGTTCGTGCGTCCAGCTGGGGCTTTCACTGTTCAACAGCGCCAACGCAGGTCTTGCCATCTACACCTGCGCTCAGTTCGTCATTACGGCCGCCTGTATGGCCTATTCCATCTCGTCGCTGCGCAAGCTAGGCGTGAGCCTGCCGGTCCGCGGCGTGATCTTGCTGTTCTTTGTGTTTATGCCCATGTTCTCCAACTACGCGGCCCTGCTTACCAAAGATGTGCTGTTTGCCGACGCGTTTTTGGTGCTGTTGGTGCAGACCGTGAAGCTTGTGGCATGCGGCCTGCCCCGTCGCGATGCCAATGCCGAGCGTGCGGGCGAACAGAGGCCCGTGCTCTTTGCGCGCCATGACTGGCTGCTGCTCGCTATGGGCGCCATGGGTTCCACGTTTCTGCGCAACGGCGGCCTGGTGTTTCCCCTGGCGACATGCGTAATCGCGGCGGCGTTTTGCGCATGGGACGCGCACGTGGCTCGTCGTGCAGCCAAGCAGGCTGGTGCTGCGCCTTCGGGCACCACCCCGCGTTTCCGCTGGGTGGGAGTTCTTGCGGTGCTTGCACTCTGCCTTGCCTCTAATATGTACTTCACCAAGGTCTTTATGCCGGCACATGACATCACGCCTGGTTCCAAGCGCGAAATCCTCTCGATTCCGTTCCAGCAGACGGCTCGTTTTGTCCAAAAGCACGACGGCCTCAACTCGGGCGTCAACCCCACGGTTAAGGAGGACGGCACCATCGTGGAGGCTCCTTGCGACGGCTTGGTGACCGACGAAGAGCGTGCCGTGATCGACCGTGTGCTCAAGTACGAGAATCTGGGCCGCCGTTACAACCCGGATAAGTCGGACGCCGTCAAAAATTGCTTTAACGAGTACGCCTCGCAGGAGGACATCAAGGCCTATTTTGAGGTGTGGGCCCAGATGTTCAAAAAGGACCCCGGGTGCTATATCTCGGCGCTCATCAATAACTACTATGGGTATTTTTATCCGAGCGCTCGCGACGCATGGGTCTACAGCACAGCGCGCAGTGCCGAGATCATGGCGAAGCCCGATAACCTTAAGTACTTCGACTTCCATCCGGTCGACAGCAAAGCCGTGCGCTGGTGCGACCACCTGATTAACCTGTACCGCGTGGCGGTGCAGCGCATTCCGTTTATCTCGCTCACCATGAGCTCGGCCACCTACGTGTGGATCATGATCGTCGTGGTGGTCTACCTGTTGCGCCGCCATTCGTGGCGCGCGCTGGCCATCTGGATACCGCTGCTGGGTGTGCTCGCTGTGTGCCTGATTGGTCCATGTAATGGGTCGACCTACATGCGCTACCTGTACCCGGTCATTGCATGCATGCCTTTCGCCATCGGCGCCACGATCACCCGCAGCGACCGCCTGTGGACCTAACCAAAGATTGGCGCATTGGGGTCAGGCTGCTTTGTGCCAAGGGGCTGCATCATCACGACGCCTTCATTTTTTTGTTTATCTCACAGGCCAGTAGGTATATCATTTATAGCGTTTGTTTATATTGCCCGAGCATTCGCGCTGGGCTTTAGGTCGAAACCGATAGGAGACACGTATGTCCGGACACTCTAAGTGGGCCACAACCAAGCATCGTAAGGGCGCGCAGGACGCCAAGCGTTCCGCCCTCTTCTCCAAGCTCAGCCGCAACATCACCGTTGCTGCCCGTCTCGGCGGCGACCCGCTGCCCGAGAACAACGCCAGCCTCGCCGCTGCCGTTGCCAAGGCCAAGGCTCAGTCCATGCCTAAGGACAAGATCAAGTCCGCTATCGATAAGGCCTTTGGTTCGGGTGCCGATGCCGCCGTCTACGAGAACATCGTGTACGAGGGCTACGGTCCCGCCGGCGTTGCCGTCTACGTCGACTGCCTGACCGACAACCGCAACCGCACCGCCGCCGATGTCCGTTCCGCCTTCTCCCACGCTGGTGGCAACCTGGGCACCTCCGGTTCCGTCGCCTTCCAGTTTGAGCGCAAGGGCCAGATCGTCGTTGCCAAGGAGGTCCTGGACGAGAACGCCAAGAAGGAGACCATGATCGCCAACGGTGCTGCCGGTGACGAGGATGAGTTCATGATGGCGATCGCCGAGGCCGGTGGCGAGGACTACGAGGACGCCGGCGAGGAGTGGATCGTCTGGACTACCGCCAACGAGGTCATGGCTGTCTCCAAGGCGCTCGAGGAGCAGGGCGTCCAGGTCAAGGGCTCCGAGACCACCATGGTCCCGACCACCCCGACCGAGGTCTCCGGCGCCGACGCCAAGAAGGTTCAGCGCCTCATCGACCGTCTTGAGGAGCTCGACGACGTCCAGGATGTTTACAGCACCATGGACATGACCGACGAGGTCATCGCTGCCCTCGAGGAGGAGTAGCGCCCGCACGGATTGAGCCGTGCATATCTGGGCATAATGAAGCGAGCATGCAAGCCTCGTGGAATAGATGAGCCGGATCCGCGTGCATGAGGCACCGGACCCGGCTCTTTTATAATGATGCGAATCGTTTTGCATTCTGTGGATCGAGATTTGAAGGGAGCGCCGCATGCGCGTGCTCAAACGAGCCCTGGCGATCGTGTATCTTGCCGCCGCCGTCGTGGCGCTGGGTACGTTGGTCTGCCAGTTTTGGGGGCCATATACCTATCGCTTTATGCTGCTGATGCGCGATCCGCTGCCTCGCATCGTTGTTACGGCGTGCGGCGGCGTCGTGGCGCTCGGCGTGCTCGTGGGTTTCTTCCGCCTGGTGTTTGCTCGTCGCGAGCCGTCCTGCGTGCATCCGGCGGGGGAGCGTAATATCGAGGTCACGCTCGCTGCCCTCTCCTCGTGTGCTCGCACCGCGGCAGAGCGCGACGACCGAGTGATGATCGAGCATGTCGAGGCGCGCGTGCAGGGCTCCGACGAATCGCACGTCCGTTTTAAGGTCGACGCCATCGCGCTCGACGACCGGGACGTGGCTTCCCTTGCAGCCGCGATGCAGCAACGTATCGAGGAGGCCTGCGACACTATGCTCGGCACGCCGGGCACGACTGCGCGCGTTCGTTTTTTGCCGTCCAAGACTACCGTCCAGACCGTGGAGGTTTCCGGTGAGTGATACCAATCAAGACAAGACCGTCCGCACCCCGCGCCTGACTATCGATCAGAGCGCCGCGCCGGCAGGCGAGGTCGTCGATCCTAAGGTGGAGGGTACCGAGTCACATGACGCGGTCGCCGATGATTTTGATGAGGCCATGGGTCTCATCAAGGGTACGGGGGCAGCCATCTGGAGCTATGCCGTCCGTCATCCCAACACCACGCTTGGAGCCGTCGCTGGTTTTGTGCTCGCCGTGCTGGTGCTCACGCTCGGCCTGTGGGATACGCTCGTCATCGCTTTCTTTGTGCTGATCGGCGCCGTGATTGGCCAGATCCGCGACGGCGAGAACGGGATCGTCAACTTCTTCGGCCGTCTGTTTAGCGGCCGCTAGCATGTATTCGACCGCCGCGTGTGCGGTGGGCATAAGGAGGAACCATGGCTTTTAACACGAAGGTCGATGTGGCCGATACCGAGCTCGAGGTAGACGAGACCGTCACCGCCGAGGCCGAGGACGTAACGCTCGAGGACGAGGCGCTCGTCGAGGCCGAACCCGCCGACGATGCGGATGAGGATGATGGGGAAGCGGACGAGTCCGAGGACTCGCTGACCTATTCCAACGGTGTGATCGAGAAGATCGTCGCCATGGCCACCCGCGAGGTACCGCACGTCCTGGGCATGAAGGGCAACCTCATGCACTTTGTGCAGGAGCAGTTTGGTGCCGAGAATCTGACCAAGGGCGTGACAGTCGAGGTCACCGATGACAACCGCGTGGTCGTTAACATTTCCGTCATTATCGAGTACGGCGCCTATGCGCCCGCGATTTTCGACGACGTTAAGGCGCGTGTGACCGAGCGTCTGGCTGCGATGACCGGCCTTGAGGTGGCAGGCGTCAACCTGCGCATCGAGGATGTCATCACCCCCGAGGAGTACGAGCACCGCACCAACCAGCACGAGTAACCTACCAAAAAGGTAACCTGCCAAAAAGGGACAGGTTTATTTTGGCAGGTTTTATCTGCGAAAACGTCAAACGGCCGGTCGCACGGATGTATGTGCGGCCGGCCGTTATTTGTATGCCCCCGATGTAGGCATACCACTCGTCTAACTAGGGGTTGCAATCGTCGCGTTCCGCGTTACCCTAATGGGCGCATTGTTTCCAAATTGTTAACGAGGGGTTGCCGTAATGGCTGACGAGCGCGAAACAGAAAGCAAGGCATGGGCGATTGAGGCCGCCGCGGCAGAGGCGGCATCGCGAGCTGCCGAGGAGCTACATCGTCCTCCCGTGGTGCCGATGGAGCGCGTGGTCGATCGCACCGATATCGAGCGCGGCGAGCGTGCCGGCCAAAAGCGCAGCCAGGAGCCAGGCTTCCCGCGCTTTTTCGCCGAGCTCAATCTGGGTCTGATTCTTACGGCCTTTGCCATCGTTGCGTTTAAAACCCCTAATCACTTTGCTTTTGGCGGCACCTCGGGCGTGTCGGTCATTCTGTCCACGCTGTTCCCGACCCTGCCCGTCGGTGTCTTTATGTGGATTATCAACGCGGTTCTCGTCGTCTTGGGCTTTATCTTTTTGGAACGCAAGGCAATCCTGTGGAGCGTCTTCGCCTCGTTTGCGCTGTCCGCCTATGTTTCGCTTTTCGAGCTCTTTATCCCGACCAGTGTCTCGATGACGGGCGATATGTGGCTCGACCTGTGCTTTGCCGTCATCTTGCCGGCGCTTGGCAGCGCTATTGTCTTTGACATCGGCGCCTCGACGGGTGGCACGGACATTCTTGCCATGATCCTCAAGCGCCGCACGACGCTCGAGATTGGCCGTGCCCTGCTGCTGGTCGATATCGGCATCGTGACCATCGCGGCCTTTTTGTATGGCCCGCGTGTCGGTCTGTATTGCGTGCTCGGCCTGTTTGCCAAGACACTCGTGGTCGACAAAGCCATTGAGAGCATTCACCTGCGCAAAGTCTGCACGGTCATTTGTTCCGAGCCCCTTAAGGTCGAGGAGTTTATCGTCAAGCATCTCAACCGCACGGCGACCATTAGCCGCGGCTACGGTGCCTTCTCGGGCAAGTGCGTGACGGTGATCATGAGCGTACTGAGCCGTCGCGAGGCCGTGCAACTACGCCGCTATGCGCGCGAAGTCGATCCGGGCGCCTTTATCACGATCGTCGACAGCTCCGAGATCGTCGGCAAGGGTTTCCGCGGCACGAACTAGCGCGGACGTATTCAACGAACCGCCTGCTGGCGCCGTGTACCTTGCAAATCGGTCGTCTTTGAGTATTTGACCCCACATTGGGCAATAATGATGCTAAAGACAACGTTTGCGATCCAAGTGATTCGTTCAAGATGCGAAGGGATGATTCTATGTTCTGCTCGCAGTGTGGCGCCCCCATGGGCGATAACGACAAGTTCTGCGGCGTGTGTGGCGCTCCTAATGCCGGTGCCGCTGGCCCCGCTCCCCAGGGACAGCCTCAGCCCCAGCAGTTTGTTCCGCAACCGCCCGTGGCGAATGCGCCAAAGGGCTGTGTGGCTCAGGCGTTCCAAGATATGACTAAGACTCCGGGCGTGCTTCAGCGTGTATGCCAAATCGCGTTTTTGCCGGCGCTGATTTGCGTTGTGTCGGTGCTCGTGCTGTTTATTCCCGTTATTGGCGGCATTGCGGCTGCCATCGGCTTTTTGGCAGCTTGCATTGCGAGTGTGTGCGGTTCCGGCTTTGGTATCGAGTGGGGCCGTGATCTGTCGCTCAAGGTCGATGACGGCATGGACCGTCCGCTGATGCGTTCCACGTCGTTTGGTCTCGGAGTCTTTTCGAGCGTTATTTCGGTCGTGCTCGAGGTTATCGCTGCCATTCCCGTTATCGGTGTAGTGCTTTCGCTGGCGGAGGGCGCGGTAATTGGCGCCGCAGGCTCGTATTCGTATTACGGCTCTTATGCGCTCGAAGCTGCGCTGTTTGGCTCGCTTGGCCTGCTTGTCCTGGCGCTAATTGCCTCGGCGATTCTGGGTGTCTTCTTTAAGATGTTCGCCGACATTGCCGTGATGCACTTTGCGGTGACCGGGCGCGTCGAGAGCGCGTTTTCGCTCGATAAGGTCTGGGCGGCCTTTAAGCACAACAAGACCAAGCTGTTCTGTGCTTCGTTCCTTCCCGAGTTTTTGACGGGCCTGGTTTCCAACGCCATTACGTGGATCTTGACAGCTGTCTTTGGTGCCATCGCCGGAATTGGCGCGTACGGCTATTACTATCGCCCCACGGGTATCGAGGCGATTGTTACCGCCGGTGGTGTCACGCTCGTATTGTTCCTGGTGCTGATTGCATTCGTCACGGTGTTCCTTACGGTCTTTGGCAAGATGCTCAAGCACCGTGCCGTTGGCTATTGGGCTGCACGTTATGCAAGCGAATGGGCCGATGAGGACAAGGACGACGTTTTGACTTTTGTGCTCCCGGGTGAGAAGAAGCCTGCTCCTGCGGGATTCAATCCCACGGCAGCCACTGGTGCTGCGCCTGCCCCGGCGCCCGCGCCTGCACCTGCCCCGGCACCCGCGCCTGCCCCTGCCCCGGCACCTGCTCCTGTCCCCGCACCGGCGTCCGAGGCGACGCCTGCGGAGCCCGATTGGGATGCCGTTGCCACGCCGGCGGATGAGCCGGGCGATAATCCTGCTGCCGAAAACAATCAAACCGAATAGCCGGTCGAGGCGCCCTGGGCAACTGAGCCCGGGGTGCCTTTTTCTACTGCGAAAGCAAGAAAATGCCTGGGAAAACGGTTGCAGCAAAATTTCTCGGAAATTGGTCAATGTTGCGCAACAACGTCGCGGCTATTGTTGAGAACGTAGACGTGTAAGGTTTGAAGGCGTGCGACGCCTTAGGAAAAGGAGAGGCTCATGTTCTGTCCCACTTGTGGTTCTCCCATTTCGGATGATGCCAAATTCTGCCCTGTTTGCGGATCCGCCGTTGGTGCCGCTTCTGCCGCTGCGGCCCCGCAGCCCCAGCCCGCTCCGGCCCAGGCTATTCAGCCCGCGCCCCAGCCTCAGCAGCAGTACACCGGTCAATACGCCCAACAGTCCGCATCCGCTCCGATGGGCTATGACCCCATTAAGGCTGACCGCAGCCTGATCGGCTGGCTGCTGCTCTCTCTTGTGACCTGCGGTATCTATTCGTTCTACTTCCTGTATTGCTTGGCACGCGACGTCAACACGTTGTGTCAGGATGACGGCGATTACACGCCGGGTCTGGCGGAATTCATCCTTCTATCGTTTGTGACCTGCGGCTTCTACGCGTACTACTGGTATTACAAGATTGGCAACCGCCTGCAGGCCAACGCTCCTCGCTACGGCCTGGTGTTCCAGGAAAACGGCACCACCGTTCTTCTGTGGCAGATCTTCGGCGCGCTCCTGTGCGGCCTTGGTCCCATCTTCGCTATGAACATCGTCATCAATAATACCAATGCCATGGCAACGGCTTACAACACTCGCCTTGGCGCTCGTGCCTAACAATAAGGGCGGCGTGAACAGCTTCCAGGGACATAGGGGCACGGCAGAGCTCCTTCGCCGCGCCCTTTTTTGCACCGGCGCGCTCTTTGTCGCCTGGCTCGCGCTCTACCTGCTCGACATTGGCTGCATTTTTCGATTGATGACGGGCATTCCTTGTCCGGGATGCGGCATGACGAGGGCGTGGCTGGCGGCGCTGCGCCTCGATTATGCGGCTGCCTTTGCCTACCATCCGCTGTTTTGGGTGGTGCCGATTGCGTTTGTGCTCGCGTTCGTGCGCGAGGAGGTGGCATCGAGCAAGCTAAAGCGTGGTATCGACATTGCGGTCACCGTGTTGTGCGTGCTGGTCGTCGTCGTATGGATCGTGCGCCTCATCAATCCGGCAGATGCCGGTCTGCTCTTTGGCGGCTATGCGCCCGCCGGAGTTCCCGACGATATCATCCACCTCGAACCCCCACGCTGGCTCACCATCCTTCGCTCTTACCTGGCGTGACGGAGGACGCGCTAGAAAAACGGTCGACACATAAGCGGGGGCGGACGTTTCGATACGTCCGCCCCCGCTCTGCTTTAGCCAGGCTGTTATGGATGGGTGTGACGACTACTCGTTGTGCTTCTCCTCGTGGCGAGCGGCAGCCCGCGCATCGTGGATGCCCTTGATTGCAGCATGGCGGGCGGTGCGAGCATCGTGCATGGCGTCGCGCGCCTCAGCGGCCGTGGCCTTGGCAGAGCGCAGCTTGGCGGCCAAGTCGGGGTTGGTCTCGGCAACCGCGGCGATCGTGGGGCCGTCGAGCTCCTCTTGCGTGGGCTCGGCCAAAAAGTCGATAGCATACTGGGCGGCCACCATGGAGCCCTTTGCCAGCACGGTCTCGTCAATCTTGTAGAAGCAAGAATGTTGGGCGTACGTGGCGCCAATCTGGGGGTTGCGCGTGCCAACAAAGGCGAGCACGCCCGGCACGCGGCGCAGGTACTCCGAGAAGTCCTCGCCCGAAAGCGTGCCGCGATAATGGCCTTCGCCCGCGGGGCCCAAGCACTTGACCACGGCCTGACGACAACGCTCGCTCGAGGCGACGTCGTTTTCGACCTTGTAGTTGGCGATGGTGTAGTCGGTAAGTTCGGCCTCTGCGCCCAGGGCTGCCGCGGTGTGCTCCACGATGCGGCGCATAAGCTCGGGCATTTCCTCGTGCGTCTTGTCGCCATAGGTGCGCACCGTGCCGGCGAGGTAGGCCGTGCCGGCGATAACGTTGCGCGCGGTGCCGCCGTGCAGCTCGCCGACGGTGATGACAGCCGGCTCGTAGGGGCTGATCTCGCGCGAGACGATGGTCTGCAGGGCGTTGACGATCTCGGCAGCCACCATAACGGCGTCGTGGCCGCGCTGGGGCATGGCGCCATGGCACGAGGTGCCGCGGACATCGATGCGGAACCAGTCGGTGTTTGCCATGCGCGGGCCGGGCTCACAGCTCACGGTGCCGGCGTCGACTTCGCTCCAGATATGCGCGGCGTAGGCACCATCGACGCCGTCGAGCACGCCCGTGCCGATCATGAGCTTGGCGCCCTGGCCGTTTTCCTCGCTGGGCTGGAAGACGATGCGGACCTCGCCGTGGATGTCGTCGGTCATATGGCGCAGGATCTGCAGCGTGCCGAGCATCATGGCGATGTGGCAGTCGTGGCCGCAGGCGTGCATGCAGCCCTCGTTGACGCTGGCGAACTCCTCGCCGGTCTGCTCGGTGACGGGCAGGGCGTCGATATCCGCACGCAGCAGGATGCGGCGGCGCGGCGTGCCGTCCTCGCGATAGGCGTCGGGCGCGGTGCCGCGAAGGGTCGCCACCAGACCCGTCTTAAGGGGGCGCTCGTAGGGGATATTCATGGCGTCGAGCTGGTTGGCGATGTCAGAAGTCGTGCGCTCCTCGGCAAGGCTCAGCTCCGGGTGCTTATGGAAGTGCCGGCGCTGCTTGATGATGTAGGGCTCAAACTCGGCGGCGATATCTCGGATGGCCGCGGTGACGTCGTCAGCCGCGCGAACCTCGGTTGCCGCCATTATCTGCTGTGCCTTGGTCTTCGTCATAGTCGATTTGCTCCTTGCTGGGTTGATCGCAAAATCGTACAGGCTCTCTCCAGTATGCCACCTGCCGCTAGGGCTGGTAAAGTTGCCGTTTGCCGCTTGGGGTTTTGTTACAAGGGCGGGGGAGTACACTCGGGGGTGTTGAATTTCCTGCCAGAAATGGGGATGCCCATGCAACATATCGATCGGATTATCCGCTCCAAGAACGTCTTTACCGCGCAAGACGGCATCGATACCGCCCGCGAGCTGGCGATTGCCATCGCAAGCGACCGTATCGTCGCAGTCGGTGCGCCCGATGACGTGATCGCCGCCGCTCCCGCCGCCACGTCGGTTATCGACTACGGCGAGCAGTTTGTCTGCCCCGGTTTCCATGACGCTCATCTGCACTTCTTCCATACCTCGGTTGGCTCCTCGCCGTACATGCTCATGGACATGGGCACGTCCGAGGCGGCGCTGGTGCAACACGCACTCGAGTTTTCCCAGGACCTGCCCGACGACGCTTGGGTTGTGACGCAGGGCTGGCGCGACTACCGTTGGGACCCGCCCGAGCATCCTACCAAGGCGTCGCTCGATGCGGCATTCCCCGATCGTCCCTGCGTTATGTATTCGGGCGATGGGCACACGCTTTGGCTCAACAGCCGTGCACTCGAGGCGCTCGGCGTCACGCGCGACAGCGAGCCGCCAGCGGGCGGTAGCTACGACAAAGACGCAAACGGCGAGCTCACGGGCATTGCTCACGAGGCGGCTGCCATGCAGCTGTTGCCGCGCTGCCTTGAGTGGCTGGGCGAAGATCGCATCGCAAGCGCCTACGCCGATCAAATGAGGCGCATGGCCGAGCAGGGTATTACCTCGATCTGCGATATGTCGCTCATGCCCATGCCGGGCTGCGATTTTATCCGCGACGATGTCTACGACAAGCTGCAGACGACCGGCAAGCTGGGCATTCGTGCCCATCTGTTCCCCACGCTGTTGGATGACCAGTCGCGTCTAGAAGAGCTCCAGGTACGTTACACGAACAACGCGCTGCTTTCGGCGCCGGGTTTTAAGCAGTTCTTCGATGGCGTGTCGAGTGAACACACGGCATATCTCACCGAGCCCTATACCAATCCGCGCTTCCCGGGCGACCAGGGCCGTCTGACAGTCCCGGCTGAGCGCATGCGAAAATTGGTTCTGGCGGCTGCGGAGCGCGGTCACACCGTGCGCATCCACGTTATTGGTGACGGTGCGATTCATGCCGCGCTGGATATCTTCGAGGAAGCAGCCGACCTGTACGGCCTGCCCCAGCACGGCCATAACACGCTCGAGCACCTGGAGAACCTTCTGCCCGAGGACATCGACCGCCTGCGCAAGCTCAACGTGGTTGCTTCGAGCCAGCCCTGCCACATTACACTCGACCCGGGTGGACCGGAGCGCGATCTGGGCTTGGAGCGCAGCCGCATCATGTGGCCGTTCGCAACCTATAAGCAGCGCGGCATTCGCCAAGCCTTCGGTACCGACAGCCCTATCACGCCCGTTACCAGTATGAACGTGCTCTACACGGCTATCACGCGCCAGGACCCCAAAAGCCACTGGCCCGAGGGCGGCTGGTTGCCGAGCGAGCGCATCGATGCAGCAACGGCTCTGCGCAACTACACCCTGGGCAGCGCCTATGCAGCGGGCGACGAGCAAAACCTCGGCAGCTTGGAGCCTGGCAAGTACGCCGACCTGGTAGTCCTGGACCAAAACCCGCTCACCATCGACCCCCAAGAGCTCCAGGCCACCAAGGTTCAGGCCACCTACCTGGCAGGTAACGTAATCTACGAGCGCTAGCCTCATACCTCACTCATAGGGGGCACGTTTCAGCAACGTGCCCCTTTCTTATTCGCACCATCTGCATCGCCATTTTGCTGCACTGACTTTCCTGAATGCCGGGGCCGAATTAGTCAACCTGGCTCCCGGGGCGGACCGGAGGGCATGAAGTTTGTCGCGAGTTCCGCACGCAAAGGAAAGCACTTAATGTGCTTTCCGTCTTGCGCAGGACTGTAGAGCAGCAAACTTCATGCCCTCCGGTCCGCCCCGGGAGCCACTGCTAAGTTATCCCCAGGCATTCAGAAAATCTAAGTGCCAAAAAATAAGATTTTTTGACTCTGTGTTGTATAACCCGCCATTCGTGGGTACCATTCAACGCGTACGCAAACAAAAAAGGGTTAATTCGCGTGGCATAACCACGCGGCCCAAAAAGGAGGAGACAAGCATGTCGTCTTTGAAGCCGCTTGCAGATCGTGTTCTGGTCAAGCCCGACGAGGCCGAGCAGAAGACCGCTTCTGGTCTGTATATCGCCAGCAACGCTCAGGAGAAGCCGCAGCGCGGTACCATCGTTGCCGTTGGCGCCGGCAAGGTCAACGACAAGGGTGAGCGCATCCCCATGGACGTTCAGGTCGGCGACGTTGTCATCTACGGTAAGTTCGGTGGCAACGAGGTCAAGGTCGACGGCGAGAAGTATCTGCTGATGCGTGCCGACGACATCTACGCCGTCGTTGAGGCCTAGTCTCGTCAGACTCTCTGATTCGTCTTTGAGCGCGCCGTCGCATAGGACTCGGAAGCGGCGACGCGAGTCACATTTCTTTTGGAGGATTACCCACTATGGCAAAGAACATTACGTTCAACACCGATGCCCGCGCTAAGCTCGCCAAGGGCGTCAACACCCTGGCCGACGCCGTTACCGTCACCATGGGCCCCAAGGGCCGCTACGTTGCGCTGCAGCGCACGTTCGGTGCCCCGACCATCACCAACGACGGCGTTTCCGTCGCTAAGGAGATCGAACTCGAGGACAACATCGAGAACATGGGCGCCCAGCTGGTGAAGGAGGTCGCCACCAAGACCAACGACACCGTGGGTGACGGCACCACCACCGCAACCCTGCTCGCCCAGGCCATCGTCAACGACGGTCTGCGCAACGTTGCCGCTGGCGCCAATCCGCTGGCCATCCGTCGCGGCATCGACAAGGCCGTCAACGCCGCCGTCGCCGAGATGAAGAAGCAGGCCAAGCCGGTCGAGACCAAGGAGCAGATTGCTTCCGTCGGTACCATCTCCGCCGGTGACCCCGAGGTCGGCGAGAAGATCGCCGAGGCCATGGAGGTCGTGGGCAAGGACGGCGTCATCACCGTCGAGGATTCCCAGACGTTCGACATCACCATCGACACCGTCGAGGGCATGCAGTTCGACAAGGGCTATGTCTCCGCTTACTTCGTCACGGATAACGACCGCATGGAGGCCGTGATGAAGGATCCGTACATCCTCATCACCGACCAGAAGATCTCCAGCGTCCAGGACATCATGCCCGTTCTCGAGGCTGTCCAGCGCGCTGGTCGTGGCCTGCTCATCATCGCTGAGGACATCGACGGCGAGGCTCTGCCCACCCTCGTCCTCAACAAGATCCGTGGCGCTCTCAACGTCTGCGCCGTCAAGGCCCCGGGCTACGGCGATCGCCGCAAGCGCATCCTCGAGGACATCGCCGTCCTCACCGGTGGCCAGGCTGCTCTGGACGAGCTGGGTGTGAAGGTCGCTGACATCACCGCCGATATGCTCGGTACCGCTAAGTCCGTCACCATCTCCAAGGACAACACCGTCGTCGTCGGCGGCGCTGGCTCCAAGGAGGCCATCGACGCCCGTATCGCTCAGATCAAGGGCGAGATGGAGAACACCACCTCTGACTTCGACCGCGAGAAGCTCCAGGAGCGCCTGGCCAAGCTCTCCGGTGGCGTTGCCGTCATCAAGGTTGGCGCTGCTACCGAGTCCGAGCTCAAGGAGATCAAGCATCGCGTCGAGGACGCCCTGCAGGCTACCCGCGCTGCTGTCGAGGAGGGCATTGTCGCTGGTGGCGGCGTCGCCTTCATGGACGCTGCTCCTGCGCTCGACGCTGTCGAGATCGACGACCCCGAGGAGAAGATTGGCGTCGACATCGTCAAGAAGGCTCTGACCGCTCCGGTCGCCACCATCGCCAAGAACGCTGGCTTTGAGGGCGCTGTCGTGGTCGACAAGGTTGCCGAGCTGCCTGCTGGCCAGGGTCTCAACTCTGCCAACGGTGAGTGGGGCGACATGATCGAGATGGGCGTCCTCGACCCCGTCAAGGTCAGCCGCGTCACTCTGCAGAACGCTGCTTCTGTCGCCAGCCTGATCCTCATCACCGAGGCCACCGTCTCCGATGTGCCCAAGAACACTCAGCTTGAGGACGCTATCGCTGCTGCCACCGCTGGTCAGCAGGGCGGCGGTATGTACTAAGGCCGACAAGGTCTAGAACTCCCACCGGGAATCCGGGGGCGGGACGGGGCTTCTCTCCGGAACGTCCTCGGACATGCAAAGAGGCTCCGCATCGCGCTTTGCGCTGCGGAGCCTCTTTGCGTCCTGCGGAATGTTCCGGAGAGAAGCCCCGTCCCGCCCCCGGATTCCCTGCGTTTACGGCCTTGAGGTCGGCTCGCGGAGAAGGATGTGGTTGATAGGGATACGTGTCCCCTTCGCTGTTTCGCGCTTTGCGCGAAAGGCGCGTTACTTTGGGATGGATGGGGAATGTGGTTGTTGCGACAACTGGTCCCCGCCACAAATTACCCTTGGCATACTTGCGTGAAAACCTGCTCGTGCTACACTTGCAATTGCTGTTTCAGGGCGGGGTGAAATTCCCCACTGGTGGTAAATCGGGCGGTGCCAAAGGGGTGCCGTGGCGCAGGCGAGGTGTCTGCGACTGAGCCGATGAGTCCGCGACCCGTGCGTGTGTTGGTTCGCATGCAGGCTGAACTGGTGAAATCCCAGTACCAACGGTTAGAGTCCGGATGAAAGAGGCAGGTGATCTTATGTCTGAACAGTCGCAGCATATCCATTTTGAGAACACGAATAGGTGGAGCACCAAACAGCTCGTTACCATGGCGTTGATGTGCGCCTTGGGCGCCCTGTTTATGTATGTGCAGCTGCCTATCCTTCCTTCGGCGCCGTTTTTGACGTATGACCCGTCGCTGGTGCCGGCGATGGTGTGTGGATTTGCGTATGGCCCTGGTGCCGGCACCGCTGTTGCCGCTATGGCGATTGTTATCCATGCGCTTACCACGGGCGACTGGGTCGGTGCGCTTATGAACCTGGTTGCCACGCTGGGCTACATTCTGCCCGCGGCTATCGTCTATCAGAAGATGCATACCTATAAGGGTGCCGTGATTGGTCTGGTGCTCGGCGTTATTGCCGCTACGGCGTTGTCTATGGTCGCAAACCTTACCATTGGCGTATGGTTCTGGTATGGCTCGGTCGATGTGATCGCCCCGCTTATGATTCCTGCCGTGCTGCCGTTCAACCTTATCAAGACCGTGCTTAACTCGGTATTGACGCTTGCGGTGTATAAGGCGGTCTCCAACCTCATCACGCCTAAAAAGGACCAGGTCAAAGGCCGCGCATGATTGAGTGTCGGGGCGTTTCCTTTAGCTATGACGGTGCCGCACCGGCACTCGACGGCGTCGATCTAAACATCGAGGACGGCGAGTTTTTCTGCATCCTCGGTGGCAATGGGTCGGGTAAGTCGACGTTTGCCAAGCATCTGAATGCGCTGCTGCAGCCCGATGCGGGCACGGTACGCATCAACGGCATGGATGCGTCCGATCCCGAGCTGGTTTACGACATTCGTTCGACCGCAGGCATGGTGTTCCAGAATCCCGACGATCAGCTGGTAGCAACGCTTGTCGAAGATGACGTTGCGTTTGGTCCCGAAAACCTTGGCGTGCCATCGGCGCAAATTGCGCGGCGCGTACGCGAGGCGCTGAAGGGTGTGGGCCTGGTGGGCTTTGAGCGTCACGAGACCCATGCGCTTTCGGGCGGCCAAAAGCAGCGCGTGGCGCTTGCCGGCGTGCTCGCCATGGAGCCGCGCGTGCTCATTTTGGATGAGGCTTCTTCGATGCTCGATCCACGTGGACGCAAGGGCCTCATGAAGGCTTGCCACGCGTTGCACAATCGTGGCATGACCATCGTGATGATTACGCACTTTATGGAAGAGGCCGCCGAGGCCGATCGTGTCGCGGTGTTTCAGGCGGGTCGCGTTGCCATGCTCGGTAAGCCCGAGGAAATCTTGACGCGGGCGGACGAACTTGCGCAGCTCAACCTGGATATGCCGGTGTCGTGCTGCCTAGGTAGGGCACTTCGTGAGAAGGGCGTTTCCGTTTGCGCGCAGGTGCGCGAGGCAGATATGGTCGCCGAGATTGCACAGGCTTATGCCGAGCGGAGCGGGACGGACATCGCAGGGCAGCCTTCCGCATCCGATTCTCATGTGCTTGACAATGGATCCTCTGCGGCCGACGGGATAGCCGCGTCGGAGCCCGTTATCGAGATTTCGCACCTCTCGCATAGTTACTCGCTGAGCGCCCGCGAGCGCCGTCGATGGCGCAAGCGCTCGACCACTGCGGACGCATCGAGCAAACAAGCTCTTTGGGGCAACGATCCAAACAGCCCCTGGGCGCTACGTGATGTTTCGCTGACGGTGCGCCGCGGCGAGTTTCTGGGATTGGCGGGTCATACCGGCTCGGGTAAATCGACGCTGGTTCAGCATCTCAACGGGTTGATTCGTCCGCAGGAGGGAAGCGTTTGCGCGCTGGGGCTCGACCTATCAAGCAAGAAAGACGCCGCCGCGGTTAAGGCCAAGGTCGGCGTGGTGTTTCAGTATCCCGAGCGCCAGCTATTTGCCGAGACCGTGGCGCAGGACGTGGCGTTTGGCCCGCGCAACCTTGGCCTGCCAGAAGACGAGGTTGCACGCCGTGTCGCATCATCGCTTGCGCGCGTGGGCCTCGACCTTGCCGCGATAGGCGACAAGAACCCCTTTGAGCTTTCGGGCGGCCAGCAGCGCCGCGTGGCGTTTGCCGGCGTGCTCGCCATGGAGCCCGAGGTGCTGGTGCTCGACGAGCCCATGGCGGGGCTCGATCCGGCTGCGCGCGGGGATTTCCTGGGGCTCATCGATCGACTCCATCGCGAGGGCCTGACTGTTGTCATGGTTTCGCATAGCATGGATGACCTGGCAAATTGCTGTGGCCGTATCGTTGTGATGAACGAGGGCGCCGTGTTTGCCGAGGGAACGCCCGCGCAGGTGTTTGCGCGCGCGAACGAGCTCAAATCGATCGGCCTGGGCGTTCCTGCCGCCCAGCGCATGGCGCTGGCGCTTGCGCAAGCCGGTGTGCCGCTCCGCTGCGACAAGCTTTATACGGTTGAGGCGCTAGCCGACGAGTTGGCCGGCTTGCTGCTGGGCTGCGCGGACGTGCCTTTGAGGGTTCCGTGTCAGGCTGGTTCCAAGGCGCCCACGCGAGAGGAGGGCTGCTAATGGAGGCGTTCTCATTTGGCAGCTACTATCCTGGGGATAGCGCGGTGCATCGCCTGGATCCGCGTACTAAGTTGCTCCTAGGTTTCGCATTTCTGATCACCGTGCTCACCGTCGGAAGCTTTTGCGGGCTGGTTCCGGTCGCATTTTTTGTCGTGCTGGTCTATCTCGCAGCCCGGGTGCCGTTGCGCCGGGTCCTATCATCGATGGCACCATTGCTGGCGATTGTCGTGGTGGTCGCGGTGCTCAACCTGTTTTCCGACCAGAGTGGCCGCATCCTGTGGCAGCTTGGCTTTTTGCAGGTGAGCGAGGGCTCGCTGCGTTCTGCGGCGTTTGTGGCGTGCCGCCTGACGTTGATGATGGCCGGCATGAGCGCCATTACACTCACCACGCCGACGCTCGACCTCACCGCGGGCTTTGAACGTCTGCTCGCACCATTTGCGCGCGTGGGGCTTCCGGCGCACGAGCTCGGCATGATTATGGGTATCGCGCTGCGGTTTATGCCGCAATTTGCCACCGAGATGAAACAGACGGCCGATGCACAGGCAAGTCGCGGCGCGCGCGTGACGGGCGGTCCGCTCGGCGGTGTGCGCATGCTCGGCAGTGTGGCGATTCCGCTGTTCACCGGCGTGTTCCGTCATGCCGAGACGCTTTCGGCCGCCATGGATGCGCGCTGTTATCACGGCGAGCAGGGACGCACGCGTCTGCATGCGCTTGCGTTTGGCCGGGGGGATGTACTGGCAGCGCTGGCGATGGCGCTGCTGGTGACATGCGTTGTCGTTATCAATCTTCAACTCGTCTAAGCTCGATTCGAGCGCAAGAAAGGGGTCTCTATGACCGACACCGATCGCACGGCTCAGCTCGAGCGCGCCTGCTCGTATCTCAGGCGCATTCCGGCGTGGTATCTTGCCACGACCGATGCGAGCGACGGGCATCAGCCCCGCGTGAGGCCGTTTTCGTTTGCCATGGTCGATGATGGCAAGCTGTGGTTTTGCACGTCGCGCGACAAGGACGTGTGGGCGGAGTTGAGCGCGAATCCCAAGTTTGAGGTATCGGGCTGGAAGCCGGGGGAGTGCTGGATCGTGTTAACTGGCGAGGCCGCGCTCGAGGACGATGCATTCGTGAGCGACAAGGTGCGCCAAGCGGGCTTTAAGCACATGGTGGGCATTGGCGAGCAACACGATAGCGCCAACGATGGCCGCCTTGCATTCTTCTCGGTCCGCAACATCGCCGCACGGTTCTGCGATATCGACGGCAGCGAAGAGCGCCTCGAGCTCTAATTTCCCAAATTGACTACCCATTCCAAAAAGACTGGTCAGGCGACAGGAGGAAACGTGGACGGATTGAATACGGTGCTGGAGTATCTGACGTCGGTGCCGGCGTGGTATCTGGCGACGAGCGTGGGCGGGCAGCCGCATGTGCGTCCGTTCTCGTTTGCACAGATTCAGGACGGCAAGCTGTGGTTTGTAACGGCGCGCACCAAAGATGTGTGGCAGGAGCTGCTGCAAAACCAGCGCTTTGAGGCCACGAGTTGGTGGCCGGGCCATGGCTGGCTCATCTTGCGCGGGCGTGCCGGCTTGGATGACCGGGCTTTAGACGAAATGCGCGAAGCCGGGTGGAAGCATCTAGAGCGCCTGGGCGAGCACTATGAGGGGCCTAACGACCCCACGCTCGTCTTCTTTAGCGTCGAGGATCCCGAGGCTTTTATCTGCAATCACGACGAATGGGTGCCGGTCGAGCTCTAGCCAACCGGCTCATCCTAACAACTTGGTTTTCGCATGGGCGGGCCCCGTATTGCCCGGCGCCGTTAGGAGCGTCGGTCAATACGGGGCCCGCTCTATTTGTCAATTCCTTCAAGCGAATGTGTCGGGAATGTTTCGATGCATGAATATGCAAGCCATTTACGTGTTAATGCATCTTTTGGTGCTAAAGTTTCAACCCACTTCATAACGACCGCTGCGAAATGCGCATCGGTGCATAAATCGCAGACAAGGAGTCTGATATGTCTTTGAAGGTTGGAATCGTCGGCGCGGCTGGATATGCCGGAGCCGAGCTCATTCGCCTCGTGCTCGGCCATCCCGAGTTTGAACTTGTTGCCATTACGTCCAACGCCGATGCCGGCCAGCCGCTGTCCGCGGTATATCCGAGCTTTGCTGGCGTGAGCGATCTGGTTTTCACCACGCATGACGCCCCCGAGCTCAAGAGCTGCGATGCGGTTTTTCTTGCCGTGCCGCACACGGCTGCCATGGCACAGGTGCCCGCGCTGCTTGCATCGGGCGTCTCCTGCTTTGATCTTTCGGCCGATTACCGTCTGAGCGACGCGTCTGTCTTTGAGACATGGTATGCCGCCGAGCATACGAGCCCCGAGTTGCTCAAGACCCGCGCTTTTGGCCTGCCCGAGCTGTTCTGTCAGGACTTAGAGACCGCTGCTTCCAGCCATGCCGCTGGCAGGCCCGTGTTGGTCGCCTGCGCCGGCTGCTATCCCACCGCAACGAGCCTTGCTGCCGCTCCTGCCGTGCGTGCGGGCTGGGTGGCCGAGAACGGCCCCGTGATTGTCGATGCCATTAGCGGCGTGACTGGTGCCGGTAAGTCCTGCAACGCCCGCACCCATTTTTGCAGCGCCGACGAGAACTTGGAGGCCTACGGCGTGGGTAAACATCGTCACACGCCCGAAATCGAGCAAATCCTTGGCCTGACCGATCGCGTCGTCTTTACCCCGCACCTGGCACCGCTCAAGCGTGGTCTGCTCTCCACGGTGACGATGCCGCTCGCGCTGCAGGCCATCGACTCCTTGGCTCTTGAGGACGTTGTCGACTATTACAAGCAGTTCTATGCCGGTTGCACCTTTGTGCGCGTGCTCGATGCCGGCCAGCAGCCCAAGACGGCTTCGGTCGTCGGCACCAACGCTGCCCAGATTGGCCTCGCGCTCAACAAGCGCGCGGGCGTGCTGGTGGCGACGGGCGCCATCGACAATCTGTGCAAGGGCGCTGCGGGCCAAGCGGTCCAGTGCGCCAATATCGTCTTTGGCTTTGAGGAGCGACGAGGCTTGCCCACAGTGGCGTGCCCGGTGTAGCACATTCGATTGTTAACGATTTGGTAGTCGGGCATCGAGTGGGGCGCCACTTTTAAGCTGGTCTCATGATCACGACTGGCATGGCGCACCAACCGATGTCCGTTTTTTGTTTGACATAAGGAGTCATAAAGACGATGAATACCGAGCTGTTTGATATCAAGATTCGCGCCGTCAAGGGTGGCGTTACGGCTGCGGCTGGTTTTAAAGCCGCAGGCATCCACGCTGGGTTCCGCAAGAATCCCGAGCGCCTGGATTACGCGCTCGTCGTGCCCGATAAACCCTGTCCCGGTGCCGGCGTGTTTACCACCAATCGCTTTTGCGCGGCGCCCGTGCAGGTGAGCCGTGCCAACCTGGGCGGTGCCGACAAGGGCTACGGTATCATCGCCGGCGTTTCGGTCAACTCTGGCAATGCCAACGCCGCCACGGGTGAGACCGGCCTTGCATGCGCGCGCGAGACGTGCAGCATCGCATCGCAGGTCATCGGCTGCGAACCTCAGCAGATCCTGGTTGCCTCCACGGGCGTGATCGGCCAGATTCTGCCGATCGACACGTTTGAGACCGCCATTCCTGCTGCCTACGAGGCGCTCTCCGCCCACGGTGGCGCCGATGCCGCTCGCGCCATCATGACGACCGACACGCATTCCAAGGAGTACGCCGTATCCTACGTCAGTGAGGCTGCGGGTCATGCGGGCAATGTCTATACGGTAGGCGGAATGTGCAAGGGCTCGGGCATGATCATGCCCAACATGGCCACCATGATCGCAGTTATCACCACCGATGCCCCCGTCGAGCCTGCGGCACTTCATGCCCTGCTGCTCTCGACTGTCAAGCAGACCTTTAACAAGGTAACGGTCGATTCCGACACCTCGACCAACGACACCTGCATCATGCTTGCCTCGGGCGCCGCTGCCGCAGATGCCGAGCCTATCGTCGAGGGCTCCGATGCCTTCGACGAGTTGGCATATGCCGTGCATGAGGTGTGCGAGAGCCTGGCGCGCAATATCGCCGCCGACGGCGAGGGTGCATCCAAGCTTGTTACGGTCAACGTTACCGGCGCCGTGAACGACGAGGAGGCCGATATCGCCGCCCGTGCCGTTGCCAACTCGCCGCTCGTTAAGACTTGCATCGCCGGCCACGACTGCAACTGGGGCCGCGTTGCTATGGCGCTTGGCAAGTGCGGCGTGAAGTTTAATCAGGAAGACGTTTCCATCGACATGATGGGCATGCCTGTCTGTCGCGATGGTCTGACTGTTCCCTTTGACGAGGACGAGGCTCTACGACGTTTCGAGGCGCCCGAGATCGTGATCTCGGCCGACCTGGGCGCAGGCGACGCGGCAACGACCGTGTGGACCTGCGACCTCACGCATGAGTACATCTCCATCAACGGCGACTACCGTTCCTAGATTCCAGGCACGCTGCGCATCTTGCCGCGATTGCGGACAGCGGAGCACGGCGCGATAACGATATGAAAGACGAGGCAGATTATGAAATTCGCACGCGATTGTCGTTCGAGCGAATCCAACGAAGCAACCGCGCAGCTGCTGTTCGAAGCGCTGCCGTGGATTAAGAACCTGACCGGCAAGACGGTTGTTATCAAATATGGCGGAGCCGCCATGGTTGATGAGCAGCTGCGCCGCGACGTGATGAGCGACATCGTGCTGCTCAAGATCATCGGCATGCGCCCTGTTATCGTGCACGGTGGCGGCAAGGCCATCAACGAGGCGCTTAGCCACTACGACATCCCCGTCGAGTTTAAGAACGGCCAGCGCGTGACCACGCCGGCAACTATGGATATCGTGCGCGAGGTACTGGGCGGCAAGGTCAACCAGGAGCTGGTCGCTGCCATCAACCACCACGGCAACCTGGCCGTAGGCGTGTCGGGCAGCGATGCCGGCACGCTCATCGCCGAGCCGCTCGACCCCGAGCTCGGTCGCGTGGGCAAAGTGACGCACGTCAACACCGACTATATCGAGCGCTTGCTCGATAGCGAGTACATCCCCGTCATCGCTACCGTCGCGGCAGGGGAGGACGGCGGCTTCTTCAACATCAACGCCGATACCGCCGCCGGTGCCGTTGCCGCGGCGTTCCACGCGCATAAGGCGATCTTTTTGACTGACGTCGACGGTCTGTACAAGGACTTTAGCAACAAGGACTCGCTTATCTCCAACCTAACGCTCGACGAGGTTAACGAGATGCTCTATGGCGGGGAGGTCGATAAGGGCATGATTCCCAAGCTGCGCGCGGCCGTCGATGCGCTTGCCGGTGGCGTATTCCGCGCCCACATCATTAACGGTACCACGCCGCATTCGCTGCTGCTTGAGCTGCTGACCGATGCCGGCGTCGGTACCGTGATCCATTCCACCGAGACGGCCTACGAGTTTGATACGCACCCGCACCCGCTTTCGACCTTTGCGGCGCGCCTGACCGAGAACCTCGACGAGGTCGAGAAGCTCCAGACGGTCTAGCCGACCCGCGGTCGTCGCGTCCCTGCACCCATAGCCCTGCGCCGTACGGCGCCCAACGAAAGGCATCTCATGTCACTTGCAACTCAGCAATCGCTCGAATCCCATTACGTTATGCATACCTTTGGTCGCTCGCTGGTAGAGTTTGTCGAAGGTCACGGTATGAAGCTCATCGGTGACGATGGTCGTGAGTATCTCGACTTTCTCGCTGGTATCGGTGTGTGCAGCCTTGGCCACGGCAACCCTGCAGTGCTCTCGGCGCTCGAGGCTCAGACCAAAAAGCTTCTGCATGTGTCTAACTACTTCTACATCGAGCAGCGTGGACAGGTCGCGGCGCTGCTGTCCAAGCTTGCCAACGACGACGTAGATGGTGCGTGCGTGCTGGCCGATGCCATTGCCGCCGGCGATGAGACCACGGCCGCTGCGCTCGGTGCCCCGGCTGCGGACGAGCAGGTGTGGGAGACGTTCTTTGCCAATTCTGGTGCCGAAGCCAACGAGGGCTCGATGAAGCTTGCGCGTCTGTACGCCAAGCGTGCTGGTAACGGCGGCAACACCATCGTATGCATGCGCGGCGGCTTTCACGGTCGTACGCTCGAGACCATTGCCGCGACCATGCAGGATTGGCTGCAGGACAGTTTCCGCCCGCTGCCGGGTGGCTTTGTGGCCTGCGCACCCAACGATGTGGATGAGCTGCGTGCAATCTTTAAGCAGTTGGGCAGTGAAATCTGTGCCGTGATGCTCGAACCAATCCAGGGCGAGAGCGGTGTGCATCCCATGACCGAGGAGTTTATGGCTACGGCGCGCGACTTGGCGCACGAGGTGGGTGCCGTGCTTATTGCCGACGAGGTCCAGTGCGGAATCTTTCGTACGGGTAAGCCGTTTGCGTTCCAGACCTATGGCGTGGAGCCCGACATCATGAGCCTTGCCAAGGGCATTGCCGACGGTGTGCCTATGGGTGCCGTGGTGGCAAAGAAGGAAATCGCCGACGTCTTTAAGCCCGGCGATCATGGTTCGACCTTCGGTGGCAGCTGCTTGGCCATCGCGGCGTGTGCCGCGACGCTCTCCGCGCTTGTGCACGGCGATTATGCCGAGCATGCTGCCAAGGTTGGCGCCTATATGGAGCAGGCGCTGGCTAAGCTTCCGCATGTGGTAGAGGTGCGTGGTCGCGGCCTGATGCTCGGCTGCGATTTGGATGATGCCGCGGGTGATGCACATGACGTCGTGGCCCGTGCATTGGGGGCTGGTGCCGTGATCAACGCTACAGGCGCACATACGCTGCGCTTCCTTCCGCCGCTCGTGTGCGAGGAGACCGATGTGGACAGCCTGATCGAGATCCTGGCGGGTGTTTTGGCCTAACACGGCGCAATAACTTAATTTGGACCGGGTTCCGGACTGCGGACGTGCCATATGCGGCACGATTCAGCGGTCTGGAGCCCGTTTTGCTATCGATTCACCATGGCTGGGATAGGCCGTGTGCAAAAAGTGGCAAATATGAGTACGGGCACTAACTTCGTAACATATAAATTAGTTGTTTTTAGACGAGTTGGGCCACATATGTCCAGTTTTGTAGTTGGCAAATTGGCTTAACTGGACTATCGATCGTCGTTCTAATGCCGGATTTGCCTTTTATGACTTCGAAAACGCTGCTACTAAAAAGGTAGCAGTACTCATATTTGGCATTTTTTGCACACGGGTATTCGCCAAGGGTCCATTTCGCCGCCCGAGCCCCGCTTCGTCGCTCCGCTCCTCGCGTGCTGCGCTGGAAAACGCTTCGCGTTTCCTCAGCTCCGCACCCTGTCGGGTTCGAACCCCTCTGTGATGGGCCCAAAAAAGAAAGGCCCCCATAGCTGGGGGCCTATCAAATCAGTGGTGGGCGATGAGGGATTCGAACCCCCAGCCTTGTGCGTGTAAAGCACCTGCGCTAACCGTTGCGCCAATCGCCCGCAGGGACTGAGTATAGCGGAAACCCTGCGTGGTTCACCGCTAATTCATAACGAAATCTAAGCGGCGACTTCGGTGCTCTTGTTCTCGTCGATAAAGAAGCGCTTGTACCAAATGAGGAACGTCAGCGTGGTATAGATCTTGCGCTGGTTGAGCGCGCGGCCCTTAAAGTGATCGTCGAGCAGTTTCATGAGCGCATCGGTGTCAAAGAAATCGGCGGCCCACGGTGCGGTGAAGTATTCCTTTACGTAGTCGTAGTACTTTTGCTCGCGCAGCCAGAACTTGACCGGTACGGGGAAGCCCACCTTCTTGCGCGTTGCCCACTCGTCGGGCAGCGTGCGGTTGGCAGCGTGACGCAGAACGAGCTTGCAGCCTTCTTCGTTAACACGGTAGTTGGCGGGAATGTGCTCGGCAAACTCCATGACCTTCTTGTCCAGGAACGGGACGCGAAGCTCAAGAGAATGCGCCATGCACATCTTGTCGGCCTTGAGCAGAATGTCGCCCGGTAGCCACATGTTCATATCCAGATACTGTTTCTTGGAAAGCTCGCAGCAGTTGGGAACCTGCTTGTAGTACTCGGCGCACATCTCGGCGGCGTTCTTGCCGGTGTCATAAGCGGGCTTGAGCACCTCGTCGACCTCGGAGGGATCGAACACCTTGGCCTGACCCACATACCAGCGCTCGGGAACCTCGGCGCATTTCGTCAGGAAGTTGTGGCCCTTAAAGTAGGGGAGATGCTGAACGAGTGAGCCCAGGGCGCGACGTACGCCGAGCGGCACGCGCTTCTTAAAAGTGCGCATCTCGGGGGTGTCCTCGTACCACTCATAGCCGGCAAACAGCTCGTCGGCACCCTCGCCCGAAAGGACGACGGTGACCTCCTTGGAAGCCATCTGCGCCAGATAGTACAGCGGCACGCTGGACAGGTTCGATTGCGGCTCGTCCATGTGGTACTGGATATCGGGCAGTGCATCAAAGAACTCGTCGGCGGTAATCATCTTGCGCACGTTCTTGATGCCCAGCTTGTCGGAAAGCTCGGCGGCGTAGTTGGTCTCGTTGAAGTTCTTGTAATCGAAGCCGACAGAATACGTGGTGTCGGGCATGAGACAGGCGGCAATGTAGCTGGAGTCCACACCGCCAGAAAGGAACGAGCCCACCTTAACATCGGCGATTCGGTGCGCAGCGACGCTTTCGTGCACGACCTTGTCGCATTCGTCCACGTACTCCTCGAAGGTCTTGGAGTTGTCGTCGGTGAAGTCACAGCTCCAGTAACGCTTGATGTCCATGGTGTTGGTCGTCAGGTCATACGTAAAGCAATGCGCCGGGGCAAGCTTGAACACGCCCTTAAAGAAGGTCTCCTCCGTGGCGGGGAATTGCAGCGTCAGGTAGGGGCGCAGCGCGTCGTGGTTGACAGCCTTCTCAAACTTGGGATGGTCCAGGAAGCTCTTGATCTCGGAGCCAAACAGCAGCGAGCCATCGGATGCCTGGTAGTAATAGAACGGCTTGATACCAAAGATGTCACGAGCACCAAAGAGTTTGTTCTTGTTCTGGTCGTGAATCACGAACGCGTACATGCCGCGCAGACGGTTGACCAGGTCCTCGCCCCACTCCTCGTAACCGTGTACCAGGACTTCGGTATCAGCGTTGCAGTGGAAGGCGTAGCCGGCCGCCTCCAGCTCGGCGCGAAGCTCCTGGAAGTTGTAGATCTCTCCGTTGAAGACAATCGTGACCTTGCCGTCGTCGCTCGACATGGGCTGGGCTCCAGCTTCGGAAAGATCGAGAATCGAAAGACGACGAAAACCAAGGGCAACGTTGTCGACGATATGCTGGCCGCCCATATCGGGACCACGGTGGATGATGCGATTCATCATGGCCGTGAGAACCAGCTCACTCTGTTCATCTGTACCGGTAAAACCGACAAAACCGCACATGCAAGATCCTTTCTGCTGACGGCTCAGGTGTACTGCCGCAAGGATTGCGGCAGCTGATGTCAAATAATCTTTACTATCATGCCAATCTTTTGTTTCGTGATAGGGCATAAGCGCCGAGCGAACCGAAAAAACCACGTCCCGATCTTCAGGCGAAGCGGCGGGACGTGGTTGCGAACGCTATGTTAAAGAACAGCACCCAGATTTCCTTGGTTTTACACGGGGTGAACACTGTTGCCATTTATTAGACCACGGCACAGTCCATGCAATTTTTTAGAAGGCTGTGATGCGCGCAAGGTCAGGTGGCATATTAGGATGGTTGATAATACAGAATGTTTCATCGTTTCTGCCGCGGGACGTCTTCTGCCCTTTAAGGCTGAATTTAGCGAGAGAGGTCTTTGTATGTCGAGTCCGACACAAGAGAAGCTAACTCTGATGCGCTATATAGAGTTGCTCGAGGAAGATGACCTTGTTGTTTCCAGACCGAGCGCTTCGTGCGACCAGCGCATTGAGTTTGCGACTGATGACTCGCGCCAGGTGCGTCCGGGCACGTTGTTTGTCTGCAAAGGCCGTGCGTTTAAGCGCGAGTACCTGCTTTCGGCAATCGCCGATGGCGCCGTGGCCTACGTTTCCGAGGTCGATTACGATGTTGATCTTCCCGCGGTGATTGTGAGCGATATTCGTCGCACGCTCGCCGTGGTGGCAGATGCCTTTTATGGGCACCCGTCGGGTAAGGTGAAGGTCTGCGCCTTTACAGGCACCAAGGGCAAGTCGACCTGCAGCTTTTATCTGCGCGGCATCCTCGCCAACGAGGCCAAGCTTACGGGCTGTCATCGACCCGCTCTTAATACGGGCATTGAGTTCGACGACGGCATCGAGACGGGCCCTTCCAAGCTGACGACCCCCGAATCCTTCCTGCTGCAGTCCCGCATCGCACATGCTGCGGAGGCGGGTGCCCCGTGGCTGGTTATGGAGGCATCGAGTCAGGGCCTCAAATACGAGCGTACGGGCAAGATTGACTTTGAAGTCGGCGCCTTTACCAATATCGGCGAGGATCACATTTCGCCGATTGAGCATCCGACGCTCGAGGATTACTTTGCCAGCAAGCTCAAAATCTTCTTGCAGAGCCGTTTTGCCGTGGTCAATCTCGATATGGATAAGGTCGATCGCGTGCTCGAGGCGGCATCTCGTTGCGAACGTACGGTGACGTTCTCCCTGACCGACGAGCGTGCCGACGTGCTTGCGCTGGCGATTCGCAATGGCGACTGCGGCGTGGTGGCAACGGTGCGCACGCCCCGTTTTACGCGTGACATTGTGATTCCCACGCCGGTTAAGTTCAATGTGTCCAACGCGCTTGCCGCTATTGCCTGCGCCGAGGCCCTGGGCATTTCCGAAGAGGGTATCGTCCATGGCTTTGAGGGCGTTTTCGTTCCCGGTCGTATGGAGCTCTATCCGTCCGTATCGGGCAAAATCCTGGGCATCGTCGATTTTGCACATAACGGCATGAGCCTCGAGACACTCCTGCGCGACTTGCGCGAGAACTATCCCGAGCGCGAGCTGGCGGTTGTATTTGGCGCTACGGGCGGTAAGGGTGTCGATCGACGCACCACGATGGGCATCGCCGCTGGCAAGTATGCCGACCGAATCGTGATTACCGAGGATGACCCCGGCCCCGAGGATGTCGAGGACATCTGCGCCGAGATCGCGCGCAACGTTCAAGCGCAGGGAAATGATAACTGGCAAATCGTGACTGATCGCGTTGCCGCTATCGAGACTGCCGTGCGCGAAACTGTCCGTCCTGCCGTGGTCATCGTGACCGGTAAGGGCGAGGAAGAGTGTATGCTGCGCAAGAACGGACCCGAGCCTTGTGAGCGCGACGGTTCGATTCTCAAGCGCACCCTTGCGGCGTACGACGCCTAGACCAGCCCCTTCTATGTAAACGGAGTGACCATGTCCCACAACACCCTGCCGACCGTTGCCGAGCTTTCGGGCGAGATGCGCGAGCGTCTTGCCAAGGTCAAGTATGTCTTTACCGATCTGGACGCCACGATGCTCGCCCCCGGCTCGTGCGTGCTGCGCGATAACGACGGCAATCCCTCGACCAAGCTCGTCGAGGCGGTTGTCGCGCTCGCTCGTGCCGGCATCCAGGTGGTCCCCACCTCGGGTCGCAATCGCACCATGATCCATGAGGACGCCCGCGTGCTCGGCCTCAACTCCTACATCGGCGAGATGGGCGGCCTGGTCATGTACGACCTCAAGGCCAACGACTGGGAGTACCTGACGGGCGACATGCCCTACGACCCCGCCTGCGGTCTCACGCCGCACCAGGTGATCGAGCAGACTGGCGTGTGCGAGAAGATCCTTGCCCGCTGGCCGCACAAGATCGAATACCACAACGACATGTCGACCGGCTACAAGTACCGTGAGGTCACCGTCGGCATGCGCGGCGATGTGCCCGACGATGAGGTCCAGGCCATCCTGGACGAGGCCGGCTTCGGTCTGGTCTGGGCTTGCAACGGCCATCTGACTCACCTGTCCAAGCCGACGACGCTCGAGCTTAATCGCGTCGAGGACGGCCGCGCCTTCAACATCAATCCGGCGGGTCTCAACAAAGGCGTTGCCATTGCGCGCTTCTGCGAGCACCTGGGGATCGAGCGCGAGGAGACGCTTGCGCTCGGCGACTCCGAGTCCGACTTCTACATGGCCGACCATGTTGGCATGTTCTGCCTGGTCGAGAACGGTCTGACGAGCGCCGGTGCCCCGGAGTTCTTGGATGCCTGCGACAATGCCTATGTAACGCGCGGCAAGATTGTCGACGGTTGGGCGGCAACGGCCGAGCTGTTGGTCGCGGCCCGTTCGTAGCGCGACGCATCACGCATGGTCGCATTTTTCGAGAGAGAATCTGGTGAGGTAATGTCCGATATCGATAATCTGGCCGGGGACACGCGTCCGATCGGCGTGTTCGACTCGGGCCTGGGCGGCTTAACGGTCGCGCGCGCGATCGCAACGGCGCTTCCGCACGAGTCCGTCTACTATTTCGGTGACACAAAGCGCTGCCCTTATGGCACCCGCACCGAGGACGAGGTTCGCTCGTTTGCGCTGCAGGCGGGCCGCTGGCTATCGAGGCACGACGTTAAGATCATGGTCATCGCCTGTAACACGGCGACCGCCGCGGCCTTGCGTCTGGCTCAGCAAGTGCTCGACGTTCCTGTGATCGGCGTGATCGCCCCGGGCGCACGCGCCGCCATCAACAGCACGCGTACGCGTCGCGTGGGCGTGCTCGCCACCAACCTCACCATTCGCTCGGGCGCCTACACGCGCGCCATCCAGGATTTGGATGCTGGTGTCGATGTGTATGGCTGCCCGGCTTCGAGCTTTGTCGAGGTCGTCGAGCACGAGCTCGCCTCGGGCGCGCATCTGCAGGAGCAGTGGCTCGAGAACGAGGATATTTTTGATACGCCAGCCGTTCGCGCGCTGGTCGGCACCACGGTCGAGCCGCTGCACGATCGTGGCATCGATACCGTGGTACTCGGCTGCACGCATTTCCCGCTGCTGGTGGGTCCCATCCGCCATGCGCTAGGACCCGGGGTGCGCGTGGTGAGCTCCGCCGAGGAGACCACCCGCGAGCTGACCGATATCCTCACGCGCCGTGAGCAGCTGGCGGGCGATGCCGCCGAGCCACAGCATCGCTTTGCCACCACGTCTGACAACATTGCCGAGTTTGCGGTGGCGGGTAGCTTTATCTTTGGCCAGCCGCTTAAAAGCATCGAGCATGTCGATATCGACGAACTCGGTTAGGCTCGCAATGTCGCCGGAGGCTTCGCCACATCTTTTGCCGAAAGGATAGTTCCATGGAATACATGCAGGTTAACCGCGCCAACGGCCGCGCCGCCAACGAGCTGCGCCCCGTTAAGCTCACCCGCGGCGTCATGAAGCACGCCCACGGCTCGTGCCTGGCTGAGTTCGGCGACACGCGCGTACTGTGCGCCGCCACCATCGAGGAGGGTGTGCCTGGTTGGCGCAAGGGCGCCAAGGCCGGCTGGGTAACGGCGGAATATGCGATGCTACCGGCCTCGACCGGTAAACGCTGCAAGCGCGAGCATGCCAACCGCAAGGGCCGCTCCATGGAGATCGAGCGGCTTATCGGCCGCAGCCTGCGTACCGTCGTCAATATGAAGGCGCTCGGCGAGTACACCGTTACCGTCGACTGCGATGTGATCCAGGCCGATGGGGGCACGCGTACGGCGAGCATTACCGGCGCCTGGGTGGCGCTGCACGACGCCCTTGCCATGTGGGTCGAGGCGGGCAAACTCGAGCGCATCCCGCTCACGGGCCAGGTTGCCGCCATTTCCATGGGCGTCGTCGACGGCAACACCCTGCTCGACTTGGATTATTCCGAGGACAGCCACGCCGAGGTCGACATGAACCTCGTCGCCACCGACACCGGTGAGATGATCGAACTCCAGGGTACCGGCGAGCAGGCGCCCTTCGACCGCAAGCGTCTCAACGCCCTGCTCGACCTGGGCGATAAGGGTATCGCCGAGCTCATCGAGCTTCAGCGCCAAGCCCTCGCCTAACCTGCCAAAAAGGGACAGGTTTATTTTGGCAGGTTTTATCTGGGAAAACGTCGAAGTATAAGACTGCCGTTGATTGAGACGGGAGAGAGGCCGAAGTCCTCGTCGTCCTCAACTCGGCATTGCTATAGAGACAAAGGAGACCAGCTATGGCACTTGAGAAGATTGACATCGACACCCTCGACCCGGCGGCGACCATCGTCGTGGCAACCGGCAACGCCCATAAGCTCACCGAGATCGAGGCCATTTTGGGCAAGGTCATGCCCGAGGTGCGCTTTGTGGCGCTCGGCCAGCTGGGCGATTTTGAGGACCCCGAGGAAAACGGCACGACGTTTTTGGAGAACGCCATCATCAAGGCGCAGGCTGCGGTCGAGGAGACGGGCCTTATGGCCATCGCCGACGACTCCGGCTTGGTCGTCGATGCGTTGGACGGCGAGCCGGGCGTGTATAGCGCGCGCTATGCGGGCGTGCATGGCGACGATGCCGCCAACAACGCCAAGCTTCTCGTTAACCTGGAAGGCGTGGCAGACGAGGACCGTACCGCGCGCTTTATGAGCGTCGTCGCGCTTATCGATACGGACGGCCTGGTCACCTATGGCGAGGGCGCCTGCGAAGGCGTTATCGCGCACGAGGGCCGCGGCGAACACGGTTTTGGCTACGACCCGCTGTTCCTGCCGGTCGATACGCCGGGCAAGACCATGGCCGAGCTCACGGCGGACGAGAAGAACGCCATCAGCCATCGTTTCCATGCGCTCGAGCATCTGTCCGCCAAGCTGACGGGCGAGGAGTAGACCGTGCGTGCGGTGGTGCAGCGCGTGCTCAACGCCAGCGTGACAGTCGACGGCGAGTGCGTGGGCCGTATTGGACGCGGCTACTTGGTGCTGCTGGGCGTGGGCCACGGCGACACACGCGCCGAAGCCGACAAGCTGTGGGGCAAGCTCCGCGGGCTGCGTATCAACGAGGACGAGAACGGCAAGACCAACTTGGCGCTGGCGGATGTCGACGGCGAGGTGCTCGTGGTGTCGCAGTTCACGCTGTTTGCCGACTGCCGCCACGGCCGCCGTCCGTCGTTTACGGACGCCGGCGCGCCCGATGTCGCTAACGAACTTTACGAGTACTTTTTGACACTCGTCGCTCAGGACGTTGAGCATGTGGCGCACGGTATCTTTGGCGCCGATATGAAGGTCGACCTGGTCAACGACGGTCCGTTCACCATCGTCCTGGACACCGATAACCTTTAGGTTACGCGGTTTTACCAAACCGCGTAACTACTCGACGCTGCACGGCCACCATTCGACCAATCTGTCGCTCAAACCGTCGCTCGCGTACCAAAGTACGCGTCGCTCCTCTTTCGCGACACCTTGGCTCGAATGGTGGTCGTTCGCTGACGTGAACTGGTCATGCGAGGTTGTCGTCTGGTACGTATTTGGGGCGGGGCTTTTTTAGCTGCTTGCGTATGGCTGCAGCAGGGTGCTATAGTATTAGAGTTTTGTCTATCTTAGGGGTATTATCCCCTTTTTGATTTGCACCCCTGGAGGCCCTGTTCATGGAAGAGATGGAAGTCAATCACGTCGACGACATCCACGAGAAGCTGATCGATATGGTGGGCGATCGCGTCAAGGTTAAGGCCAACATGGGCCGTACCCGCGTCATCGAGCGCATGGGCACCATCAAGAGCGTCCACCCCGCCGTCTTTATCGTTGAGGTTGACGAGCGTCGCGGCCGCAAATCGCGTCAGTCCTACCAGTACATCGATGTCCTTACCGGCCAGGTCGAACTGTTCGACCCCGAGAGCGGCGAGCATATCTTTACCCCGCTCGGCAACCAGCTCGAGGAGCACTAACGGTGACCGATCGGTCCCTCATCCTTACCGCGCCGGCAAAGATTAACCTCTATCTGGGAGTTCATACCGAGCGCGACGCCCGCGGCTATCACAGGGTCGATTCCCTGATGGCAGCCGTCGGTCTTGTCGATACCGTGACGGTCGCGCCGGCGCAGGCGTTGACCGTCCAGACGGTTCCGGCATCCGATTTTCCCATGCAACAAAATACGGCTTATCGGGCGGCAATCGCTATGGCCGAGCGTTACGGTCGCGATGCCAACGTGTGCGTGACGATCGAAAAGCGTATCCCGCTGTGCGCCGGCCTGGGAGGCCCCTCGACGGATGCCGCTGCGGTCATCGTTGCCTTGGCCGAGCTGTGGGGTATCGACCGCGCCGACCCCGCGCTCGATGACATCGCTCGCGGTATCGGCGCCGACGTGCCGTTCTTTTTGCACACGAGTCCCGCATTCTACGTCGGCGGGGGAGATGTGCTGGCCACTGAGTATCCTGTGCTTCCGGCGACACCTGTCGTATTGGTCAAACCGCACGAGACGAGCGTTTCAACGGTTGAAGCGTATCGACGATTTGATGAGAGCCCGGTGCCCGCGGAAAAACCCGATGCGATTGCTTCTGTCTTACGCGCCGGCGATGCCGAGGCGGCATATGCGCTCGTTCATAACAATCTGGGCGTCATATCCGCGCAGATGGAGCCGCGGATCCAGGCAGTTCTCGACTGGCTGCGCGCACAGGAGGGAACCGTTGCCGTGGACGTGTGCGGTTCGGGTGCTTGCTCGTTTGCCATTTGCGATACCGTCGCTGCAGCAGCCCATCTTGCGGGAGCTGCCCAGCAAAATGGCTGGTGGGCCTGCGCGACTGAGCTTATTCCCAACACGGTTCAAATCGACGCGCCAAAGAAATAAAAATTTCTCTAGCACGCGACGAAAATCTTTGTTACTATAGTCGAGCTAACGGGTTGTGGCTCAGTTTGGTAGAGCACTGCGTTCGGGACGCAGGGGTCGCTGGTTCAAATCCAGTCAACCCGACCAGAGCATGAGAAGGGACCGCTTCTTGCGGTCCCTTTTTTTAGCTATTGTTGTGATACCGCGGCACCCGCGGTATACTCATTCGAGCTTGTCTCGCTGTATTGTGGAGGTCTACATGTTTGGACTGAGGGCTCCTGAGCTCATCATTATTCTCGTCGTTGTCTTGATCATCTTCGGGCCTAAGAACCTGCCGAAGCTCGGCAAGTCTCTCGGCTCTACCGTCAAGAATATCCGCGAGGGTATGGAGGGCGACGATAAGGGCGAAACCAAGCAGGCCGAGGACGTTGTGGTCGAGGAGTCCAAGGAGGACAAGGAGATCGCAGAGCTCGAGGCCAAGCTCGCTGCTGCCAAGAAAAAGCAGGCAGAGGACAGCGACGCGGACGCAGAGTAGTCCCATCCCTTTGGGGTGAGCACCTGACCGGCTTGCCCGCAGGCTAGCCGGTCTTTTTCGTTTTGTTGACAGTTGATCGTTACATCATAGTTGGGGAGATATCCGTATGGACGCAAGCCAGATCGTACTGACCGCTGAGGGCCGCCAGAAGCTCGTCGAGGAGCTTGCTTGGCGTGAGGGCGATTACGCCAAGGAGATCGTCGAGGACATCAAGGAAGCCCGCGCGTTCGGCGACCTTTCGGAGAACTCCGAGTACGATGCCGCCAAGGACAAGCAGGCCCAGAATGCTGCTCGCATTGCCGAGATTCAGGCCATCCTCGCCAACGCTCAGGTTGCTGCCACCACGGGCGATCTGACCGTCTCCATCGGTTCCACCGTTTCTCTGATCGATCCCAACGGTGAGGTCATGGAAGTCACGCTCGTCGGTACCACCGAGACCAACTCGCTCGAGCACAAGATCTCCAACGAGTCTCCGGTCGGCCACGCCATTATCGGTCACGGCGAGGGCGACTCCGTCGAGGTCGTTACGCCTTCGGGCAAGACCCGCGTCTACACCATCGCAAAGATCGCACGCTAGACCACGGTCCCGCGTAAAGGTATGTTTTCGCTCCCTGGGACCGAATCCTGGGGAGCGTTTTAGTTTGAGGAGCTAACTTATGGCAGAGAACCAGAACGTCGCCGATCAGGCCTCGACGCTCAACGACGAGCGCGCCACGCGTCTGGCAAAGCGCGCCGCCCTGTTCGAGGCGGGCCAGAACCCCTATCCCGAGCACTCCGAGATCGAGGACTATGTCGTCGACATTGAGGCCAAATATGCCGATCTTGCCGATGGCGAGGATACTGAGGACGTCGTGAAGATCGGCGGCCGCGTGGTCGCCAAGCGCGGTCAGGGCAAGATCATGTTTATCGTCGTGCGCGACGCTACCGCCGAGATTCAGCTGTTCTGCCGCATCAACGACATGGACGAGGCAGCTTGGAATACGCTCAAGGCTCTCGACCTTGGCGATATCCTGGGCGTGACCGGCGTGGTTGTTCGCACCAAGCGCGGCCAGCTCTCCGTTGCCCCCAAGAGCGCGACGCTGCTCTCCAAGGCCGTTCGCCCGCTGCCCGAGAAGTTCCACGGCCTCTCCGACAAGGAGACCCGCTATCGTCAGCGCTATGTCGACCTGATTGCCAACGACGATGTTCGCGAGACCTTCCGCAAGCGCTCGCAGATTCTCTCCACCTTCCGCCGCTTCATGGAATCTGACGGCTACATGGAGGTCGAGACCCCCATCCTGCAGACCATTCAGGGCGGCGCTACGGCCAAGCCGTTCATCACGCACTTCAACGCGCTCGATCAGGAGTGCTACCTGCGCATTGCTACCGAGCTGCACCTCAAGCGCTGCATCGTCGGTGGCTTTGAGCGCGTCTTCGAGATCGGCCGCATCTTCCGCAACGAGGGTATGGACCTCACCCACAACCCCGAGTTCACCACGATGGAGGCCTACCGTGCCTTCTCCGACCTCGAGGGCATGAAGGCGCTCGCCCAGGGTGTCATCAAGGCTGCCAACAAGGCCATCGGCAACCCCGAGGTCATTGAGTACCAGGGTCAGACCATCGATCTTTCCGGTGAGTGGGCAAGCCGTCCCATGACCGACATCGTCTCGAACGTGCTCGGCAAGCAGGTCACCATCGACACGCCGGTCGAGGAGCTTGCCGCCGCCGCACGCGAGAAGGGTCTGGAGATTAAGCCCGAGTGGACTGCTGGCAAGATCATCGCCGAGATTTACGATGAGCTGGGCGAGGACACCATCGTCAACCCGACCTTCGTATGCGATTACCCCATCGAGGTCAGCCCGCTTGCCAAGCGTTTTGAGGACGATCCGCGCCTGACGCACCGCTTTGAGCTGGTCATCGCCGGCCACGAGTACGCCAACGCATTCTCCGAGCTCAACGACCCGGTCGACCAGGCCGAGCGCTTTGCTGCCCAGATGGCTGAGAAGGCCGGCGGCGACGACGAGGCTATGGAGTACGACGAGGACTACGTGCGCGCCCTCGAGTACGGTATGCCTCCCGCGGGCGGCATCGGCATCGGCATCGACCGCGTGGTCATGCTGCTCACCAACCAGGCTTCCATTCGCGACGTCCTGCTGTTCCCGCACATGAAGCCCGAGAAGGGTTTCCAGTCCGGTGCCGCCGCTGCCAAGGCTGCCGAGGCCGGCAACGCCGCAAGCCCGTTCGTCAAGCCGCTCAAGCCCACGCTCGATTACTCCAAGATCGCCGTTGAGCCGCTGTTCGAGGAGTTCGTCGACTTTGATACCTTCTCCAAGAGCGATTTCCGCGCTGTGAAGGTCAAGGCATGCGAGGCCGTCAAGAAGTCCAAGAAGCTGCTGAACTTTACGCTCGACGACGGCACCGGCACCGACCGCACCATCCTCTCCGGCATCCATGGCTACTATGAGCCCGAGGACCTGGTCGGCAAGACCCTGCTCGCCATCACCAACCTGCCTCCGCGCAAGATGATGGGTATTCCCAGCTGCGGCATGCTGATCAGCGCCATCCACGAGGAGGAGGGCGAGGAGCGCCTCAACCTGATCCAGCTCGACGCTTCCATCCCCGCTGGCGCAAAGATGTACTAACTAGTTACGCGGTTCTACGAACCGCGTAACCAGTTGACGCTGCAAACCCGCCAGAGCGGCAATCTGCCTTTCAACTTCGGCGGCATGACCAAAAGGTCAATGCCGCCTCGTTTCAAGGCACCTTGCTCGCTCTGGCGGGCTTTCGCTGTCGTTGCCAGGGCATCGGCGTTGCCTTGGCTGTCAAGCTGGATGTCGCTCGCTGTCCGTCCTCTACCTGCGGCGTTGCCTTGGTTGGCACTTAGGGACGTTCCTCTTGTGCCGGCACTTGGGGACAGTCCTTGTCAAGCCATTGGTGCAAGGGGGACGAATTGCTTTGGGTAGTCATTGTGCACATGGCTCGCATGACAGCCGTCTCTTTTATATTTCCTTTAGCCGTCGCTGCCTAGGATGGGAGTTAGTCGGCAGGAAGGGAGCGTCTATATGGACGACGCGAGCGAGCGTGCAATCGAAGAGGACATGCTCGATCAGTTCAACTACTTTGATGATGAGGACGAGGAGCTGATCGATCGTCGCGAGCCGGCGTCGCTCGATGCCTTCGACCTTGTTGATGAAGAGCCCGACGAGGACGAGGTCGAATCAGCGGAGCCCCCACAGTCTTCGCGCCTGGACTCGCTGCTTTCGAGAGTCCCTATGCACCACGGCGCTCGTGCCGGCGCGCTTCATATGAAAACTGACTGGCGCCAAATCGTGACGGCAGGCGATGAGCTTGCCGTCGATGCGCCGCTCACCGATAAATCATCCATCATCTGTCGCACCGGCATGCTTATGCTGGCAAGTGGAACAGGTGCCTGGCGCGTTCGCGATACCATGAATCGTATTGCCGCCGTGCTCGGGGTCACGATTCACGTCGACCTGAGTCTTCTGTCGTTTGAGTGCACCTGCATCGAAGATGGCCACTGCTTTAACGAGGTTGTCAGCCTGCCCACAACGGGGGTCAATACCCATCGCATTTGGATGATGGAGAGCTTCTTAAAGGAAATCGAGATTTACGGGCGCCGGTTTACCGTGCACGAATACCACGAGATGCTCAAGACCGTTGAGAGCTCAAAGCCCGATTACTCTCCCTGGCAACAGGGCCTTGCGGCAGCCTGTGCTTGCGGCGCCTTCGTCTTTTTGCTCGGCGGCGGCCCTATCGAGATGGCCTGCGCGTTCGTAGGCGCTGGTGTTGGCAACTTTGCTCGCTCCCATATTCTCAAGCAGGGTCTTGGCCAGTTTAGCGCGCTGACGACTGGCGTTGCGCTCGCTTGCGTTTCGTATCTGCTGGCATTGCTCGGCCTTAGCCAGGTCATTCCAGGGGCAATGTCGCACCAAGAAGGCTATATCGGCGCCATGCTCTTTGTGATTCCCGGCTTCCCCCTCATTACGGCAGGCCTCGACATCGCCAAGCTTGACATGCGAAGCGGTATCGAGCGTCTTTCGTATGCTGTGTCGATTATTGTGATGGCGACCCTCGTAGGTTGGATGGTTGCCGAGTGTGTGGGACTGGCGCCAGATGACTTCGCCCCGCTTGGTCTCTCACCGCTGGCTCTTACGCTCTTGCGTATTCTGATGAGCTTTGTCGGCGTTTTTGGCTTCTCGGTTATGTTCAACAGTCCGGTAAAGATGGCGGCGGCGGCAGGGCTCATCGGTGCCGTGTCTAATACCTTGCGCCTTACGCTCGTCGATGCGCCGACGCTGCTTCCCTTCTTGGGCCTGAGTGCGGGCATGCCTCCCGAGGCGGCTGCGTTTACCGGCGCGCTGGTATCGGGGCTGCTCGCGAGCTTAGCCGAAATCAAGCTCACCTACCCACGTATCGCCCTCACGGTGCCATCGATTGTCATTATGGTGCCGGGCTTGTATCTGTATCGCTCGATGTATTACATGTGCACCTTCGACACGGTCAATATGCTCGGCTGGTTTGTGCGTGCAGTGCTCATCGTGGCGTTTTTGCCCGTTGGGCTGGGTGTGGCGCGTACGCTCACCGACCCTCGCTGGCGCCACACCAGCTAATTGGTGCAAGGGGGGTAGGTCACTTTGCACCAAATGAGTTGCGGTGAAATAGGGACTGAATTGCTGCTTAAAAGGTCAAAACAGTCCGTATTCCACCGCAACTTATGGGGTCGGAGATTATTGGTGCCCTGCATCTCCATAAACTCAACGCTTACGAAGCGCGCGCCGTTCGTGTTAGGGTAGTTCCACCACATAAGTAGTCGCAGACGCACGTACCACGGGCGGGCGAGATGAAGTCCCAACAGCTCCATCTCGCCCGTCCGTTTTTGTTGTGCGCCGCGGCGCAACACGGAAAGGACCATGCCCTTTATGCCTATCAACAAACGAGAGAGCCTGCTGTTCACCTTTATCATGTGCTTTTGCATGGTGCTCTGGATGAGCATCTACAACGTCGCCCTGCAGCATGGGGCCATCAACGGCGAGGCCGTTGCCGCCGCGTGGCTCGGCTTCCCCGTTGCCTACGTTTTTGCCATGTGCTGCGACTGGTTTGTTGCCAGCCCCCTTGCCAAGGGTTTCGCCTTTAAATTCCTGGTCACGCCGGGTAAGAGCTCGCCGCTTGCCATGACGCTCGCCGTCAGCTCCTGCATGGTCGTTCCCATGGTCATCATCATGTCGCTGTACGGTGCCTGCGAGGGTCTGACGCACATGCCGGGCGGCATCCTTGCGAACCTGTATTCCGTGCCCACGATCTGGATGATCAACATCCCGCATAATTTTGTGATGGCGCTGCCGTGGAACCTTTTGGTAGCCGGTCCGATTTCCCACTTCCTCTTCCGTCGCGCCTTCCCTGTGGGGACGGTTTTCGAGGAGGAGCATGCCGAGCTCTTGGAGCAGGCTATGGCTCCTGAGTGCGAGTAGCTCGCTTAGGGATCTGCTGAGCGCGGGCGACTTGCTTGGTTGGAGCCCTAAGCGTGGATAGCTCTCTCGGCGACATCGCGGGCGTGAGCGGTGCGCATGACCGGAGGGCCCGTGCTGCTCCGTTGCCCGACGTGCTAGCGCGCAGAACAATCTGTTGGTGCATTCGGCGGCTGCTGAAGCGTTTCGGCAGCCGCTTTTTATACGGAGTTTAAATACAACAGTCTGTTGTATTACGTAGAGTGGTATATCTCTAGCAGGAAAAATGCGAGAGACGGGCATTATGGCGTTGCTAGTAGGACTGGACGTAGGGTCGACGACGACCAAAGTTTACGCGATGCACGAGGATATGACCGAGGCGTGGTGGGGATATCGCCGCCACGGGGCGTGTCAGACAGCGAGCGTGCGCGCCATGCTCGGCGAGCTCGCTGAGCGCTTTCCCCATGAGTCGCTGCGCGTTGCGGTGACCGGCTCGGGTGCGCGCGATATCGCGACCGCGCTGGGCGCCTCGTACGTTCAGGAGGTGGTCGCCAACGCGCTCGCGATCAGCAGGTTCTATCCGCAGACGCGCTGCGCCATCGAGCTGGGCGGCCAAGACGCTAAGATGATCTTCTTCCGCACCAACGATAAGGGAGACATCGAGGTTGCCGACATGCGCATGAACGGCTCGTGCGCAGGCGGTACCGGTGCATTTATCGACGAGATGGCAAAGCTCATGGGGGTCGGCACCGAATCGGGCGAGTTCGAGCAGCTCGCAAGCCGGGGAACGACCGTCCACGAGGTCTCGGGCCGCTGCGGCGTGTACGCAAAGACCGATATCCAGCCGCTGCTCAACGAGGGCATTCCTACCACCGACCTGGCGCTTTCGGCGCTTCACGCGGTCGCCCGCCAAACGATCGGCGGTCTGGCCCAGGGTATCGACATCGAGCCGCCGGTAATCTTCGAGGGCGGTACGCTCGCCTACAACCCCACGCTGGTCCGCGTGTTCCGGGAGCAACTGAATCTATCGGACGATCAGGTTATCGTCCCGCGCGATCCGCAGATCATGATCGCGCGCGGTGCCGCCCTGTCGCTGACCGACATGTTCGCATCGTCCCAACCGATCGACCTTCCCGACGCTTTTGTCCGGCTGGATAAGCTCGAGACGGTCGCGCCCGCAAGCGGGGAGGGACGTCTTGCCCAGCCCTTTTTTGCCACACCTGCCGAGCAGGCGGATTTTACGGCACGCCATGGCAAAGAGACGCCGGCAAAGGGTCTGGATGCGTATGCGCCCGGAGAGACGGTGCGTGTGGCGCTCGGTATCGATTCGGGGAGCACGACGACCAAGTTCGCCCTGGTCGATGAGGCGGGTGAGCTTGTCGATTCGTTCTACGCGTCTAATAACGGCAGACCGCTCGACGTCGCCCAACAGGGTCTTGTCAGCTTGAAGAACCGCTGGGAGACAGCGGGAGTCACGCTTGCGATCGATGCCGTGGGCACCACGGGATACGGCGAGGAGCTTTTCGCGCGCGCGTTCCACGCCGACTACCATACGGTCGAGACGGTCGCGCACGCCCGCGCCGCGTGCGCATGCGTTCCCGATGCGACCTTCGTGCTCGACATCGGCGGACAGGATATGAAGGCCATCTGGCTCAACCACGGCGTGCTGACCGATATCGTCGTCAACGAGGCGTGCTCTGCGGGCTGCGGCTCGTTCCTCGAGGGTTTTGCCAAAAACCTCGGAATAGCCGTTGAGGATATCGCGACCGAGGCATTTTCGTCCAAAGCCCCCGCCGTTCTCGGCAGCCGCTGCACGGTGTTCATGAACAGCAGCGTCGTTTCCGAGCAGCGGCGCGGTAAGGGTCCGGGCGACATCATGGCCGGTCTCTGCCGTTCGATTATCGAGAACGTGTTCACCAAGGTCATTCGCGTTTCAAATCTCAACCGTCTGGGCGACAAAGTCGTCGTCCAGGGCGGCACGTTCCGAAACGACGCGGTGCTGCGCGCATTCGAGCAGTATCTGGGCAAACCCGTCACGCGTGCGCCCCACCCGGGGCTGATGGGCGCTATCGGTATCGCCCTGCTCGCGCGCGAGGAATGCCGCAAGGGCGACGCCGGCACGTCGTTTATCGGGCTCGATGCCGTGGAGCGCTTCGAGCATCGCGAGTTCGGCGGCGTTACCTGCCGTCGGTGCAACAACCGCTGCCAGCGCGCGGTCGTGGCATTTGGCGACGGCTCGCTTTACGTCACGGGCAATCGCTGCCCGCGCGGCGGCGCCATCTCATGGGATGAGCTCGTGCGCGAGGTTCCCGCGGCGGAGGAGCTGCGTCCGCAGGGTGCTTGCGAGGCACAGGCACCCGGCACGGGGCGCGACCGGACCGCGGCTGCCCCCAATCTCTTTGTCGACCGCGAGAAGCTGCTGTTCGAGTCGTACCCCACGGTTCCCGTCTGCGGGGGGCGCGATGTCACGATCGGCATTCCCCGTGTGCTCGAGTTCTGGGACACCATGCCGTTCTGGTCGACGTTCTTCAGCACGCTCGGCTTTAAGGTGCGCGTCTCGGGACGCAGCACCAAGGCGATGTACGAGCGCGGTCTGGCGCACGTCACATCCGACACCGTGTGCTTCCCGGCCAAGCTCGTCCACGGGCACATCCGCAATCTCGTCGACGCCGGCGTCGACCGCATCTTCATGCCCATCATCACGACGGTGCCCACCGAAAACACCGCCTCTACCAGCGAGTGGATGTGCGCCGTCGTAAAGGGATACCCCTACGTGATGCGCAATTCCGATAACCCGGAGGAGCGTTTCGGCGTTCCGTTCGATACGCCGCTGTTCCACTGGTACGACGAGGGCGACCGAAACCGCCAGCTCAAGGCGTGGTGCAAGGAGACCTTCGATATCGATGCCGACCTGGTTGCCAAGGCGACCGAGCAGGCGGACCGCGCGCAGCAGACGTTTGAGAACCAGCTGCAGCTGCGCGGCAGGCAGGTGCTCGAGAACGTGCGCGAGGACGGCGGCTACGCGGTGGTGATCGCTTCGCGCCCGTACCACAACGACCCGCTGGTCAACCACGGGCTGCCCAAGCTCTTCTCTGAGCGCGGCATCCCCGTGCTGACGCCCGATGCGGTGCCGGGGGTCTGCAACGTCGATCTTTCCAACAGCCGCATCGACATCGTGAACAACTACCATGCGCGCATGCTGTCGTGCGCGGTCATCGTCGCATCGACGCCCGAGCTCGAGCTCGTGCAGATGGGCAGCTTCGGCTGCGGCCACGATGCGTATCTCACCGACGAGATCGCGCGCATGATGGGCGAGATGGGCTCCAAGGTTCCGATGATGATCAAGCTCGATGAGAGCGACGTCGCCGGTCCCATGGGCATTCGCGTGCGTTCGTTTATCGAGTCGGTCAACCGTCGTCGCGCGGAGGAGCGTGCCGAGGGCGCCCGGGTGCACGCGGTCCATCCGCTCGACGACCCGTATAAGGTCAAGTACACCAAGCGCGACCGGCACGACAAGATCGCGCTGGTCCCCAACACCTCCCATGCGTTCTGCAGGCTCATGACCGCGGCGATGCGCAATCAGGGCGTGCGCGCCGAGGCCCTTGATATCGGGCGCGAGAATGCCATCCGCCTGGGCAAACGCTATGTGCACAACGACATCTGCTTCCCCGCGCAAATCGTGATCGGCGAGGCGCTCGCGGCACTCGAGAGCGGTAAGTACGACCCGCACGACGTCGCCGTGGTGACTGGCAAGTATATCGGCGACTGCCGCCTGACGCACTACATGCCCCTGCTGCGCCGCGCGCTCGACGACGCGGGATACGACTATGTCCCGGTGCTCACCAACGACGACGTCGATGCCCACAATGCGCATCCGGGCTTCAAGCTCGGCCTTGGCCCGAGCATCCAGATCGCCTACGGTCTTCCCATGATCGATGCCCTCGAGGCCATGCTTAGGCGCATCCGTCCCTACGAGCTCGAGAAGGGCGCGGCGGACGCTGCGTTCGACCGCGCGCTCGATGAGGTTATCGAGGGCATGGAGCGCTCCGGGCTGAGAGGCCAGGCGACGGGCTTCAAACGCGCGCTTGCGATCATGGACGCCGTTCCGTACGACCGCTCGAACCCGCATCCGACCGTTCTCATCGTGGGCGAGTACCTGCTCAATTTCCATCTCGGCGCCAACCACGAGATCGAGCGCTACCTCGAGGACAACGGGCTCGAGGTCATCGAGGCGCGCATGACCGACGTGATCCGCAAAACCTATTTCTACAAGCATGCGCAGTCGCGCGAGTTCCACGTCGACCTGTCGCTGCCCGAAAAGGCCTGGTACGCCACGGCGGACAACCTGTTCGAGCTCGCGCACGACCGTTGCGACCGCCTGGGCGCGGCGAGCCCGCTCTACGAGCCGCCGACGCGCATGCCCGAGCTCGTGCGCGCGAGCGATAAGATCCTGCACCATACGTTCGATGCGGGCGAGGGCGTGCTGATTCCGGCGGAGATCCTCGAGCACGCCAAGCGCGGCTGCCGTAACTTCGTGATCCTGCAGCCGTTCGGGTGTCTGCCCAACCATGTCGTGGGGCGCGGGCTCATCCATGCGCTCAAGGAGCAGTATCCCACGGCGCAGTTTCTGCCGCTCGACTACGATCCCGACGTGAGCTTCGCCAACGTGGAGAACCGTCTTCAGATGCTCATCATGAACGCCAAGGCGCAGGGGTGCGGTGAGGCGCATGGCGAGACCGCGTAAGGACGCCGATGCGCCCGATGCACGCACCCGTATCATCGAGGCGTTTTGGGAGCTCATCGAGAACAACAGCATCTTCGAGCTGTCGGTTGGCGAGGTGACCCGCGCCGCCCAGTGCAATCGCGGAACGTTTTACTACTATTTTCACGATTTCGATGAACTCGTCGCCATCGCCATAGCCCAGCTGCTGCAGGATAACGAGCTTATCACCGATGCCCTCTGGCATTTTTCGAGCGAGGGCGACCTTTCGGCGTTCGACCGGCGCGACGTCCGCTGCCTGCTGCGGCGCATCGTCATCACCATGAGGGCGGGTGCCGCCGAGCAGGTCGTGCAGGGCATCCATACGATCATCATCGACCGCGTGAGAGAGATCGTCCACCCTGACGGAGAAGAGCTCAAGGCAGATTCGAGCTTTGCGGTGGGCTTTCTGGTTTCGGGCATCATGGGCTTTGTGATGGCGGTCGGCTTTGCCCGGGAGGGCGGCGAGGAGATAGACCTCGAGCAGCTGGGGGACAGCGCGTGCGCGTACCTGAGGGCGGTCGCCATGCAGACGGTTGAAACGGTCGCGCAAGTCGAGGGCGCCGATACATCCGAGCTGCTCGAACGCGTCTCCAAGGAGGCCGATGCCTATCGCGCATCGCGTGCGACGAGTCCCGACGTGGTGAAAGACGTCTAGGGTTTCTCTTGCGGGGCGCCCGTCGCGCATCGCGCGGTGAGTCCCGCGATGCGGTCATAACCTGCATTCATGTGAGCCGGGTTTATAGATATTCCTCCAGCTGTTAACATAGACGACCTGTGGGTAAAGAGACAAAAGCGCCGCCGACGGGCGGGCGTTTTGATTTCGATGGACTCATGTAAGGAAACGAGCATGTTAGATAGATTTACCGATCGCGCGCGCAAGGTCATGTCCATGGCCAAGCAAGAGGCGCTCGATCTTCATTCAAATAAGGTGGGTACCGAGCATCTGCTGCTCGCGCTCGCCAAGGAGGACGAGGGCATTGCCGCCGAGGCGCTGCGCTCGCTCGATATCTCCTACGATGACATCATGGACACACTCAAAGAGGTCCAGACTACCGTTCCCGAGCCCAGCGAGGAGACCGAGGCCGCTAAGCTCGCCTTTACGCCGCTCGTCATCAGCGTGATGGAGCGCTCCTTCCGCGTGGCACGTGAGAACAACCAGACCTATGTGTCGACCGAGCACCTGCTCATCGGTATCGTCGAAGAGGGCAACGGCATGGCCATGGACATCCTCATGCGCCTGGGTGTGTCGTCCGCTTCCATTAAAAAAGCCATCGAGAAGCTTACCGCCAAGGATCAGGACAAGAAGCGTCCGCTCGCCGGCGCCGGTGCCGGGCGTCCCGGTGCGGGCCTGCCGTTCTTTAGCGGTTCGGACGCCTCGCAGCAAAAGGGGGGCGGCACCGATACACTCAAGCAGTTCGCCACCAACCTTACGCAGAAAGCACGCGACGGCGAGCTCGACCCCGTGATCGGTCGCGAAAAGGAAGTCCAGCGCATGATGGAGATCCTTTCGCGCCGCACCAAGAACAACCCGCTTATCTTGGGTGACCCCGGTGTGGGCAAGACGGCCATCGTCGAGGGCCTGGCGCAGCAGATCGCTGCCGGCAACGTGCCCGAGAACCTTATGAACCAGAACATCTGGACGCTCGACCTGCCGGGTCTTGTCGCGGGCGCCAAGTATCGCGGCGAGTTTGAGGAGCGCCTCAAGAACGTGATACAGGAGGCAACCGAGGCCGACGACGTCATCCTGTTTATCGACGAGATGCACACCATCATCGGTGCCGGTTCTGCTGAGGGTTCCATCGACGCAAGCTCCATGCTCAAGCCCGTGCTCGCGCGCGGCGCCTTCCAGATTATCGGTGCCACGACGGCAGAGGAGTTCCGCAAGTACCTCACCAAGGATCCGGCCTTTGAGCGTCGCTTCCAGACCATCGATGTCGAGGAGCCGAGCGTCGAGGACACGGTCAAGATCCTGACCGCGCTCAAGCCGCGCTACGAGGAGCACCACCATGTGCGTTACACACAGGGTGCTATCGAGGCCGCCGCGAACCTCTCCAACCGCTACATTCAGGACCGCTTCCTGCCCGATAAGGCCATCGACCTCATCGACGAGGCCGGTGCCCGCGCCCGCATTGCCGCCAATCGCGCGCCCGAGCCGGTGCGCGAGGCCGAGCATCGCGTCGAGGAGCTCAAGGCTGCCGCACAGGAGGCCACCGAGAGCGACGACATGAACAAGGCCGCCGAGATTACCGAGCAGCAGAAGGCTGCCGAGATTGAGCTTGCCGAGGCCAAGGCTGCCTGGACGGCCGAGCTCGACGCGAGCCCGCTCACTATTGATGTGAGCCAGATTGCCGACATCGTGTCCGTGACCTCGGGCGTGCCGGTGTCTTCGCTCACCGAGAGCGAGAGCCGTCGCCTGCTGCAGGCCGAAAGCGTGCTCAAGACCCGCATTATCGGCCAGGACGAGGCCGTCGAGGCCGTTGCCAAGGCCGTGCGCCGCAGTCGCTCGCCGCTCAAGGATCCGCGTCGTCCCGGTGGCAGCTTTATCTTCCTGGGTCCCACCGGCACGGGCAAGACCGAGCTCGCCAAGACGCTCGCTGAGTATCTCTTTGGCAGCAAGGACGCGCTCATCAGCTTCGACATGTCGGAGTTCGGCAGCGAGTTTGAGGTCTCCAAGCTTATCGGTAGCCCCCCGGGCTACGTGGGCCATGACGAGGGCGGTCAGCTCACCAAGGCCGTGCGCCGTCATCCGTACTCGGTTGTACTGTTCGACGAGATCGAGAAGGCGCACCCCGATATCTTCAACATTCTGCTGCAGGTGCTGGAGGAGGGCCGCCTGACCGATAGCCAGGGCAAGACGGTCGACTTCCGTAATACCGTGATTATCATGACGTCCAACGTGGGCGCCCGCGAGATCGCGCAGGATGCAAGCGTGGGCTTTGGCACCACCGGCGAGCAGGGCCTTACCTCGAGCGAGATTAAGGGCCGTGCGATGGGCGAGCTCAAACGCCTGTTCCGCCCCGAGCTGCTCAACCGTATCGACGACATCGTGGTGTTCCAGAAGCTTTCGGGTGAGAACCTGACTAAGATCGCTCACCTGCTGGTGGACGACCTGCGCCAGCGCCTGATTACCAACGGCATGAACATCAAGCTCACCGATGCGGCCTATGACAAGATCGTGGCCGAGGGCACCGACCTCACCAACGGTGCGCGTCCGCTGCGCCGTGCCATCCAAAAGCTCATCGAGGACCCGCTGTCCGAGGAGCTTCTGGCCGGTGAGTGGGGCGAGGGCGATACCGTCCTGTGTGACGTGGCCGATGGCAAGTTTGTCTTTAGCCACGGCACGGGCGAGATCCCGGCACCGCGTCCGGCGGGCACGCTCGGTGGCGATACCGCTCCGGCGGCACCGCACACCGGCAACGCCGCGCCCGTGAGCGGCGGCGTGACCTCGGGCCCCGGCGGCATGATGCAAGCCGGTTCCGGCGCGCTGTAGGGCGTGGCGACAATTTGATATGCGCAATCGAGGCGCTCCGGAAAGGGCGCCTCGAGTTGTAGAGCTGCGGAAGTTGTGACCGTTACGCTATACGGTCCACCGTTAGCCGATGATGCGAGGGCGCTCGGCGTTTTCGACTGGTTTATGCACGCAAAGTCTGGGAATATACAAGTCGCATGTCTTACTGTCTAACCAGTTGCGCCAAGGAGGCACCATGGACTACAAGATTACCGGCTACGAGCCCGCCCAGCTGTTCCATTTCTTTGAGGAGGTCAGCGCGATCCCCCGTGGGTCTGGCAACGAGAAGGGCATCAGCGATTTCCTGGTCGCGTTTGCCAAGGAGCGCGGTCTCGATGTGTATCAGGACGAGGTCTACAACGTCATCATTCGCAAGCCCGCATCTGCCGGCGCCGAGAATGCCCCGACCGTGATGCTGCAGGGCCACATCGACATGGTGTGCGACAAGCTGGGCTCCGTTGAGCACGACTTTACGACTGATGGTATCGACCTGGTCGTCAAGGACGGCGTCCTCACCGCTAACGGCACCACTCTGGGCGCCGACAACGGTATTGCCGTCGCTCTGATGCTCACTGTTCTCGATGACGATTCGATCGCTCACCCCGCCCTCGAGTGCGTGTTCACCACCGACGAGGAGACTGGCCTGGTCGGCGCCGAGACGCTCGACAAGTCCCAGATTAGCGCCCGCACCATGATTAACCTTGACTCCGAGGAAGAGGGCGTTGCCACCGTCAGCTGCGCCGGCGGCGTCGTCGTTACCTACACCTGCCCGATCGCGCGCGAGCACAAGACCGGTAGCACCCTCACGCTCGACATCTCCGGCCTGCTGGGCGGTCACTCCGGCAGCGATATCCACCTGGAGCGCGGCAACGGCAACCTCATCATGGCCCGCATCATCGACCGCCTGATGGTTGCCGGCGAGCCCGCCATCGTCAGCTTCAACGGCGGCACCAAGGACAACGCCATCAACCGTGAGTGCAAGGCTGTTCTGGTCTACGCCGACCACGCTGCCGCCGAGGCCGCGGCCCAGATCGCAAAGGGCATCATCGCCGACGTTACTGCCGAGCTCGAGGTCTTCGACCCCGGCTTTACCTGCACGGTTGAGATTGCCGACAACACTGAGGTCGAGGCCATGGACGAGAAGTCCGCACTTGCCCTTATTCGCGCTCTGCGTCTTGCCCCCAACGGTGTGATCCGCCGCAACGTCGCCACCGACGGCTCCGTCGAGGTTTCCTCCAACATCGGCGTGGTTGCCACCTCTGACGACCAAGTCAAGATCATGCTGTCCCCGCGCTCTTCGATCACCTCGCTGCAGAACGAGTTCAAGGACCGCCTGCAGACGCTGGCCGATGTCCTGGGATTCGACGCCAAGTTTGAGTTCGAGTATCCCGGCTGGAGCTATGCCGAGCATTCGCCGGTCCGCGACGTCTTTGTCGAGAGCTATCGCGAGCTCTTTGGCTCCGAGCTGCGCATCGAGTCCATTCACGCCGGCCTTGAGTGCGGCCTGTTTGCCGAGGCCCTGCACGGCCTGGACGCCATCGCCGTGGGCCCGACGCTCTCCGATGTCCACACCCCGGACGAGAGCATGGAGCTCGCTTCTGCCGAGCGCTTCTACGAGCTGCTCATCGACGTCCTCAAGCGCCTTGCTGCGTAAAGGTCGCGCTAGCAGCAGTTCGAGCCACGTGCTAGCGGATTGCAAATGACATTACGAGAGGGGGCATCTGAGCTTTTGCGACGGGTGCCCCCTCTCTTTTGTTTGATAATTGCGAAATAACGGCCACCTAGTCCATTTCTGCCCTGATGAGGTCGAGGGTGCGCTGGCAGTTTTCGCGGACGGGGCCGAGCATATGCTCGCGCAGGTCCGCCATGCCGGGCAGGTCGGCGTATTCGTCCATGACCTCTTCCATACAAATGGGTACCTCGTAGGCGAGGTCCATCATGGTCGCAAAGCAAAACTTCTCGGATAGCCCGGCATCGGCGAGCGTCGCCTCCAGCGCGGGGTCGCCCATACCGTGGTATCGGCGGATAGCGCCTGGACCGATGCGCCCCACACGATTTTCGCCGCCAACGCTCATGGCAAGGCGCGCCCGGCGGCGCATGCGCTCATACGCCAAACCCGACGCGACATCGTACATACGAGCCATCATGGCTGCGCCGTCGTTTCCAAGGAGCAGGGAATAGTTTTTCGCGTGCGCATCCGGTGCGCCGATAATGGCGTTGAAGAACAGTATCTGCGTAAACAGATACAGGTTAAGTTGATGGTGGCTCGTATTTACGAGGAGCTCTTGAATGTCGCGTGTGGTCGGGCCGCCGTCTGCCGTGTACTTTTGGGCGGGCATCACCCCAAGTGCCTGACAGAGGTCTTCTTGATGTAGGCGCCTGATCGTTCCGTCTTTGACTTTCACGCGGTCATAGCGCTCAACAATGAGGGCAGGTTCGTCCTCAAACATACGATATTCGACGTTTGCCGTTGCGATACCGGCGCGCTGGGCGCTTTTCATGCAGACAAACTCATTGAGAGCCTCGAGTTTAAATCCGATAACGCCATTTTTGAAAATATGCGTCGTGGGCGAGGACCCCATGCATTCGCACCAGCGGCCGTTTGCGAACGCGAGCGCGAACTTGCCCTGGTTGCCTCCAAGTGACCAACTTTCATCTAGACCCATCCACGATGCATCGCGGTCATCTCTGATCGACTTGAGACGAAGCGCAATTTCGTGGTCGTCTATAGGGCGGTATTCGCCGGAGCGATGCAGGACGGCGTCGACGTCTTCTTCGGCACAAAACTGCACTCCGCCCGGACAGTCGAGTCCGATATGGCAGAGCAACGCAACGGGATTGTTGGGCCTAACGTTGAATTCGGCGGCAATCGCTTTTCGTTGGTCCTCGCTGTCGGGTAGAAGGCCAAACAAGTATGGATTCATGACCTGTTGGCCGTATGTGCGATTTGATACGGGTATGTTGGTCGATAGGGCTGGCCCGTCATAGTCATGATCGTAGGTAAAGCTGATAAGACCGTTCTCATCTTGCGTGAGCGTTCCCGCAGGTACGCCGCAAATAATAGTCCGAAGCGTTTTTCTGGCCACTTGCTACCTCCCTTTGGGCCTGGTTTGGGCAGATGGGTTTGCGGCAATCGAGACTCCGAGATTGGACATGGCGAAATCGGCGAAGACCTTGTCGTAGAGCTCGGACGTAAAGGGGACATCTGCGAGAGCCGGAATGGCTGCGCTGCGACGGTTGCGATGGTGAAAACGTTGAGCGTGATGGCGCCTGGGGGTGCTACGAGGTTGCAAATCAGCATGCGGGGCGTCGACTGGTTGCTCGTTTTTCGATTCGTCGATATCCCCTTGAGCGGCGAGCGCCAGTCCAAGAGCACCGAAAACCGCCAGCAGCTTGTCGAGCCGAATGCCCGTGGCATCTCCCAGCTCGAGCGATGCGAGCAGGCGCTCCGAAACACCGGCCTTTTTAGCGAGGGCGGCACGGGTGAGACCCTGAGCCTCGCGTGCCTGGCGCACGTAGATGCCAGCTTGGCGCGGTGTGGTGATGGGAAGGGTATCCACGGTGATCTCCTAACGTGCAGACTTTTGCATATCAGTATGACATGCAAAAGTCTGCACGAAAAGGCCTCATACAAAACTCTGCATGAGGCCTTGTGCTGGCGTTGAGTTTTGAGCGATTGTGTTTGGCACTACAGCGCCAAAATCCCCAGATGCTCAAGCAAGATCTTAAGCCCGATGAGGACGAGTACGACGCCACCCACGATGGCGGCGGGTTTTTCGTAGCGCGCGCCAAAGGTGTGGCCGATCGCTACGCCGGCAACGGAGAAGAGAAAGGTCGTGATGCCAATGAGCGACACGGCAGGAACGATATCGACCGAGAGCGCGGCAAACGAGATACCCACGGCGAGCGCGTCAATCGAGGTGGCGATGGCAAGGATTAGGTACTCGCCCAGGTCGATCTTTTCGGCATCCTTGACGTCGCCTTCGTCCTCATCCTCGTCTTCGGTAAAGGCCTCCCACAGCATTTTGCCGCCGATGAAGGCCAAAAGGATAAAGGCAATCCAATGGTCGATGGGTCCGATGATGCCCATGAATTGACTGCCGAGCGCCCATCCGATTATGGGCATGCCGGCCTGAAAACCGCCAAAGAACAGGCCAAGCACCACGGCGACTTTAAGGTTGATTTTCTTCATGCCAAGGCCTTTGCAGATGGAAACGGCAAAGGCGTCCATCGAAAGGCCAACGGCGAGCAACACGAGCTCTGCGAGTCCCATAGTCTGGCTCCCTCTCTGCGGGCGGGCCCGCGTGTACCTCTTGGGAGAGTAACAAAAAAGACCCGTGGCGTACGCGTTGCGCGCACAGCCACGAGTCTCGTTCATTAAGGCAAGCCAGGCCGCATCGGCCAGTGTGTTGACTTGCCGCGCCACCGGAGGCGAACCCGATCACGCGACTACTCCCTCATTTATGCGAATCCCGATGCTACCACATAAGCAGCTCATTTGGATTGGGGCTCTCAGCTGTGTTCGCTCATTCTGTAAGCATCGGATTTTGCGGGCGTCACAGGGGCAAACCGTGAGAAACTTATTGACGTTTATGGAGCGTATACGATGGGAGCGATGCCTTGGATAAGAACGAGCTGCAAAAGCGTATGGAACAGGCCATCCGCCTGACGGCACCTGGTCAGCCGATCCGCACCGCCCTCGACATGATCATCGCCGGTCACCTGGGCGCCCTTATCTGCGTCGGCGACACCGAAAACGTGCTCGCTGCCGGTAACGACGGCTTCCCGCTCAACATTTCGTTTACCTCGAACCGCCTGTTCGAGCTTTCCAAGATGGACGGCGCCATCGTTATCGATGGCGACCTCACCCAGATCCTGCGCGCCAACTTCCACCTCAATCCCGATCCCTCGCTCGCCACGAGTGAGACGGGCATGCGTCACCGTACTGCCGCTCGCATGTCGGTGCTCACCGATGCCATCGTGATCTCGGTTTCGGCTCGTCGCGCCGTCGTCAACGTGTACGTCCACGGCAAGAGCTACGAGATCCAGCCCGTCACCACCATCATGAGCTCGGTCAACCAGCTCGTCGCCACGCTCCAGACTACCCGTCAGTCGCTCGATCGCTCCCTGCTGCGCCTGACGGCCCTCGAGCTCGACGACTACGTCACGCTCGCCGACATTACCGGTATTTTCTCGAGCTTCGAGATCATGCAGCAGGCAAAGACCGAGCTTAAGGATTGCATTGTCAAGCTGGGTAACCAGGGTAAGCTCGTGCAGATGCAGCTCGAGCAGCTCGCGGGCTCCAGCATGGATACCGAATACGACTTGATGATCCGCGACTACGCAAGCGATTCCTCTGAGGCCAACGCCGAGAAGATTCGCGCCGAGCTGAGCCGCATGACGCCTAAGGACCTGTCCGACCCGCAACACGTGGCGGCGGTTCTGGGCTACGACGACCTGGACGAGGACTCCGTCATGACACCGCTGGGCCTGCGCACGCTTTCGCGCGTGTCCGTCGTGCGCGACGGCGTGGCCGAGAAGATCGTCGACGAGTACGGCTCACTGCAGGAGCTCATGGACGACATCAGCGAGGATCCGGAGCGCCTGGGCGACTTTGGCGTCAACAACCCTGCCATTCTTGCGGACTCGCTGTACCGCATGAAGGGCACCAAACAGGGGAACGCATAATGGCGCCCGTATGCGCCGTGGTCGTTGCCGGTGGCAGCGGCCAGCGCTTTGGAAATCCCGGCGGCAAGCAGCTCGTTAACGTGGCGGGCCGTCCGCTCATGAGCTGGTCAATCCGCGCGTTCGATCGTAGCGATAAGGTCGGCCACATCGTCGTGGTTTGTCCTGCCGAGCGCCGTGCCGAGATGCGCCGCCTGGCCATCGACCCGTTTGACTATGACACGCCCATCAGCTTTGCCGATGCCGGCGATACCCGTCAGGATTCCACCCGTGCCGGCGTGCATGCGGTTCCGGCGGGCTTTGAATACGTCGCCATTCACGATGGCGCTCGTCCGCTCATTACGACCGAGGCCATCGACCACGCTATCGACGTGCTCGTGAGCGACCGCTCGCTCGACGGTGTCGTGTGCGGCCAGCCCGCGATCGACACGCTCAAGATCGTCGATGGCGACAATATCGTCGAGACGCCGCCGCGTGAGCTTTATTGGGCTGCACAGACGCCGCAGATCTTTAGTGTCGACGCCATGAAGCGCGCCCATGCCGCGGCGATTGCCGAGGGCTTTATCGGTACCGACGATTCATCGCTGGTCGAGCGCATGGGTGGGCGCGTCCGCTGCGTCCAGAGCCCGCGCGATAACCTTAAGGTGACGGTGCCCGAGGACTTGCGTCCCGTAACCGCGATTCTGCTTGGCCGCATGGCCGAGGGAGAGGACCTTCCCCATGTTCAGTAACCTGCGCATTGGCCACGGCTACGACGTCCACCGTTTGGTGGAGGGGCGTCGATGTATCATCGGCGGGGTCGACATTCCCTACGAGCGCGGCCTGCTGGGCCACTCAGATGCCGATGTGCTCGCGCACGCCTTGGCCGACGCCATTCTGGGCGCCTGCCGCGGGGGAGACATCGGCAAGCTATTCCCCGATACCGATCCCGCCTACGAGGGTGCCGATTCGATGGTGCTGCTCGCTCGCGTGATGGACTATGCGCGCGAGCTGGGCTTTGAGTTTGTCGATGCCGATTGCACCATTGCCTGCCAGCAGCCTAAGATCACCCCGCACCGCGATGCCATGCGCGCCAACCTTGCCCATGTCCTGGGCGTTGACGTCGAAAACGTGGGCGTCGCCGCCACTACGACCGAAAAGCTCGGTTGGGAAGGCCAGGGCGAGGGAATCGGCGCCTGGGCCGTCTGCCTGCTACAGAAAACCGTTAAGGAGTAACGAATGCGTATCTACAACAGCGCTACCCATAAAAAGGAAGAGTTCCAGCCCATCGAGTCCGGCAAGGTCCGCATGTACGTGTGCGGCCCCACGGTCTACGACAACATCCACATCGGCAATGCCCGCACGTTCATCAGCTTTGACGTGATTCGTCGCTGGCTCATCGCGAGCGGCTACGAGGTCACGTTCGCCCAGAACCTCACCGATGTCGATGACAAGATCATCAAGCGCGCCAACGAGCAGGGCCGTACGGCTGCCGAGGTCGCAACGGAGTTCTCGGATAAGTTCATTGGCGTCATGCGCGCCGCCAACGTGCTCGATCCCGATGTGCGTCCCCGCGCCACCAAGGAGATCGGCCCCATGATCGCCATGATCAAGACGCTTATCGAGCAGGGCCACGCTTACGCAGCCGATAACGGCGATGTGTACTTTGCCGTGCGCAGCGATCCCAACTATGGTCAGGTCTCGGGCCGTAACATCGACGACCTTATGGTTGGCGCGCGCATCGAGGAGAACGAGGACAAGAACGACCCGCTCGACTTTGCCCTGTGGAAGGCCGCCAAGCCCGGCGAGCCCAGCTGGCCGAGCCCCTGGGGCGAGGGCCGTCCCGGTTGGCACACCGAGTGCGCCGCCATGGTGCATCGCTACCTGGGTACCCCGATCGATATCCACGGCGGTGGCTCCGATCTTGCTTTCCCGCATCACGAGAACGAGTGCGCCCAGGCCACCTGCGCCTGGCACCAGGGCTTCTCCAACACCTGGATGCACACGGGCATGCTGCTGGTTGACGGCGAGAAGATGTCCAAGTCACTCGGCAACTTCTTTACGCTGGCCGAGGTCCTCGAGCAGCACTCCGCTGCCGCCCTGCGCCTGCTGATGCTGCAGACGAGCTATCGCTCGCCGCTCGACTTTTCTTGGGAGCGCCTGGAGGGTGCCGAGAACTCGCTCACGCGTATCGCCGGTACGGTCGAGAACCTGCGCTGGGCCGCGAACCATGCGACGGCCGATGCCGATGTGGCTGCCGCCGAGGCATTTGCCGCCAAGGCCGCTGAGACTCGTGCCGCCTTTAAAGAGTGCATGGACGACGACTTTAACACCGCTGGTGCCATGGGTGCCGTCTTTGGCTTTGTGACCGAGTGCAACCAGTACCTGGAGCAGGCGGGCGACGCTGCCGACAAGGCCGCCGCGCTTGCCGCCGCCGACACGCTGGCCGAGCTGCTCTATACGCTTGGTGTTGAGCTTCCCGAGCCCAAGGTCGAGCTGCCGCTGGGTCTGCTAGGCGTTGCCGCCGGCCTGGTCGCCTACACGGGCGACGACGTGGACGAGGCCGCTGTCAAGATTCTCGAGGCCCGCGCCGAGGCCCGCGCCGCCAAGAACTGGGATCTGGCCGACGCCATCCGTGATCAGCTCAAGGACCTGGGCCTGACGATCGAGGATACTGCCGCAGGCACCCGTATTAAGAGTCTCTAGTATTTGTCGACCGTTCGAGGTGCGGCAGATTGCCTTGAAAGAGGAAGGCATAGACCTGGTGGTCATGCCCGACGATTGAAAGGCAAAGTGCCGTGGCTCGGACGGTCGATTCTTGTTCGTTATCTATTTAAGGAGGCCGTCCTATGGCCGACAATCGCAAGCGTGCGCCTCGTGGTGGCAAGCAGGCCGCTTCTGGCTCGCGTCCGATTCGCCGCAACGACCGCGCTGCCGCTCCCAAGGGCCAGCGCGATCGCACCCAGGCCGCACGTCCGCAGCGCGATCGCAACCGCGACGCTGTCCAGGCTCCCAAGGGCGAGTTTATCGAAGGTCGTCGTGCTGCCGCCGAGGCGCTACGCACTGGTTTTCCCATCAAGTGCGCGCTCATTGCCGAGGGCGGGGAGCGCGATGCCGCCTTGTCGCGCCTGGTCGATGACCTCAACGCCGCGGGCGTCCGCATTAAGTTCGTTCCACGCGCGCAGCTCGATGCGCTGTCGAGCCATGGCGCTCACCAGGGCATTGCGCTCGAGGTTGGCAACTTCCCCTATGCCGATGTCGCCGACATCCTCGACCGCGCGGGCGACGGTCCGGCGCTTGTCGTTGTGCTCGACCATGTGACCGACGACGGTAACTTTGGAGCCATCGTGCGCTCTGCCGAGGTTGTGGGCGCAGCGGGCGTCATCATTGCCAACAAGCGCGCCGCCGGTGTAACCGTCGGCAGCTACAAGACTTCTGCCGGCGCCGTCATGCATCTGCCCATCGCGCAGGTGCCCAATATCGCCCGTGCACTCGATGACCTCAAGGCCGCTGGCTTTTGGGTGGGCGGTGCTTCCGAGCACGCCGAGGGCAGCTGCTGGGATGCTCCCTTCGAGGGCCGCGTGGCGCTCGTCATGGGTTCCGAGGGCGACGGCATCTCGCGTCTGGTGCTCGAGAAATGCGACTTCTTGACCAAGCTTCCCCAGCGTGGCATGACCGAGAGTCTCAACGTTGCCCAGGCGACCACCGCGCTGTGCTTTGAGTGGCTGCGCCGCAATGCCGGCGAGCTCATGGGGGAGGAGTAGCGCATGTCCAAGAAGAACCGTGCCAAGTCCAAGGCCAAGCGCTTTGGCGAGGGCTCGGCCAAGCCGATTGTTTCGGCCGCGACCTATGGCGTGGGCGGCAATGCGTTTGCGCAGGCCATCGCCGATCCGGTCTCGACGGTGCACTCCAATAAGCCCGAGCTGCTGGTGGTCGACGGTTACAACGTGATTCACTGCACGCCGCGCTACGAAAAGCTCGTCTACGACCATTCCGACGATCCGTATTCCAGCGACGTTCACGATATGGCGCGCACGGCGCTCATTAATGACGTAGCTGCGTTTGCCCAGGGCCGCTACGAGGCCGTGATCGTATTTGACGGCGCGGGCAATATTTCCAGCGAGCGCCCCAACCTACCGGCCCGCGGCGTGCGCATTGAGTTTTCGCCGACGGGTGTTTCGGCCGATACCGTGGTGCAGAAGCTCTGCATCGAGGCACGCGAGGAAGGCCGCGCGTGCTCCGTGGTATCGAGTGACGGCACAATTCAAGCCGTCGTCATGGGCAAGGGCGTTACGCGCATCTCGAGCCGTATGCTGGTGGACGAGATCAAACAGATCGATAACGACGTTCACGAGGCAGAGGAAGCTCCGCAGATCAAGATGACCCTGGGCAGCCGCCTGAGCCCCGAGGCCCTGGCAAAGCTCAAGGCGTTGCGCGGGAGGTAGGTAGACCTTCAATGGGGGCTGCTTTCTCGATTGACCAACCAACTGGTTTGTAATCAGTGGGTTGCAGGCCGGCCTCGCCAAAACGAATAGTTTTTGGTTCTGGCGAACAGATAAAACTATTCGTTCTGACGAAGGGTTTTGAGATGTGGTCGGTCAAAGGGTCTGTTGCGCCTCGTCCGCAATTCCTTTATTCTTAACTGGCTTCGCGCGAAAGCGCCAAGTGTGCCAGTGTGGCGCAACGGTAGCGCAACTGATTTGTAATCAGTGGGTTGCAGGTTCGATTCCTGTCACTGGCTCCATGAGAGTTTCGGGCTCTGTTCCCTTGTGGGACAGGGCCCGTTTCTTTTAAAAGAAACGCCCGCGCTGGTTGTGAACTGCGTCCCAAATCTTGGACGCCCTTAATAGCGACTGGGACGCGAGGGCCCGGTTATGGAGGGTATCCATGGGAGCTGAGGTTGATGGCGAAGAGACGATCGACGAATTGACTGCATTTGAGTGGACAGTTTCGGGAAAGATACGAGAGGCGGAAGAGCCGTATGCGAGGTTTTCCAAGCGCCCGAGGCATTTCATCGATGCGCTCAAGGTCGGATGGTTGACTTGTGTAATGTCGGCAAACCGAAATACGAGATTATGGTCGAGTGCGATGTCGCCAAGAGTGTGATGGGGTGGCTGGTCAGGTTGTTCGGCGCAGCCGGGCCGCAGCACGCCGTGGACAGTCGCACACTCGAACAGAACAGGCCTCTGGAGCTCGAACAAAATATCTGGCGCCACGGCGGTGGTGGACGCTGCGGCGGCGCCGAGGTACTTGATGACAGAATAGGCATAAAAAGGCCCCGTCCTTGCGGGCGGGGCCGGAGGCATTATTCGTCGACTTCGATGATCTCGAATTCACAGTCATCCTCTGTGCCGTCTAATGGGTAATCGCCTGGGTTAGACATGTTTAAGATCTCTGCGCCGGAGCTATAGCAGGAAACGCCGTAGCTTGCCACTTCACAGGCTTCGTCCTCGGTGTCGAAGAGGTCGTCTTCTTCGCCGTCGGACCCATCCGGATAATGGTAAATGACTTTATATTTCGTCATGATTCTTCTCCCAACTTTCTTCCATCTTTTCTTCCATTTGCAAATAATTTGACAGGGCCTGTTTTGCTCTGCTTGCTTCTTCTTTTTTGACTTGATAGTCTGCGTAAAATTTTGCAATCGCAGCACAAACCGGCACTGATATCAAGGTGACAATACCAGCGCCCTTTATAAAACCGCTCGCGCATCCTTCGGCGTGGGCGAAGGCTTTGATCGTGTCGATATACTTGTCGGGGCCGCCGTATTCCGCTGCCGTCTTGGTCAATTGTGCATAATCCCACATTATTATCCTCCAATACATTTTGTTCTCTCTTCCTGTGAAAGTTGAAGTATCGCCCCTCTCATCTCATCGATTTTTGCTTTGTCTCGCTCAATCTCCGCCTTTAATTGGGAAGCGATCGTCTCCTTTTGTTCGATGCTTTCCGAGAGTCGTTGGATCTCATCGTTCAGGTAGGCACAGATTTGATATTGAGTTGCCGTCGAGTTTTCGATCGCTTGTTCATTTCTGGATTTAAGGGCGGCAATTCCGCCCGCCGCGCCCAGAAGCGCAGCCGACATCGCTCCGATGGGGGTAGAAGCTGCGCTGGCGACAATTCCAGCGTATTTTGCATTCTCCTGGAGGAATTTCAGAAGGTCATTCGTGCTAATCGAGCTTCCTTCTTTTCTCGAAGCCCCTCGCGTTGCCTTTAGCTTTCCGCTCCTAATCCATCGGCGGACCGTTTCCGGATTTGTTTTCAGCAGATCTGCAATGTCTTTGACGCTGTAGTTTTCCACGATTCGCTCCTCTCAGCTAATACAATACCATAAAATTAGAATTATCAGTAGTAATAGAGCAATCTAACACGATGGACGTAGTACTAAAAGGACGAATGTAGTAATAAATCCGTTTGTGACCGCCCTCGATGATGGTTCCAACGGAAGACGTTAGGAAGTCGTTTGGAATCGATTGTTGTTGTCCTTATTAGTGGTGTCGTCACGCTCGCAGGCGCGCTGTGCTCCAACTCCCGCAACCGCGCGGTGATGGAGATCGAGACCGACATCTTCTCGAAGCGCGTTGAAAAGCACAACACCCTGATTGAACGCACCTACAGGCTTGAGCAGGACATGGCCGTCATGCAGCATGACGTTCAGTCGCTGGCAGAAAGGTCGGAGTAATGGAAGAGTTTCTGAACTCAAACGAATGGCAGTGGCGATTGGCCCGTGCCATCGTCCAGGGCATCCTCGGTGTGATCATCGCCAACGTAGACCTGATTTTTTGGTCAGGTGGTACTGGACCACGCATGGCGTGCATTGGTCGTGGCTCTTATCATGGCTGCGCTCTCCCCGGTGATGGCGGAGCTCGACTCGGGCGGTACGGTTTAGGAGGTGATTCTGTCTGTCCCAGGATCGCTGCAGCTCACGGCCACGGTGCCTTTGTTTTTAGGAGGGCTATGAGGAATTAGAGATCGACTGTGTGGATTGCCGTGCTGGTGGTTGCATTGGCGCTCGCCACGCCGGCTGCGGCCTACGAGAACCGCGAAGCGATCGTGTCACAGGGGCACGGCGCCCGCTCGCCGACGTTTTTGGCAGTCCATGAGGCGGGGAATGCCGACGTGAGCGCTGCCAACCACGTTGCCTACTGGCGGCGTATCGCGAGCTGGGCGCGCATGACGCACTATGTTGTGGAGCTAAACAGCGGTGTCGTATACCGTACGCAACCCGACGACACGGTGGCGTGGATGTGGGCAACGATAACTCACTTTGCGCGAGCATTGAATCCGCGCGCGGCCCCGAGCTTGGCAGGGCGTGTGGTCGGCGCGCCGTGATCCGTGGGGAATACGACGTGGGCGCCGCGTGCCGGAATGTACTGGGCGCACGGTATAAAACTGTGCAACGACGTGTGAACCAGATGCTGAGATGGACGATCTGCTGGCATGGGATAGAAAGTCCGGGCGTTCTTTCATTCGTCTCCCGCACTGTTCCGTTTGCCGAAACGGTCTGGCGGCACTTTCATTTACGCCTATCCTTATCAATGTGTCTGCTGCTATGGGAAGGATTAAAACTATGGGTAAGCGATTCGGTGCAGTTCTCTGCGTTGCTGTTCTCGGGCTTTCGCTAATTGGTTGCGGCGGTGTCAATAATGAAGAAGCCCAACGCCAGGCTTCTTTTGTTGATGCCGTTGAGGCTGGTATTGCTGACTGGTCCGACGTTTCTTCGAAGAGGGCTGGTTCTATCGATGAGCAGATTTCTCTCTTGCAGCAGGGCGTTGATGTTCAAATTGCCGCGGTGAGCAAATTCAAGTCGAAGGATTTTGAGGACGAGTCTTTTGCAGATCTCGTTAAGGACTATAAGTCTGCTTTGGATATGGAAAGCGCTGGCCTCGTTAATTATCCGAACGACCCTGCTACCTACAACGACAACTACGTCAAGGGATGCAAAAAGGCCGCTTCGGTTGTAAAGGAACTTGAAGATAAAGCGGGGCTGAAAATGGATGACGACCATTCCAAGGCGCTTTCCAAATATGTGAAGTCGCCTTCTGAGCTCGTTCCTCTTGGACAGACTATTTCATTTGAAACTGAGGCAGGCGGGATGGAATTATCTGTTGACGGTTTTGTCGTTGACGCCGACTCCAGCCAGCGTGCTCGTGAGTTCGATGGTTGGTCTGAGAATCAGAACTATAGCTATCTCCTTTGCACGGTTACGAATGACTCTATCGATCCCAAGACAACGGACGGCATTTCCTTTGGTGATTTGATTCAAACTAAGGGTCCTGATGGTATCGATCTGACTTGCCCTAACTTCTCTTATGAGTGGCCTGGCTACGAGATTGCAACCGGCGGCTATCTTGGGACGATGCCCGAAGGCAGCACCAAGAAGGTGGCCGTTCCTTATTTGACCGACGCGAGCGTTACGGATTACTGCGTGGTCGTTGGTAATGTTCTGTGCTTCGTAAAAGCACAGTAGAGAGACTGTTCGACCTTATTGGCTGTAGGAGAACGCCGCCGCACCGTTGTTTTTTTCGGTACGGCGGCGTTTTGTCTCCTGCCTTTTCTTTTTTTCGGTTTGTCTCAACCTGTAACAGTTAGGAAGATAATATCTGCTCAGTTGTTACAGGTCGAGACGATGCAAAGAGGGGGGGCTAACAGACCTACTCGTCTACCCCTACGATGTCGTAACTGTAACCATTGTCATCGGGAGGGGATTATCGCCTGGGTTTAACAGATAGTCTTCCTCTGAGCCCGTTCGATAATTGGAAAGCCTTCACGTGCGGCGTCGTGAGCCTCAGATTCTGAATAAAAGAGCTCATCCTCCTCTTCGTCGGCTCCGCTCGGTAAATGATAAACGACCTTGCATCTCATAAGAAGTTCCTATTGCGAGTTGCGATAGTCCTCTTCGGATTCATAAATATTGGTTGCGGAGATGCTGTTCTTGTAACCACATTCAGTGCAAACCCACGTGTACTTATGGTCGTCAAAACCCGGTTGATCATTGAGGTAGGCGTTACAACGATCGCACCACCAATCAACATCGGGGAATCTATCGCTCATATCTACACTCCTTAATCGCTAGCTGATATGACGAATCAAAAACTTACTTGTCGAGCCTAATGAGTGCCTGCTCAATGTTGCTTGTCATGTTGTTTTGCTGCGATGCGGCAAGATGGCAGGAGGTGCGAACCACGCAGGTGCCAACAACCTTGTGCGAACCGGGGTCTAAGATCGAATTGCCGTCAAAGCTGCTCAAGTACTCATCGCGTTTTTTGGCATCTTTGGCGTTTGCGTACACCTCGACGGCTCCGCCGGCATCACATCCGCCGTCTACGACGGGGGTGTAATCTCCGCTAAGATACACGTCGGAAGGGTCGACCAAATCGGAATTAAAGTAGACGCATGCGGTGTAACCACCCTGTTTGCCTAGCTTATTATTTGGATCGTTGCCCTCCGAAACAGCTTCCAGTGCCGTGATGTTGGCAATGCCCGTGAGCCGTTGCAGGATGAATTGCTCTGAGGGGTTGGTCACCTGCTTGAGCTGGTCGATGCTGTCTTGAAGGTTGGACTTGGCGGTGGAAAGATCGGCGATGACGGAATCGTATTTTCCCATCTTGTTGATCTTCTTTGCCATAGCGTTTATCTCGTCGGTATTTCCTGGCATTGCGGGGATATCTTCTTTGGCGGCCTGAGCTTGGGCTACCGCATTGGTCGCGGAATCAGACGTCGACGAATCATAGGGCTTATCCTTCGATTTGTTCAGTTCCTGAAGCTCTTTGATTGCGGCGTCTAAGTCATCGTTGCGGCTTTGAAGTCCGTCGGCAGCGGTGTTGAAGGCCTCAACCGCCTCATTGTGCGGTATCTGGTAATTGACGTACCAGTACGCTCCGATAGCAACGATTAAGGCCGCGACGGCAGAGACGATGGCTGTCCTTTTCTTTTTGTCCATAATTGGTGCTCTTCTTTCCCGATATGAAAATGCTAGCGCTTTCTGACTATTCCGCAGATGCCATGGCTTTCTATTCGGTAAACGGATTCCTCTCTTGCTGCGACATCAGTCGAATAGCTGCGCGCTTGAACTGAGGCCGCCCGAAATGACGGTGGATGCGATGGGGGGTGGCGGAACAATGCGTGACCGAGTGGGTCTACTTGCACGTATGGGCATGGTGGACGAATGGTAAGACTAAGCTGGCGAAAAGTGAACCTGGTTCTTGCTGCAGCCAAATTTCTCTGTCCGATGGTGTTAATGCGCTAATGCTGTGCGTTGGTGGCGAGTCTGAGCATAGGTGTTCCTCGAGACGCTCATTGCGCTCACCGATTAATGGACAACCCGTTGGGACTAATTACGTAGCCCAATTTAAACTGCTGGCTTGGGTACTGCATACATTTCGCATGGTCGCGGAAGACTGCGCAACCGCCTGACGCTATTTAGGAGTCAGAACTGCTTCGGTTATGCAAGATATCGAAAGGAATTCTAGGATGGCTGTAAAACTGGAAACCGTAATAAATGCGATGGATCTTGCGGCGGAGGTTCTGGCCGCGGCAGCTGGTGTCATTGAGGGTGCAAAGCAACTCGGTGTCGATGTTGATGCCGTCGGTGGTGCCGTAAAGGGTGCTGCTGATGGCGCCGCTAATGGCGTGCGCGCCGTTGCCGATGGTATTGGTATGGGGCTTGGTGTCGCGGCCGATGGCGTTGGCGCGGCGGTTGGCGCGCTGGGCGGCGCTGCGAAAGCGTTCCAGGACTCAAGAGAAGCCGCCGAGGCTCGCAAGAAGATCAGCGCCGCCAGGCAGTCGATTTTCGAAAGTGCGTCGACGGTGATGCCCCTGCACAAGTTTGTCTGCCAGCAGGAAAAGGCTTCCGATGCCGCGTTTAACGGCTTTGATATGCCTGGTTGCTACCTTATCGCAAAGTATCAAAAGGGCGATCACGATAAGAACTACAGTGACTATCTGGGAATTTATGTGGGCTCAAGTGAGCGTATGTCGGATGGTATCGTGTCCACGCCCACACGCTTGGGCGATCCGGATGTCTATGCCGATTACAAGTATCATCAAAACGTGATGCTGTTCGTGTTCCCCTGCGAACTGAAAGACCTCGATGAACGTCGCGAACTTTTGATGCGATCGTTTGAAGGCAGCAGGCTGTACAACGGATCTGAGGTACTGGCTTAAGGGCTTGGTTGGGGTTAGTCGACAATCTCGATCTATAACACGAGGACGAGCATTCAACTCCCAGCTGTTACAGATTTAGACAATCTGGGGGCGAGCTGAGAAGTGTCTCAATCTGTAACAACTAGGGAAGGAAAACCGTTCTTATTGTTACAGATTTAGATAAATGGGAGACCGCTAGGGAAACATCTCGATCTGTAACAGATGGGGGAGGAATAACCCTCTTACTGTTACAGATCGAGACAAAGGCCGGGCCGGTCCCAGTCATCCTGGTCGAGCGAGGATTTTCGGACGAACGGGTGTGGAAAATCTTCCGCTTAGTGAATGAGCGTGGATAATCTGCCACTTTGGACTCGATGGCACGGCAAAAGTGGGAGATTATCCACGCTCGATTTTGCCTGGGAAGAGCAATCTTCTGTCTGGGAAGCCCGATTTCGACCTATATATAGGTGCAGATGAGTCGTTATCGAAGCAATATTCTGCAGGCTCACTCCACTACGACAAAGTGTTCCCTCGGGAAATGTCACCGCCACATACAAATCCACCTCCCTTCATATCCAAACTCAGCAAAACCGCAGGTTAAAGTTATATAGATACGCCCGGCACCGTGTATCTAGAGGTTTTCGTTGACAGCTCCCAAGGTGGCATCGTATTATCTTCTTCGTTCGCGGGGGCGGCGGTCCAAAAGACCAAAGGACCTGCGGATACTTGAACGATTGGGAGTTTGCCCGAGTGGTTAATGGGGACGGGCTGTAAACCCGTTGGCTCTGCCTACATAGGTTCGAATCCTATAGCTCCCACCCGTCAAGTGCCTGTATAGCTCAGTCGGTAGAGCACTTCGTTGGTAACGAAGAGGTCACCAGTTCAAGTCTGGTTGCAGGCTCCATCCGGCGGTGTAGCTCAGTTGGTTAGAGCACACGGTTCATACCCGTGGCGTCACTGGTTCGAATCCAGTCACCGCTACCATAGGTAACACGGTGGCTTCTCAATAGTATGTTGAGAGGCCACTATGGTATAAAGGCAAAGTCCCGTCCGGGGACGACCTGTTAAGAGGAGGGCTTTATGGCCAAAGAGAAGTTTGAGCGCACTAAGCCGCATGTTAACATCGGCACCATTGGTCACGTCGACCACGGCAAGACCACGCTGACCGCCGCCATCACCAAGGTTCTCTCCGAGACCGAGGGCTGCAAGGCTGACTTCACTGCGTTCGAGAACATCGACAAGGCTCCCGAGGAGCGCGAGCGCGGCATTACGATCTCCGTCTCCCACGTCGAGTACGAGACTGCTGCCCGTCACTACGCTCACGTTGACTGCCCGGGCCACGCTGACTACGTCAAGAACATGATCTCCGGTGCTGCTCAGATGGACGGCGCTATCCTGGTCATCGCCGCTACCGACGGCCCCATGGCTCAGACCCGCGAGCACATCCTGCTCGCCCGTCAGGTCGGCGTTCCTTACATCGTCGTCTTCCTGAACAAGTGCGACATGGTCGACGATGACGAGCTTATCGACCTCGTCGAGATGGAGACCCGTGAGCTCCTCTCCGAGTACGATTTCCCCGGCGACGACATCCCCGTCATCCGTGGTTCCGCTCTGGGCGCTCTCGAGGGCGACGCCAAGTGGATGGACGCTATCCGCGAGCTCATGAAGGCCGTCGACGAGTACATCCCGACGCCTGCTCGTAACAACGACCTCCCCTTCCTGATGGCCGTTGAGGACGTTATGACCATCTCCGGCCGTGGTACCGTTGCTACCGGCCGTGTCGAGCGCGGTGAGCTCAAGCTCAACGAGCCCGTCGAGATTGTCGGCATCAAGGATACCCAGAACACCGTCGTTACCGGTATCGAGATGTTCCGTAAGTCCATGGACTTCTGCGAGGCTGGCGACAACGTCGGTCTGCTGCTCCGCGGCATCAAGCGCGAGGACATCGAGCGCGGCCAGGTTCTCTGCAAGCCCGGTTCGGTTACCCCGCACACCAAGTTCACCGGTGAGATCTACGTTCTGACCAAGGAGGAGGGCGGCCGTCACACCCCGTTCTTCGATGGTTATCGTCCTCAGTTCTACTTCCGTACCACCGACGTTACCGGTACGGTCAAGCTCCCCGAGGGCACCGAGATGGCTATGCCTGGTGACCACATCACCATCGAGGGCGACCTCATCCACCCGATCGCCATGGAGGAGGGCCTGCGCTTCGCTATCCGCGAGGGTGGCCACACCGTCGGTTCGGGCATCGTCTCCACGATCATTGAGTAAATTAGCTCTTTGATATAGCTGACTTAGAGAACCCGGCACTTATATGGGTGCCGGGTTCTTTTCTGCAATGGATATTGAGCCGTTGCTGGTGTCGAGAGGATCGACAATGGTCCTGGGCGCACCGTCGATTAGCTCTCGTTGGCTTCATTGATGTGTTCCAAATATGAATGGATCCACCGAGAACCAATTGATTCGAGGTTTTCATTGACAGCACTTACATAGAGCTGATAAAGTACCAACTCGTGCCCGTACGGGGCGGAAATGAAAGGTTCAGGATACATGCGTACTCTAGTTACTCTTGCGTGCACTGAGTGCAAGCGCCGCAACTATACGACCACCAAGAACAAGTCGACCATGCCTGATCGTATGGAGATTAAGAAGTATTGCCCCTGGTGCCGTCACCACACGCTGCACAAAGAGACTCGCTAGTCTCTAGTCACATACGCCAGTAGTTCAATTGGTAGAGCATCGGTCTCCAAAACCGAGTGTTGAGGGTTCGAGTCCTTCCTGGCGTGCCAGTCATTATTCCGTAAGCTCCCAATTGGGGGCTTACGGTTTACTCATGTATAAGCGCATTGCGCGGAGGTAACCCAAATGGCCAACAAGAAGAACAAGAAGAAGGCTCAGCAGCAGGCGTCTGCCAACAACGCTGCCGCCAACTCCAAGGTTGAGGCCAAGAAGGCCGTTGCCAAGAAGAACGAGAAGGCTGCGAAGTCCAAGAAGAACGAGAAGCCTGGTTTCTTCGCCCGCACCAAGAAGTATTTCGCCTCGGTCAAGTCCGAGATGAAGCGTGTCACGTGGCCCGATAAGAAGGAGCTCGTGAACTACTCGGTCGTCGTTTGCGCTTCTCTGATCGTCGTCGGCGTCGTCATCGCTCTGCTCGATGCTGGCTTTGGCGAGGCTCTTGCTCTGTTCTCTGGATTGAGGGGCTAAACCATGTCTAAGCGTTGGTACGTCGTTCACACTTACTCTGGATACGAGAACCGCGTTAAGTCCGATCTCGAGCATCGCATCGAGACTATGGGCATGCAGGACCGTATCTTTGATATCGAGATTCCTATGGAGCGCGTCACCGAGATTAAAGAGGGTGGCAAGCGCGAGACCAAGGATTCCAAGATCTTCCCGGGTTATGTCCTGGTCCGCATGGAGATGGATGACGATGCTTGGACGTGTGTTCGTAACACGCCTGGCGTCACCGGTTTCCTGGGCGGCAACGGCAAGCCCGCTCCGCTTTCCCGCGACGAGTACAACAAGATGACTCGTCGTCCCGGTAAGGGCGATTCGCCCAAGCGCACCTCGGTTGATATTCAGGTCGGCACGTCCGTCCGCGTCACCGATGGCCCGCTTACCGACTTTGATGGCAAGGTCTCCGAGGTTAACACCGAGGCTGGTAAGCTCAAGGTCACGCTGATGATCTTTGGCCGCGAGACGCCGGTCGAGCTCGACTTTAACCAGGTCGCTGTCATCGCTTAAGTTTTCGTCCGTTCGCGCGAGCGTGCTTCTTCTGTGACTGCTCATCTCAGGAGTGCTTCTAACACGTGCGTGCTTACGATATAGCAAGTACTTCACACTCGTGATTCGAAAGGAATGACCATGGCTGAGAAGAAGGTTGCCAACGTCATTAAGCTCCAGATTCCTGCTGGTGCAGCTAACCCCGCTCCTCCCGTCGGCCCCGCCCTGGGCGCTGCTGGCGTGAACATCATGCAGTTCTGCCAGGCCTTTAACGCCGAGACGCAGGACAAGAAGGGCGACATCATCCCCGTTGAGATCTCTGTCTACGAGGATAAGTCCTTCTCCTTCATCACCAAGACCCCGCCGGCGGCTCACCTCATCAAGAAGGAGCTGAACCTCAAGTCTGGTTCCGCTAAGCCCCAGGCCGATAAGGTTGGTCAGCTCTCCCAGGAGCAGCTCACCAAGATCGCCGAGATCAAGATGCCGGACCTCAATGCCAACGACATTGACGCCGCCAAGAAGATCATCGCCGGTACCGCCCGTTCCATGGGCGTCACCATCGCTGAGTAGCGATTTCTTATGGTAACGACGGGTGCTCCGACCGGTGCGCCCGTTAAATGTGTGCAATAGGGCACACGATACGATGTGGGAGGGCTCACGCCCGTTTAACCACAGGAGGTAATGCACATGGCTAAGCATGGTAAGAGCTATAACGCCGCTGCCGAGAAGATCGACCGCGCCACGCTCTACACCCCCCTTCAGGCTGCCAAGCTCATCAAGGAGCTCGACACCGCCAAGTTCGACGAGACCGTCGAGGCCCACTTCCGTCTGGGCATCGATACTCGTAAGGCTGACCAGAACATCCGTGGTTCCATCTCCCTGCCCCACGGCACCGGCAAGACCGTTCGTGTTGCCGTCTTCGCCGAGGGCGAGAAGGCCCGCGAGGCCGAGGCTGCCGGCGCTGACATCATCGGTTCCGACGAGCTCGTCGCCCAGATCCAGAAGGGCGAGATCAACTTCGACGCCGCTATCGCTACGCCGAACATGATGGCCAAGGTTGGCCGCATCGGTAAGATCCTTGGTCCCCGTGGCCTCATGCCGAACCCCAAGCTCGGCACCGTGACCATGGACGTCGCCAAGATGGTCTCCGAGCTTAAGGCTGGCCGCGTTGAGTACCGCGCCGACCGCTACGGCATCTGCCACGTGCCCCTGGGCAAGAAGTCCTTCTCTGAGCAGCAGCTCGTCGAGAACTATGCTGCCCTGTACACTGAGATCCTGCGCGTCAAGCCCTCTTCTGCTAAGGGCAAGTACGTCAAGTCCATCTCCGTGTCTTCCACCATGGGCCCTGGCGTCAAGGTCGATCCCGCTGTCCAGCGTGACTTCCTGGCTGAGTAACTGCTAGTTACTGTCTGAGCAAAGCAAGCATTGCTAAAGAAACCCGGTTCTGCCTCGTGTAGGACCGGGTTTCTTGCTATCGCGTCAAAAGCACCACAAAGGGGACGGTCTCCCCTTTGTGGTGGTTACCAGGGTGTTCTGGCCGTTGAGGACTCGATGGCATCGTGGCGTTTGAGCTCGCGGCGCATGGTTTGCGAATTGAGCCAGGCTGCCTGCCAGCCACGGATGGGGTAGCGCGTCTGGTCGAGCTCAAACTGCGTATAGCCGCAGGCGTTGATGATTGTCGTTCCACACACATGCTGCCGCTCGCGCTGAAAATCGTAACCGTAGCTTTGGTGTACATGCCCATGTACCATGTAGTCGGCCCCCCAGGACTCAAGCGCCGTGTTAAAGCACTCAAACCCTCGATGCGGCAGATCGTCCAGATCACCCATACCGGCCGCGGGTGCATGGGTAAGCAGGATGTCGCACCCGCCGACCATCCTAACCTTACGCGACAGCTTACGCATGCGCTTGGACATCTCGCGTTCGGTGTACATGTTGGCGCCGTCGCGATAACGCATGGACCCGCCAAGGCCCGCAATGCGAATCCCTCGGTATGTGTACACGCTGTCTTCCACGCAGATACATCCACCCGGTGCATGACGTGCGTAGCGGTCATCGTGATTGCCGCGTACGTAGATGAGCGGTTTGTTGATGACTGTGACCAAAAACTCAAGATAGTCCGGGTCCAGATCGCCGGCGGACAAAATCAGGTCGACACCCTCAAAGCGTTCCTTGCGAAAGCACTCCCAAAGGCATCGTTCTTCGGTATCGGCTATGGCAAGGATCTTCATAGGGCGGTAACTCCCGGCTCATCGTCGAGCTGCGGAATGGTGCCCACCACGTTGTCCGCCAGCCAATTCATCTCGACAATCTGCGTGCTCGGCAACGGAGGGAAGCCCTCGATCTGTACCACGCCGTTCTGGCTGTGGAGCTCGCCGCCAAAGGGGTTGATGGATCCCTCGACAATGCCGTTGCGGAGCAACTGCACGAGTTTGCGCGTCTGGTAGGGTAGGCCCGGAGCGTAACGGATATCGATAACGCCGGAGCTCATGCCGTACCAGTAGTTGACGGCGCGCACTTGGTTGTCATCGCTGGTCTCGTCCCACGTGCCGTGCAGAAGGCTGCGAACGATGAGCTCGTAGTAACGGCCCCAGTTCCATACCGGCATGGCGATGCCGGAAACCTTGCCATCGACCAGGCGGTGGAGTCCGTAGGCCGTGGGGTCTTCGAGCGACTTTGACATGTCAGCGCCGGTCATGACGCTCACGCCTTCGCGGCACATGGCCTCGGCAAGACCGCCGGCGGGCACATCGCCCCAGGTGAGGATAATTTGCGCGCGGGGGTCGAGCAGCGAGGCGCCGATGGCAAAGGCATTGATCTCGCTGAGCGCGCCGGATGCGAAGACCGACGCGTGGTAGCCGATGCGATGGTTGTCCGCCATGCTGGCGGCAAGGGCGCCCAGGAGGAACTTGGCCTCGTACATCTTGCCAAAGTACGAACGAACGCTTTGGTGGGGAAGGCCGATAGAGCAGTTAAGGAACCGAACCTGGGGATACTCAACGGCAGCTCTGAGCGTGTATTCCATCAGGCGGTGCGAGGTCGAGAAGATGACGCTGTCTCCATGTTTGACAGCCGTTTCCACGGCGGCGTAGAACACGTCCGGATCGTGACAGTCCTCGAACGCCTCGGTGCGCACGATACCGTCAAAGTGCTCATCGAGATACTGACGTCCTTGGTCGTGCAGACTGTCCCAGCTCGACGCCGCACAGGGGAACTCATGGATAAAGGCGATACGCAGGGGGTTGGCCGCCGAATAGACAGTCTTGCCCATAAAGAAGTTGAGCACGCCGGAGGTGGACTTGGCGGGCGACTCCTCCTCATCGACGCTCGGCGCTTCGACAAGATCGACCTTGTCCTCGTCATTTTTGCCGGCAATGACCAGCTCGCGCCAAATCTTGCATAGGCGGTTTACGACGATATCCGTCGGCGTATCCAGTAGGCGGTCCTGGTTGTACACATTGAGGTAGACGAGCATGGCGTCGGCGGGCGTAATGTCCAGGTGGTCGCCGCCTGCGCGAAGGTAGGCGCGCTTAAAGAGCAGGAAGGTGTGGCGCAGGTAGTCGACCTTTTTCTGCGGCCATTTTTCGATAAGGTTCTGACCGAGCATCTTGGCGAGCGTCTCGTAGCTTCCCTCACGCGAGAACTCGATCTCGTATAGGGGGCAGACGCGCCAAAACGCGCAGAATTCACCGTACAGGCGGCTTTCGACGGAATCCCATGTGCCGGGGTAGAGACGGGTGACCCTGGCCGAAACCGTTGGAGCGTCCAGGAATTTGAGGACACTGACGCGTTTGTTGCCTTCCTGGACATAGAACCGATGCATGAACTCGGTGACGATGATGGGGTCGCGATAGCCCTCGGTTACCTGGATGTCGTAGAGGTTGGACCACTTGCGGGCGAACTCGGTGTTAAACGGCAGCAGGGGCATAAAGTTGCATGAAAAGGCGGACTGACGGCCTTTGGTGACCGTGCCGACGACCATTTCGAGCGGAATATCCCGCAGGCCGACGCTCACTCGCTGACCTAAGGGGAGCTGAGCAACCAAGCTATCGAGGTCCGTAAGGTATGGATGCTCGCTTTGGCTAATGGCGCGACGGCGTCCCTGCTCGCCGCGCTTGCGTGCTTGACGATAGGCCTCTTCCATGGTGTCTACTCCCTTAGTCGTTTAAACAACGATATGAACCATGGTACCACGAATGAAAACCACTACAAAGATGCCTGTCCCCTTTGCGGTGGTTTAGGCGATGATGGGGGCGATGGCGCGGATGCAGGCGTCGGCTGCCGTGAAAGTAGTGCTGTCGTCGCTGACGATAAAGATGATCTTTCCTTTGATGCCAAAGTCGCCGATTTCGCTAAAGAGTACGTAGGGCTCCTTGTCAAAGCCCGAGATGGGCGAGACGGCCGTTTTGGTTGCGCTCGTGAGCTCGTCTGCCAGCACGTCAAGGGAAGCCCACTTGGACGTGTCCTTTACGGCAACGGGCACAGCCACACGCCCAAAGGGCATGAGGTGCACGAGCGTGTTCTTGGAGATATTTGAGTTGGGGACGATGATGGTCTGCCCACAGGCATCCTCAATCGTTGTATGGCGCCAAGTGATGTCTTGGACAACGCCGGATACGCCGCCGACCTCGATATTGTCGCCGGGTTTGATGATGCCCATAAAGGTCACCTGCATGCCGCCGATAAGGTTTGATAACGTGTCCTGAAAGCCGAGCGAGATGGCGATGCCGCCGACGCCAAGAGCGGCGACGAGCGCGTTTGCGTTAATGCCAAAACAGTTGTCGAGGATAAAGCTGCCGCCAATCATCCAGATGACGGCGCGCGCGATGTTGATAAAGATACTCGATGCCGGAAGCGGGTTATCGTCTCGGTTAAGCAGATGGTTCAGGGTCTTGGATACGACCTTGGCGGCGACGGCGGTGCCTATCGCCAAGATGACGGCCCAGATGATGTTGTGGACCCACCGTTGCTCAAAGAAATGAAGAATCGGCTCAAACAATTCCATGTAGGGAAAACCTCCTAATGATCGTTCAACCATGATACCCACCAAGAAGCCCGTCCGATCAAATTCGGACGGGCTTCTGTGCTCGATATAAGGTTTACGCGGCGGGGCTGTAAGGCCCGGCAGTGTAGCTTAGCGTCGACGCTTCCAAATAATACCGAGCATGATGACGATGATGCCGCCGATAAGGCACGCGCCAACTACTGCCAGCGTGTGGTCTCCCGTTGCGGCGAGCTTACCGGTCGTCTTCTTGGTGATGACCTTCGTGGTCGTCGTGTCCGTCTTAGGCGAGGGCTTAGGCGTCGGGGCCGGTGTGGGCGTGGGGTCCACGGCTGCGGAGCCGAAGCCGATGGTGCCGGCGAGCCCGGCCATCTTGCTCTCCCAGCCGTTCTGCCCAATCAGCGCCCTCAGCGCCGCCTCGCACGTGCCCCACTCGGTGTACTTGGTGGCGTGTGCAAAGGTGGGAAAGTCGGTTGTGTTGGTGATGATGTAGTTGTTGGTGGCGACGGTATAGGTCTTGGTGGGATCGAGCGTGCTGCCGTCTTTGGTGAGCGTGGCACTCACAATGCGCTTGCCTTCGGGCTGCGTCCAATCAATCGTCACGTTGATGCCGCCAAAGGAGAGAACGCTGCCAGAGTCATCGCGCCACTTGTACTTGTCTTGCGCCTCCTGCTCGGTGTGACCGGCCGCCACATAAGCCTTCTGAAGCTCGTAGCTGTCGTTGCAATCGTCGCTGATTTGTAGCGAGTGCTCGAGCGCTGCGAGGAAGTCCGCGCCGGTCATGGTCCAGGTCTCCACGGTGTTGCCGTAGGGCGAGATGGCGATGACGTTGCCGGCGGTCACGTTGCCCGCCGCGATGCCGCCGCGGATGCCGCCAGCGTTTTCGATAGCGAGGTCTGCGCCCGTCAAGGCAAGATAGGAGCCGCAAATCACGTGGCCGATGGTCTGGGCTTTGGTGGTGTCGCCCGGGTTGCTGGGGCGGAAATCGGTGGTGCGCACCATTTCCCAACCATGCGTGCCTGCGGCGTCCTCGCCGTAGAAATAGTTGGTGGTGGATGTGCCGAGCACCTTGTTCGATTCGTTTTCAAAGGCCTCGTCGAGCGGCTTGATCTTGTTGCGGACGGCTTCAAGGCAGCTTTGGTAGTCGGAGCCCTTGTCGGGGTCTGCCAAAAGGTCGTTGACGTTCTTGGCGGTGTAGAGCTTCTCGTCGCTGCCGTCTGCAGGGACCGTGACCGTGTCATCGTCGGTCGTCTCGGTGCCATTGGTGTCGTACTTGTACGGAATGGAAAGCAGCCCCACCTCGGCAAAGGCGCTGCCTGCCTCGACAACGTGGATCGTCTTGCCGTCGGCTCCCGTCACCTTCTCGTTAAGGTTGATGTGCTCGTGGCCTGCGATAAGGGCATCGACGCCACGGAGCCGCGTGGCAAAGGTCTTGGCGTTGAGTGTATGCGCGATACACACAACAACATCGCAGCCCTCCCTGCGCAGCTGCTCTGCCTCGGCATTGATGGCGTTCGCGGCACTCGAGAACGACGTGCCCGCGACCAGGTCCGCGCGCAGCGAGGATCCCAGCGACTCATCCATGGCACCCACGACGCCGACCTTGATTTTGTAGTCGAATGTGGAATGATCCTCGCTATCCTCCCAGGTGCGATCGAGCGTCTTCGTGATGCTCGAGCTCCATACGCCGCTCGTAGACTTTGCGTTCGCGCAGAGCATGGCGAAGGGCGTGCCGGTGGTGCTGTAGCCGGTCATGGTGCGGAGCTTGTCTGCGCCGTAGCTCCAGTCGTGGTTGCCCGGCGTGGTCGCGTCGTAGCCGTCTACATAGAAGGTGTCCATGAGCTCGGCGATGCTCTTGCCCTCGCTCATGGTGGCGAAGGACTGCCCGTGGAAGGTGTCGCCCGCATCGAGCAAAAGATCGGGGGCGCTGTTTTGGGCGCTATAGAGAACCGCCAGCCCATCAAAGCCCACAGTGCCGGTGCCCTTGCTTGCGTTGTAGCTGTACTTGTAGCTGCCGTGGATGTCGTTGGTGTGCATGACGGCCACGGAGCCGTCAATGGCGGCGGGCAGGTTCCCCGCGAAAGCGAGGCTTGGGATGCCTGCGAGCGCGCCGGCAAACAACGCGGCGGCTAACGCAAGGCGGGGGAGTCTTTTCATGGCAGTTTCCTTAGTCCTTAGCCAGAATGTCTGGTTGAATATCGGATTATCGACATAATATGCGAAAACCGCCGCAAGGGCGCCTGTCCCTTAGCGGCGGTTTTGACGTTTGCGCAGATAAAACCTGCCAAAATAAACCTGTCCCTTTTTGGCAGGTTTTAGCTCAGCAGCATGCGGTCGTTGGCGAGCTCGCCGCCCGAGACCTCCTCGAACTTCTGCAGCAGGTCGGCTACGGTGAGCGACTTCTTCTCATCGCCCGCCACGTCGTAGATCACGTGGCCTTCGTGCATCATGATCAGACGGTTGCCCAGACGGATGGCGTCATTCATGTTGTGCGTGACCATGAGCGTGGTCAGGTGGTTCTCGTCGACGATCTCCTCGGTCAGGTTAAGCACCTTAGAGGCCGTCTTGGGGTCGAGGGCCGCGGTGTGCTCGTCGAGCAGCAGCAGGCGCGGCCTGGTGAGCGTGGCCATCAGCAGGGTGAGTGCCTGGCGCTGGCCACCCGAGAGCAGGCCGACCTTGGCGTTGAGACGCGTGTCCAGACCAAGGTCCAGGCGCTTGAGCAACTCAACGTACTCATCTTTCTCGGCCTTGGTGACGCCCCACGAAAGGCCGCGACGCTGGCCGCGACGCTTGGCGAGGGCCAAGTTCTCGGCAATCTGCATGTCGGCAGCGGTACCGCGCATGGGGTCCTGAAACACGCGGCCCAGGTACTTGGCGCGCTGAGACTCGCTCAGGCGCGAGATGTCGGTGCCGTCGAGCTCAATAACGCCCGAATCGAGCGGGTACACGCCGGCGATCATGTTGAGCAGCGTGGACTTGCCGGCGCCGTTGCCGCCGATCACGGTTACAAAGTCGCCGTCATTTAGGGTAAGGTCGACGCCGGTGAGCGCGCGCTTCTCGGTGACGGTGCCCTTGTTAAAGGTCTTCTTGACGTGCGAGAGCTTAAGCATCTGCCTCATCCCCCTTCGTGTAGGAGCTGCGGAGCTTATAGCGCTCCCAAACCACGGGCACGCACAGGGCCACAGCAACGATCACGGCGGAGAGCAGCTTCATGTCGTTGGCGTCCATGCCCAACTGCAGCACGATGGCGCGGATAAGGAAGTACACCACGGAGCCAAAGACGGCAGAGGCCAGGCGGACGCTAAACTGCGTGAGGCCGCCGGGCAGCAGACGGCCGAGCACCTCACCGATAACAATGGCGGCAAGACCGATAACGATGGCACCGGTGCCCATGCCAATGTCGGCGTACTTCTGGCTCTGGCAGATGAGTGCGCCCGAAAGGCCGATAAGGGCGTTGGAGAGCACGAGGGCGATCATCTTGGTGGAGTTGGTGTTGACGCCCAGGGCGCGGATCATGTACTCGTTGTTGCCGGTGGCGCGCAGTGCTGAGCCAATCTCGGTGCCAAAGAACCAATACAGGATGGCAACGATAGCCACGGCGAGCAAGATGCCCAGGATGATGGCGACGGTGGACTGCGGCAGGCCGGTCATGTTGCTGACGGCCGAGAACACGGTGCCTTTGGCAAGGATGGGCGTATTGGATTTGCCCATGATGCGCAGGTTGATGGACCACAGACTGATCTGCGTCAGGATTCCGGCGAGGATCGCGGGAATCTCAAAGACAGTGGTCAAAATGCCCGTGACGGCGCCCGCGATGGCACCGGCACACATGCCGGCCAGCACGGCGAACAGCGGGTCGACGTTGTTATTGACGATGAGCACGGCGCAGACGCAGCCGCCGAGGGCAAAGCTGCCGTCGCAGGTCATATCGGGAATGTCGAGCAGGCGGAACGTGATAAACACGCCAAGCACCATAATGCCCCAGAGGACGCCCTGCGAAACGGCGCCCTGCAATGCAATAAGCATGCTTCATACCTCCTAGGATAGGGTGGACACGTGAGTCACCATGATAGCGGTAACAATGCATAAAAGAGCTGCGGCCGGATGTTTTGTCTCATCCGTAACAAGCAGGGCGAACGCCGGTCTTTGGCGTTCGCCCCTGTGGCTCAGATATTGAATAACACGGCAACGGCGCAAGTGCGTGCCCTAGCTGCGTTACCGCACATGGTGCTACTCGTCCAGAGCGGAAAGGTCGATGCCTAGAGCCTCGGCCATCTCGTCGTTCTTGACGACGACCAGGTCCTTGCTCGAGAGGTGCTTGATCGGCATATCTTCGGGCTTGGCCTCGCCCTTCAGAATCTTAACTGCCATCTCGCCCGCGGCGTAGCCCAGATCCTCGTAGTTGATGGAGAGGGTGAACAGGCCGCCGGCCATGCACATACCCTCCTCGCCAGTCACGAAGGGAAGCTTGTTTTCCTTGCAGATCTGGCCGACCTGCGAGGCACCCGCGGCGATGGTGTTGTCGGTGGGGGAGTACAGCGCGTCGACCTTGCCCACGGCAGACTCGACGACGGACTGAATCTCGTTGGAGCTCGAGACGGTGAAGTCAGTGTACTCGAGGCCCAGCTTGTCGAGCTCCTTCTTGGCGGCCTTGATCTGGACGTCGGAGTTGGACTCGGCGGTGCAGTAGAGCAGGCCGACCTTTTTAACGCCGGGCAGGACCTTCTGCATCATCTCGAGCTGCTCGGCGACCGGGGTGAGGTCGGAGGCGCCGGTGACGTTGGTGCCAGGCTTGTCGTTGTCCTGGACCAGGCCGGAGGCGGCGTAGTCGGTGATGGCGCAGCCCACGATGGGGATATCGGCCGTGGCGCCGGCGGCAGCCTGCGCGGCGGGCGTGGCGATGGCATAAATCAGGTTGACGTTGTCGCCCACAAACTTGTCGGCAATGGACTTACACGTGGACTGGTCGTTCTGGGCGTTCTTCTGGTCGATCTTGACCTTAAGGCCGCTCTTCTTGATGGCCTTGACGAAGCCGTCGTTGGCGGCATCGAGCGCGGAGTGCTCGGTGAGCTGCAGAACGCCGATGGTGTAGTCGGAACCGGCGGCGGCAGAGCCGGAACCAGAGTTGCCGCCGCATCCGGCGAGCGGGGCGAGCGCGAGCAGGCCGGCGGAGACCAGAAGGCTCCTGCGGCTGATGGTGATGTCCTTCATATCATTACCCCCAGTATAAAAATGGCTGGAAACACTGCACTGGGACAAAGTGCAAGTGGAACTATAGTAGCGCTGATGTCCATTTTTACAACAGCCTGGCGGGTTTTTTAATACAGAATCGGATGGGCGGTACGGGTAGTCGAATGGGCAGCGGAGGGTCTTATGCGGCGGAGGAGGCGTCGTCCTCGTCTAGGGCGGCGAAGAGCTTCTTGCCGTCGAGGAGACGTGTGGTGACGTTTCTCATTCGGCCAATCTCTACGGTACGCAACGTGTCATCGGCGCCTCGGGCGTCGTAGACCGTTCCCAGCAGATACGAGATGCCATCGCGCTGCCTGATGGCAAAGGGACGGAGTGTCATTCGTGCTGCTTCGGTTTCACCACGCGTCGTGACGCTCGAAATATCAAAACTCACCGTGGTTCCGTGGTCGATGGCCTGCTCGACGAGCTCGCACGTGTCGATGCGCTTGATGGGCGTGCGTGTTGCCTTGGTGGCCTTGCTGCCTGCGCTTGGAACGGGTTCGGGTATATCGAGGTAGCCGCGAACGTCGGCACTCGCCATGGCAACTAAGTGCTGCGCCATGCTCTTGCGGATAGCGATAGGCGTGGAGCGGTTGCGCATGACCATACCGTGGAGCCTGATGATCTCTTCGTCGGTGAGCGGACGGGGTCGTCGGGATGGGCGAGGCGCCGGATCAACTCATCGGAAAGCATGGCCTTGTCCTCGCCGGTGTTTTCGCTTAATAGTTGCAGGATGCGAACGGCGCGATAGGCTGCCATCGAGGCGGCGCCCCTCGTCGTGGTGTCGTAGGTTTCAACAGCGGCTTCGGTCATCGTGCCCACGTCCTTTCCGTTTTGGGTGGCGACGGTATGGAGCCTAGGACGTGGGGCTTTCCCAGGGGCGCAGGGCGCTCTGGGCGGTCGGTAGTCGTCGGCAAACGGTGGGTCGAGTTTTCAACAGCCCTGCTCAACTGACCAAAAACTTGCCAAAAGCTTGACGGATGCTGTTGAAAAAAAGCGTCTCTCGACCGATGTCGAGAGACGCTTATGCGATGAGCGTTGGCGTGTGGCGACGCGAGCTAGCGTCCGACGATTAGAAGTCGGCGTTGCCCACGGTGCGCGGGTGCGGCAGGACGTCGCGGATGTTGCCCACGCCGGTCAGATACATGACCAAGCGCTCGAAGCCCAGACCGTAGCCGGCGTGCTTGCAGGAACCGTAGCGGCGCAGGTCAAGGTAGTACTTGTACTGCTCGGGATTCATGCCCAGGTCCTTGATGCGGGCCTCGAGCAGATCCAGGCGCTCCTCGCGCTGGGAGCCGCCGATAATCTCGCCAATACCGGGAACCAGGCAGTCGGCGGCGGCGACGGTCTTGCCGTCCTCGTTCATGCGCATGTAGAACGCCTTGATCTCGGCCGGGTAGTCGGTTACGAAGGTCGGGCGCTTAAAGTGCTCCTCGGTCAGGAAGCGCTCGTGCTCGGTCTGCAGGTCGATGCCCCAGCTGACGGGATAGTCAAACTTGTGACCGGCGGCGACGGCCTGCTCCAGGATTTCGACGGCCTCGGTATAGGTGACGCGGGCGAAGTCGGAGTTGGCGACATGGTCCAGGCGCTCGAGCAGACCCTTGTCCACAAACTTGTTGAGCATATTGAGCTCGTCGGGGCAGGTTGCCATGACGTCCTTGAGGACATACTTGAGCATGGCCTCGGCGTTATCCATGTAGTCGTTAAGATCGGCAAAGGCCATCTCGGGCTCGATCATCCAAAACTCGGCGGCGTGGCGCGTGGTGTTGGAGTTCTCGGCGCGGAAGGTGGGGCCAAAGGTGTACACGTCGCCAAAGGCCATGGCAAAGTTCTCGGCATTGAGCTGGCCGGACACGGTGAGGCTCGCATGCTTGCCAAAGAAGTCCTGGCTCCAGTCGACCTCGCCGGACTCGGTGAGGGGCGGATTTTTGGGGTCGAGCGTGGTCACGCGGAACATCTCGCCGGCGCCCTCGCAGTCACTCGTGGTGATGATGGGGGTGTTGACGTAGACAAAGCCCTGCTCCTGGAAGAAGCGGTGGATGGCGGCAGCCGCGACAGAGCGGATGCGGAACACGGCGCGGAACAGGTTGGTGCGCGGGCGCAGGTGCTGCTGGGTGCGCAGGAACTCGACGGTTGCGCGCTTCTTCTGCAGCGGGTAATCCGGGGCGCTCGTGCCCTCGACCTCGATGGAGGTGGCAGAAAGCTCGAAAGGCTGGGGCGCATCGGGGGTCAGCTTGACGGTGCCGGTGCAAATGAGTGCGGCCGAGACGTTTTGATGGGCGATCTCGTCGTAGTTGTCGAGTGCCTCGCGGTTCATGACGACCTGCAGGTCGCGGAAGCAGCTGCCGTCGTTGAGCGTAACAAAGCCAAAGTTCTTCATGTCGCGGACGGACTTGACCCAGCCGGCGACGGTGACGGTCTGGCCGCCGAGCGACTCGGCATCAGCATAGAGCTGCGCGATTTTGGTGCGGTTCACGTATCCTCCCATAACGGTTGAATGATAGTTATCCATACAGTTCGATATTCTAGCAGCTCGGCTCATTTGGGCTATACAGATAAGGCATTGGCGGGATGGTTTTTCAAACGAAAAGCGCCCGCGGCCAAATGGTCGCGGGCGCTTGACGAGGTGCCTTTTGGCTGTGTGGCGCGGGGCCTGGCTACTTGGTCTTGGCTACCAGCAGCGGGTCGCCAAGCTTGACGAGCGGGTTGCCGCCGATAAGCGTTCCAGACTCGCCGACATGGTCGATGCTCTTAAGACGATCGAGCTCGGAGACGATGACGGTCACGATGTCCTCGTGACCAGCGGCCTTAATAGCCTCGCGGTCGAAGCTGATGAGCGGCTGGCCTGCCTTGACCACATCGCCCATCTCGACAAAGCGGGCAAAACCCTTGCCGTTCATTTCCACGGTGCCCAGGCCAACATGGATGAACACGCGAAGACCGTCCTCGGTGATCATGCCAATGGAGTGGTTGGTGACAGTGGTGGCGCCGATGCGGCCGTTGGCGGGCGCATAGATGGTGCCGGTAATGGGCTCGATGCCATAGCCCTGGCCAAGCATGCCCGAGGCGATCGTCTCGTCGGGGACCTCGTCCAGGTTGACGAGCACGCCGTTGACGGGGGCATAGATGACGCCTTCGCGGGTGGCGAAGCTTGCTGCGGGCGGAACGGACGCCTCGCCCGTCGAGGTGAAGGTGGACTTAAGCGAATCGAGCAGACCCATAGTTGCCTCCAACTTAAATAGGCGCATATCGCGCGTTTGGTTTGCCGGAAACGTTTCACATGTGTTTCGCGGCTTGGTCAACGCCCCTATTCTACGCTGCTCAGCGATACCTCTGAGCTGGGATTATGTGATATATCAGTTGAAGGGAAACTTATTGCTGGTGTGTTTCTGCGCCACGGGTTCAAGTGGGGTACGCTTGAAGGCGAAAAACAAGGGCGCATAATTTGCGCGAAGGGAGCACATATGATTGTCGAGAACCATGCGCTGTGGGGCGAGGAGCCGACCGAGGAATATCCGGCGACGTTTACGTATTTGGGTGCCGAGCCGCTCCCCTACAAGCCCAATGGCCGCCGCCCTGCGGTGATTATCTGCGGCGGAGGTGCGTTTACGCATATCGCTCCGCACGAGCAGGACCCGGTGGCGTTTGCATTTTTGGACCGCGGCTACCAGGCCTTTGTGCTCAACTATGTCACGAGTTCTACGGGTGACGTGAGCTTTCCGCACCCCCAGGCAGATCTTGCCAAGATGGTCGCCACGGTGCGCGCGAATGCCGACGAGTGGCATGTCGACCCCAAGCGCGTGTGCGTCGTGGGCTTTTCTGCTGGCGGCATGATTTGCGCCTCGCTGGCAACACAGTGGAAGACCGGCCCCTTCGCGGCACTTGCCGGGGCGCGTCCGGACGACATTCGTCCCGATGCCGTGGTGTTGGGCTATCCGCTGCTCGACTTTGCCTATGTGCGCGACATGCAGACGCGCGACCCGCGCATCGACCTGCGCGTGCCAAAGACGGGCGGCAAGACGGGGCGCGATTTGCTCAACGACTACCTGTCGATGGTGACGGGCGGCGAGGCAACTGACGAGCATCTGGCCGACATCTGCCCCACCACGCATGTTTCGCGTCAGATGCCCCCGACCTTTGTGTGGGGCGTGTCCGACGACAAGACGGCGCCGATCGCGCAGGTCTACCCGTTTGCGCAGCGCATGGCCGAGGAGGGCGTTGCATGCGAGATGCACGTCTTTGACCAGGGTGGTCACGGCCTTTCGCTCGGCAACGCCAACACCGCGGTCGACAACGAGGACAAGCAGGTGGCGGTCCGCCCTTGGATTCGCCTAGCCTTCCGCTTCCTGGAGCGCCACGGGTTTTAGTTACGGCGTTTTACCAAACGCCGTAACCACTTGACGCTGCAAGCCCGCCAGGGCGGCAATTTGCCTTTCAACTTCGGCGGCATGACCAAAAGGTCAATGCCGCCTCGCTTCAAGGCACCTTGCTCGCTCCGGCGGGCTTTCGCTGTTGGTTCCAAGACATCGGCATCGTTCTAGCTGTCAAGGGCTTGGTGCAAAGTAATCCGTCCCCCTGCACCAATCTGCCGATTGAACGTTGCTGTATGTTCGCGCTATCATGCATGGATAAATTGGTTAGCCATGGCAAACGGTTAGCCATGGTGAACATAAATACAACGCCCTGTGGGCGCCGGGGGAGGAACACGGACGTGAAGCTCGATACACTCGAGATTGGAAAGGACGCCGTTGTCGCATCGGTGGCATCGGACGATCAGGCACTCCGACAGCATATTTTGGACATGGGTCTAACGCCGGGCACCGAAGTCACCATGATGAAGTACGCCCCCATGGGCGATCCGCTCGAGATCCGCCTGCGTGGCTACGAGTTGACACTGCGCAAGGACGATGCCGCTCGCATCGAGCTCGTGGGTATTCACGACACCGATACGGGTCCGCGCGCTAACGCCGCAATCGGCACGACGGAGCATCCGGCCCTGGGCGAGGGGACATATTCGCCCCGTGCGGCAAAGACGGCCGTGCCCGAGGGCGCGCCGTTGCACTTTGCCCTCGCCGGCAACCAAAACTGCGGCAAGACCACGTTATTCAACCAGCTGACGGGCTCCAACCAACACGTCGGTAACTTTCCCGGCGTGACGGTCGACCGCAAAGATGGCACCATCCGTAACCATCCCGAGGCGAGCGTTACCGACCTGCCTGGCATTTACTCCCTGTCGCCGTACACAGGCGAAGAGGTCGTGAGCCGTCAGTTCATCCTCGACGAGCGCCCGGACGCCATCATCGACATCATTGACGCTACCAACATCGAGCGTAACCTGTACCTGACACTGCAGCTCATGGAGCTCGACCGCCCCATGGTCATCGCGCTCAACATGATGGACGAGGTGACCGCCAACGGCGGCGCCGTGGACGTCAACCTGCTCGAGAGCCTGTTGGGCGTGCCCGTTGTTCCCATTAGCGCTGCCCGCAACGAGGGTATCGGCGAGTTGGTGGATCATGCCTTGCACGTGGCGCGGTTCCGCGAGCGCCCCGGTCGCCTGGACTTTTGCGCGCCCGACGGTCCGGACGGCGGTGCGCTGCATCGCTGCATCCACGGTATTGCTAACCTGATTGAGGACCATGCCGTGACGGCGCACATCCCGGTGCGCTTTGCGGCGACCAAGCTGGTTGAGGGCGACGAGCTGGTGACCGAGGCGCTTCACCTGGATCGCAATGAGCTCGACGCTATCGAGCACATCATCACCCAGATGGAGGGCGAGGCCGGCACCGACCGCCTATCTGCGCTGGCCGATATGCGTTTTAGCTTTATCGGCGACGTGTGCGGGCGTTGCGTCGTCAAGCCGCACGAGAGCCGCGAGCACGTGCGCTCCGTCAAGATTGACCGCATCCTGACAGGTCGTTACACAGCCATTCCGGCGTTTCTGGTGATCATGGGCCTCGTCTTTTGGCTGACGTTTGGCGTGATCGGCGCGGCGTTGCAGGGACTCATGGAGGACGGTATCGCTACCATCATCGCCTCGGCCGATGCGGGCCTCAAGGCGTTCGGTACCAACGACGTGGTGCGCTCGCTGGCTGTCGATGGCGTGCTTACGGGTGTGGGCAGCGTGCTGACCTTCCTGCCGATTATCGTCGTGCTCTTCTTGTTCCTCTCCATTCTGGAAGACTCCGGCTACATGGCACGCGTGGCCTTTGTCATGGATAAGGTGTTGCGTCGCTTTGGCCTGTCGGGCCGCAGCTTCGTGCCCATGCTCGTCGGTTTTGGCTGCACCGTGCCGGCTATCATGTCGACCCGTACGCTCCCATCCGAGCACGACCGCAAGATGACGGTCATGCTCACGCCGTTTATGAGCTGTTCAGCCAAGTTGCCGGTTTACGGCTTGCTGTGCGGGGCGTTTTTCCCGCGGGCGACGGTTCCCGCCATGGTCTCGCTCTATCTGATTGGTATTGCGGTTGGTTGCATTGCGGCTTTGGTGCTCAACCGTACGGCCTTTAAGGGTGACCCGGTGCCGTTTATCATGGAGCTTCCCAATTACCGCCTGCCGAGCGTCAAGACGACGGTGATGCTGGCATGGGATAAGGCCAAGGACTTCATCACCAAGGCCTTTACCATTATCTTTGCCGCTACGGTGGTCATCTGGTTCCTGCAGACGTTCGATATCCGCTTTAACGTGGTCGCTGACCAGTCGCAAAGCCTGCTTGCCGGTCTGGGTAGCATCATCGCGCCGGTGTTGGCCCCGCTCGGTTTTGGCGACTGGCGCGCATCCACGGCGCTCGTCACCGGACTTATCGCCAAGGAGAGCGTCATCTCGACGCTCACGGTGCTTTTGGGCGCAACCTCTCCCGCGGTGCTGTCGACCATGTTTTCGCCGTTTACCGCCTACGTGTTCTTGGTCTTTACGTTGCTGTACCCGCCCTGCGTGGCGTCCATCGGCGCCGTCAAGAGTGAGTTGGGCGCGCGCTATGCCGTGGCTGTATTCGCGTTTCAGGTGACGGTCGCCTGGATCGTGGCGTTTGTCGTGCATTCGGCGGGCATATTGCTGGGGCTGGCTTAGTTATTTATTGACGGCGCAACCTCTGTGTATCGAATTGTTTTCGGCCCTGTATCTGTTGCTGACGGATGCGGGGCCGTTGCTATATAATCGCCTCCACTCAAAATGATTGGAGACGTTATATATGAGTCAGGCAAGGCAAGACGGCATCACGCTCAGGCAGTGGCTCCCGCTCGTCGGGCTCACCTGCTGTGCGTTCGTGTTCAACACGTCGGAGTTTATGCCCATCGGCCTTTTGACTGATATCGCCGCGTCGTTCTCGCTCACCGAGGCCCAGGCGGGCATCATGATCTCGGTCTATGCCTGGGGCGTCATGCTGCTGTCGTTGCCGCTCATGGTGTTTGCCTCGCGCTTCGAGTTCAAGCGGATGCTGCTGGGCGTGCTCGCCGTGTTCTCGCTGGGCCAGTTTCTGTCGGCTGTGGCGCCGACTTATCCCATCCTGGTCTGCGCGCGCCTGGTGGTCGCTTGCGCACATGCCGTGTTCTGGTCGGTCGCCTCGATTATGGCCTCGCGCCTGGTTGACACGCGCCATGGGGCGCTCGCCATCAGCATGATCGCCACGGGCTCTTCCATCGCACAGATCTTCGGCCTGCCGCTCGGCCGCGCCATTGGCCTGGCCGTGGGCTGGCGCATGACGTTTGCTGTGGTCGGAGCGCTGTCTGCTGTCGCGGTCGTCTACCAGGCCACGGTGTTCCCTGCCATGCCAGCGGGCGAGCGTTTTACGCTCAAGCAGCTGCCCGAGCTGCTCAAGAACCCGTTCCTCATCGCGCTCTATGCGGTCACGGTGTTCATGGCAACTGGCTATTACGCGAGCTATAGCTATATCGAGCCTTTCCTGGCTCAGGTCGCGCATGTCGACGCAAGCGCTATCACTATGACGCTGACGGCGCTTGGCTGCTCTGGTCTGCTCGGAAGCTGGCTGTTTGGCCGCCTGTTCGATGGGCATCGCTTCCCGTTCTTGGCTATCACGCTCTCCGGCGTGCCGGTGGCTCTGCTGCTTATGGGTCCGGCCGCATCGTCGCTCGTGGCAGTGCTTGCCGTCTGCGCACTGTGGGGTTGCTGCGCCACGGCCTTTAACGTGGCGTTTCAGGCCGAGCTCATCAAGTACACGCCGGCGGACTCGTCGGCCGTCGCCATGTCGATCTTCTCGGGCCTGTTCAACCTCGGTATCGGCACGGGTACCGCGATCGGCGGAGCCGTGGTTTCGGGTCCCGGTATCGCCTGGATCGGCTGCGCAGGTGGCGCAATCGCCGTCGTGGGCGTCATCCTCGCCATCACGGTGCTATTCCCAGCCATACGCCGCGCAAAGCCCGTCGCCTAGCCACGTCTCTCACCGCAAATTAGCTACCCTGCCGGGCATACAATGGATGTCGTTGTGTTGAGCTTACCGGGAGGTTGCTATGTGGGCATACGAGACGACGTTCTATCAGATCTATCCGCTGGGCTTTTGCGGAGCTCCGCGCGAAAACGCCGCGCCCGTTGCCGAGGATGAGCTCGCCCAGGCTGTCAACGCCGCGCCAAACCCCGATGCGCCCATCATGAAGATCGCCCAATGGGCCGACTACCTGCAGGAACTCGGCGTTGGCGCCGTGCTCATCAACCCGCCGCTCGAATCTGATAGCCACGGTTACGATACACGCAGCCTGCGCCACATCGACCGCCGCCTGGGTGGGGACGCCGACTTTGCCGCCGTATGCGACACGCTGCATGCCCATGGCATCCGCGTGGTGCTCGATGCCGTCTTCAACCACGTCGGCCGCGGTTTTTGGGCCTTCCGCGACGTGCAGGAGCGCAAGTGGGACTCGCCGTACAAGGACTGGTTCCACATCAGCTTTGACGGTGACTCGTGCTACGGCGACGGCTTTTGGTACGAGGGCTGGGAAGGCCATTTTGAGCTCGTGAAGCTCAACCTGCAAAACCCCGCCGTGGTCAATTACCTGCTCGAGTCCGTGCGCCGCTGGGCCGAGGTCTTTGGCGTCGACGGCCTGCGCCTGGACGTCGCCTACATGCTCGACCGCGATTTCATGCGTCGTTTGCATAGCTTTGCCCGTGAGCTCAAGCCCGGCTTTGTGCTCATTGGCGAGACGCTCCACGGCGACTACAACCAGATCGTCAACGACGAGATGCTCGACTCTTGCACCAACTACGAGTGCTACAAGGGCCTGTACTCCAGCTTTAACTCGGTCAACATGTTCGAGATCGCCCATTCGCTGCACCGTCAGTTTGGCGGCGACCCCTGGTGCATCTACCGCGGCAAACATCTGCTGTCGTTTGTCGACAACCACGATGTGCCGCGCCTGGCGAGCATCCTCACCGACAAGTCCTGTCTGCGTCCCGCCTACGGCATGCTCTTTGGCATGCCAGGCATCCCGTGCGTCTACTATGGCAGCGAGTGGGGAATTGCTGGCGAAAAGGGCGGCCCCGATGGCGACTGGGCGCTGCGCCCTGCGCTCGATGAGCCTGCGCCCAATGAGCTGACGGCGTTCATCACGCAACTCGCACACCTTCGCTCGGCCGACGACGCGGCTGCCCGTGCTCTCAACTACGGTGCCTATCGCAACGTGGTGATCCAGAACAAGCAGCTGCTGTTCGAGCGCGCCTGCGACGGCGCGACGGTACTCGTGGCGGTGAATGCCGTGGGTGAGCCTTACACCTTTGGCGCCGGCGAACTCAACGGCTCCTTCGTCGACCTGCTTGCCGACGATGCGCCCACGGTCGAGCTGACGGGTACCCTTGAGCTTGCACCCTACGAGGTGCGCTATCTGTTGAGAGCCTAGCCCATGGCCGTGTCTGACGAGGGCTATCAACATATTGAGCATGGGTTTGAGCCCGTGTTCGACCAGCACTCGCGCGTTTTGGTGCTCGGGTCGTTTCCCTCGGTGCTTTCGCGCACCAATGCCTTTTATTACGGCAACCCTCAGAATCGCTTTTGGCGTGTGATGGCCACGTGCCTCGGTATGCCTGTGCCGCCCAACGAGGGCGATCCTTTGGCAAGCGGTGAGCCCGCGACGCTCGATGCCTCCATTGCCGCCAAGCGATCCGTGCTGTTGAACGGTGGCGTGGCCCTGTGGGATGTGATTGAGAGCTGCGACATTAAGGGCTCGAGCGACGCGAGCATTCGCAACGTTGTGCCGGCACATATCGAGTGCATTACCGATGCCGCGCCGATCGAGGTCGTTGTCTGTAACGGTGGTACGGCAGGGCGACTCTACAAACGCTACTTGCAAGATCGGACGGGGCTACCCGCCATCGTCCTGCCCTCGACAAGTCCCGCCAATGCCGCCTGGCATCTTGAACGTCTTGTTGAGCGTTGGCACGAAGCCGTTGACTGGGCTGTTATTTAATTTAGATTTTTGTTTGAGCGTGGGCGCCCAGACGTTTCAGAACGCCTCGCCAGATCGGCGCGGGCACGGCTGGCTCGGCGCAAACCATGCCGTCGGCGTCGACGTTGGCGGCATTGCCGCCGCCAAGTCGCTGTGCATGCTCGACGGAGCAGCCCATGCGCACAGCGCCCACAAGCTTATCTATCGCTTCCGAAAATGGTCGGCGCAAGAGGCCCATGCGTGGGGAATGGCGAAGCGCTGCGATGCCGCTGCCGGCGCAGATGGCAACGCCGCCACACCACAATTGGTCATGGCGCTCACATGCCTTGTGCAGGCGAACGGCGGTCCCACGCGCCTGCTCAGCGCCCCGTTGTGCGGCTCGAATCACGGCATAGACACGCGCTCCCGTACTGCCAAAGCGCTCAAGCGCCTGCTCGATAGCTGTCAACGTCTCATCGTCAGCCACATCTTCAATGGCCAGCACGATGCCATCGGCAACGCTGCCGGCGTCATTTGCCTTCAAGTCGACTGGGCGGGGGAGCGCGGTGCCAGAAAGCTGAGCATAGGCGGCGATGGCATCCTGCAAGTCCCAGAGCAAAAACTCAAGATCGGCGCTCTTGGGAATACTGATATACGCAATGGTTTGTAGTGTTTTTGGTACGTCGCCACGCGCGATTGTCTCCATGCCATCTCCTTTCCGGCTCGTTTCCGTTTAGGTTACACCGTCTGGTGGCGCCCCGCCGCGCTATCCTAGTGCAACCCTTACGAAAGGAACGCCATGCGTCTGCCCATGAATACCTCGCTTGCCATGCTCAAGCCCTCCGGTATCCGCCGGATTAACGCGCTCGCCGCCCAGCACCCGGGGTGCATCGCGCTTGCGCTTGGCGAGCCCGATTTTCCCACGCCCGATGTGATTAGTGCCGAGGTGATCGCCGCACTGGACCGCGGTGACACGCACTATCCGCCCAACAACGGTCGCCCCGCCTTGCGTGAGGCGTTATCTGCCTACATGGGGGACGCGGGCCTTACGTTTTCGGCCGACGAGGTCATCCTAACCGACGGCGCGACCGAGGCCCTGTCGGCAACATTCATGGCTATGCTCAACCCCGGCGACGAGGTCATCATCCCCACGCCGGCCTTTGGCCTGTACGAGAGCATCGTCGTGGCCAATCACGCCAAAGCGGTCTTTTTGGATACGGAGCCTGCGCAATTTCAGATTGATGAGGAGGCGCTTCGTGCCTGCGTGACGCCGGCGACCAAGGCCATCGTCATCTGCACGCCCAACAATCCTACGGGTTGCATCCTCAACGCGGCTTCGCTCGACGCCGTGGCGCGCGTGGCAGAGCAGGCGGGCATCTACGTGGTCTGCGACGACGTATACAACCGCCTGGTTTATGTGGATGGCTACGAGCGCTTTGCCCAGCGTCACCCGGAGCTGCGTGAACAGACGGTCATCATCGAGAGCTTCTCCAAGCCCTGGTCCATGACCGGCTGGCGCCTGGGCTGGCTCGCGGCAGCGGCACCCGTCATCGCCGAGATCGCCAAGGCTCACCAATACTTAGTATCGAGTGCCGTCTCCTTCGAAATGGACGCCGCAGCCCGAGCCCTGACCGTCGACCCAACCCCCATGCTCAAAGTCTACCGAGCCCGCCGCGAACGCGTACTCGCAGCCTTAAACGCCATGGGTCTCGACGTAGTGGAACCGGCAGGCGCCTTCTACGCCTTCCCGAGCATCAAACAATTCGGCCTAACCAGCGAAGACTTCTGCATCAAAGCCATCAAAGAGGCAAACGTAGCCCTAGTCCCGGGCGACTGTTTCGGAACCGAAGGCCACATCCGTCTTAGCTACTGCGTCTCCGACAAGGATTTGGACGAAGGTCTCCGCCGCCTGTCCAACTTCGTGTCAACCCTATAGCCCACCGGGGCCCAAAACCATCAGCCCACCGACCCAAGCATTATGAGTGGGGCGCGCCGGCCAACGGAAAACCGGGCTGCCCCATAGTTGACGCAGGCCGCGCCGCCGAAGGCCAGGCGCAAGGTTTTCGTAGATTCCGCACGAGCCGAAGGCCACTTAATGTGGCCTTCGTGCGAGCCCAGGACTTGACCGAGCGAAAACCTTGCGCCTGGCCTTCGGCGGAGCGTGCCGGATGGCGGAATTGTGTGCAGCCCGGTTTTCCGTTGACCGACGCCGGGGTCCCCGCCATAATACTTTCGGTTCACGCACGAATCCGCTGCCAGAGACAGCCGGCGCTAACGGGCTTTGCCCGCGAGCTTAATGGGATATCCCGCCAGCCGAGGTGGTCGAGTAGATATGTCTTCTCGCCCCCGTCGCTCATGCAGCGCGGGGGCTTTCTTTTTGGACATGCCCCCGTCACGTCCTTGTGGCGGACCGTGCCCGGAAAGAATTCGAGGAGGTGTAATTCATGCCCCAGCAGTACAAAATCGACAAGGTTGCAGAGATCGAGTCCCGTATCGCCGAGAACGCCGGTCTGTTCGTCGTCAACTACAACGGTCTGACGGTTAAGCAGGCTCAGGAGCTGCGTCATCAGCTTCGCGAGTGCGGCGCCGAGATGAAGGTCTACAAGAACAACCTGGTCAAGATCGCCCTCAAGAACCAGGAGCAGCCCGAGCTCGACGAGATTCTCGCCGGCCCCGTCGCTTATGTGTTCTACGAGTCCGAGCCGGTCGAGGCCGCTAAGGCCCTTAAGGACTTCTCCGCTAAGTCCAAGGGCGTCCTTGAGATCAAGGGCGGTATCTCCGACGGCAAGGCCGTTTCCGCTGATGATGTTAAGGCTATCGCCGAGCTGCCCACCAAGGATCAGCTTCTCGGCCAGATCGCCGGTCTCATCTCCGGTTTCGCTCGCGACATCGCTGTCTGCGTCAACGGCGTTTCCTCTGGTCTCGCTCGTTCGATCCAGCAGGTCTCCGAGCAGAAGGCAGCCTAGTTGCTGTTTTCACCCGCGGCGGCAACGCCGCACCCCTGGCGCATTCGCGTCGTGTTTTAACTGATCTCCGTGCATCCGCACGGAAACCGAAAGGACTTAGAAATGGCTAAGCTTACCACCGATGAGATCATCGATGCTCTTAAGGAAATGACCCTTCTCGAGGCTTCCGAGCTCGTCAAGGCTATCGAGGACACCTTCGGCGTTTCCGCCGCTGCTCCTGCCGCTGTTGTCGCCGCTCCCGCTGCTGGCGCTGCTGAGGCCGAGGAGAAGACCGAGTTTGACGTCGTGCTCGAGGGCTTCGGCGACAACAAGATCCAGGTCATCAAGGCCGTCCGTGAGCTCACCAACCTTGGCCTGAAGGAGGCCAAGGAGGTCGTCGAGGGCGCTCCCAAGGCTGTTCTCGAGGGTGCCAAGAAGGAGGACGCCGAGGCTGCCAAGGAGAAGCTCGAGGCTGCTGGCGCTGCTGTCACCCTCAAGTAATCAGGCTTTCTCGCCAGATTTCTTTGCAGACGGGGTTCGCATTGCGAGCCCCGTCTTTTTTGTTCAAGACTTTAGTCCGCTGGCCGCGCAGCGGCCAGCTTTAAACCACCCGCTACGCGGGTGGAGACAAAC
>ERZ506982.8-NODE-8-length-205208-cov-8.79505_pt1 | contig 205208 bp, 149 predicted proteins | sample MGYA00512886_ERZ506982 | MGnify/ENA metagenome assembly ERZ506982 | reverse complement strand
GGACACATAACCCAGTTCAAGTGTAACTACCGTGTGTACAACTAAAGCAACCGGCCGGGACGAGGGGTGACGCAAAAGCGTCGCCCCTCGTTTTTAACCATGTCAACTGAACCTAGTTCAGTTTGGTTGATTTCCGATCTCAGCCGAACACATTGAGCGGAAAGGCCGTTCCCGCAGTCAGTCGAACGTCCCCGGGGCCCTTCTCAGGCCCCGGGGACGGCATTTTCCCAGTTGAAGGAACGGTGGAGATGTGTTTCGATGGGTCAGATTCGTGTCGTTCCGAAAAGACCGTGAACCTTTTGTGGGACGCCCGGCGCCGTGGTACCATAGCCGAGTTTGTTGTCTTGGTCGGAAACCAAGACGCCTTATGCGCTGATCGGTAACCAGCGCCTGACCAATAAGGAGTCCTACCATGAAGCAGGGTATCCATCCCCAGTATGTCGAGTGCACGGTGACGTGCTCCTGCGGCAACACCTTCAAGACGCACGCTACCGTGTCCGAGATGAAGGTCGAGCTTTGCAACGAGTGCCACCCGTTCTACACCGGCCAGCAGAAGTTCGTCGACACCGGTGGACGCGTCCAGCGCTTCGCCGACAAGTTCGGTGGCGCCGCTGCCGCTCAGCTCAAGAAGGCCGAGGAGGCCAAGGCTGCCAAGGCCGCCAAGGCTGCTGAGGCCGAGGCTGCTCGCAAGGCCGCCGCTGAGGCTAAGGCTGCCGAGAAGGCTAAGCGTGCCGCTAAGTTTGCCGAGGAGGCTGCCAAGCAGGCCGCCGAGGCTCCCGCAGAGGCTCCCGTCGAGGAGGCCGCTGCCGAGGCCGAGACCACCGAGGCTGCTGAGTAAATAGCTCGCCGCGGAAACACTCGCATTCATGGCATAAGGGCCGCGCATCCGTTTGGGTGCGCGGCCCTTTTCAATTTATTGGTGCAAATCAACCCGTCCCCATTGCACCAGATTGGTGCGAAGGGGACGGGTTGATTTGCACCAAATGGCAGAGAGACAGCGTTTTCCCAGATAAAAGCTGCCAAAATAAACCAGTCCCTTTTTGGCGGGCTGTCGTAGTTATTACGTGGTCGAGTGTGTCGACCGCATAGGCGGCGCCTTGTTTGGCTAAAGTACAAATATCTGTGTTTAACTCGTCCAAGGTTTCATGCCGCGGGCGATGGCCAAAAGGAAAACTACATGGGATTCATGTCAAAGCTGCTGTCCTTTGGATCCGATAAGGACCTGAAGCGCTACTACAAGATCGTCGACAAGATCAACGGTCTTGAGCCCCAGTTTGAGAAGATGACCGAGGAGGAGCTCCGCGCCCAGACCGATAAGTTCCGTGAGCGCTACGCCAACGGCGAGTCGCTCGACGACATGCTCCCCGAGGCCTTTGCCACCGTGCGCGAAGCTTCCAAGCGCACCATGGGCATGCGTCACTTTGATGTGCAGCTCATCGGCGCCATGGCGCTGCACGAGGGCCACATCGCCGAGATGAAGACCGGCGAAGGCAAGACCCTCGTCTCCACGCTGGCCGGCTATCTCAACGCTATCGCCGGTAAGGGCGTGCACGTCGTCACCGTCAACGACTACCTGGCCAAGCGCGACTCCGAGTGGATGGGCCGCATCTATAAGTATTTGGGTATGACCGTCGGTCTGCTGCAGAACAACATGCCGCTCGAGCTTAAGCGCCCAGCCTACCAGGCCGATGTCACCTATGGCACCAACTCCGAGTTCGGTTTCGATTACCTGCGCGACAACATGGTTACCCGCCCCGAGCAGCGTGTGCAGCGCGGCCACAACTATGCCATCGTCGACGAGGTCGACTCCATCCTGATCGACGAGGCCAGAACGCCGCTTATCATCTCGGGCGCCGGCACCAAGTCGGCTAGCACCTATAAGGATTTTGCGCGTGCCGTGCGCGGTCTGGAGCGCGGCGAGGACGTGTCGCATGACATGCTCACCGCCACCGAGGACGTGGAGCCCACGGGCGACTTCGTCATGGACGAGGCCAAGCACACCATCGCCGCCACCGAGCGCGGCCTTAAAAAGATCGAGCGCCGCCTGGGTATCGATGACATCTATGCCGATCTCTCCGGCCAGCTGGTCAACCACCTGCAGCAGGCGCTGAAGGCCCAGTACATGTTCCACCGCGACAAGCAGTACGTGGTCACCAACGGCGAAGTCAAGATCGTCGACGAGTTCACCGGCCGCATCATGGAGGGCCGCCGCTACTCCGAGGGCCTGCATCAGGCCATCGAGGCCAAAGAGGGCGTGCTCGTGCGTGAGGAGAACCAGACTCTTGCCACCATCACCCTGCAGAACTACTTCCGCCTGTATGACAAGCTCTCCGGCATGACCGGTACGGCGCTCACCGAAGACGCCGAGTTCCGCGAGATCTACAAGCTGCCCGTCGAGGTCATTCCCCCCAACAAGCCCGTGCAGCGTGTTGACCACGAGGACCTGGTGTACCGCACCATCCAGGCCAAGTACAACGCCGTTGCCGACGACGTTGAACGTCGTCACGCCAAGGGTCAGCCGGTCCTGGTGGGCACCGTCTCCATCGAGAGCTCCGAGAAACTGTCCGCCGCCCTCACTAAGCGCGGTATCGCGCACGAGGTCCTCAACGCCAAGCACCACGAGCGCGAGGCCCATATCGTGGCCCAGGCTGGTCGCTATGGCGCCGTGACCATCGCTACCAATATGGCCGGCCGTGGTACCGACATCTTGCTGGGCGGCAATCCCGACGAGCTGGTGCGCGAGCGCCTGGAGTACGAGGGTCTGACCATGGAGGACGTGACGCCCGAGCAGCTCGAGCAGTTTAACGCCGAGGCCAAGGAGACCTGCAAGGCCGAGCGCGAGCGCGTGCTTGCCGCCGGCGGCCTGACCGTCATCGGCACCGAGCGCCATGAGTCCCGTCGTATCGACAACCAGCTGCGCGGCCGCTCCGGTCGTCAGGGCGATCCGGGCGAGACTCAGTTCTACCTGTCGCTCGAGGACGATCTGATGCGCCTGTTTGGCGGCGACAAGATGGACCGTGTCTCCAAGATGATGGTGACCGCCGACATGGGCGACGACATGCCCATCCAGCACAAGATCATCTCCAAGGCCGTCGAGAGCGCCCAGCACAAGGTCGAGAGCATCAACTTCTCCATGCGCAAGAGCGTCCTTGAGTATGACGACGTCATGAACAAGCAGCGCCAGGTCATCTATGCCGAGCGCAACAAGATTCTGGACGGCAAGGATCTGACCGACCACATCACCGAGGTCATGCACGACACCGTGTACCGCTGCGTGCAGGAGTTCTGCACCAAGGACAGCCACGAGGGCGAGCGCGATCTTGAGGGTCTGCGTAAGTGGGTCGTCGAGCTGACCGGGCATATCGATACCCCTCAGTTCCCCGACGAGGATTTTGAGGCCCTGGCTGCCGATGTCCTGGCCTACGTTGAGAAGTGCTACACCATGAAGGCCGAGCGCCTGGGTGAGGACCTCATGCGCGAGCTCAACACCCAGGTCATGCTGCGCGTCATCGATACCCGCTGGATGAACTACCTGCAGGAGATGGACTACCTCAAGACCGGTATCGGCCTGCGCGGCTTTGGCCAGCGCGACCCGCTGGTTGAGTACAAGACCGAGGCCTACAGCGCGTTCCAGATACTCGTCGATACCATGTACGAGGATTACCTGCGCACTGTTCTGCGCATTGAGATCAAGGCTGCCCCGCAGGCTGTGGAGCACAAGGAGGAGCCCGCCCTTAAGGGTGCGCGCTTCTCTGGTCCCGCCGAGGTCGATGGTGACAACAGCGATTCGGTGCTGCGCAAGCAGGCTCAGGTGCAGGCTCGCACCGCCGTCCAGGGTGGTCCGGCTGCTGTTAACAACGGTGGCAAGGTGACGACCTACCGCAAGTCCGAGAGCGATGACCCCTATGTCAACGTGGGCCGCAACGACCTGTGCCCTTGCGGTAGCGGTAAGAAGTTTAAGTACTGCCACGGCAGGAATCGTTAATGGCCGAGGCTCTAGAGGTAACGCCCGCCGAGTTGGACGCGTTTGCGGACCGACTCGGCGAGGTCGAGTCATATCTCCATTTGGATGAGAAGCGCACCCGCGTAGCGGAGCTTGAGGCCAAAAGCGTCGCCCCGGGTTTTTGGGACGACGCCGATGCCGCTCGCGCCACGATGGAGGAGATTGCACGCGCCAAGGAGGACATCGCCGCCGTGGATACCGCGCGCGGTGAGCTCTCCGATGCTCGCGCCGCGTTAGAGCTTGCCGAGGAAATGGGCGATGACCCCGATGCCGCCGCGCTGCGTGGGGAGGCTGCCGCCACGGCGGAGCGCCTATCCCGCGCCATCGACGAGCTTGAGCTTGCGAGCTGGTTTACCGGCGAGTTCGATCACGGCGACGCGATTGTGACCATCAAGCCCGGACAGGGTGGTCTGGAGGCCCAGGACTGGACCTTCATGCTCTTTAAGATGTACATGAAGTACTGCCAGCGTCGCGGTTGGAAGGTCACCATCAACGATTGCCCCGCGGCCGAGGTTATCGGCATCGATCGCGCGACCTTTACCGTCGAAGGCAAGGATGCCTTTGGCATGCTTCGTGCCGAGGCCGGAGTTCACCGCTTGGTGCGCATTAGCCCCACCGACGACAAGAAGCGCCGCCAGACTACGTTTGCCGGCATCGAGGTCATTCCGGTACTGCCCGACGATATCGATATCGAGATTAGTCCCGATGACATTCGCGTCGACGTGTACCATGCAAGCGGCCCGGGCGGCCAGGGTGTCAACACCACCGACTCCGCCGTACGCGTGACGCATTTCCCCAGCGGTATCGTGGTTACGTGTCAAAACGAGCGCAGCCAGATTCAAAACAAGGCCGCGTGCATGCAGATCCTCAAGGCCCGTCTGTATGAGATTGAGCTCGAAAAGCGCGCCGAGGCCTTGGATGAGATTCGCGGGCCCAAGACCACAATCGGCTTTGGCAACCAGATCCGCAGCTACGTGCTCTACCCGTACCAGATGGTTAAGGACCTGCGCACGGGCGTGGAGACCAGCAACGTCGAGGCAGTTCTTGACGACGGCGACCTGGATCCGTTTGTGATTGGCTATCACCGTTGGGCTACCGGCAACGCTGACGCGGAGACCCCGTCTGCCTAAACCGCTCGGTTTATGTGGAAATGGATAAAACTCTCCGAGCAGGGTGGTTTTGTATCCAGAACATACCCTGCGCGGGGGTGGTATTTGTTGGGCGAATCGGTAGAATCGAATACAAGAAGAAGTTCAAGGCGCATCCGATGAGGTGCGCTTTTTTGAGGGAGGCAGCATGGCATATCGTCTGGACATCAAGCGCATTCTTTCGATGAACTTCTTTCACGATCTACCCCAGATCATGTTGGGGTGTGCCTTGGCCGCCATCGCGACCGACCTGTTCTTGATTCCCAACGGTCTTGCGGCCGGTGGCGTTACGGGCCTTGCGACGATTATCCAGGCAGTCGGCGCAGCGCGAGGCGTGTCGCTTCCCGTCGGTATCCAGACCATCGTGATGAATGCCTTGCTGCTGCTGCTCGTTATGCGCGAGGGCGGCATGTTCTACGTGGTGCAGACGGCGACGGGCTTTATCCTGCTTGGCTTTTTTACCGATCTGTTTGCCCCGTTTGTAGCGCCTCTGGCACATGCGGACCTGATGCTCCCCGCTATGTGGGGCGGCATTATCACGGGCATCAGTTACGGCATGGTGTTGCGCGCCGGCGCCAACACCGGCGGCTCGGACACGATTGGCCAAATCATCTCGCGTAACACCTCGCTGCCGGTGGGCTCGACCGTCATGGCAATCGACGTTGCCGTATGTGCGGCATCGGCTCCGGTCTTCTCGCTCGAAAATGCTCTGTACGCAGGACTTTCGATGGTGATCAGCGGCTATGTGATCGATGCCGTGGTCGATGGCGGCAATAAGCGTCGTATGGTGCTCATCATCTCGGATAACTTCCCCGATATCGCGGCCGACATCATGTATGGTCTGGGCCGCGGCTGCACCAAATTAAAGGCGACCGGTATGTATTCGGGCGTCGAGAAGCCGGTGATCATGGTGATCGTAAGCCGCCGAGAGCTCAACACCCTCAAAACGATCGTGCGCGAGCGCGATCCTCACGCCATTGTGACGGTCGCCGACGTTACGGAAGCCTTTGGTGAGGGATTCAAGGACATTAACGCGTAGGCTGAATTTCGGTTTGCGGATCATTTTTGTGCCGGGGCGAGAGGCAGCCACCGCATCCAAAAGACGTTCACATTGATAAACCGTTTCATCAGCGGTTCTGCCTGCTAAATTGCTCAAATACTGATAAAAACTCTGGTAAAGACATCAGTTTCCAGCATAATGAATGACGTACGTGCATTGCGGCTGTGTTGGGATTACCTTCGGTGCCGTGCGCATCTTGTCTTAAGAGGATGAAAGGAAGGCACAATGAGCGACGAAGAGCTCAAAAAGGTTGCCAACGAGGTAAGGAAGGGCATCGTCACCGGCGTGCACGCTGCCAAGTCTGGCCATCCGGGCGGTTCGCTCGGCGCTGCCGACATCATGACCTATCTGTACTTTGAGGAAATGAACGTCGACCCGGCCGATCCCCGCAAGGCCGACCGCGACCGCTTTGTGCTCTCCAAGGGTCATTGCGCTCCGGGCCTGTACGCCGTGCTCGCTGAGCGCGGGTTCTTCCCCAAGGAGGACCTCGAGACGCTGCGCCATATCGGGAGCCACCTGCAGGGCCACCCCAACATGAACGACACCCCGGGCGTCGACATGTCCACCGGTTCGCTCGGCCAGGGCATCTCCGCCGCCGTGGGCATGGCCGTTGCCGCTAAGCACTGGGGCGATACTTACCGCACGTACGCCCTGTTGGGCGATGGCGAGAGCGAGGAAGGCCAGGTCTGGGAGGCCGCCATGTTTGCCGGCAACCAGCAGCTCGACAACCTCTGCGTGATCGTTGACCACAACGGCCTGCAGATCGACGGCCCCGTCGAGGAAGTCAACGACCCCATGCCGCTCGCCGACAAGTTCCGCGCCTTCAAGTTCCATGTGGTGGAGCTCGCCGACGGCAACGACTTCGACCAGATTCGCGCCGCCTTTGCCGAGGCTCGCGCCACCAAGGGGCAGCCGACCGCCATTATCGCCGAGACCATGAAGGGCAAGGGCGTCTCCTTTATGGAGAACCAGGTGGGTTGGCACGGTAAGGCCCCCAACGATGAACAGTTTGAGCAGGCCATGGCAGAGCTCACGGCCGCCGGAGAGGAGCTCTAGGATGGCAGACGTCAAGAAAATCGCCACGCGCGTAAGCTACGGCGAGGCCCTCGTCGAGCTCGCCAACGAGCACGATGACTTTGTGGTCCTCGACGCCGACCTGGCCGCCGCCACGCAGACCGGCAAGTTTAAGGCCGCCTGCCCCGACCGCTTCTTCGATGTGGGCATCGCCGAGAGCAACCTGATGGGTGTTGCCGCTGGCATTGCGACCACCGGCCGCGTTGCCTTCGCGAGCAGCTTTGCTATGTTTGCCGCCGGCCGCGCCTTTGAGCAGGTCCGCAACTCCATCGGCTATCCGCACCTCAACGTCAAGATCGGCGCCACGCACGCCGGTATTTCGGTGGGCGAGGATGGTGCCACGCACCAGTGCTGCGAGGATATCGCCCTTATGCGCGTCATTCCCGGCATGACCGTCATCGTTCCCGCCGACGACGTCGAGGCCCGCGCCGTGACGCGCGCCGCCTACGAGTGCGACGGCCCCGTGTACATGCGCTTTGCCCGTCTGGCCTCGCCGGTCATCAACGACCCCGAGACCTACAAGTTTGAACTGGGTCGCGGCATCGTTATGCGCGAGGGCGCCGACGTTACCATCATTGCCTGCGGTCTGATGGTCGGCGAGGCCCTCGAGGCCGCCGAGCAGCTTGCTGCCGAGGGCATCGACGCCGAGGTCATCAACATGCACACCATCAAGCCCATCGACGCCGACCTGATCGTCAAGAGCGCCACCAAGACCGGCCACGTCGTGACCGTCGAGGAGCACTCCGTGATCGGCGGCCTGGGCAGCGCCGTTGCCGATGTTCTGTGCGAGCAGTGCCCGACGCCGCTCAAGAAGATCGGCGTCAACGACACGTTCGGCGAGTCCGGTCCGGGCGCCGAGCTCCTGCACAAGTACGGCCTGGACGCCGCCAACATCGTGGCGACCACCAAGGAGTTCTTGGCCTAAGGCAAGGCGGATCTCAAGGACTGTTTCGCCAGTACTATGGAAACCCGGCAGGGGCGCTCTCTTGGAGAGCGCCCCTGTTTCAGTTGCGGTGAAATAAGGACTGTTTTGCCAGCCTAAAGGCTCAATTAATCTGTATTTCACCGCAACTTTCGAAGGCGTTCTCGCTTGTGCTGGCGCCGTCACGTCGATCGATTGCCGCTTGGCACAGTGCGGCAACATCGGGGGCGTCGTCGCCTTTATATGTCATGGCGAGCAAAGTGGCATCATAGATTTCATCATTCGTCACATCGGCGGCATCGATGGGGCAGAAGGTGAGAATCGAATCCTGTTCTGCAAGCTCGGCCAGATCGATCGTTTCACCCATGGCAAAGGCATCATCGAGGACGAGTGTGGCACTCGTGCATGGAATTTGATAGACCGTGCCATCCGCAGCAATAGGGGAACCTGCTGCCTCGAGCGTGTAGACACCTTGCATGAGATTGATGCCAGAGCCATCGGAGGCGATGAACTCAATCCTGTCGACCGTTATTCCGTCGATGGTCTTGCCCGTAATATGTATCGGAACGTGCGATGCTCCGTTATCGGTGTCCCAGCCCGTAGCCGCGACATTCAGCACAATGGCGTGCTTCGAATGGGCGGATACAAAGTGCGACAACACCTGCCGCAGATGAAGACCCATACAGCTACCGCCGATAATGCCAATTACCAGCATGCAGGCAAGGATGACCGCAACGTGGTTCCGAGGCTTTACTCGAAGCCCAGAATCAGCAGAGATGCCATTGACGGCAGCCCCGCACGCCGTGCAGTACCTCACGCCATCGCGCAACTTAGCTCCACAATAAGGACAATTCATACTGGCCCCCACAACCATAGACGTTCCTATCGAGGCCACTGTAAATCGACAATCCAAATCCGAGTTGCGCAACAATCAAATCAAGCCCATATCAAGTAAAAGCCTCCTTTGGGATAAGGGCCCATCCCAGCAATGTGCAATTCAGACCCTCCCAAGCATGCATTTGCTGCACCTAATAGAAACGCGGCGACTCCTTAGTAGCCGCAGGCCGCGCGTAGGGCTACCTTCCAAATCTTTCCGCAGGACGGAGGAGCCCCCGCCGCACGTAGTGCGCAGCGGGGGCTCCGACATGTCCGAGGACGATTTGGGAGGTAGCCCTGCGCGCGGCCGGTGGGACCAAAACCCCGCCATGCTTCTTATGTGCAGCAAAGCTAATGCTGCTAAAATACAAAGCGCTCATGTAGTTTAAACGCACGACGATAAGGAGCACCAGTGGGTAACCACTTCCGTACCTCCGGTGCGGGCGATGACGCCCCCAAGACGCAGCCAGGCGCCGCGGGCACTCGTTTCGCCACCCCGGATTCAGAGGATCAGCTGTTTAGCCCGATCCCCGCACAGCCGGCAAATCAGGCACAGCCGGCATCAGATCCCTTTGCCTACAATCCCACCAATGATGTCGAGCTTTCCGAGGCCGCGGGTTTTGAGCCCGTGCAGAAGGTGACCGCTCGCGTGGATCAGCCCCAGGCGGACGCTGTCGCGCCGCAGCCTGTCATGGCCGGCATTCCCGATCCCATGGCTCCTGCGACTCCGGCGCCACAGCCTGCGCAGTCCGGCCTTTTTGCCGGTATTCCCGATCCTACGCAGCCCGCGGCTCCCGTAGTCGAGAGCGATCAGGCCGCCGAGGTCGCAAGCCTCGACAATGCGCTCAACAACCCCGACTTTACGTCGGTGTTTGCGCCCATCGATCCGCAGGCCAGCCGCAAGAAGATGGCCAAGCAGGCCGGTGTCGAGCCCGTCATCCTTATGGAGCACGTCACTAAGATCTACCCGGCACAGCCCAACAAGCCCGCGCTCGACGACATCAACATCGAGATCTATCCTGGCGAGTTTGTCTTCTTGGTCGGTCACTCCGGCTCGGGTAAGACCACGCTGCTGTCGACGCTCAATCGCGATGTCAAGCCGACGAGCGGCCGCATTTTGGTCGCCGGCCAGGACCTCATGAAGATCAAGAATCGCAAGGTTCCGTTCTTGCGTCGCCAGATTGGTGCCGTGTTCCAGGACTTTAAGCTCCTACCGCAGAAGACCGCCTACGAAAACGTGGCGTTTGCCCTGCAGTGCATCGGCAAGCCCAAGGGCGTCATTCGCAGCCAGGTGCCCGAGGTGCTTCGCCTGGTCGGTCTGGCCGATCAGATGGACTCTCTGCCCGACCAGCTGTCCGGTGGCGAGCAGCAGCGCGTCGCCGTTGCCCGCGCTATGGTCAACCGTCCGCCGCTGCTTATTTGCGACGAGCCCACGGGCAATCTCGACCCCGCGATTTCGCTGGGCATCATGAAGCTGCTCGAGCGCATTAACCGTACCGGCACCACCGTGATCGTCGCCACGCACGACCGCGAGATGGTCGATAGCATGCACCGTCGCGTGATCGCCCTCGAGGGCGGCCACGTAATCCGAGACCAGGAGAGGGGAGGTTACGGCAACTATGGCACCAACTAACGTGGGCTATTCGCTCAAAGAGGCTATCAGCCACTTCTTCCGTAACTGGACCACCTCGCTCGGCGCCGTCATCACGATTTTCCTTTCGCTGTTTATCATCGGCCTGTTCATTATGGGTTCCGCGATGCTGAACTCCGTGATCGGTACCGTCGAGGATCAGGTTGTCATCAATGCCTTTATTAGCGATGACGCCGATCAGGCAGACGTCCAGGCCTTTGAGGCCGAGCTCAAGACGTGGAGCAACGTCAAGTCCGTGACCTATAAGGATAAGGACGACGCGCTGGCCGAGTACACGAGCAAGATGTCGGGCAACGCCGACGCCACCATGAGCGCGCTCGACGGCCAGAACCCGCTGCCCGCCTCGTTCGCGATTGAGATGGACGACCCGTCTCAGGTTGAGAGCACGGCCAAGAAGCTCAAGAAGAATTCCGACTTCCAAAAGATCGCGGACGACGGCGACGTCAACGCGAGCGTGCTGTATGGCCAGGAGGAAGTGAGCCGCCTGTTCCAGGTGACCAACTACATCCGTATCGCCGCCGTGGTGCTCGTCGGCCTGCTGACCTTTATCGCGTTCATCTTTATCAACAACACGATTCGCCTGTCCATTACGGCGCGTCGTCGCGAGATTGCGATTATGCGCCTGGTGGGCGCCAGCAACGGTTTCATTCGCGGACCGTTCATTACCGAGGGCGTGCTTCAGGCCATTCTGGGCTCGCTGCTTTCCATCGGTGTTTTGGAGTTGCTGCGCAACCTGCTGGTTCCGCGCCTGCAGGAGAGTGTCGGCTGGATGTCGTTTACGCTGCCGATGCAGTACTATCTGGTGACCTACGCCGCACTGATTCTTGTCGGCGTGCTCATCGGCCTCTTTGGCTCTGCCATCGCCATGCGCCGTTATCTGCGCGTGTAGGCGCTGCGGATATGCCGTCTGCAACGGGTCGTCCCTTTTCAGGGACGGCCCGTTTTTTGATCCCAAGGGGACGGAGGAAAACGGGTCACTTAGGGGGTCGGTCGATTCGAGTGATCCGTTTTCCTCCGTCCCCAAGGGATCATTTGGGTAGACTCTTGGGGTGTAAACGGCTATCGATAGTAAGGAGGCGCCATGGGGCGCAATAACAAACATAAGCGTGGCGCACGCAATAAACGCGGGCCGGTGCGCAGCGAGCGTCGTCCGAGCATGACTGGCCGCGTGCAGCTCCATGAGCACAGCGCTTATGTCGTGACCGACAACGGCGATTACAAGGTCATGGGTCGCGGTAAGCGTGAGATTATGGACGGCGATACCGTGGCCGTAAGCATCAAGGCGGGGCCGCGCGGCGATCGTCGTGCCGTGATCGAGGGCGTCATCGAGCGTGCCGCTATCAGCGTGGTGGGTACGTATCAGACGGCCGGCCCGCTTGGCGTGATCGAGCCGCTCGATTCGCGTCTCAAAGCCGATTTCTTTATTTTGCCTGAGGACACTTCGGCGGAGCGCCTGGGCGTGCATCCTGGCGATGCCGTCGTCGCGCGCATTCTGACCTACCCAACGCGCTTGGAGTCGGGCACGGTGACTCTTGAGCGCCGTATCGGCGGCGACGATGCGCCCGATCTGGGCGTCCAATATGTTATGGCTCGCTATGGCTATACCGACAGCTATCCCGAGGCGGCGTTAGCAGAGGCAGAGGCGCTTTCGCTCGATGTGACCGCAGCGCTTAAAGACCCGCTTCGTCGTGACCTGCGCGATCGCTTTGTCATCACCATCGACCCGGTTGATGCGCGCGACTTTGACGATGCCATCTCGCTCGAGCGCACGCCCGAGGGCGGCTATAAGTTGGGCGTGCATATCGCCGACGTTTCGCACTATGTTGCCTGGGACGGACATATCGACCTAGAGGCCCGCCGTCGCACGACGTCGGTCTACCTTGCCGATCGCGTGCTTCCCATGCTGCCCGAGCGCCTGTCCTGTGACCTGTGTTCCCTGCGCCCCGATGAGGATCGCCTGGCGTTTACCGTCGACATCGAGCTTGACGCGCAGGGTCGCGTGCGCCATTACGACCCCTATCCTAGTGTGATTCGTTCGCGTGTGCGTATGGACTACGACGGCGCCGAGGCGCTGCTGGTGCGTGCCGGTGCAGTTGAGTATTCCGTGTTGGAGGGCGCGGCGGAGGATGTCGCTGCGGCCGAAGCCTCGCGCGAGGAAGCGCTTGAGCGCGGGCTTGCGTGCGAGGATGCCGCTCGCGGCTATAACGTTGACCTGGCCGATTTCCTGGTCGCCGCAAACGAACTTGCAGAGCGCCGGCGTCGCATACGTCGCGCACGCGGTTCGGTCGACTTTGATACGGCCGAGATTCGCGCGCTGCTGGACGAGAACGGCGTGCCTGTGCAGATCGTGGCACGCGAGCGTTCCTGCGCAACCTCGCTTATCGAGGAGGCAATGCTGCTGGCTAACGAGTGCGTTGCCGAGTGGCTGGCCGACCGCGATATCGAAGCATGCTATCGTGTGCACGATGACCCCAGCCCCGACAGCCTACATGGTGCTGCCGTGGCGCTGGCGCAGCTCGGCATCATCGATGAACGCCGTGCGGCGGGCATTGCCCTGGGAAGTCCCGACGAATTGCAGGCGACGGTTGACGCCGCTGCCGGCACAGCCAACGCGCCACTCGTCAACACGCTTCTTCTGCGCAGCATGCAGCGTGCGTTGTATAAGCCTCGCAACGAGGGCCACTTTGCGCTCGCTGCGCCATGCTACTGCCACTTTACAAGCCCCATTCGCCGTTATCCCGATCTGGTGGTGCATCGCGTGCTCAAGCTGCAGCTGGTATACGAGCAGCTGGGTGGAAAAGACGCCTTGGTGCGTACGCCGCGGCTGATCGGTAAGGGTCGCGAGTCCCTGCCGCGCATCCTGCCGCAAATCTGCCGCGCGTGCAGCGATGCCGAGCGTGCGGCTGACGCTGCCAGCCATGCGACGCAAAAAATCAAGATTGCGCAGTACTACGAGGATCGCCTGGGCGAGCGCTACGCCGGAACGATCTCGTGGGTCAGCAACATGGGACTATTCGTGCGTCTCGATCTAACGCAGGTTGAGGGACTGGTTTCCATTAAGAGCTTGGGTAACGAGTGGTTTGAGTTTGACGAGGACGCGCTCACGTTGACGGGTGCCGACACGGGGACTCGCTATGAGCTGGGGCAGCGCGTGATCATCGAGGTCTCGCGCGTCAACACCACGCGCGGACATTTGGACTTTAAGCTCATTCATTAACCGGCACGGAGTGAGTATCGGCAAGGCAAAGAGGGTGGTCTTTCGGGGCCGCCCTCTTTGCATGTCTCTTGATTGCCCTGCCATGAGCTCGGCTGCTTCTTCATATGCTTTTGGGAGATAGGACCTACCAAAACAAACCTGTCCCTTTTTGGCAGGTTTACGAGAAAGCGGGGATGAGATGACAACGGTGTACGGGTATGCGCGGGTGAGCTCGCGTGATCAAAATCTGAATCGGCAGCTGGATGCGCTGGGCGCCTATGGCGTGGAACCGGCGAATATCTTTGCCGATCACGCGAGCGGCAAGGACTTCGATCGCCCGCGGTATCGGGAGCTGCTTCATGCCTTGGCTTCCGGCGACGTGTTGGTGGTACTCTCCATTGATCGGCTGGGTCGAAACTACAGCGAGATACTCGAGGAGTGGCGTCGTATAACCAAGGAGCTTGGTGCGGCCATCGTTGTGCTGGACATGCCGTTGCTCGATACGCGTGCGAGAGATTGCGGCGGATCGGATGTGACCAGCACGCTGATCGCCGATATCGTTTTGCAGCTGTTGAGCTATGTGGCGCAGGTGGAACGAGAGAACATCCACCGTCGCCAGGCGGAGGGAATCGCGGCGGCGCGGGCGCGGGGCGTGCGTTTTGGTCGACCCCGCAAGCCGTGCCCTCCGCAATTTGAACGAGTGCGCGATATCTATGAGGCGGGCAATATTACCCGGAGCCAGGCGGCAAAGCGTTTAGGTGTGTGCGTGGGGACCTTCGATCGCTGGATGCGTGAGACGGAGTAGGGGCCGCAGTCGTCTGGCGCCTTGTTTTGAACATTTGGGATTCCGCTGTGGCGGCGGCGACATTTGGGGGTACACTCGCTGCTGCTCAATAACAGACGGAGGTTAGCCCTTGGCGAGCGCGAAGTATATAGTCGGATGGATATCGGTTGTCCTGCTGGTCGTGACGCTGACAAGTATTTGGATGCTGACGGAGCAGAGCGTGGAGCAAACATCGTCGCTCAGCGAGTCTACCGCGCACGTGGTGGAGGGGCAAAGCGCCAGCGTTCAGCCCGAGACTGCGGGGGAGACCCGGGCGGGAGATGCTGCCGGGGACGTGGGTTCAGCGGCAACCGTTGCCCACCCCGACCCGCTTGCCCCCGTTCGCATGTGGATGGGCACCAACATCCGTCGTGTCGCCCATACCGTAGAGTTCTTCTTTGTTGGGCTGTTTGCCTCGTCGGCGGTGGTGTGCTTGGATAAGCGTGTGTCGCCCACCCGATTGCGGTGCATGCCCGTCCTGGCCTTTTGCGCCGTTTGCTCCGTCGGCGATCAGGTGCATAAGATTTTTGTTCCCGGAAGGCATTTCGACGTAGTCGATCTGGGCTTTGACGCCGCGGGCTACGTTACCGCCATGCTGTTGGTGCTGCTGGCGGCCGTGCTGATTCAGCGCGCGACCTGTCCCGTTGGCGCCCACGCGAGACGCTGTTAACAACCCTGTTACAAATAATGCGACCTCGATGAATCATTTTGTGTCGCGCGTATTTCCGAGCGGTCGGATTTGAGGGGCGAGCGGTAGAACGCCCGCCCTTTGTGCGCCATGATGCGGCACAATGTACCGTAAAAGCTGTTTATATCCGGTACGAATCGTTCGTTGGTCTTTAATTCTTCTCAACGGAGGTGTTTGAGATGGCAAACGGATTGCTTTTAAGGCTTCGCGAGCGTGAGCTCAGCGCGAGTCCGGCGGAGCGCAATGTCATCGCATACGTGAGTGCTCATCCGCATGAGGTGGTCGGGCTGTCCGTCCGCGGTCTTGCCGACGCCACGTTCTCCTCGCCCTCGAGCATTTTGCGCTTTTGCAAGCGCTTGGGTTTTGTGGGCTACAAGGAGTTCCAGCGCGAACTGATTGCCGAACTGGCGCTCTTGGGTGACAAGAAAGACGTTGCCCTCGAGGACATCTCCATGGATGACAGCGTCGAACGCATCGTGGGGAAGGTGATGAAGAGCAACGTGCGCACGATCGAGGCGACGGCGCGAACACTCGATTACACCGTTTTGGAACGATGTGCAGCCTATCTTAAGCGGGCGCGCATGGTCAATCTGTTCGGTATTGGTGCTTCTCGCTTGGTTGCGCACGATTTGGCACAAAAGCTCATGCGTGTCGACAAAGAGTGCCATCTGTACGATGACTGGCACGACCAACTCTTGTGCGCCAAGAACATGCACGAAGGCGATATCGGCATTGCTTTTAGCTACTCGGGCTTAACGCAAGAAGTGCTGGACTGCACCGCCGAGGCCCAACGCCACAACTGTCCCGTTGTGGCCGTGACCAAAGTAGATGGATCGTCCAAGCTTGCCACCATGGCCGATGCCGTGCTCGGCGTTGCTGCAAGCGAGCCCTTGGTCCGCAGCGGTGCCATGGCCTCGCGTATGGCTCAGCTTATGGTCGTCGATGCCCTCTACGCTGCTTACGTTGCGAGCGATTACGAGCGGGCGACGCATGCCATCAAGCAAAACTACATCGAGAAACAGGAAAGATGAGGTGAATGAAATGCTCGATTTAACAAAATTCACGACAGAACAGCGAAATCAAAAGTCAATGGACCTCGACACGATGACATCGCTGCAAATCGTCACGACGATGAACGATGAGGACCTTCGCGCCGTCCAGTCGGTCACGAAAGTGTTGCCACAGGTTGCCACGGCAATCGACTGGGCTGCCGAGGCGCTCGAGCGCGGCGGACGCGTCTTTTACATGGGCGCGGGCACGAGCGGTCGTTTGGGCGTGCTCGACGCTTCGGAGTGCCCGCCCACGTTTGGCGTATCGCCCGATCTGATTGTCGGGCTCATTGCCGGAGGCGAGAGGGCGTTTATCAAGGCTGTCGAAGGTGCCGAGGATAGCGAGGAGCTTGGCGCGAGTGACCTGCGGGAACATAGACTCTCCGCCAAGGATCTCGTCGTTGGTTTGGCGGCAAGCGGTCGTACCCCCTATGTGGTGGGCGGCCTCGCGTACGCCAAGGCAACCGGGTGCAGGACCATTGCAATCGCTTGCAACCAGGGGTCGAGGATCGGGGAGGACGCTGATCTTGCCATAGAGCCCGTGCCCGGCCCTGAGGTGCTGACCGGCTCAACGAGGCTCAAGGCGGGAACGGTTCAAAAGCTCATTCTCAACATGATTTCGACCGGTGCCATGGTCAAGATCGGCAAGGTATACCAAAACCTGATGGTCGATGTGCAGCAAACGAACGAAAAGCTGGTGGTGCGCGGCCAGAACATCGTGATGGAGGCGACCGGCTGCACGCGCGAGCGCGCTATTCAGGCGCTTGCAGATGCCGGCGGCCACGTTAAAACCGCTATTGTCTCGGTGCTGCTGGGCTGCGATGCCGAGCAGGCTGCGGTGGCTCTTGAGCGGGCGCGCGGGCATGTTCGCGCTGCAGTGCGTGGCGATAAGAAGGACGATGCAAATGCGCGGTAGGCGCACATCGTGAGGCTAAATGACATCCAGACGAGATTTTCAATACAAGGAGGAGTTATGACGAACAAGGAGCTTGCCCAAAAGCTGCTGGACCTTTTGGGCGGTAAAAGCAATGTGCTGGCAAATGCGGCGTGCATGACGCGCCTGCGCGTGACCGTCAAAGATACGGGCAACGTCGACACGGAGGGCATTAAGGCGCTCGATGGCGTAATGGGCCTGGTCGAGGACGACACGATGCAGATTGTGCTGGGTCCGGGCAAGGTGAATAAGGTACTTGAAGAGTTCTCCGGGCTTACCGGCCTTGCGAAGGGCGTTGCTGACGAGAGCGTGGTTGACGCTGCGGCCACAAACAAGGCCGCGCAGAAGGCCAAGTACGAGTCCAAGCCGGTTCAGGCCTTCCTCAAGAAGATTTCCAATGTCTTCGTCGCCCTGCTTCCCGGCATCATTGCGGCTGGCCTTATCAACGGTATCTGCAACGTCATTAATGTCTCGACGGCAGGCGCGCTTGCAGATGAGTGGTGGTACCAGGGCATTCGTTCCATGGGCTGGGCCCTGTTTGCCTATCTGCCCATCTTGGTGGGCTATAACGCGGCGCGCGAGTTTGGTGGCTCCGCTGCGCTGGGCGGTATCGCCGGCATGATGTGCATCGCTAACAGCGCTATGCCCCTGCTTGCGCCTGGCGCCGCCGATCCCAGCACCGCTATTCTGCTGCCGCTCACCAATGCACAGTACAATCCCGCTGCGGGCGGTATGATCGCGGCTCTCATCGCTGGCGCATTTTTCGCCTGGATGGAGCGTCAGATTCGCAAGGTCATGCCCAACGCGCTCGATACGTTCCTGTCTCCGCTGCTGGTACTCATCATCGGTGCCTTTGCCCTGATGCTCGTCATCCAGCCGGTTGGTGCATGGTTGACGGCAGCCATCTTTAGCGTCCTTACCTTTATCTTTGAGAAGCTGGGCGTTCTGGGCGGCTATATCCTGTCGGCAGGCTTCTTGCCGCTGGTGTCCGTTGGCCTGCATCAGGCACTTACGCCGATCCACGCTATGCTCAACGATCCCGAGGGCGCTACCAAGGGCATCAACTACCTGCTGCCCATCCTTATGATGGCTGGCGGCGGTCAGGTCGGTGCCGGTCTGGCGCTGTACTTTAAGACCAAGAACGCCAAGCTTAAGAAGTATGTCGCAGAGTCCATTCCCGTTGGCATCCTGGGCGTTGGCGAGCCTCTGATGTATGCCGTTACGCTGCCGCTTGTCCGCCCGTTTGTGACGGCCTGCCTAGGTGCCGGATTTGGCGGTGCGCTCGCGGCGCTGCTTCACATCGGCACGGTTTCTCAGGGCGTTTCCGGTCTGTTTGGTCTGCTGATTGTCGTTCCCGGCCAGCAGCTCGGCTATGTTGCCGCCATGCTGCTTGCCTATGCCGCCGGCTTTGTCCTGACGTGGTTCTTCGGCGTCGACGAGCAGAAGATCAACGAGTTCTTTGGCGAGTAGCCTGATGTTGCGCGCTATGTCATTCGAGCGTCATGACGTGCCGCAGATCTTTTGATGCTATGGTTGTGCCGGCGGGGCTAACTGCTCCGCCGGCCTTTTTTAAAGGAGAATCGAAGCGTGAGAACGGGTATTTCTGTCTATCTTTCCAGTCCTGCGCAGGATATCGAGCGGACGATTGAACATGGTGCCGCGGCGGGTGCGCGCTATGCGTTTACCTCGCTGCATATTCCCGAGGATGGGGGAGCGGCATATGCCGATAAGGTTCGCCAGGTGCTGTCGCTGCTTTCCGCTCGCGGTATTGCGCTCATTGCCGATGTGGGGCCGCGCACGTGCGATTTGCTGGGCCTTGAACGCATGGAGGATTTGCGCGATCTGGGACTGGAATACCTGCGCCTGGATTACGGCTTTAGTGCCCAGCGGGTCGCGGAACTGTCCGGTGTATTTCGCATTGTGGTCAATGCATCGACGGTGAGTCCTGATGAAATCGCATCGTGGCGAGAAGCCGGCGCCGATGTGACTCGTTTCGCCGCCTGCCACAATTTTTACCCCAAGCCTTATACCGGTTTAGCTCTTGAAGATGTTGCTCGGACGAATCTTCGTCTTGCGGCGCTCGGCTTTGAAATCATGGCTTTTGTGCCGGGCGATGCCAACGTTCGCGGGCCGGTATTCGAGGGCTTGCCGACGGTTGAGGCACAGCGCGGTCGCGCGTCAAAGGTTGCCCTCAACATGCTTGAGCTCGCACATGGCGCCGATTGCGACATTGTTTTGGTCGGCGACCCCGATCTTTCCGATGCAGGTTGGGCGCAGTTTGCTCAAGTTTCTGCTGGGCATGTTGACATGCCGTGCCAGCTCGACCCCGGGTACTCCTATTTGTTGGGGCAAGTCCATCACGATCGGCCTGACTCGAGCGCCCTTATTTTTAGGTCTCAGGAGTCGCGTACGTCGCTTAAGCCGGATTCCGTGCCGACGAATGTCGGTGCAGGCCTGCCGCGAAAAGCGGGGTCGATTGCCGTCAGCAATAGCGGATATGGGCGCTACGAAGGCGAGCTGGAGATCGCACGAGTCGACCTTCCCGGCGACGAGCGCATGAACGTTGTAGGTCATATTGCGCCCGAGGCGATGGAGTTACTGCCGTTTGTTAAGCGAGGCTTTGGGGTACGGTTCGTTTAGCGTGTGGCGCATGGACTACAATTGCTCAATCGTGCGTGTATTCCTTGTTTGGTATGCGCCCATCCACGTTGTCTGATCTGTATCTGGAGGGTTTCCATGGCAGTGCTGTTTGTTGAATATCCCAAATGCTCGACGTGTAAAAAGGCCAAGGCCTGGTTGGACGAGCATGGGGTTGAGTATGTCGATCGCGATATTGTTACAGACAATCCTTCGGCTGAGGAACTTGCGACCTGGATTGCTCGTTCGGGGTTGCCGGTGCGACGCTTCTTTAACTCGTCGGGTATGAAGTATCGAGAGCTTGGCCTGAAGGCGCGCCTGGACGCGGGGATGACGGATCAGGAATGTTACGAGCTGTTGGCGACCGACGGCATGCTGGTTAAGCGTCCGCTGCTGGTGGGCGATGACTTTGCGATTCCTGGCTTTAGGGAAGCGGCCTGGGCCGAGGCGCTGCTGTAACAACTGCGGAAAGTGCGTCCCGTTTCGAGCACTGATTCTGGGACACGGTTTCCGGTTGGAGGCTCTACGGGAAACTGCGCCCCGGAATTCGCTTCCAGAACGGGATGCACTTTCCCAAAGTGGCCGGTTGCGGAAAGCACGTCCCATTCTGAGCTTCGATTGTGGGACACGGTTTCCGGTTGAGGGCTCGACGGGAAAGTGGGGACCAGTTTGAGCTTGAAATCTGGGACGCACTTTCCGCCGGCGGGCCTGCCCCAGTCAGCCCTCCAGCTGCGCCCATTCGTGTGGGTCGTAGATCTTTACCTGTTTGTTGGGCGTGCCGCTCCAGCACTCTTCGTCCATAAAGGGCAGATATGCCTGAATGCCGGGGCAGATGAACGGAATCCGCTGTCGCTGCAGGCGTTCGCGCTGTCGTCGCCCCAGATGCGTCTCGGATATGATGGTCGGCATGCCGGATAGCTCGACGAGGCTCGCCTGGATGCGTTTGAGGTCGGGGAGCGCCGCGTGCCATGACGTCCGCATCATTAAAAACGAGGCGTGACGGTATTCCGCTTGCATCACCGTGATGGCGGGACGTAGCGTGGGGTGGATTTTGTCCCGGTCGGGCCAAGGTCTGGCGGATATCTCGAGCCCCAAGGTCTCCCATAGGTAATCTAGCTCTTCGTCCATGGCGCCTCGATGTCTACGCGATTATTGTCGCTTCGATTGTGTTACCTGGTGCTATCGTTTTCGCGATAGAATCTGCCAACGGTCGACGGCTACCGTTCGCGGCGTTCTGTCCTTCGTGTGTGGCGGCTAGCTCCACAGGTCCTTCACGGGTCGGGCTAAATCGGGCCAAATTGGCCGATTTTCAAAAAAGTTAAAAATGGGGCTTGCGCCACCGTAGAACTTCCCGTATATTTCTTTCTTGCGCAAAGGCACAGCCGAGCGCAGCGATGCAGTCATTGGGATGTCGTCTAATGGCAGGACAGCGGATTCTGGTTCCGTCAATGGGGGTTCGACTCCCTCCATCCCAGCCATTGCATTTGCTACATATGGCCCGTTCGTCTAGCGGTTTAGGACGCCGCCCTCTCAAGGCGGAGATCACCAGTTCGAATCTGGTACGGGCTACCACAAAATGAACGCCCGGGCCTCGAAAGAGACCCGGGTTTTGTGTATTGACCGTATATGCGGCGTCTGCCGTGTTTCGCTCAGATCGAGGAGTAGCCATGGATCTGCCCATCAGCTTGCAAGACATCACGTATGCCGAGAACTATCTGACGCAGGGCGACCTGGCCACGGCGACGCCGCTGCTGGAGCGTCTGGTTGAGCTCGCCGAGGAGTATATCGATGCCGAGTGCAAGACGGAGGAGAAGCGCCAATACTTTAGCTTCGATAGCAAGTTTGAGCGCTTGGCCTATCGCCGCGTGGAAAAGGATCCGCGCGAGCTCGTGCAGGTCGAGGTGCCCTTTGATCGCCTGTATTCCGACATGGCGTATGCCTACATTCGCCAGCAGGATTATGTGAGTGCTCGTAACGCCTTGATGCAGGCCGTGCGCTGGGACCCCATGAACTGCAACTACCGCCTGGATCTGGCCGAGCTGTTCCGTGCGCTCGAGGACAAGCAGGAATGGGCATCGCTCTCGTTCTCGGTGCTAGAGCGTGCGAGCGACGGCAAGTGTGCCGCCCGCGCCTATGCCAACTTGGGCCATTATTTCCTTGAGCCCGAGACCGAGAACGTCTCGGCGGCCGTGGGTTGCGCGCGTCTGGCGCTGCGCTTGGCCCCTGGCGATGCGCATACGACGCGCCTGCTCAACAAGATCCATACTGCCTATCCGGATGCCGCCGATGAGAGCGACGACCACGTGATGGGCGAGCTGAGCCTGCAAGGCGTGCCGACCTCGCCTTCGGCCGAGATTGCCATCTGCCTGATTATGTGCGCGACCGATGCTGCAAGCGACGGCGACAAGCAGGAGGCGACGCGCCTGACGGTGCGTGCTCGCGACTTGGTGGGCGAGGAGGCCTGCGCGGCGATTATCAAACTGGTGCGCGAGAGCGACGCCGAGCTCAATGCTGAGCGCAAGGCAAAGCGCGACGCCGCGGGCTCAAACGCCGATGGCGCCAAGGAGGCCGGCGATGCCCAGTAAGCGCGAGCGCAAGCTCATCTCCAAGAATCGCTCGGCACACCACGAGTACTTTATCGATGAGACCTTTGAGTGTGGCATTGAGCTGAGTGGCACCGAGGTCAAGTCGATTCGCGAGCGCGCGTGCCAGATTACCGATACCTTTGCACTGATTCGTGGCGGCGAGTGCTGGCTCGTGGGTCTGCATATTCACCCTTATAGCCATGGTGGCGTGTGGAACCGCGACCCGGATCGCCGTCGTCGTCTGCTGCTGCACCGCAAGGAGATTGACTTTCTCGACGGCAAACTTCGTAACCGTGGTTATGCGCTGGTACCGTTGGAGCTCTACTTTAATACCGACGGCCGCGTAAAGCTGCTGCTGGGCCTAGGCCGCGGCAAGAAGCTTTACGACAAGCGCGAGGATATGGCCAAGCGCGATGTTCAGCGCGAGATTGACCGCGCACTTAAGGAGCGTAATCGCTAGGCGCTCTGTGTAAGTTGCGGTGGAATACGGACTGTTTTGCCTGTTTGAGGGGCTATTCAGTCCCTATTTCACCGCAACTGCGGGCGTCTCATCTTGCTTATACTGTTTTGACACATATGTCTCAAAGGCGGCGTCCGTTATGGGCGCCGCCTTTTTTGTGGGTACATACATCCATGAGGTTCCAACCCGGGTTAGGGGAGTGATTGTTATGGACAAAACTGCGTTCTTTACCATGCCGAGCGGTCTGTACGTGGTGAGCGCCGCGGCAGACGGGCTGCGCGCCGGCTGCGTCATCAACACTGCGGTGCAGGTGACGTCCATGCCGCCGTGCATTTCGGTTGCCGTGAACAAGGACAACGTCACCTCGGGCGTCATCGCTTCGGCCAAAGCGTTCGCGCTGACCGTGATCGATCAGACGGCCGATATGCTCTACATCGGTAACTTTGGGTTCCGCACCAGCAGCGACTATGACAAGTTTGCCAAGTACGAGACTCGCGAGACTGCTCTCGCCATGCCTTATGTGCCCGAGCACGCGGCGGCGCTGTTTAGCTGCCGTTTGATCGACACTGTGGATGTGGGCACGCATCTACTGTTTATCGGCGAGGTCGAGGATGCCGAGCGCCTAAGCGACGAGACGCCGCTCACCTACGATTACTACCATAAGGTCCTGAAGGGCAAGACGCCTCCGAAGGCGTCCTCGTATCAAGGCTAGAAATGTTTTAAAAATACTTGCATTATATTATTGAGAATCTATACTGATAAATGAAGTACATCACCAGTCGCGTTCGAGAGGAGAACATCATGGCTGAGGAGAAGAAGACGTATAAGTTCGTGTGCGTCGTTTGCGGTTACGAGGTTGAGGTCGATACGCCCGAGCTGCCCGAGGATTATGTGTGCCCGGTGTGCGGCGTCGGTCCCGATCAGTTTGAGCTCGTCGAGGAGTAGCTCGCAGACACACGGCGAAAGCCGAACATAGCTCTGTCCAAGGGCCCGGTCGAATTCTCGGCCGGGGCTCTTTTCCTCCGTCCCCAAGGGAACACGGTTGCTGTTGGCCGATCCTGTCTGTTGTGAGTCCGGCCGACCGTTTGTCTCAATCTGTAACGTCTAGCAGTGAAAACGGGGTCTACGTGTTACAGATCGAGACAAACGGAGCTGTCCCTCGGAATGATCTCGATCTGTAACATCTAGACACCAAAAGCGGGTCTAGATGTTACAGATCGAGACGTTTGCCTGGGTAAGTGCCCCGCCCCATTACATCCCTGTCAGCAACACGACATCGAGAATCGTCACGATGGCACCGATTCCTACGAGCAGCGCGTTGAGCGGGCGCGAGTTGGCGTATTTGCCCATGACGCGGGGCGAACTGGTGAGTCGTATGAGCACAAAGACCGTGATCGGCAGCTGGAGCGACAGTAGTGCCTGACTCCAAATGAGACCCTCAAAAGGATTCGGGACGACCAGGCACGCCGCCACTGCGCCGGCAAAGCAGAGTGCCACGCCAATCGATGAGTGTCGGTCGTGGATGTCGTATTCCTCGTCGAACATGCCCGCGGTGATGGTGCCCGCCGCCATGCCCGCCGTCACGCTACTCGATAGTCCCGCGAACAGCAGCGCTACCGCAAAGATGGTCGAGCTCGCCGGACCCAAGATGGGGGAGAGCGTGGCTGCTGCGACGGCGAGGTCGTCTACGACCATGCCGTGCGCAAAGAAGGTCGTTGCGGCCAGGATGACCATGGCCGAGTTGATTGCCCAGCCCACGCCCATCGAAAAGAGCGTGTCGAAGAGCTCGTAGTGCAGACGCTCTTCGATAACCTGCTCGCCTTGGCCTTCGAAGTGCATGGATTGGATGACCTCGGAGTGCAGAAAGAGATTGTGGGGCATAACGACTGCGCCCAGGACGCTCACGATAATCGTGGCAGAGCCAGTGGGCATGCTGGGCGTGATCCAGCTTGCGGCGGCCTGCGGCCAGTCGACCTTGACCAGCGCAAGCTCGGCCAAAAACGAGAGTCCTACCACGCCTACGAAGGCGATGATCCATCGCTCGGCGCGCTTGTAGGAGCTCGTCATGAGCATCGTCATCGATGCTGCCGCCACGATGACACAGCCCGCACGCACGGGCAGCCCAAAGAGCATTTGAAGGGCAATCGCGCCACCCAGGACTTCGGCCATGGCGGTGGCGATCGTAGCGAGATAGGCGCTGCCGAGTACAGCACGTCCCACGATACGGGGGAGAAAGCGGGTCGTGGCCTCGGCAAGACAGGCGCCCGTGGCGATGCCCAAGTGCGCCGCGTTGTGCTGCAAGACGATGAGCATGATCGTGGACAGCGTGACAATCCACAGCAGCGTGTAGCCAAACTGCGAGCCCGCGGCCATATTTGAGGCCCAGTTGCCCGGGTCGATAAAGCCGACGGTCACGAGCAGCCCGGGGCCGATATGCCGCGCAATGTCGAGCCCGCCATGACCGCCAGTGCGCGGGGAGCCAAAGTGTTGTTTGAGATGGTTGAGCATGGTGCGCTCCTGTGTATGGGCGGCGTGACGTCGCATCTGGGCCGTGCGGCGCCACGCGTCGGTTTTGGGTTGGGGCTACTTGTGTGCTTTGCCCTGATTGGCCACGGCGTCGATCTTGGCGGCGATGGTCGCCGGGTCGCCGATGTAGCGCTTGTCGAGGACGTTGAAATCGGTGTCGAAGGTGTAGACGAGCGGCACGCCGGTGGGGATGTTGACCTTGAGGATCTCCTCGGGCGTGAGGTGCTCGAGCTTCATGACGAGTGAGCGCAGGGAGTTGCCGTGTGCGGCGATGAGTACGCGCTTGCCGGCGAGCATCTGGGGGCGAATCTCGTCTTCGAAATAAGGCCAGGCGCGGGCGATCGTGTCCTTGAGGCACTCGGTATAGGGCAGCTGATCGGGCGCGACATCACGGTATTGCTCCTGGGTGTGGGGATCGCGCGCGTCGTCCGGTTCGAGTGCCGGCGGGCAGACATCGAAGGAGCGGCGCCAGATGAGCACCTGCTCGTCGCCGTGCTCCGCTGCGGCATCGGCCTTGTTGAGACCCTGCAACGCTCCGTAGTGGCGCTCGTTGAGCTTCCAGGATTTGATGACGGGCAACCACTCGCGATCCATTTGGCCGAGCACGATGTCGAGGGTGTGAATTGCGCGCTTGAGACGCGAGGTGTGGCAGACGTCGAAGTCGAAGCCCGCTTCTTTGAGGGCTCGACCGCCTGCTGCGGCTTCTTCGCGGCCCGTGTCGGTGAGTTCTACGTCGGTCCAGCCGGTGAACAGGTTGAGTTTGTTCCACTCGGATTCTCCGTGACGGATAAGGACAAGTTGCATTGTCTGTCGGTCTGCTCGGTGCGCCATAGGGGCCTCCTTGATCTGGCACGGTGTGCGTGCCGTTTGCTTGACGCCGCAAAGGATACCCGTTTTAAGCTTAAAAGTTAACCAAGACTAACAAAATTGTTGTATTTGAATAGGATGGTGAAAGGGGGCTGCCGAAATGTCTCGATCTGTAACAACTAGGGATGGAAATTGGGCCTAGGTGTTACAGATCGAGACAGGAAGAAATGGTCCTATGGAATGTCTCGATTTGTAACAGCTGACCGCCAAAACCGGCCCGTCGTGTTACAGATCGAGACAAACCAAAACCGTCCCGCAGAAAATCTCAATCTGTAACATCTAGGCGCCAAAATCGGCTCCTCCTGTTACAGATTGAGATGTTTGAAGCGGTGAGCTTAGAAGCCGAACTTGGGGGCTGACGTACATGTTTGATAGCAAGGCGTTGATGGCCGGTGTGCGTTACGCGATTGTTTCGAAACGGGTGGGAAACACAACGGGCCGGCGATGCTCCTAGTATGCCTATTCAACTGACTGTCTAATATCTAGGGGAGGATCGCGATGCAGGCAGATTCCGCTCAGCAGCAGGGCCTTTATCGCCCCGAATTCGACCATGATGCATGTGGCATCGGCGCGCTTGCCGATATCAACGGTGAGCGCCATCACCAGATTTTGGACGATGCGCTGTCCATTCTGGTCAACTTGGAGCACCGCGGTGGCACGGGACTCGAGAAGAACACCGGCGACGGCGCTGGCATCCTGTTCCAGGTTCCGCATCACTTTTTCCGTAAAGAGGCTCAAAAGTGCGGCCAGATTCTGCCGGCAGAGGGCGACTATGGCGTGGCCATGCTGTTCTTCCCGCAGGACGACAAGGGCGTAGAGGATGCCCGCCGCGTGTTTGAGGAGGGCTGCGCCGAGGCCGGCGTGCCGCTGCTCTTTTGGCGCGAGGTGCCGGTCGATCCGCACGACCTGGGCGAGACGGCTCGCGCCTGCATGCCTACTATCCTGCAGGCCTTCCTGGGCCGTCCGGACGACACGCCGGCGGGCGACGCCTTCGAGCGCCGTCTGTACGTGTGCCGCCGCACCATCGAAAAGAAGGCCGACGCCGAGTTTGCCCTGCGCGACAAGATCTTCTACGTGTGCTCTATGAGCTCGCGCACCATCGTGTACAAGGGCATGCTCGTCGCCACGCAGATGCGCCGCTTCTTCATCGATCTCAACGACGCCGCCGTCAAAACGGCCGTGGCGCTCGTCCACTCGCGCTACTCCACCAACACCACGCCCAGTTGGGAGCGTGCGCACCCCAACCGCTTTATCATCCACAACGGCGAGATCAACACCCTCAAGGGCAACGTCAACTGGATTCGCGCTCGCGAGCCCAATCTGTACAGCCCCGTGCTGCAGCACGATCTTGAGCGTGTGATGCCCATCATCAACCGCGAGGGCTCCGACTCCGCGATTCTGGACAACGTGCTCGAGTTCTTGGTCATGAACGGCCGTCCGCTCACGCGTGCCGCGTCCATGTTGCTGCCCGAGCCGTGGGACCACAACGACAACCTGAGTGAGGAGCGCCGCGCCTACGACGCTTACCAGTCCATGCTCATGGAGCCGTGGGATGGTCCTGCCGCTATCGCCTTTACCGATGGCCGTACCCTGGGCGCCGCCCTCGACCGTAACGGCCTGCGTCCCGCCCGCTATTATGTGACGCGCGACGGTCGCTTTATGCTGGCAAGCGAGGTGGGCACCATCGAGGTGAGCCCCGAGAACATCCTGACGAGCGGCTGTCTGGGGCCGGGCCAGATGCTCGAGGTCGATTTTGCCCGCGGGCGCGTCATCTACAACGACGAGCTGCGCGCCCGTTACGCCAAGGAAAAGCCCTACCGTGATTGGATTGCCGAGGAGACGCTGACCGTCGACGTGCTCGATAGGCCTGCCGCGGCAACGCCCGCCGAGGACGCCGAGGTACCCGCCGCCGTGCGCATGGCTAAGCTCGGGTATCACTGGGATGACGTCGACGAGGTCGTGCGTCCCATGGCCCAGCAGGGCAAGGCCCCGCTCGCCTCGATGGGCATCGACGCGCCGCTGGCTTGTCTGTCCAAGAAGACGCGTTCGTTCTTCGACTATTTCTATCAGCTGTTCGCTCAGGTCACGAACCCGCCCATCGATGCCCTTCGCGAGCATATGGTCACCTCGACCACGCTCTACCTGGGCAACCACGGCAACCTGCTCGAGGATTCCCGTACGGCCTGCCAGCTGGTTCGCCTGGAGCGTCCGCTGCTGAGCGAGGAGGAGTTCGACCGCATTTGCGCCATCGACCGTGTTGGCTTTAAGACCCGTCGTTTCCGTGCCGTGTACCGCCGCGATGCCGGCGAGGGCGCGCTGCAGGCTGCGCTCAAGCAGCTTGCAGAGGACGTTGAGGCTGCGGTCCGCGACGGCGTAAACATCGTGGTGTTGAGCGATCGTGCCGCTGCGGGCGAGGTGCCCGTGCCGTCGCTGCTCGCCGTGGGCTGCGTGCACAATCACCTGATCCGCGCCGGCGTGCGTACCTTTGCCGACATCGTGGTGGAGTGCGGCGACGCCGTGTCCCCGCACGACTTTGCGGCACTGGTGGGCTACTCCGCGAGCGGCATCTATCCGTACAACGCGCATGCGTGCATCCGCGATCTGGCGGCACGCGGCGACCTGGAAGTGACGGCCGAGCAGGGCATCGTCAACTACAACAAGGCTGCGACCGCCGGCATCGTCTCCATCATGTCCAAGATGGGCATCTCCACGGTGCAGAGCTACCATTCGGCGCAGATCTTCGAGGCTGTGGGCTTTACGCCGGAGTTCGTCAACGCGTATTTCGCCGGCACGGTGAGCCGTGTGGGCGGTATGGGTGTCGAGGACGTCGAGCGCGAGCAAAACGAGCGCTACGACGCCGCGCTCGCTATCCTTAAGAGCCCGGCTCCCGATCAGCTGCCCACGTTGGGTCTGACCAAGTGGCGCCCGCTCGGCGGCGAGGATCACCTCATCGATCCGCAGACTGTTTACCTGCTTCAGACCGCCTGCCGTGAGGACAGCTACGACACCTTTAAGGAGTACAGCAGCCGCCTGCACCGCACCGGCCGTGCCGTGCGCCTGCGCGACTTGCTCGACTTTGATGCTAGCGGTCGCACGCCGGTTTCGCTCGACGAGGTGGAACCCGCGCTCAATATCGTCCGCCGCTTTAACACCGGCGCCATGTCGTACGGTTCCATCAGCAAAGAGGCGCACGAGTGCATGGCCATCGCCATGAATCGCCTGCATGGACGCTCCAACTCGGGCGAGGGCGGCGAGGACCCGCGTCGCGAGACCCCGCTGGCCAACGGCGACTCCAAGAACTCTGCCATCAAGCAGGTAGCGAGCGCGCGCTTTGGCGTGACGAGCCGCTACCTGTGCAGCGCCTTCGAGATTCAGATCAAGATGGCCCAGGGCGCCAAGCCCGGCGAGGGCGGCCACCTGCCCGGCAAGAAGGTCTACCCCTGGATCGCCGAGGTCCGTCAGTCCACGCCCGGCATCGGCCTGATCTCGCCTCCGCCGCATCACGACATCTACTCCATCGAGGACCTGGCGGAGCTTATCTTCGACCTTAAGAACGCCAACCCCGGTGCGCGCGTGTCGGTCAAGCTGGTCAGCGAGGCCGGCGTCGGCACCATTGCTACCGGCGTGGCCAAGGGCGCTGCCGACAAGATCTTGATCAGCGGCCACAATGGCGGCTCGGGTGCCGCTGCGCGCGACTCTATCTGGCATGCGGGTCTGCCGCTGGAGCTTGGCCTTGCCGAGGCTCAGCAGACGTTGCTGCAAAACGGCCTGCGCTCCCGCGTGGTGCTCGAGGCCGACGGCAAGCTCATGGACGGCACCGACGTCGCCGTCGCCTGCTTGCTGGGCGCCGAGGAGTTTGGCTTTGCGACCATGCCGCTCATCTCCATGGGCTGCCTCATGCAGCGCGACTGCCAGCAGGACACCTGCCCGGCCGGCATCGCTACGCAAAATTGCCGCCTGCGTCGCGGCTTCCGCGGCAAGCCCGAGCTCGTTGAGCACTTTATGCTCTTTGTTGCCGAGCAGCTGCGCGAGGTCATGGCGAGCCTGGGCTTCCGCACCGTCGACGAGATGGTCGGCCATCCCGAGTGCTTGCGCCAGATCGAGGTCCCGGGCAATCGCAAGGCCAACCTGCTCGATCTGTCACCCGTGCTGGCGAGCGCGACCTGCGAGTTCGGTGCCCATATCCCGGGTGCCGACGGTCGCCACTTCCTGTCGCAGATGGCCGCGGACAGCGAGCTCGACAAGACGCTCGACTCCACGTTGTTCGTGCCCTATACGGCCGACGCCCGTGCGCACCTGCGTCCGATTCGCTTCCGCGCCGATATCGCCAACGTCAACCGCTGCGTGGGCACCATCCTGGGCAACGCGGTGACCAGGGCGCATCCCGAGGGCCTGCCCGCCGGCTCCATCACCATCGATTGCGATGGCTCGGCTGGTCAGAGCTTTGGCGCGTTCCTGCCGCGCGGCATTACGCTCAACGTGTGCGGCGACGCCAACGACTACTTTGGCAAGGGCCTTTCGGGCGGCGAGGTGTCGGTGCGCCCCAACCCGCATGCGACCTACAAGTTCGACGAGAACATCATCGTGGGCAACGTTGCGTTCTTTGGCGCCACGAGCGGCCGCGGCTTCATTAACGGTCTGGCCGGCCAGCGCTTTGGCGTGCGCAACTCCGGTGCCACCGTGGTGGTCGAGGGCTGCGGCAACCATGGCTGCGAGTACATGACGGGCGGTCTGGCGCTCATCCTGGGCGAGGTCGGGCAGAACTTCGCCGCCGGTATGACGGGTGGCGTGGCCTATGTCTTTGACCAGTACGGCACGCTCGATGCCCGTGTGAACCACGAGAGCGTTGAGCTCAAGGCCCCGACGGCCGGCGAGCTGGCGCAGATTCGCGCACTCATCCAGGAGCATGTGGATGCGACGCAGAGCCCGCGCGGCATTAAGCTGCTCTACAGCTTTGAGACGATGAGCAGACACTTTGTGAAGGTCATTCCGACTGAGTACGAACGCGTGCTGGCGATTGTCGCTGCGGCCGAGGCCGTGGGCAAGACGCATGCGCAGGCTGAGGAGCTGGCGTTTGACATTGTGACCGGTCGCGCGAGCGCCGCGGATGTCGCTCGCTTCGATGTCGCGGGCGGTGCTGCGAACACTGCGTCCGTGGCTGCCAGCTCTGTTGCTTCGACCATGAAGGAGGCGTAAGTGCCATGGGTAAGCCCGGTGCTTTTCTTGATATCGATCGCGTGACCCACGAGCTGCGCCCCGTGGAGGAGCGCAGCCGCGATTTCGATCCGCTGTACGTGGAGCTCGACGACGACGCGCGCCGTGCCCAGGCGAGCCGCTGCATGATGTGCGGTGTGGCGTTTTGCCAGATGGGCGCGAGCTTTGGCAAGGCACGTCCGAGCGGTTGTCCGCTGCACAACCTGATTCCCGAGTGGAATGAACTGGTGTACCGCGGCCGTTGGGACGAGGCGGCCGAGCGTCTGTCGCTCACCTCGCCCATGCCCGAGTTTACGAGCCGCGTGTGCCCGGCGCTGTGCGAGGCCGCGTGCAACCTGGGTTCGGTCGATGGCCAGCCCACGACGATCCATGACAACGAGCGTGCGATTAGCGACCATGAGTGGGCAAATGGCGGCCCGCGTCGCTTTGAGCCGGCGGGGGAGGGCGCGCCCACGGTTGCCGTGGTGGGCTCCGGTCCTGCTGGTCTGGTGGCGGCATGGGAGCTCGCCCGTCGCGGCGCTCGCGTGACGGTGTTTGAGCGTGACGACCGCCCGGGCGGCCTGCTCATGTACGGCATTCCCAACATGAAGCTCGAGAAGTCTGTGGTCGAGCGTCGCGTGGCACTTATGCGCGAGCTGGGTATCGTCTTTGAGCTGGGCGCTGACGTTACGAACCCTGCAGTGGCGGCCAAGCTCAATGGCTTTGACGCCGTTGTGGTGGCTGCCGGTGCCCGTGCGCCCCGCGGTCTTTCGGCTGCGCATGTGGATGCCCCGGGCGTGGTGTATGCCGTGGACTACCTGACGGCCTCGACCGTCTCGGTGCTCGATGGCGGTGAGCCCGCGGTGAACGCGCGCGGCCTGGACGTTGTGGTCATTGGCGGCGGCGATACCGGCAACGACTGCGTGGGTACCGCGGTGCGCCAGGGTGCGCGCAGCGTGCGCCAGTTTGAGTTCTTGCCGGCGGCGCCCGATAAGCGTACGGCGAGCAACCCCTGGCCGCAGTGGCCCAATGTGAAGAAGACCGACTATGGCCAGCAGGAGGCCATTGCCGCCATGGGTGGCGAGATACGCGCCTGGGGCGTGGACACCCTCGAGGTGCTGCTGGACAAGAAGGGCGCGGCAGCGGGCCTGCGCGTGGTCGATCTGGATTGGTCGGCCGGCAAGCCCGAACGCATTGCGGGCTCCGAGCATGAGGTGCCGGCGCAGCTGGTGCTCATCGCCTGTGGCTTTACGGGTCCGGAGCATAGCGTGTTCGAAGCTGTCGGCGTGCCTGTCGCCACGGCGGGCCGCCCACTGCCCGTGATGGCCACCGAAGGCTCGCACCTTGCGGCACGCGTGGATGGCGTTGCTGCGGATGCCGCGCCGGTGTATGTGGCCGGCGACGCCCGCAACGGCAGCTCGCTCGTGGTGAGCGCCATGGCCGATGCCCTCGCCTGCGCTGCCGAGGTTGCTGAGACCTTGGGGCTGTAAGATAGTCATTCAAGAGCGTTCCCAACGACTAGTCATTGGGAACGCTCTTTTTTGTCTAGTCGTCGGGGACACTCTAAACGTCTGACTGCTCATTTGCTGACGTGCGGGCTCACGGTGCCTTGCTGTTTTCGTGATGGCTGCGGCTGGCAAGCTCAAAATCTCTGTTTATTTGCCTATGTTTAACTGGGGTTTTGTTTCGGTATAACGTATCAGTCAAGCGTTCCGTCAAGTATTCGGTCAGCATCTGGTTTGCAGCCCGATGCTCATTTCGCCCGCGCTGGCGGCGACCACCAGCCCTCCTCGTAAGCTCAAATTGAGGTTCATCAGTTTGAGGAGGATGTCATGGCTGATCATGTTTTGGACCGGGGACGTCTGGCCGAGGCCGTCGGTAACGATATTGCCGACATGGCCCAGTTTTGGATGCTGCGCAAGTTTCAGTTTTTGGAGTCGGCGCGCACACAGTTCGAAGTGATAGTCGATCCATGGCTCAGCTATTGCGAAGAACCATCGCAAAGCGAAATCATGGCCTATAACATGGCATTTACCGATTGGCTGCTGTTCGAGCGTCCCTATTACCATGACAAGACGCTGCTTGAGCTGTATGTGGACGAGCCGCCGGCGTCGCTTTCGCCTGCTTCGCTCAGGCGGCTCGAACAGGTGCGCGACACGCAGTATTTCTCGCGCTTTGGCATTTTGGACAAGGATCCTGCGACTGGTATGGTCGCGCTGCGCGACACACGCACCGACCGCCGTTTTGATGTCTACGACCCACATATCGTGCAAAAAGAGCACTGGCGCGATGGTGCGATTGCGGTGCGCATCGCGTGCGTTGACGATATTTGGCTAACGGCGGGGCAGCTCTACCTCTACGACATTGCACGCCTGAGCGATACGGCGGTCGACGGGCCTGGTGCCGTTCATCCGGAAGACCTGGAAGATGGCTTCGATACCTCGTGTATTAGCTTCTTTCTGAGGCTGGTCCGCGACATCATGGGCGCCCAGGGGCGCTACGTAAAGTCCCTCAACATCTACGAACAGGAATGGGAGTAGGGGATGGGCAGTTGTTGCCTGTTTTTGCCTTCTGCCTTTTTGTCTCGATCTGTAACGTTCAGGGACAAAAAACCGGTCTACCTGTTACAGATCGAGACGAATGCTTGGGCGCCGCTGGTTTGTCTAAATCTGTAACGTTTGGGGGTCTGGAGAACGTCTAACTGTTATAGATCGAGACGTTTGGAACCTGCCTGGGGGAATGTCTCAATCTGTAACATCTACAGGCCAAAATTCGACCTAACTGTTACAGATTGAGACAAAAGTTGGACGCGGTACCGAAAGATCTTGATCTGTAACATCTAGCGGCTCAAAGACTGTCTTCCTGTTACAGATCAAGACATTTGTCAACGGAGGCAACGGTGACGATGGCCCATTTGTCTGATGTGGTGGTGATGGAAGTGTCTAATACCGTTTTTAAACACAAGCATGCAGCACGTAACACCTTGGCGCGGAATAGGATGCTTGCCAGGCTCAGGGAGGCGGCTAAACAAGGTGTGCTGCTTGTGACGCACGACAATGCCGAGCTCATGTGGCTGCGGCGCCATGTGGGCACAGACGATATTGCGGAGCCCGAATCGCACCTATTCTGTTTTCAGCATGAATGGGATGCGTTGACGCCTCCGGAGCGGGCGCGGTGGACCATCAAGGGGCTTGCGGAGTTTCACCCCGATTGGTCGTTTTGGGGATATGACGCCGCGCTGATATGGGGTCTGGAGGTGCCGAATGATCTGCTTGGGCCGCGTTACTTGGTCAAGACAGGTTGTTCGGTGGCGTTGAGTACGGGATGTAGGCTGCTGCGTCCGCAGACGGCGGGTGCGCTTGAGCGCGTCGACGGCGTGCAAGTGACGCCGTTTTGGCGCACGGTGGAGGATTGTCTACTACGTGCGCCGTTCTCCTACGGGTTGGCGATTGCCGATTCTGCGTTGCGGGCGAAGAGCATGTCGCGAGACGACCTCTGCGAACGGCTCCAGGCCGATTGTGAGGGCAGGCGCGGGTATCGCAGAGCTCAGGTGATTGCGTCGCATGCAGATGGCCTGTCCGAAAACGGTGGCGAGTCTCGGTTCCGAGCGTTCTTTATTGCATACGGTTTTCCGGTGCCAGAGTTGCAGGTGGAGTTTCGCGATCCGCTCGATTCGAGCCAGGTGTTTCGGGTCGATTATTTCTGGAGGCTCGAGGACGGGACATGTGTTATCGGCGAGCTCGACGGAAAGGGGAAGTATACCTTGCAGAACGGCGAGGGTCGGGAGTCGGTCGACCCGTTCGTGGCAGAGCGTCAGCGGGAATCTCATCTGACAATGCTCGGGCACAAGGTGCTTCGGTTCACGTTTGATGAACTCAAGAACCCGGGGAAGCTGGTTGAAAAGATGAGGCTAGCGGGCATTTCGCAGCGGGCCGATTTGGCTGAGGAATGGAAGCGTCAGTGGTATGGGCACTGAAGCGGACTGTCTCAATCTGTAACAACAAGGGGACGTTTGGCCTCGTAACTGTTACAGATTGAGACAGAAGGTTGGCTGCCGCTAAAAGATCTCAATCTGTAACATCTAGAGGCCGAAAACCTGTCTACCTGTTACAGATTTAGACGTTTGACGATGGGGCTGGAGAATGTCTCGATCTGTAACATCTAACGGCCAAAAATCTGTCTAACTGTTACAGATTGAGACAAAGGCTAGAGGCACGACCGAAAATCTCGATCTGTAACATTTGGAAGGGTAAAGACGGTCTATCTGTTACAGATCAAGACATTTTGCTGGAACGACCGAAGCGTCGCTGCACTGGTCTGTTCGTCCTCACGCCCTTCTCTTCCTCCCGTTAGCCGATATGTCCGTAGTAACCCTGTCGCGCTGGGTGATAATGGACAAATGTTCAAGTTAATCGTGAGGGAGGAGCTCGATATGGCGTCTGCCGATCGTTCCACGTTGTTTATCAATGCGACCGTCCTGGATGGTTCGGAACATATGGAGCCGCAGCCCGACATGGCCGTGGCCGTTGAGCGCGGTCTCATCACGTGGATGGGGCCGAGTGCTGTGGCACAGGCGCCTGCAGGTGCCGAGGTTATCGACCTGGCAGGGGCGTATCTCATGCCAGGCCTCATCAATATGCATGTGCATCTGTGCGGCTCGGGCAAGCCGGTTTCGGCGGGCGATGCGGGCGCGCTGATGAAAAAGCTCGATAATCCCGTGGGGCGCGCCATCGTGCGACACATTCTTAAGGGCAGCGCCCAACAGCAGCTGGCAAGTGGCGTGACTACGGTGCGCGGCGCGGGCGACCCGCTGTTTGCCGATCTTGCCGTGCGCGATGCTATCGATGCCGGCAAGTATCAGGGTCCTCGCCTGGTGGCGCCGGGAACGGGCGTCACGGTGTCGGGTGGCCATGGTGCAGGCTTGTTCGCCCAGGTGGCAAACGGTCCCGCCGAAGCGGCCGAGCAGGTGCGCGACCTGTATGCTCGCGGTGCCGACGTCATTAAACTGTTCGTGACAGGTGGCGTGTTCGACGCGACTGAGGTGGGCGAGCCGGGCGTGCTGCGTATGCCGGTGGAGGTTGCCGCAGCGGCGTGCAAGGCGGCGCACGAGGTTGGCCTTCCGGTCATGGCTCATGTCGAGAGTACCGAGGGCGTGAAGTCCGCGCTTGAGGCCGGCGTTGACACGATTGAGCACGGCGCTCCGTTGACGCCCGAGATCCTGGAGCTGTACCGCGGCGCCGCGGGTACGCAGCTCGAGGGGCGTGCGCCGAGTGCGACCTGCACCATCAGCCCGGCGCTGCCGTTTGTATTGCTCGATCCGGAAAAGACTCATTCGACTGACACGCAAAAGAAGAACGGCGACATCGTGTGCTCGGGCATTATCGAAAGTGCTCGTGCGGCGCTGGAAGCCGGTATCAAGGTGGGCCTGGGCACGGACTCGAGCTGCCCGTTCGTGACGCAGTACGACATGTGGCGCGAGGTGGCCTACTTTGCCAAGTACGTCAAAGTGAGCAATGCCTTTGCACTGCACACGGCCACGCAGGTCAATGCCGAGCTGCTGGGGCTGGGCGGCGAGACCGGCACAATCGAGTGCGGTAAGGCCGCTGATATCCTGGTGACGCGCGAGAACCCGCTCGATGATCTGTGCGCTCTGCGTGAGCCGATGCACGTGATGTGTCGCGGTGATCTGGTGCGCAAGCTCAAGGTGAAACATATTCCCGAGGTGGACGCCGAGCTCGACACGATTATGGCCATGCCGGCCGAGGCGCTGGCCGAGGAACTCGCCCGCGACGGCGTGGCGTAAGCGCGCGATATGGCGATGCGACAAAGGGGCAATCCCTTTGTCATAATCAAAAAAGCCGAGGTCCCAGTGCGAGGCCTCGGCTTTTATTTTGTCCTATGGTGTAGCGGCTAGGAGCGCGTTTCCATCTTGGCGTGGCACTTGGGGCAGGTGACGCGGATCTTGCCCTTGCCCTTGGGGACGGAGAGCATCTGGCCGCAGTTGGGGCACTTGAGGTAGGCCGTGGTCTTGCGGCCCTTCCACATCTTCTTGGCCGTTCGCTTGGCGCGCTCAAAGTCTTCCTTGCTGGTGCCGGCTGCACGCGAGGCGTTGGCAGCTGCAGTCCCGCCGCCCAAGCTGGCGACGAACTTGCCTAGGCCGGGGACGTTTGCGGTCGCGGCGACAAAGGCCGTGTTCTCCTTACGACGCGCGTCGATGTTTTTTGACAGACCGCGCAGCACGCCGAGTACGATTACGGCGATGGCGATCCAGCTGAGCCACTGGATGCGGGCTATCGATCCGATCATCGCGATGACGATGCCGGCAAAACCCATCACGATGGTGAGTTCATCGGCGCCATTGCGACCCTTCATAAAGTCATTCATGCAAATTGCCTTTCGTTCGATATGCTGCACGCCTTTATACCCCTTTTGGTGCAAGGGGGACAGGTAAATCTGCACCAAGGTGGCGCAACGTACCTGTCCCCAATGCACCAATTACTTGGCGAGCTTGTCGACGACGCGTTCGATCTCGGCGAGCTTGGCGGCCTTGAGTTCCTCGTCGCCCGATTCGATGGCCGAGGCGACGCAGCCCTCGATGTGAGCCTTGAGCACATCGGCGTTAATTCGCGCGAGGAGCGCCTGCGTTGCCATGAGCTGCGTGGAAATATCGACGCAGTAGCGGTCCTCCTCGACCATCCGCAGGATGCCGTCGATCTGACCGCGTGCCGTCTTGAGCATACGGGTCACCGATTTATGGTCTGCCATCATAGCGGGTCCTCGTTTCTGGTCGATCTTCCGGATGCCCCCGTCAGTTGCGGTGAAATAGTTCTTGATTGAGGGCTTGGAGCGCTAAAACAGGAACTATTTCACCGCAACTTCTGAGGATTGAGTAGGCAGCGTCTGCTACGCGGCGGTCACGGACAGGGCGTGGAACTTCTCGCCCGCGGCCTCGACGGCGGCGGCGAGCTGCTCGGCGGTCACGGTGTCGGCGCACTCCACCTGGACGGTCTGGGTCTCGTGGTCGGCATCGGCATCGGTCACGCCGGCAACGTTGAGCAGTGCCGTCTCGACAGTAGCGTCGCAGTGGCCGCACATAAGGCCGGAAGTCTTAATTGTGTAACGCATGGGTATTCCTCTCTGTTGTGTCGGCTTTCCCAGGCACCCGACCTTGACCTTCAAACCGTCGCTCGCGTACCAAAGTACGCGTCGCTCCTCTTTCAGGTCAATCTCGGGCACCTGGAAAACCCGTTCTAAATGGACTTAATGGTGAGCCCATTTTGCCACTTTAGGCTTAAAGGATTTTAGGCGCAGTGCATTGGACACGACGCAGACGCTCGACAGGCTCATGGCCGCGGCGCCAAACATCGGCGAGAGCTGCCATCCGGTGAGCGGGAAGAACACGCCCGCGGCGAGCGGAATGCCGATGCCGTTGTAGAACAGTGCCCAGAACAGGTCCTGCTTGATGTTGCGGATCGTGGCGCGCGAAAGCTCGATGGCCCGGGCGACGTCCATGAGGTCGCTGCGCATGAGCACTATATCTGCCCCTTCTTTGGCGATATCGGCGCCGGTGCCGATCGCAAGGCCCACGTCGGCGCGCGCCAGGGCGGGGGAGTCGTTAATGCCGTCGCCCACCATGGCGACCTTGCCGTCCGCATCCTGCAGTTCGCGCACGTGGCGTTCCTTGTCGGCGGGGAGGACGTCGGCGATGACCTGCTTGCTGTTCAGCCCCACGCGGCGGGCGATGGCCTCGGCCGTCACGCGGTTGTCGCCGGTGAGCATGCGCACGTCGACGCCGAGCTTGCGGAGCGCGGCGATTGCCTCGGCACTCGTTTCTTTGACCTCGTCAGCCACGGCGATGGTACCGACGAGCTCGCCGTTCTTGGCAAAGAACAGTGGCGTCTTGCCCTCGGCGGCGAACTGTTCGGCAAGGTCGGCGGGCACCTTCGCGCCTAGCTCGTCCATCAGGCGTGCGTTGCCGGCTGCAATGACGTTTTGCCCCTCGCGCGCCGTAACGCCACGACCGGGCACGGCGGCAAAGTCCTCGACCATGCGCGCGACAATTCCGCGCGCCTCGCACTCGGCCATAATCGCCTCGGCCAGCGGGTGCTCGCTTGAGCGCTCCAACGCGGCGGCCAGCTTGAGCAGCGCCTTTTCGCTCATGGCGGGCGAGCCGTCAGCGCGCGTGGTTGCCACGATATCGGTCACGGCAGGCTTGCCGCGGGTGACCGTGCCCGTCTTATCGAGCACCACGGTGCCCACGCTGCGCAGGTTCTCCAGCGCCTCGGCGCTCTTAAACAGAATACCCATCTCGGCGCCCTTGCCGGTGCCCACCATAATGGCGACGGGCGTTGCCAGGCCCAATGCGCACGGACAGCTGATCACCAGCACGGCCACGGCGGAGGTGAGCGCCTCGTTGATGCTGCCAGTCAGTGCCATCCACACCGCAAAGGTCACGACCGAGATCACAAACACCACGGGCACAAACACACCGGCGACCTTGTCGGCCAGGCGGGCGATAGGCGCCTTGGTGGCGTTGGCGTCCTCGACGAGCTGGATAATCTTGGCGAGCGATGTCTCGGCACCCACACGCGTGGCGCGGAAGGTAAACGAGCCGGTGCGGTTGACGGTGGCGGCGTTGACGGTGTCGCCGGCGGTCTTTTCCACGGGGATGGACTCGCCGGTGAGCGCACTCTCGTCCACGGCCGAGCTGCCTTCGAGCACCACGCCATCGACGGGGATGGACTCGCCGGGGCGCACGCGCAAGACCTGGCCGGGAAGGATGCTGTCGACGTCGACGGTGGTCTCGGTGCCGTCCTCTGCCACGACGGTCGCAGTCTTGGGCGCCAGGTCGATCAGCGCCTCGATGGCGCCGCCGGTTTTGGACTTGCTGCGCGTCTCGAGGTATTTGCCCACGGTGACGAGCGACAGGATCGTGCCTGCGCTCTCAAAATACAGATTGTCCATGCCTGTCATCATGGCCTCGTGTACCTGACCCGCGGCTAACTGGTCGGCCATGATGAACATGGCGTAGAGCGACCAGGCGATGGAGGCGGTGGCGCCCACGGCAATAAGGGCGTCCATGGTAGGCGCGCCGTGCGCGAGCGATTTAAACCCGTTGATAAAGTAGGCGTCGTTGACATAGACGATGGGGATGAGCAGGACGAGCTCGGTGAGGGCGAGTGTCATGCTGTGGGTGTGGTCGGTGAAGACGCCGGGCAGCGGCCAGCCGAGCATGTGCCCCATGCCTATGTAGAACAATGGGATGAGGAATACGATCGAGACGATGAGACGGGTGCGCATAGCGGAGGCAGGGGCCTCTAGCTTTTTGGTGGGCGACTCCATATGGGTGGCGCCGGACCTAGCTTGCGCGCTGCTGTTTGAGCCGGCGGCACCGGTGCCCGCACCGACGGGTGAGGCCGAGTAGCCCGCGCGGTCGACGGCGGTGCAGATATCGTCGGGGGAGACCTGCGCAGGGTCATAGTCGACCATCATGGAACCGGCGAGCAGGTTGACCGCGACGCTTTGGACGCCGTCGAGTTTGCTCACGGCGCGGTCTACGTGCGCCTGGCAGGCGGCGCATGTCATGCCGCCCACGTCGAACTTATCTTGAGCCATGGCTCCTCCTTTCTGTAGTTCGGTGTTGGAATTGTTAACCTGCTGATACTATACACCCATACCCCCTGGGGGTGTCTAGTACAGAATAAATGTATGACATCTCGCTACAGATGAGGGTAGTTGGTTGGCCGATGGACCATCCCAACCAATCATCTCAATCTGTAACATCTGGACCGGTTTTTGAACCATAGCTGTTACAGATTTAGACAAATATTTCAGCCGAAAACTAACGTCTCGATCTGTAACAACTAGACCCCGTTTTACCGAGTATTTGTTACAGATCAAGACAAACAGTTGGCAGGAAACTCAATGTCTCAATCTGTAACATCTGGCAGGGAAAATGACCTCTAACTGTTACAGATCGAGACAGACTGCCCGCGGTCAACTCAAATGTCTTGATCTGTAACATCTAGAGAGGTTTTTAACCCCTTACTGTTACAGATTGAGATGTTGTCTCGCGGGGCTGGGGTTTTGTCTCGTTCTGTAACATCTAGACCTGTATCTGCCGAGCTAGTGTTACAGATCGAGACAATTGCCGGGGAGGGGTCCCGTCACGGCAAGATGCCCGCTGCCTAGATGCAGAATCCGGGGATCACGCAGGTTCGCTTGTTTGGCTTTTCCGCAGGCGTTGCGTACGTAAAGACGTCGCCGTCGTGCCCCACGCGGTTCATATAGAGTGCGCCTTCGCTCTCCGATGTGTCGGGACTCGCCGTTCGTTCCCACCAACAGGTGTCCTTGCCCTTCCACCGGCGAACCAACGTCTCGTTCGTGGTATACGGACTTACCTTGAGCTCGCGGAACAGCTGGTACTCCTTGCCTTCGCCGTTGTAGATGTCGGCCAGGTAGTGAAAGCCCTCGGCAAATGACTCGGGCGGCTGCACTCCGCACAGCTCGACCATGGCGGGCAGCCAAAGGGTTGCGGGCAACTCGCTCAGACACGATGCGCTTCTGGCGGCGCCAACGTTATTCGAGATCTTTTTGACAGATTTAATGAGTGCGCGCAACTCGTTGGGCAGCAGCTTAAGGCCGTCGCCGTCGAGCCATTCCCGCAGCTCGCAATCTGCCCAGCCGGCGCTCAACGGTTGGGCCGCGGCATCGCGCTCGGCAATGCCGGCATCGAACATAAACGTCAGTCCGGCCTTGCCCGTCCCGTCTAGAAGCTCGTCGTGGCGGATGCCCACAAGCTGCGCGCCAACCTGCAGCCCGTTGGTGAGCGTGACACGCTTGGTACATGGATAGGGAATATGCCCGTTGTTATCGAGCAGATGGTAGCGCTTGGCAATCTCGCGCGCCTCGCTACGGGTCTCGGCGGCCTTAATCTTGAGCGAAATCTCCTGCAGCTGATCCCAGGTGTAGTCGTCAAGCGAACCGCGGATGCCGTCCAGGTAGTCGGGGATGCCAAAGCCATGGGTTGCCGCCCCGATAACGCCGAGCCCCGCAACGGCCGCGACAACGCCACCGATAATAAAGCGGCGGCGGGTCATGGCATCGTGCCGGGCCTGCTCCAGGATCTCTCGCGCGCGCTCGCCGGCGACGTCGACCTTAAGGTGCGTGCCAGAATCGATATCAATCGCGGCCTCGTCTCCTGCGCCTTCGCGGCCCTCGGATTCGGCATCGGTGAGGTATGCCGAGAGCACCTCGAGCATCTGCTGCTCGGTAGGGCGATCGCACTGCTCGACTGAAATGCCTTTCATGATGATCTGGACGAGTGCCTCGTCGTCATTGCATCGCGGCTCGAGCGGTGCCGGCTTGGTCTTGGTCTTTATGAGGTAGAACGAGCCGGTTGCCGCGGCGCCCGTCGACTCCACATCGAACGGCTTGCGACCGCTGTAGAGCTGGTACAGAATGCTCGAAAGCGCATAGACGTCGATGGCGGGCGAGCGGCGAAGGGCCGCGATGCCTTCGATATCCTGCGTGAGCATCTCGGGCGCGGCGTATGCGGGCGTGGCAAAGCGCCAGATGTCGGCGCGCCGGGTGATCGTGTCGTCGCCGAGGGCCATGGTCGCGGAGCCCATGTCGATGAGGCAGGGGTCAAAGGAGCAATCGACGATCTGCTGCTCGAGCGTTCGACTGGTGGTACGGAACATGATATTGGCGGGCGACAGGTCGCGATGGACGACCGGATTTACGAGTCCCTGGGTCATCAGGAGTGCGCGAAGCACGGCGTTTCCAACGGCGGCCACCATCTGGGTGGTTAGCCCGCCCGAGGCGTCGTGCGGAAGCAAGGGCAGCGCCTGCTTGAGCGAGGTGCCCTCGACCCACTCCATGAGGATGAGCGGGTCGTCCTCGCACGATCCATAGCCATAGACGCGCGGAAATCCGCGCAGGTGCGAGACGGTGCACAGATGACGGTACTCCTCGAACAGCGCGGCGGTGTTGGCCAGGTGCGCAGCCGCTTGCTCGGCGGAGCGATCGGGGGCTTGGCCGGAAAGGATGGCGTTGTCCTTGAGCAGCTTGACGGCAAAGACCTCGCCGCTCGTGTTGGTCGCTCGAAGCACGTGTCCGATATTGCCGCCGTCGCGGTGTGTCGTCTGAAGAATAAGCGTCATAAACCGGCGCTTGGCATCATCCTCGGCACTGGGGTCGACCGCCACGGCGGTATCGAACGTGTCGAGACGGATGAGTTTGTCGCCAGGCGCGGTGTTGGTGGTATCCAAGGCGTTCCTTCGTTTGGTGGGGCCGCGTGCTCACACCGAGAACGCGATTATCGATTAAAGCCCATGATAGACGTGTTTGCCGATAAACTGACTCGTATTGCTATTTATAGTGCAGCATGCAACGTAAATGATATAAGACGAGTGGCACCTGTTCCCACGTCTCTACGCGCTAGTCCACAATAACGAGAAACGTTGTATAGAGACCCAAATGAAGTCTGTCGCTGTTGGCGATTTCCACGGGGGGATAGACTTTGCCGGGCTCTCGTTGGTCACGGGGCGGCTCGATTACGATATCGCCGTCGCCTGCACCCGATTCGAGCACTGTGCCGTTGGTCGATCCAAGGCCCTGGGCGTACCAGTGCTCACCCTCGAGCCAAATGCGAAGATGCTCGCGCGATGCGTCGGCGCCCACATCGGTGATGCTGGGCGAGGTTTTGGGCAAAGAACCAATCACGGTGCCGCGCGGATCGCGTGTGAGGGGATGGATTTGCATGTCGACGCAGTTGTCGGCATGTGTCCTGAGCAGACCGAGGTTGGGGGCAACGGTGCGCGGCTGCTCCAGGCTGCCCATAAAGCCACGTCCGACGGTAGTTTCGGTGGTGCCAAAGTGCCCGCCCGTCTTGCTGTCGCAAAAGCGCTCGACGGTGGCCACGCCTTGAACGGGATCGGCAAGTGCACCCGTTGCCACAAAGAGCATCAAGAAGAGCGTACTTTTTTCGCGGGGGCTGTGGTCATCGGAGCTGTTGATACGCCCCAAGGCATTGGCGTAGAGGCGGTCGTCAAGGTCATACTCGGCGAGAATCGACATCATGCCTTGGGCCGCCGGGCCGCTGTAATGCTCGGATATTTCCCGATAGGCGCGTTCGCCTCCGCCGAGTTTGTTACTAATGGCGGCGGCAAGGTTAAGCGTGGAGACGGTAAGGTCATTGTAGATGCCTGGCGCACACTGATCGGGCTCGCGGTGGACGATGTAGCGAGTGAGGTACGAGCGGTTGGTAGAGCATTTGTCGAGCAGGGTGCTGCCTGCATACGAATTGCCGTTAATGAGCATTCGCGCAATCTCGAGATGCTTGAGACCGCCGAACGATCGGATGTCGTTGTAGAGGACCGAGCACGGTGTTTCCGCCGTCATGGCTGCCTCCCCAGATAACTTTAATGACGTGCTGCAAACATGATCAAACATGATAGAAATGGCTACGCTCAAAGCGTACCGACTCGAAAAATGTTGCGCAACGCCTTGCATAACTATTGAGACATTATAGGGCATATACACCAAGTTACAGGATGGCTGCAAACGACACATTTTGAGAGGTTGTGCCCTATGGAATGCCCTTATTGCGGTGCATTATTGCCCGATGACGCTAGTTTTTGCTCTGAGTGTGGATCGCCTCTTGCCGCATCCTCGCCGACTGCGTCCGTTCCCGAAGATCCCTATACTACGCCCCAGACCGTGTCACAGAGCCCTGCTTTTTCTTGGCGCGACGGTGAGGCCGCTACGGCGGCAACGGTGGAGTTGCCTAAGGCGGATGATGCCTCGGAAACAGACGAGCAGCCGGTGGCGGCACCCGGCGCGTCTGAGCCCGCTGCGTCCGAATCCGATTCGGACGCCACGCGTGTAGTCGATCCCTTGTCAGACTTTGGCACTACGATCGAGGACGTGGAAACTGAGCCTGCCTGCCATGCCGATTTTGGTTCTACGCCGCTCAGCGAGGAAGAGCAGCTCGAGCAGGACCGCGAGAGCCTCAAGACGGCCAAGGCCGAGTACAAGCTGGCACGCAAGCGCCTGGGCAAGTCGTATGCACCCGCCATCGCCGCCGGCGTTATTGTCGTTGCCGCCTTGTGCGCGGGAACCGGCTGGGCGGGCTACTCATATGGTTTGGCTCATCCGCAAAATACGGAGCAGATTCAAAAGCTCAAGAAGCAGCTTGAATCTTCCAAGGACGAACTCACAAAAACGCAAGACGAGCTCGATCAGACAAAGTCCGACCTTAAGGATGCTAAGGCGGAGCTCAAGACCGCAAGCAAGAACGGCGAGGACGCTAGCTCCGATGCCGAGGACTTCTCCACGACGGGCAATGCGACCTCGTCGACCACCACGACCTCTGGTAGCACAGCGAAGCTCAACATCGATAAGCCCACGAGCTTCGTCAACACCACGTGGCGCGGGGCACTTAAGGAGACGGGCAACTCTTGGGGCCATACTTGCTACGGTGCGAGCAAAAACGACCTTGTGATCGTTTTTAAGAGCATCAGCGATTCTGGCGAAGCGGTCGCGGATATTTCCGCCACGCTGCATGCCCACGATACCTACAACGCCGAAAAAACCGTCGCCCAATCCGATGGTGACGACTATCGCACCTACACGGACGTCACCGGTACGTTTGTTAGAAACAAGGGCTTTGAGTTCTCGCTTCCCGTCGAGGAGGAGGACTGCGACCTTACGGTTTCGGGTGTTCCTAAAAAGAAGAACGGCAAGTACTACCTGAATACCACGGTCGAATCGGGAGACGGCGCCGTTACCATGGGAACGCGCATCACGGATTCCTTTGAGCTTTTGATTTCCTAGTACCTCGTATTGTCAGTGTGCGATGCATGGGGGCGGTGGCGGGCGCGGCTTTATTGAGAGTTGCGCCTGCCACCGCTTTTTGCAAATGGGCCTATTTGCTGACTTTGGTTTTACTGCCGGCTAAAGCATGCCGGCAGATGCGAGGACGAGTATAACCACGATTGCTACCAAGGCGGCAATCACCATCGTGAGTGCCATCGTGCGTTGACGTTTGACGGCAAGGCGCGCGCGACGCATGGACTCGGCGCTGCGGACGGTCTCGGTGGACGGGGTTGGCCGAGACGCGAGCTGCGCCTGTGCAGCCGTGCGGGTGGGGACGGTGGCGTCCATCAAGGTGGTAGCGCTGCCGCGGTCCGCCACGGGCCGGCGCTTTCGCGGGGCACCCGTACGGGCGAAAGGCTCAAGGCGGGCCGCGAGTTCATTTGCCGAAGGGCGTGCGTCTTGCGAGACTGCCAAACAAGCCATAATCGCGTTGGCCAAGCCCTGCTCGCGGGGAGTTGCGGGTACAAGGGGTTGCGGCTGCACGGTGCGCTTGAGGAGCGCGTGATCTCCAGAGCGCCTGAGCTCTGCCTCAAAGGGGGCATGTCCGCAATAAAGCTCGTAGAGGATGCTTCCCAGCGCATAGATGTCGACGGCGGGGTTGTCGCGCGCAACGGGGTCGGCCTTAAACCGCTCCAGCATTTCGGGTGCCGCGTATGCCGGCGTGGCACCGCGAAAAGCGTTGACGTCGACGGTAAAGGAAAAATCGGGCTTAACGAGTTTTGCACTGCCCATATCGATCAGGCAGATGTCGAAATAGCCACTCGAGACCTGTTCCTCGAGCGGGATGCGATCGTGACGCAGCATGATGTTGCGCATGGAGAGGTCGCGGTGAACAAAGGGCGTGTCGAGCGATTGCGTGGACAAGATGATCTTGAGTACGCTTAGGCCCAGCGCAGCGACGATATCGCCGGGGCAGGTTACAGCGCCATCACATAGAGCGGACCGTGCATCAAGAAGCGAGACGCCGTCAACCCATTCCATAAGCAGCGCCGGGGTTCCGTCTGCCGTATAGCCAAAACCGTAGACATCGGGAAAACCCCTTAGATTGGATACGACGGAGAGGGTGCGATATTCCTCTTCTAGGGTTTCCCGGTTGAGCTGTTCTTGCTCGGGTTGGGCATCGGGGCGCGGCATCTTAAGCGCGAGCTCAAAAGCTCGATCGCCGCTCTGGACGCGGCGGACATAGGCGTTGCCGCCAAAGCCGCCCTTTTGCGGCGGAACGAGAAGCGTGCAGAAGCGACGCCGTGCCGCAGCCTGCTCACGCTCGGAGAGCAGCGCTGGCGTATGAAATTTGACGAGTCGAACTTCTTCGTAGGATCCGGTCATGGCGCGCTTTCATCCTTTCTTCCATTAGCAGGATATGCGCTAGCCGCTGCCTTCTGTTGCGCAACATCGACAAATCTGCCGCTCGCCAATGTTGCGCAACAGAATCGCGCAAGACGGCGGTAGAAATGAGGCAATAAAACGATTGGTGACTGGGGAAGCCCTGTTATTCATGGAGAAGGGAACTAATAATGAGCGGCTCGGTGGGAGATTATTTATTAGTCGCTGCTGGAGTAGTCGCCGCGCCCGTGGCGGCAGCTGGACTGCTCCGCATGGAGGCGGAGCGTGCCGAGGCTGAAAGCGCCGTCAAGGACTACAGACATGGGCTTTTGGATATCAAATCGCAGATACTCCTCGAGTTTCCCGATATGGATGAGTCGACACGCGCCGCGTTGGATAGCGTGATTGACGAATATTCGAGGAAAAACGTGACGGGGCCGCTTGTGGGCGAAGAGATCGTCATGGGTCGAGGCACGGTGACGCGGATTCGAACTGAGTCGGCGTTGGCTCAGCTGGCGGCGACGCTTCACACTCTGATTCCGACGTTAACTTTCGATGCCCATACCCATCGCAGGGCAGAGATGGGCCAGAGCCGTATCGATGCCGCGCAGACGTCCGAAAAGCTCAGGGCTCAGGGTCTCCTAAAGGCAATCGATTACGACGTTGCCCGCGACGGTTCCATCGACCTCGAGAAAGCGCTCTTGCATATTGCGGACACCGCCGCAAGCTCCTCGGCGGGTTCCTTTGAGGATGCAGCGCGCGCGTTTGAAGAGTGGGCGGCGCGCATTATCCCGCTTATGCAGGATGAGGTGCTCGATATGACGTTGCGAAATCGCCTAAGTGCAAAATTCGAGACCGCCCGTGCTTCGTTTAGCGCGCTTGGTCCGGATTCGAGCGAGGAGCAGCGCCTTGCCGCCATGAAGATTCTCAAGGACTTCGAGCATGTGATGAAAAGCGCTCAGCATGAGTCGAATGAGCTTCATGAGCAGTATGAGGAATACAGGCTGCGCGTTGATCTTCTTAATGAACGCTATCATCGTCCGACGGTGCTCAGGCGGCCTCATGAGATTGAGGATTTGTACGCTGCCGTGGATGCCGCAGACGCCGCGCTTGCTTCGGCGGCTAAAGACGAATACATCGAGCGCTGCGTTAACGAGGTTATGGCCGAACACGGGGCTGACGTTGTCCGTTATGCGGTTATGGATGGGTCTGGCAAGCCGTGGCGCCTTATCTTCGACACGAACAAGCGCAAGGCGGTTGCCGTCCTTAAGGGATCGCACGAACAGCAGCTTGTGATGCGAGTTGTCGAGGCCGATCCATCCGAGTTTTCGGAAGATCCGGTTAATCCCACCGTCATCAAAGATATGAAAGCCCAAGATCAAGCGACGGTCGACAAAGTCGTTCAGGACCAAGTTGAGTTCTGCGATTTTTACCAGCAGTTTAAGGAAGACCTTAAAGAACGCGGCGTTGTTGTCGCGTCCGACGCCCCTGGTCATTTTGTTCGACCCGCTGATCCTCAGACCGCCGTCGAGATTCACCCGCACGATTACGTGCCGCCCACGCCTTCCGCAGATGCGGAGCGTCGCCTGCGTAATCGCCGTCAAGCAAGTCAGCTCAAGCAAAGGGAAATGAGGTAAACCATGACATGGGAATGCCCTATCTGTGGTCTTATGAACGATGATGCCCGCGATATGTGCGAGGACTGTGGGACGCCGCGTCCTGCTGGTGCGGTTTCCGCGCCTTCGGCCCCTGCGCCTGCGGTCTCGGCACCCGAGGCGCCAGCCGCCTCAGCGTCCGGCTTCGCCGCCGCGGTCGCTGAGCGTCCGGCTCCCGCCGTCTATCCTGCAACATCATCGATGGGCGGTGCTTCGCGACCTCAGCGTCCCGCGTCCCAGCAGGCATATCAGGCTGCTCCTGCTCCCGCGCCGCAGCCTACCCCCATGCCCGTTCCGCAACCTGCTCTGGTTCCTGCGCCACAGCCGACGCCTGCGCCAATGCCACAGCCGACGCCTGCGCCAATGCCGCAGCCCGCGCCGCAACCCATGGCGAATGCTACAGCTACTCCTGCGCTTACCCTTGCCGATCCAGTTATGGGTGAGCAGCTTCGTCTCACGGACGCCGCCGTGCTTGGACGCAACGTGTTTCCTTCTATGGCTTCGAACTTTGCCATGTCCCGGCAGCATGCCAGCGTTCGTTTTGAGCGGGGCACATGGATGGTTGCCGATGAGGGATCCAATAACGGAACGGCCCTTATGCGTGGCGGCCAGATCCTCAACTTGGTTCCCGGCGTGGCCCAGCCGATTCATACCGGCGATACGCTGCTCATTCCGGCTGCGTCTGGCGAATTTGCCCAATTGCGTCTGACGGCTACTGTGGAGGAACCGCCTGCAGCGCAACCCGTGCAGACCCAGGCTTGGTCTGTGCCACAGCCCGCGCCTGCTGCGGCACCGGTTGTTTCTGCCGCTGGTGAGTCTGCGGGTGTCGAGGGCTGGTTTGTCGAGTGTCCCGAGTGCGGTCGTTTGCATCTCGTTGCTGATGAACGTGCAAAGGTTGGGGATGGCTGTGAGGAATGCGGTTGCTCGCTTGCACGTACCTCGGCCGTGTACCGTACACTTGATCCGGGCGAGGATTACGCCGATGTTCGTTAGCCATGTGCTTGCTCCCGTCGTCTCGCTGGGTCCGGGAGAACGTATTGTTGTCTGGACCGCTGGTTGTTCAAAGCGTTGCGCCGGATGTATTTCGCCCCAATGGCGCAACCAGCTGCCCGAGCAGGATGTCGACGTTGATGAGCTTGCGCAGATGTTGCTCGATGCGGCGCGCGAACATGGCGTGCATCGGCTGACAGTTTCGGGTGGAGATCCGCTCGAGCAGGCATCGGAGCTCGTGAAGCTGCTGGCAACGATCCGCTGCACTTACGACGACATTCTCGTTTACACCGGATTTACGCTCGAAGAGCTGCCGCGAGTGATCGGCGCGGACGTGTGGGAGGCGCTCAAGCCCCTCATCGATGTGCTGATCGACGGTCCGTACGTAGACGAGCTCAACGTGCCCGATTGTGCGCTGCGCGGCTCGACTAACCAGCGCGTAATCTACCTGAGCGACCGCCCGCACGATGATTACGACCAGTATCTTCAACAGCCTCGTCAGCTTCAAAACTATGTCCAGGACGGCACGGTTATCACCGTTGGTATTGCCGACCGTTACCACCATGAATTTTCTGCCAAGGAGGTATAACACATGGCAACTGATTTCGAGCGCCAATCCTGGCAGCGCGAGATGCTCAACTTTAAAGGAGTGAAGAGCCTCTTTATCCTTGAGGGCAACGTTAACGACAAGTATCCCGATGTGGTCGACGGCGGCCTTCAGTTTTCGGAGCTTGCCGAGGTCGTGCGCGGCCTTTTTGAAGACGCCAATGGCTCAGTTGAGTACAACGTGACATATTTCGATCCTATCCAACTGTTCTCGAGCAGCATGGGCAACGTCGATTGCAAGCGTCTGGTGTCGCTGGCACACGACGAGGCTTCTAAGAGCGACGACCGCATGATGGAGGCGAACGCCTGCATCGCCGATGGCCGCCAAGCATATGCCACCGAGCAGTCGAGCCTGCCATCATACGGCGAGGTTATCCGCTCAATGTTGCGCCTTAAATACAATGACAATCCCGATGGCGGCACCGAGGCTAAGCCGCTTTGCGTGATCGTCAACATGGCATCGCGTCTGCTTGCCTCCTCGACCGGTCTTATGCCCGACGAGACGCAGTTCTTCCTTAACCTGTACCTTGGTGCCAGCAAGGCGCGCCTCATTAACCGTACGGCCGTTAACACGCTCATTCTGGTAACGGATAACGTGCGCAACCTGCCTGTGTGGTTTATCGAGGAGAATCCCTTCCTGCGCACCATCACGCTGCCGCATCCCGATCGTGACATGCGCGAGGCCTACATCCAAAGCAAGTTTGGCTTTGGTGAGGCGCTGTCCGATTCCGATGACCGTGCGGTGCGTCGCTTTATCGATACCACCGACGGCATGAGCGTTAAGGAGCTCGAGGGGCTGCAGCGTATGTACCAGCGCGACATGCAAAACCCCGAGGCTTCCATCGAGGCCATCCTTCCCAAGCTCGTCGACGTCTACAAGTACGGCTTTCGCGAGAACAAATGGCAGCAGATGTTCGAGAAGCTCGAAGAGGATCCCGAGGCAAAGATCAAACGCCGTGTGAAGGGCCAGGACGAGGCCGTCGAGAAGGCCGTCACCGTGCTCAAGCGCTCCGTCATGGGTCTTTCGGGTGCCACCCATTCATCTGGTTCCAAGCCCAAAGGCGTCCTGTTTTTGAGCGGCCCCACTGGTACCGGTAAGACCGAGATTGTTAAGGCCATTACGGAGCTCCTCTTCGGCGATGAGCGCAGCATGCTGCGTTTTGATATGTCCGAGTACGGTGCCGAGAACTCCGATCAAAAGCTCTTTGGCGCTCCTCCGGGATACGTGGGCTATGCCGAGGGCGGTCAGCTGACCAATGCGGTCAAGGCCAATCCGTTCTCGGTGGTTCTTTTCGACGAGATCGAGAAGGCCGCGCCCAGCATTATGGACAAGTTCCTGCAGATCCTCGAAGATGGCCGCCTGACCGATGGCCAGGGTAATACCGTGTACTTCTCTGAGACGGTCATCTTCTTTACGAGCAATATCGGCTTTTCCAAGATTGAGATCGATGCCCAGGGCAACGAAGTGCGTAATACCATCGCGCCCAACACGCCCTATAACGAGATTTGCGAGCGCGTACGCACCGAGATGGATCGCGAGTTTAAGCCCGAGTTCTTGGGCCGTATCGGCGACAACGTGGTGATCTTCAACTTTATCGACGACGCCGTGGCACTTCAGATCCTTAATTCCAAGATCGATGCCGTTAACCGCAACGTGCATAAGGCACAGCCCGATATTACGGTTGAGGCGACCGATGCCGCCCGCGAGCTGCTGCACTCCATTGCCATGACGGACGCCGTCAAAGCCAAAGGCGGCCGTGGTATTGGCAACCTGGTGGAGAGCGGTTACCTTAACGGGCTTTCCGATTTTCTGTTTGAACACCGCGCCGAGTGGCGCGGTCGCCCCGGCATGGTGGCACGCGCCGTGCCGCAGGGCGAGGGCGATGATGCGCACATCGCATTTGAGCTCGTGCCCGGATCGATGGGAGGCGATTGGCGATGACGAAGTTTATCGCTGCAGCAAAAACTCAAGCGGGAACCAATCACCCGGTCAACGAGGACCGTTTGCTTCTTGACGGTAACGTCCTTTGCTATGGCCTGGTAGGCGATTGCGAGCGCGAGATGGGCTGCATGGCAGTCTTTGACGGCGTGAGCGAAGGCGGGCACGGAGCGGCTGCCTCGACGCTCGCTGCTCAGGCGTTTGCGCAGGCCGTGCGCGTCTTTGATACCGATGCTGTCAACGCGTTACAGGAGCGCCTACGCATGGCGGGCGAGCGAGCCGAGAACGATGTTGAGACGTATGCGGCTCGCTATGGACTGTCTGTTGCCGCGTCCACGGTTGCCGGCCTCGTGGTTGCTCCTGACGGGCACGGTGCTGTTTTTAATGCCGGCGATTCTCGCGTGTACCGACTGCGTGGCGGTGTGCTTGCCGTGCTTAGCTGTGACCACACGCCTGAGCGGCGCGTGGGCGGCGTTGGCGCTGAATACAGAGACGACGCCGTTTCGCATTGTATTGAGCTCGCGATTGGACTCAATCAGGGCGGTCGCAATCTTGAGGTCAAGACGACTGTGATGCTTCCGGGCGATCGCTATCTGATCTGTTCCGATGGTATCGATGGACAGATTGCGCAGGAGCGTTTGCAGCAGATGCTTGCGAGCGATTCGACATGTGCGCAGTTGTGCGAAGAGCTATATGCCGAGGCTCGGGTGAACGGCTCGACGGACGATGCAACGCTGATTGTAATTGAGGTAGGGGAGTAGCCATGTCAGATGAGACGATTACGGTACACCGAGATGGTGACAATGGCAATGATGAGACCGTAACGGTGCGCCGCGGGAATGCGCCTGTAGGGGGAGAGACAGTTACCGTGAACCGCGGTGGCCAGACTTCTGCACCTGGAGAGACCGCGACGGTGCGTCGCGCCGACGCTCCGGCATCTGGTGAAACGGTCACCGTCCGCCGTGACGACGCGCCATCGACAAACGAAACCGTAACGGTGCATCGTCCGATGACTGAATCGAATGGTGAAACAGTAACGGTTGCGAGGCCGTCTGTCGGTGCTTCCGCCGGCGGCAAGACCGTTACTGTTTCACGCCCTGGTACTCCTGCGACGGGCGAAACTGTCACGGTGCCGCGCGCTGCGAGTCCCGACGGCCAGACGGTAACTGTCTCGCGCGGCGCCACGGCCAGTCCCAACGGTGAAACGGTGACCGTTTCTCGTGGGGGCGCACATGCTGCCGCTGCATCTGCCTCGCCTTTTGTTGCAGAGGATGCGACGGTTGTCTCGAATGACGGGCAGCAGTTTATTATTCATTTGGGACAGGTCATTGGCCATGGCGGTCAATCTACCATTGTTGCCGCCGAGCGGGTGAGCGATGGTTTGGCATGCGTTGCCAAGGTCTTTAAGCCTCTTGTGGGCGCCGAGCGTTCGGCATATCAAAAGGTGGTAAGCGCCGTAATGGGGCTTAATGGCCGTCCCGTGTCTCAGACGCATCTGCTGCCCATCTTTGCCTATCTGCACCAGGGCCTGAGCGCGACCGAAGTGGGGACTGCGGCTCCTCAGCTGTGGGATGTTTCCATTACGCCGCTGGCCACATGCCTTTTTGATCGTCCCCGTAGCAAGAATATGGTTAAGAGCCGCGTGATTCCCGAGCTCAGCCAGGCAATCGAGTTGCTCCATACCGAGCTTGGCATTGTTCATCGTGACATTAAGCCGCAGAACGTCTACCTGTACGACAAGCAGATCGTGCTGGGAGATTATGGCTCCGCCCGCTCACTTGCCGGATTTGACAGCCGGCTGACGAACACCATGACGCGCTCCGACGGCTACACGCCCGGTCGTGGTGGTATGGTCGACCCTCGAAACGACTGGTATTCGTTTGGCTACACGATCTGGACGCTCTACGAAAACAATGTCCATCCGCTGCAGGAGTTCATAAACGACAATACGCTTTCCGATCGCCAAGAGACGGGCGAGCCTGCAGACTTCAATCATCCGGAAGATGCGACCTTGGGAAACCTGCTCAAGGGTTTGACGTTTGAGCTATCGGGCGAGCGTTTTGGCTACGAAGAGGTCAAAGACTGGATGGCCGACCCAGATCATTTCTATCGCAAACTTCCCACCATGGATGCCGGTAGCGCGCGCAAACCTTACGAGTTTGCCGGCAAGCTGTATAGCGATCCGGTGTTGCTCGCTCGCGCGCTGTCCTCCAATTGGGACGAGGCCAAGCTTCGCATGAGCCAGCAACAGCTCGAAAACCTGATGGGCGACTGGGGTGAAAATGACCTACAGACCAGGATTCACCTGTTGGTCGAAGAGGATATCCAGACAGCGTCCAATCCCGACTTGGCGCTCGCTTGCGTAATCTATGAGATGTCCAACGGCAAGATTATGTCGTGGCGCGGCGAGGATGTCTCGCTCACCGATGCGAGCGATGCCCTCCCGGCACGTATCGCCAAGATGGATGTCGCCGAAATTGATCGCTATGCCGTTCTGTCCGGTCTCGACGGGTCAAAATCGTCAGGCGTGCTGCCTTCGGGATTTTTATCCCGCATTCTTTCTCGAGACAACGATCTCAACGATGAACGCGCAAAGCTTGCTGCCGATATTCATGAACTCGAGAAGTTGGCGCTGCATTCGAGTGATCCTCATTTCGCTGCTTGTTTATTCAAGGGGTTGCTGACGCGCAAGGAGGAGAAAAGTTCTGCTGCTCAGACGGCGCTTATGTCGGTTGTTAATCGTCCGGCGGCGTTTTTTGGCGTTTGCTCGTCGGCTCACAAGCTGGATGAATTCTTGCTCAATTTTGCGGGCGTTTCTGAGATGGCGGCAATTATCTCGACTCGAAATGCGGCAACTTCGCACGGAGCCATCGATATAGATGTCGTGATCGATTATATGGATAAGGTCGCGGTCAATAAGAAAGCGGTACGCGCGTTTTATCGTAAGTTTGGTAGCTATGCTGCTTGGCTGTGGCTTGCCGCCCACACCGACCTCTACGACTCGGCCCAAGGCTCCGCAGGCGAGGCGGTCAAAATTGCCCTGCTCGGATTGAATCCGCCGGCAAACACTGCCGTTTCCATGCTCATCCAGGCTGGTTCCAACGCGCGTCTTGAGGGAATCAAGCTTCGGGAAGATATGGAGCTCACGCCTGTTCCGTATGTGAACGGCTGGGAAGTCGACGGAAAGCACGGAACGCGCCCCTGTACGCGCAATGCACTGTTTTGCGCTCAGGTCGGCGACGATGCCGTGCCACGCGGCTATGTTGCCGAGCTTATATCTCAGGGCGTTGACGAGCGGTTGCTCGCGGCTCGCGGCGTAAGGCTTCTTGCAGATGAAAGCTTGATCTCCTCTGCCGAATATGCTGAGTTCCTCGAGGATAGCCGCGGTGTTGCAGACGGCTCATTAAAGGCCGCTATCGAGCAGGATACACGCGATTACGGTGTTGTTGAGGGTATTGCCGATAGCGATGCTCGCGCCGCTGCCATAAAGAAGGAGCAGCGGGGTGTTTTGATGTATACCGTTCTTGTGGCGCTTCTTTACTGCATCCTTATCATGTGCTCCCGTGGTGCCTTTGGTCAGCTGATTGTTTCTTGGGGTTCGTTTGGTCCGCTTGCGGGCATTTTTCTGGCGGTTGCGTTTATTGGCTGCTTTGGTTTTCTCGCTCTCAATCTTCTGCGCTCTTATTCGGCCGCCGATCGTGTTAGCGCGCTTAGGAACGATATCGATGCCAATTCGGATGCGCTTGAACGATATTTGCTCCAGCTCGTTGAGTTTGCCGATCGTAAGGGGCAAGTTTTTGAGGAGCTTGCGATGTCGGCAGACGACAAGCCGCTTGCTCAGGTCGGTTCGCTTGCATTTTCAAGTGGTCGTGCGCCAGCGGCGTTTTACATGGATCCGCAGCTGATGGACAGACTGGGACGCTATGCTGGCCGCTTGGTCGTTTTCGTTCCGCTTGTCACCAGCGCCTTTGGGTTTATGGGAACGATGTTTGTTGATGGCGACACGTTTACCAAGCTTGACGTAGTAATGGCGATTCTCATTGGCGGCATGGCGGTCATGCTTCTCTTTGGAGACGATGCTCACCCCGGTAGTGCAAAGTCGATTCGCACCTGGCTTTTCTCTTGGATCTTGCCGATCGTCATCGAGTTTTTCCTCTGGGGCATCGTGACCATTGCGCAGCTGCTTAGTATCTTCGGATTTATTGTGATGCTGATTGGCTTTGGTATCTGCGCATTCTTTTTCTACCTTTTCCTTTCCGCCTAATAGAGCGGGTCACTCTTTTCATGAACCGTATTGGGTCGCCAAGGAGGGTTTCTGACTCCTTGGTGACCTGTTAATTTTGATAAACGATAGGAGCAGGGTATGCCCACGCTACGACTGGGGAATCTTTTTTCGGATTCCAATAATGATCGCCAACAGCGACCGGTGGTGCCTCGACCGCAGGTTCCCAATACACCGCAACGCAATGACGGTCTCCATGGCACCGAGCGACGCGCCATGGCTGCCTTTGATGATATGTTGGGTATTGAGAACGTGGCGTCCCAGCGCGGCTCTCAAGCCAATGCGCACTCTCGTTCGAACATGGCACAACGCGAAATCCGAAACGACGTGGTGATTAATGAAGGTTTGGGTTCGTACGATGGACGTCCGTGTTCCATTAGAATCTACGAGTACCACCTTGAGATTATCGCCAAGCGTGAGGGGTCAACGCTCGATAACCATTCTGTGGTCAAGTCGCTCGTTCCAGGCCTGGGTCATAGCAAGGCAGTGGCGGGTAGGCTTTTCGCTCCGGGCAATTCCAATCCGCCGATTATCATCCCCTTTAATTCGCTGAGCGGGTTTCAAGAAGTGAGCGGCTTTATGCCCACGTTCGTCTTTAACCGGCGTAATCCTCAGACCAGAAAGATGGAGACGCACACTATCAAGACGGTGACCAGGGAGTTTGGATATGCGCTTAACCGCTATGCCCAGACGCACTTCCATTACTAATAGGTAGAGGCAAAACATAAGGCAAACGATAAACAGCAAGAAGGCCTGTCGGCGCAAGAGCGTCTCGCGCGTCTTTATAGCGCTCGTGCTGAGGGACAGCAGGAGGACGCGACATCGTTCGCGGGTGAGACTGCGGGGGCGTCCATTTCGTCAGAAGTACCGCAGGCTCAAACGGTTTCCACTCAGGAGCGTCTCGACCGCCTGCGTGCGCGACGCGCCGGCGTGCCTCTTCCGGGCGATCCGGAGGCGGCTACTCCGGTAAACAACGAGGGCGCGAATCGTCCTCGCTTTAACATCAATCTTTCGCGCATCGTGGACGCGATTCCCACCATTGTTCGGTTTTTCCCACTGCGTATTTTTACGGTTTGGGGGCTCTGCTCGGTCTGGTACCGCATGTACTTGAACGTTGGCGGAGACGATGTATTGCATACGGGGCTTCCGGCGCCGGGGTATAGCGCGTTCAATCCATTCGCTCTGGGTGCTGTTGTATTCATTGGTCTTCTCGTAGTTGTGACGGAAATCATTGCCGGCCCTTTGAGCATGATCATTAAGCAACTGATCATCGGCGCCACGTATTTCTTCCGCGGTTCCGCCGCCACCCGCGAGGCCCGCGACCGCGCCCACGCCAACTTCAGCCTGCGCCGGCTCGTCACCGAGACGGTCCGCGGCTACCACAGCGGCTACTCGGTCTTCGGCTCCATGGCCCGCGCCGCCCGCGGCGTCCGCAACAGCGCCTCCACGCTCGATTACGGCGTCGGGGCCTTCACGGGGGAGGACCCCAGCGCTCCCGTCTACGATGACGGCCTGGGCGACCGCCCCTCGCAGATGGAGCTCACCGATGAGGCGGCGTCGAGGATCTGGGGCCTGTACTACCCGGCCTACGGCGCCGAGGGCCCCATGTCCAACCTGCACGAGGCGCTCGCCGCGGGCGACCCGCAGGACTACACGGCGCTGATGAGCCTCGCCCTCAACGTGGCGGAGTGGTGCGAGCAAAACGGCACGCCCGACACGCACGGCTGGTTCGACGACCCCGCCTACCCGGGCGACTACGTCGACGCCGGCACGTTCTACCTCATGGCGTACTCGTTCTGGGAGCGGGCGGCCGAGGCGCGGCGCGTGGGGCCGATCGAGCCGCTCGCGGACGACATGAGCCGCTTCATCCTGCGCCACCTGAGCGACTGGTCGCGCGAGAACGCCCACGCCTACCGCTGGCGCGGCGACTGGCGCGACGCTGAGTACTTCGACAAGGATCGCCTGTAGGCGGCGGAAAGGGAAATACGGATGGCAATTAATCAGAACGGGTCTGGCCGCGGGGGCGCCGGGTCCAACGGATCGGATATCAACGATATCGTGAACCGCTTGGGCGGTCCGCGTGTAGTGGTTGTCCTTGCCGTGGTGGTAATCATTGCCATTGTGGCGGTCACGTCCATCACAAGCGGCATTTCCGACACCAATCGGCAGACCGAGCAGCGCGCCGAGGCCAAACAGCAGCAAGAAGACGAGGCGGCGCGCGCTCAGCGTAAAAAGGAAAAAGAGGAGCGCCATCAGGAAGAAGCGAAAAAGGCCACAGTGCTCACGCTCGATGAAATTACAGACGAGACGCTGCGCTCGGACTTAGCGCTCGATGCAGATGAGGACGGTAATATTTCGCAAGAGACTGCGGATGAAGCTAGCTCAATCGACGTCGAGTCATTTGATTCGCTTCCGCTGTTGGCCAACTTCCACAACATCACGACGTTTGGCATCGGCGACTACGACAGCGAAAGCTACGACATAAGCTCTATTAGCAATATCACTCATCTGTCCATCGGCGACTGCTCGGTGCCCCAGGTTGATCTCACACGTTTTCCTCAGCTACAGCGCGTTACTGTAAACAGGCTCCAGAGCCCCGTCGATGCCTTGCATGCCAAAAACATGTCCTCGTTGACGAACGTCCAGATCGAAGGCCTTGATGGCAGTATTGGGACACTTGACCTGTCGGGTGATGTGAACCTCGAGGTCCTGAAGATCAGGAGCAGAGTCGAAACGCTCAATTTGTGCGGCGCAGGCAGGGAAGATGCCTTCGATATTACGTTTACGCCCAATCGCGTTGGCAAGATCTTGTATGACAGCGACACAAGCAGCAGCATGGTCGAGTTTTTGCAAAAAATGAGCAGTGACTATGGCTACACCATGGAGCAGCAGTAACGATGCGCTCAAGTGAGGAGAAGCGATATGGCGAATTTTAAGCCCGACATGTCTTGGCGGGATAACGAACGGGTTCAGCGTGTGACCGAGCAGCCTTCGGGCGGGGCTCATGAGCACGCTGCCGAGACGTCGGATGTGCGGGTGAATATGCGTTCGAACGGGCAGGCAACCGAACAGTCTGCTGGGCAGGCGCAGCAGACGCCGGGGCGTTCGACAAGTCGGATCCCTCGCCCTGCCGGCCAGCCGAATGGACAGGCGGCTGAACGTGCAAATGAAGCCGTCTCTCGCTTGGGCGGCGTTCGCGCCCTGGTAGTGCTTGCGGCGGTTGTGGTCATAGGCGTGGTTGCCGCTTTTGCCGTGATTGGCGGCGTCGGCGATGTGCAGGGCGGCGGGGGAGCCTCGTCGAGCGCCTCTAAAGAGTCGAGCTCAACTGACGCCTCTGGCTCCGAGACCAAGAAAGAAAAAGGTCTCGTCGATGTTGATGCGATCACGGATGATACCCTGCACGGGCTGCTTGCCGACTACGATAACGATGACGATGGCCAGCTGACCGCCAAGGAGACCCAGCGCATCACGAGGCTGGTCGTGACCGACGAGGTGACGGACTTCACGCCCATTAGCAAGCTGGACAAGCTCGACACGCTCGGCATCAATACCCTGAGCGCCAAGAGTGCAGACTTTAGCGAGCTCGAGGCACTCGAGGTGCTCAAGTTTGGTGACATGACGACCCAGGACCTCGACCTGAGCGTCTGCCCCAAGCTCAATTCCTTTTGCATTGAAGGCCTTAAGGGTGCTGTCAATTCCATCAACGCTTCGGGTCTTAAGAACCTGATGTTCTTTACCGTTGACCAAGGCCTTCAGGGTGACGTCGAGAAGATTGATCTTTCGAACGATGACATTCTTGGCGCACTCGAGATTACCTGTAACGTCGGCGAGCTCAACCTGTCGGGTTGCAGCCACTCGTTCCCCAAACTCAACATTGCCGCTGATCACATCGACAAGATCGTGGTCGACAGCAACACCAATGCCGACCTGGTGGCTACCCTGCGCGATCTTTGCGCCCAGAAGGGCTGGACGCTGGAGGAACGGTAGGGCCCCTTGGAGCGGCAGAGTACTTTTGCTGCAAGTCCATAGACGCACAAAAAGAAGCGGAGCTCGGCCATTTACGAGCCCCGCTTCTTTTTGTTCATTATTACTGGATGGTTTTTCTTTCCAGTCCATTTTCCTCTTACGACTGTTTTCCCATCCTGTATTCCTCCTCAAGATCGTTGATGGTTTTATTTTCATCGGTCGTCCACATAGTTTTACCGTTGGAGCTTCGGCCTGCTACGAATCCCGCTGCCGCCGAGGGGCTCGAAAACGCAATGTCACCGGTGAGCACGCAATCCTCTATGAGGTCTGCATGCATGTTGCGTTGCTTGATGACGGAGACCGGGCAGCTTGCCGTAAGATCCCTGGCAATTTTTGTGCCTTTTTCGACGATAAAAACGCCATCGGACACATGAGCGGTCCCTTCGGAGCTCTTTGTCGAGAGATGAAACACATGGTCGGAAAGTGCGGCGGCAAGCTCGTCGTCTAATGGCTTGACCGTCTTCGCTTCCGCAATCGTAGAATCCTCTTCCTCAACTATTTGTTTGCTCTTAATGATTGAATCTGCAACGATGAAAATCTTGTTAGCAAGCCAGCGAACGATACAGTCTTTCACGAAATCGTAATCAGATCCCTGCGCATCGTCCTTAAGAAGCTCAATGAACTTAGGGAGGACCGCCTCTAGGCCATTGAACTCTTTGATTGAATCCCAAGTGCTACGGGCGTTATTTGCTGAGTTCTTATCTTTTGAGGGATTGTCGGAGACGCTTTTGTCGCCGCTTTCCTTATCGCGGATTTCGCGGGTCTGTTCTTTAGCGAGTGACTCGTCATGATCGTTTTTGTCGTCATGGCTGTCCGAGCTAGTTTGACTGGATTTTTCTTTTGCAGCGGGTTCTCCGTCGGGGCTTTCGCCATATTTCTTTTTTATATTCGCTTCAATTTTATCTTGGCTTGTCCAAAAAACGGGAATGCAGCGGCGAGGCCTATCATCCTTGTCAGTTTTTTCCTCATTTTCTCCTTCAGCGTTTTCAAGGAAATGGTTGTATTCGTGACAGCAGTTCTTGCTTTCGATATAGCCAGGCGTTATGAAAGCAAGCAGGATGTCCGAGTCTTCGAGAGCTTCATTCATCTTCTGTTCCCAGCGCTGCCCGTAATCGATGGAGACGATATCGGTGAACTTGTCAATTCGATAGTCGGTCAAAGCAAGCATATCTTTGCTTGTGTTGAGCATATCTAGGGTTCTGTCAACGATATCGAGCATGTGGTTGAATATGTTGTCCGCGCGTCGGTAGCTTACGAATATCTGCAGAAGGGTGTGGCCCTCGCTATCTTGCTTTATATTTGCGGTGGATGGCTTTCCCATGTTGCAATCCTCTCGATTGAAATCGTTATTTATCTATGTCCTTCTTGGGCTTGACAACATTTCCCTTGGCGATGCGAGCTGAGAGGGCGACGATGATTCGGTCGTAGGCGTAGACGTCTTTGCCTAGCAAGAATCCACGGGCGCCGAGTATGTCGTTGTCGGGTGTCATGTAGGCGTGACGCATGAGGATGTCGGACTTGCGAACACCTTCGGCCCCACTCTTGTTGGCCTTGCCGCTCAGGAACGCATCGACGGCTGCTGCACGCATACGCTGCTCGCGTTCTTGTTCGATGGTGCCGTGTCCCAGTTCGGTCATGCCCGTTGCCTGGCAATAGGCAAGCCAACGATCGTGCTCCATGTCACCTAAACGACAGATAAGGGCGAATTCCTCGCGGTTCTTCTGCTCGCTGGCATCGAACTCGGCTTTGGTAGCTGCGTCGGGAACGACGGAGCTTAATATCGCATTGGCAATGTTGTCGTTATTCGAAGCCGGCTTGACCTTGCCCTGCAGCTTCTCCCTCCAAGCATGCTCGAAGGATTCCTGCTCCACGTCGGCGTCGCTAAAGCCAAGCGCCCAGAAGCGGTAGGGGATATGTGCTGCCGAAGCTCGGCTGCTGCTCTTGTTGGATTCTTTGCCGTTGTAACTATTAACTGCCTTCTCAACGGCGAGTGTTGCGTCAAAATCATTCTCAATAGAGCCATTAAAGCAAAGGTCGTATGCTGCATTGAGCTGCACGGCCAGGCGCTCGCGCTCGTCATTGATGATGTTGCTGTAGGTGTAGAACGCCTTGCGGGCACCAAACGGATGCATGATATTGGCGGCGTTTTCGCCAGTCGTCTGAGTCTTATCGAGGCTTTTAAGGGCGCCTAGGATTTCTTCGCTCTCGATATGGGGACAGATGACGGGTTGCTGTTTGGTGTAGTCCGGGGAGCCCTGGTCGATAAAGCGATTGAAGATCTGACGTTGAAGCATGAGCGAATAGGAGAGGTTTTGTCCACAATCTCCCATGGTTACGAAAGCGTAAAGACGAGCGTCATCGGGAATTAGCGCGCTGTCAGCCTTGGACGATACGCACTTGTTTTGAGCGTCGTAGTGCAGCGTAGTGACGGTGCCGCCTGCAATCAGACGATCGGTTGTAACCGAGGGCGCCTCAGCTTCTACAAAGCGAATTGTCGACATGCCGTTGCAGCTTTCGCCAAACATCTCAGGGTAGCGGGCTGCTTCGCGTTCTAGTATCGTTCGGGCGTTGGGGTCGACAACAACAATGTTCAGACGAACGCCCGGCATGCGGCCCATCCAGAAGGAAGTGCGTGTTGCCTGCATGCCGAAATCGCCTGCGCCGAAAACGAGAACGGTGAGATTCTGAGGCTTGGGATTTGGGTTGACGGAAATATCGATGGGCTCGAGCACGCTGTAAAGCGGAGCTTCTTCAAGTACATCGTATATTTCGTCTTGTACGCGTGAGAGCAAGTGAAGACAAGTCGGTTCATTGTCGGCTTTGATGGCATCGAAGATCTGGGCATCATCGGGGTTCTTGTGGGTGCAATGGAGCGTAATCTTGGGCGCGCAGTCGGCCTGAGGATCCTTGTGCGTCGCTTCGAGCATGTCGATCGTTGCGCTGACATTGTGTTCGGTTTCTTCACTCGTTGCGACGACGTCAACTGCGAGCAGATGCTTAACTGCATCGCGCAGCGATGTAATCGTTGTGAGCACATCGGCTGCTTCGGAGTCGGTGAACACATAGCGCACATAGCCCTGGCACAGATTGCGCAGTACGCGCTGACGTTCGCTGTCCTCGTCGCTGCCTAGACAAAAGATGAGGGCGATGTCGCCGTTGCCATTCGCGTTATTGAGCGTTCCGTCCTTGATGTTGTTTACGATATCACGCGCGAGCAACTCGGTGTTGGCATCGACGCTCTCAAAGATAATTGCATGGTCGGCATACTTGAGATGACGCTTGATAACGCTGCCCGAGAGACGCGTGGCAACAGCGTTGAAGGCAAACAGGCCAATTTCAACGGGAAGGGCAATGATGTATGCAAGTGTGAGCAGCGAATAGAGCAGGTTGAATACCTGGCCGGCAATGCTGCCGCCAAGGGGAATAGCGCTATAGACGGTTGACGTCACATCGGTGAGGCCGGTCTGGATGGTCGTTGTCCATCCCACGGCAAAGAAGTTGGTGATGACCCAGCTAATAAAGTTGAAGGCTCCCGGCTCCCAGCCCTCGCCAAGATCCGAGGAAAAGCACTGCGCCCAGGTAACGGGGGCGAATAGGCAAAAAGCGCCAAGAGCAAGAATTCCAAAGGCAACGATGCGACGGTTGGAGTTGATCTCGAAGCCAAAGAGTTTGTGCTGATAGTTGTGCCGTTCCAAGTGTATGGAATAGCAGAGCGCAACGAGAGCGACGAGGAATGCCACGAACCAACAGATTGGAGAAATCAAAGTAGGTACCTCCTGTGAGTATAGAGATGAACGGATAACGTGAAATGGGCCTGTTGCCGCCTACGTGAACATGCGGTCTCTCAGCTCGGCCGCCTCGTTAATCTCGACATTGGTGCGGCCTTGGAGATCTTCGGTGCGCTTGCTGGTGAGCTTGCCGTCCTTTAGTCCGTAGGTGGTGTACTGAACGATTGCGCCGGCGGTTTCGGCTGCCTGACGTAGGGGCTCGTAGGTGTCGGTTTGCTCGCACCATGCATAGAAATCATCAACGGTGGCGTTGGGATTGCCGCTAAAGAGTCGATACCATTCGCGTCCAAAGCTGCCAAGGACCGAGAACGTCTTTTTCTCGACAAGCTTGTCGCCCTTGTATTTGTAGTCCAGCGTGAGGTCCACCAGATAGGCAGCTCCCGTTTCAAAGGCGTTCTCATTGCCCTGATGACCGATGACCTCGGCCTCCGGATAGTACTTACCAATAAACTCGGCGGCATCGCCTTCGTAATCGGCAACGATGCGCACACTCTGCACTTTGCCCCGCTTGTACGTGTAGTGCAGGATGCGCAGCAGTCGCTCCTGCCAAAACGCATGGGAAAACAGGTGGTCGACAAAGTGCGGGTTCTCAAGCCGGTTGGCCCGATCCATCCAAACGGTTTGGAACAGTTGGTAGTCGGCCTGCGGCTCGCCCGTGACCTCGCGGAACCACTGTACGGCGACATCGGCGGGGATATAGAATGATAGTCGCTCCTGCGGAGTACCGCTCTTGGTCGTTTTGGCGCGCAGGGGAATCTCGACCTCGTAGCCAGAACCGTCGTCCGTTCCGCAGTTTAAAACGGGCGGCAGCATAAACTGGCAGGGACCCTCGTCGCATACGCGCATCGGCTGGGGGCTAACAGGTTGCCCTTCAAACTCCATCTCGATGTCTGTGTCGTCTTCTTCGTCCTCGTCATCATCTTCGATGCCAAGGTCGTAGCCGGTGTAGTAGTCATCCAGGTGTCGCTCGTTTACATTTCGCCCGTTTACGACGTCAAAGACGGTAACACCCGTCATGCGGTCGCAATACTTTGCGACTTCAAAGAGGTTGCAGCTTTCCTCGGGCGTAAAGTTATCCATGCGGTGCTGGAACTCGGTAGCGCATTCTTCGGGATCATAGCCGTCCATGTCGCTGTCACCGATCCAAAAGTTGGGATCACGATTGCTTTTGAAGTACCACCAGTACCAGACGGGGCAGAATACCGCATTTACGCCAAAAAAGACTTTCTGGATGATGTTGCCGTTGCCGTCGAACTTGTAATCGAGCGGCAAGTTAACAACCGGATCGTTTGATGTGTCCCGCGCCATGGTGTGCTCCCTGCGATGATTTGTGTTGCGCGCGCAGGTCAGATTCGATGCGTCTGACCTGCGCGCGCCTGTTACTTCGCATACTAGGCCGCCTGCGCTGCATTCTGTTGCGCAACATCGTGGACGGCGCGGTTCGACGTCCAGGGCCGATGCCGCGCAACAGATACATGGCCTGGCCGTGCCAATCGCTCTCTAGTAGCGCGCCGAGCGCTGGGCGTTGCCCGGGTTGTAGCCCGCCCAGGCGGCGATGACGTCCGACTCAACGACGCTCGTTGCAATGTTGATAAAGCTGCCGGCACGGGGCAGGTCGGTATGGAAGTCTTCGAGCAGGGTGGGCTGGAACCTAAAGTCCTCAAAGTTGACGGTGTTGGGGTTGTAGAGCTGACAAGTACCATCCTCGGTAGAGATCGGGCCAACCATGTAAACGGCCTTGTGCTCTACGACCTCGGTATCGTCGACGTCGATCACCTCTCCGCGATCGTGCGCGGCAGCGGCGTGCTCCATGAGCTCGAGGAATCGGTCGGCTTCGGCGCTGCAGAGTACGCAGCGCGAGAAGAGCACCGTAAGGGCATAACCCGTTTTACGCCCCAGTTTTTCTCGTAGCTCGCTAAATCGTTGCGACTGCTCCGGGGTCATGTGCGTCTTGGACGGCGCGGTCTGCTTGAGTCCGCACGTCTTAAGGAACATCGCGTTGGCCTTGCGCAGGGCGCTCATAGCGGCAGAGTCGCTCTTTGCCGCGGAGACGTCGATGCGTCCTCCCTCGGGAATCTGCTTATAGCGAGAGAAGCCCTTTTCGCCCTCGACGGGCATCCAGTACGTAATGACGTCATTTTCCACTACGCTAAAGCGGCACGTAAAGGGCACGCCGATTGCCGGCGCCTCGCCGTAGAACTTTACACGTACGGCTTGGTCGGTGTCCGCCATCCACATCATAAAGCGATGGCTATTGTCGCCGTCATGGCTCCGGAGCTTTGCAATAAGGTAGCAAACCGAGTCGCAGCGGCTTTCGAGCGCGGCGCCTCTTCCGGTGGCGATGGCGCTTATGCCTTGGGACTTGAGCTCGATGTCGCGGTGCAGCGCGTTGAGCTCTTCGGATGTCAACAGGTCTTGGCCGAGAAGCCCCGCGACAAGCGCGCCGACTTCCATGTCGGTAGTAAGGGCGGCGTCGATAACCTTGCGGTTCGCCTGGTGGCTTGCATAAGCCGGCATAGGTTTGCGGCCTGTGGCAAATCCAAATGGGTCGCGGATTTGGTCGTCGCCGCGATAGAGCGGCTCCAAAAAGAACATGTTCATGTCATTTTGCTTGCCCTGCTTTTGACCGTAGGCATCGAGGGAGTTCCAGACATGCTTCTCTGCAATGGGGTTCATCCACAGGCTGATTTTCGATTTTTCTGCCGAGGAGGTCGAGGTGTTCTTTTTGGAGCTTGCGGCGGGACGAGAAGCCGGTTTCTGATATCCAGCGGGGAGAACTTGCTCAAGATCGAATTTTTTAAGCAGCCTAACGTAGACTCCGACCGATGCTTCTTCTGCCATTTCCGCCATGACCGACTGCGAAGGGTCGTCGACAAAGGAGATGCGCGTTTTGCCATCATCGGAGACCGCCTGGCAATAGCCGCATCGAAGTGCAACGTAGCCTTCGTTGTCGCTGCCGCGGTCAAAGTACATCTGCTCTTTGCATCCGAGTGTGCCAGGGACGAATGCGGTCGGGTTCGCTATGTCGGGGATCGTAATGGCAGCGCCGGTCGCGCGTTTAAGCTCATCGAAATACTCGACGTACAGCGGAATGTTGTAGTGCTGGACGAGCGCCTCGAGAACGATGGCGTTGGGCACGGAGTGCGCCACGCGATAACGCATGGAGTTATAGCCCCATTCGACATCGGTTGCATCATCGGGGATTCCGTGGCCTGCCATGGTCCTCAGGACCTCATCGGGTGAGTCAAACGTGCTATCGGGCGTACCGCAAATCGCCTGGAGCGAGAACCCGCCAAAGCACTTTTCGAGATCATTGCGGATATACTCGCAGCAGTCATGATTGGGAAAGACGATGCGAAACGTCATCGCACCCATGGCTTGGGACATGTAGACGTTGCCCGACGCCTGGGTATCGGACTCTGCCTGGGGCTCGTCGTCCTCGTCTTCGTCGTCATCGTCCGACGGGTCTGCAAACGAGCTGTAGTTTGCATTGATCAGGTCGAGATACATAGAGACGGTCCCGCGGGTTGCCAGCTTTTGCATGATGGGATTGAACGTGTCCGCAAACGAGACCTCGCGGTCCTGGGGCACGCCATTTTGGGTCACGGAAAGCGTGACGGTCGCCACGCCGCAACGAACTGCCGTGGCATCTCGGTACTGGCTGTTGTCGGGGAAGAACGTCCACTGGCTTTTAGTGAGGCTTGCCGCAAACGAGACGTCGTCGTCATCGGGATCGGCTAGCCATGCTCCGGCCTTGTAGCCGTCGGTCACTACGTACTCGTAATAAACGGGCGCCCCGAGCAGGCCGGCGAGCGCCTTTGCAGCTCGCAGCAGCGGGATGCCGTCGTATTCGTATTGAAGCGAGTTGTAGCCCCACATCTCGTTGAATGTCTGTCCGCCTAGGGCGCCACAGATGTGGATGCACATGGCGGCGTTTTGCGGCTGGCTCAAATCGCCAAGGTCGGAGATTGCGGGTATCAGCGTGGCGAGCGAAAAGCCGCCAAGTTCCTGTTCCAGGGTCTCCTTTACCTGCATGCAAGCATTGTGTCCGGGAAAGACGATGCGGTTGATGACCCTTTGGGGCTGGATCTGACCGCCTGTCTCTTCGATTAGATGGCTAAAGAGCACGTCAACGTCCGATGCGTCCATGGTGGCGGTTGCGACCTTCTGCGTCTTGGTCGACTTCTTTTTGCGTTTGCTAGCCGCAGAAGACGATTTTTTGCGCGAGGGCGCCGGCTGGGGCTCCTCTTGGGCGCCAAACTGGTCCTTGAGAAAGTCGAAGTACAGGGACACGTTTCCGCGCTGCGCATACGAACGCATGATGGGGTCGGTGGTGTCCTCAAAGTACTTTTGGCTTCCGTCGGGCATGGACATGGTTCCCATGCCACAGCGGAACAGGGTGTCGGTGGCACCGTCGAACCCCTCCGGGAAATACACCCAGCAGCTCTTGTCGACCACGTTTGCAAACGAGACGCTATCGCCCTGCGCATCGGCGATCACGGCGCCGGCGGCGATCTCATCGGCATCGGTGTACTCGTAGTAGACGGGAACGCCGATCATCTTGGAGATAGTCTTGGCAACCTCCAGCGAGGGGATGCCGTTGTATTCGTACTGGAGCGAGTTGTAGCCCCAGACGACGTTGGTGACCTCTTCGCCGTCGGACCCGCAGGTTTCCAGAGCGGCATTGATGGCGTCGGTCGGATCCATGTGCTGGAAGTCCTCGTAATCGGGGATCACGGCAGCAAAGCAGAACTCTCCATAGTCTCGCTCCAGGGCAGCTTTGGCCTGCATGCAGATATCGTGGTTGGGAAACACGATACGATTGACAATCTGGTTGATCGAGATTCCTCGGTCGGTATCTTGAAGCAGATGCTCAAAAATCTCGTCCATCGTTCCTTCTTTCGTATGCGGTGGAAGCCCACGATCCCGGGTTTAGGGCTCGTGGCTTTGCTAGCTCGAACGCTACCGCCCCGATGGGCAAGAACGTTGCGCAACATCCGCGAGTGCACAAATTGCAATGCGGAACGGTTTTGCTGAGGCGTTTTGAGAGCGGATCCGTCTCGATCTCGGCAATGTTGCGCAACGTCTGCTCGGTATGGATTTCTACACTTGAGTTGTCCAAAAGGGATTCGGTTCTTGAATGAGGGATGAACGATGAGCAGGAACTCCTATTACGATGACGATATGTCCGAAGAAGATTACGAGCGGGTCATGGAGCATATGTACGAGCTTGAGTGCGAGCTCGAGGAGCCTCATGACGCTCGCACCGACCAGTTGATTCGCGAGGAGCTCGAGGATCTTTCGAGTGCCATGTTGTTTGAGCCGGTTGTCAAAAACGGTGAGTACCTTGGCGAGCGCGACCATGTGCCCGGGTATTGGACGGATCGTCGCGATTTGGAGTCCGAGTCTTCAGGCACTTCGAGCGATGCCGACGAGGTGGAAAAGGATGAGCCGTTTGATTTGATTGGCTATCAGGGCTCTTCTTCGGGTGGCTCGGTGCTCGACATGTTTACTCCCATTTTAAGGAGTCGCGTGTTCTGGATCTTCATTGCGTTTCTGGTGTTTATCGGCCTGCTCGACATGTTCTACGACAGTTTTATCGTTCCTTCGGGCTTCGCTATTAGCCGCATCAATTTCCAGGGCTTGGTGCTACTGGCGATTGTCGTTGCATGCATTGCCCTGAGGCGTCGTCGCCGTTAGCGACGGTATTGGCGCAACGGCCGATGTTGCGCAACAGAGTGTTGGGACAGCGCCGTATGCTTGGGTTGTCCTGAAAGCGAGAGAAAGGACAGGACAATGGCTGAAGTTGAAGTAAGGGCTTTGGGTCCCGACGACGTCGACGATATGGTCGATCTGGACGAGCAGTCGGGCTACGAGGTCTATGACGAGTACGCGGACTGCGTTGAGGACGAGGACGAGGAGAACTGTTACCTCTGGGGCGTCTTTGCCGATGATGAGCTGGTCGGTTTTTGCGTAACGGGCGGTTCAGATGACCCCGACCTGCCGGATGCCGTTACGGAGCACCCGCTCAACAAGTGCCTGGGGACGTTTTTGAGCCATGTGTATGTTGACCCCGACTACCGCGGTAACGGCTATGGCGCGCGCCTGGTGCACGACGCCCTGTTGGGATACTGGGAGAGCGAGGGCCACCAGGAGCCTGCATTCCTGGAGCTCGGCGGATATCTCTTTGACGATGAGGATGCGGATCCGATTAAGCTCGCGCATCTGCTCATCGACTTCTTTGGCAAGAACGGGTTTGAACCCATTCCCGACGACGAACACGACATCACCTACACCTGCATGGTCTTGGATCCCAAGAACTTTAAGGACCCGGACGCAGAGTAGAGGCTGCGATCTGTTGGTTCAGCTTCCCTAGTTGGTGCTTGACGGGGCCGGACGTTCCAGTCGCAATGACTGGGCGTCCGGTCCTTTTTGTTGCCTGTCGGGTTTGGTGCTCGGCACATTTGTCTTGATCTGTAACATCTGGCGGGGGATACGGGGCCTAGTTGTTACAGATTGAGATTGTTCCTCGGCAGACAACTCAACTGTCTCGTTCTGTAACATTTGGGGCCGGTTTTGCTCCGCAACTGTTACAGATCGAGATGTTGTCTTCAGACGGATTGGTTTGTCTTGATCTGTAACAGTTACGGGTCGATTTACTCGGTAACTGTTACAGATCGAGATGTTAGCCAAGGGGCTGACTGAATGTCTCGATCTGTAACGTGTAGACCCGGTTTTGCCCCGTAACTGTTACAGATTGAGACGAACAGCCCAGACCCGCTGCGTCCGCCTCGTCATCTGTGGTTTACGTGGGGGCATACGGAGTACGGGTATACTAACCGGCGGCGAATCTGCTCCATCGCTTAGAGCTGCTGCGTCTGGACGGCGCGTGATAGGGCTGCCAAAGCGATCGCCAGCGTGCTGAGCAACGTCCTCTCTGTGCGCACCCGTTTTTGTATGTATTAGCGCACTACCAAGCACGCCCGCGCGGCCGCATGCCGTGCCCATAACGCGTGCAGATAAGGAACAACAACATATGCGTAATTCTGTATCCGACGTCACGGACGCCGAGATTCTGGACGAGACCCGCGAGGCCATGACCCAGGCTGCCTTCGATGCCGCCGATGAGGCCAGCGCCGCCCAGGCCGTCGAGTCCGCTACCGAGAGCCTGCCCGCCTTTGACGAGCTGGGACTTTCCGACGAGATGCTTCGTGCTATCGAGAACCTGGGCTACACGGCGCCGACGCCCGTGCAGGCCGGCTCGATCCCCGTGGTGCTCGAGGGTCGTGACCTGCTTGCCGCCGCTCAGACCGGCACCGGCAAGACGGCCGCCTTTTTGCTGCCGACCATGAACAATCTGGAGCACATCGCTCCTCCCAAACCCGTGCGCGAGCGCGGCGGCCGCAACCGCCGTCGCGGTGCCAAAAAGCCCGAGGGCAACGGCCGCGGCCCCGTGATGCTCGTCATCACCCCCACGCGCGAGCTTGCCCAGCAGATCGATGAGGTCGCGAGCAAGATCGCCGACGTCACCGGCCATGTCGCCGTGACCGTCGTGGGCGGCGTGAGCTACAAGCCCCAGACCGCGGCGCTCAAGTACGGCTGCGACATTCTGGTCGCCACGCCGGGCCGTCTGGTCGATCTGATCGAGCAGGGCGCTTGCCACCTGGACGAGGTCAAGGTGCTGGTGCTGGACGAGGCCGACCGCATGCTCGACATGGGCTTTTTGCCCGCCGTTCGCCGTATTGTGCGCGAGACGCCGGCTGAGCGCCAGACGCTGCTGTTCTCGGCGACCCTCGACGAGGAGGCCGTGGGCGAGATCACCGACCTGGTGAGCGACCCGGCCCGCGTGGAGATTGCACCGGCCACGTCGACCGCCGACACCGTCGACCAGTTTGTGTTCCCGGTGTCCATCGAGGCCAAGAACAACCTGCTGCCCGAGTTCCTCAAGAAGGAGGGCCCGGAGCGCACTATTGTCTTTATGCGCACCAAGCACCGTGCCGACAGCTGCTGCCGTCGTCTGGAGCGCAAGGGCATCAAGGCCGCCGCGATTCACGGCAACCGCAGCCAGGCGCAGCGCGAGCGCGCGCTTTCGGCCTTCCGCGACGGTACCGTCGACGTGCTGGTGGCAACCGACGTGCTTGCCCGCGGCATCGACATTAGCGACGTGCGCTACGTCGTGAACTTTGACGTGCCGGCCGAGCCGACTGACTATATCCACCGTATTGGCCGTACGGGCCGCGCCGGCGAGCTGGGCTGGGCCATCACGTTTGTGACCGAGCAGGACGTGGACGAGTTCTACGAGATCGAGAAGCTTATGGACAAGACCGCCGACATCTACGAGGCCGGCGACCTGAATGTGGGTCCCAATCCGCCCGCGGTTGACCCCGAGCGCGACCCTGCGGCCTTTAAGGTGAAGAAGAAGACCAAGCGCGGCAAGTCCAAGAGCAAGAAGAAGCTTGAGCAGGCACGTCGCGACGGCAAACGCAACGGCGATGACTACGGCGATGTGGCCGGTCGTTCCAACCGCGGTCGCGACGAGCGTCGCGGCGACGGCGAGCGTCCGAGCCGTCCCAAGCGCGGCGGCAAGACCCGCGTGCGCGAGGGCGTTCAGGCTCGCGTGGACGAGGCCGTGGAGAGCGTTGCCCGCGAGGTGGCTGTCGAGGAGCGCGGCGGTGCTGGTGCCGTCGAGCAGGCCCCGCGCGGCAACCGTGCCGAGCGCCGTGCCAAGCAGTTCCAGGGCGAGGCGCATCGCCGTCGCCGCGAGGACGAGGACCGCGGTGGTCGTCGCCGTGTTGAGCGCGAGGACGAGGCCCGTGGCTCGCGTGGCGGCAAGCGTGGCTCGGGCGATCGTCGTCGTTCCGGTCGTAATGACGAACACGGTGGCCGTGACGAGCGTCGCGGCGGCGAGGGTCGCGGTGAGCGTGGCACCCGCGGCGGTGAGTCCCGTGGCGGCAAGCGCTTTGAAGAGCGCGGTGGCCGCGGTGGCGAGCGTCGCGAGGGTGCTCGCGGTAATGGCGGGCGCAGCGGCGCCGGCCGTTCTGGTGAGTCGCGCGATCGCCGTGATCCGCGTGCCAGCCGCGATCGTCGCGATGATTGGCGCAACTACGACGATACCCGCGAGGAGCGTCGCGGCGGCTACCGTGGCGGCCGCGGCGGCAACCAGGCCGGTTCCCGTGGCGGTCGTGCCGGCGGTCGCGATAACCGTGGCAGCTATAGCAACAGCCGTGGCGGCAAGCGCGGCGGCAGCTCCCGTCGCCCCGGTGACGGCGGCGGCAAGCGCAAGTAACATACGCGTCGCGCTCTAAGTCGAGGCGACCAGAGGGCTCCGGGCATGTTTTTGCTCGGAGCCCTTTTTGGTGCAAGGGGGACAGGTTCATATGCGCCAACGTCTTGAAGTTGCGGTGGAATACGAACTGTTTTGGCCTTTTGAGCGGCTTTTCAGTCCCTATTTCACCGCAACTCATGATTGGTGCATGGTGGCCTGACTCCTTTGTTCCAAAAATGATCCGTTTTCCTCCGTCCCCAAGGGATCATGTGATCCGAAGAGGACGGAGGAAAACGGATCAAAAGGAAAAAAGTAAGGCGTTCCTTTCCACATTGGATATTGCTATTTGGTAACGCGTTTTATCAAATATGGCATTTATCTGCGGTGATGTTCTTTTTCACCGCTGAGGACGACGTTTCATACCGCCTGCCGAACTGTGTCGCTGCCAAACAACTTTTTAGGTCAGTGTTGTGCGTGTAGCAACTTCGTCCGGCCTCGCCTCCGGGCTGCCGCATGAGAGGGGATCTTATGGCACGACTGCACGTAATGGAACGCAGCCACGCTCAGGCCGTCATGGACGACCTGCACGATGCACTTGGACGCCGTCTGGCGGTGAGCTCGCTCGCTCCGTGCCCCGTCGAGTTTACGGCAGCGCTCGTCAACCTGTGCTCGACGCAGAGCTGCGGCAAGTGCACGCCCTGCCGTGTGGGCCTGAACGCGCTGAGCGACCTGCTCGCCGATGTGCTCGAGGGTCGCGCCGACGAGTCCACGCTCAATCTGATTGAGCGCACCGCCCGCACCATCTATCTTTCGAGCGACTGCGCCATCGGTTACGAGGCCGGCGCTATGGCGCTTACGGCTATCCGCGGTTTCCGCGACGATTTTGAGCACCACATCCGCGAACACTCCTGTGGCTTTGACCGCGAGGCCCGCGTCCCGTGCGTCTCGGGCTGCCCAGCGCACGTCGACATTCCCGGGTACATTTCGCTGGTCGAGGCCGGCCGCTATGCCGATGCCGTCAAGGTCATCCGCAAGAACAACCCGCTGCCGCTCGTTTGCGGCCTGGTGTGCGAGCATCCCTGCGAGATGCACTGCCGTCGCGGCATGGTCGACGATCCCATGAACATCCTCGCCCTCAAGCGTTTTGCCGTTGAGCACAGCGACCTCAACGATTACAAGCCCAGCGTGGCCGATAACACCGGCAAGCGCATCGCCGTGATTGGCGGCGGCCCGGCCGGCCTTTCCTGTGCCTACTACCTGGCCGTGATGGGCCATAAGGTGACGATCTTTGAGCAGCGTCACCACTTGGGCGGCATGTTGCGCTACGGCATCCCCAGCTACCGCCTGCCGCGCGAGCGCCTGCAGGCCGAGATCGACTGGATCTTGAGCGCCGGCATCGACGTGGAACTCGACCACTCCGTCAACGGCGAGGAGCTTGCCCGCCAGCGCGACGAGTTTGATGCCGTCTACCTGGCCATTGGCGCCCACAGCGATAAGAAGCTCGGCCTTCCGGGCGAAGAGGCGCCCGGCGTGGAGTCGGCCGTCAAGATGCTGCGTGCCATCGGCGACGACGAGCTGCCCGACCTGAGCGGCCAGCGCGTGTGCGTCATCGGCGGCGGCAATGTGGCCATGGACGTGGCGCGCTCTGCCGTGCGCTGCGGTGCCGAAAAGGTGAGCATCGTCTACCGCCGTCGCATCTGCGACATGACGGCCCAGGATGCCGAGATTGCCGGCGCCCAGGCCGAGGGCTGCGAGGTTCTGGAGCTCACGGCCCCGCTCGCTATCGAGACGGGCGAGGACGGTCGCGTGAGCGGCCTGCGCGTGCAGCCGCAGATTATCGGTGAGCCCCGTCGTGGGCGTCCGGCCCCGCGTGCCGCCGCCACGCCCGAGCGCGTCATTCCCTGCGAGCGCGTGTTTGTGGCCATTGGCCAGGACATCGATTCCAAGCCGTTTGAGGACATGGGTATCGCCTGCAAGTGGGGTCGCGTTGTCACCGATTCGGACGGCGCCGTGCCCAACTTCGATGGCCTCTTTAGCGGCGGCGACTGCCAGACCGGTCCCGCCACCGTCATCCGAGCCATCAACGCCGGCCGCGTGGCTTCGGCAAATATCGACCGCTACCTGGGCTTTGACCACAAGATCAAGCTCGACGTTGAGCTGCCGACCGTCCAGTTTAAGGGCAAGCATGAGTGCGGCCGCTGCGAGCTGGGCGAGCGGGAGGCCGGCGAGCGTATTCACGATTGGGATCTGGTCGAGCAGGACCTTACCGAGGAGGAGGCACGCCAGGAGGCAAGCCGCTGCCTGCGTTGCGATCACTTTGGCTTTGGCGCGTTCCGCGGAGGGAGGAACCTGGAATGGTAGAGCCCACCAACACCACTGTCAGCGACAACACCGAAAGCGGAGCGCATAACATGGTCAAGCTTACTATCGATAATTGCGAGGTCGTGGTTCCCGAGCACACCACGATTCTGGACGCAGCCAAGTCCGTCGGCATCCAGATTCCCACCCTGTGCTATCTGCGCGATCTGAACGAGATCGGCGGCTGTCGCGTATGCGTGGTCGAGGTTGAGGGCTGCGACCAGCTGGTCGCCGCCTGCAACAACTACGTGCTCGACGGCATGGTGGTCCGCACCAACAGCCCCAAGGCCCGCGAGGCCCGTCGCACCAACGTGCAGCTGCTGCTGTCCCAGCACGATTCGCAGTGCACGAGCTGCGTGCGCAGCGGCAACTGCAACCTGCAGACCATCGCCAACGACCTGGGCATTTTCTATCTGCCGTATCAAAGGCATTTGGCGGGCGAGGGCTGGGATTTCGATTTTCCCATCATCCGCGAAAACGATAAGTGCATTAAATGCATGCGCTGTATCAAGGTGTGCGAGAGCGTTCAGGGCCTAGGGATTTGGGACCTGACCAACCGCGCCACGCATACCGCCGTGGGTACCCGCGGGCGCGCGCCGATCGGCAAGACCGATTGCGTCGCGTGCGGCCAGTGCATTACGCATTGCCCGACGGGCGCACTACGCGAGCGCGACGATACCGAGACCGTGTTCGATGCTCTCGCCGATCCCGATAAGATCGTGCTGGTGCAGATCGCGCCGGCCGTGCGTAGCGCTTGGGGCGAGGAGCTTGGCATTCCGCGCGAGGAGACCACCGTTGAGCGTCTGGCTTGCGCGCTGCGCCGCGTGGGCTTTGAGTACGTGTTCGATACCGATTTCTCGGCCGACCTCACCATTATGGAGGAGGGCTCCGAGCTGCTCGAGCGCTTGGGTGTCGCCGCCAAGGGCGAAGGTGACAGCCGCGGCTGGCCCATGTTTACGAGTTGCTGCCCGGGTTGGGTACGCTTTGTGAAAGCCCGCTATCCGGAGTTTGTCGACAGCCTGTCCACGTCCAAGTCGCCGCAGCAGATGTTCGGCGCCATTGCTAAGACGTACTACGCCAAGGTGCTGGGCGTGGAGCCCGAGCGCCTGTTCGTGGTGTCCGTGATGCCGTGCACGGCCAAGAAGGCCGAGTGCGCGCTGCCGAGCATGGTGGGCGAGGGCGGCGCGCCCGATGTGGACGTTGCACTGACAGTGCGCGAGATGGTGCGCATGATCCGCGCGAGCCACGTGAGCGTCGACACGCTTACCGAGGAGCCGCTCGATACGCCGCTGGGCTTCGGTACGGGCGCGGGTGTGATCTTTGGCGCCACGGGCGGCGTGATGGAGGCCGCCGTGCGCTCGGCATATTACCTGGTGACGGGCAAGAACCCGGATGCCGATTTCTTTACCGACGTGCGTGGCCTGGACGGCTGGAAGGAAGCCGTCGCCGATATCGATGGCACCAAGGTGCGCGTCGCCGTGGCGCACGGGCTGGGCAACGCCGCCCGCCTGCTCGACGCGATTCGCGACGGCCGTGTGAACTATGACTTCGTCGAGGTCATGGCGTGCCCGGGCGGCTGCGTCGGCGGCGGCGGTCAGCCCATCCACGACGGCTGCGAGCTGGCAGCCGAGCGTGGCCAGGTACTCTGGGGCCTGGATGCGAAGGCGGGCATTCGCTTCTCGCACGAGAACCCCGATGTCCAGGCGTGCTACCGCGAGTTCTTGGGCGAGCCGCTTTCGCCGCTGGCTGAGGAGCTGCTGCATACCGACCATCACGCCTGGACGATGCCCAACGAGGGGGCGTGCTAGCGATGCGCGCGTTTGATGTTGAGATGACGCGCCGGGGGTTTGCCTCGGCGCTTGCCGCGGGCGCGTTGTCGCTTGCACTGGTTGGTTGTGGCGGCGGGTCTGCCGGGACCGGGTCTGCTGCGGGCTCGGCTGCCACGGACGGCGCCGGTGCTGCTGCGGAGCCGGTCGAGGTGCACATCGCCTCGCTCAAGGGTCCGACGTCGATTGGTCTGGTGCAGTTTATGGACCAGGCGGCCGACGGTGCCACGGACAACGATTTCGACTTTGCGATCAGCGCCGCGGCCGACGAGGTCGTGCCCAAGATCATTCAGGGCGATATCGACATTGCCCTGGTGCCCGCCAACGTGGCGAGCGTGCTCTACAACAAGACCGAGGGCGCGGTGCAGGTCATCGACATCAACACGCTGGGCGTGCTGAATGTGGTGACAGGCGATGCGAGTGTGGCCTCGTTTGGCGATCTGGCGGGCCATACCGTCTATATGACGGGCAAGGGCACCACGCCGGAGTACGTCATGAACTACCTGCTGGAGCGCGCGGGCCTGACCGGCCAGGTGACGCTCGAGTTTAAGAGCGAGCCCACCGAAGTGCTGTCGGCCCTGCTTGCCGACCCGTCCGCCGTGGGCGTGCTGCCGGAGCCGTTCAAGACGGCGGCCATCGCCAAGAGCGAGGGCAAGCTGTCGGCGCCGGTGAGCCTGACCGATGCGTGGGACGAGCTGGCGGGTGACACGGGATCGCGCCTGCTGACGGGTGTGACCGTGGTGCGCCGTGCCTTTGCCGAGGAGCATCCCGAGGCCGTGGCGGAATTCTTGCGCTGCCATGAGGCGAGCGTGAAGGCCGTCAATGCGGCGCCGGCAGACTGGGCACAGGCCGTGGTCGATGCGGGCATCGTGGACAACGCCACGATTGCCGAAAAGGCGATTCCCGGGTGCATGCTTGTGTGCCAGACGGGGAAGGATATGAAGGCGGCGCTCGGTGGGTACCTGCAGGTGCTGGCCGATGCGGACGCGAGCGCCGTGGGCGGCAAGCTCCCGGCTGACGATTTCTACTACATGGAGTAGTCCGTGCGTGCGTTTGCTCAACAAATGACAGAGCGTATGAAGGCGGTGGCGGCAGCAGGTGCCGTCGCCGCCTTTTGGCTTGCCGTGTGGGTGCTGGTGGCGGCGCTGGTGGCGCAGCCGTTGATTTTGCCGGGGCCGGGCGCTGTTGCGGTGGCGTTGCTGCGGCTGGTATGGGATGCTGGCACGTGGGCGATTCTGGCGGGCTCGGGTGCGCGGATACTGGGCGGGCTGGCGCTTGCCGCGGTGTGCGGCGGCGTGCTGACGGGAGTCTCGGTGCGGTCGCGGACGTTTTCCCGCCTGGTGGCGCCGGCGCTGTCGTTTGTTAAGGCGACGCCGGTTGCCTGCGTGGTGGTCCTGCTGCTCATTTGGTTGGGGTCGGCGCGCGTGAGCATCGCCGCTGTCTTTTTGATGGCGCTGCCGGGCGTGTATTTTTCGCTGGCCGAGGGCTTGGCACAGGCGAATAAACCGCTGGAGCAGATGTTTCGCCTGCATGGCGTGCGGGGCTGGCGACTGTTTTGTGCCCACACCTGGCGCGAAGTCCTGCCATTTGTGCTTTCGTGCGCCCGTGCCGTGATTGGCATGAGCTGGAAGGCCGGCGTGGCGGCGGAGCTGATCGGCATGGCGGCGGGCACCGTGGGTGAGCGCATCTATCAGGCAAAGCTTTTGATCGAGACGGCTGATCTGCTGGCGTGGACCGTGCTGGTCGTTGCCGCCTCGTGGGCGTGTGAGCGCGTGCTGGTGTGGCTGCTGCGGGTTTCGGGACCCGTGGCGTGGGGTGCGGCCGTGCGGTCGCATGGGCGTGCGGGCGGCCCTGCTGGCGGCGGGGTTGCGGCGGAGCTTGCGCTCGCCGTGGGTGATCGCGCTCCCTGGGCTCCGGCGCTCGACGGGCTGGTGCTTCGTGTGCCCGCCGGTGGGTGCGCCTGCGTGATGGGCGCCTCGGGCGTGGGCAAGTCGACGTTGCTTGCGCTGGCGGCGGGGGAGTGCGCGCCGTGCTCCATGGTGTTTCAGGATGTGCGCCTGGTCGAGGACGCTTCTGCCTTGGATAACGTACTGGTGTGTGCCGACGCGTGCGTGGATGCCTCGAGTGCCACAGCCCTGCTGCGCCTGCTGGTACCGGGGGTCGATGTACATGCTCGTGTGGCCGAGCTCTCGGGCGGGCAGCGCCGTCGCGTCGAGATCGCCCGAGCCCTGCTGTGCCCAGGTGACGCGGTGATTCTGGACGAGCCCTTTACCGGTCTAGATGCCGCTGCGCGCGACGTATGCGCCGAGGTCGTGCTCGACTTGCTCGACGGCCGCATGTTGTTGCTTGCCACGCACGATACAGCCGACGCTCGGGTCCTCAATATCTCGGACATCATTACGCTCTAAATACTTACCCAGCAACATAATAATCCGTTTTTTCTCCGTCCCCATAGGGTCGGGTATGGTATTCTATCTGCGGGGTAATACTTAGGATTACCAAGTAATACCAACGCCGTAGAAACATACTCCAGATGCGGGCCAATCGGGTTGCCTTCACAGCCCGTCGCCCAGCCGCGCGGCCCGCATCTATCCGCACCACCGTCGTTTCAAAAAGGAAGCGCCATGGCAGAACACATGACCCCGGTTGTTGCGAAGGTCTTGCCCGAGGAAAAGGCGGCCTTCGCGGCGGCAACCCAGCTCGTGGGCACCACGCCGTCCAACGCCATCCGCATGTTTATCGCCGCATTCAATCGCTGCGGCACCTTCCCGTTCGACATTTCGCCCAACGGGGCCTTTGGCACTACACCCGATTCTCATCAATAAGTGATCCGTTTTCCTCCGTCCCCATGGAATCAGCTCTCTGCCGAGTTGTGGTAGAACTAGGGAACGGTTTTGAGGAGGTTGGCATGCTCAATGCGATGATTTGGGCGCTTGCCTGTTTTGGCGTTGTCGCTGCCGATATAACCCTGAGCGTGGTTCTGTTTTCAGTTCTCGATGCCGTATCGGTGCTGACGGGCTATCCGATCGACAATCTCGATATCCAATGGTTCCAGGCCGCCGCTCAGACGGCGTCGTTTTTGATGGCGCTGCTGTGGTGGCGCTATCTGTGGCCGCGCTCCTTCCTGGCGCGCCGGCAAGGTGAGCGCCAGCTCGGTGGGGGAGCAAGTGCTGCATGGAAGCGCATTGTCTGCGTTGTCGTGATCGGTCTATCCATGCAGGTGGTCATTAGCTACCTGTGCGATGGCGTGCTGTCGCTGCTGCCCGAGGTCGCGGCAGACTATAGTGAGCTCGTCGAGGAAACGGGCATGGGCGATACCAACCTTCTTGCCGTCCTGACCACGGTGCTCGGTGCGCCGTTTTGCGAAGAGCTCCTGGTGCGCGGCGTTATCTTTGAATTTTCGCTGCGTGCGTTTAATCCACAGTGCCGTCCGCTCTGGAAGCGCCGGCGCCGTGCGCGGGCGCAAGACGGCGCCATAGTGCCCTGGGCAGCTCCGAGTACCTGGGGCGTCGCCGCGGCAATCGTGTTGCAGGCGGTGGTCTTCGGCTTTATGCACATGAATTGGGTACAGGGCTGCTATGCGGGCGCTGCCGGCCTCATTTTTGGCTGGGTGCTCGTGACCACCGGAAAGCTCCGCTACACGATCCTGCTGCACTTTGCCTTTAACGCCGGGTCATACCTCATGGCCCTGCTGTGGTTTGTGAACACGCCGCTCGACGTGACAATTACGGTCGCTATCGCCGGCGTCATCCTCGTTGAGGCGATGCGCTCACTGCGCCACGCGTGCGGGATGGACGCAGCGAGCGCACCGCTGCCCTAGTTGCGACGCCCGCCTCCGTTAGCGCCCTGACGCCCCTGAGCTGCACGGTTGCGGCCTGCGGTGTTCTGCGCGCGCGACATGCCGCCGTGGCCCTTGCTGCCCTTGGGTCCCTTGCCGGCGGCGCCACCGTGCGGCTTGCCGCCCTTCTTGCCGGTGCCGTGTCCGCCGCTGGCCGATGTCTCGCCCGGGCGCGGCGGCACGGGACGAATCAGGCAATGCTTGGTGTAGCCGATCAGATCGCGGCGGCCGGCCTTTTCCAGCGCCTCGCGCACCAGCTTGTAGTTCTCGGGCTTGCGATACTGAATGAGCGCGCGCTGCATGGCCTTCTCGTGCGGGTCGCGCGCTACATAGATCGGCTCCATGGTGCGCGGGTCCACGCCGGTGTAGTACATGCACGTCGACATGGTGGACGGCGTGGGGTAGAAGTCCTGCACCTGCTCGGGCATGTAGCCCATGTCTCGAACGGCCTCGGCAAGGTCCACGGCTTCCTTCATGGTCGAGCCGGGATGGCTCGAGATCAGATACGGCACCACATACTGCTTGAGTCCGTATTCGCGGTTCAGGCGTTCAAATTTACGGCAGAACGCGTCGTAGACAGCTCGGCTCGGCTTGCCCATTACGGAGAGCACCGCGTCGCTCACGTGCTCGGGTGCTACGCGTAGCTGGCCCGAGACATGGTGCTCCAGCAGCTCGCGCAAAAACTCGTCCGAGGCGTCGGCCATGGTGTAGTCAAAGCGGATGCCGCTGCGGACGAAGACCTTCTTGACGCCCGGCAGCTGGCGCAGGTCGCGCAGCAGCTGCGTGTAGCCGCTCTCGTCGACCACCATGTTCTTGCACACGCTCGGCCACAGGCAGCGCTTGTTCTTGCACACGCCGTGCTTGAGCTGCTTGTCGCAGGCCGGGCGGCTAAAGTTGGCCGTCGGTCCGCCCACGTCGTTGATATAGCCCTTAAACTCGGGATCGCGTGTGAGCAGCTCGGCCTCGCGCATGATCGAGTCGTGGCTTCGCATCTGCAACACGCGGCCCTGGTGAAAGGTGAGGGCGCAAAACGAGCACTCGCCAAAACAGCCGCGGTTGGAGCTAATGGAAAACTTGATTTCGGCAAAGGCCGGCACGCCGCCTGCTGCGTCGTAGTCGGGATGCCAATCGCGTGCGTAGGGGAGTTCGGCCACCTCGTCCATCTCGTCGGTGGTGAGTGTCGCCGACGGCGGGTTTTGCACCACATAGACGCTGTTGGGGTAGGGCTCTACCAGACGATGCCCGGTGATGGGGTCCATATTCTGCTGCTGCACGTTAAAGCTGCGCGCGTAGTTGAGCTTGTCGGCGGCAAGATCGTCCCAGCTGGGCAGCAGATCGTAGTCGTAGACCTCGTCGAGCGAGCTGGTGCGGTAGACGGTGCCGTTGATATAGGTGATCTGGTCGACGGGCAGCCCCGCGTCGAGCGCGTCGGCGATCTCGACGATCGCGTGCTCGCCCATGCCGTAGATGAGGATGTCGGCGCCCGAGTCGAGCAGTACCGAGCGCTTGAGCTTGTCCTGCCAGTAGTCGTAGTGGGCCAGACGGCGCAGGCTCGCCTCGATGCCGCCGATGATGATGGGAACGTCCTTGAACGTCTGGCGGATGAGGTTGCCGTAGACCGTGACGGCACGATTGGGACGGCGCCCCTCCTCGCCACCAGGGGTATAGGCGTCGGTGTGGCGGCGGTGCTTGGTCACCGAATAGTGGTTGACCATGGAGTCCATGTTGCCGGCGCTGACGAGAAAGCCCAGGCGCGGCTCGCCGAGCACGGTGATGCTGGCGGGGTCGGTCCAGTCGGGCTGGCAGATGATACCCACCTTGTAGCCGTGCGCATCGAGCACGCGGCTGATGATGGCCATGCCAAAGCTCGGATGGTCCACGTAGGCGTCACCGCAGATGTAGACAAAGTCGCACTGGTCCCAGCCGCGCGCATCCATATCGGAGCGGCTGACGGGGAGGAACTTATCGCGGCCTGGACGCCAGGGACGGACAGGTGCTGCCGGGGTATGAGTGGCGTGGCCGCCCTGGGCCTTGCCGCCACGCTTTTGCTGCTGGCCCTGTTTGCCCTGCTGACTGCGCTGGTTGTTCTGAGCGTGCTGAGGCTTTTTTGCCACGATCCCTCCCGGTGTTTGTATGCTGCACGTAATTGTAACCAGTCTTTTTGGGACGGGGCTAAAAAGACTGGTGGAGTACATGAGCTGGCGGATCGGCGCGTCGATGCGGGTGTCGGCGCCGCGTCCGCTGTTTGTTTCCAGACTGTGTATCCGCGCGTTGGGGAACTCGTCTCGCGCGCACGCCATGTTGTCAATGGGTTACAGTATGAACGGCGGCTATGTTTCCGCCAACGCACGAGAGGGTCGTCAACAAGGAGGATGCACGACGATGCAGCGTGCCAAACAGATATCGGAATCTATTGAGCTGGGCATCATCTTGGCGCTCGCCGGTGGCTTTATGGATGTGTATTCGTACATTGGGCGCGACCATGTTTTCGCCAACGCGCAGACGGGCAACATCCTGCTCGTGGGCGTGAGCATCTCGGAGGGCAACTGGGCGCTGGCGGGGCGCTACTTCTTCCCTGTGGTGTCGTTTGCCGTGGGCATTATGCTTGCCGACCTGGTTCACGAGCGGTTTGGCAGTGTGATTCACTGGCGCCAGGTGACGGTGTTCTTTGAAGCCGTCATCTTGCTGGGCGTGAGCTTTATCCCGGGCGGCGATTTCAACCTGCTTGCCAACTGCCTTACCTCATTTGCCTGCGGTATGCAGGTCGAGAGCTTCCGCAAGATCCACGGTCACGGCATCGCCACGACCATGTGCATCGGTAACCTGCGCAATGCGCTGCAAAACGTGGACGACTACATCATCACCCACAAGCGCGGCTTTTTGGAAAACGGCGTGCTGTACTTTGGCGTGATCTTTACCTTTGTGTTTGGCGCCGTGCTGGGCAACTGGTGTATTGAGCGCATGGGGCTGCACGCTATCGTCGTGGCGAGCGCGCTGCTGTTTGTCGCGTTTGCCATCATGTTTATCGACCGCGAGCGCGATTTGCGCTTTCGCTGGAAGCGCGCCTGCGAAGATTGGAAAGACGCCTGCCAAAAATAGTGGCAGGATGCGGCAAGGGGGCAGTCGCTTTGTCAGATAGATCGATAATGGGGAGGGGGCGGCCATCTCGGCCGCCCCTTTTTTGTTTAGTGGCCAGGCGGTTTCGATACCAGTTGTTGAAACGCTTTAACACTTTTGATGTTCTCGCGTGTTTTTTTGTTTCAAAAGCGTTAGGATGGGAGTCATAGCGTGGGGCGTAATGGGTGCCCCGCACACGATGGGAGGCTATCAATGGCTAATCGTTTCGTTCTCAACACTATTTCTTATCATGGTTCCGGCGCCATCAAGGAGATCCCCGGCGAGCTCCAGCGTCGCGGCTACAAGAAGATCTTCGTCTGCTCCGACCCCGATCTGGTCAAGTTTGGCGTTACCGCTAAGGTGACCGACGAGCTCGACGCTGCCGGCATTGCTTGGAGCCTCTACTCCGAGATCAAGCCCAACCCCACTATCCAGAACGTCAAGGACGGCGTCGAGGCCTTCAAGGCCGCCGAGGCTGACGCTATCGTGACCATCGGTGGTGGCTCCTCCATGGACACCGCCAAGGCTATCGGCATCATCATCAACAACCCCGAGTTCGCCGATGTCCGCAGCCTCGAGGGCGTTGCTCCCACTAAGAACCACGCCGTGTTCACCATCGCCGTGCCGACGACCGCCGGTACCGCTGCTGAGGTGACCATCAACTACGTCATCACCGACCCCGAGAAGGTCCGCAAGTTCGTGTGCGTCGACACCAACGACGCTCCCGAGGTCGCCGTCGTCGACCCCGACATGATGGCTTCCATGCCCGCCGGCCTGACCGCTTCCACCGGCATGGACGCTCTGACCCACGCCATCGAGGGCTACACCACCAAGGGCGCTTGGGAGCTCTCCGACATGTTCCACTTTGAGGCTATCAAGCTGATCAGCGAGAACCTGCGCGACTCTGTCGCCGAGGCCAAGTCCGGTCAGCCCGGCTCTGGCCGCGAGGGCATGGCTCTTGGCCAGTATGTCGCCGGCATGGGCTTCTCCAACGTCGGCCTGGGCATCGACCACGCCATGGCTCATACCCTGTCCGCTCACTACGACACCCCGCACGGCGTCGCCTGCGCCATGCTGCTGCCGATCGCCATGGAGTTCAACAAGCCGGTTTGCACCGAGCGCCTGGCCAAGGTCGCCGTCGCCATGGGCGTTGACACCACGGGCATGAGCACCGACGAGGCTGCCGACGCCGCTATCGCCGCCGTCAAGCAGCTCTCTGCCGACGTGAACATCCCGCACGTCTGCGAGGCCATGAAGGCCGACGAGATCGAGGTCCTGGCCAAGGACGCCATGGCCGACGCCTGCTTCCCGGGCAACCCGCGCGAGGCGACGCTCGACGACGTCATCGAGCTCTTCAAGAAGATCTGCCCGGCTGCCTAACTTGGTTCGGCGGGCTCCCTGCCCGTTAGCCCCGCAATCGTCCTCGGACATGTCGGAAGCCCCCGCTGCGCACTTCGTGTGGCGGGGGCTTCCTCCGTCCTGCGGAAAGATTGCGGGGCTAACGGGCAGGGGGCCCGCCGGCTCGTTATCGTGGCTGGCGCAGTTCTGGGGAGCTCGATGGGTCATCTCGCAAGGTAAAAAGATGATTCGCGGTGGTATTGTTGCTGTGGGTTTAATTCGATATGAAAGGGTGACTTTGGTGTCCAAGATGGATTCTACGCTCTCCTATATTACTGACCAGTTGAAGGCGCTTACCTCGATTGCTTCGCCTACGGGCTATACCCGTGCGGCGACTGATTATCTAATGGAAACGTTGCGTGATATGGGCTTTGGCCCCGAGCGTTCCAATAAGGGCAACGTGCTGGTTGAGCTTGGCGGCGAGGGCGAGCCGCTGGTGTTGGCCAGCCATGTCGACACCCTGGGCGCCATGGTGCGTTCCATTAAGGACAATGGCCGCCTGCGTCCCACGACGCTTGGTGGGCACCAGTGGTCTACGGCCGATGGCGAGAACTGCACCGTTTATACGCGCGATGGCAATGTGTACACGGGTGTGGTCCTCAACACCGAGCCTTCGGCGCACGTGGCCGACGAGCCGGTCAAGACCATCGAGAAGAACATGGAAATCCTGCTCGACGAGAACGTTGACAGCAAGGACGACGTGCTTGAGCTGGGCATTCAGACGGGCGATATCATCGCTATGGATCCGCGTACCACGGTGACGGAAAGCGGCTACATCAAGAGTCGCTTCCTGGATGACAAACTGTCGGCGTCGATTCTGCTGGGTCTGGCCCGCGCCGTTGCTGACGGCGAGGTGACCCTTTCGCGCAAGGTTTCGCTGCTCTTTACGGTGTACGAGGAGGTTGGCCACGGCGGTGCCTTTGTGCCGGCTGATACGCGCGAGATGATCAGCGTGGACATGGGCTGCGTGGGTGACGACCTGGGCTGCACCGAGCGCATGGTGTCGATTTGCGCCAAGGATTCGGGTGGCCCCTATAACTACGATCTGGTGACCACACTGTCCAATATCGCGCGCGAGCTGGAGCTCGATTACGCCATCGACGTGTACCCGCATTACGGCTCGGACGTCGAGGCCACACTCTCTGCCGGCTACGACATCCGTCACGGCCTGATCGGTCCCGGCGTGTACGCGAGCCACAACTACGAGCGCAGCCACATCGACGGTGTGCGCAATACCTACGAGCTGGTTCGCGCCTACGTGCAGCGCTAGGCGCATTTATAGCGCGTGGCAAGTTAAGAGCGTCCTAGCCGGTATAACGTTGCCGGCGGGGGTGCTCTTGTGCGTTGCGGTGAAATAGGGACTGTTTGGCGGTTTTAAACGCTTAAACAGTCCCTATTTCACCGCAACTTATGAAGGGGATGGGGCTACTTGATGGTGCCGGTCACGGTACCGCCGCCCAAGACGACGTCGCCGTGGTAGACGACGACGGCCTGGCCGGGGGCGATGGCTCGCTGTGGCTCGTCAAAAGTTAGCAGCATTTGCCCGTCTTCGCCACGTGTAAGGGTCGCTGCCTGGTCTTTCTGACGATAGCGGTACTTGGCGCCCACGCGAATGCCGCCAGATGCGAGCTCCGCCTCCATGCGGTCGGCAGGGGCGCTCCAGATCCAGTCGTTGGCCGTGAGCGCCGTGGCGGTTAGGTCCTCGGCCTCGCCCAGATGCACAATGTTGTTGGCGGCATCGATGCCCGTTACGTACACGGGATGCGCCATCGCGACGCCCAGGCCCTTGCGCTGGCCGATGGTGTAGCGCAGCGCGCCGTTGTGGCGTCCGACCACGTTGCCGTCGCGCCATACGATATCGCCTGGTGTCGCGGGATGCCCGCAGCGGCGCTCGATATAGCCCGCGTAGTCGCCGTCCGCGATAAAGCAGATATCCTCGCTCTCGGCCTTCTTGGCGTTTATGAAGCCCTGCTCGGCGGCAATGCGGCGCACGTCGCGCTCTTTGTCCAGCCCAGCCAGCGGAAAGATTGTGCGTGCCAGACGCTCTTGCGTGAGCGAATACAAAAAGTAGCTTTGGTCCTTCTTGGAGTCCTCGCCGCGGTGCAGCTGCCAGGTTCCGTCGGACGCCTGGCTCGTCTTTGCGTAGTGGCCTGTGGCGATGTAGTCGCAGCCCATGTCCAGCGCCGCATCGAGCAGCGCGCCAAACTTAATATGACGGTTGCAGATGATGCACGGGTTGGGCGTCAACCCCTTCTGGTAGGCGGTCACGAAGCGCTCGATAACGTTGCGGTCGAAGGTCTGCTGCAGGTCGAGCACATGGTGGGGTATCCCCAGGCGCTCGGCGACGGCCTTTGCATCGGCGATGTCGCGGTCGACTTTGCTCATGCCCGTGGCGGGGTCGGGTGCGGGGCAGGTGAGGCGCATGGTGGCGCCGACGCATTCGTAGCCCTGGCGCTTGAGCATATAGGCAGTCACGCTGGAATCAACGCCGCCGCTCATGGCGACGAGTGCGCGCTTGTTGTGCATGGGGAGGTTCTCCTTGGTGGCATGTGGCCAAAAAAGAAAAGCGGCGCGGGAGGCTGGTTCCGCGCCGCAGACATTGTAGCAAGTTCGGACGTCTCGTGGGACACCCTGATGGGATGGGCTCAGACTGCCGGGAGAGGAGACCGGTTCGTCCTGGGCTCAACCTATGGGCGACAGGCCTTAGTCCTGGAAGAGTGCCGTGGACAGGTAGCGCTCACCGGTATCGGCGAGCAGCGCTACGATGGTCTTGCCCTCGTTCTCGGGGCGCTTGGCCAGCTGCAGTGCGGCCCACACGGCGGCGCCGGACGAAATGCCCACGAGCACGCCCTCCTTGTGGCCCACGGCGCGGCCGGTGGCAAAGGCGTCGTCGTTCTCGACGGGGATGATCTCGTCATAGATCTGGGTGTCGAGGACGTCGGGCACAAAGCCGGCACCGATACCCTGGATCTTGTGCGGGCCGGCCTGGCCCTTGGAGAGCACCGGGGAGGTAGCGGGCTCGACGGCGACGACCTGAATCTCGGGGTTCTGTTCCTTGAGGAACTCGCCCACGCCGGTCACGGTGCCGCCGGTGCCAACGCCGGCGACGAAGATGTCGACCTTGCCGTCGGTGTCATCCCAGATCTCGGGGCCGGTCGTGGCCTTGTGGATGGCGGGGTTGGCGGGGTTCACGAACTGGCCGGCGATAATGCTGTTGGGCGTCTCCTTCTGCAGCTCCTCGGCCTTGGCGATGGCGCCCTTCATGCCCTTGGAGCCGTCGGTGAGCACAAGCTGTGCGCCGTATGCCTGCATAAGTTTGCGGCGCTCGACGGACATGGTCTCGGGCATGGTGATGATCACCTTGTAGCCGCGAGCCGCCGCCACCGAGGCGATGCCGACGCCGGTGTTGCCGCTCGTGGGCTCGATGATGGTGTAGTCGCCGCCGCGCACGAGCTTGCCGGCCTTCTCGGCCTCGTCGATCATGTTCTTGGCGACGCGGTCTTTGACGGAGCCGGCGGGGTTGAAGTATTCCAGTTTGACGAGCACGCGGGCCTTGAGGCCCTCATCGGCCTCAAAGTGAGTGAGCTCCAGAAGCGGAGTGTGGCCGATAAGCTGATCGATGGACGTGTAAACATTGCTCATGGTGAACCTCCAAAGTGTTCAAATGACTGGATACCGTGTGGTTTTACGGCGTGTGTAACAGCGAAACCCACAAACCTTATGGGTTGTTCGTTTTGCTGTTGGCAAGCATAGTAGGCACTAAAGCCTAGTAATGCAATAGGAAATAGAAGATTATTACGAGTCGATTAACCATCTTGACGGGAATAGGTATTTTCAAAACCAATATTTCGGCTAGAATTTCTACGAATTAAAAGACCGAAAGGCAGCAATATATATGTTGGTTTCCACAAAGGGCAGATATGCCCTGCGCGTTATGGTCGACCTGGCCGAGCATCAGGCGGCAGGCCGTATTCCCCTCAAAGAGATCGCCGCGCGTCAGGGGATTTCGGAGAAGTATCTGGAGAACATTTTGGCCACGCTCGTCCGCGCCAATATGCTCTCGGGCATGCGCGGCAAGGGCGGCGGCTACGTGCTCACACGCCCGCCCGAGCAGTACACGGTGGGCGAGATCCTGCGCCTGACCGAGGGTAGCCTAGCACCGGTCGCATGCCTGGACGGCGACTGCAAAGGTTGCTCGCGATCTGATGAGTGTCCCACGCTCGATGTGTGGAAAAACCTGGACAAGCTCATCAACGACTACCTCGACGGCGTGACACTCGATACGCTCGTCGCCCCCAACGAGGGCTACGACTACGTCATCTAGCCCCACCTGCCATTGGGGGACGGGGTAGAAATGGTAGATTTTCCTGCCCTCTGAGGCTCGACAAATGACAAGGCCGCCCATCGTTGCGATGGGCGGCCTTCTTTTGGCGTGTTGTGGCGGTCCGTATCCGGTCGCTTAGTTTCCGGCGACGCTGTCGAGAATGCTGCGCATGATGGATACCAGGATGCTGCCCATAAAGGCCGATCCAAAGCTGGCGATGGAGATGCCCGCGCCCAGCAGATTGACCGACAGGTAGCTGGCTAGCTCGAGCATAAAGCTGTTGACTACGAGCTGAAAAATACCAAGTGTGATAATAGTGAGTGGCAGCGAGATGACCGTCAGGAACGGCTTGACGAGCGAGTCGACGATGTTGAGGAACAGTCCCACGAAGGCAAAGCAGACCCAGGCGTCGGCCATGCCGAAGGGCTGAATGCCGGGGACGAGAAACGTTGCGATCGCGATGGCGATTGAGGTAAAGAGCCAGTTGAGCAAAAAGCGCATGGTGGAGATCCTTTCTTGCGCATGGCGTGGTGAGGGGGCGTGAGGGGCATATACCTTTGCAACTCGGATAGATGCGCAGGCTCGGCCCTGTTTGGGCGCCCATTGTCTCAGATATTCGTGGAGCTTGCGTGCGCATTCGGTTTCAAAATGGCGCTCGTCCTAGAAAACGCGCCGCTGGCAGAGAGTTTTGTCGCTTTAGTTTGGTGGTGTGCTAAACTGCTACGGGCAAAAGCCACAGGCGTTGCCCTATTGCATAGAACGGGCGAACGATGCCCGATGTCAGTATCAACTTCGATGCCTTTTGGCGGGTTTGGCGGTGATCGATGAATATCGAGAACATGTTTGACAAGCCTGATGTCAAGCAGCTGGTCCACGCATTTAGCCTTTTGGACGACGAGAAGGATATCCAAGCGTTTTTGACCGATATCTGCACGCCGCGCGAGATTTGCGATCTATCGCAGCGTCTGCAGGTCGCGCGTTACCTAGACGAGGGCGAGCCCTATGTCGAGGTTCAGGCGCGCACCGGCGCTTCGTCCACCACGGTGAGCCGTGTGTCCAAGGCGCTCAACGGCGAGTACGGTGGCTACCGCAAAATCCTCATTAAGCTGGAGGATGGCGAGTAGGCCGCGCCAAAACCAATTGTTCAAAACCGCTCCTCCGGGGGCGGTTTTTTGATCCCTTGGGGACGGAGGAAAACGGATCACCGAAGGGGTCAGTCTAACCCGGTGATCCGTTTTCCTCCGTCCCCAAGGGATCAAATCTGTTGGCGTGGGGCAAATCTGTCCGCTTGGGCGGGTAGGATGGATGCATTGATTATTGCGAACAGTTTGAGCGGAGGACCATGCCTGTTCGAATCTATACCACCAATGCCGGCACGGATTTGAGCGATGCCGAGTCGGCGTTGCTTGCCGACCTTATTGCCCGCCACGGGCGTGCCGTGTTGCTGGCACCTACGTTTGCCGAGCTCGACCTGTGCCGTCATGATGCGGCGGAAGCCGGCGTTTCGCTGGGCATTGACTACAAGACGCCTACATCGTGGCTTCGCTCGCTTTGGGAGCTTTTGGGCGACGGGCGCGGTTTCGTCGACAACCTGCAGCGCCAGATGCTGTTCTCGGACATGGTCACGCGTCTCGACGATGCCGACCTGCAGCCGCTTTCGCGCAGTCAGGGCACGGTGCGCATGCTTGCGCGCATGGCCCGCGATGTGCTTCCGGGTGTGGCGGGGACGACGGCCGAGCGATGCGGTGGCAACCATTGCCAGCCTGAGCCAAAAAGCGATGCCGAGGCTCGTGTGTTCGAGCTTTTGCGCGCCTACGCGGGCGGTTTGGACCGTCGAGATATGGTCGAGCCCTGCGAGGCTGCTGACACTATGGCCGGTGCCCTGGCCGATAACCTGCCGGCGTGCACCCGCGCCGTATGCGTGCGCGGTGTCACGTCGTTTACACACGGTCTGCTCGAGCTGCTGTCGGCCGTGGCGAACAATGGGGGAGAGGTCGTCGTGCTACTTGCCCGCGAGCAGGCGGCGATGCGCGAGGAGCTTGCCGCGGCATTTGATGCCCGCGGTGTGCTGTTTGAGATCGCGCCGCTGGGGGAGGACGCCGTCGCGTCTGATGTCGCTTGCGGGACTGCCGCTCAGCCTGTCTTTATTGAGGTCGCCGGTCCCCATGCCCGTGCTCATGTCTATGCGGACGCCATCGATAAGTTGGTGAAAGTGCACAAGGAGTCCAAGGCCGATAAAACTACTGCAACGCCCGCCGACCCCGTGCGCGTGCTCGTTGTTTCTGCCCGGGCATCCCAGCTGTTCGGTGAGCTCGCCTCTCGTCTGGCGGCTCGTCATATCGCTGCCGAGACAATTGAGTTCACGGCGTTTTCCCAATCCATTGCGGGCAGGCAGTTTGCGGCGCTTGCCGGCCTGATCGAGCGCATGAAGGCCGCCGATGAGGGTGCGGCGTCAAAGACTGAGTGGTGGCCCGCGCCGGAGCTTACCGACTGGATCTACAGTCCGCTTTCAGGCGCAGATGCCGTCAATGCCCGTACCTTCGATAAGAATATGCGTCTCTCGCGCAGCAAGACTACCGCGGGCGTTAAGAGCCTGCTTCAAAGCGTCCAAGGCCAGGTGAGGGGCGCGCGCAAGGCGGCGAGCGACGAGAACTGGTTTAAGAACGTGCCGTGTGTGGTTTCGGACGTGTTCCAGGCGCTGTGGCGTGACAAACCCGTGACGGCGCTCAAGGCCATGCTTGCCGTTGCCGAGGCGTTGCCCGATCGCTCGCTGGGCAGCTTGGATGGCCAAGCCCGTCGCCAGGCGGAGGTGGCCCTGCTGCGCCACGTCATCGACATCCTTATGAATGGCGCCCGCGCGCTCGACGTGTCGCAGGCCGCGACCGTGCCCGTGCTCGATGGCATTCGCACCAAGGTGGACAAGCGTAGTACCGCCTACGATTACGAGACCTACGAGGTTGACCGTGCGCCACGTGCTCAGGTTCGTTTTGCTTCGCTTGCCGATGCGGCGGCTCTGCGCTCTGGCAGCTACGATGCCGTGCTGTTTGCCGATGTCGATCTGGACAGCTATCCGCTCTCGCACGAGGAGGGACCGCTGGCTACGCTGACGGCGAGCCTTGGTCGCGAGGGCGTGACGCTTGAGCCTGCGGCCCTGCTGCGCGTGCGCTTTGGCCGTGCGATGCAAGCGTCGCGTGGTCCGGTTACGCTTGCGCGCGTGACGCACGATCGCCAGGCACGCGAGTGCTATCCGGCTGCCGTGTGGACCGAGTTGCGGGCGCACGCCGAGGCCGCTGACGCTGCTAAGGCCGCAGACGCCGACAGGGCAGCTGACGACGCTAAGGCCACTGACGACGACAAGGCCGCTGGCGCCGACAAGGCGAAGTGCGTGGGTGAGGGCGATATCGTAAGGGACTTCGATCCCGCGGCAGGCGAAGGTCTCAAGCGCGAGCGCGTGACCTGTGAAGCTCCACAGCATCTGAGTGCCGAGGCCGTGCCGTATTTGGTCTTGCGCCGTCGCGATGGCGAGGGCGAGGACGCGCCGCTCGTGCCGCGCCTGACGTCCGCCTCGCAGATCGAGGCCTATTCCACCTGCCCGCTGTGCTGGTTCGTGTCGTATCGCGTCAAACCTCAGTCCATCGATGCGGGCTTTGGCAACATGGAGAAGGGTAACTTCGTCCACGACGTGCTGGAACACCTGCACGCCCGTCTGCCCCAAGAGGGCATGGAGCGTGTGACGCCCGAGAGCCTGCCGCGTGCACAGGAGCTGCTGCGTGAGGTCTTTGCCGAGACCTTGGCCGAGCATGCCGGCAAGCGCGGTACCGAGGGCCCGCTGGTGCCGCTCTCCCCGGTGGAGGAGCGTCAGGTGGCCGAGATTCTGCCGCAGCTGGAAGGTGTGCTCGCCTACGAGTCCGAGGCACTCGCGCCCTTCGCGCCGCGCTATCTGGAGTTTGCGTTCAACGAGCTCCAGGTCGAGTATGCCGGTTGGCCGCTCGGCGGGCGCATCGACCGCGTTGACGTGGATGCCGAGAATCGTGCCGTGGTGATCGACTACAAGCATCGTTCGGGTGTCGAGGAGTTTAAACTCGCCGACCCCACGGTGCGCGACGAGGAGTCGGGCGAGGCCTCCATCGACGACCCGCGCTGGCTGCCGCCCCATACCCAGACACTCATCTACGCGCAGGCCATGCGTCGGGCGCTGGGCCTAGATACCCGCGCAGCGCTCTACTTTTCCACCAAGGGCGGCAAGCCCGCGCTGCGTGGCGCCGCAAGTGCCGAGCTGCTCGAGGAAGAGCGCGGCGACGGTCGCATCCCGGGCCTTAAGAAGGGCTTTCCGGGCGAGGGCGGCAGCATGGACTTCGATGCGCTGCTCGACCGCGTGGAGACCGGCATTGCCGAGCGCCTGCGCGAGCTCGAGGCGGGCGACGTTGCCGCCGTCGACCCGACGTCGGCGCAGGCCGCGCATGCGCGCTGCTCGTATAACCACGAAGGAACGTTTGTAAGGAGGGACGTGTAGACCATGGATCTTTCGACCTTGATGCCGCAACAGCTGCAGATCGTCAAGACGCTCGACCGTCCGCTGTTTGTCTCGGCGGGCGCCGGCTCGGGCAAGACCTTTACCCTCACGCGCCGCATCGTCTATGCGCTCTCGCCCGAATCCGGTCCGTTCGTCGAGCATCTGGACCAGGTGCTCGCCATCACCTTTACCAAGGATGCTGCGGCCGAGATTCGCGACCGCGTGCGCCGTGCGCTTATCGACGAGGGCATGGACGAGGAAGCGCTGACCGTCGACGACGCGTGGATTTCGACCATTCACGGCATGTGCTCGCGTATCCTGCGCGCGCACGCGTTGGAGTTGGGCATCGACCCCGAGTTCACGGTGCTTACCGATACCGATGAGCTTATGGATCAGGCTGTCGAGCATGTGCTGGGGCGCGCGACGGCGCCCGATGCCGCGCCTGAGCTCGCCGCCTCGCTTAAGGCCCTCTACGCTTGGTATCCCATGGCGGGCGAGGGCGGGCCGTTTGGCGCCGGTACCACCATCAAAGGCCTGGTGCGCGACCTGCTGGAGCTATCGAGCCAGCTGCCGGGCGGCATGGACGATGTGCGCGTGGCACGCGGCCAGGCCGACACCTCGGCGCTTGCCGATGCCTATCGTGCGGCGCTGGGTGCGAGCAAGGCCACGACCGAGAAAGCACAGGTGGCACTCGACGCCATTGACGCGTTCGAGGCGAGCGGCAAAACCATGGAGGATGCGGCGCGACTCATGATGTCGTGCAGCATGCCTCGGGCGAGCAAGGCGTTTCCTAAGGAGCAGGTGGAGCTGCTCAAGGCCGAAGCAGCCGATGCGTTTATCAATATCGTGCTTGCCTGCGGCGGCCCGGCGCTCGATGCGCTGGTGGGGCTAGCCCGTGCCGTAGAGGCGGAGTACCGTGCGCTTAAGGCCGACCAGTCCGCGCTCGACAATAACGACCTGTTGCGCATGGCATACGAGGCGCTGCGCGATTATCCCGCCATCCGAGCTGCCTATGAGGGCCGCTTTAAGATGGTCATGATCGATGAGTTCCAGGATACCGACCAGATGCAGGTCGATTTGATTCGCTATCTGACGGGCGCGGGGGAGCGCGCGCTGTGCACCGTGGGCGATGCGCAGCAGTCGATCTACCGCTTCCGTGGCGCCGAGGTCGAGGTATTCCGTCGCCAGGAGCGCAAGGTGGGCTCCTCTGCTGCGCCCGAGACGGCTGCCGCATCCGATGCCCCCGCCGGCGAGCTCGTCAAACTCGTGCGCAACTTCCGTAGCCACGACGAGGTGCTGCGCTACGTAGCACGCGTCTTTGACGGCGACACCGGTGGTTTGATGCAGGGGTTCTTGGATCTTGAACCGAGCGACAAACGCAAGGACAAGCTCAAGGCAAAGGCTTCGCGCCGCCAGGCGCTGTTCGTTGCCGGCGGCAGCACGCAGGAGCGAACGCAGGCGAAAGCTCGCGCGATTGCCGAGCGGTTCCAAGCGCTCGTCAAAGCGGGGCAGCCCCAGGGCGATATGGTGTTGCTGCTGGGTCGCATGACCAACGCCGATGTCTATGCGCAAGCTTTCCGTGACCAAGGGCTCGACTGTGTGATCGCAGGCGGCTCGGTCTTTGCCCAGGCAGCCGAGGTGCAGACGGTGCGTGCCCTGGTCTGCGCGCTCGCCAATCCGGCTGATACGGCCCAAGGCCTTATGCCGTTGCTGGCCTCGCCGATGTTTGCACTCGGCGCCCAGGAGTTCCTGGCGCTGGCGACCAAGCTCGACGAGCAGACGGGCGAGACGTCGCGCCGCAACATCGATGCGGGCATCATGAGCGATTCCGATGTGCCGGGCTTGCAAAACCTGCCGCTCGTGACGCGTGCCCGCGAGGTGCTGCGCTACGCGCTTCGTCGCGTGGGACGCGACTCGTTCGCCGCCATCGCGCGCGACGTGGTCAACGCCTCCGGCTGGTTCGTGCGTCTGGCGCAGCGCGGCCCCGAGGGCAAGGCCATTGCCGCCAACGTGCTCAAGGCGCTCGACGCCGTGGCCGAGGCAGAGGCCGAGTTCGGCAACTCGCCGCGCTCCATTGCGCTCGCCTTCGACCGCTTCTTGGCGGGCAAGGAGGCCCCGGGCGCCCTCAACGAGGAGGGTGACGGCGCGGTGCGCATCATGACGGTGCATGCCTCCAAGGGTCTGGAATATCCGGTCGTGGCGGTCGCCGAGTGCTTTGGCGTGCGTAAATCCTCGGGTGCGGCACAGATGGGTCGCGTCGAGAGCGGAGCGCAGGTCGTGGCACTGCCGGCACGCTTCGACGGCGTTAAGCTCGCCGACGGCACGTTCGTAAAGGGCGATGACGTCAAAAAGCAGTTTGAACACTCGTTTAAGGGCAAGGGCACGTCACTGTGGTTGCCGCCAGAGCTTATGGAGGACGTCTGCGCGACGGGCTCTCCCGCCGAGGCATTTGCTCGCCTGCGCAACGACGACCTGCAACTTTCGCTCGAGGAGCGGGCTCGTCTGTTCTATGTCGCCATGACGCGAGCGCGCGAGCTGGTGATCTTGGCGATGGATGCCGGCGTGAGCCGTGGCAAGGTGACGGCGCCGACCTTCGATGTCGAGACCGATCTGACCTACGACGTGCTGCGCCGCATCCTGCCAACCGACAGTCTGGACATGCCGCAGCTCGATAGCGACCGTTTGGTGTTCGACAACTCCAAGCCGGGCGACTACGAGCTCATCTCGCTGGCGGGCTTTACGTCTGGTGAGCAGGCGTTTGAGGCTAACGCTTCGCTGGATGCCGAGGGCAGGCTTGTTCGCGGCGATGTCGATGTCGCTGATAATGCTGCGCACTCAACTGTGCCCGGTCCTGCCGACCCCGAGCCCGATGCGTTTGAGCTTGTGTATCCCCAGGCAGTGGGCGTGCGCATGGGCACCTGTCCGTTCCCGGCGCGTGACTCGTATAGCTACTCATCAATCGCCGCGGCACTGCATGCCGAGGCCGAGGACCGTGCCGCCGAGACGCGCGTGCCCATGGACGAGTCCGGCGATGATGCAGAGTCGGATGGCTCGGAGATGACGGATGCAGACGTGGCCGCCGTTGAGCCCGCCGGCAACCCCATGGCGCTGGGCTCGGCGTTCCATGCCGCCTGCCAGTGGCTGATCGAGATGGGTGCCGATGCGCTGCCCGCTGAGCGTGCCGATGCTCTGACGCGCCTGTGGTGCCTGACGCCGGAGCAGCGCGAACGCTTCGACGTTGCCCTGGACCGCTGGCTCAAGTCGGCTGTTCGTGCCGACCTGCTCGCGTGGCCGTGCGTTCGCGCCGAGGTGCCGTTCTTTTCGCTGGGCTGCGAGGACGAGGACATCGCCCGCTACGGTGCATATGCCGAGGGCGCCATCGACGCTTTGGCGACGAACCCGGCGGATTCGTCATGCGCGCTGGTCATCGACTACAAGACGGGCGGCACACCGGACGAGACGCCGGAACAGCTGCGGGAGAAGCACGCCCTGCAGGCGCGCGTCTACGCTGATGTTTTGCACAAGGCGGGATTTGAGGCCGTGACCGTCAAGTTCGTCCGCGTGGAGCAGTCGGATCCAACCATCTTCGTCGAACCCGCCGAACCTCAAGTGGTCACCTACAACCTCTAGCCCTCAATAACTTGCGGTGGAATACGGACTGTTTTGGCCAAAAAAGCCGCCAAACAGTCCGCATTTCACCGTAACTGCAAGAGGAGCCGTGTGGGTTTGGGCTAGGTTCGGGTGCCGTCCGCGCCGTGCGGTAGAATCGTAACCCTAATATCACGAACCCGCATCGGAGCTCATTACATGGCATTCGTCCATCTGCACAATCACACTGTTTTCTCCATGCTCGACGGCGCAACCCGTATCCAGGATATGGTCAATCGTGCCGTTGAGCTTGGCATGCCCGCCGTGGCCATTACCGACCACGGCTACATGTACGGCGTGCCCGACCTGGCGCTGGCCTGCGACGCCGTTAACCACAACACGCCCGAGTACAAAACCTGGAGTCACGACAAGGCCTTCTTGGAAAAGGACCGCCGCGACGAGCTGGTGGAGCCCGATCCCGAGGAAAACCCGCGCGAGCATGCCCAGTATGTGAAGGACATGGCCATGTGGGACGAGAAGGGCAACATCGACGAGCTCAAGCCGCCTCTGGTCATCAAGCCCATCTTTGGCTGCGAGGTTTACTTTACGCCGGACGAGACCCTTGCCCGCGACCATAAGCCCGAGCTCTACCACATGATTCTTCTGGCCAAGGACCAGGAGGGATACGTCAACCTGATGCAGACGGTTTCCGAGGCAGCCGTGCAGGGCTTTTACTACAAGCCGCGCGTGACGCTCGACAACCTGCGCCGCCACGCCAAGGGCATGATCTGCACGAGCGCCTGCATCGCGGGCATCATTCCCAAATACATCGACCGCGGTGACATGGAGGGCGCCATCAAGTGGGCCGAGACCTTCCGCGACACCTTCGATCCCGGCGACTTCTACATCGAGATCCAGGAACACGGCATCACCACCGACAACGGCCTTACCGACGAGCAGATGGACCGCACGCTCATCGATATCGCCAAGCAGGTGGGCGTCAAGGTCATCGCCACCAACGACTTCCATTACCTGCGCCGCGAGGACGCGCCCGTGCAGGACGTCATCATGTGCATCGGCATGAACGCCAAGGTCGACGACCCCAACCGCATGCGCATGACCGGCTCGGAGTTTTACATGAAGACCGAGGAGGAGATGCGGGCGATGTTCCCGTATTGCCCCGAGGCATGCGACAACACGCTCGAGATCGCCGACAAGTGCTACGTTGAGCTGGACTGGGACTCCATCATCCTGCCGCGCTTCCCGTTGCTCGATCCCGGAGAGACGCACGAGAGCCAGTTCCGCCGCGAGTGCGAGAAGGGCCTGCGCCAGCACTACGGTGACGACTGGGCCACGCGCGAGATCGGTGGCGTCAACATCAAAGAGCGCTTTGAGTACGAATACAAGGTCATTTGCGACAAGGGCTTTGCCGCCTACTTTTTGATCGTTGCCGAGTACGTGCAATGGGCCAAGGACAACGGCATCGGCGTCGGCCCCGGCCGTGGTTCGGCCGCCGGCGCTATCGTCGCCTACGCTATGAACATCACCGCGTTCGACCCGCTCGAGAACGGCCTGATGTTCGAGAGGTTCCTGTCCCCGCAGCGTACCGAGATGCCCGATATCGATATGGACTTCGACGATGAGCGACGCCTCGAGGTCGTGGAGCACGTTCGCCAGCTCTACGGCCCCGAGAAGGTCACCCACGTCATCACCTACTCGACCATCAAGGCCAAGCAGGCCATCAACGACGCCGCACGTGTTCTGGACTACCCGGTCTACATGGGCCAGCGCCTGTCCAAGATGGTCTCGAGCGACCCCAAGGTCAAGCTCAAGCAGGTGCTCGAAAAGCAACCCGGCAAAGAGGATCTGTTTAACCCCGATTTTGCCGAGGCATATAAAAAGGACGACGACGCCCGCCGCATCATCGACACGGCACTCTCGATCGAGGGCCTCACCCGTGGCGAGGGCGTGCACGCGTGCGCCGTTCTGATCTGCCGCGACCCCGTCAACGAGCACGTGCCCACCAAGCTCGACACCAAGGGCGGCGTCGAGATTACCCAGTACGAGGGCCATACCGTTGCCGACATGGGCCTGCTCAAGATGGACTTCCTGGGCCTGCGCACGCTGACGGTTATCTCCAAGGCCAAGGCCAACATCAAAAAGAACTTTGGCATCGACATCAAAGAGGAAGAGATCCCCTTTGACGACCCCGAGATCTTTAAGCTCATGGGCTCCGGCCACACCGCCGGCGTCTTCCAGGTCGAGTCCGCCGGCATGACGGCCACGATCAAGAACATGAAGCCCACCGAGTACAAACACGTCGTGGCATTGATTGCTCTGTACCGCCCGGGCCCGCTGGGCGCCGGCATGGTTTCGTCCTACATCAACCGTATGAACGGCAAGGAACCGGCCGTCTCCTACGACGACCGCCTGGACGACATCCTGGGCGAAACCTACGGCACCATGGTCTATCAGGAGCAGGTTATGCTCATCTCCGTCGAGATGTGCGGCTTCTCCAAGGGCGAATCGGACTCGCGTATCCGTAAGCCCGTGGCTAAGAAAAAGATCAAGCTGCTCACGTCGACGGTGCTCCACTGGGAGGATGGCTCGGACGAGACCACCTACGACCACTGGATGAACGGCGCCATCAAGAACAACTACACGCGCGAGGTCGCCCAGAAGATTTGGGACGATGTTCTCGAGTTCGCGTCCTACGCCTTCAACAAGTCGCACTCCGCCGGCTACGCCATCTTGGTTATGCAGACGGCGTGGCTCAAGGCGCACTATCCACACGAGTACATGGCGGCCGTTCTGACGTCCTATACGGGCAAGACCGACAAGATCGTTCACTACGTCTCGGCGTGCCGTCACGACGGCATTCCCGTGCTGTCGCCAGATGTCAACGAGTCCGGTACCGAGTTCACGGCTACCAAGGAGGGCGTGCGCTTTGGTCTGGCCGGCATCCGCGGCGTGGGCACCGGCGTGGCGCAGGCGATTATCGCCGAGCGCGAGGCGGGCGGCCCGTTTAAGACGCTGCACGACTTTGTCGAGCGCGTGGACTCGAGCCAGGCCAACCGCCGCGTGATCGAATCGCTCATCAAGGCAGGCGCCTTCGACTCCACGGGATATCCGCGTCGCCAGATGATGCACTTTGTGGATAAGAACAACCCCGAGAACATCATCGATGCCGCGGTAAAGCGCCAGAAAGATCGCGCGAGCGGCCAGACGTCGTTCTTCGATATGTTTGGCGACGTTGAGGGCTCGGGCTTTGAGGTGAGCGTACCCGATCCGGACGGCCAGGAGTGGGACCGCCATCTTAAGCTGAGCCAGGAGAAGGAGGTTCTGGGCATCTATGTCTCGGACCACCCGCTGCGCCCGTTTGAGTATGCGCTAGCCAAGGCGCGCGACTTCTCGTTCTCGCAGATCGACACCGGCTACGAGGTGCAAAACCCCACGGGCGGTACCATCAACCAGGAGATTCCCGAGGGTAAGGCGCTGTGGTGGGCCGGTATGGTCTCGAGCGTGTCCAAGCGCGTGACCAAAAACGGCGACCCCATGGGCATCGTGCAGCTCGAGGACATGGAAGGCGAGGCCACCGTCGTAGTGTTCCCCAAGACCTACAAGGAGGCCGAGGGGTACCTGTACGGCGAGGTCGATCCCGAGACCGGCGCGCAGCTGTCCGATGCGTTTGTGCGCATTAAGGGCAAGCTCGAGCGCTCGGACCGCGGCGACCAGATCATCGCGCAGGAGATCGTGCCGCTGGAGCTCAACGAGGAGAGCAACAAGCCCAAGGTGTTTGAGGTCATGGTGCCCAACAGCCGCTTTAGCCAGGGCAATATGGCGCGTCTTGCCACGGTGCTTACCGCCAACCCGGGCGGCGACCGCGTGGAGATCTTTATCGAGCAGGTGGACGGGCGCGTGCTGCGTGCCGAGGTGCCGGCCAAGGTCAACGCACGCTCGATTCCGCTGTTGGCAGAGGCAAAGGCCATCGTCGGCAACCAGGGCAGAGTGACGGTGATCTAAGGGCGACCTTGCTGGTCCGCGCGAGATTGGAGGAAGTGATGACGCAGGGGACGTTTGTGCAGGCGCTTCGTAAAGAGGCGGCGCTCAGCAGTACCTTTATGAAAGGGCGCTCGCTCATGCTCAACGGCGCCGTTCTGTCGTTTGAGGACTCCGGCTCGCGCTTCTCCAAAAACGTGACGGTTGAGGGCTCGGTGCGCGGCTCGCGCGGCGACCTGTACAAGACGCACGTGGCGCTCGACATGGACGAGCACGAGGTAATCGACTACGACTGCGATTGCCCCGCCGCCTTCCGCTATTCCGGCATGTGCAAACACGCCATCGCCACAGCGTTGGCGTACCTGGACGCCAGCGGCGCCGAGCCCGTCGAGGGCCTGCGCACGCCGGTCCGCACGTTTACGGTACCGCCCGCACAGTCCAAGCAGCCCACACGTCCCGCGTCCACCGCGCCGGCGGTCAACCCTAACTTTCCCTTCCCAGCGCCCGTCCCCACGAGCCCGAGCCTTGTGGCGGCGCTTTCCGATCTTTCGGACGCGCGCATGGATGAGTTGGCGGGCATGCGTCGCAAGCTCGCCGGCACCATTGACCCCGATGCGCCCAAAGCGGTGCTGGAGCCCTCGCTGGTGCCGTACTACAATCCGCTGTTTGCCGATCGCTTTAACTGGGCGCTCGAGTTTCGCATTCGCTGCGGTTCGGTGTCCTACGTGGTTAAGGATATCGACGGCATGGCCGATGCCTATGTCCGAGGAGGCACCTTCTCTTACGGCAAGAAGCTCACGTTTGTCCATGTGCCCGAGGCTTTCGATGACGTGTCGACAAAGCTGCTCGACTTTATCGCAATGACGGTCGCCTACCTAGGCGATATTACGAGCTCGCGCTCGGCGTCGTATGACTTTGTCCGCAACGGTTTTGTCGCCGAGCGTCAGTTGCCGGTATCCGAGTATTCCATCGTGTCCGTGCTGGACCTGCTGCGCGGCAGGACCATGTCCTTTGAGCCTGCTTGGTCACGGGGGACGACGACGCATCGCTCCTACGAGGTGGCAGTAGAGCCGTCGCCGCAGGGGGAGGACGAAGTCCCGGCTAAGCGCCCGCCGCTCCTTGCCGCCAAGATTGCACCGGCGGCGGGAGGCAGCTACGACTTGCGCCTCCCGGCCGATGCGTACTGCTTTGTCGCGGGCGATGCAGCCTATCTGGTCGATACGCGCCGCGCGCGCCGTACCGACACGGCGTTTGCCCAACATGCGGCACCGTTCCTATCGCACTTGTTGCCCTGCCGCACGCCGGTCCATATCGCCGCCGACCAGGTGGGCGAGTTCTGCCGCATGGCGCTGCCTATCTTGCGCGACTACACCGACCTGACCGCTCCCGCCGTACTTGACGCTGTGGCGCCCGAGCCGAGTTTTGCCATGGCGATTGGCGTCGACGATGGTCTCGTGACCTGCAAGATTACGGTGGCCTACGGCGATTGGTCGGCAGATCTCTTTAGCCTGGGTGCTCCGGGCAGCCTCTTCGAAGAGCAGCGCCCGGGCGTGCCGCCGCGCGACGAGGTGGCAGAGTTTCGCGTTATGGACACGGCGGCTCTGTATTTCAACTTTTACGAGGGCGGCCTGGCGTTTGAGGAGCGCGATGACGCTCGCCTGTTCTGCTTGCTGACCGAGGGCCTGTCTGCCCTGTCCGAGCTGGGCGAGGTCATGCTCAGCGATCGTCTGCGCCAGGTCTCGGTGCGCCCTGCGCCCAAGCTTTCGGTGCGTGCGACCGTCAAGAGTAACCTGCTCGACGTCGAACTGGGCGCAAGTGGCCTTTCGGCGGCAGACCTTGCCATCTACCTCGACTCCTACAAGCGTCACCAGACGTTCGCGCGACTTACGTCCGGGGATATCGTGCGCCTGGACGAGGGCGCCCGTGCCGCGTTTGGCCTTGCCGAGGACCTGGGCGTCGATGCCGTCGACCTGCTCGACGGCGTGTCGCTTCCCGCGTCGAGCACCCTTTTTGTCGACAGCATGCTCGCGCGCACGCCGGCGCTCGAGGCCGATCGCGACGCGGCGTTTCGCCGCACTGTCGAGCGCCTGGACACGCTCGGCAAGATGGACTTTACGGTACCCGCCTCGCTCAAGGCCACGCTGCGTGGCTATCAGGTCGACGGCTATCAGTGGCTCGGCTCGCTTGAGCACCTGGGCCTTGGTGGCATCTTGGCCGACGATATGGGCTTGGGCAAAACGCTGCAGATGATCGCGCACATTCTGGCGCGCGTGGAGGCGGGGGACGCCAAGCCCACGCTCGTGGTGTGCCCTGCGTCGCTCGTGTATAACTGGACTGCCGAGCTGGAGCGCTTTGCCCCCTCGCTTAATGTGTGCGCCATTGTGGGCGCCAAGGCGCAGCGCCGCGTGCAGATTGCCGGTGTGGCCGAGCATAACGTGGTCGTGACGTCGTATGACCTCATGCGCCGCGACATCGACGAATACATCGAGCAGGACTTTGCCCGTGTGGTGCTCGACGAGGCCCAGTACATTAAAAACCCGCTCACCCAGGTGGCTCGCGCTGCCAAGCGTCTGCCGGCAGGCGTGCGCTTTGCCTTGACGGGAACGCCCATCGAAAATCGCCTGTCCGAGCTCTGGAGCATCTTCGACTTTTTGATGCCGGGCCTTCTGGGCACGCGCGACTCATTTGCCAAGCGCTTTGAGAGTCCCGTCGAGCATGCCGAGGGCGACAGCGCCGCTCGTCTGCAGGCGCTCGTGTCGCCGTTTGTGCTGCGTCGCGTTAAGGAAGACGTGGTGGCCGACCTGCCCGAGAAGATCGAAGACACGGTGATGGCGCAGCTTGCCGGCGAGCAGCGCAAGCTCTACCTGGCCAACCAGGACCGCATCGCCCAGCAGGTGCAGCACCGCGAGGCCGGGGAGTTTAAGAAAGATAAGCTCAAGGTGCTTGCCGAGCTCACCAAGTTGCGTCAGATCTGCTGCGACCCGCATCTACACTACGCAGACTACAAGGCGGGAAGCGCCAAGCTCGATACGTGCATGGAACTCGTCCATGGCGCACTTGACGGTGGTCACCGCATCTTGCTGTTCAGCCAATTTACGGGCATGCTCGATATCATCGGCAAGCGCCTGGCCAAGGAGGACATCGCCTTTCTTAAGCTTACGGGTGCATCGTCCAAGGAGAGCCGCGCCAAGATGGTTGCACGGTTCCAAGCGGGCGAGGTGCCAGTGTTCTTGATTTCGCTCAAGGCGGGCGGCGTGGGCCTTAATTTGACGGCTGCCGACGTGGTCATCCACTACGACCCGTGGTGGAACGTGGCGGCACAAGACCAGGCGACCGACCGCGCCCACCGCATTGGCCAGCAGCACGCCGTGACCGTGTACAAGCTCATCGCTAAGGACACGATCGAGGAACGCATCATGCAGATGCAGGAATCCAAGCGCGATCTTGTCAACAGCGTGCTCGGCGGCGACGGCATCTCGTCGGCACTGTTCACGCGCGAGGATGTTCTGGCGCTGCTCGGTGGCGACGGTCGCTAACCCGCTCGGGTGGGGCCGCCAGGGCGGATAGTACGCGCCGCCCCACCGTTCCCGCCCGTTATGTGTTCATTTGCCATGCCGTGGATGGTTCGCCTGCCTTTGGGCATAAGAAGCATCAGGAATATTGGCACATCAGCAAAGGAGAACATCATGGCGAAATTCTTTAAGGACTCCGATGGCAAGCTCGTTGCCGCCCTTGGCGACGGCGTTGCGACCCCTGCCGGCTGCACGGAGCTGACGGCGAACACCGAGGATGCAGCGCACGAGAAGCACGTGCCTGTTGTCGAAATCGAGCGCGACGGCCACGTCATTCGCGCACGCGTGGGCTCGACGGAGCACCCCATGCTGCCCGAGCACTACATCGAGTGGATCGCGCTTGAGGCCGAGGGCCGCCTGGAGGTCCATTACCTTGAGCCCGGCATGAAGCCCACGACGTTTTTCGCTGGCGGCTCCAAGACCGGTACCGTCTATGCCTACTGCAACCTGCATGGGCTGTGGTCCGCGACGTTCTAGGAGCGCGCCCCCGCTCGGGGTATCATAGCTAGCATATGCACATGCGAGCGCCGGCTGCATTATGCGGCCGGCGCTTTTACTACGACAACGACAGTTACGATGGGAAGGGCTTGGCCATGAAGCTCGCACTTGCACAGATCGATATGCGCTTGGGTGATATTGAAGGCATTTGCGGCCGCATCGAGGACCAGGCTCGCCTGGCTCATGAGCGCGGCGCGCGCGTGCTGTGCGTTCCGGCCCCGCTCTTCATGGGCGCCATGCCGGGCAGCCTGGTGGGCGCTGCCGATTTTGAGCACGATATGCTGACGGGCCTGACGGGCGTTGCCGAGCGCATCCAAGAGCTCGACATGATCTGCATCGTGCCCTCTGCGGTTTCGTTTGAGGGCCAGCCCCTGCTTGACTATATGATGCTTAAAGACGGTCGCGTGGTGCCCGCGCGCACAAGCATCGCCCTACAGCGTGGCGAGAGCAACGACGCGCGTTGGGCGCCTCCGGTGTTTGACGTGGACGGAGTACGCATCGCTGTGGTGTTTGACCTGGACCGCGAGCTCGAGATGCTGCCGACCGGCGTCGACCTCATTGCCTATTTCCAGTTTAACGCGTTTGATATGACCGATCGCGAGACGGCCGCCATTGCTGCCGTTCGCAGCGGTGCCTACCGCAAGATCGCGTCCAAGCGCAGCGTATGGTTTGCCTGCATGGCGCCGATCGGTGCGTACGACGAGTCGGTGTATACCGGCGGGTCGTTTGTGCTCGACGATTGCGGCCGCGTGGTGGCCCAGGCGCCGTGTTTTGAGGAGAGCCTGCTGGTTCAGGAAATTCAGCGCGGCGTGATGCTCGATGCCCTGGAGGACCATGAGCTGCCCGAGTTTCGTTCCGAGGAGTGGCTATGGCAGGCGCTGGTGCTTGCCGTGCGCGACAATGCCCGCGCCCGCGGTGCATCGCGTGCCGTGGTGGCGCTCGAGGGCGATTTGCCGTCGTCCCTGTTGGCGGCGCTTGCCGTCGATGCCTTGGGTTCGCGTAACGTAATTGGTCTGGTGCTGGGGCGCAATCGCGTCTTTACGCCGGCGCAGGAGGAGGCGGAGGCCGCCCGCTGTTCCGCTGTGCGCTCAATCGCCGAGCGCTTGCACATTCGCACCGTCGAGCGCGATGCGCCGGATGCGGCGCGCGTGCTTGACCGCGACGTGTCGGCGGGCGATGCCGAACGCCTGCGTTCGCGTGCGCTGGGTCTGATGCTCGAGGACACGGCGCTCGAGCTGGGTGCCATGGCGTTGAGCCCGCTTTCCAAGACTGAGTACGCACTGGCGGCGCCCGCGCTGTCCGGCGGCTACCAGGGCGACTTTGCGCCCTTTGGCGATGTGTATCTGTCGACGCTCGAGTTTGTGGCACGCGTGCGCAACCGCGCCTCGGCCGTGGTGCCCCAAGAGCTCGTGACGCTCAACGCGGTAGAGGATTGCATGGATCGCGTGCTGGCGCAGGCACTCTCGACGCTCGCCGGTCCGGTTGATATGCTCGATCGCGCGGCGCAGCTGCTGGGCGGGCTTGAGCCGGGTGAGGTCGATGGTGCGCTCGAGTCGCACGTGGACCGCAACCGTCCCTTTGACGACACCCCGATGGCCGCCGCCAAGCCCGAGGCCTGCTCACTGCTGCTGATGCTCGTGCGCCAGGGTGAGGCTGCCCGTCGCATGCTGCCGACGGCGCCGATCGTTTCGGCCCGTTCGTTTGCCGAGCGCGCCTGGCCGTACATGCTTGCGTGGTCCGATCTGGGGCTCAACGGCAAGGAGCGCGTGACGGTTGATTCGCTGGCGCGCGCCGAGGTGCGTCGCTTTGCCGACGACGATACGAGTGACCGTATGCGCGGCGAGATGATGGGCCTGCTGGGCGAGCTGTTGGGTATTTCACCCGAGCAGATGGAAGAGCTGCGCTCCGAGGACGGTCAGCGTCGTTTGCACGAGGGCATGAAGCGGTTTGAGGGCGAGGTCCAGGACGCCATCGACAAGATGATGGGCGGCCAGGGCGGACCGCAGGGTGGGCCCCAGGGAGGTCCGATGCCGCATCCGCCGGTGGACCCGAGGCAGTTCCCATTCTTCAGCCAAAACTAACTATGGGATAGGGCCAAGGTTACGCGGCTTTACCAAACCGCGTAACGAGTCGACGCTGCGCGAGCCCCTGCCGGGCAATCTGCCGCTCAAACCGTCGCTTGCGTACAGAAGTACGCGGCGCTCCTCTTTCGCGACACCTTGCCACGGCAGGGACTCGCTCGCTGACTTATGCTCAACCTATGGTTCAACCTTGCCTGCTTGATACGGTCGCCGTTGTGTTATTCTAGAACAGACGTTCGTGAATAGTGCGCGGGGCGTTGCCTTGCGCTGTGCTGGTGACGAGGGGAGGTCGGCTTGGTCATTTTGGGTATCGACCCTGGTTTGGCCCATACGGGCTGGGGGATTATCGAGGAGCGGCGTGGCGAGGTCCGCTGCCGTGCCTACGGTTGTATCGAGACCAGTGCGGGCAGCCCGCTCGCGGTGCGCCTGTCGCATATCGCCCGCGACCTCAAGGGCGTCGTCGAACGCTACCGTCCCGATACCGCGGCCATCGAGAGCATCTACTTTGGCGCTAACGTTCGCTCGGCCATCCCCACGGCGCATGCCCGCGGTGCCGCGCTCGTAGCGCTTTCGGAATGCGCGCTCGAGATCGGCGAGTATACGCCCATGCAGATTAAGCAGGCTGTCGTGGGCACCGGCGCCGCGGACAAACGGCAGGTTGCCTACATGGTGCGCACGCTCACGCAGCTCGATCACGACCCTCGCCCAGACCATGCCGCAGATGCCCTGGCCTGCGCTATCTGCCACGTCAACTTAAGCCGCACCCGGGCGCTTACCGGCGGCGAGTTCTATCAACAGAGAGGAACCGGATACTGATGATCTCCCAGCTCCATGGAACGCTTGTCGAGGCCACGATGAGCTCGGCCGTCGTCGATGTATCGGGCGTGGGCTTTGAGCTCGGTATTTCGGGCAGCACTGCCGTCACGCTGCCTACGCCCGGCGGCGAGGTGCGCCTTTATACCCGTATGCAGGTGCGCGAGGACGCCATGACGCTCTTTGGCTTTGCCTCCAAGGACGAGCGCACGATGTTCGATCGACTCGTGTCCGTCTCGGGCGTCGGTCCGCGACTGGCGCTTGCCGTGCTTTCCACCTATACCGTGGGACAGCTGTATTCCCTGGTGATGGCCGAGGACGACAAGGGCATGGCCAAGGTGCCCGGTGTGGGCAAAAAGACCGCCCAGCGCCTCATTCTGGAGCTCAAGAGCACCTTTGCCAAGGATAAGGGCTTTGTTCCGGTCGACATAATCCCCGGTCAGGTTGCGATGCCGGTCCCCGCCGCCGCTCCCTCGGCAATCGATGACGCCCGCGCGGCGCTCCTCTCCATGGGCTTTAGCCCGCAGGAGACCGAGGTTGCCCTGAGCGGGTATGATGGGCAGGATATGCGTGTCGAGGATCTGCTCGGCGCGGCGCTTAAGCGACTCGGAATGGATGCGTGATGTGGGAAGCCGATGACTCTCAGGACCTGTGGGCGACGCCCGGCAATTCGCCGGCGGCATCCATGGCGCACGGTGAGCGCATGGTGGGCTCGGAGCTGACGCCCGAAGACCTCGATGTCGACCGTACCCTGCGTCCCCAGCGCCTGGACGACTATTGTGGCCAGGAGCACATTAAGCAGAGCCTGCGCGTGCTGATCGAGGCGGCACAGAGCCGTGGCGAGACGCTCGACCACGTGATCTTTTCGGGCCCTCCGGGTCTGGGTAAGACCACGCTGGCCACCGTTATCGCCAACGAGCTGGGCGCTCAGATCAAGACGACGAGCGGCCCGGCCATCGCGCGTACCGGCGACCTGGCGGCTATCCTTACCAACTTGCAGCCGGGTGACGTGCTGTTTATCGACGAGATCCACCGCCTTAACCGTTCGGTCGAGGAAGTCCTGTATCCCGCTATGGAGGACTTTGCGCTCGATATCGTGATCGGTAAAGGCCCGGCCGCACGTTCGATTCGCCTGGATATCCCTAAGTTTACGCTGGTGGCGGCAACGACTCGCTCGGGTATGCTGACCGGCCCGCTGCGCGACCGCTTTGGCATTTCGTATCGCCTGGATTACTACACGGTCGAGGAGCTTGCCCAGATCGTGACGCGCTCGGCAACCATTCTGGGCGTGACGATCGACCATCCGAGTGCGCTCGAGATCGGCTCACGTTCGCGTGGCACGCCGCGCTTGGCCAACCGTCTGCTCAAGCGTGTGCGCGACTATGCGCAGGTACGCGGCAACGGTCCTATTGAGCTTGACATTTGCCGTCAGGCACTCGAGTTCTTCGAGATTGATGAGCTTGGTCTGGACTGGATGGATATTCGCATCTTGGAGACGCTTGCCAAGACGTTCTCCGGCCGTGCCGTGGGCCTGACGACCCTTGCCAGCGCGGTGGGCGAGGACCCAGGTACGCTCGAGGATGTCTATGAGCCCTATCTGCTGCAGTGCGGCTTGATGATTCGTACGCCCCAGGGCCGCCAGGCAACGCTTCGCACCTTTGAGCACTTAGGAATTGAGCCGACCGTTTAGGACGGGTTTGTTTTGGCTGGTCTGTAGGCTATCGCTGAGCATTGGATAAACATATCGCCATTCATCGGTTACGGGTGTTTTACTATTGCGCGCCCGTGCTATGCTGAATTGGTCTTTTTCTCATCTGGTAACGAAAGGACCGCCCATGCCTACTGACATCGAAATCGCACGTTCCGTCACGCCGCTGCCCATTACCGAGGTGGCTAAGAACGCCGGCGTCGACGTAAAGCACCTGATTCCGTACGGCTTCGACAAGGCTAAGGTTGACTATTCGCTGCTCAACGAGCCGACCGATCACCAGGCCAAGCTCGTCCTCGTGACCGCCATCAACCCCACGCCCGCCGGCGAGGGCAAGACCACTACGACCATCGGTCTGGCCGACGGTCTGCGTCGTCGCGGCGTCAAGAGCGCCGTGGCCCTGCGCGAGCCTTCGCTCGGCCCCGTCTTTGGCGTAAAGGGCGGTGCCGCGGGCGGCGGCTGGGCGCAGGTCATCCCCATGGAGGACATCAATCTGCACTTTACCGGCGACTTCCACGCTATCGGTGCCGCCAATAACCTGCTGGCTGCCATGCTCGACAACCATATTCAGCAGGGCAACCAGCTCGGAATCGATGTTAAACGCATCACCTGGAAGCGCGTTGTCGACATGAACGACCGCCAGCTGCGCCACGTTATCGACGGCATTGGCGGCAAGGCTCAGGGCGTGCCGCGCGAGGACGGCTTCGATATCACCGTTGCCTCCGAGGTCATGGCAATCCTGTGCCTGTCTACGAGCATCAACGACCTCAAGGAGCGCCTGGGCGAGATCGTCGTCGGCTACAACTTTGCCGGCGAGCCCGTCCGCGCCCGCGACCTCAAGGCTCAGGGCGCCATGGCGGCCCTGCTTAAGGATGCGCTCAAGCCCAACCTGGTGCAGACGCTCGAGGGTACGCCCGCGTTTGTCCACGGCGGCCCCTTCGCCAACATCGCCCACGGCTGCAACTCCATCATGGCTACGCGCATGGCTATGCGCTTTGGCGATGTCGCCATTACCGAGGCAGGCTTTGGCGCCGATCTGGGTGCCGAGAAGTTCCTCGACATCAAGTGCCGCATGACGGGCGTTCGCCCCAGCGCCGTCGTGATTGTCGCCACCGCCCGCGCGCTTAAGTACAACGGCGGCGTTGCCAAGGCCGACCTTAACGACGAGAACCTCGAGGCCCTCAAGGCCGGCATGCCCAACCTGCTGCGCCACGTCGAGAACATTCAGAATGTCTACGGTCTTCCCTGCGTGGTCGCCATCAATCGCTTCCCGACGGACACCGAGGCCGAACTCGAGCTCATCGAGTCCGAGTGTCAGAAGCTCGGCGTTAACGTTAAGCTGTCCGAGGTTTGGGCCAAGGGCGGCGAGGGCGCGCTCGACCTGGCCGATGAGGTCATGCGCCTGATTGAGCAGCCGAGCGAGCTCAAGTTTGCCTACGAAGACGGTGCCGATGTCGCCGATGCCCTCGAGGCCGTCGCCACCAAGGTCTACCGCGCCGATGGCGTTGACTTTACCCCGGCTGCCAAGCGCCAGCTCGCCGAGCTGCGCGAGAACGGCTTTGGTAACCTGCCGGTGTGCGTCGCCAAGACCCAGTACAGCTTTAGCGATAACGCCAAGGCCCTGGGCGCTCCCGAGAATTTCCGCATCACCGTGCGCGAGCTCAAGGTTTCTGCCGGTGCCCACTTTGTGGTCGCGCTGACCGGCAGCGTTTTGACCATGCCGGGCCTGCCCAAGGTTCCCGCGGCAGAGAACATCGACGTCGATAACGACGGCAACATCACCGGCCTGTTCTAAGCCTGCTGCTTATAGTCGCTTGCCCGCCCCGCCGCGCCTACCAAGGCCCGGCGGGGCTTTTTGATCCCAAGGGGACGGAGGAAAACGGATCACCGCACAGGGTCAACCCCCTAAGTGATCCGTTTTCCTCCGTCCCCTTGGGATCATTAGCCGCGCTGGAGGCCGAAAAGTTTGGCGTTGCGTTCGGCGACCATCATGTTGATATCGGCGATTTCCATCTCGCCGTCAATGTAGGGCTGGTAGGTGCCATATGGATCGCCGGCTCCCAAGCTGCAGCTTCCACAGTTATCGCAACTGCCGTTGCCGCAGCCCGCGAGTGCCAGCTTAATGATCTCCTCGCGTTCGGCGCGCGTTGTGTCTTTGATGAGCTTGCTTTTTGCCATGACGTTTCTCGATTCGCTTGTAACCGTCGGCCGCGCATGTCTTGTAGATACCGACGGCCTTTGCCCATCATAGGCTTTTGCGCGGGTAGAATGCATTGATAACTTGATGCTTACAGGCGACGGAAAGGAAACGTTGCATGGACCAGGACAAGACGACCGTGATGGGCGGATATGGCTCCGCACAGGCTGGCGGCAGCGCCGATGCGACCCGTATAGTGCCGAATCCCGGCAATGCTGCTCCCGATGCGACGCAGGTGTCTGCCGAACCCACACGGGTTATGGGTTATGGCGATGCACCACGGGATCCGTTTGATTATGCACCGCAGGACCCGTATGGCAATGCGGCGCCGGACCCGTATGGCAATGCGGCGACAGATGCTTATAACAACCTGCCGCAAAATCCTATTCCGCAGCCTCAGCAGACGACGTATATGCCGCGCACGGCACAGGCCCAACCTCGATATGAGTCGCGCGATCCGTATGCGCGCCAGCCCTATCGCGAGTATCCCAAATCGATTCCGCAGTATGGTGAGGACGAGGAAGAGACGCCGTCGCGTTCGTCGAGTGTGATCAAGAAGATCCTCATTGTGTTGGCGATTTTCTTTGCCCTCTCGATTGTGTTCGCCATCGTGTCGGGCATGCTCAACAAGCGAGGGAGTTCAACGGCCGATACCACTGCCGAGCAAACCGAGTCCGCCTCGTCTAGCACCGTCGATCTGAGCGATATCCCGGGGCAGTACTGGTCCAACGCCAAGAAGCTCCTCAAGTCGCGCGGCGCCGATCTTTCGAATGCTGTGATTCTGACTGACGACGGCTCGACGCCTGTTGTCGATGCCAACTGGGTTGTTACTTCTGCCTACTATAACGACAACGGTAACCTCGAAATTCAACTCACGCACAAGAACGGCTCGGGCAACTCGCCCGACGGCCAAAGCGGTACCGACAGCTCGAGCTCCAATACGCTGGAGGACTTGAGCAACAAGGCACAGGAGTTGGGAGACAAGGCGCAAGAGCTGGGTGATACGGCTCAGAACCTCGGCGATACTGCTCAGAATCTGGGCGATATGGCTACCAATGCCTGGGACGCGCTGCAAAACGGCATTTCGGGCGCACAGGGAAACTAGCGGTCGAGCGGCTAGGGCCTTAGCGGTGCAAACAAAAACGGGACGCAGGATCGCGTGACCGGGCGCATAGGCGCGTTGGTCGGCGGTCCTGCGTCCCGTTTTGCTGTCGATTACAGCTGCTCTGCCGGACGCTCGGGCGAGCTAAAGCCCGAATCGAACGTGACGACGCATGATGCATCGGGCCGGCGCTCGTGCACGATGCGCGTGACGAGCTCCAGCAGCTCCTCGTCGGATATGTCAAAGCCGTCGGGACGCACCAGGTCAAACGAAACGAACCTGTCGTGCTCGTGCAGGTCGTGGATGGAGAGCGCGGGGTCGATCTGCATGATGCCGCGCTTGACCCAGCCGCGTAGGTCGTCGCCGGTGGTGGCGATGGGGTCGCAGTGTAGCGTGATGTCGATGCCCATCTGCCGTTTGATATCGTGCTCGATGGTGTCCAGGATCTCGTGATGTTCAAACGCGTCGCCCTCGCCGGGCATCTCCACGTGGGCGCTGGCAAACTGGCGGCCGGGGCCGTAGTCGTGCACCATGAGGTCGTGCGTGCCTAGGACCTGCGGATACGACATGATCTTGTCGCGGATTTCTTGGACGAGCTTGGGGTCGGGCGCTTGCCCCAGCAACGGGCTGATGGCGTCGCGCACCAGGCCCAGGCCGCTGATGCAGATGAAGATGCCCACGCCCAGGCCCGCCCAGCCATCGAGGTCAAAGCCGGTCGTCTGCGAAATAAGCGCCGCCACCAAGACCGAGCCAGAGGTAATGACGTCGTTTTTGGAGTCCTGCGCCGTGGCGACGAGCGTCTCCGAGTCGATGCGATCGCCCAGCGTGCGGTTGAACGCGGCCATCCAGAGCTTAACGAGCATGGACAGGACAAGGGCTGCCATGGAGAGCGCCGAATACGCGGTGGGGGAGGGCTTGATGATCTTGGTAACGGACTCGAGCACCAGGTTGATGCCGACGGCACAAACGAGGACGGCGACAAACAGCCCGGCGAGGTATTCGTAGCGGCCGTGGCCATAGGGGTGACCTTCGTCGGCCGGGCGGCTGGCAAGTCGGAACCCGAGCAGGCTCACAATGTTGCTCGACGCATCGGAGAGGTTGTTGAAGGCGTCGGCGATAAGCGAGACGGAGCCGGCGAGCAGACCCGCGATGCCCTTGGCTAGGCACAGGGCAATGTTGAGGCCAATGCAAATGAGGCCTGCGGCAAAGCCCGCGTTGGTGCGACAAGTTGCATCGACCGGCTCGCCCTCGCTGCCGGGAACAAGTTTATGTACCAGCCGATTTACAAATAGCATGGCAATCGTCCTCACAATCATGGTTAAGGGGATAGTGTAGCTCGCATGGACGCACCGTGTACCGATGCTCAGAAAATGCAGCAATGGTCTGCTGGAGCTAACGAGCGGCCCTTCTTGTCCGACCAGGTGCTCCATTTTGGGCCACATGGGTATGGGCATGTGCCTGCCTGCCCGACATACTTAATGTCGACAGCCCCTGTGCAAAGGAGGACGTATCCATGGACGAGATGTTTGCCATTAAATGCCAAAACTGCGGCGGCCCTATGTACTCACACCAGGCTAAACGCAGCTTTGAGTGCGCCTATTGCGGCACGGTCGTTCCGTGGCAGGCCGATGCGGGGGAGCCCAAGAGCGCCCTGGGTATTCGCCATACGCCGCTGACGGTTGTCGATGGGCTGCTTAAGCTCACCCATGTGTCGCAACTCGAGCGCCCGGAGGACCCGGACTGGTATTTCTTTAATTCATACTGGCGCAATCAGTCGGTTCTGGAGCATCTGCTGTGGGAGGACCGCGGCACGGCTCAGGAGTTCCAAGAAGCCACGCACGTGAGCATTCCGTGCCCCTTCTGCGGTGCGTCCTTTGAGGGGTTATCGACCCAGAGCGTGTTTGAGTGCCCGTCCTGCGGTAATAAGATCGGCGTTGCCGACTTGCTCAAGCCCGGTACCTTTAGCAAGCGTCTGACCATGGGCGTTGGTGCGGAGTATGTACCTGAGCAGGGCATTCCCTGTGAAATCTCGCCGCAACAGGCGCGTGCCAACGCGCTGCAGCTGGTGCGCCAGTACCCCGACGCCTTTGCCGGGCATGACGTGGAAGACGCGATCCAAAACGACATGATGCTCTTCTATTTCCCCATGGCGCTGGCGGACCTGCGCATGATGGCGTCCTTCCCGGGCAAGGGCCTGAGCAAGGAGACCCTGGTGTACTACGAGGTGCTCGACTGGGCATATCCCAGGGCCAACTACCTGGATGTTCGCCTTATGGGCATATTGGAGCCGTGGGACTTTGCCAAGGTTGGGCCGTTTGACCCGGCCATGCAGGAAGGCGACTTCCGCGTTGTCTCCGTCGATGCGTCTACCAAGGACCAGGTGGTCATTGATAAGCTGGCGCTCGACATTGCCGGCAACGATGCCGAGGCGGTGCTGGGGCTCAATAAAAAGAGCATCCGCACGTGGGCGCGCAAGGCCCGCAAGCACAAGGACGGCCTGGTGATGGTGCCGGTCTACTTTGTCGATCGCCCGGCGTCGGATAGCCGCGACGGCGAGCAAGTGCGCATCGCCGTGAACGGCCAGACGGGTCGTGCGGCCGCGGTGGTGTTTAGCGACAAGCGCGAAACGCATGTGGTGGCGTCACTCAATCCGAGTCTGCATCTGTCCGGCGAAAGTACCGTGCATGCCGCGCCCATCGAGGTCAAATACGTTAAATCGCCCTTCCTGTACCAGATCGTGCGTAAGGGATGCGGCGAACAGCCGCGCCAGGTGGCAGCGGTTGCCGAGGGTTCCTGCCGAGAGGAGAAGCCCAAGCGCCGCGGTCTGCTGGGTGCGCTATTTGGGAAGTAGGGGAACGGTGCCGGTTAGCCTTATGACGCGATAGCTAGGGGCACGGGGCGGCTCGCAGGGGTGCGAGTCGCCCCGTTTTTGTGCGGCGATAAGGTTCGCAGGCACTCCATTAAACACACATGCTCACAGCGCAAACGTTGAGCAACATTACGTTTGCCGATAGCTATTAAAAAATGTCCGTCCGCGGTAGTAGTCTAATCGTAAGGCGTTTCCCAGCCTCTCGGGTTCTAGGAAGAAGCGGATGGGAGAGTAATGCAAAAGACCATGATGGACTCTATTCCCATAAGCTCACGGGCCCGTGCACTATGGGCAAAAACGGGCGGCGCGGAAGAGCGTAACCTGTGGTCGCCTCTTTATGTTCATATGGCCGATTCTGCGGGTGTTGCGCGCAAGCTTTGGAACGAATGGCTGGCGGAATCTATCAAGCACCAAATCGTGAACGCATTTGGCTGTGACGATTCTGCAACGGCGGCACTCGTTACCTGGCTTGCTGGTATCCACGACATTGGCAAGGCGACGCCAGGCTTCCAGTACAAGGTCTCGGAGCGGGCAGAACTTGTTGAACAAGCGGGGCTTCAGGTTCCGAGCCCCCGCATGATGAACCACCCTCCATCGCACGCCTTCATGAGCGAGGTGATCCTCGAAGATTGGCTCGATGGACGCGGTTGGGACTGCTCGTGGACATTCGGGTGCATTCTGGGGGCGCATCATGGAACCACACCTTCGTCCGATAGCGTGCTCGACGGCATAACGAGCGCATCGCGTAATTTTCCCAACGAGAACTTGGGTGATGACGATTGGCGTGCCGTCCAAGAGGAGCTTCTTGACTGGATGTTTGAGGAGTCGGGGATGGCGAAGTTCGAGAGTGTCTTTAGCTCGTCACCCGTTCCTCAGCCAGAACAAGCACTCGTCTCTGCGCTGGTTATCGTTGCCGATTGGATTGCCTCAAATTCAGATCTGTTCCCTCTTGACTCTTGCATCGGCTCCTACGACGAATTTATCAAGCGCACCGATGCCGCATGGGCTTCGCTGGCGTTGCCCCCGGCGTGGCAGGCGATGCCGGTAAAGGAGGGGGGACAAGAGCTGTTTCATCACCGCTTTACTGGTCTTCCTGAGGATGCGAGCTTGCGTCCAGCGCAGGAGCAGGCGATGCAGGCGGCATCCGACATGGACGGCGCAGGGCTACTCATTATCGAAGCGCCCATGGGCAACGGCAAAACAGAGGCTGCACTGATGTGCTCAGAGATTATGGCTCCGAAAACCGGGGCAGGGGGAATCGCTTATCTTTTGCCGACAATGGCAACTTCCAACGCGATGTTCAAGCGTGTTAAAGATTGGCTCGAGTGCGTTCCCGATTCGCGGGGCCGCAGTACGCAGTCGATGCAACTTTTGCATAGCAAGGCGGCTTTGAACCCGGACTACGACAGCCTGCGAAGTTGGGGACGCACTTGGATGGGGGATGACGCGAAAAAAAGCGTTGAGGAAGATGTGACAGCGCACCAGTGGTTTGGCGGAAGGAAGCGTGGTCTTCTGTCGTCATTTGTTGTGGGCACGGTCGACCAGCTGCTTATGGCGGCGCTTAAGGCGCGCCACGTGCAGCTTAGGCACTTGGGCCTTGCCGGCAAGGTTGTCATAATCGATGAAGTTCATGCCTACGATGCCTACATGAATGTCTATCTTGACCGTGTGCTCACGTGGCTTGGCGCTTACGGCGTGCCGACCATACTGCTTTCGGCAACGCTTCCCGCTGAGCGCCGCAACGAGCTTATCCACGCCTATCGGGGTAGGGATAGAAAATCCACTCGTCGCGCATCAAAGCGGAAAGATATTCCGGAAGCTCCTCGTAAAGCATCGGGGTTGCCGTCGTACCCGCTCGTTACAACGGCAACCCGAAATGGAGCGCTAGACGATAGCATGTACCGAGTATGCGATGACCCTTCGATCGGAACAAACGTTATTGTCGAACGATTAGAAGACGACGATGCTACGCTGGTTGCGCAATTGGGGGACTTATTGTCCGATGGTGGTTGCGCGTGCGTGTTACGAGACACTGTTTCCCGTGCCCAAAGCTCCTACGAGCAGTTGAAGACTGTCTTTGGCGATTCGTGCGTAAAGCTCGTCCATTCGCGCTTTATTGCCGTCGACCGCATGGAAAATGATGTGGAACTGCTGCGACTGCTTGGTCCCGACTCTGCCGACAGGCCCAGTAAGCTCATCGTGGTGGGTACGCAGGTGATCGAGCAATCCCTCGACATTGATTTCGACGTAATGATCACCGATGTAGCCCCTATCGACCTTTTGCTGCAGCGAATGGGGCGCCTACACCGCCATGAACGCGGGGAAAATCAGGGGCAGCGTCCGGAAAAGCTCAGGCAAGCACGTTGTTTTATCACGGGCGTCGAGGACTGGACGACCGCTCCGCCTAAGGTGAATAGGGGTATAGAGAAGGTCTATCACTCTGCGATGCTTTTGCGCAGCTTGCTTTCGTTGAGGGCAAAGAGCACTGATGAGGGGACGGCTATGGTCAATCTGCCTCATGATATTGCGGGCCTTGTCGAGCAGACGTATTCGCGAAGCATTGCAGCGGAAGAGCTGTGTGATGCGGGTGCGGCACCGGAATGGGTCCATGCTTTACGAGATGCGGAAGAAGAACTGGAGAAGACAAAAGAGAACAAGCAGCTCAAGGCAAATGCCTGGCTTCTGAGCAAGCCGCAGAAGGGGACGCAAAGTCTTATTGGCTGGCTGAATGAAACCTTCTCGCTTACAGACGAGACAAAAGCACGCGCTGCCGTTCGCGATTCTTGTGACACGGTTGAGGTTATTGCGGTCCAAGCAAGCAGCGACGGTTTCACGCTGCTTCCCTGGGTCACCGACATAAAGGGGGGCCGTCCATGTCAGGGCTATTTGGGGGATGGAAGTGAAGCGCCTGACGTTGAGGTTGCCCGCCTTGCGGCGAGTTGCACCGTGAGTCTGCCGTTCTGGCTATCGTCTGAGCAGGTAATTGATGTCCTGGAGACCAAATCTCAGGCGCTCAGATGGCAAGAGTCAAGATGGCTTCAAGGCCAACTGGTCTTGGCATTTGATTCAAACCTAGATACGGTGATAGAAACGAAAGATGCTATCTATCGCATGCATTATTCGCGTAAGGCTGGGCTTGAACTTGTTGAAACAGTGAGGAAGAAAGGAGATGCGCAATGAGCCAGAATGTGAGTTTTAACCTCGTGGACGAACCATGGATCTGCGTTCGCGATTTGGACGGGACGACGCGCGAGGTGTCACTGCTCGAGCTATTTGAGCAAGCGTCAAGCATCAAGTGCTTGGCTAACGATCTACCCACACAGGATTTTGCGATTCTGCGCGTTTTGCTGGCGGTGCTGCAAAGGGCAATTTCTCCGGCGCTCGACGATGACGACGTTCCAGCGGAGGTTTGGGGGCGCCTATGGCGTGCGCACGAACTGCCCATCGACCAGATTCACGAATACCTCGACGAGTGGCGCCATCGTTTCGATTTGTTTGACGAGGAACAGCCTTTTATGCAGGTCGCTGGTCTGCATACGGCAAAGAACGAGTTCTCTGAAATAAGAAAGGTGATCGCTGACATACCGGATGGGGATACGCTCTTTTCGCTTCGATCAGGTGAGGGGGCGGATCGTCTGACTTTCTCGGAATCCGCGCGCTGGCTTATTCACGTTCACGCTTTCGATACTGCTGGAATTAAAAGCGGAACGGTTGGCGATACGCGCGTTAAGAAAGGGAAGAGCTATCCAATTGGTACCGGATGGTCGGGCTGTTTAGGAGGGTTGTGCTTTGAGGGCCCTTCGCTTAAAGAAACCCTCTTGCTTAATACTATTCTCTGCGGCGATGAGATAAATGAGCTGTTTTCGGACAATGATTTGCCTTGTTGGGAGAAGACGACAACACCCGCTGGAGTTGATGACCTTACTCCGACTGGTAGGCTTGATCTTTACACGTGGCAAGCTCGAAGAGTTCGTTTGATTCCTGAGAGCGGCTACGTGGTTGCCGTGGTTTTGACGAACGGCGACAAGCTGGCGCAGATTAACCGTCAGGGCTATGAACCCATGACGGCATGGAGACGTAGTCCGAACCAGGAAAGACAGTTGAAATTGCCTCTCGTTTACCTGCCCAAGATGCATCAGCCCAGAAGAGCCCTCTGGCGAGGTCTCGATTCCGTGTTTGGCGTAAGTTCGCCAGAAGCGGACTCAACCGTTCTTGGGTCCGGGCTGAAAGGTTGGGTCTCTTATCTTGCGAGCAGAGATGCGAGATGTCAGCTCGATAATGCGCTTATTCAAGTCCACGCGATTGGAATGGAGTATGGTACACAAAGCTCAGTCGTCTCCAATGTCATCAATGACACGGTTGAGTTGAGTGCATTTCTCCTGTCAAGCGAAGGGAAAGACCTGGCTGCTCTTGCCAAAAGCCTTGCTTCTTCAACGTCGGACGCGGTTTTTGCCTTGGGTACCCTTGCCGCAAACCTCTGTGTAGCGTCTGGCGGAAATGGGGCAGATGAGCTCAAGGGCGCGAAAGAGAAAGCGGAGACGCGTACTTTCTTTGAGATTGATATGCCGTTTCGCCAGTGGCTCGCCGGTCTTAACGAAAGCAGCAACGCGGTGGCCGAGCGGATGCGGTGGCACTGCACGGCCCGCGCGATTATCGAAGCAAACGCCAGGGCCCTTCTTCGCGAGGCTGGTCCAGAGGCAATCGTTGGAGCTCCTATGAAAGCAGGCAAGATAAACGGGTGGATGACGGCATCGCGAGCCAAGGCGATGCTCAACACTGCCCTAAAAAAGTATCTGCCGCTTGAAGAAGACGAACCAAGAGATAAGGAGGTTTAGATATGACGGATAACAGCGCGCAAAAGCCAGAGCAGCTTATGCTCGCGTTCGTGCACGGGCGCATATGCTCTATCCAAAACGACTATCTGTCTGCCAGCGGAAAACCACGAGGAGCACGAAAGCTGGCAACATTGCGCCATGCGCTTCTTATGCCCATAGGCTCAAACGCAGATGCATGGCCGCTTGAGTTCGAGGGCCTGCCTGCTGAGCTTGTGGGGAGAGGTATCGAACCATCGTGGGCCGAGACGGCGGTTCATGCCGCGCTCACGCTCTATGCGGTTCATCAACAGGGCAAAACCAAGCCAATGTATGTGCCTGGCGATGAGCATTCGTTTGGTGCAGCCCTGCGACGGCTCGTGTGGAGTGATAAGGGACGTTACTCGAATCTCGAAGAGGGCGAAATGCCTCGAAGGTTTAGGGCCTTTATAACGGCCGATTCCATGGAAGAGGCACTTCACCATGCAAGGCAGCTTATACAGCAGCTGCGAGTTGCCGAGATTCCCGTTGATTACGCCCGTTTTGCAGCACAGCTATACAAACTGCAAAGTCCCTATACAGCAGATAAGGTGCGCCTTGCATGGGGACGTGAATATAGTCGAATACCAAAGGCCGAGTCCGGCATCGATGCCAGCCCTTCGGAAGAATAGTTGATGAGGGAAATCACCAAGAAAGGACCTGTCATGAAAAAGCCCCAGTTCATCGATATCCATATCCTTCAGACCGTCCCCCCGAGCAACATCAATCGAGATGACACGGGTAGTCCAAAAACGGCATATTTCGGCGGAGTCAAGCGCTCAAGGGTTTCAAGCCAAGCGTGGAAGAAGGCCACGCGCGATAGTTTCTCCGATCTGTTGGATGAGTTCGGTCTTGGTTGGCGTACGAAGCGCGCAGCAAGCTTGATCGCGGAAGCCGTGACCGCTATTTTGCCGGACATTGAAGACGGTCAGGCCGAAGTTGCTGCCGAGAAGGCTTTGGCGGCAACGGGCGTCAAAGTCAAAGGTGGCGAAACGGGCTACTTGCTGTTTCTTTCTTCAGGGCAGATCAAGGCCCTAGCATCGTTGGCGGCGCAGGCTTTTGAAGCGGGCACGGCTGTTGACAAGAAGCTCGCTAAGGAAATTCTTGACATCAAGAAGAAGCCGACGCTTAACAGCATCGATGTGGCTATGTTCGGGCGTATGGTGGCGGATGCACCTGATTTGAACGTCGATGCCTCTGTTCAAGTCGCCCATGCCATTGGCATCGGGAAGATGAACCCAGAGTTCGATTACTTCACTGCTCTTGATGATTGCTCGCCCGAAGATAATGCGGGCGCAGCAATGATTGAGACAACAGAGTTCACGTCATCGACGATGTATCGGTATGCAACTATTGATGTGCTGCATCTGTGTGAAAATCTCGGTTCAGCTGCGGTTGCTTGCCGCGGCATTGAGGCGTTTTTGAAGGCGTTCATTACCTCCATGCCCACGGGAAAGCAGAATTCGTTTGCAAATCGCACGCTCCCCGGAGCGGTTGTTCTTCAGCTGAGGGGTACGCAACCGGTGAGCTTGGTGAATGCTTTTGAAAAACCTGTTGAGGCATCGCACGGGAAAAGTCAGATTGAAATTGGCTGTGAGCGTTTGGCCAAGCAGGAAGAGGCGATTGACAAGGCGTTTGGAACGACCCCGCAAAAGACGTTCGTTATAACCGCATCTCCGGATGCGCAGTCTCTTCCCGGTGCCATGGGCGTCGAAGGGGCATGTGGCCTTGACGCCGCAATTGCGCAAATCTCGCAAGCGTGCGCTGCTTATCTGGCCGAAAATGGCTACCAAACCGAAGAGGTGGACTAGCTATGGCGGTCCTGCTGCTCAAATTGGCGGGTCCGCTACAATCGTGGGGGTCGTCGAGTAGGTTCACCGAGCGCGGGACAGAGCACGAGCCGACGAAGAGCGGCGTTGTGGGCCTGCTTGCCGCAGCTTTGGGTCGTTACCGCACAGATCCCGTTGATGACCTTGCGGCACTACGCTTTGGCGTGCGTATCGATCAGCCAGGAACGTTTCTAAGTGACTTTCAAACCGAACACAAGCGAAAGTGGGACTCGCAGGGCGCTCGATGGGTGTCGGGCGATGCCCTGCCTTTAACTCGTCGGCATTATCTGGCCGATGCTGTGTTTGTTGCGGCCCTTGAGGGCGATTTGAGGCTCTTGCAAAGGTGCGCCGAGGCGCTTGACGCTCCGGCGTTTCCCCTGTTTCTAGGTCGCCGTTCCTGTCCACCCGCATGCAGAGTGCATATTGGGCTGTTTGAGGATGTGACGTTGCTCGAAGCCCTGCGCAACCATCCCTGGGAAGCAAGCGAGAGACATCAGGGCAACTGGAAGTTCCGCGACAAGGAAAGCGTTGACCTGGAGATTCTCTACGATAAACAGGGTTCTGACGAAGGCGAGGGCTACGATGTTCCGCTGCGTGACGTGCCCATCAGCTTTTCGCAGGAGCAACGCCAATACAGCTTTCGTACTGTTGCCCATACAACAGCAACGGTTAGGAACCCGAAATATGCTGGCGCGCAGGCCGACCATGACCCTTGGTCTGCTCTAGGAAAGGAGGTATAGCCGATGTTCTTTACCCAGTTTCCCATCAATATGACGCGGAGGGAGTCGCGTGCGATGCTCGCCTCGCCCTATCGCATGCATGCGGCGATTGCTGGCAGCTTTCCCCCTTCGCAGGCGAGCGGGGACGGCCGCGTGCTTTGGCGCGTGGATAGAATGCCTGGTGGGGGTTCTCGCCTTTATATCGTGAGTCCCGGCAAGCCGAGCCTGGTAGGGCTTGATGAACAAATCGGGTGGCCCGACTGCGAACCGCAGTGGGGCACGCGCGGATACGATCCGTTTTTGGGGCGCATCTCGAACGGACAGACATATTCGTTTCGCTTGGTAGCGAATCCGTCGCTCAACAGAAGCACGCGTGGCGGCAGAAGTGACCTGCTAAACAGCGAGGGCGAACCTAAGAGAAATAGAATTGGCCACCTGACCATTCTGGAGCAAACTGCCTGGCTCGTTGGAGCTCAAGCATATAAGGGCACCGACAAGGAAGTGCCAAGCATTTTTGCGCCCGAGCGGGGATCACGTGCCCAAAGGAATGGTTTCGAGGTTTTGAGCGACGATGAGGGCTGCCCGAGCTTGATTGTTAGTAATTCCAACAGAATCTCGTTTACCAAGGGTGTCCAAGGAAACAAAGTCACCTTTGCGCGCGCCCAGTACGATGGTGTGTTGCGTGTGACCGATGCTGACGCTTTGCGCCATGCGCTTGCATATGGCATCGGGCATGCCAAAGGATTCGGATGCGGCCTTCTCACGCTGGTTCCACTGGATAGGTGAGCGGCATGGGCGATAATCCTGGCATGATCAAGCCTGATTTGCGCGCACTGCCCACGATAAAGGAGCGAATGACGTTTCTTTATGTCGAGCGATGTCTTGTGAGCAGGCAAGATAGCGCAGTGAGCATAACCGATGCGCGCGGAACGGCGTATGTTCCCGCGGCTTCTCTTGGGGTGCTTATGCTGGGACCCGGGACCAATATCTCTCATCGCGCGGTTGAGCTGCTCGGCGATTCGGGGACAAGCGTGATTTGGGTGGGCGAGCACGGCGTTCGCTACTATGCGCACGGCCGCCCGCTCACCCATTCTTCTCGACTGGTTGTTGCGCAGGCTGAGCTTGTGTCGAACACTCGAAGGCGTCTTGCCGTGGCGCGAGCGATGTACGGCATGCGCTTTCCCGGCGAGGACGTATCGGGCTACACGATGCAGCAGCTTCGTGGCCGCGAGGGAGCCCGGATTCGAACGCTCTACCGGCGGCTATCGAAGCAATATGACGTTCCGTGGGCGGGGAGGGAATACAACCCTGACGATTTTCTCGATGCAAGTCCAATCAATCAGGCATTGTCGGCTGCCCATGTATGCCTTTACGGAGTTGTTCACAGCGTGATTGTGGCACTCGGGTGCTCTCCGGCATTGGGATTCGTCCATGTTGGCCATGAGCGCTCGTTTGTGTATGACATTGCCGATTTGTATAAAGCTGAGGTGACGATCCCCATCGCTTTCGAAGTGGCCTCCGATCCCCCAGAGGATATCGGGGCGGAAACACGTCGGCGCACTCGTGATGCGTTTCTTGACGGGAAGATAATGGAGCGCTGCGCTCGCGATATCAGGGGTCTGCTGCTGGGCGACTTCGAGGCAGAGGACGAGCCTGATATCGATACGATGTTCCTCTGGGATGAGAGTCGCCCTGCCGTTGCTTTTGGAGTGTCCTATGGCAAGGAAAACGACATCCAGGTGGATGCCACCGAAGAGAATAACGGAGTGCTTGTGGAAGGATAACGGGTGATTGTTGTTGTTTTGGAAAAATGCCCCCTTGCACTTCGCGGCGACCTAACGAAATGGTTGCAGGAGATTAGCCTAGGCGTGTATGTCGGCAGGGTGAGCGCGCGTGTAAGGGACGAGCTTTGGAGCCGTATTTGCAAAGAATGCAAAACAGGGCGTGCCACGATGGTTTTTTCTGCACGCAACGAGCAACACCTCAACTATCGAGTGCACAACACCGCGTGGGAACCTATCGATTTTGATGGCATCAAGCTGATGATGCGGCCTTCGCCTTCGCGCATGAAGGCCCTTGGCACGAAGAGAGTGGGCTGGAGCTACGCGGCGATGCGATCGAAGACACGTCGCGGGAGCGTGGCAGCCGAAACGGACGAGCCGCGCGAATACGTTGTACTTGATGTTGAGACCACGGGGCTGGACCCAGACAAAGATGCGATTATCGAGATTGCCGCCATCAAAGTTGAGCAGGGTGTTGAGGCGGACAGGTTCCATGAGCTTATTCGATACGAGAAAGGCATCCCAAAGAAGATAGTCGAGCTAACAGGCATTACCGATGAGATGCTTGCCGAAAAGGGGATCGAGCTTGAGCGAGCGGTGAGCAGCCTGCTTTCCTTTGTCGGGAGCCGCATAGTGGTTGCGCATAACGCTTCGTTCGATACCGGCTTCGTGCAGGCAGCGTGCGAAGAATGCGACCTAGACGATTTTGACAATGAGTGCATCGACACCATTACACTGGCAAAGAAGAAGATGCCCGATGCGCCGAACTATCGCTTGAAGACCCTGCTCGGCCTTTTGAACCTTGACAATCAAATACCTCATCGTGCCGAGCCTGATTGCGAGGCGACCTTGAGCTTGTTTAGAAAACTGATTAAAATGGGGCCCAAATCAAAGGGATAGGGTGTTTTTAGCTGGGATTTTTAAGTCTGCTCCCCGCACGCGCGGGGATGATCCCGCCTCGAATGCGGCCTGTTCTTCGGATGGCACCTGCTCCCCGCACGCGCGGGGATGATCCCGAGACGTATGACGGGGAGAATTTCTGGACGATCTGCTCCCCGCACGCGCGGGGATGATCCCTTCACGTATTTCGCCGATTCAAGCAGCTCGACCTGCTCCCCGCACGCGCGGGGATGATCCCGAGCGCGTGGACTCCCGCGCGCAGGAGGGCGCCTGCTCCCCGCACGCGCGGGGATGATCCCGAGACGAAGTCGCCGAGATTGCAGACGTCCGGCTGCTCCCCGCACGCGCGGGGATGATCCCGAGAAGCACCACACGGCGGTATGCGTGTCGCCCTGCTCCCCGCACGCGCGGGGATGATCCTACAGGCTGGAGCGGACGGCCTTCATCGGATGCCTGCTCCCCGCACGCGCGGGGATGATCCCTTGAGCGACAGCTCGCCGCCCTCGCGCAGCAGCTGCTCCCCGCACGCGCGGGGATGATCCCGGTCTTCTGGGTCTACTTTGGCGATGGCATATCTGCTCCCCGCACGCGCGGGGATGATCCCTTTAGGGTTGACCATGAAAGACGGATAGTCTCCTGCTCCCCGCACGCGCGGGGATGATCCCTAGGCACAACACACACAACACGGAACAACACGCTGCTCCCCGCACGCGCGGGGATGATCCCGCTTGCGCGTTGATTTTTCCATGGAAAAGGGGCTGCTCCCCGCACGCGCGGGGATGATCCCGATGGTCTTTGTAAGCTCGCTGCATAGCTTTACTGCTCCCCGCACGCGCGGGGATGATCCCTCGTGCGAGTGGCAGAAGTGGAGGGCTGATACCTGCTCCCCGCACGCGCGGGGATGATCCCAGCGCATCGTATGCGATGAACGGTAATCACCTCTGCTCCCCGCACGCGCGGGGATGATCCCTAGATAGCGAAGCGCGGGAAGAGAAGCGACCCCTGCTCCCCGCACGCGCGGGGATGATCCCGACAGAGTATCCCGTGCCGCTCGATATCGTGGCTGCTCCCCGCACGCGCGGGGATGATCCCCTGGATACCAACTACGAGACGGGCAAGGTCAGCTGCTCCCCGCACGCGCGGGGATGATCCCGACCAGCAATCCGCGAACACGACGGCGCAAAACTGCTCCCCGCACGCGCGGGGATGATCCCGAAAAAAGAAAGGGCGGATATTTTTCCGCCCACTGCTCCCCGCACGCGCGGGGATGATCCCGTTTGGGGTTTTTTGGGTACCCGTAGATTGGCCTGCTCCCCGCACGCGCGGGGATGATCCCATGCGCTGCGCTAACAAAAACCATCGTAACCACTGCTCCCCGCACGCGCGGGGATGATCCCTACAATCGTTAACGTTCACGTTTTTAATGCACCTGCTCCCCGCACGCGCGGGGATGATCCCGTCGGTATCCCGGGCGGGTCGAACATCCGAGGCTGCTCCCCGCACGCGCGGGGATGATCCCATTCGTTGCCCCTTTCTGGGTGCCGTCGGCGGCTGCTCCCCGCACGCGCGGGGATGATCCCCGGCGGGATGGCCGTTGTCCAAGGTGTAATTGCTGCTCCCCGCACGCGCGGGGATGATCCCAAGGCTGGTCGACTGCCGTTCAAGACGGTCGGCTGCTCCCCGCACGCGCGGGGATGATCCCAACTTGCACACCCCGCCGACAAAGCTCAATCACTGCTCCCCGCACGCGCGGGGATGATCCCGGACTCGTCACACTTCTTTCCGTCAAAGCGGACTGCTCCCCGCACGCGCGGGGATGATCCCCCTCGCCCTTGGTGTAGTCGACGGTCACGGGACTGCTCCCCGCACGCGCGGGGATGATCCCAGGTCTGTGCCCTCACGGGAGCAGGGCAGGAGCTGCTCCCCGCACGCGCGGGGATGATCCCGCCATCGTCTCGACCGTCCTCATCGCGGGGCTCTGCTCCCCGCACGCGCGGGGATGATCCCATGGACATTCTTCGAAGTGCCGACGGGCTTCCCTGCTCCCCGCACGCGCGGGGATGATCCCAGCGAGGTGGCCGCGCGCATCTGGTAAGGCAGCTGCTCCCCGCACGCGCGGGGATGATCCCCCTCGCGGCACGCGCGACAGATGTATTGGGCGCTGCTCCCCGCACGCGCGGGGATGATCCCTTGAACAATTCTAAGACGTGGAGCACCGTCGACTGCTCCCCGCACGCGCGGGGATGATCCCAAGAAGTACGTATCATGGATTATCTTATGAAGCTGCTCCCCGCACACGCGGGGATGATCCCGAATATGCCGACGGCTCCGGTTTCGTAGGCTACTGCTCCCCGCACACGCGGGGATGATCCCGCCGTGGTCAGGATATTCGACTTCGGCCTCAGCTGCTCCCCGCACACGCGGGGATGATCCCATCGTCGGGAAATTCTCCTGAAGCCACGTAACCTGCTCCCCGCACACGCGGGGATGATCCCGGATTCGGTTTTATCGTCTCCGGTGCCATGGCCTGCTCCCCGCACACGCGGGGATGATCCCCTGTTGGTGCCGCGCTCGCAGCGGTCGAGCTGCTGCTCCCCGCACACGCGGGGATGATCCCGCTGACCACGGACCCCCTGTCGCACATGCTGACTGCTCCCCGCACACGCGGGGATGATCCCTATATATACTATTAGGCAAGGAAAGAGAAAGCCTGCTCCCCGCACACGCGGGGATGACCCCAGGTATGGGACATGCAAGATACCAATAGTCGGCTGCTCCCCGCACACGCGGGGATGATCCCAAGGCCCTCATCATCGAGGGTCAGATTCAGCACTGCTCCCCGCACACGCGGGGATGATCCCTGCTTGAGCTTAGAGCGCTGCTCGTTGATTTTCTGCTCCCCGCACACGCGGGGATGATCCCTGCGGCGTCGTCATCCAAGGGTTGGGCTTCCACTGCTCCCCGCACACGCGGGGATGATCCCGTTCCAGCAGATGGCCGACGAGCTTGGCATCACTGCTCCCCGCACGCGCGGGGATGATCCCCCCTGCTCCGCAGCAGGCTCTACGACATTCACGCTGCTCCCCGCACACGCGGGGATGATCCCACGCCCAAGACTCCAAAACAAGGCTCGAAGAGCTGCTCCCCGCACACGCGGGGATGATCCCTGGTTTCCGGCGTTGACCTTGGACTTGATAAGCTGCTCCTCGCACACGCGGGGATGATCCCGTATCCGTCCTCGTTGATTACGGCTCTTATACCTGCTCCCCGCACACGCGGGGATGATCCCCACCCGGACGGCACGGCACAGACCGCGGCACACTGCTCCCCGCATACGCGGGGATGATCCCTCGCCCTTCGTGACGATTCTGCAGCAGACAAGCTGCTCCCCGCACGCGCGGGGATGATCCCGGAAAAGATTGACGATACGTTTACCAAGATTGCTGCTCCCCGCACACGCGGGGATGATTCCAAGTACAACCTGTCCGTCTCCACCTGGGTCGACTGTTCCCCGCGGGGGGGGGGTGATTCCAAGCGCTGCCACACGGCCGTGTGCATCTCGCCCTGTTCCCCGCACATGCGGGGATGATCTCGCGTGGCCAGCGGTGAGCTCGTCCCGCTTGGCGCTCTCCGCGGGGTCGACGGCGACCACTGCGGGTTTTTCGAGGGGCATCCGCCGCCTCCTGTTGGCATAAAAAGCCGCCCCGAAGGACGGCTTGCGCGGCGGTAGGATTTGCACCTACGTCTCCTCGATCAAGGGCACTCCTCGTACTGTGCTACTTTCCGCGATTTCTATTTTCCCTTACGCTGGCAACCTTATCAAGTTTTGGATCAGTGTCGATCTAGCTGGTAATTTAGCCGATGCATACAAGCGGTTTAATCGCGGCGGGCTTTGGATCAGTGTCAATCTAACCGGTAATTAAACTGAATGTAGGTCCAAAGAGAGCCGGGAGCGATACGATGGGTTTAGCGAATACATAATCGATTCCGTTGACCTGGTCAATGCTCAGCTTGAGCGTAGCGGGAAGCGCTTCTTCTTCGATACGGCCGATGTTGATCAGACGATTATCCGAGGCAAGCACTGTTGGGATATGTTTGGCTGGGCAGTCCCGAATGAGCTTGTGCATGAGTTCAAGCCCGCATGGATTGACGACGATGGCGTAGAGCTCGAAAAATACGACTACGTCTGCGCGAGCTGGGAGGACCTCGGCGTCAACCGTTGGGTTTGCTCCTTAGGGCGAGCGGGCCGTGCAGGAGTTTTCAATGTCGCGGCAGGATATTGTTGCGAATGAGGAATTGTTGGGTGCTACGGTATAGCAAACTCATCGGTGACCTATCTGTGAGATGGTCCGTATCTTGAGGCAACTTATTACTCTTGTTAGCGCCTGCGTGTGTATCCCCGAGATGCGCGCCTGCCGTTTAGTTCGTCCCAATGTGCTAGGCTGAGACCGAGCCGGAGGAGCCAAGATTTTCAAGTCTACATCTAACCCTCCGGCTTTTTTATCCCGATGTTGGTAGATGTAAATAAACAGTGGAACGGCTGTAAAAGAGCCTTCCCGCTGGGTAAAATCAGGTTGTGCCGCGGAACCCGCTCCTCAGCTAGTCACACTTCGGAAGCGCGGGCAACGCAGGTATTATCGTCTAAAGGGCCGGCTGCAACCGGCCCTTTTCATGACTCCCTTCGCTATCCGTTACTGCTTATATTCCCGCCAGATCGCGTAGAGGTTCCGGGCAATGCCGTGGGAGACATCCTGCCCATCCCATGGTTTGGAACAGTGTCGGTCTAACGGGCAATCAAACCTCTAGCGCTCTTTGAATTGAGCAAGCATCTGCCCGAAGAAGCTTAGTTCGGATGGCTCATAAATGATCGAACCACCATCTCCGGTCCTGTAGACCCCGCAGGGGAGGTAACGCCCGTCGGGGAGGACGTAAAGGTTTTCTTCCTCCCTCAGTTCCGTTGGGAGTATCGGGGTCTCGTTTCCGTCCATTTCGAACTCATCGATATTCGCGATCTTCCTCTCCATGGTGCCTCCGGCCTTATTTCTTGTATGGCGCCCTAAAACAGGCAGCTCTCAATCAGATCCTTCCCTCGTAGAGCATCGATCCATTCCTGCGGAATTGCGTCGATACCGTATGCCGTGCCTGCGAGGGCGCCGGCGACGGCTGCGGTGGTGTCGGTGTCGTCGCCTAGGTTGACGGCGGCAAGCACGCAATCTTCGTAGCTGTTAGTGTTGACGAAGGACCAGATGGCTGCCTTAAGGGTGTCACGTACGAAGCCGCCTGACCTAATCTCCTGTTCAGGTACGCCTTTCAGCTGCAGCGCCCACGAGGGGAGCGCGTCGTTCATCACGCCCCTCATCAGCTCGACAAATATGACGCATGCATCGGTCGACGTTCTGTGGGCGTGCGTTATCGCGGAGACCTCGCAGATCTCGTCGTCAGTCGCGTCGACAAACGCCAGGGGCGCGATGCGCATGAGTGAACCGTTGCCGTTGTCGCGTTCGCCGGAGCCGCCTTTGCCGGTGTGCAGGGCGCGGGCGGTCGTGCCGCCATAATCGAAAACGCCGTCGATTGTATACTCGTCACGGGCAATCCAGCCGACGAACTTGTCGCGCATGTCCGCGGTGTCGATGTGCCCGAGCTCCCTAATCGAGTCACAGGTAGCAAGCGTCATGGACGTGTCGTCGCTCCAGGTGCCGTCGGGCTGCCCATGCGTGCCGTAGCCGATCATGTCCGTGCATTTGAACGTGCCGCGGGGCCTAAACTCGTAAGGAACGCCCAGCGCGTCACCGACGGCAAGCCCATAGATGCAGTCGCGCAGTGTCGTTTTCGGTCTGTCTGTCATGGAGCGCTCCTCTTATGTCGGGGGATATGAAACGCCGTCGGGGGTATCGGTCGCAACGTGCTGCTACCCTTGCGCTTCGCCATTAGTCGCTTCGTTGATGGCGCGGTACTCGGCACTCAGCTCGCGCGCCAGCTCTTCCTTGCTTGGAAGATACGGCAAGTATTTGGCGGCAAACACTTGGTCGTTGTCTTCGGGCAGCGTGTACTCGACAATCGAGTCGCTTTTGTCCGCGCAGAGCACGATGCCTATAGGCGGATTGTCGCCTTCGTTCATGAGCTCGCGCGTGTAGTAGTTCACGTACATTTGCATCTGGCCCAGGTCCTGATGCGTAAGGTCATCGGTCTTAAGGTCGATGAGCACGAAGCAGCGCATCAGATAGTTGTAAAACACAAGGTCAATATAGAAATGGCGCCCATCAAAGGTGATGCGCTTTTGGCGCGCCTCGAAAGCGAAACCACGGCCAAGCTCCAGCAGGAACTTCTGAAGATGCGTGATGAGCGCCTGCTCTAGATCGCTCTCGCGAAACGCAGTATCGTCCGAGAAACCTAAAAACTCCAGTACATATGGGTCACGGATGATATCCTCGGGGCGACGAGCCGGGGCGCTCTTTTGGATTTCCTGGGTGACGGCCTCCTTGTCCTTGCTGGCAAGCAGGCGCTCGCGGAACATGGTGTTGATCTGGCGTTCGAGCTGACGCGTGCTCCAGCGAGAATCGGCGCATTCGTTCATGTACCATGTTCGAGCATCAGGGTCGGTTATACGCGATAACCTGCGGTAATGTGTCCAATTCAATTCGGAACGCAGCGCGTTCCGAATTGGGAACGCAAGATAAAACTGACGCATGTATCTTAAGCTTCTGGCGTTGAAGCCTCTGCCAAAATCCTTAGTCAATCTAACGGCAAGTTCGTCGATCAGTGCATCGCCGTACTTGGCGCGCTCCTCTCCGCCCTGCTCATCAACAATGCTCTTGCCGATCTCCCAATACGCCTCAACCATCGCAAAGTTAACGGCGGTATAGGCCTTGTCGCGAGCGGCGTTGAGAATCGAGGAAACCTGCTTGTAAAAAACTTCTGGCACGATTGCCGATTCTCCACGGTTTACCAGTTCGTCCATCACTGTCGCCCCACTTTCCTCTTGTGGAATGCATCTTTATCGCATTTAGTTTAAAGCCTCGCGCGGACACGAATTGCTGTGCTGTCTGGCACCTTCGCATGGGAGCCTTGCGGTGACTAAAATGTGGCCATAGAAGCAGCTTTAGCGAACCCCGCGGGAGTGACACGCATGGATAACAACACCTTGCTGTTCCAGGACAAAGGTTCGGGCAGCTTTAAAGACGTCAGGATCTACCCCAACCGTATCGAGGTGCTCAAGAAGGGCACTTTTGGCGGCAAGCACACCGAGATTGTCTACCTTAAGGACATCACGGGGGTCAACAGGATCAAGGGCCGCAATGTTTTTCTGCGCAACAGGCTGTTAACTGCCTGTGTCTTTTGCCTGAGCAGCCGCTCCCGGGCTCAGGAATTCGTCAATGTGCTCAATATGGTGATGTGACCGGGCGCTTTCGAACACAAAAAACCGGGATGCAAGGAGTCGCACCTTGCATTCCGGTTGAGCTAAAACGGCGCTGCTGCATGCCGTTGGAGCTTTAGCGCTTGATCTCGATATCGTCGAGCTTAACATCCATGGCCTCGGTCTTTGCCTCGGCGATGTCGTCGGCAAATTCCAGGGACTTCATCATGGTTTCGACGGCATCCTTGTGCTCCTCGACGTTGTCGATGCGCACGTAGACGCTGCCGCCGCCTGCTTCGGTGAAGTACTCAGTCGTCACGCCGCCCGAGTGTGTATAGGAAGCGTTGCGCCAAGTCTTGCCGTTGTACTTGACGGGGTCATTCTCGGTCCACTCAAAGCTGGCATTCCACTTTGCCTCGTAGTCGAACAACTCGTCAGCGTTCTTGTCGGGGTCGAAGACGGGGATAAAGCGGTCGCTGGCGTGCTCGCTCTCGGTGAACTTAAACTGGGCCCTGTCGGCGGTATCGCCTGCGACGTCGGTGACCTCGACGCCCTCGGGGACCTCGACCTTAAACCAAATGAAGTCGGTCCTCATATCCACGGCTGGCTTTTCTGCTCCGCCGCCACCGCCACTGCCGGTAGCGCCGCCGCTTCCGCCACAGCCCACCAGGGCAACCGCGGCAAAGAGACTGATGCAGAGGGTGAGAATCGCAAAGGCCTTCTTTTTCATGGTCGTGTCCTCCTCGATCTGTAACCGCCCATGGATTACCTGCTTTTACTGTACGCGTTGACGGCTCGCTAGGGTGGGCCATGTGTCCCATTCTGAGGACCGGATTTGCGCCGTTAAGTGGCAATATGTTCGGGCGCAAAAGAGGGGAGGGCCGATGTTGTCGGCCCTCCCCGGGGTTGGGTGCCCGTTGTTTTAATGGGGCGCGCGTACGTGGGCGTGTGCGGGGTCCCGTTACTTGATCTCGATGCTCGAAATCTCAACTTCGCGTGCCTCGGCAACTGCCTTCGCCATGTCATCGGGGAACTCGATGGAGTTGAGGAGCGTCTCGGCTTCTTTCGTGTGAAGGTCGACGTTCCTAATCATGATATAGACGCTTCCCGTGTCGACGTCGGTAAAGAGGTAGGTATAAGTGCCGCCGTTGTCCTTGCACGTTCCGGTGAGCCATGTTCTGCCGTTGTACTCGACGGGGTCGCCATCCTCCCACTGGAACGTTCCGGTGTGCCTTTCGGCCTGCTCTGCAAAGGACTCTTCGGCCGTCATCTTCTCTTGCCAAACGGGGATGAAACGGTCGACTGTGGTGTTCTCGTTCTCGGGGAAGGTGAGCTGGACCCTGTCGGCATTCTTGCCGGCAGAGTCGCTTACGCCGACGCCCTCGGGCATCTCGACCTTAAACCAGATGAAGTCGGTCTTCTTGGCGACGGCGGCCTTTTCCTTGCTCTCGCTCTTGGGGGCGCTGCCGCCGCCCGATGCGCTCCCGCCGCAGCCGACAAGGGCAAACGCGGCAAAGAGGGCGATGCAGAGGGAAAGGATCGATAGGGTCTTTTTCTTCATGATGGTGTCCTCCTTGTCTGTCGGTGACATCACGGCGCCGCATGCTGTTGGGGTACTAATTGCGCTGGCGGCGGATGTCTCTGTGTACTGTGCGGCTTATGCCTCCGTTCATCGCTTGTGGCCGTTGCGCGGCCGTGCCCCAACGGGTTCCTTACTTATAGATATGCCCCAGTTTGTGACGTCCGGAAGTCTCGAAAGGCGGGCCATGTGTCCCATGTTTGCGGCGCCGACGCCTATCGTTCGTCATAGAAATCCGCGATGGCCAGGTGTGCTGACGCTCATGTGCTTATGGGCTAGACTTAGCATCATTACGTGTTTGATGCGGTTGGTCGACGGTTGCCGCCCGACCGATCTATATGACTTGAAGGTGCATACATATGAGCCAAGAGATGATGGATAAGACTTGTCGCGGTTTTGCCGAGGCGCTTGCCGCGCGCGAGCCGGTTCCCGGCGGCGGTAGCGCGAGCGCCTTTGTGGGCGCGCTGGGCGCCTCGCTTTGCGGGATGGTCGCTCGCTACGGGGCGACCAATCCCGCGCTTGTCGATCGCGCAGACGATTTGACGCGTGCGTTTGCCCAGGCAGACGAGTTGGCGCAGGAGCTAGTGGGCCTGGTTGCCGAGGACGTTCGTGCGTACGGCAAGGTGTCTGCGGCATACGGTATTCCGCGTGAGGACCCGGCTCGACCCGCGGCGATTCAGGACGCGTTGCGCGTGGCGGCCATGCCACCGTATCGGATCATGGACACCTGTGGGCGCGCGCTGGCGCTGCTCGAGGACATGGCAGACAAAGGCTCGCGCCAACTGCTGTCCGACGTGGCGTGCGGCGCCGTGTTCTGCCGCGCCGCCATGCAGGGTGCGAGCCTGACGCTCTTTGCCAACACCACATCTATGAAAGACCGGGCGCGCGCCGAGGAACTCGAGGCGGCGTGCGATGAACTACTAGATACGTGGCTGCCGCGCGCCGATGCGCTGGCGCGCCGTGCTGCCGACGCCGCAAGGAAGAGGGGATAGCCATGGCAGAGCTGCTCAAGGGCGCTCCCGTTGCCCGCGCGTTGACCGAGGAACTTGCCGCTCGTTGCGTCGCCCTGCGCGAACAGGGGATCGTGCCGACGCTGGCCATCGTGCGTGTGGGCGAGCGCGAGGACGATCTATCCTACGAGCGTGGCGCCCTCAAGCGCTGCGAGAAGGTTGGCATTGAGACTCGCCGCGTTTTGCTCCCTGCCGATGTTTCGCAGGATGAGCTGCTGGCGGCTATCGAGGGCATCAATGTCGACCCCGCTGTTCACGGCTGCCTGATGTTTCGTCCGCTGCCCGCCGGCCTTGACGAGGATACGGCTGCCGCGGCACTCGATCCCGCCAAGGACGTTGACTCCATGACGCCGGTCTCGCTGCTCACCACGCTTTCGGGGCGAGGCGAGGGCTTTGCTCCCTGCACGGCCGAGGCCGTGTTGGCATTGCTGGACCATTACGGTGTTGAGCTGGATGGGGCCAAGGTTGCGGTTGTCGGTCGGTCGCTGGTGATTGGTCGTCCCGTTGCCGCCATGCTTACGGCTCGCAATGCCACGGTGACGACGTGCCATACGCATACGCGTGACTTGGCTGCTGAGTGCCGTGCGGCTGATATCGTGGTTGCGGCCGTTGGACGCGCGCGCACGATTGGCGCGGATGCGGTTCGCGAGGGCCAGACGATCATCGATGTTGGCATTAATTGGGACGAGGCCGCTGGTAAGCTGGTCGGGGACGTCGATTTTGATGCTGCGGAGCCGATTGTTGACGCAATTACTCCCGTGCCGGGTGGCGTGGGCGCTGTAACGACGGCGATTCTCGCCAAACATGTGATCGAGGCGGCGGAGTGCGCATCGAAATAGGCGTTTTGGGCTGTTTGAGGGTTAGCCAAATACCATGTGGTCAAAAAACGCCAAGTATGAGTACTGTTGCCAAGATAGTCACATATGTTTTATGGCATTTGAGCTTCCTAATGATATCCATTATCGTTAGGAAGCTCATTTTATTGAACCTATGGGGAATAACGTAGTCTTGCTTTTGGACAAATGGGGATTTTTGGCACTCGTTACAAGGAAAATTGCTGCTACTAAATTGGTGACAGTACTCATATTTGGCATTTTTTGACCACAGGGGTTCCGAGGTGCCCCGAGGTGCCGCGATTTCGCCCTTTTTGCGCCGAAGCGATACACTGTTGCCGTTTGATTTCTTCGCTCAAGGAGGATGCGCATGCCGTGCACAACGATTTTGGTTGGTAAGAACGCGAGCTACGATGGGTCGACGCTTGTCGCCCGCAACGAGGACTCGTCCAACGGGGTGTTTGAGCCCAAGCGCATGCGCGTAGTGCATCCCGACGAGCAGCCGCGTGTCTACACGAGTGTCCTGAGCCACCTGACCGTTGAGCTGCCCGACAATCCCATGCGTTACACAAGCGTCCCCGACGTTGTCCCAGGTCATGGCATTTGGGCCGAGGCCGGTTTCAACGAGCTCAATGTTGGCATGTCCGCAACCGAGACGCTCACCACCAACGAGCGCGTCCGCGGCGCCGATCCGCTCGTGGACTACGTGCCCGCCAAGGGCAACGAGGGCGAGGACGGCTATGTGCCGGCGCAGCCCGGCGGTCTGGGCGAGGAGGACATGGTGACCCTGGTGCTGCCGTACGCCAAGTCCGCCCGCGACGGTGTGCGCATTCTGGGCGAGCTGCTCGAGCGCTACGGCACCTACGAGAACAACGGCATCGCCTTTAGTGACGTTGACGAGATCTGGTGGCTCGAGACCATCGGCGGCCACCACTGGATCGCCAAGCGCGTGCCCGACGACGCCTATGTGACCATGCCCAACCAGCTGGGTATCGACAGCTTTGACCTGGACGACGCCGAGGGTGCCCAGGCAGACCACATGTGCTCGGCCGACCTGCGCTCCTGGATGGCCGAGTGGCATCTGGACCTGACGCTAGGCGTCGAGGGCGACGGTCCCGCCGCGGTCTTTAACCCGCGCGAGGCCTTTGGCTCGCACAGCGACAGCGACCACGTCTACAACACGCCGCGCGCCTGGTACATGCAGCGCTGCCTCAACCCCAGCGATGTGTGGGACGGTCCCGACGCTGACTACACGCCCGAGAGCGACGACATCCCCTGGAGCCGCGTGCCCGAGCGCAAAGTGACCATCGAGGACATTAAGTACGTGCTTTCGAGCCACTACCAGGGCACGGAGTACGACTGCTACGGCAGCAAGGGCACGCCCTCCACGCGCGGCGCCTATCGTCCCATCGGCATCAACCGCAACAGCCAGCTTGCCGTGCTACAGCTGCGCCCCTATGCGCAGCCGGCGTATCGCGCCGTGCAGTGGATGGCGTTTGGCTCTAACTCGTTTAACGCGCTCGTGCCGCTGTACGCCAATGTCGAGACCATGCCTGAGTACTATGCCGACACGCAGGCTCGCGTGACGTCCGAGAATTTCTATTGGGCAAATCGCCTGATCGGTGCCTTGGCCGATGTTCGCTTCCACGAGTGCGGTCGCGCAGTCGAGGATTATCAGGAGAAGGTCGGCGGCATGGGCCACAAGCAGATTCACGACGTTGACGCTGTCGTAGCCGCGCTCCCAGAGGCCGAGGTGCCTGCCGAGCTCGCTCGCGCCAACGAGGCCTTTGCCGAGCTCGTGCGCGTGGAGACCGATGCCCTGTTGGGCAAGGTGCTCTATACCACGAGCTGTGCCATGAAGAACTCCTTCGCGATGAACGATAACATTAGGTAGAAGCCACATTGCAGCAAACGAGCGGGGCAAACGCCGTCAAAGGCTTTGCCCCGCTCGATTTCCATCTTGGCGGTAAAACGATTTTGTGTCGTTCGCCCAATCTTGGGTACAAGAAGGCCAATGCAGTTGTTCATGATTGGAGCCAACCATGGTTATGAAACTCGATCAGCTTGTTAACGGTGCCATCAACGTGGGCTTCGGCGCCGCCGCCGTTGCCGTTGAGGGCGGCAAGAAGGTCCTCGACGACCTCAATACCAAGGGCGAGCAGGTCCGCAAGGACGCCGGCACCCCTGATATCGCCCGCAGCGTGTCCGATATGTTCGAGCAGGCGGGTGGCACCATCTCCGACCTGACTGAGCGCCTGGGCATGCAGGGCGAGACTGCGGCACAGCGCGTGCTCGACGAGCTCATCCTGGCCCGCGTCCGCGTTATGACCGCCTCCGAGCGCACGGCCTTTTTAGCCCATGTGCGCGATATCGTCGATTCGGTCGAGGACAACGTGACCTCGGTGCCCGTCGAGTCCGTTGAGCCCGACGATGCAGAGGACACCGAAGAGGCCGAGTAGCAGCGCAGATGGCAGATTCCACCACCGATTACAACAATCTAGATCCCTTGGGTGACGAGGCGGCGGTTGTCGACGAGGTCGATGCCGCCGTCTCGGGCGCTCGCAAGAAGCCGCGCGCTGTCGATATGGTCCCCGAAGAGCCCGACGCGATGGCGCCGGACGAGGAATACCAGCTCACGCCGGCAGGTCGTCGTGAGCGCATTGGGCAGATCGTTCGCCTGGTCAAAAAGTACCGCGTATGGGATAACCTCACGCCGGTGCGCCTGCGTCGTCTGCTCGAAGAGCTCGGCCCCATGTTCGTCAAGATGGGGCAGATTCTGGCTAACCGCTCCGAGATCTTGCCGCAGCGGTTTTGCGACGAGTTGCGTCGCCTACGCTCCGACGTAGAGCCGGTGCCGTATGAGGTGGTGCTCCGCTGTCTGGAAGAGGAGTACGGCCAGCGCTTGGGGCAGATGTTCGACGCGATCGACCCCAACCCGCTCGGAAGCGCGTCGCTCGCACAGGTACACCGTGCCCGCCTGGTGACGGGCGAGGACGTGGCCGTTAAGGTGCAGCGCCCCGGCGCGCAGCAGGTGATGGCTCAGGACATCGACATCATTCGCTCGGTGGTGCGCATCGTCTCCAAGTTCGTCAACACCGACCAGTTTGTTGACCTGCACGGCGTGGTCGAAGAGCTGTGGACCTCGTTTCGCGAGGAAACCAACTTTTTGGCCGAGGCCAAAAACCTCAACGATTTCTATGAGTTCCATAAGAGCGTCCATGGCGTGTCGTGTCCCAAATCCTACTTGGACCTTTGCACCGAGCACGTCGTGGTCATGGACTACATTGACGGCATCTCGATTGCCGATCCCGAGCGCCTGGTGGCCGAGGGCTATGACCTGGAAAAGATCGGCTCGGCGATTGTCGAGGACTATTCGACGCAGGTGCTCGACGACGGTTTTTTCCATGCCGACCCGCATGCGGGAAACATCATTCTCAAGGACGGCATCGTCTACTTTATCGACCTGGGCATGGTCGGGCGCATGTCGAGCCACGACCGCGGTATCGTCAAGGACATGATTTTCGCCGTGGCTGAGGGCGACGTGCCCAAGCTCAAGGATTCGCTTATGCGTTTTGCCGTGACGCGCGGCGACTCTGCTGAGCTCGACCATTCGGCCTTTTTGTCCGACTTGGACTTTATCGTCGCCGACTTTGCGGGTCTTGACCTTAAAGACCTGGATATCGGCGAGTTTTTGACCTCGCTGCTAAACTTGGCACGCAAGAACGACGTTGAGCTGCCGAGCGTGGTGACAATGTTCGCGCGCGGCATGGTGACGCTTGAGGGCTTGCTGACCGAGTACATGCCCAACGTCAACATGATCCAGATTATCCAGACGCACATCAAAAACGAGAAGAGCACCTATGCGCGCGTGCGCGAAATGGGGCGCGATCTTGCCGCGAGCAGCTATCGCGCGGCAAAAGGCTCGCTCGAGGCGGCCGAGTATCTGGGCTTGGCGTCGCGCATGCTCACGCGCGGCCAGCTTAAGGTGAACACGCAGATCATGAGCAGCGATAAAGCGCTGCGACAGCTGGGTGGAATTATCGACCGCATGTCGATGGCAATTGTGATCGCCGGTCTGTTTATCGGTTCGTCGGTGGTGTACTACGCGCGCATCGAGCCGGTTGTGTTTGGTATCCCGGTCATTGGCTTTATGGGCTACGTGAGCGCGTTGGTGCTGGCGCTGATGCTGGGCCGCGAGATCTGGCGCAACAGCCACGGCGGCAAGCATTAACGATTTCCCGGGGTCAGAGAAAGGCGGATCCTTTTGCTCGGCACTCCATTCTCACCCTTTTCTATCGCAAACCATAGCTTTTACCTTGGGCTTCGCCTGTGTGCGGGGCCCTTTTGCGTGCTACCATATCGACAGTAATAATCGATGGCCTAGATGGTGGTGCGGAGACGCACGAATGCGCAGTTTTCCTGCGCGTTTGGGAGAATCGGGGTGCAAGTCCCCGGCTGTACCAGTAACCGTAATTCCTCTTGGCCCGGGATGGTCGCGTCGCAGATCGGACGGCGCGCCCGGGTCGGTAAGGTTAAGTCGGATCGCCTCCCATCTTGTACACGGCCGCGGCGCATGCCGCCGGTACGCGTTGGGCTCTGGAGGGAAGGGGGACCCCGATGGGGGTACTCAAGCGCGATATGCGCGATGACGTGGGGCAGCCGCTGGGCAATGTCCCAAGTTTAGACAATAGGAGACAAATGGATATGTTTGAGGATGAGTGCCAACGCGCCTCGTGGCGTCGTCATGGAGCGATTGCCCGCGGCGTAGCCAAGCGCGGTCTGGTGGCGTTCCTGGCTTTTGCCATGGCTTTTGGCACCACGCCGGCGCAACTTTGGGCCGAGGGCGCCGAGGGCATTGCCGAGGCCGTGGCGCAGGCTGCGACGGGCGGCGAGGGCGCGGCGGCCGACGATGGCACCGCTGCCGACACCGGCGCGAACAGTGCGGCGGCGAGCGCTGCTGACGATGGCGCCGACGCAGATCAGGGCGCAAATGCGAGTGCCGCGAATGGTGCTGGCACCGCCGCAGACAACGCGACTGAGTCCGAGAGCTCTCCCGCGGTGTCTGCTGCTTCGGAGCAGAAGAACGCCGTTGCCGCCGCGTCCGCCACGACGCTTTCCAGCGAGGCCAAGGTCTATATCCAGGACTCAAAGGATATGGACAACTCGTATTCCTCGAAGTATGGCGCGCTCAGCGTGGGCGATACGCTCTGGGCAAATATGTACGACGAGGTCGAGGACGACTGGTACGGCACTTCGACTGAGTCCGTTGCCAATCCTGGCACCTGGACCTACACCTGGCTTGCCGGCACGGTTAGGGCTAGCAGCAATGTCGCCGACTACACCGAGGTCGTAGGCTACGAGCAGTCCCTCACCATCACCGATGCGATGGTGGGCAAGTACTTCATCTGCAAGGTGACTGTGGATGGCAAGGATTACTTCGGCCCCTCGGTTTCGTACGGCTCGGGTATCAATGCCAACAACATCCCCGGTCCCGTGCTGGGTGCCGGGCAGATGGAGCTTAACAGCGTCAAGCTGAATAGTGACACGCCGAGCATAGGCGATACCCTGACGGCGACTCCGTACATAAGCTATTATCAGCAAGCCCCCGCCGACGCCAAGGTTACCTACGCGTGGTCCGCATCCACTTCGCAGTACTCGGGCTTTACCAAGATCGAGGGCGAGACGGGTGCTTCGCTCGTGGTGGGCGACGACCTTGAGGGCAAGTACATCAGGGTCGAGGCCACTGCCGGCGTCAACACGGTGAGCAAGACCACTTCCAGTAAGGTCAAACAGGCCGGTGCGGTTGAGCTTTCGGCCGTGTCCATCATCAACACCAAGGACGGCACGAGTGTCTTTACGGTGGGGGATACCGCTAAGGCTCGCGCCAGGGAGAAGGGCGGTGCGTCCGGCGCGTTCGTCGACGCGAGCAAGCTCAACTATCAGTGGCAGTGCTCTGACACCAAGAGTGGCACGTATGCCGATATCGCGGGTGCCACGGGTGAGACCCTCGAGCTAACCGATGCTTTGGGCGGCAAGTACCTCAAGTGCAAGGTGTCCTCGAAGATCGGCTCTTCGAGCATGGCCAACAACACGGGCGCTCTCGTTGCGGCTACCGGTTCAATTAATGTCACGAGCGTGACTATGAGCCCGACTTCGGGCAAAGTCGAGGTTGGTTCCACGATTACGGCGACCGCCAAGGCGGGTTCCACCGACGTTACCACCGATTCGCATGTCACGTGGCAGTGGTATAAGGGCACCTCGAGCTACGCGAGTTCGTGCAACACGCCTATCGAGAACGCGACCGGTAACACCCTGACGGTGACCGCCGCCCTCAAGGGCTACTACGTCGTGGCCAAGGCCAACGGCGGCTATGGCGAGCAGAAGCCGTACTATGCGGCGGGTCCTGTCTCCGTCGCTGGCCAAGTTGAGCTTTACGACGTGCAGTTCGAGGGCTCTCCCGCCACCAACGGCGTACGTGTGGGTGATACGCTCAAGACTAAGGTGCGCAAAAAGGACGGCTCCAACTATCACTATATCGACCGCACCGATAATGTGACCTATCAGTGGCAGTATGCAAACAGCAGCTCGAGCTACGACTCTGCCTATACCGATATCCCCGGTGCTACCGAGGCCACCTATACCGTTGACGCCGCCTATGCCGGCAAGTATCTGCGCGTGAAGGTGACGAGCGAAAATACCGTTTCCAGCACGCAGAAGAAGAGCTCCTACGGCGGCGCGCAGTCCGTAGCTCCGCTCGGCCCCGTGACGCTTAAGGGTCAGTACAAGCTGGCGGGCATTGAGCTTGCCGATAAGAACGTTACGCTCAGCGTGGGCTCAAAGATCACGCCGAGCGTGCAGGTTCCGGACAGCTGGTCGGGCTCGACGAAGGACGTGCCCGACGATGCCGAGTTGACCATGGCGTGGTATGCCAAGGGCGAGGGCGATGCCGATTGGACCGAGCTCACCGACGGCATCGATAAGACCGATGGCAGCCTGACTCTTACGGATGCGCTTGTCGGCAAGAAGATCAAGGTTACGGCGAGCGCTCTCGACAACACGGTTGAGTGGGTTTCGTCGGATAGCGTTACCGCGGCGGGGGAGTATAGCCTGCTGCGCGTAACCACTACGCCGCAGATCAATAGCGAATCGACTCATCTCGTCTCGGGTGATAGCGTCAAGGCGACGGCGCAGGCTAAGCGTGCCGACGGTTCGGCCACCAACGGTATCGACGTCACCGGTCAGGCGACTGTTGCCTGGTATGCGGCCGACGACGCGAAGGCTCCCGCGGCCGACTGGACGCTGCTGTCCGATATGTCGGGCGCCGAGGCGACGGTCTCGGCATCTGCCGCGGGCAAGTATCTGAAGGCTGTCGCCACGAGCGGTAGCTCGACGGTCGAGCTCGTCTCCACCAACAAGGTTATCGCCGCGGGCTCGCTTGAGGCTGCAGTCCAAAAGCTCAACAATGCTAACAAGCAGATCGCTGTTGATTACAGCGCCAAGGGCGGCAACGTTAACGATGTCCTGAAGGCGCAGCTTGCCGATCTGGGATTTACCGACGTTGACGTTAAGGTCTCTAAGGGCGGCGTGCTCTTTAAGGCAAAGGATGCCAAGGCCACGGTCGGTATCTCCGACGCCCAGGATAAGACCAACGGCGATGTGACGTTCTTCTTCATTGACCCCAACGATTACACTGGTTACAACATCGACGGTCTGCGTAGTGCCGATGTGGTGTTTGAGCTGTCGCGTGACGGCGAGAAGACCGAGTATTACCAGCCCAACAAGACGGTTCAGGTGGCTTGGGATGAGGCTCGTGTGCAGCAGATGCTCGATGATGCCGCCGAGCAGGTTGCCATCGGTTACGCTGCGGGCGATTCGGCCGAGTCCGTTACGTCCAACCTCACGCTTCCGTACCGCGCAGGCTCCAAGAGCAAGTTCGAGGTTAGCTGGAAGAGCTCCGACGGCGATGTCATTTGGCCGTCCGGTTATGGCTGGGACGACTACACCGGCAAGGTTACGCGCGTTTCGAGCGATCGCACCGTAACGCTGACCGCGACCGTTTCGTTTGTGACCGGTGGCCCGTCTGACGTAAAGGGCGCGCACGACTTCACCGTGACCGTCAAGGGCGATCCCGAGAAGGTTGCTGCCGACAAGAAGGCGCTGCAGGAGAAGGTCGACGCGGCGTTTACTTACGACAACATCAAGTACTCCGGCACCGACGCGGTCGCCAACAAGGACGGCTTGACCGCCGACCTGCAGATGCCGCGCACGAGCACGCTCAATATCGACGGCAAGTACTACAAGGTCGAGTACTCCGCCAGCACCGATGACATTACGTTCAACGGTTACAAGGGCACGGTCTACCAGCCGCTGCCTGGCACCGAGACGGCGAAGATCAAGATTACTCTTACGGTGACCGATAAGTCCAACGCCGAGGTCACGGCAAGCAAGACCCTCGACTTTGCGATTGCCCCGCAGAATAAGGACGAGCTCGATGCCGAGCTGTTCCACTTGAGCCTTGCAAAGTCAACATTCTCTCAGGGTATTCTTGACGGCCAGGATGCCTCCAATGTAACGGGAAGCCTGCATGCACCGCTTAAGGTGTATGGTCAAGGACTCGGCGTTAACTGGTGCTATTCCGACGAAGAGGCTGCGGGCCTTTACGGTTTCGTGTTCAGTGAGCTTCCCGGTGGCACGGAGAACACCTATCGTTTGCTCAAGTCGAGCAAGCCTGGGGTTATCGCGCATGAGAACCTTATCCTCACTCAGCCCGAATACAACACGAAAGTTACGATTAGCGGCCGTCTGAAGAGTGAGCGCTTTGCCCGTTATGCCGAGCGCTATCCCGACAATTCGGACTACGCGGTGCTTGCCGGCTTGGATGTTTCTGCGACGGTGACCGTGCTTGGAACGAGCGGTCAAGTCGCTCCTGAGGTTACAGCAACATGCTCGGTTATCGGCATCGATGCCGATGGCAACCAGCAGACCTGGACCGCCGCCGAGCCGTATACGCTCAAAACGGGGTCTACCGCCGCCGACCTCTCTGAGGCGCTCTTCAAGAAGCACGGCCTCACCGCCGATTACGGCATGGGAACCTGGGGTTGGTACCTCAATTCCATCACCTCGCCTGTCGACGCGGGCCGAACGCTTGGCTATGATTCGCAGACCGGAGCGTACTGGCAGCTCTTTATCAACGGCACAGCCGCATCGGTTGGCGCAGGTGGCTACACGCTCGAGGCCGGCGACTCGGTCGTCTGGTGCTACTCCAAGTACGGCGACCCGGCGCCCACCGACCAGCTTTCGGTAAGCTGCACCGTTATCGGCCAGGACGCCTCGGGTGCTCAGCAGACGTGGGCGCAACCAACGACCTCGCTGGTGGAAGAGGGCGCAACTGCCGCCGATCTTTCCGAGCAGGTCTTTAAGCAGGCCGGTATTGGCGCCGACACCGGGGTGGGCTCCTTCGGCTGGTACCTCAACTCGCTCACCTCTCCGTTTGATGAGGACGTAAAGCTCTCGACCGAACAGGTTGACGCTTCCACTTGGAATTACTGGCAGTTCTTTGTCAACGGCAAGCTCGCAAATGTGGGTGCCGGTAACTACACGCTCGAGGCCGGTGACAAGGTTTCCTGGGTCTACGGCTCTGACGGTACTATGCCTGGGCAGGCAAAGGCTTCCCTGCAGATTATCGGTGTTGACAGCGGCGGTAATGTTCAGACGTGGGCGCCTGCAGCTGACTACACCATGGTTGATACCGCGACCGTGGCTGATGCGACTGAACTTGCCTTCAAGCAGAGCGGCATCTCTGCGGATTATGGTACGGGCACATGGGGCTGGTTCCTCAACTCAATTACATCGCCGTTTGATGGGCGAACGCTCGCATGGGACTCTACGACTGGGGCTTACTGGAAGCTCTTTATCGATGACAAGCCTTCCGATTTGGGCGCGGGCAGCGTCAAGCTGAAGGACGCGAAGTCTATCGCCTGGGTCTATACGGCTGGCGACAAGCTGCCTGACCCCGATGCCCTCACGACCGACCCCAACGCGCCTAAGTCTAACTTCGACTCTGCCTGGCCTGCGTTTGCCGGCGGCAAAGCCAATGGCTCGGTTGCCGAAGTGCCGACTCCGTCTGGTGCAGCTGAATCTGCGTGGGATGAGCCCGCAGATATCAAGGGCGATGCAAAAGGCGTTTCGGACTTGCTCATTATCGACGGTAATATTTGCGCGGTTAAGGGCGACCGCATTGTGCTCATAGATTCTGAAACCGGAAAGAAGGAGCTTGCGAGCTGCTCTATTGGTGCGAACATTGGCTACTTCTGCCGTCCCGCCTATAAAGACGGCTATCTGGTTGTTCCTTTTGAGGACGGCTCGCTCGGCATTTTTGTTCTGGACAAGAAGGATGGGCAGTACTCGATAGCCTGTCGATACAAGACCCCTTCGCTCGGGATCAAAGATACCCAAGCTCTCACGTCCGTGACCATCTCCGGCGGCAAGGCCTACGCAGGCTTCACTGTTGTCGACGGTTCAGAAGGTGCGCTCGTGTGCGTTGACCTGGCTTCCGGCAAAGTGGACTGGACAACAGACAAAAAGAAGTCCGAGACCAACGAGAACGAGGGCTACTACTGGGCGGGCGCTGCGGCCTCCGGTGACGACATCATCATCGGTAACGAGTCCGGTAAGGTTGCCCTCATTGATGGCTCCAACGGCAAAGAGCTCTCGAGCGTAAGCGTAGGCACGCCCGTTCGCTCCGGCATCATTGCCGTCGAGGTTGGCGAGAACGGCGACGGCACGTATCTCGCGGTCTCCCGCGATAACGGAACGCTCTACAAGATTCGTCGCAGCGGGGACAAGCTGACCCTCGAGGGCAAGCCCGTTGCCTTCGCGGCCATCTCCACCTCTACGCCGGCAGTGAGCAACGGCCTGGCGTATGTCTGCGGCATGGACATCGAGGGTTACGGAACGCTCTCTGTCATCGATCTGAGCACTATGAGCGTTAAAAAGAGCATCCGCGCAGACAAGGGCGAGTCCAAGAGTACCCCGCTCGTCTCGGTTCAAGGTAACGACACGTACGTGTACTTCACCTGCAACGCTCTGCCCGGTGGCGTTTACGCTTATAAACTGGGCGACAATGCGGCGCAAATGATATTCACGCCCGATGCAAAGTATCGTGAATACTGCACCGCTTCTATCATCTGTGATGAGAAGGGCAACCTGTACTACGCCAATGACTCGGGACGCCTCTTTAAGCTAGCGGGTGCCGAGTCCTGGAGAGTTGCGTTCGATGCACAGGGAGGTTCGTACGTTGCACCGCGTTATGTTGCCAAGAACAAGATGGTTTCAGAGCCAGCCGCCCCTACCCGCGACGGGTATACGTTCCTCGGCTGGTACACTGCCGAAGGCGAGAAGTGGGACTTCGCCAAGGACGTCGTGACGGCCGATATGACGCTCTACGCCAAGTGGATCAAGAACGCCGTTAACCCTGGCGGTAACGGTGGCTCCAATGGCAATGCGGGTGGCTCTGGCAATGGCGCCGGCTCCGGCAGCGGAACGAGTGGCCAGCAGAGCGGCGGTGCCGTTTCGCCTGGGCAGAAGCCTGTGTCGTCGACCACGACCAAGACCAAAACCAAGGACGGCAAGGATTCCAAGAAGGATTCCGACAAGTCCGACAAGAAGGACAGCAAGAAGTCTGATAAGAAGTCCGCTGAGGCTCCTGTGCAGCAGTCTGGCTTCAATCCGCTCGCCATCGCTGGCGTGGCGGCCGGCGTGATCGGTCTCGCCGTCATCGGTGTGTTCGTATTCACCAAGCGTCGGTAGGTGAGGGCTGTGTCCAATAAGTCTCAGGACGCCGAGTCCAAGCAGCCCGACTCATCGTTCATTCAACTCGACGATGCAAAGCAAAAGGGCGCCGCTTCGGCGGCGTCCGTCCCGCGGCGCAAGGCGCTTGTTGGTGCCCTGACGGCCGTCTGCATCGTTTTGATCGTTGTGTCGCTAGGCTTTATCCAACCTTCTTCCAGCGGTGCATGGTCCATCGATTGGATCGCTCAGGCTGTGACAGGGGAGAGCGTCGCTGCCAAGGACGCATCGGTTTCCGGCTCGACTACCGTTTCGGGCAAGGTTGCGTCCAAGGACTCCAAATCTTCGGACAATGCGAAGGACGGGTCGAAGGACTCAAAAAAGGATTCGAAGGAGAAGAAGTCCGAAAGCAAGGACGGCAAGACGTCCAACAACGCGTCTGTTGGACAGGGCTCTGAATCCACCGGTGGATCGAGTTCTTCTGACGGCTCTTCTTCGAGCGCTGGCTCGGCGACCGGCGGTGGGTCTGCATCCAACAGTGGCGGCGCCTCTGCGGGCAATCAGGGCGGCTCGCAGGAGTCCGGCTACGTTACGGTGACGGTTTCGGTCACATCGAGCGCTGTGGGCAATCCTGTGTCTTCTAGTGGCACCTTCACCTTTAACGAGGGCGCTACGGTCTACGATGCCCTGTGCGCTCTGGGCCTTTCCGTGAATGCGCATGGCTCATCGTTCGGCACGTATGTCGCCGCCATTGGCGGTTTGGCCGAGAAGGAGCATGGCGGAACGAGTGGCTGGATGTACTCCGTTAACGGCGCTACACCCGACAAAGCGTGCAGCAACTACGTCCTATCCAACGGCGACAGTGTCGTCTGGTATTACGTAACGGGCTAAATGCCTCGACATAACACGCCAAGCGGGCGGTTCGGACAAGCATCCGAGCCGCCCATCTTTATGCGAATGGGACGCCGTTTCCCAATCGAGGCTCTACTGGAAATCGCATCCCACTCTGAAGGCGAATTCCGGGACACAGTTTCCGCATCAGCATCCATTGGGAAAGCGCATCCCGTTCTGGACATCGATAATGGGATGCGCTTTCCGTTTCGGCGTTCGCGGGAAATTGCGTCCCGTTCTGTTGACTGATTCCGGGATGCACTTTCCGCCGGGGCGGCGTTTCGGAAACTGTGTCCCGCTCTGAGGCTGCGATCTGGGATGCACTTTCCGGAACGGCGCCCGTAGGGAAACTGTGTCCCATCCCGATGCCGTAGCCCGCCTCGTACGCCTTTCTCGGCAAACTCTGTAAACAAAAAACCGGTTGGAACGAGAATTCCAACCGGTTATACCTTCAAGCAAATGCCGAACAAACTACGACTGTGCGCCCTCGAGGAATAAGCGACGGCTAAAGTAGTTGTACCAAGTGACCAAGAACGTTGCGATTGCCTTCATGGCCTGGTAGCCGATGCTCAAAAACGTGACGCCCACAAACATGTACAGGTCGTTGAGGCCCAAACCAATCACCGACAGGATGGTGAAGATCGTGAACTCGCGCTTGCGGCTCATGCCCTCACGGTGGTCGAACACGTACTTCATGCTGAGCCAGTAGTTGACCACGACGGACGTGGTAAACGAGATCGTGGTGCTCATCAAAAAGTCGAGGTGGAACAGCTCGACGAGCGCAATGAGCATACCCCAGTCGATGCCAAAGGAGATAAGACCCACGACAGCGAACTTGAGGAATTGCTTGGTATGAGGTTGTGCCAGTGCCTTGCGCACGTAATCACATCCAATGCGTTGACGAATCGAGCAACGAGATACTTTAGAGCTTTTGCATGGGAAACGTAAGGTCTTTGGCAAGAACTATACGAACTCGCCAAATATTCAAGAGGCAATCCGCAAACGTTGCAAATCTTGCCGTAAACGAGCAAGGCCCACGAACAACGCAGCGCTCGACGCGCGTCGTCCGTGGGCCCCGTAGTGCAACGAGGAGGCCGGGCTACTTGGTCTGCTCGCCCTCCAGGAAGATCTTGCGCGTTACAAAGTTGTAGACCATAACAAGCGCGGTGGCGCAAATCTTGGCGATATTGGCCTCGAGCTCCAGGCCGGCGTTGAGCGCCAGCACGATACCGTCGTTGAGAGCCAAGCCGATTACGGACAGCACGACAAAGATAATGAACTCGCGGCGGCGGCTCATGCCCTCCTTGTGTGCAAACACGTACTTCATGCTCGCGACGTAGTTAAAGATGAGCGAGACGATAAAGCCGCTGGTGTTGGCAATCAGGATATTGAGGCCCAGACCGTAGTGGAGCAGATTCATGATGCCAAAGTCGATGACAGTGGCAATGACGCCGACGACGCCAAACTTCATGATCTGCGCAAGGAGCTTTTGCATGGTACCTGCCTTAGGGTGGCGCCGCAGCGCCGCGGGGATGACAAACTCAGCCAGTTTAGCCAATCCCCGCAGGCGGGGCTAGGCGCGCTCCTCGATAGCACCGTTTCTATATGCATCGAGCAGTTGGCGCAGGTCCTGGATCTGGCTGCGAATCTTGACGCCGGTGTCGGTGTCGCTCACCATGCGACGACGGTCGGCCTCGTCAAAGCGGTTGGTCTCGCTTTCGATGTCGATGTTGCGGGTGAGTGCCTCGGCAACGGTGGTAAAGGCCTGGTGCGACTTGAGGCGACATCCGCGCGAGCTGGAGATAAGCGTGTATCCGGCGATGCCCGTTTTGGGGTGGTAGGCGCGACAGAAACCGCCGTCGATGACCAGTAGCTTACCGTTGGCGCGGATGGGCTGCTCGCCCTTGGTGGTCTTGACGGGCGTGTGGCCGTTGATGATGTGACCGGTCGGTGAACATGCCATGGGCGCGACGCCAAACTCGCGCATGATGTCGTCGCAGACCGAGGGCGACTTGGTAAGTGTAAAGTACGGGTCCATCGGCTCGACCCAGGTGCTCTTATCGGCGATATAGGCGCGCTCAAAGGTACGCACCAGGCGTCCGCTGGCGGGTGAGTTAAAGCCAATCCACAGGTACCACATCCAGTCGAGGGCGTCGCGGTCGCCCACGCGCCAGGCGCGGCGGGCGATGTGGTCGCAAAAATCGAGATAATCGCGGCCAGCATGCCAGGTGCCCAGGCAGTTCATGCTGCTAAAGGTGCCGTCTTCGTTGAGCGACACGCAGCCATGGAAGAGCAGATTGCCGTTGGCGACCTTATACATCGAGCCGTGGGAATAGAGGAAATCGATGTGGCGATGCAGGTGATCGGCGGTGACAAACTCGGACACGAGCTTATCGATGATGTGCTGTTCCTCGGGCGTGAGCGTGTAGGGGTCCGCCGGATCGACGGTGGGGAAGTCGTTGGTCGTGAGCGGCCATACGCTGCCGTCAGCAAGCGTGACTGTGCCGGCGTCGTGATCGATCTTGTCGAGCAGCAGGCGGTCGGCCATGTCGAACTCGGGGTGGCGCTGGATAATCTGGCCCTCGAGCTTAAAAAGCAGGACATTGATCGCTTTGATCAGCGGGCTGATGCACTCGCCGGCGGTATAGGTGGCGTCGGCGAAGGCGACAAGCTCGCGCAGTGAGATGCCGTAGTCGTTCTCGAGAATCTCATAGTTGTCGTAGCGCAGGTTGTTGCGCAGTACCGTGGCGATGCAGGCGGGCTCGCCGGCAGCGGCGCCCATCCACAGCAGGTCGTGGTTGCCCCACTGAATGTCGAGCGAATGATAGGTGAGCAGGCGGTCCATAATCTTGGCCGCGCCGCCACCGCGGTCGAAGATGTCGCCCACCAAGTGCAGGTGGTCGACGGCGAGGCGCTTGATGAGTGAGGCGAGCGACTCGATAAAGTCGTCGGCGCTGGCGGTCTCCAAGATGGATTCGATAATGCGCTCGTGATAACGCACGCGGTAGTTGTTCTCGTCTGGATGCGTGTGCAGCAGCTCGTCGATGATGTAGGCGTAATCGCGCGGGATGGCCTTACGCACCTTGGAGCGGGTATAGCGGCTCGAAAGCGAACGGGCAACCACAATGAGCTGGTCGAGCATGGTCTTGTACCAGGTGGGGGAGTCCTCGTGCTGGTTGCGGACCAGCTCGATCTTCTCACGCGGATAGTAGATGAGTGTGCACAGCTCGCCCTTTTCGTCAAAGGTGAGCGTGTCGCCAAAGATCTCGTCGACATGCTCGCGCACGACGCCCGAACAGTTGTTGAGGATGTGCATAAAGGCTTCGTACTCGCCATGCACATCGCTCATAAAATGCTCGGTGCCTTTGGGCAGGTTGAGGATGGCCGAGAGATTGATGATCTCGGTAAACGCGGATTGTTCGGTGGGGAATTGTCTCGACAGCAGGCGCAGATACTTGAAATCTTGCGGATTGCGATCGAATGCGACCATGAAGCACCTTCCGATGTGGTTGGTAAAACTGATAAAACAGCGTCAAACGTTTATCAGTATGCGCCGCTTTTGTTTCGATTGGAGATGGGAGGTTAAATTGTTGGCCGAGCGGTCTGGTAAATCGATTTAGTTGAGGTAGATATGGCGGTTGAATGGAGACGTAGGGTCGTTTTTTTGCAGACGCATACCTCCGGGATCGATAGAGATGATGACGGTAAAGATGTTCGCTACCTTTGGTTCAATTTGGTAAATAGTGGACATTTGTACCGTATTCACGCTTGCTGTGCGATAATTTGCGCAGCAATGAGTAAGGAGCCTCATATGAGTGATTTTGTCCTGACCTGTGAATCCGCCGCCGATCGAACCCGTGAGTTCTTTGCATCGCGCAATATCCCTGTCGTGTGTTTTCATTACGAGATCGACGATGTTGTCTATACGGACGATCTGTATCAGTCGATTACGTCGGACGAGTTTTTTGCCCAGATTGCCGCGGGCGCCATGCCCAAGACGTCTCAGGTGAGCGTGGGTGAGTACGAGGAGTTTTGGGAGCCGTTTGTTGCCGGGGGTAAAGACGTGCTGCACCTGACGTTGTCGTCGGGTATTTCGGGCACGTATGGATCGGCCTGCGTTGCGGCGCAGATGCTCGCGGATCGCTATCCCCAGGGCGGCAAGGTGCGCGTCATCGATTCGCTGGCGGCGTCTTCGGGCTTTGGCCTGCTGGCGGAATGTGCCGCCGACGTTCGCGATAGCGGCGCTTCGCTCGACGAGACGGCCGCTTGGATTGAGGAGCATAAACTCAACCTGCACCACTGGTTCTTCTCGACCGATCTGTCGAGCTACCTGCGCGGCGGTCGTATTTCGGCCGCGAGCGCGATCATCGGCACGGCGCTCAAGATTTGCCCGCTCATGACGGTCGATTGCGAAGGTGAGCTGGCGCCGCGTGAGAAGATTCGCACCAAGAAGCGCGCGATCTCCGAGATGGCCAAGACCGTGATGGCGCATCTGCAGGACGGCGCGAACTATTCGGGCAAGTGCATCATGTCGCACTCGGCGTGCCGCGAGGACGCCGAAGCCGTTGCGGCACTGATAGAGGAACAGGTTCCGCAGCTCAAAGGCAAGATTGAGATCAATAGCATCGGTGCTCTGATTGGCTCGCATACCGGCCCTGGCACGGTGGCCGTCTTCTTTATGGGCGACAAGCGCATGGACTAACGTTTGTGGGCTGGCTGACGGTTTTAACGGCTGCGCCTGTCCCTCCTGACATTCGATAACAGAAAAAGGCCCGTCCCGTTGTTTGCGGGGCGGGCCTTGCTGTTGCGGCTAGCGTTTCTTTCCGCGGAAGAAGAAGCCGTGCAGCGAGGGCTTGAGGCCGCGGTTGGCGCGACGCTCCTCGATATGATCGTGGATCGATGCGACGCGTTCGATGACTTCGTCGGGGATCGGCACATCGGGATTCATGTTCTCGACCTGGCTGACTTCGGCGGCGGCGACCTGGTCGATGATGGGCACATCGTCGCGCGAGATGACGGGCGTGGCGTCTTCCTTCATCTTGCGGTAGCGCTGCATCATGTCGGTCTGCAGCTGCTGGGCCGATGGCGGCGTCCAGATGATGGCGTTGGCGCCGGCGGCGATGGTCTCACGGATGCTCTCGGGCGTTTTGCCGCCCGGTGCGATGAGCGGCAGGTTGGGATAGTGCTCGCGCAGCTCGCGCAGGACCTGGGGCGTGTTTTTGCCGGCGGCGATGTTGAGGATCTTGGCTCCGGCGCGCACTTTGGCATGCGCATCATCGTCGCAACGTACGACCGTGGCGATGACGGGGATGTCGGCGATGTTGGTGATGTGCTCGATCATCTCGGCAGTAGCGGGGGAGTTGACCACGCAGCCCGCCGCGCCCTGCATCTCGGAGACGGCCGCCATCTGCACGGAGCGCTTACCGGTGGTGGTGCCGCCGCCAACGCCCACAAAGACCGGGCACTCGGCAACGGTCAGCAGCGCCTGCGTAATGGCGGGCTGCGGCGTGAAGGGGTAGACGGCAAACACGGCGTCGGCATTGGAGTTGCGGATGACCGCCACGTCGGTGGTGTAGATGAGCGATTTGATGCGGCGGCCAAAGAGCGTAAAGCCGCTGGCCTCCTCGATTTCATCGGGCATGCGGAGGGCCGCCTTGCGTAGGCGCCCGTCAATGGGCAGCGGCTCCATGGGCAAGAGGCCGTTGGGAGTTACGGCCACCTGGGGCTCGGTAAATTCGTCTGCAAGCTCTACCTCGGAGAAGTCGACCGAGGCGACGATGTCCTCGTGAACCTCGGCGGGAACATCGATGGGAGCCTGGTCGTTCGTCGCGGCAGGCGTGTCGAAGGAGCTGGTGCCGACAAAGGCGTCGACGCGCTCGTTTAGGTCGTTGAGAGAATCCATAGCGGTCCGTTTCTATGTTGTGCGGTCGGCAGTGTACGACCGGCGTTGCGAGTGCTAAATCGTTTGACGAGTTGATTTTTCCCCGCTGTGCCATCCGTTAGACTGAAGGGCCGGTGAACGTGAAGGAGCTGTGGTGGCGGGAATCGAGGTGCTATCTTGAATGTCCCGTATGCAAAAAGAGAGGTGACGCGGCATGGAATTTTCGGCAATGTTGGGCTCGATTGGCCTATGCGTGGGCGCAATCGTTGCCGCCGCGGTCATCTACTTTGTGGTCACGGCCATTAAGGGCAAAAAGGCCGAGCGCAAAGAACGCGAGGCACTTAAACAGCACCGTGATCAGCAGGACAAGTGCGCACGGCGATAGCTTGTTGAGTTTTGAATCCGTGCGCTAGCTGCGTTTTCGGACCAGGGCGATATAGAAGCCCTCAAAGTCGCAACTGGGCGGAATGGTCAGCGTGCCGGGCATGCCGTTGGCAATGGCCGAGACGTGGCCCGCGGCAATGGCTTCGGTAAGGGCGTTGCACTCGATATGCGGCTCGTCGCCGGCATCCTGGGCGCGGCGTGCTTCGCTTTCGCTCGGCGTGCCGTTGAGGGGGATGAGCTCGCAGTCCATGTGCTTGTCGAGGGCCTCGTGCAGGGCATCCTCGTTTTCCTGCGGCAAGATCGAACATGTCGAATAGACGAGCGTGCCGCCCGGTTTGAGGGCCCCCATGGCGCGGTCCAGAAGCGCGCGCTGCGAGCGGGCGCACTTGACGAGCAACTGCTCGGTGAGGCCGCGCAAGCTCTTTTCGTTGCCGCTGATGACGGTGCCCGTGCCGGTGCAGGGGGCGTCGAGCAGGATGCGGTCAAAGCGGAAGAACTCGTCAAGCTCGCGCGCGTCAACACGCATGACGGGCACGTTTTTGGCGCCCTGGCGGCCCAGGTTGGCCTCGAGCTTTTCGGCGCGGGGAATGCTCATCTCGCAGGCGGTGAGGTGCGCCTGTCCCTGGGTGAGGGCGGCGATTTGCGTCGTCTTGCCGCCGGGGGCCGCACACATGTCCAGGATGTCCTCGCCGGCACGTGCGCCCAGCACGAGCGGTGGCATCATCGACGATAGGCTCTGCAGGTAGATCTTGCCGTCACGGTAGATGTCGAGGTCCCATAGGTCGGAAACTTGGGCCTCGGGCAGGATGAAGGCATCCGGGTACCAGGCAACGGAGCGGTGGGCAATCCCGGCGGCGTCGAGTGCCGCGGCGATGTCCTCGGCGGTCGCCTTGAGCGTGTTGGCGCGCAGCGTGACCGGGCGCGCTGCCGCGGCGCCAAAGCCTTCGATCACAAGCTCGGCATCGGCAGGCGTGTAGGCGCCGGCAACCGAGTCGACCATAAAGCGCGGCAGGTCGGCGGCGCAGGAAAGGGCGGCAAGCTGGTCGGAAAGTTCGGTAGCGGCAAACTGCCTGAGCTTGAGCTCGGGCTTAACCTGCTTTTTTTGCTTACGACGACGCGGCTTGGACATCCGTCTTTCCTTCCCGTCCCAAATTGACTACTTTCGGGCACGCCGCTGCTGGCGTGCTTTAGTATTGGCTCTCGTGCTTGCTAAAGAAGTCGAAGCGCGGGGGCAGCGGCTTCACGCGGTGCTCGCCGGGCTTCTCGCCCAGGCTCTCCATAAACTCGTCCGTGGAGGCAAAGATGTTGTCCCAGCTAAAGAAGGCGACCGGGTCGACGTCGAAGTACTCGCAGATGAGCTCGCAGCCGGCCGGGACGATGCCGTGCATCAGGACGGTCGCCACGCGCAGCTCGGTAAAGGCGTCGACCAGGGCCTGCTTCATGGCGGCGTTGGCTGGCTCGCCCTCGAGCTTGTTGGCGGCCTTGGAGGCATCGCTCCAACGCTTGTTGGCGGCGCGCAGGTAGTCGTCGCACACGGCGAGCGCGCGGTGCGTCTCGAACTTGTACATGGCCTGCTCAAAGGCAAGGGCGGCCTGCTCGGCATCCTCGGTCACGGCAGCAGAGGCGGCACCGGCGGGAATGCAACCGTTGCGATAGGGGCTCTCGTCGCCCTCCTTGACGGCGACGCCGTAGAAGCAGCTGCGGGCCAGACGGTTGAACACGCCGGTCAAAAGGGCGCTCTCCTTAAGGGCCGGATCGATGACGCGCTTGTCATCGCAGGCGCGCACCTCGTTGCCGTCCTTGTCCTTGCCGGTCACGCGGGTGTCGTATGCCTTGGGGCTAAAGCTCACCGGCTTCTCGGACAGGCCGAGCGACAGCCAGTGCGCGCGCATCTGCTCGCAGGTGTAGTGGTTGAGCAGGTCGTCTGCCGGCGGGGGAGGCGTCTGCGAGGACGAGCTGGCCTTTTTGCCCATGTAGAGCAGGTGGTAGCAGGCGCTGACGGTGCTCTGCGTGAGGTCCCAGCCCAGGGCCTCCCACATGGCGGTCTGCGCGATGCAGTAGAAGTAGATGTTGTCCTGACCGATAAACTGGTAGATCTGTGCGTCGTCCGAGCACCACCAGTCGCGCCAGTCGAGCGAGCTGTGCTGGTAGGTGGGCGCGGGCACCTGCGTGGAGTCGGCAGCGGGCTCGCCCATGAGGGCGGCATCCTGGGCGGCGACGCCCTCGGTCACGCCGGCGGCCTTGGCATCGCGGGCGAGTACGGTACGCGTATAGCTGATGGGCGCCCACAGGCTCTCGGGCCAGCACCAGCAGGTGACGTCGTTCACGCCGTCGACCTCGGGCACCGGAACGCCCCAGTCGATGTTACCGGTGATGCGGAAGGGCACGAGCGCCTTGCCGCTGCGGAAGCGCACGCCGCCGTTGGCGAGCACCGCGTGGGCGTCGTCGCGCTCCTTCCAGCTGGGGAAGGTGACGGTAAAGCTGCTCTTGTTGCCCTCGGGCTCCAGCACGGTGTGCTCGGGCAGCTGGTCCTCGACGGCGTCGAAGGCCTCGCGGAACTTGTTCTGGATGTAGAGCTGTGCCGGCAGCAGCCACTCCTCCATGGTCTTGGAGACCACGGAGCGAACCTGCGGGTTTTGGGCGAGCTTGGCGGTGTAGGTCTTCATAAAGTCGAGGTAGGCCGGCAGGTCGAAGTAGAGGTTGTCGACCGGGCGCAGCTCGGGCACCTCGCCGGTGAGCTGGCTCTTGGGCGCGATGAGCTCCTCGGGCTCAAACTGGTGACCCAGGTCGCACTCGTCGGCGTACGCCTTCTCGGACTTGCAGCCCTGGATGGGGCAGCGGCCGATCACCTGGCGGCCGTTGAGGAACGTGCCGGCCTTGGCATCGTAGAACTGCAGCGTGGAGCGCTTGGAGATGGTGCCCTGCTCGTGCAGGCGCTCGATAATCTCGGCGGTAACCTCGTTGTGAATCTGCGCAGCCGGCTCAAGGCCCGAGCCGCCGTAGATATCGCAGCTGATGTTGTAGTTGTTGAGGGTCGCGGCCTGGCGGGAGTGATTGGACTCGACATACTCGCCGATGGACTTGTCGTAGCCTTCGTTCTCCTTGAGCTTGCGGTAGCTCTCCATGATGGGCGAGCCGTAGCAGTCGGTGCCCGAGGTGAAGATGACGTTCTCGCGGCCCAGACGGTCGCGCAGGAAGCGGGCGAAGAAGTCGGCCGGGACAAAGACGCCGCCGACGTGGCCAAAGTGAAGGCCCTTGTTGCCGTAGGGCTCGCCGGCGGTAACGATGGCGCGGCGAGGCCAGCTGGGACGGTCGTTCATGGAGTATTTGGATGCCATGGGACTCCTTCGCATATGGTGAGAGCGCGGCCGGGCACAAGGCCTGGCGACGCAGTGGTCAATTCGTGCATATCGTTCGACATTATCGCACATGCGGACGGGTACGTGGCAGGGGCGCTATCCTAAGATGCTATGAATGAGATTTCCAACATACATGCGTTTGAGGACGAGGATTTCCTGCACGCCTGCTTTGTGTGGGGGATGGCTGTGCTTGGCGCATTTGCCGTGTGCTTGGTGCCGGTGTTTATGCTGCTGGGCGGGCCTGCGGACTTGGATGCGGCGGACGCGGGCGGCTGGACGGCGGTCTTGGGCTGGCTAGTCGGCTTGGCTGCGGTTTCGGCGTCGTCATTTGCCGTGCACGAGTTGGTGCACGGTGTGTTTTTTAAGCTGCTGGCGCCTGCGGGCGCGCAGGTGACCTTTGGGGCGAATCGCGAGACGGCGATGATCTATGCCTGCGCCGAGGGCGTCGTGTATTCGCGCCGGCGGTACGTGGCGGTTTGCCTGGCGCCGACGGTTGTTTTGACGGCGGCGTTTGCCTTGGGCTTTGCGTTTTCGGGCTATCCACTGCTGTGTTACCTGGCGGCAGGCTTGCATTTGTCGGGTTGTGTGGGCGATTGGTATTACGTGCGGACCATCCTGCGCGACCGTCGCATTGCCGCCTGCGAGGACACGTCCTTTGGCGTGCGCTTTTTCGCAAGGTAGTCTTTTGGGATGATTTTTCTGGGACGGGGATTAAAAAATCATTGCGGGGGAGGAGATGTCCATGAAGTCGTTGTTGTTGCACGCTTGCTGTGCGCCGTGCTCGCTGGAGCCGGTTCGCCTGCTGCGCGAGGAGGGGTTTGAGCCCACGATTTGTTGGACCAACCCTAATATTCAACCGCACGATGAATGGCAGCGGCGTTTGGACGAGCTGCGCCGGTGGTGTGCCAATGGCGACATCGAGCTTATCGAGGCGGGGGAGGACCGCGAGCGCTGGGAGACCGGCGTGGCCCCGCTGGGCGCCGATCGAGCCCGTCGCTGTCGCGCGTGCTATGCCCTGCGCCTGGCCGAGGCGTGCCGTGTGGCCCAGGAGCGTGGGTTTGAGTTTGTGGGTACGACGCTCGCGGTCTCGCCGTATCAGCTGTTCGATACCTGTAATGACGTGTTGGAGCGTCTGGCTGCCGCCCGCGGTCTCACCCCGGTCATTCGCGATTTTCGCCCGTATTACCCCGAGGCGACACGCCGTTCGCGCGAGCTTGGCATGTATCGACAGAATTACTGCGGCTGCCGATTCTCGGCCGTCGAGGCGGCCATGGACCGCGCCCGCATCCGCGACGAGCGCAAAGCGTCCAAAAAGTAGTTCTTTTGGGCTGGCAGCCTGCTAGGATGTAGAGCGGACTTTAGCTATATAAGGAGTATCAGACGTGTCTATGCGTACCGATGATTTTGACTATAACCTTCCTGAGGAACTGATTGCCCAGGCGCCTGCCGAGCCGCGTGACTCCTGCCGCCTGCTGGTGGTGGATCGCAAGGGCTCCGAGGCAGGAACGCCGCTGAAGCATGGCGGCACCGTTGAGCACCGCATCTTCCGCGACATCATCGACTATATCGAGCCGGGCGACGTGCTCGTCATCAACAAGACGCGCGTGATGCCGGCCCGCCTGATCGGTCGCAAATCGGGCTCGGGTGGCGTGGTCGAGACGCTGCTGCTCAAGCGCCGCGAGGATGTTGACCCGCTGGGCCATGTTTGGGAGTGCTTGGTCAAGCCGGGCAAGCGCCTGAAGCCTGGTGCCCAGATTGAGTATCGCGCCGGTGGCGCCCATGCGCCCGAGGGGGCTCCCGTGGTGCTGACGGCCGAGGTCATCGACTTTGTCACCGATAGCCGTGGTGGCCGTCTGGTGCGCTTTGAGCCAGCCGGTTGCAATGCCGCCGGCGACCCATGCACGCTCGACGAGGCCATTCACGCCGCCGGTCACGTGCCGCTGCCGCCCTACATCACCGATTACGAGGGCGATCCCGAGAAGTACCAGACCGTCTACGCCATGAAGGAGGAGCACTCGGCTGCCGCTCCTACGGCGGGTCTGCACTTTACTCCTGAGCTCATGGCCGCTATCGAGGCCAAGGGTGCGAAGTTTGCCGCCGTCGAGCTCGAGGTGGGCATCGATACCTTCCGCTTGGTGGAGGAGGACGACCCTACGCAGCACGTCATGCACACCGAGCGCTACCACGTGTCGCAGGAGGTTGTCGATGCCGTGCATAAGGCGAAGGCCGAGGGGCACCGCGTGATCGCCGTCGGCACCACCGCAGTACGCTCGCTCGAAAGCGCGTTTGACGCGGACGCGCCGGTGTCCGATCCGGCCGTGACGGCGCGCTATTTTGAGGGCCGCGAGGACGGGGCCGATACGCTCGGCCGCGGCGACATCGTGGTGCGCGAGAACGCGACAACGCAGCTCTACCTTATGCCCGGCTCAACCTATCACGTGGTCGACGCACTGATTACCAACTTCCATGTGCCGCGTTCCACGCTCATGATGCTCGTGAGCGCGCTTGCCACCCGCGACCAGATCATGGATGCCTACGCTGCCGCCATCGAGGAGCGCTACCGCTTCTTCAGCTTCGGCGACGCCATGCTCATTTGTTAGTTACGCGGTTCTACGAACCGCGTAACCGCTCGACGCTGCAAACGCCCCTAAGCGGTAATCTGACGTTCAATCGTCGGGCATGACTTTTGTAGTTACGCGGTTTTACCAAACCGCGTAACCAGTTGACGCTGCAAACCCACCAGAGCGGCAATCTGCCTTTCAACTTTGGCGGCATGACCAGAAGGTCAATGCCGCCTTGTTTCAAGGCACCTTGCTCGCTCTGGCGGGTTTTCGCTGTCGGTGCCAAAACACCGGCGTTGCCTTGGCTGTCAATGTGGCACTTGGGGACGTTCCTTTTGTGCCGGCACCTGGGGACGTTCCTTATGTCAAGAGATTGGTACAAGAGGGATAGGTTGCCTTGCACCAATCAAAAAGTTGCGGTGAGATAGTTCTTGAATTGGCTTTTTTGATGGCTAAACAGGAACTATCTCACCGCAACTGCGTTGAGCTTTTTTTGGCAGCTGGTTTACTTGCTTGCGAACAGCCAGATGAGGATGATCACGAGGACTACGGCGACAATGCAGACGATGGCGCCGGTGAATTTGATGCGTGAGTCGCGGGTGCGCTCGCGCACGTCGTCCTCGGCGGCTTCGAGTTGAGCCACTTCGCGCTCGGTTTCGGCGTACTCGGCCTTATCGCGCGCCAAGGATCCGGCGAGCGACTCGGTGATCTCGGGATGGTCATGCACCTCGGTCGCCTGCTCGATGATCGACTGTGCGTGCGCGACGTTCGCCTGGGCATTGGCGATAGCCTGTTCTTGCTCTCGACGTGCCTTGTCCTCGGCGGCGATCTTCTCGCGTAGTTCGCGCTGGCGCGTTGCGGCGGCGGCTTTTGCGGTCTGCAGCTCATCGCGTGCGGCATCGGCCTCGGCCGTCACGGCCTGATGGGCTCGCTTGGCGTCGGCGATGGGGGCTTGCGCCTGCTCGACGGCGTGCTCGGCGGCCGCGAGCGAGTGCTCAAGATCGGCGGTGATGTTCGGGACATCTTCCTCGGCTTTGCGCAGGGCATCGGCCGTGTCGGAGATCTGCATCGAAAGCTCGCTGGTGCGCACCGTGTAATTGGCGGGATTCGCCGAAGGATTGCGCTGCAGCTCGGCATACTCGCGGCGCAGCGTTTCGAGTTGAGCGCGCGTGGCGTCGACGGTTTGCTGTGCTGCGGCAACGCCGGCGTCGCGCTCGGCCTGCACCTTGTCGCGGATGCGCTTGGAATCCTCGAGGCGTCGAACGAGGCGGTTACCGGTCTCGCGCGAGCTGGCTTCGCGTGCCTCCACCGCGTCGAGCGCGGCTTTGAGACGCCGCTCGGTGGCATCGTCCTCTTCCTTCATTTGTTCGAGCTGCGCCTTGAACTCTGTTGCCTTGACAGCATGGGTATCGCGGCCGATTTCTGCCGCCGCGGCGGCCTTTTGTGCCGTGTCGATAGTCTGACGCTGCTCGGCGACGATTTGGTCGTAGCGACCTGCGATGTCCTGGCGCGTCTCGAGCTCCTCGCCTTGATTGGCGATGCGCTGTCCAAGTTCGGCCAGGTGAGCGCGGGCGTCCGCGAGTGCCTTCTTTGCGGCATTCATCTCGCGCATGGCCGAGGCACCCTGGGCGATAAAAGTGCCTACGGCGTTGGCGGTGTTTGAGACGGCGCCTCCCAGATCGCGGCTGGCTGCGGGGGTGTGTGGTGCGGTCGGGTGAGCGGCGTTTGCCGTGCCCGCATCGGGCGTCTGTGACGTGGCGATGCTGCCGGTGCCGCCCTCGACTACGGAAAAGCCGGCGGCGTGCGGGTCAACTGCATCGGCGCCAATGGTGGGGTGCTCAAGCTGCAGGAACGAGGGCAGGGTGCTGCCTTGGTCGGCAACGGGGGTCTCGCCGGGCACGAAGGTCGAGGCGGCCTCGGCGGCCTCCTCTTCTTCGGCGTCAACATCGGCGTCGGCCACGGCGTTTTTCATCGCTTTGACGGCATCCATCATGGAGTCCATGACGGCATCGAGCTCTTCTTCCGAAGATACCTCGATAGGGCCTTCTGCTTGCGGGGCGGCGTCCTTTTCGGGAGCGTCGTCCTGAGCGGCCGAATCGTCGTTTTGCTCGCTGGCATCTTCGGCCGCAGGGATTTCCGTCGCAGCGCCGTTATCCAGAGTGGCGTCGTCGACGTCGGTATCATTGCAGGTCGCAGCGTCAGTATCTGCGGCGACGTCTGCTGAATCATCAATATGCTGTTGAGTCTGGGGGTCCAGCTCGTCTGTCATAGGCATGTGCTCCTCATCGTTGTTTGTCACCCTATGATAAAGTCTCGCGCCGACATCCCGCGCGCCGCAGCAAAGTTTCAAAACGTGTTCGATGGCTCGCTTGGATAGCAAAAATTCGTCCTCTATATTCAGTTTGCGCTTGACATTCCCTTCGCCGAATGACGTTGTGCCGTTCGCCTGCTGCAGCCTTTATTTTTCACTTGAACCCGCTAAAGTTGCATTTCAGCTTTTGGCGCGTGAAGTTGGATGCGCGCAGTCGGCGGGTGGGCCCGTCGCGATTTGAAAGGACTTCGTATGGGACTTTTCACTGGTAAGACCGTAATCGTCACCGGCGGCGGCAAGGCCACGCTTAAGGACGGCTCCGCTGGCTCCATCGGCTACGGCATCGATATCGCTTTTGCCAAGGAGGGCGCAAACCTCGTCATTACCGGCCGCAACGTTGCCAAGCTCGAGGCTGCCAAGGAGTCTCTCGAAGCCGAGTACGGCATCAAGGTTCTGCCTGTTCAGGCCGATGTCTCGGCTGGTCAGGACAACGAGGCCGTCGTCCAGAACGTCATCGACAAGGCCATCGAGGAGTTCGGCCGCATCGACGCCGTCGTCAACAATGCCCAGGCCAGCGCCTCGGGCGTGACCATCGCCGACCACACCATGGATCAGTTTAACCTGGCCATTTATTCCGGCCTGTATGCTACCTATCTGTACATGCAGAAGGCCTATCCGCACCTGAAGGAGACCAAGGGCTCCGTGGTCAACTTTGCTTCGGGCGCCGGCCTGTTTGGCAACTATGGTCAGTGCAGCTATGCCGCTGCCAAGGAGGGCATCCGCGGTCTGACTCGCGTTGCCGCTAACGAGTGGGGCAAGGACGGCATCAACGTCAACATCGTCTGCCCGCTTGCTTGGACCGCCGCGCTCGAGAACTTCCAGGATGCCTACCCCGAGGCTTTCAAGGCCAACGTCCACATGCCGCCGGCGGGCCACTACGGCGACGTCGAGAAGGAGATCGGCCGCGTGGTCGTTCAGCTCTGCGGTCCCGACTTTAAGTACATGAACGGCGAGACTGTCACCCTCGAGGGTGGCATGGGCCAGCGTCCCTAATGGTTACGCGGTTTTACCAAACCGCGTAACGGCTCGACGCTGCGCGAGCCGCATTTGGACAATCTGACGTTCAACTTCAAGGGCGCGACCAGAAGGTCAGCGCCCTTTCGTTTCACGTCACCTTGCCTCAAATGCGGCCCGCTCGCTGACTTATGCTCAACCTACGGCGCCATTTTGCTTGATGGCACCTTGCTCGCTCTGGCGGGTTTTCGCTGTCGGTGCCATAACATCGGCGTTGCTGTGGCTGTTGGAAATGATCCGTTGGGGACGGAGGAAAACGGATCATTTTTATCCTGGTGCATTGGTGCAAGGGGGCAGGTTTCCTTTGCGCCAGTTTCTGTCGAGTCGGTGCTTCTTGCGGGTTGCCCGTATAATGATTTGCGTATGAACCGCAACCAAGGAGTTCCAGTTTATGGACCAGAGCCTTTTTAAATTCGATCTGATCGCAGAGGATCCGACCACGCACGCGCGTGCCGGCGTACTGCACACCCCGCACGGCGACATCGAGACGCCGATCTTTATGCCTGTGGGCACCAAGGCAAACGTCAAGGGTATTCCTACCGAGACCGTCAAGCAGCTCGGCGCCCAGATCGTGCTTGCCAACACCTATCACCTTTCTATGCGTCCCGGCGAGGACACCATCGCCGAGTTGGGCGGACTGCACAAGTTTATGAACTGGCACGGCCCTATCCTCACCGATTCGGGCGGCTTCCAGGTGTTCAGCCACAACGATGCCGTCAAGCTCACCGACGAGGGCGTGCGCTTTATCGTCAACGACTACGACGGCCGCCACGTGTTCTGGACGCCCGAGGACAACATGGAAATCGCCATGAAGCTCGGCTCCGATATCTGTATGCAGCTCGACCAGTGCCCGGGCTATCCCGCCACGCGCGCCTACGTTGAGCGCGCCGTTGAACTGTCGAGCATGTGGGCCGAGCGCTGCTATAAGGCGCATACCCGCGACGATCAGGCGCTCTTTGGCATCGTCCAGGGCGGCATGCACCTGGATCTGCGCCTGCGCTCGCTGCGCCATCTGGAGGAGTGCGGCGACTTCCCGGGCTACGGTATCGGTGGCTATTCGGTGGGCGAGGATCACGAGACCATGTTCGAGACCCTGGCGCCGCTCGTGAGCGAGTACATGCCCAAGCATAAGCCGCGCTACCTGATGGGCGTCGGCAACCCCACCACCCTCGTGCGCGGTGTGGGTGTGGGCATCGACATGTTCGATTGCGTGCTGCCGACGCGCACCGGCCGCATGGGCACGGCGTTTTCGAGCGAGGGTCGCCTCAACTTCCGCAACGCGCGTTTTGCGCACGACGACGGTCCCATCGATCCCACTTGCACCTGCCCGGTGTGCACGGGCGGCTACAGCCGCGCACTCATTCGCCACATGGTCACGCAGAAGGAGATGCTCGGCGGCATTCTGCTGTCGATGCACAACATCTACTACCTGCTCAACCTTATGCAGCGTGCCCGCCAGGCCATTATCGAGGGCCGCTATGGCGCGTTCGTGAGCGACTGGATGAACAGCCCTGCGGCGGTGGATTACTAAGAGCCGCGACCGCTGACCGATGCCTTGCAAGCGCTTGATGCATCGTGGGTACCATACCGATTAGTTGATGTTCGGGCGGGTGTTTGACGCATGGCGTCGACCCCGCCCGTTTCTATTTTCGATAGGAGTACCCATGATTAAGAATGAGAACGTCGAGGGTGAGCCGGCCTACGACGAGACGTACCGACGCGGCCCCGTGGTCATGCGCGGCCCCATGATTCCCAAGGACAACACCTACGCCAACCTGCTGGCGCCCGAGGACTCGACCGACTGGTTGCACACCGACCCCTGGCGCGTGCTGCGCATTCAGGCAGAGTTTGTCGATGGCTTTGGCGCGCTTGCCGAGCTTGGTCCTGCAGTGACCATCTTCGGCAGTGCCCGCACGCCCAAGACCGATCCGCTCTACAAGGCGGCGCGCACAGTCGGTCGCAAGATCGCCCAGCGCGGCGTGGCGGTTATCACCGGCGGCGGCCCCGGCGTCATGGAGGCGGCCAACAGGGGAGCGGCGAGCGCCAACGGCAAGTCGGTCGGCTTGGGTATCGAGCTTCCGCACGAGCATGGGCTCAACAAATACGTGAACCTTGGCATGGACTTCCGTTACTTCTTTGTGCGCAAGACCATGTTCGTCAAATACAGCTCGGGCGCCATCGTGTTTCCCGGTGGTTTTGGTACGCTCGACGAGATGTTCGAGGTGCTCACGCTGGTACAGACGCACAAGGTTAAGCGCATGCCGCTCGTTTTGGTGGGCACCGAGTACTGGCAGGGCCTGTTCGACTGGCTCAACGGTCCGGTGATGGATGCCGGTATGATTAGCCCGCTCGATCCGGAGCTGGTGCATATCACCGATGACCTCAACGAGGCCGTCGACATCGCCCTGAGCGGGCTGATGTAGGGCGAGCGTGCCTGTCGTTGTAGTGATGAGAAGGCAGATTGATGCTATTTAACATCAGTCTGCCTTCTAAACTGGGTATACTGATGCAAAAGACGAGGCGAGGAGGTCGCGTATGTCTACCGCAACGGTTAAGCCTACGACGGTTCGCATCGAAGAGGGGCTCAAGGAACAGGCGACTGAGTTCTTGGATACGGTTGGTCTGAGTCTCAATTCGTATCTCAACCTTGCTGTTCGGCAGCTGGTAAACCAGCAGAAGATTCCGTTTGAGATTGTGGGTCGGCCCGAAGTTCCCAACGAGGCGACGAGGCGCGCCATGGTGATTGCCGAGGCTCATGAGTTGGGGATTCTGCCAGACGACAGCCCGTCATTCAATAACGCTGATGAGCTTATATCATTCCTCGATGAGGACTAGCGATGTTTGAGATTAAAGTCGAGGCTCAGTTTAAGGCGGATTACAAACGGACGATGCGCATCCATCCGCAGCTAAAAACCGAGTTTAAGGCGGCGGTTGCAGAACTTGCGGCTCACGGCTCGCTTCCCGCGGAATATGGTGCCCACGAGCTTTCAAACCCGGGCGGCAATTACAACGGCCACATCGATTTCCATCTATCCGATGGCTTGGTCGATGTGGTCGTTCTGTACTTGCCGCATAAGACTAATCCTGTGATCCGACTGGTCAGAATGGGCTCGCATGAGGAACTGTTCCGGGGCCCGCAGGGCTGATTGCCGATTTCTAAATTGCGGTGGAATAGGGATTGATTTGCGGCTGGTAAGCCAAAAAACAGTCCCTATTCCACCGCAAGTGGTAAAGGTGCCCCTAGTGGATGGGCTGGTAGCGGGGGCAGTAGCTGATGGCGATGGCGTCCACGCCTACGTGGGTGGCGATGGTGCAGCCGATGGGGCCGGTGCCGGCGTCTACGTAGTTCTGGCCTGCGAGCGCTTGGTTGACGAGCTCCTGCTCCTCGGCGGCGCCGGTCGTGAGCACGCGCACGCTGGAGCCTGGATGTTCGGCCAAAAATGCGAGGCAGTCAGCCATGGTGTTGGCGACGATGCGCTTGGCGCCGCGGCCCTTCTTGATGGCCTTGATCTCGCCCGATTTCCACTCCGGCGAAACGGCCAGGCGAATGTTGAGCATTTGGGTGAGCTGGCCGGCGAGTTTAGGTGCGCGGCCGTTCTTGACCAGGTTCTCGAGCGTGCGGGGAATCAGCAGTAGGTGGGCGTCGGGCAGCGTCGCGCGAATCTGCGCCTCGGTCTCGTCCAGGCTGCGGCCGTCCTCGCGCATGGCCAGTGCGTACTCCACCAGCAAACCCTCGGCACCCGAGCCGGTGCGCGAGTCGATGCAGCGCACGTCGAGCTCGTGCGTTTCAGCCGTCAGGTTGGCATTGGCATAGCAGGCGGACCACTCGCTGCACAGCGAGATAAAGATGGCGCTGTCGTGGCCGTCGGCGAGCACACGATCAAAGAGCGCCTTGAACTCGCCGGCGCTCGGCTGCGAGGTATGCGGCAGCTGCTCGGAGCCGGCCATGCGCGCGACGTATTCCTCGGCGGTAATTTGCACCTGGTCGAGCAGGTCCTCGCCCTCGATAATCACATGCAGCGGAATCACGTAAATGCCGAGCTCTTGGGCGCGGGCGGGGGAGATGTCCGACGTGGAGTCGGTTATGATGGCAAAAGACATAATTGCACCTTTCGTTGGGGCGCTTGCGCGCCGCCTTCTGAGAGCAAAGTGCGACAAGTATAGTAGAGTCGTTCCACATTGATAGGTTCAATTGTTGAATAGTCAACAGTTTGAAGTGTCGGTGTGGAAATCGTCAACTGGGGAAGAGGAATGCCGATGGGGGCGTTGGAGATAGGCAAACGGCCGGTCGTGCTGTTCGATTTCGATGGCACGGTGGCAGATACGGGCCGGGCGGTGATGACCTCGACGCGCAAGACGCTGGCTGCGCGCGGGTTTTCGGAGGCGCAGATGGGTGATCTGCGCCGCATGATCGGGCCGCCCCTGTGGAAGAGCTTTCACGATTTTTATGGCTTTTCCCGCGAGGAGTCGCTTGTGGTGGCCGATGAGTACCGCGCCTTTTTTGATGAGCTGGGGCCGGAAGAGTACCCTGTGTTCGATGGGATCCCCGAGCTGCTGGATGGGTTAGCCGCCCGGGGCAAGCGTATGGCCGTGGCGACGTCGCGCATGGAGGCAAAGTGCATCGACATGGTGCGTGAGCTCGGGCTTTCTCAGTTTGAGGCGGTGGTTGGCATGAATCCGCCGCAGGGGCGCGAGACCAAGGCCGATTCGGTCCGCGACGCTCTGGCGGCCCTGGGTGCGACCGCGGACGAGGCCGTGATGATCGGCGATCGCTTCAACGATGTGGAGGGCGCGCACGCGATGCGCGTGCCGTGCATTGGCATCTATTCGGGCGCGGCGGCGCCGGGCGAGCACGAGGCGGCGGGTGCCGATGCGGTGGTGCACTCGGTGGCCGAGCTTGCTAAACTTTTCGCTATCTAATGACGTAATGTGAGGGGCGGGCGTGCCCGTTGCTCATTGCTAAGGAGGTCGTCCATGAATCAGGTGGAGCAGAGCGTTACCGAGTATGTCGACGAGGTCTGGGAAGATGTCGTCGCCGATATCGAGCAGCTGGTGAGCTATCCGTCCGTGGCCGTTGCTGCCGATGCGGAGCCCGACGCGCCGTTTGGCCGCCCGGTCCGTGATGCGCTCGATTGCGCACTCGGCATCGCGCAAAAGCTCGGCTACCAGACGAGCGATGACGAGGGCTATGTGGGCATTGCCGATATCCCGGGCCGCGGCGATAAGCAGCTCGCGACCATCTGCCATGTGGACGTGGTGCCCGCCGGTCCTGGTTGGAACACCGACCCGTTTGCGATGGAGCGTCGCGAGGGCTGGCTGCTCGGCCGCGGTGTGATCGACGACAAGGGCCCGGCCGTGCTGTCGCTCTACGCCGGCGCCTACCTGCTCAAGCACGGCATTGTGCCGCGCTATACCTTCCGCGCGCTGCTGGGTTGCGATGAGGAAGTGGGCATGTCCGACGTTCACCATTATCTGGAAAACCACGCAGACCCCGACTTTCTGTTTACGCCCGATGCCGAGTTCCCGGTCTGTAACGCCGAGAAGGGCCAGTTTGGGGCGACATTTGTGAGCCCCAAGATCGACGGCGGCCGTATTGTGTCCTGGAGCGGTGCCGAGGCGAGCAACGCCATTCCGTCGCAGTCTATCTGCGAGCTTGCGATTGCCGCCGATGAGCTGCCGGCTCCCGTTGAGAACGCCGACCGTCTGGAGATCACGACGCTCGATAACGGGCATGCGCAGATTTTCGCCCACGGCATTGGCGGCCATGCCTCGATGCCCGAGGGAACGATCAATGCCGTAGGCCTCATCGTGGCGTATCTGCGCGAGGCTGAGGACGCGTTTGGTGCCCGTGACGAGCGCCTGCTGACGCCTGCCGAGCACGAGTTTGTCAAGTTCTTGGCCTTTGTGCATGCGGACGCCTATGGCCGCGGTCTGGGAATCGATGCGACGAACCCCGCGTTTGGCCCGCTCACGTGCAACCCCGGTGTCATCCGTGTGGTGGATGGCCATATCGAGCAGGTCATCGACGTGCGCTTCCCCGATAGCACCAGTGCCGATACCATCTGCGAGCAGCTCGAGCCACTCGTGGGCCGCTTTGGTGTGACGTATCGCGTGGGTCGTGCCAAGGTGCCGTTCTCGGTCTCTGCCGACGACCCGGCCGTGAAGGCGCTTATCGATACCTATAACGAGTTTACGGGCAAGCATGCCGAGCCCTTTGCCATGGGCGGCGGCACGTACGCGCGCAACTTTGCCCGCGCCGTATCGTTTGGCCCCGAGGAGACCGGCCTGGAGCTGCCCGCATGGGGCGGTCAAATGCACGGCCCCAACGAGTGCGCCAACGAGGAACAGCTCAAGCAGGCGCTCAAGATTTATATCGTGGCAATCCTGCGCCTCAACGAGCTCGAACTTTAAAGTTACGCGGTTTTACCAAACCGCGTAACAGCTCGACGCTGCGCCTTTGGTTCCGTCGTTCTAACGAACGGCGGACCGGTCGACGCTGCAAACGCCCCTAAGCGGCAATCTGACGTTCAATCGTCGGTCGCGTACCAAAGTACGCTTCCCTCCTCTTTCACGTCACCTTGCTCGCCTGGGGACGTTTTCGCCGTTTTTGCCAAAACACCGATGTAGCCGTTGGGGCGTTCTTGTTTGACTAGTCGTTTAAGAACGTCCCCAATGACTAGTCGACCGTCGCCGGTACTGTCACCATTAGTAACTCCGAGGTCTTTGCCGAGATCAAACTCGGGGGCATCGAGCCCAAGAGTGCAAACGTCACCGACGATTCCTTCAAGATCTGGGCGACTGATTGGAGAGGCGGGTCATCTCTTGCGTGAGATGACCCGCCTTTTTGCTCTGCGACCGAAACGACCACCACAAAGGGGACAGGCACCTTCGTGGTGGTTTGGGGCGGGGCTCGCTGCTATCATGGACAACGTTGAATTTCTACGAAGGAGCAGGGCATATGGCGATTCTTTTGGGATGCGATTCCGTCAGCCTAGAGTTTCCCACCAAACATATTTTCGATAACGTGACGCTCGGCGTGGACGAGGGCGACCGCATTGGCATTGTCGGTAAAAACGGCGACGGCAAGTCGACGCTGCTGAGCGTGCTCGCCGGCACTTTGGAGCCCGACGACGGCCGCGTGACGCACCGCCGCGACACCACGATCGGATTACTCGGCCAAAAGGACAACCTGGTCGATACCGATACCGTGCATCATGCCGTCGTCGGTGACACGCCCGAGTACGAGTGGGCCTCGAGCCCGCGTACGCGCCAGATTCTGGCCGGTCTTATTAGCGATGTGCCCTGGGAGGGCACGGTGGGCGAGCTCTCGGGCGGCCAGCGCCGTCGCGTGGACCTTGCGCGCCTGCTGATCGGCGACTACGACGTGCTCATGCTCGACGAGCCCACCAACCACCTGGACATGCGTACCATCAACTGGCTCGCGCGTCACTTAAAGGCCCGCTGGCAGCGCGGTCAGGGCGCGATGCTCGTGGTCACGCATGACCGCTGGTTCTTGGACGAGGTCTGCACCAGCATGTGGGAGGTCCACGACGGCCAGGTCGACCCCTTCGAGGGCGGCTATTCGGCATATATCCTACAGCGCGTGGAGCGCGACCGCATGGCCGCCGTCACCGAGGAGCGTCGTCGCAACATGGCGCGCAAGGAGCTCGCGTGGCTCTCCCGCGGCGCCCAGGCTCGTTCCACCAAGCCCAAGTTTCGCGTGGAGGCCGCCCGCGAGCTCATCGCCGACGTTCCGCCCGTGCGTGACGAGCTGGAGCTCAAGCGCCTGGCCGTGAGCCGCCTGGGCAAGCAGGTTATCGACGTGGTCGACGTGGACGCCGGCTATGCGGATGCCGATGGCGCGCCCAAGCAGGTGCTCTCCGACGTGACCTGGCTCATCGGCGCGGGCGACCGCTATGGTCTTTTGGGCGAGAACGGCGCCGGCAAGTCGACCTTGCTCGACGTGATCCAGGGCAAGATTGCGCCCACGCGCGGCCGTGTGAAGATTGGCCAGACGGTGCGCTTTGGCGTGCTGTCGCAGCAGCTCGAGGAGCTTGAACCCTACATGGGCGACACGATCCGCGAGGTGCTCGGCAACTATAAGAAGTATTACGTCATCGACGGCAAGGAGACTTCGCCCGAGAAGCTCTGCGAGCGTCTGGGCTTTACGACGCAGCAGCTCTGGAGCCGCATCGGCGATCTTTCGGGCGGCCAGCGCCGTCGCCTGTCACTGTTACTGACGATTCTGGACGAGCCCAACGTGCTTATCCTGGACGAGCCCGGTAACGACCTGGATACCGACATGCTTGCGATTGTTGAGGACCTGCTTGACGGCTGGCCCGGCACGCTGATCCTGGTGACGCACGACCGCTTCTTGATGGAGCGCGTGACCGACCAGCAGTGGGCGCTGCTCGACGGCCACCTGACGCATATGCCCGGCGGCGTCGACCAGTACCTGCGCCTGTGCAACGCCACCGCCGAGGGCGAGCCCGTGGGTGCGCCGAGCGCCAAGACCGGCACGTTTGACACCGGTGCCGCGGCGGCTGCGGCCGAAAAGCCCAAGTCGAGCGGCCAGCCCAATGGCCTTTCCAACGCCGAGCGCCAGAAGCTCCGCCGCGAGGTGAGCTCGCTTGAGCGCAAGATGGAGACGCAGCGCGCTCGCGTGGAGGAGGCCGAGGCCGCGATGGCCCAGGTCGACCCCACCAATTACACGGCGCTCGGCGAGCAGCAGGCAAAGATCGACGAGGCCCACGCCGCCATGGACGAGCTGGAGATGGCGTGGCTCGAGGCGAGCGAGAAGCTCGAGGGCGAGGAGTAGGCGAGGATGATCAAGGCTGCGTTTTTCGATATCGACGGCACGCTGCTGAGCTTTAAGACCCACCAGATTCCGGCGTCGGCGCAGCAGGTACTCGACAGCTTTCGCGAGCAGGGGATTGCGTGCGTGATCGCCACGGGTCGCCCGACCTACCAGATGCCGGATTGGCTGTTCGACTTGGGTTGGGATGCGTACATTACGCTTTCGGGCCAGCACTGTTTTGATGCCAAGGGCGTTTACCGTAGCCGCCCGATCGATCCGGACGATGTTGCGGTGATTGTGGACCAGGTGGCGCAGGGGCGCTACGACTCGCTGTGCATGCAGGGCGAGAACTCGTTTGTGAACCGCCTGTCCGAGCGCGTGGTGACGGCCGGCAACAACGCGGGGATCGTCTACCACGAGGAGCCGTTTGAGCACGCCTTTGACGCACCGGTCTACCAGTTTTGCGCCTTTGTGGATCCGGCCGACGAGCATATCGTGACCGACGCGGTGTCACATTCGCTTACCACGCGCTGGTGCGATCTGTTCTGCGACATTATCCCTGCTAACGGCGGCAAGGACCTGGGCGTGGCAGCGACGTTGGAGCGCCTGGGTGTCGATGCGAGCGAGGCGATTGCCTTTGGTGACGGCGAGAACGACCTGTCGATGTTTTCCGCCGTGGGCACGAGCGTGGCCATGGGTAACGCGCAGGACACGGTGAAAGCTGCAGCGACTTATGTGACGACCGCCGTGGACGACGACGGGATCTACAACGCCGCGAAGCACTTTGGGCTGCTATAGCTGCGGCTCGGCACTTGGGGACGTTCCTTTTCTGCCGGCAGTTGGGGACACTCCTTGCGCCCTGCGTGCCGTGCCGCCTTGCTTGCCCGCGCATTTTGTGAAACACGGTTAACTTTTTAAATAACGTAGTAAGACATGGGCAACTTTTGCGGTAAAGTAAATCAGGCAAAAGTATCCAAAGGCTAACTAGAAGCCATCGCGAAAGGCGGCCCATGGCCCTGCGTGAATCCGGAGAAGACTATCTCGAATCTATTTATGTGCTCTCGGAGCGCCAGGGCATCGTTCGATCGATTGACGTCGCCGAATACCTGGGCGTAACCAAGGCGAGCGTCTCTAAAGCCATGGCGGCCCTGGAGAGCACCGGCTACGTGGAGATGGGCAAACGCGACGTACATCTGACGGAACGCGGTCTTGAGGTTGCCCGCCAAATGTGGGAGCGCCATTGCTTTTTTGTAGGGCTGCTCGAGGACGCAGGCGTAGCGCCCGATGTTGCCTCGCAAGAGGGATGCCACATGGAGCATTGCCTGAGCGAGGAGAGCTTTGAGAAGCTAAGGGCAATGCTGGGACGGGGCGAGACGACGGATTCAACACCGGAATCCTAACAGCTCCTCAGTATCGCGGAGTTCGCGTAAAGCGCGAACCAGCGGAAAGGGGATAGAGACTTCTAACAGAAGAGGTCTTCTCCGAGTCCAAAGTAAACCTGTTGGGATGTAGCATCCTTTCAACTGTGCCGCCCTTCCATCCCAAAGAGACGCGCCTCCCGCGCCCAAGGCGCGGGACAGCGACCGGGACCAGTAGCCCCACCAACTAAGTCCAACTCAGACAAGGAACCCCGCCAACAAGCGATGCCCAAGAACCGCCAGCAACGTCACCGCAGGCCGGGGCCGGGTTTGGTTTTGAAAACATTCCGCAGACCAGAAGTGCCCCCGTTCGTAGCTCCGAAGGAGCAGAACGGGGGCACTTCATTGGTCGAGGACGTTTTCAAAACCAAACCCGGCCCCGGCCGGAGGGACCATGAGTGCTACAGGTTCTTGACACCCATCGCGCGCATGGCGTTCAGGATGGCGATGATCGCCACGCCCACGTCGCCAAAGACAGCAAGCCACATATTGGCAATGCCGAGCGCCGCGAGCACCAGAATCAGCAACTTAATGCCCAGTGCAAAGATGATGTTTTGCCAAACAATCGTCATGGTCTTGCGCGCCACGCGGATAGCGCGGGAAATGTTGGAAGGCTTGTCGTCCATGAGCACGACGTCCGCCGCCTCGATTGCGGCGTCCGAACCCATGGCGCCCATGGCAATGCCAACGTCTGCGCGGGTGAGCACGGGCGCATCGTTGATGCCGTCACCGACAAAGGCGAGCTTGCCCTTGCCCGATTCGGCCGTCAGCAATGCCTCGACGCGCTCGACCTTGTCGCCTGGCAGGAGCTGCGCGTGGAACTCGTCGAGCCCCAGCTGTTCGGCAACAGACGCCGCAACCTCCTCACGGTCGCCCGTGAGCATGACGGTGCGGTTGATGCCAGCGGTGTGCAGGTCTCGGATCGTTTGCTCCGCATCGGCCTTGACGGTGTCGGCAATTACGATATGGCCGGCGTACGTGTCATCGACCAGTACATGGAGGATCGTACCGGCGACCTCGCAATTGGGAGCGTCGATACCGGCCGCAGCAAGCATCTTGGCATTGCCGACGACGACGTGCTTGCCGTCGATGGTTGCCGTGAAACCGTGACCCGCGACATTGGCGGAGTCGCTCACGCGATTCTGGTCGAGCTCACCCTGGTAGGCGGCACGTATGGACCGTGCGATGGGGTGATCGGAAAACGACTCGGCAAGGGCCGCGACTTCGAGCAGTGACTGCTCGGTATAGCCGGCCTCGGGGTGCACCGCGACCACCGAGAACGTGCCGTTGGTGAGTGTGCCGGTTTTGTCGAAGACGACGGTGTCCACATCGGCGAGCGTCTCGAGGTAGTTGGAGCCCTTGATGAGGACGCCCAGCTTGGACGCGCCACCGATGCCGCCAAAGAAGCTCAGCGGCACGCTGATCACGAGCGCGCACGGGCAGCTGACGACCAGGAAGGTCAGGCCGCGCAGGATCCAGTCGGACCAAGCGCCGGTGACCAGGCCGCCGCCGAGTGCGAGCACCGCGGCCGCGCCGGTGACAGCGGGCGTGTAGACGCGGGCGAAGCGCGTGATGAAGTTCTCGGTGCGTGCCTTTTTCTCGCTGGCGTTTTCCACAAGCTCTAGGACGCGTGCGACGGTGGACTCGCCAAAGGGCTTGGTGGTGCGCACGTGGATGAGGCCCGTCATGTTGATGCAGCCGCTGATGATATCGTCTCCGGTTTTGGCCGGGCGGGGGACCGACTCGCCGGTAAGGGCGGCGGTATCGAGCTGTGTCTCGCCTTCGACGATGACGCCGTCGATGGGCACGCGCTCGCCAGGCTTGACGACGATGACGGTGCCGACGGCGATGTCATCGGGGAAGATCTGCTCGAGTGTGCCGTCGGGTTGCTCGACGTTGGCGTAGTCGGGCGCGATGTCCATCATAGCGCTGATCGACTTGCGGCTTTTGCCCACGGCATATGCCTGGAACAGCTCGCCGACCTGATAGAACAGCATGACAGCGGCGCCTTCGGCCATGTGCGGATCGGTGTCGGGGAAGAGCACCATGGCAAACGCGCCGATGGTCGCGACGGCCATGAGGAAGCTCTCGTCGAAGGCCTTGCCGCGGCGGATGTTGTTGAATGCCTTTTGCAGTACGTCGTAGCCGGCAATCAAAAACGGCACGAGGAACAGCACAAAGCTGGCGTAGATGTCGCCCGGGGTGCCGAATGCGGCAGCGAGGGTGCCGAGCTCATCGAGGGCGTACACCACCGTAAAAGTGCCCAGCGCCACCAGGATACGGTTGCGCTTATGCTCAAGGGACTCTTTCTTCTTGCGCTTTTTCTTTTTCTTCTTGGGTTCGGCGGCTGCCATGATTCAAACCTCCCATTTGAATGTATGAACACTCGCTCATATAATTTCGCGAGCAAAGGCCGCGGCAAGCGCGGCCTTGCAGGTTGGCGTAAACCTGGACTAGAGAATGATCTCGCAGTCGGGCTCGGCGTCGGCCGTAAACTCTACAACGCGGTTGAGTACCTCGTCGAACTCGGCGTCATCGGCCTCGAGCGTCAGCTTCTGGGTCATAAAATTGACCGAAACGGACTTGACGCCCTCGAGCTTGGCAAGTTCGTCCTGAAGCTCGCGCGCGCAGTTGGCGCAGTCGATCTCGTCGAGCTTGAACTGCTTTTTCATGGTGGGTTCCTTTCCCTGTTTTTGCAGCTTGGGTGCAGGCGGCGCTGGTACCGTGGTTGGTCGCTATTCGCAGATGTGGCTCATGCCTTGGTTGAGCATGGTGTAGACATGGTCGTCGGCAAGCGAGTAGAGGATATTGCGCCCGTCGCGCCGGAATTTAACCAGGTGCGACTGCTTGAGCGTGCGCAGCTGGTGCGACACCGCGGACTGCGAGGTCGCAGTTGCTTCGGCGATGTCTGCCACGCAGAGCTCGCGGCCCATGAGGGCGTAGAGGATCTTGATGCGCGTGGTGTCGCTGAAGACCTTGAACAGGTCGGCAAGGTCGTACAGCAGCTCCTCGTCGGGAAGGTCCTCGGGCGAGCAGGTGGTGGGGACGTCGGGCACGATGGTGGTTTCGATGCCGGACTTTATTTCATCAGCGTGATCGCTCATTGCAATATCCTTTCATATGAACATGCGCTCATATAACTTACTTCCGAGTATATGAGCGCATGTTCATATGTCAATATAATTCGCGAAATATTTTGCTATCAAATGGTCCTAGAAGCGGCTAAGGGCATCGATGGGCGAGGATAAGGCCGCCGATGCCAACGTGGGTACCTTAGCGACGTGCAAAAACGGGCCGATATCCGTTTGGATATCGGCCCGCATTGCGTCGCTTGAGAGGGACGCCTCGGCGTGTCGCTTTTGCACAGGGTACTATGGTCCGGCAGGTATTACTCGCGAATGGCGCCTCTGCTTGGCAATCTACTTGGCAAACAGGTTCTTGAGGTTGAACTCGGCCTGGACGGTACGGAGCATGAGGTCGGTGTCGTCGAGGCCCAGGTGCTGCTCGTTGGCGTCGGCGGCGAGGGTACCACGGCGGCGCGCCCAGTTCTCGAGCGCAGCGGGCGCGGACTCGCGGGGGAGCGAGCGCACATCGGCGTCCAGACTGCGGCAGATCTGGCGCGAGTCGATGACGATAATCTTACCCGCGCGGCGTGCCTCGGCGTAACCGTCCAGGTGGATCTTGAACCAGCTGTCCTCAAAGGCGGCGTTGTGCGCCATGTACGGGTACTTCTTCATAAGCTTGAGCAGCTGCTTTTGCAGCTCCTTGTTCTCGCGGAAGGGCGTTTTGCCGTCGATGTCGTCCCAGGTGATGTGGTGGATATTCGACAGCGGCACATCCTCGCCGCGGTAGATATCGGGCAGGCCGCAGTAGTGTGCCTCGGCGTCGTGCGGGATGGCGTCGCTGGTGAGCTCCATGATCTCCCAGCCCACGTTGATGATGTAGCCGCGCTCGGGTGCGCGGCCGGTGGTCTCGATGTCGATACCGAGCACCGTGCCCTGGATGGGCTTGCGGGCGTAGGCGACACCGAGCGCGTCGCGGTCGCCGCGAATCTCGCGCATGACGGATGCGGCGGTGCGCTTTTGCATCTTGCCGATGGCGGCGCAGGTGTCAGCGTCGGACAGGCCACGCGAAAGCGTCGCGGGCGTCACGTTGCGCAGGCGCGCCTCGCCAATCTGGTCGCATAGGTCGCGGTTGCGGTCGGCCAGGTCGCGCACGGTGGCAAAGTCGAAGCCGGGGTCGCCCTCGGCGGTAAAGTACTTGGTCTCGAGCACCTTGAGGGCCTCTTCGCCTTTCTGGCGCTCGGATTCCATGGCACCGTGATCGCCATAGATGAACATGGGGATAAACGGCTGGCGCTCGTATTCGAGTGCTTGTGAAACGTTCATATAACTGCTCCTTGGACGGGCCGTGTCGCACGGCTCGGGGTCATTGAGATGTGGCGAGATGATAGTTTACCATGGGCAACTATTGGCATCGCGCCTAGGACAACTACAATACCCTAGTTGACCGCTAGGACTTTTACAATGCTGCCGAAAGACACGAAAGGTTCCATCCGTCATGGATTTGCTGATTGATATTCTGCTCGACGCCGGCAAGGACACGCTCTCGCTGGTGCCGTTCTTATTGGTGACATATCTGACCCTCGAGACGCTTGAGCATGTTGCGGGCGACCGCGTTAACGGCGCCATCAAGCGTGCCGGCTCCGCTGGTCCCGTGGTTGGCTCGTTGTTGGGCATGGTGCCGCAGTGCGGCTTTTCGGCCATGGCGGCAACGTTGTACGCCGGTCGCGTCGTGACGCTGGGCACCCTGGTGGCTGTGTTTCTCTCGACTTCCGACGAGATGCTGCCGCTGCTACTTGCCGAGCAGGTTCCCGTGCAGACTATGGCGATGCTTCTGGCTTCGAAAGCGTTGATTGCGCTGACCACGGGCTTTATCGTGGATGCCGCCATTCGCGGTCTGCGTCGCAACGCCCGTGCGCATGCGGCGATTCGTCGTACCGTGTTGGGGACCACTGTCAATCCGGCGCACGTTAACTGCGCGCATGACGACCACAGCGGCGGTGACATCATCGACGAGGTGGCCGAGGCGGGCGTGAGTGCCGACCACATCCATGAACTGTGTGAGCGCGACCATTGCGGCTGCGATGAAGACGAGGACGAGCACGATCACGGACATGGCCACGATCACGGTCATGAAGGCGAGCATGAACACCATCATGATCACGGTCACTCCCACTCACACGAAGGTGCGCCCGTCCTGTCGATTATCCGTAGCGCGATCTCTCACACCGTGCAGGTCTCGGTATTCATTTTCCTGGTGACGCTGATTCTGGTCGCCGTGCTCGAGACCTTCGGCGAGTCCGCAATCGAGCAGTTCCTGCGTGGCAACGAGACGCTCGCCGTCCTGGGTTCGGCGCTTGTCGGCCTGATCCCCAACTGCTCGGCGAGTGTGGTCATTACGCAGCTGTATCTGGAAGGCGCACTGCAACTGGCGCCGATGCTCGCCGGCACGCTCATTTCCGCCGGCGTGGGTTATCTGGTGCTGTTCCGCACCAACCGCAGCGCCCGCGAAAACGCCGTATTCCTGGTCATGATGTACGTCATAGGCGCTGGCTGGGGCCTCGTCCTATCTGCCTTTGGCCTCTAAGTAGGCCTAACAAAACGGGCTTCAAAATAGCCATGCACGGCGCCTGCACAATGCGGAGGCGCATGGCATTTTGAAGCCCGTTTTTTGTTGAGCCATGGATCCTGAGCGCTCACACCGCCCAAAACAAAAAGGTAGATTTTAAGGCATGCCCCAAAAATCTGCCTTGGTTAGCGTAACAGCTCGGTGAGGTTGCGCTTAAAGCGGGCGCGGTCTTCGCTGGTGAAGGCTGCCGGCCCGCGGGTGCGACCGCCAGCACGGCGCACCTTCTTTTCCTCGTGGCGAATAAACAGCTGCATGTCGATGGTGGCTTTGTCGTAGATGCGCCCGCGCACGCCGATGGCGGCAGCATCGCGGCCGAGCGCCATGCTCGCCAGGCCAATGTCCTGCGTCACGACCACATCGCCTGTCTGCAGGCGCTCGACAATGGCGAAGTCGGCGCTATCGGCGCCCACGCTCACGTCGAGTGTCGTGACCCAAAAGCCGCGTCGCGCGTGCTCGGCATCGCGCGGATCGTCGCGGCGAATGTGGCGTTCCAGATTTTGCGTGCTGTTGCCGGCGATAACGACGGCGACGCCCGCCCGCCGCGCGCAGTCGATCGACTCACGCGTGACCGGGCATGCGTCGGCATCAATAAACAGCGTTCGTGGCATCTAGCGCACCAGTTTGCCAAATTGAATAGCGCGAACAATCAGCGTCACGCCAAACACCAGGAGCGCGGCGCCGCTAAAGATGACGAGCATCTTGGCCGACCACAGCGGATAGATGAACACGAACATGCCGGCGATGATGGAGAGTGCGCCGCTCAGGATGGCGAGGGCGCGGTTGGCGGAAAGTTCGGATTCCAGAATGGACATGACACCTTCGACGATCCAGCCAAAGCCGGCCACGACCACTACAAGCGTGGTGAGCGTCGCGGTCGAGAAGGCCTGGTTGCGCAGGATTATGACGCCGCCCAGAATGATGAGCAGGTTGGAGATGATGCTCGTGACGCGCCAGCCGGCGGGCAGCAGCGGCTCAAAAATGGCGGTGAACAGCCTAATGGCTGCCGTGATTATAAAGTAGAAACCCAGGACGGTCGTCAGGAAGACGAGGGACTTGGCGGGCGCAAACAGCAACGCGATGCCGGCAAGCAGCGCGATGACGCCCGTGACGGCGTAGATCCAGCGCACAGCTTTGATCGCCTTGCCTGCCATGCTTTTCTCGTCAAATCCAAACAGATTCGACTGCTGGTCGTCGTTCTTAAAGATGTCCATGAGGTCTCCTTTCCGCGTGGCGTAAGCCGTCATTGTTGTTTTTGCGGCGTATGCCGCAGTTGCTACAACAAGTATCGCCTAAAGGCACCAGCGTATGGGTCGGGGAGGGCGAAGTGTAACCCAAAGGTCCCGATTTGTTCTCGTTGTTCCCCATGTCGCGTTTTTCTATTCAACAGGTGTAGAACATTGCGGCTTTGTTCGTTATTGCCTGCGTTTTAGGTTAGATTTTCCTAAGAACAATTGCCTTGTATTGGGGGTCTCTATGAACGAAGCTGTTCCCGCGGCGCCGTCGAGCGTGGAGTTGATGGCAAAGCAAGGTTGCGAAAAGCTCGGGTTGGAATCGTTTGACGCGCTGGTCCGTCGTGCCCGCACATGCCGCCGCTTTGACGAGTCCATGCGCGTGCCGCGCGAGTTTTTGCTTGAGCTGGCAGAGCTGGCGCACCTGGCTCCCTGCGGCGCTAATGCTCAGCGCCTACGCCTTCATGTGGTGAGCGACGCCGAGGAGTGTTCGAGCTTATTTGAAAAGCTCACATGGGCTGGTGCGCTCAAGGATTGGTCGGGTCCTGTCGAGGGCGAGCGCCCGACCGGCTATATCGCGATCCTTGCCGAGCGTCCCGCTCCGGGCAAGCCTGCCGCGCCAATCACCGAGGCAGACGCTGGTATCGCCGCGCAAACGATGATGCTCGCCGCCCGCAGCGCTACGCCCGAGGTGGCGGCGTGCATGTTCAAGGCCTTTCCGCCTCGTGCGATTGATGTCATGGGACTTGACGGCGACAAGTACGAGGTCAAGCTGATCATGGTCTTTGGCGTTCCCGCCGAGACACAGGTGATCGATGCAATTGATTCGAACCCCGACGGTTCTATTAATTACTGGCGCGACGAGGAGCAGGTGCATCACGTGCCCAAGCGCTCGCTTGCCGACGTACTGGTGTAACTGCGCATCGTTACGGCGCGATTCGGCAGCAAACCACCACAAAGGTGCCTGTCTCCTTTGCGGTGGTGCGAGGGGAGGGCGTGTGGCCGATCTGTATTTGGTGCGGCATGGGCAGACTGAGCTCAATGTGCAGAACATTTTGCAGGGTTGGCATGACTCGCCGCTCACGGAGCGCGGGCGCGAGCAGGCACTGGCGACGCGCGCGGCGTTTGAGGCGCGCGGCATCTCCTTTGACCATGCGTATTCGTCTCCGTTGGGTCGGGCGCGCCACACGGCCGAGCTGATCGTTGGCGAGGATCTTCCCATAGAGCCGGTCGACGACCTGCGCGAGTGGCGGCTGGGCTCGCTGGAAGGCACATCAAATCGCGATATGCCGCCGCAGCCCTGGGGTGATTATCCGGCGGCCTTTGGTGGCGAATCTGAAGGCGAGCTACGGGTGCGTATGGTCGCGGCGCTGTCCCGCATTATGGCCCGCCCGCAGCACGATTGTGTGCTTGCGGTCTCCCACGGCTCTGCCTGCCAGGAGTTTCTTAGATGCGTGGCCGGCGGGGGAGAGCAGCCCGACAACGGTGCCGTGCTTCATTTTGGCTATTGCGACGGGGCGTTTTCGCTCCTTGACTGGTAACGAACGAAAGGACCCCCTATGAATAAAGACCTGTATCTGGTCCGTCATGGGCAGACGATATTCAACCTTAAGCGCATCATCCAGGGTTGGAGCGATTCGCCGCTTACGCAGTTGGGTTGCGAGCAGGCGGCGCGCGCCGGTATGTTCTTGCGTGCGCGCGGCATCGAACCCGACCACGCCTACACCTCTACGCTGCACCGCACCGAGCAGACTATCGCCAACTTGTGGCCGGGCTTGGCGTACGAGCGCCTGGACGGCCTGCGCGAGTGGTTCTTTGGCGACTTTGAGGCCGAGCGCGTGATGCTCATGCCCGAGCGTCCGTGGCGTGACTTTTATCGTCAGTTTGGCGGCGAGGGGCAGATGCAGGTGCGTGAGCGCATAGTGGCGACGTTGACCGATCTTATGCGACGCCCGGACCATTCGTGCGCGCTCGCGGTGAGCCACGGATCGGCCATCAAGGAGTTTTTGGACCACGTGAGGGGAGCGGCGGCCGACGAGCGCGAGCGCGTGCCGGGCAACTGTTCTGTGCTGCATTTTGCGTTTGACGATGCGACCGATACGTTTGAACTGGTCGAAGTCTTTACGCAGGAAGATTATGCGCGCGAGCTGGGTCTTGAGCCGCTGGTGGCTGCCGCGGGTCCGCAGCGCGGGTAGCTTGGGCGTGGCGCTGTGGATCGCCGACATCATTGCTCGATGTGAAAGGGGCGGGGATGCATGCGCATGTATCCCCGCCCCTTGTTTGTTGAGCTGCCGAGTCTTTGTACTAGGCGTTTAGGCCCTGTTAGAACCGTGCGATCTGGTGGGTGAACAAACCCGTCGGAACCTGCGGTGCGCCGCTGGCGACCTGCGCGGCGGGGAATAGCGCGGCAACGGTAAAGTTGAACGGCTCTTTACCCGTGTAGGTGCCGGCTGTGCGGGCCTCGTCTGCCAGGAGCTGCGCCGCCCCTGCCAGCGCGGCGGCGTAGGCGGGATCGTCTGCCGGCGTCGGCTCCGGTGCCTGATCGAGCATGGCTCGGATGGCGGCAACGGCGTCCTCGCGTTTGACCTCCCACACACGGTGCGTAATGCCGGCGGGGTCGGTGACGGCATAGAGCGACGCGCCCTCTTTAGCGGCGCCGAGGATGATATCCATGACTGGGGAGGCTTCGTAGACGAGCGTTACAGGGCGGGGCTGCACCTTAAGCTCGGCGATTGTACGGGCGGCTGCGGCCGCATCTGCGGGAGTCGCGCCGTCGCCCGCCAGTACGCCGACCGGGCAAATTGCCACAACGCCCGTCACACGCCCCGGCTCTCCGGAGCATTCGTACACGTAATACGCCGCGCCCGGATCTTTGAGCATGAGCCCGTCGGCGATGGCGTCGCGCAGGGCGTCGTTGCCGCGCAAAATGCCGCCCATCTGCGGCAGCGCTTCGAGCACGCGGTCCTGAGCTGGGCGGATGCAGGGAAACGGAAGTGCTTTCATGGGCGGTCCTAACGTGCGAGTCGGTTTGTTCGCGGCTTATTATGCCCCAACTTGGCCGCTTGCGTCCCAGAGCGTGTTGTCGACAAGCGCGATGAGCACGTTCTGGCAGCGAACGATATCGGCATGGGGCACATACTCGTTGGGCTTGTGCGCGAGCGCCAACGAGCCGGGGCCGTAGCTCATGCAATTGTGGTTACCTGTCTTGCCGGCAATGACGGCGGTATCGGTGTAGCCGGTAAAGAAGCCGACGGTCGTGTCCGCGTCCGTCACGTCATCGGCGGCACGCTTGAGCGCGGCAAGAAGGGGAGAGCTCGGGTTGCGCTCGATGGCGGGGCGATCGCCCGTCACGGTGTAGCTGCCATGGCAGCCGGGAACCGCGGCCTCGGCGCCGGCGATGGCCTGCTCTACCATGCGCGTCGCGGCAGCCGTATCAGTCGGCGGGGTCAGGCGCATATCGACCCAGACTTTGGCGCGGTCGGGTACGACGTAGGGGCGATATCCGCCCTCGATTTGGCCAAACGTGATGGTCGAAGGCCCCAGTTCATCGTGCGCGGGCAGCGCCGCAAACGCGCGACGGAGCGAACACACGACCTCGGCCATGGCGGCGACGGCATCCGCGCCCTTCCAAGGCTGGCTCGCATGCGCCGTGACACCGGCCATTTCGATCTCGAACCACGTGCGCCCCTTGTGCGCCACCTGAATCTGTCCGTCGGTGGGCTCGGTGTCCAGCACCCATTCGCGCGAGCCGATCCAGCCGGCATCGATGGCCGCCTCGGAGCCGCGCATAAAGTCCTCTTCGTCAACCGAGCAAATGAGCGAAAAGCCGCGGTGGGGAAGTGCGCCCTTCGCCGCAATGCGCTCGAGCGTATGGACCAGAGCGGCAATGGCGCAGGCCAGGCCACCTTTCATATCGCAGGCGCCGCGGCCATAGAGCTTATCGTCCCGCACAGTCGCCCCGAGCGGCGGCGTGTCTGCGTCCCAGCCATCGCCCAGGGTGACGGTATCCATGTGGCAGATGTAGACGAGTCGCGGCTCGTCGCTCACGCCCGGCACGGTAATCATAAGGTTGCGGCGCCCGGAGAGCACTTCGAGCTCGCGTACCTCTGCGGCGTCCAATGCGGGCGAATCGAGTTTGGCAATATACGCCTCGACCAGGCCTTTGATGTGTTGTTCGATCTCGCCCTCATATGCGCCGGGGTCCGAGCTGTCAATCTTCACAAGGTCCTGCGCAAGCCGCCAGGCAAAGTCCTCATCAATCATATGCAACCTCACAATCAGTCTGCTTCCCAAACCGATTGTAAGCCTCCTGAGAGATCCGCGACGTGCGCGTGGCGGTATTTACCGTTCGCAGGCCGCGCCATCGCGCTTGCCGTCTGAGCGGGTTTACAAACGACGCAGCGGGTACGTACCCTTCATGGACGACATGCTGTGCGACATATCTGCCTTTCGGTATCACCGGATACCTCCACAGGTCTTGGCAATAATGCCGGACCTGCCCGATTCTGCGGACGATCCGCGCAGGGAACATCTTTGTGAGCATCCGCTTGTCAAGCATTTCCTGGACACCCCGTTACACGTGTTGGCACAGGGCAGCTGCGGACGTAAGGGCGATCGCATTGTCAGACATGTTTGGAACGGGGAGAGACCGTTTGGCCCCGTGCGGCAGACAGAGTTTGGCTTTGATGCCGCGTCCCCGCTCTTTACCCTGCTGACCCTTGCTTCCTCGGTCTCAAACGAGCGTCTGATCATGTGCATGTATGAGATGTGCGGCACCTTTGCCGTGTGCAAGATTGCGCCCCAGGTAAAGTTGGCGCTTGAACAGGCATATGGGGGCCGGTGGGGTGACGCACGGTCGGGCTGGGAAAACGTAAAGGATACCTTGGGGAATCCAACGGACTTGTGGAAACGACCTCCCTTGATCGAGCTCTCTGAACTTATGGAGTTCGCCAATAAGATCCAGGGACTCCGCGGCGCTAAATCGTTCACGCGTGCCGCGAAATGCATTACGGGGGTGGTGGCATCGCCGCTCGAGGTCCAGGCTTCGATGCTGTTTGGCCTTACGAGGTTGCGCGGCGGCGAAGGTTTGCGCCTTACCAATAATGTTGAGATTCGTATGACGCGCAGCGCCCGCCTGATTTCGGGGCTTGATAGGCGCTACGCCGATATCCTGCTATCAAATAAGGACGGCAGCCGAGAGTGCCTGGTTGAATGTCAAGGTAAAGCCATTCACGGATCCATCGAATCCAAGATCTCGGACTCCGATCGAACGACGGCCCTGCAAGCCATGGGATATCCTGTCGTTCTGATGACCTATGGTCAGCTGGTCGACTCCGACGCCTTCCGCGTGGTGATGGAACTTATCATGTCCTATCTCGATGTGCCGCTGAAAGACAAGACGCCGCGGCAGCAGGAGCTCGAACGGCGGCTTCGTGAGGAGATTTTTATCGATTGGGCGGGAATGTAGCCGCGCGGGTGGAAAAAAGTCGCGTGAGTTAGAGTTTTGGCCGCGAAAAGGCTTCAATTGCTCCTTGGAAGGGCTTTAAAAGTGCTACCCAGAACAAGTTATTTCGGAAAATGGACAGTCAACTTTAATTTGGCATATAGAGATCGATTTTACCTACTAAAACCCCTGATAAAGCTCTTTATAAAAGCAAGTGCGCTCAGTGATTTGAGTATGACTGTCGATTATCCGAAAGAACTTGAACAGAGTAGCATTTTCAAAACCAGCCGGAGCAACGAAATCGGCCCCCGTTTCGTGAAAACGGGGGCCGAATGGACTTCGTGGTCTGTCTGGCAGGCTTGACGCGGGCGCTACTTGATCACGCGCACGCGATACATCGACGGAATCTGCTTGAGCGCCTCGATGGTGCTGCTGTCCAGGTGCTCGTCCGTGTCGAACATGGTGTAGGCGTTCTCGCCGGCGGACTCGTTGGTCATACGCTGCACGTTGGCGTTGTCCTTGGCCAGGATCGCCGTGATCTGGCCGATCATGTTGGGCACGTTGGCGTGCAGGCAGGCGATGCGGCTCGCGGCGCGCGCCTTGCCCATGCTGCAGGCGGGGTAGTTGACACTGTGCGCGATGTTGCCGTTCTCCAGGTAATCCTTGAGCTCGCTGATGGCCATGTCGGCGCAGTTGGCCTCGGCCTCTCCGGTGCCGGCGCCCGAGTGCGTGGTGATAAACGTATTGGGCATCTTGACGGTCTTGGGCGTGGCAAAGTCGCAGCTAAACCAGCTCAACTTGCCCGCGCGCAGGGCCGCGTCGACGGCGTCCTCGTCAATGATGGTCTCGCGTGCGTAGTTGATCAGCACGGCGTCGGGTGCCAGCAGGTTGATCTGCTCGGTGCTGATCATGTCGATGGTGTCGGCCTTGCTGGGCACATGCACGGTGAGGTAATCGCAGCCGCGGCACAGATCCTCGAGCGTGCCCACGCGCTGCACCTCGCGGCTCAGCACCCATGCGTGCTCGACGGAAATGAACGGATCGTAGCCGTAGACATCCATGCCCAGATCGACGCAGGCGTTGGCGACCTTGGAGCCCACGTTGCCCAGACCGATGACGCCGATGCGCTTACCCTTGAGCTCGCGGCCCACAAAGGCCTTCTTGGCCTTTTCGGCGTCGACCTGAATGTCAGGGTCGTCGGCGTTGTCGCGCACCCAGTTCATCGACTGCACCACGCCGCGGCTCGAGAGCACCAGCATGCCCAGGACGAGCTCCTTGACGGCATTGCTGTTGGCACCGGGGGAGTTAAAGACGACGACGCCCCTCTTGGCGTACTCCTCGACGGGGATATTGTTGACACCGGCGCCGCAGCGGGCGATGGCGCGAATGCCCTCGGGCAGCTCGTAGCCGTGCAGGTCGGTGGAGCGCATCAGGATGGCGTCGGCCTCCTCGGCGGTGCCCACAAACTCGTAGCCCTCGCCAAACTCGACCTTACCGTCCTTGGTGATGTCGTCGATGGTCTTAATCTTGCGCATAGAAAACTCCTTAGCAGGTTTTGATCTAAACAGGGTGGTTTGAAGTGGCTGGTCGGCCCGCGGGTTGCGGGCTAGTTAGATCGCGGACTCAAACTATGCTGCGCTTCGAAGCCCTTCATGTAGGAGGCCAGTGCCTGCACGTCTTCCATGGTTACGGCGTTGTAGACGCTCGCGCGCATGCCGCCCACCAGGCGATGGCCCTTGACGTTTTGAATCTGGTGCTCGGCCGCGCCTGCGACAAAGGCCGCATCGAGCTCGGCGTCGCCGGTGCGGAAGGTGACGTTGGCGATGGAACGGCTGTCGGCCCGCGTGGTGCTATGGAACAGCTCACTGTGCTCGAGCAGGTCGTAGAGCAGGTTGGCTTTGGCCCAGTTTCGTTCGGCCATGGCGGCAAGTCCGCCGGTCTCCTCGACCCAGTGGAACACCTTGCCGCACACGTAGATGCCAAAGGTGTTGGGCGTGTTGAGCATGGAGCCCTTGGCGGCCTGGGCCTTGAGGTCCATGTACTGCGGCGTCTGCGCAAAGGCGGGGCCATCGGCGATGAGGTCGTCGCGCACGATGACCATGGTCACGCCCGCGGCACCGGCGTTTTTCTGCGCGCCGGCGTAAATGAGCCCATAGCGCTCAACCTCGAGCGGCTGCGACAGAAAGCAGCTCGAGACATCGGCGACCAGCGGCACATCGCCGCAAGCGGGAAGCTCATGGTACATGGTGCCAAAGATGGTGTTGTTCTGGCAGATGTAGACGTAGTCGAGTCCGTCGCCCGCGGCCTCGGCGGCAATGCGCGCGTTGACGTCGGCCATGGTGGGTATGCGGTCGAAGTTGGTGTCCTCAGAGCTCGCGAGCAGCACGGCCTCGCCGTACTTGGCGGCCTCCTTGTACGCCTTTTTGGCGAAGCTACCGGTCACGACGTAGCCGGCGCGGCCGCGGCGCATGAGGTTCATGGGGATGCCCGCAAACTGCAGCGTGGCGCCGCCCTGCAAAAACAGGACACGGTAGTTGTCGGGGATGCTCAGCAGGCGGCGCAGGGTTGCCTCGGCGTCGTCGATGATCTGCTGGTACATGCTAGATCGATGGCTCATCTCGAGCACGGACATGCCGCAACCGCGGTAGTCCATCATCTCGTCGGCGATCTCGGCGAGCACGCTTGTAGGCAGCGCGGCCGGGCCAGCTGAGAAGTTGTGCACACGTGCCATCTTCTAGTTCCCCCTCGTAGTCGTTTGAACGTTCGGGATACTTTAGCACAGTGGAGCGCCGGGCGCGACCGCATCACGGTAAAACTCGAGTGCGCCGCTATGATTTACAGGATGGTTACATGGAAGACATGACGCTAGCCTATATCACTGGGATATACCGTGACAAATACTCCTTGAGCGCCGGATCGCATACATAAAGAAACGTTCCCAGCATGCCGCGCGTCATGAGAACGTAGTAGGCGTTGACGATGATCTTTCGCAGGTCATCGTCGCTTGCTTTTTTCTTTGCGACGGCATCTTTGAAGTTCGCTTTGTTAACGCAGACAGCTTCATTATCGGTGTCGTAGTAAATGTCTGGTCCCAGAATTACGAAGCCGTAGTTGAGGTCGTAGCCCTGCACCGTGTGGATACATCCGACTTCGTTGACGGCATTGACAGAATTAACCCAATCTTTTTGGGTTGAGTTCCAGCGTTTGGGGATACCCTCGATGACGATGTCAAACGCGTCTTTGTGTTTCTTCGTTTCCCACTTCCACGCAAAACCTGCCGTCATGCGGGATAGACCAACTTCTTCTTCCTTGGCTTGCTGTAGGGAACAGAAATCCTCAAATTGGTCGACGATTCCAAACTGGTATCTGGGGGTATCGCTGTTCGGGTCCCCGGCTCGCGAATCGTAAGGCTCCGATGAAAAGAGTTCTTCGAACTTCATGCCGGCATGCATATACGCTTTGTTATCGAGTAGATCATATACAAAGTCGAGATACTCATCGCCGCCGCGTACTCGCATTTGGGTGCTCAAGTTGAACTCTTCAGTTTCAATACCCGCTTCTTCGAGTTGGTTAAGTCGCCGCTCAAGACCGTCTCGATTGAGTCCGGATGCCCTGACTTGCTGCTTGGGGTCATAAAACAGATATGCCTTGTCGCAACATTTGAATATCCAGTCAACTTGGTTGCTCGTATGTGGAAGGCCGAGACGATCGCAGGTGTTATAGAAGGCCTTGATGCCGGAGCCCATGCTTAGATAATTACCCAGTCGATGTGCTTCGTCGACAAGTAGGATGTCATAGCGATCATTTTTGGTTACGTCACTGGGGCTCAAGATATCGCAAGGCTTTAACCCCGGAAGGAAGTGTGTGAGTTTCCTGAGGGTCTTCTTCAGGGAATCCATGGGGGTGACAAAACCGACTCGCAGGTCGGAAAGGTTGGGTTCATTTTTGATTTTGAACATGAGACTGATGGCGAGGATCGTTTTACCTGTTCCCGGCGCGCCACTCACGACGGTTATACGTTCTCTTTTTGAGCCGCCATGTTTTGCGTCTTCATGCTCCTGTTCGAGACGTTTATAAATCGTCTCGATCGTTTCGTATTGGTCAGGCGTAAGCGTCTTGAAAGGCGAGAACTTGAACAGATCGGAGTTCTCGAGCTCTTCAATCGGATGAATCGCGTAGTTTTCTTCGCGAAGCTTTGTCCAGAGGTCTCGGAACTTCTGGCGATACTGAGGCCGCTCAAAATAATCGAATTGGGCATAGCCGTTGTTGGCATTGGTGACCTGGTATTTTTCGTCAGCACAGAACAGCTCAATAAGTCGATTCTCGAACTCGAACGTTGCGGATTGGTTGAAGGTGGGATTGTCGATTAGAAGGGTCCGGTCGAAGTCCTTGTCCACGTTTGCGGCGTGTTGTTTCATACGGCGCTGGTAGTTGGTTGTTTGGCCGATGTATGCCGTCTTGTTTCTGCTGTTGGTCAGGATGTAGAGAACAGGCCAACTCTCGTCATGATGGGCTCCAGGCTTTGGCGTGCCAAAGTCCTGAAGCGATTCGCTTGTCTCAAAGGGCTGGGGCAGGGGAAGCGTGTATTGTCGAAGGGCGAACTCATTACTCACGGTGATCCGCTTTTCTGTATTCGACAGATGATGCGTTGGTGGAGTAGCGCTCGCCATTGCGCACGAGTTTGGACGAGAGTGCAGCTGGCAGGTCAATTCCATTTAAATCTGCGAAACGCAGAAGGAAAAGGAGCGTGTCGGCGACTTCGTCTTCGATGGCTTGGCGTTGCTCGGTGTCTTCGAACATTTCCGCAATGCGCTCGTCGCTCATAAAACGAAAGAGCTGAAGGAGCTCAGAGGACTCAGTTGCCATGCCGATGGCAAGCTCTTTTGGCGTGTGATACTTGCGCCAGTCGCGTGCATCACAAAAGTTCCTGACTTGTTCCGTCATGGCATCGAGCTTATCCATCGTCCGCAACCTCCCTGATATTCATTGTTTTATTATGGCGGTATCTGGGATTTATTGCACCTCATTTGGGCGTGCGGTTTATTCGGTCGCGATTGCCCGGTAGGAGGTTTCACCATGAAGATCGAAGTCGACGTTGACCAGCTGCGCGAGAGCCTGCTCGATCGCGCGGGGAGTGCGGCGGGCGTGGGTTTTCCGGCCGCCATGCTCGACGTAGTGGATATCGAGGATGAGTCGCCCCAAGAACTCCTAGCCCGAGCCGAACGAGGACGCCTCGACCTCCGAGACTTTGCCGTCGACGACTAGGGGGCGGGGGTGGCTAATTTGGGACGGCGCGTCTGCACCCGCGGCTGCGCGAAAATGCGCGATAAGCCGTCGCAATGGAGCCTAATGACTTCGCGGCTGCTCTATTTTGACTGCCCGCTGGCTAAGTGAGTAGGCTTTATTGGAAATCCTGAGCACACGACAAATTTGCTTCAACAAACCCGCAGGTCACTGAGTTGTGCTTTGGTGACGTGGTCGGCGATTCGGCAAAAGTCTACTCACTTAGTTTTGCCAGACGCAAATTGTCCGCAACGAGACCCCAACTGGGGCGATTGATGCACAAATGTAGCCAATTTGGGACGGCTGCCCCCTGGCCGCTACGACGCTAGCGTGGCAATGACGGCTTCGTCGCCGGCGTATATGAGGGTGTTGCCGTCGGGGATGATCGTTTGGCCGTCGCGCTTGAGCATCACGACGATAAACGGGTGCTTGCCTTGCGGCACATCGCGCAGGCGCCGTCCTGCCAGGCGACCGTGGGGTGTCACGGTGACCTCGCGCAGCGTAGCCTCGGCACGTTCTTCAAACGTTGGAGCGGCCATCACTAGCAGGTCACCTTCCTCGATGACGGTATCGCCGTTGGGCAGCACCGGGTGCGCGCCGTCGCGCAGCACCAGGACCACGAGCATGTCCGTTGCGCTGCCAATATCGGCGAGCGAGCGTCCGGCAAATGGATGACCCCCACCTACCTTGAGCTTAACGAACGACATGCCGTCTTCGTCGCGGTAATCGTTAAACGTACGGCGCACGTCGCCTTCTGCGTCAATCATGTCGAGCTTTTTCGCCACCGCCGGTAGCAGCGAGCCCTGCACCACAATGCTCGACACGGCAATCACAAAGACTAGGTCAAATAGGTCGTGCCCACCGGGAACACCGGCCACCACGGCAAAGAGGCTAAACACGACCGAGGCCGCGCCGCGCAGGCCCGCCCAGCTTACGAGTGCAACCTGGCGAGGGTTGGTCCTAAACGGCGCCAACAGCAGGCCGACGGCTATGGGGCGGCTCACAAAGAGCATAAACGCCATGAGTGCTAGGCCCGGAAGCAGCATTTGCGGCAGGCGCGCGGGCGTGACGAGCAGGCCGAGCAAAAAGAAGATGGTCATCTCGGCCATCTCGGTAAGGGTGTCAAAAAAGTGCGCCATCTCGACCTTGCCGGTGATGTCGCTCGCACCCAGCACAATGCCCGCCAGGTATACAGCCAAAAAGCCGTTGCCGCCCAGGTAGCTCGGCAGCGCGTAGGCGACAATCGCCACGGCGAACAAAAAGATAGTCTGTGCGCCCTCGGCCGTTGCGTGCGTGCGCTCAATCAGGCGGCTGGATGTCCAGCCGATGGCAAGGCCTAGCCCCACACCCAAGATGATCTGCTTGGCCAGTAGCACGGGAATGTCGATGTTGCCGCCCGCCGCAAGGGTCGCGAGCACTGCGGTGAGCATGTAGGCGACGGGGTCGTTGGAGCCCGATTCGACCTCGAGCAGCGAGTCGGTGCCGTCCCTCAGCGACAGGTTGTGCTCGCGCAGCACGCTAAAGACGCTCGCCGCGTCGGTGGACGCCACGACCGAGCCCAGCAGCAGACCGCCGATCCAGTCGAAGCCCAGCACGAAATGTGCGAACACGCCGGTGACGCCGGCGGTGATGACGACGCCGAGCGTGCTTAGCAGCACCGCGGGCGCGGCGACGGGTTTGGCGCGGTCGATGTTGGTGTTAAAGCCGCCGTAGAACATGATGAATAGCAGCGCCGTGCTGCAGACGGTTTCGGTAAGCGCGTAGTCGCTAAAGTCGATGTGCGCAGGCCCGTTGACGCCCAACAGCATGCCCAGCGCGATAAAGATGAGCAGGGTAGGGAAGGGGAGCTTTTTGCCGACGGGTTTGATGGTCAGGCACAAAATGATGACGAGGCCGATAAAGAGAAGGATCTGATTCATGAATAGTGTCCGCTCCTGGGTGGTTGGCGTGGCACGGTCAGTTGTCTGCGGTTATTTGTACCCAAAGATGGTGGGTTTATGGGGTTGGGCCGTGGGCGTTCGCATTATCGACACGAGGCTGGGGCGCGGGCGGCGCCGGCTGGGGCGTTGATGCTGGCGGCGTGGTGTTTCCGGGGCGTGCGGGCGGCCGCTTGTGACCGTTGGCTGCGGTGACACTTTCCAGTGTTATTGCATCGGAGTACAATGGGTAACGTTTAAGTTCAACTTGAAGTTTTAGTCGTAACATCGGGCTTCGGCCGTAATGCAGGGAAAGGCGTTCCATGGCGATCTATGTGACATCTGATGCTCACGGGCACGTGCGCGCGCTGGACGAGGCCCTTTCCAAGATCTCGCTGACGTCCGACGACACGCTGTATGTGCTGGGCGACATGATCGACCGCGGCCCCGATCCGGTCGGCGTCATCAACTTGGTGCGGTCGCTGCCCAACGCTCGCGTGCTTAAGGGCAACCACGAGCAGATTATGCTCGACGCGATCATTGGCCAGGACCCGCTCGATGCCGAGACCTGGGATATCAACGGCGGCTGGACCACGCGTCAGCAGCTCAATGAAATGGAATTTGAGGCATACGAGGAGCTGGTGCGTTGGGCTGCCGCCCTGCCGCTCTATGCCGTGGCCGAGACTGCTGAGCGGCCGTACCTGCTGGTGCACGCCGGCATTCAGGCCGAGGCGGCGCGTGCGTTTTTGCTTGAGCATGGCGTCGATTGCTGCGACGGCAGGGGAGCGGTCGATGCCGATAGCGAGCTGCTGCAGCAAATGCTCGCCGTGCAGTCGTCCGATGACTTGCTCTGGATTCGTCACGGCTATTGGGATGCTCCGACGGGGCTGCTTTCTGCCGAGGGCAAGGGGCCGGTCGTGGTGAGCGGCCACACGCCCACGGTATCGCTGGGGCGCTATTGCGAGGTTGGCGGCCTGGCGGGACTCGATGAGGAGTCGGGCCGCGGGCAGATGGTGCGCCTGGGCGGCGAGGATACCGCCGGCGTTCCCGACCGCATCGACATCGACTGCGCCGCCGCCACCGGCTCCGAGTTCGGCCGCGTGGGTATCCTGCGCCTGGACGACGGGGCGGAGTTCTACGCAAATATCAACCCTGGAGAATAACTTTGTTCCGCCGTTCTACCGAACGGCGGTCACGTTGACGCTGCGCAGCCCCGAAGCACCCCATCTTGTCGCTCAAACCGTCGCTCGCGTACAGAAGTACGCATCGCTCCTCTTTCGCGCCAACCTGGGGCACTTCGAGACTGCTCGCTGTCGGTGCCTAAACATCGACGTTTCTTTTCTTCAAATTGATTCGAATTAGGCGCCGTACGGGTTGCGGTCGCGTTCGATGCGCTGGCGGATGTGGGCATACTCGACAATCAACAGCACCAGCAGTAGGGCCATGATAGCCAGGTAGCTCACGACGGCACCTATCAGACCCATCAGGTTGATCAGGATTACCGGGAGCACCACGCTCACGGCAAAGCAGATCAGGTAGATCTTGGTGACGTCTCCAGCGTGGCGCAGCACCGTGATGATGGCGTAGATAAAGTCGATGGCCGCGGTTACGCCGCCGGCGACAACCATCAGCAGCGCCAATGTGCGGTAGCGCTCAAAGTTGAGGCCGTACATAAAGCTCATGAGGGGAATGCCGGGGCCGGCCATAAATGCGGCGCACACGCCGGTGATGGCTACGATCAGCGCCATAACGGCAATAATAATCAAGTCAAAACGGCGGCGCTTGCGCGGGTTCGCCCAAATGCTCGACAGACGCAAAAGCTGCGGTTTATAGATAAAACCAATGCTCAGCAAAATAGCCTGCGCCGGAAAGAACAGGGCATTAAAGTACAGCTGATATTTGTAGGCCAGCGTGCCTTCCATTACAAACTTGGGCATGCTCTCGATGAGGTTGAACAGGAACAGTGCACCAAAGAGCGGGGCGCATTGCGCAAAGAGGCGGCCGACTTCGCGCAGGCTTACGCGGCGCGATTTTTCGGTCTCGAGCAGAGCGAGCGGCGCGGTGACCAGCACGAGCGAGGCGATGGCGGTGACACCCATGGCCATGGCCGCGATGGGCATGCTGCGCGTAAGGAACAGCGCCACGCCAAACACCACGATGACGCCGGCGGAGCGCAGCGTTTGGCTCATGCCGGCCAGGTAGAGTTTATCGGCCTGCTGCAGACGGCCCTCGTACACGTCCGCCACGCCGTCGATCGCCTTATACAGGTAGACGCCCAGGCCGATCGTCGCCATATGCGCGTCATAGCCGCGGGCGCTGCTGTACATGAGGCCGCAGACAAGCGCAATCGCTCCGCAAAGCCAGCGGTTGAGCTGGTAGGAGGCAAAGGACGTCCTCTCGTCGATATTCGAGACCTGGAAATTGCGCACGCCGTAGTTGCTCGCGATCATGATGAGTGTGCCGGTGACAAAGGCGATGGAGAACTTACCGGCTTCCTCGGCGCCCACAAGCTGCGTGGACACGATGGTGAGCAGGGGAAACGCGAATCCCCACACGGCGGTGCCGAGGGTGTTCCAAAGATAGTCGCGGCTGGTGGCGTGCTCCTCGTATTCCGCTTCCTGCATGGAGAAGCCGCCGCCGTAGACAGCGCCGAGCAGGCGGTTCCACCAGGCGTTGACCATGCGGTGGATGGGGCCGGGCTCGCGATCGCGCTCGCGCCGGCGACGTGTGGCTTGGCCGCTATCGGGCCCGCCGGCGTTGTGCTGGCTCAGCTCCTGGATGCGTGCGAGCTCCTCGGCGGTGTGCGAGGCGGGGAACAGGCCGTTCTCGATGCGTCCGCCCTGGGCCTTTGCGGTACCGCTGCTCGCTACGGCGGGGCCGGGGACGCCATTGCGGCGGGCGATGGCGCGGCGGATGCTATCGAGGGGCGTGATACTCAAGGAGGAGTCCTTTCTCTTGCTGCGCTCTAGTATAGACGCGACGGCGTTTGCTCGTGTTTTTGAACAAGTTGTTCAATAATTTCGGCGGTGCCATTCAGTAGTCGGTACTTGGGGACGTTCCTTATGTGCCGGCACTTTGGGAACGTCCCTAAGTGCCGGTATCCGGGGACACTCCTTGGTTGTTGCCTGTTCAAGGGTGTCCCCAACTGCTAGTCGTTTAAGAACGTTCCCAATGACTAGGCCGCTTGCCTGTGATTTTTGACCGTTGGGCGGGCGCTTCGCCGTTGCCGCAAAAACGTTTTTGCATATCGGGTACAACGGGCTTTACGTGAGTAAAGTGCGCGCCGCGTCCACGTGCCGCGTTTTTAAAGGAGGCCCCATGCCTGGTGTTACCCCTGCAGAAGTTTTGTCCAACTTTGGCATTACGCTGGTCGAAGATCCCGCCGAGAATCAGCCCCGCCTGTTGGTCGATCTACCCGCCGCGGAGCTCGTCGAGCACGCTATTCGCCGCGAAGAAGGTCGCATGGCATCCAACGGCGCGCTGGTGATCGAGACGGGGGAGCGCACTGGTCGTTCTCCCAACGATCGCTTTATCGTTGACACCCCCGATGTCCACGACAAGATTGCCTGGGGCGCTGTCAACCGCTCGCTTTCGATCGAGAGCTACGAGGCCATCAAGGCCGGTATCGTCAACTACCTCAACGAGCGCGATGTGTTCGTCACCCGCGGCATGGCCGGCGCCGACCGCAACCACACGCGTCGCCTGCTCGTCGCCTGCGAGCGTGCCAGTCAGGCGCTCTTCATTAAGCAAATGCTCGCCCGTCCGCTCGCCCGCGAAATTGCGCGCACCGGCGAGCCGGACTTCTGCGTGTTCGCGGCACCTGGCTACCAGTGCGACCCCGCCATCAAGGGCCTCAACTCCAGCGCCGCCGTGGTCATCAACTTCCAGGAGCGCGTGATTCTGGTTGCCGGCACCGGTTACTCCGGCGAAATCAAGAAGTCCATCTTCAGCGTCATGAATTACCTGCTGCCCGTCGAGGACGACGTACTGCCCATGCATTGCTCGGCCAGCATGGATCCCGTCACGCATGAGACCGCGGTGTTCTTTGGCCTCTCCGGCACGGGTAAGACCACGCTTTCGGCCAACCCCACGCGCCTGCTGATCGGCGACGACGAGCACGGCTGGTCCGACATGGGCATCTTTAACGTCGAGGGCGGCTGCTACGCCAAGTGCGAGGGCTTGGATGCGTTCCACGAGCCCGAGATCTTCAACGCCGTTCGCTTTGGCGCCATCTGCGAAAACGTAGTGCTCGACGAGAATCGCAAGCCCAACTATGACGACGTCTCGATCACGCACAATACGCGTGTGGCCTATCCCGTCGAGCATATCCCCAACGCGTGGACCAAGGGCATGGGCACCACCCCGAGCGTCGTGCTGTTTTTGACCTGCGATGCCTTTGGCGTGCTGCCGCCCATCTCGCGTCTGACGGCCGACGCCGCCATGTATCACTTTGTGACGGGCTTTACGGCCAAGATCCCCGGCACCGAGGTCGGCGTCACCGAGCCCACGCCCACGTTCTCTTCGCTGTTTGGCGAGCCGTTTATGCCGCTCGACCCCATGGTCTATGCCAAGATGCTCGGTGAGCGCATCGCCGACGGCCGCACGCGTGTGTACCTGGTCAACACCGGCTGGATTGGCGGCGGCTATGGCGTGGGTCATCGCATCGAGCTTGCCTACACGCGCGCCCTGGTGGCCCGCGCTCTCGACGGTACCATCGAGGACAGCGAGTTCGTGCACGACGACATCTTTAACGTCGACATTCCCACCACGTGCCATGGCGTGCCCGACGGCATTCTGGTGCCGCGCCAGTACTGGCAGAGCACCGCTCGCTACGACGAGGCCGCACACAACCTGGCTGTGATGTTCGAGGAGAACTTCGAGAAGAAGTACTCGCACCTGCCCGAGTCCGTCAAGGCCGCCGGTCCGCACGCTCAGGTGCACGCCGACGCCCGTCATCGCGGCCGCGGCCTGCTGGGACTCCGCCACTAGCGTCGCCTCAGGTCCAAAACCGCCACAAAGGGGACAGGCACCTTTGTGGTGGTTTTGCTCGCGCAGATGACTCAGGTTACAATACGCCTGACATATCGTCCCCTTCTCCGGATGGGGACAGCGTAAGCGCTCTTGTGACGGCACCGTAGGACTTTGAAGGTGGCCGTTGTAAGGGCGCTTTTTGTTTAGGCGTTTGCGTGGGGCGAATCGTGAAGGGAGCACGTATGAAGAGCTTTATTGCCGAGGATTCATTTTGGGAGCTGTTTCCGCAGGCGGCAATCGGTGTTGTGGTCGTAAAGGGCATGAAGCCCGCGGCTCAGATTCCCCAGGAGGACGTGGATGCGATCGCCGCGCTGCTCGACCGCGCCAATATCGATGCGGAGCGTCATCTGACCAGCGATACTATCAGCGAGAATGCGCCGGTCAAGGCATGGCGCGAGGCCTATCGTCTGTTCAAGACCAAAAAGGGCGCGCGTTGCTCAATCGAGAACCTGCTCAAGCGCGTGCTCAAGGGCAAGCCGGTCGGTCATATCACACCGGCGGTGGATATTTACAACACGGTATCGCTGTCCTACGCGCTGCCCGTTGGCGGCGAGGACCTACATGCTATCGAGGGCGATCTGCGCCTGGTGGTCACTGATGGTGGGGATGCGTTCTTGCCGCTTGGCGAGGAAGCGGATGACCCGACGCTGCCCGGCGAGCTCGCCTACATCGACGATGCGGGCGCCGTGTGCCGCTGCTGGAACTGGCGCGACGGTGTTCGAACGCCCCTGTCCGACGATTCGGCCGACGCGTTCCTGGCGATTGAATGTGTAGAGCCCGAGCGTATGGGGGACTGTCAGGCTGCGATCGATCGCTTAGCCGATTTGCTCGAGCGGTATTTGGGAGCGACGGTTGTCGTTAAGACGCTTGTGACCCGCGACAATCCCTGCGTGGAACTGTAACAACTTCTGCAAATCATACTCGCCGGTCAAAACCACCACAAAGGTGCCTGTCCCCTTTGTGGTGGTTTTTATGTTGATGAGTTAACAAATAGGACGTGCGGGGCTTGTGATCGCTGGGTACGGCTAAGATGTTTACCCGTTAGCATTATGCAAGCGAAAGGCGGTCGTCTCCCATGCAGCAGAACGACGAGACACGTTTCGAGGACTTTGTCGGACTGATCAGCGGACTCTACAAGGAGATCCAGCGCATTAAGACATCTGAGGGCGCAAGGCTGGGCCTTAAGGGCTCCGACATCATGTGCCTGTACTATCTTGAGCGCAGCAAGGATGGCCTGACTGGTGCCGACCTCGCCCGCATGGCTGGCGTGACCCGCGCTGCCGTCTCGCGCACGTTGGCGCATCTGGAGGAGGGCGGCTACGTCGAAGTCGACGATTCGGGCGATGCCGCCGTTAAGTATCGCGCCCCGGTTCGCCTGACCACGTTGGGCGGCGAGAGCATGAACGAGGCCGATCGCATTATTCGCGAGGTGCTCGACACCACCGGCAAGGCCATGGGCGTGGAGCAGCGTGAGCAGATGTATGCGTCGCTGCGCACGATTCTCAACACCTTGCGCGAGCTGTAGGGCCGCCTAGGCATTTGCTTCCCATTAACAACTGCATCGTCCCGTTTGGGCACGTGTACCGTGTCGGGACATTGCTGTCAAAATTCCCTGCGCGGGACCTGCGCAAGAAAGGATTCGCTATGTCCGTCCGCATTATTACCGATTCCGCAAGCGATATGTCGCCGGCCGAGCACCCGGCACTGAACGTTTTGCCGTTGTCCGTCACCTTTGGCACCGATGTGTACATGGATGGCATCGACATCGATCACCAGCGCTTTTACGAGATGCTCGTGGAGCGCGATGAGCTGCCCAAGACCGGCCAGGTCAACCCGTATGCGTTTTCGCAGGCGATTGCCGAGGTTCGCGAGGCCGGCGATGAGGCTGTGATTATTACCGTGGGCGCTAAGCTATCAGGCACCAATCAGAGCGCCCGTACCGCACTTGCCGAGGCACCGGGCGGCGACGTGTTCGTGGTTGATAGCAACAACGTCACACTGGGCGAGCGCGTGCTGGTCGAGTATGCGCTGCGCTTGGTGGACGAGGGCCGTAGTGCGGCCCAGATCGCGGCGGCGGTCGAGGCCGTGCGCGACCGCGTGGTGGTTATCGGCCTGCTCGAGACGCTTGAGTATCTGGTGCGCGGCGGTCGTCTGTCTGCTGCGGCCGGCGCCGTGGGTACGCTGCTCAACGTAAAGCCCGTGGTAGCTGTCGAGGACGGTCTGATCGTGCAGCTGGGAAAGGCGCGCGGTTCCAAGAACGGCCGCAACCTGCTGAACCAAAAGGTCGAAAAGGCAGGCGGCATCGACTTTTCCATGCCGCTGGCGCTTGGCTATACGGGCCTTTCGGATGCGGTGCTCAAGAAGTATATCGAGGACAGCGCGGCACTGTGGGCTGGCCACACCGAGGGCGAGCTGCCCGTCCACACCATCGGCGCCACCATCGGCACCCACGTAGGTCCCGGCGCCGTAGCCGTAGCCTTCTTCCAGTCCGCCAACTAACCGACCCGCCAACAAATGATCCCTTGGGGACGGAGGAAAACGGATCATCGACCGCACGGAGGTCGCGAATGATCCGTTTTCCTCCGTCCCCAAGGGATCATTTCTTTATGCTGTTAATGCGGAGAAGGGAGCGAGCGATGGCGCCTGAGGGCTTTTTTGAACGGGTGTACGAGGTAGTCGAGCAGATCCCCGAGGGGATGGTCGCCACGTACGGTCAGGTGGCGCTGCTCGCCGGTCGCCCGCGAAGTGCGCGCTATGTGGGGTATGCGCTGCATAGCAATCCGCGCCCCGGCGAGATTCCCTGTCATCGCGTGGTGTTTGCCGATGGTCGCATTTGTGAGGGCTTTGCCTTTGGCGGTCCCGATGCTCAGCGTGAGCTTTTGTTAGGGGAGGGTGTGGCGTTTAAGGACGACATGCACGTCGACCTGGCCGCCTGTCGCTGGCCTGCCGGACTCTAACAGCTCTGCCGTGGCCAAAACCACCACAAAGGTGCCTGTGAACTGCGCCCCGAAACTTGGACTGAACAAATAGCGACTACGCCGCAAGGGCCC